>Ga0209579_10000119_pt1 | contig 134299 bp, 126 predicted proteins | sample Coa_R1_2_FD_187152 | JGI IMG/M metagenome (GOLD analysis project Ga0209579, IMG submission 187152) | Surface soil microbial communities from Centralia Pennsylvania, which are recovering from an underground coalmine fire - Coalmine... | ecosystem: Environmental > Terrestrial > Soil >... | reverse complement strand
GAGGCCCGACATCGACGGGGACAGGCTGGCCGCCATGGGCCACTCCTTTGGAGGAGGGATGGTCAACTGGCTCGCCGGGCGCTCACAGCGGTTCAAGGCGATCGTCGACAGCGCCGGCACGTGGAGCAAGGGGCTCGGACAGGGCGTCAGCCCGAAACCGACCATGTGGGAGGAAGAACTGGGCGACCCCTACAAGAACCCGGAGGACTGGGCGAAGAACTCCCCCAGGATGGACCTCGAGAACATCTCGACCCCGATGCTCCTCATCTACGGCCTGAAGGACTTCGACCTCCCCATCTCCCAGGCCCTCCAGTTGTGGACCGACCTGAAGCGCCACGACGTGCCCGCCAAGTTCCTGGTCATGCCCGAAGAGCCCCACACACTGGACCGCAAGCCGAGCGACGTCGTCATCTACCACGAGACCGTTCTCGCCTTCTTGGACCACTACGTGCTCGGCAAGCCCTGGGTCGCGCCGGCGCTCCTCGGGTGAGTCGCGGAACCAAGGCTGGATCGGGCGGAGCCACCGTGGAACGGCGTCACGCGAGGAGACATCGACGCGTGGCGTCTGCGTCGACACACCCGAACCTCCCGAGCCGCCCGAGAGAACTTCGGCCGACGGTCGCCGCACGCGCTACGCATAGCGTCGGGCGGTCGACCTCGACCGCGCAATTCAGAGCGACGTCCGTCCGAGTCTCACCGGGGAGATGCGTCCACTGACCCATAGGCACCGCTACGAGGAGACAGCGTCGTGGCGCGCCTCCTAGTCAACATCGAGCCGCTTCGCCGGTTCCCTCATTTCCGAACGTTGTGGACCGGATATCTGCTTCGCCAACTCGGTGAGCAGATGACGGCTACGACCATCATCTACCAGACGTACGTCCTCACCCATTCGAATCTCGACGTTGGTCTCCTGAGCCTCGCCCAGCTGGGGCCCGCTTTCGTCGTACCGATCTTCGGCGGCGCGATCAGCGACGCGCTCGATCGCCGGCGCGTCCTCCTCGTCACGGCCGTCCTCATGGGGGGGACGACCACCGGGCTCGCCGTCAATGCCCTCAGCGCTCACCCGGCTCTCTGGCCGCTCTTCGTGTGCGCCGCAGTCATCCAGGGCCTCGCCACCATCGACTCGCCGGCCCGCAGCGCGGCGGTGCCGTCGTTGGTCGACCAGGCCGCCCTGGTTCCCGCGAACGTGCTCACGCAGCTGCTGTGGCAACTCTCCAGCATGGTGGGTCCGGGAATCGCCGGGCTCCTGATCGCAGTCACCCATGGCCACATCTCCCTCGTGTACTGGATCGACGTGGCGAGCACGGTCGCGGCGCTCCAGGCTGTCATCAGGCTGCCGGCGTTGCGGCCAAGTGGTGGAGGGCGCAAGTTCAGCCTCGGTTCGATCGCCGAGGGTTTCCGCTTCCTCGCACGCCGACAGGTGATCCAGGCGTGCCTCCTCGCCGATTTCATGGCGACGGTGCTCGGGGAGCCGGTCTCGCTCTTCCCGTACATGGCGCTCGTCCACTTCCATGGGGGCCCTGGCGCCTTCGGGTTGCTGAGCGCGGCCCCGGCGATCGGTGCTGGCGTCGGCTCGTTACTCAGCGGGTGGACGACGAGGATCCGCCAGCTCGGGAAGGCCGTGCTTCTCTTCGTCGTGGTGTGGGGGCTTGCGATCTTCGGCTTCGGCCTGTCCCCGTGGCTGTGGCTCGGCGTGGTCTTTGTCTGCCTCGCGGGATGGGCAGACGCAACCCAGGTGCTCTTCCGGACCACGATCGTCCAGCTCGAGGTGCCCGATCGGCTCCGCGGTCGCCTCTTTTCACTCCAGGCGGCCGCAGTCGTGAGTGGTCCCCGGCTGGGAAACGTCGAGGGCGGCGTCGTGGCCTCGTTCTCGAGCGCCCCCATCGCCATCACGACCGGTGGCCTCGGTTGCCTGGTCGGGGCCGCGGCGATCGCCCGGTTCATGCCAGCGCTGCCCCGTTGGAACCTTGAGCAGCATCTGCCGGAAGAAGGCGAGGTCGGGCCTGCACCGGCTTGAGAGACATTGCGAAGAGGCAGACAGCGGAACCACGAGCCGACGCTTCCGATGGCCGCTCCGCCCCACGGCGAGGCGACCACCCGCGCAACCCTGGGGACGACGATGCCGACGAACAAGGAGTGAATGTGGCGAGCGCATGGGAGATCCAATCCGCCGAGGTCCAGGAAATGGCCGATCGCCTCGGCTTCACCGTCGACAGCCCAGACGACGCGGAGTTACCCAAATGGGTCGAGAAGATGCTGCGGCTACTCAGCTCGCTCGAGCCGACGGTTCCCGAGCCCGATTCCACTCCCAGTCGGGAGTACTCATGGGCGACAAGAGAACGTGATCCCCTCAACGCTTTCATCACGTTCTGTGATGTCGCCGGACATGGTGAGGGGCCACTTCGGGGTCTCCGACTGGCCGTCAAGGACTGCATCGCAGTCGCGGGGCTCCCGCTGACCGACGGCGGCGGACGCGAGCCCTACCCGGTTCCCAGCACGGATGCCGTTGTCGTCGAGCGGCTCCTCGCCGCCGGCACCCACCTCGTCGGAAAGACGAACATGGAAGACATGGCGGTCGGCTCGGGGGTCGGGTCGCACTTCGGGCCGACCAGGAACCCGCGCAACTACGGCTACCAGGCGGGGGGCTCGTCGAGCGGATCCGCGGCAGCGGTCGGAGCGGGCCTCGCCGACGTGGGGCTGGGCACCGACCAGGCTGGGAGTGTTCGCATTCCGGCCGCGTGGTGCGGGCTCGTCGGGATCAAGCCGTCCCACGGACTCGTGCCGACTCAAGGCATGTCGCGGATGGATCCCACCTTGGATCACGTCGGGCCAATTACCCGTGATGTGGCAACGAACGCACTCGTGCTCGGTTGCCTGACTGGCCAGCCGGACGCGTACGTCGCGGAATCCGAAGCGCTGCCCGGCGTGACCTCCACCGGGGACAACGAACGACAGTTCCTTCGGGGGATGCGCGTCGGGACCATCTCCGAGAGCGTGCACAGCGTTTCACTCACCGACGATGTGCGTCGCTCGTTCGACCACGGTATCGAAATCCTGCGGCGACTTGGCGCCATCGTAGAAGAGACGGAGGTGCCCCTCTGGACCTCGTCGCTCGCCATCTTCACCGGCGTCGTTGCCCACGGGCTCCTGGGGACCTGGACCTCGGGCGGGTGCGGGTTCGGCACCGAAGACCTCCTGGATCCGCGCGTCGTCGAGCACGCACCGAGTCGCAGCCACCTCCGCAGCACCGCGCTGCCCGGCCGCGTCCTCACCAGGCTTCTGCTCGCGACACACATCCACCGACATCTTGGAGGAGCGCCGATCACCCGGGCGCTGAACTCGAGAGTCGCGCTCAAGCACCAGATCGACGCTTCCCTCGAACAGTTCGACCTGCTGGTGACCCCGACCGTCTGCAAGGTGGCTGATCCTGTCCCGGACGTCACGCCGACGCGCGAGGCACTTGTCTTGGGTGTCGGGGCCGAGCTCGTCAATACCGTGCCGTTGGACCTGAGTGGCCACCCGGCACTGTCGCTCCCCTGCCGTGAGGCCGACAACGGACTCCCCGTGGGATTCCAACTGATCGGCCGGCGCCACGGCGAGGCGACGATGTATCGGGTCGCGTCCGCACTCGAACGGGCGCTCAAGTGAGCCGGGGCCCTACCCGACTAGCCTCGGACACGCGAGTATGAATCAGCCTTCGACGCAGCGTTCGCACATTCGACAGGTCACCGATACGGAGATCCGGGATCCCGAACTCAGTGCCGTCATTGAACGCGCCTCGACGACGAAGGCCCCTCCCCCGTCGTGGTACAGAGCCATGGGGCACAACTCCCCAGTGGCCGTCGAGTTCGCCCGGTACTGGGAACTGCTCCATCGCGGTGGCAGCGTGGAGCACCGGATCAAGGAGTTGTGTCGTCTTCAGATCGCGCACCTCACCGGGTGCGAATTTTGTGCCCGCCAGGCTTCGTCCCTCGCAGACATCTCCGATGCGGAAAAGGTGTCCTGTGCCCTTCCGAACTGGGAGCACCCGGACCCACGGACCGCGGCAGCCCTCCATTACGCGCGTACGCTCGTGCTCGACGACGGCCGCGATGACGAGGTCTACGGCGAGCTTCGTCAGCACTACTCCGACGCAGAGATCGTCGAACTCGCAGCGTTCGCGATGCTGACGATGGGCGGGAACCGAATGGCAAAGAGTTGGCGTCTCGATCGTGAACCACCCCTGCCTGGCCCAGAAGCGTCGCGATCGGCCGCGTCCGGTACGTAATTGGGATTCCGGCCGTCAATCGAGGCGCTCCCACAGTTCGCTTGTGTCCCCACGGAGGATGGCGTCGGCTACCTGACGGGTGCCGATCATCGTCGCCCGGTGCAGGGCGGCAGCCACGGAGATCCGCGCCACTCCGATACGCCCCAACTCCGCAATGGAAGGCGTATCGCGCCGGAGCCAAACGTTCACCGGAGCTTTGAGCTCCCGGATCAGGAGAGCGATCTCGTCCCCGTCCCTCAATCCGATCGGGTAGACGCAGGTGGCGCCCGCCGCGACGTACTTCCTTCCCCTGCGGATCGCCTCGGCTGCCCGTGTCCTCTCAGGAACTGCCTGCCGGATGTACACATCGACCCGCGCGTTCACGACGAGGTCCACTCCCGAAGCCTTGGCGGCCTGGCAAAGGTCGTGGATCCGCTCTGCCTGACGATCCGCGTCGAGGAGGCCTCCCGGCGCGGCGTGGTCACTGTCTTCAAGGTTGCAACCGACCGCACCGGCGTCGAGCAGGCGTGCGGCGATCTCCGCGGGCGAGAGCCCGTAGCCGGCCTCGATGTCAGCGGTGACGGGGACGGGCACGGCGGCTGCGATTCGCGAGATGGCAGCAAACGCCGCATCGGGGGTCATGCACTCGTGGTCGCCCTCCCCGAGGCTGGACGCCACGGCGGCCGACGACGAGCCGACGACCGGGTATCCGGCCTCGGCGACCGCCCGAGCCGACGCTGCATCCCACACGTTGGCGAGGAGCAGCGGACGCATCCCGAAGTGACGGGCACGCAGCTCGTCGGCGAGAGCCGAAAGTCCAGTGGATCCTTCGGCTCCGTTCTGCGCAGCGACCCCGCCGTCGCTCGCTTCACCCATCGGGTCTCCCTTCAAAGGAGGCGACTCGGATCGACCTGCGTTGACGTGGGTCGCCACAGACGCTAGCCAGCCGCGTGCGGGCCCGCACTCGACCCTGCTCCGTGAAATGCGGATGGAGCACGCCCCCCGCCTACGAACTCGTCCCGCGCTTCACGAAACTCGCAGCGCGTCCCAGCGGGCACGGGAAGGCCCGTCCCCGACAGACGCGGCGCTGGCGGGCGGGCCGGCCCGCGGGTGACGATCCGCTCGTTTGACATCGATGGTCGATTTGTAGTACCAAAAGGGTCTCAGCTTCTCAGACGCGCAGTTTCGCCGAGCAGGTGGCCGCTCCGCTGGGCCCTAGCGATGCGGACGGGCCACGTGCTCGATCGGTCAGGGTCGATAGGGGGGCGCCGTGGCAGACCGCTCGATGAACGGATCCGTTTTCGACAGCAGCGTCCGAACGGCGCTCTGCCTCTCACTCACGGCAATCCTGTGCGTCGTCATGTCCGATGTGGCCGGGGCGACAAGCCGGACGTCCACAACGGGCCCCCTCACGATCGCCTCGGTACAGACATTCAGCGGCTCAACAGCCAGCTTCGGCCCCGAACAGAACGCAGGGTGCCTCACGGCGGTCGGGATCATCAACGGCCACGGCGGCGTCCTGCATCACCAACTGCGATGTGTGCCCGTCGACACTCGATCTGACGTCGTCGACTCCGTGCCAGCCGTCCAGAAGGTGATCTCGACGACCAAGGGCTTGGTGGGCGCCTTGGGCCCCAGCTCGACGACCGCCTCAGCTGATGTCCCGCTCCTCAATGCCGCACACGTTCCAATGTTCGCTGACACCGGTCAGACAGAGTTCACAAAGAAATTCTTCAAGTACTTCTACCGCATCATCGCAGGGGACGACTCAGTCGGTTTCGCCTATGTGATCTGGGCGAAGCAGGAAGGTTTCAAGCGGATCGCTGCTGTGTACGTCAACAACAGCTCGAACGAAGGAGCGGTCCCGGGCATTCTGGCAGCGATCAAATCGCTCCACCTGAAGCTCGCCGTCAAGCAGGCAGTCGCTCCGGACCAGACATCGTATAACAGCGAAGTCCTGGCTTTGGAACATTCGAAGGCTCAAGTGATCGTCGGTACAATGGACCCGCAGACCGCAGCGACGTACCTGACCGACCTGAAGAATCTCACGGGCAAACTCCTGCCGTACTACAGCGAGCACTCGGCGGCGGAGCCGGTCTTCAAAAAGGCACTCGAGGGCGCGATCGGTAAGGCCGCGTTCGTGAAGTACTACCGAAGCATTCACCCCGCTTCCGTGATCGGCGGTACGGCGTTCTCCGCCTTCAAGAAGACCTTGCTCACCCTGAGCATCCCCGATCCGAGCCAATGGATCAACGATCCGTACGCGCAAGGACCCTACGACGCGGTGAACTACATGGCCCTCGCCATGCTGGAAGCCCACAGCACGACACCAACCGTCTTCGCCCCGTTCATCGCGCAAGTTGCGAACCCGGGGAAGGGCAAGGAAGTTGTGCACACCTTCTCTCAGGGAAAGGCTGCGATCGCCGCTGGCCACAAGGTGCGCTATGTGGGGATCTACCAGGACGTCGTGCTGAACCGATTCCATGACTCGACGGGTGGTTTCGTCGTGACCAAGCTGGCGCCACCGGCGACGACAGCGCCGATCTACACGATCAGCTCCGCCCAGGTGGCAAAAGTGTCAAGCGGATCGCATAGCTGAGATCGAGCTCTTGTACCGGCTCTACGCACCTGTCGACGCGGACGTACACAAGCGTGATGGCGAGTGAGGGAGCGAACTAGGCGGTGAATGCGAGCACAATTGTTGCCGCCATCGGGTTCGGTGTCGTCACGGCGTCCATTCTGTCGCTGGGATCGGTCGGGTTCACTCTCCAGTACGGCATGAGCAACGTCTTCAATCTGGCCTTTGCAGGTGTGATGGGCGGCGCGGAGTATGTCGCGTTGGCGATCAACCATGCAGGGCTGAATATCTGGCCAAGCATGGCGCTTGCCGCCCTCTTCGGCGGGGCGGCGTCTGCTGCGTTGAACAAGTTCGTCTATATGCCGTTCATCCGTCGTGGTGTCAAGACCTTTGGCATGGTCATCATCACGCTCTCGGTCTGGACCATCATCCAGTACGTCATTCTCGCCATTGTGGGTGCGACAGCCTCGTCCTATCAGCTTCCGTCCAAGCACCTCTATGTCGTCGGACCGATCAGGATCAACGGGATCCAGATCATTCTCATCGTCATCGCAGTCGTCGCACTGGCTCTCCTCGAAGTGTTCTTGCGCAGAACTCTGTGGGGGAAGGCGATCCGGGGAGCCGCGACGAATGCTCCCCTTGCGCGCGCGAGCGGCATCAACGTCTCTCGCATCATGGACGCGACCTGGTTCATCTCGGGCCTCTTCGCCGGGATAGCAGGCGTGGCGCTCGCCATGAACGTCGCGAGCTTTACGTACACGACCTCTGGCAATTTCCTCGTCGTACTCGTTGCCGCGGCCATCCTCGGAGGAGTCGGCAGGCCAAGTGGTGCGATGTTCGGCGCCCTGATCGTCGGCATTGCGACCGAGGTCAGTGCGGCCATCTTCAACCCCGCATACAAAGATGTCACCGCATTCGTCCTCCTTGCCCTCGTCTTGGTCGCGAAGCCCGCTGGACTCTTTCCTGAAGCGGTACAACGGAAAGAGGTCGTCCTGTGAGCAACCCCGTCGTCTATTACGTGAGTTTGCTCTCGGTGTATGGCGCCGTCTATGCCATGGCATGCGCGGGGTTGAGCCTGGAATTCGGCATCACCGGCGTCATCAACTTCGGTTACATCATCTTCCAAGCTGCCGGCGCCTACACCGCTGCGGTCTTGACGCTTGGCCCGTCCTCACCCTCCGACTTCCAGCACTACGTGGGGGGAGCTCATTGGCCGTTCCCACTCCCCTTGATCGCCGCCGCTGTCGTCGGCGCTGTCTTGTCCGCCGGAGTTGCCTTGCTCGGGATCAGACGGTTGAGGAGCGACTACTTGGCCATTGTTCTGCTCGTCGCGTCATTGATCGCGACGACCGTGGCGACGAATGCCACAACGTTGGTCGGTGGCGATGCTGGCCTGGCTCTCGTCCCGCACCCCTTGGTCTCGCTGTTCGGCAACAATGCGGAAGGGGTCGGCTACAACTTGGCGTACGCGGCGGGCGCGGCGGTCCTGGCTGCGGCATGCTTCGTCGTCGTCCATCGGATCACGGAGTCGCCGTATGGCAGGCGCCTTCGAGCTCTGCGTGAGAACGAATTCGCGGCGGCCGCGCAGGGCATATCTGCCTTCCGACTGCATCTCGTGGTCGTGACGGCGGGCGGGGCCATGGCTGGGCTGAGCGGCGGGGTACTCGTCCAGTACATCAGCGCGTGGGCACCGTCGGGCTGGCTGTACCCAGAGACGTTCGTCTTCTTCACGGCTCTCATCGTGGGAGGCGTCGCGAACAACTGGGGGGCAATTCTCGGCGCCATTCTCGTGCCGCTCGGGATCGGTGAAGGGGTCAGGTACCTCCCACAGATCGGATCCGCGACACTCATGGTCGCTCTCCAGTGGATCGTGATCGGACTCCTTCCCCTGATCATCTTCTGGTTCCGTCCCCAGGGCATCATCCCGGAGCGCCGGCGCCGGTTCGTCGGCGCACGTGTCGACGCGCCCGTGTCACCGGATTCCCTCTTGGAGGAAGCCGAGCTGGTCGATCCATCGAGGATGGAGGTGTGACTCTTCTCGAGTGTCGCCACCTGCACAAAGCCTTCGGCGGTCTCGTCGCGGTGAAGGACGTGTCCCTCCGCCTCGAAGCAGGAGAGGTTCTCGGCATTCTCGGGCCGAACGGAGCCGGGAAGTCGACGTTGCTCAACATCGTCGCAGGATCAGTTCGTCCCACATCCGGGAAGGTGCTGATCGACGGGGTGGATTGCACCGGGTCCCCGCCGCACCGCATTGCACAGCGCGGGGTCAGGCGGACCTTCCAGGTGGCCGCGGTTTATCCGCGTCTCACCGTGATGGAGAACTTGCTCGTCGGCCTTCCGGTTCGACAGGGAGAGTCCCTCGTATCGGTTGTGGGTCCCGGGCGACGCTGGAGGACGCAAGAACGTGCGGACCTGCAATCAGCCCGAGTTCTCTTGGCCCAGTTCGGGCTCGAGAGAAAGGAGAATCTCTACGGAGAGGAGTTGAGCGGCGGGGAGCGACGCTTGGTGGAGATCATGCGAGCAACGATGGCGCCAGTGCAGCTTCTTCTCCTCGACGAACCCATGGCGGGGGTCAATCCGCGAATGATGGGCGTCATCGAGGACTACATCATCGAGCTGGCTTCCCGAGGCATCGGTGTTTTGATGATCGAGCATCGGATGGAGTCGGTGGACCGAATCTGCCGCTCGGTCATGGTCATGGCGCAGGGGGGAGTCATCTCGTCAGGAACGTTCGAAGACATCAGGCGCGACGAAGCCGTCGTGGGGGCTTACATTGCCGGCTGAGCTTCGAGTCCAAGAGAGACGCTGCCTCGAGGTTACCGACCTCGTGACGGGCTACGGCGCGCTGCCAATCGTGCGCGGTGTGTCCGTCGCAGTCCGTGCCGGCGAAGTCGTTGTGCTCCTGGGTGCGAACGGATCCGGAAAGAGTACCTTGCTGAAGGGCATCGCCGGCCTCCTGAAGTGCCAGTCAGGGAGCGTTGTCCTGCTCGACAAGAAGGTCACCGGCCTCTCTGCCAACCGACTCGCCTCATTGGGCCTGGGATATGTCCCTCAGGGCGACGACACGTTCGCAAGCTTGACCGTTCGCGAGAACCTGGAGCTCGGCGGGTATCTCCTCGGCCGCCGCGCAATCGCGGCACGAGTCACCGAGCTGCTCGAGGAGGTTCCGCTCATTGGCCGGCTGAAGGGTCGCACCGTCGCGACCCTGAGCGGCGGGGAGCGAAAGCTCGTAGCCGTTGCGCGAGCACTCATGCTTCGCCCGAAAGTGCTGTTGCTTGACGAGCCGACCGCCAGCTTGACTCCCGAGATGACTGAGTTGATTTTGGAGCGATTCGTACGGCAGGTTGCGAACCGCGGGACCGGTATTCTGCTCGTTGAACAGAAGGCGATGGAGGCTCTCGCCGTGGGAGACTCCGCCCACGTCCTCGTGGACGGCCGGGTCTTCATCTCTGACACCCCGCGCGCCCTCGCGGATCGGAACCGACTCGCCGCTGCCTTCTTCGGCGTCGACTCGGTCTCAGAGATCGCCAGAAGCGGTGGGCAGATCCGATGAGCTCCCAAGGTCGCCTCACCAGTCCCACCAGTTGGACCGACTCTCGACGATCGCCGGCTGAGCGAACAAAGGAGAAGACATGCGTCTTGTAGATCTCACCCATCCCTGGAATCTCCACACGCCAGGGTGGATCGGCTATCCGGGTGCGAGGATCTTCTATACGCAGACCCTCCAGACCAATCGAGTGGTGTCACAGCGAATAGAGACCTCACTTCACACCGGAACGCACCTCGATGGTCCGATGCACATGGCCGATGGCGGAATCGACATGGCCTCACTTCCGTTGGAGAAGCTCGTTCACGAGGGCGTCATCGTGGACGTCTCCGACGTCTGTGGAGACTGGGATGTCATCAAACCAGAGCACATCACGTCGAAGGTCGAGGTCAAGCGCGGAGACATCATCATCGTCCATACCGGTTTCCATCGCTACTACCAGGGGGCTCCTGAGCAGGATCTCGTCCGGTATTTCTGCATGCATCCCGGCGGAGGCGTGGAGCTCGCGAAATGGATGCTCGACATGGAGATCAGCTGGTGGGGAATCGACGCGGGGTCTGGGGACCACCCGATGAATACGACGATCCGCCACCTTCGACCCGATATCACCAAGCGCTTTGAACAGCACGTCGGAAAGAGTGCGCTCGAGTACTTCGGTGAATACACGTACACCCACCATCTCAGCGGGCGGGAGATCACCGAAGACCTCTTCCCGATGCACTATCTGGCTTTCCCGAGTGGCTGTATCCACGCCGAGAACGTTGGGGGCGACATCGACAAGGCCCTCAATACTCGGTGCGTGATCGGCGCGTTTCCGTGGAAGTTCGAGGGAGGCGAGGCTTGCCCGTGTCGGATCATTGCCTTTTTCGACGTGCCGTCCAACGAAATCCGAGAAGTGACCGGGTCTCTCACGTGATCCCGCGTTGACTGTCACTTTCGGGTGAGCGAATGGCCACCCGACGTCACGAGCGCCTGCGCCAACGTGAAGGTGTGAACGAAGGAGCGAACGTGGAAGGGGATTGTCACCGCATGAAACCAGCGGTCTTCGATGCAGTGCGGGCGTTTCAAGAATCAGTGGACGCTGCCCAGGTCGGTACGCGCCGCGCGGAGCTCGACCATCACGAGGCCCCAGTGGGCGAGGATGGCTCGTCGTGAGCGGGCCCCGGTTCGAGACCGCCATCGTCGGCGGCCTGGTCGTCGACGCATGTCACATTGAGCGGATTGATATCGGCATCGCTAACGGACAAATCGCGGAACGTCGTGCGAGGATCGACCGATCGGATGCGACCCGGGTTATCGATGCCACCGGCCGCTACGTACTACCCGGAGCCATCGACGCGCATTTCCATCCACAATACGGCGACAACCTCGAGAAGGGATCGGTAGCGGCTGCCCACGGTGGGATTACGACGCTGGTTGCGTTCGCCTATGGCTACAAGGGATTGGAACTCGGCCAGACCATTGACGAGTTTCTCGCGGGGGATGGCTCCAAGTCGGTCGTCGACTTTGGTCTCCACTTGGGTGTCGTCAATCCGTCGGAGACCTTGGAGCAGATTCCCGATGCCATGAAACGAGGAGTTCGCTCCTTCAAGTTCTTCTTCGCCTACCGACGGCGGGGAATGATGATCGAAGACGACCAGTTCATGCGTGCTCTCGAGCTCGTGGCGGAGACAGAGGGGCTCACGATGGTGCACGCCGAGAACGGTCTTGCAATCGATCACTTGGCTTCGAAGTTCGCAGCCGAGGGCAAGACGAGCATCGAATGGTTCGAGAGGAGCCGGCCAAAACCGTTTGAGGTCGAGGCGGTCTTCCGGGCGATCCAGCTTGCCGGATTCGTTGGTTGCCCGCTCTACCTTGTTCATCAGTCGACGGGCCAAGGTGCACAGCTGATCGCAGAAGCCCGACGCCGTGGGCAGTTCGTCATCGGAGAAACGTGCCCTCAGTACTTGTTCTGGACCAACGACGACCTGATCAAGTACGGGCCGGTCGCGATCCTCGCTCCGCCCTACCGGACGTCCGCGGACCAAGAGATGCTCTGGAACGAGCTCGCGGCTGGTGGGATGTCCGTTGTCGGCAGTGATCACGCCCCGCACGACAAGCGCGAACTCGATGACGTCTTCGCCGTACCAGTCGGAACGGCGCAGGTCGAGACGATGCTTCCGCTCATCTACGATCGAGGGGTCAACTCCGGACGGATCTCGCTTCCGCGCATGGTTGCACTGCTCTGCGAGAACCCCGCGCGCGCTTTCGGTCTGTTCCCGCGCAAGGGGAGTCTCGAAGTGGGAGCTGACGCAGATGTGGTGGTGCTCGACCCGGCTGCGACGATGGAGATCCGAGCCGAGAACCTGCACAGCTCCATGCGCTACCCGAGCATCTACGAGGGGTGGACGACGCTCGGTCGGCCCGTCTACTCGATGTCGCGTGGCCGTGACCTGCTGGTGGACGGAGAGGTGGTCGCCGAGCACGGTCGCGGGATATTTGTCGAATCTGGACCGCCCCTCGAGCCGGTCTAACGCCACAGCTTGTCCGCCGACGTCGGAGGGAGAGCCGCCTCGCCCTATCGCCCGACACCGGGCGCGGCTCCCTGCCAAGGAGGTCTCGGCGCGAGTCCCGCAGGCGGGACCTGGCTCAGGTGCCCGGGGGTGCCGGAACGGGACGTTGACAGCGCGACGTATTTGTAATACAAATCAGGCTGTAGGTATGTCACGCACGAAACCAGATTTGTCCGAGTCCGTGCTGCCGGGCGATGGTTCGTCGCTCGCGCTGAAGACGCGCGACGCCCTACTCCGGGCAATCCTCCGCCAACAGTTTGCGACAGGCCGTCTGCCAGCTGAAGACGAGCTGGCGCGCCAGCTCGGTGTGAGCAGAACCACGATCCGGGCCGCGCTGCAGTCACTTGAACAGCACGGCCTGATCACCCGCACGCCGAGACGCGGCACGGTGGTGCACGAACGAATGAGCCCGTCATTGGTCGCGTTACAGCGGCTCATCAGCTTCGCGGAACTCCTGCGGGAACAGGGCCACGAGGTCTCCTACGCCCCCTCGTTGAAGTCGACGTCGGCGCCCGACCCGATCGTGTGTACCACCCTCGGGATAGCGGGCGATGTGGAGTGCTACGAGATCGAGCGACTCATCTACGCCGACGGCCAGCCGGCAACCTGGGCGGTCGACATCTTTCCGAAGTCAAGCTTCCTTTATCCCCTGGAGATGACGGACGGTTTCCCGGCATCGCCATTCGACATGGACCAAAGCCTGCTCGTAGAACCGATCGATCACAGCGTCGCGCAAATTCTTCCCCACATGCCGGGCGAGGAGCTCGTCGCCAAGCTCCGGCTGGATCCGGCCGAGCCCTGCATCCTTCTTCGGGAGGTGCACTACTCGGGTCGGGGCACTCCCATGGGGTTCAGTGCCATCCACGTCAACGACCGATTTGTGCGCTTTGAGCTGCTGCGGCAAAGGGGGAGCTTGTGATTCCCAGCGTCGATTTCGTCCCTGACGTCGTCTCGGCGACAGAAGTGATGGGAATCGGGACTTCGCCCCTGCGGAGCGAGGACGGCCCCCTGGTCGAAGGTCGCGGGTGCTTCATCGGCGACTTCAAGCTGCCGGGCATGGTTCATGCGGCTGTCATCCGGAGTCCCCATGCCCATGCACGGATCGCCGCCGTGACAGCCTCCAGTGCCCTCGCACAAGAAGGAGTCCATGACGTCGTCGTCGGGGCAGACATTCCCGACGGCACGCTGATTCCCATGCGCCAGTTCCGGGTCCAGGGTTCGGAGCGGTTCCTCCAGCCGCCCTTGGCGCGCGACGTCGTTCGATACTCCGGGGAGCCGGTCGCGGTCGTGATCGCCGACTCGAGGTACCTTGCCGAGGACGCCGGGGAGTTGCTCGAAATCGACTATCGCGAGCTCCCCCCGGTGCTCGACGCCGAGATGGCGCTCGCACCCGATGCGCCACTCGTTCACCCAGCCGCCGGCACGAATATCGCCGGTGAGCTTGTCATCGAGCATGGAGCAGTCGACGAGGCCTTCTCGTCCGCCGACTTCGTACTGGAGGAGAAGTTCCGAATTCATCGCCACGCGGCCGTCCCATTGGAGACGCGGGGCCTCGTGGCGGAATTCAACGAGGTGGACGGTTCCCTGACCGTCTGGGGCGCGGCCAAGATCCCTCACATCAACCGGGGAATCCTGGCTGCTCTCTTTGGATGGGAGGAGAAGCGCATCCGTCTTGTCGAACTTCACGTCGGTGGCGGCTTCGGCGCACGCGGTGAGTTCTACCCCGAGGACTACCTGATTCCCTTCTGCGCGCGGAAGCTCGGGCGGCCTGTGGCCTGGATCGAAGACCGTGAAGAGAACCTCCGGGCGATGAACCACTCTCGTGAGCAGGTCCATCACATTTCGATCGCCGTGCGTGCCGACGGCACCTTCCTCGGCCTGAAAGATGAGCTCATCAGCGACACGGGCTCGTACGTGCGAACGCACGGTGTCACGGTGCCGGCGATGTCGGCTGCCATGTTGCCGGGCCCGTACGAATGGCCGGCATACCGCTGCCATGTTCGAAATGTGGTCACGAACAAGACGCCATGCGGGACCTACCGTGCACCAGGTCGTTACGAAGCCAACTTCGTGCGTGAACGGCTACTGGACATCACCGCCCACCGCCTCGGAATCGACCCCATCGACCTGCGTCGTCGCAACTTGCTCGGTGAGGACATGTTCCCCCACGATGCGGAAACCACCTACGACGGACATGCTGTCGTCTACGACAGCGGCCGGTACGAGACCCTGCTCGACAAAGCCATTGATCACTTCGATTTCTCGGCGATGCGCCGTTGGCGCGACGGGCCCGTTGAAGGGCCCCTGCACCGTGGCATTGGATTGGCGTTCTTCGTCGAGAAGGCCGGTCCAGCCGTCAAAGAGTACGCGCGCGTCGAGATCGGCCCTGCCGGCGAGGCTGTGGTCTTCTCGGGCACGGCCTCCGTGGGTCAGGGCGTCGACACCGTGCTTGCCCAGGTGTGCGCGAGCCATCTCGGGATGCCCTACGACCGCATCAGCGTGAAACACGGGGATACCGCGCTGATCCCCGAAGGCATGGGCGCCTTCGGTAGCCGCGCGGCGATGCTCGGTGGAGCGGCCGTGATGACCGCCGCTCGGGAGGTGAGAGAGCGAGTGCTCAAGCTTGCCGCCGACGACCTCGAGGCCGCCCCCGAAGACCTGCTGATGATCGCCGAGGGAGTGGCCGTGCGCGGCTCCCAGTCGAAACGGGTTCTTTGGGAGCGGCTCGTGGAACTCAACGACGGTCCATTCGTCGAAGAAGGCCGCTTCAGCTGCGAGTACCTCGGTTATCCGTACGGAATTCATGTCGCAGCGATCGAAGTCGACGGCGAGACCGGTGGCATCGAGATCAAACGCTATGGCGTCGCATATGACGTCGGTCGCTGCATCAACCCGGTGCTTGTTCGGGGGCAGATCACCGGTGGGGCGGCGCAAGGGATCGGGGGCGCCCTGCTAGAGGAGTTCGTCTACGACGAGCTCGGCCAACCTCTGGCGGCCAGCTTCATGGACTACCTCATTCCAACGGCGCAAGAGGTGCCCGCCTTCGACATCTTGGTCACCGAGGACGCTCCTTCCCCGCTCAACCCTCTGGGGGTCAAGGGTGCCGGTGAGGGTGGCACGGCTGCAGCGGGTGCGGTACTGGCGAACGCGGTATCCGACGCCCTCGGGGTCGAGGTGACGACCCTGCCACTCTCGCCGCAACGGATTATCCAACTCATGGGAGGGAACCTTTGAAGCCAGGAGAATTCGAGTACTTCGCACCCTCCATGGCGGAGGAGGCGCTGACATACCTTGGAGAGCACGCCGACGAGGCGAAGCTGCTCGCCGGCGGTCAGAGTCTCGTGCCGATGATGAACTTCCGGCTTGCGCGGCCAGAGCGCCTCGTCGATCTGAACGGCGTTGCAGGTCTGTCGTACATCGAGCGTCGCGACTCATCCGTTGCGATCGGCGCAATGACTCGCCACGTCGCGCTACAGCACTCCGATCTGCTCGCTGCGGAGTGGCCGCTTCTGACGGAGGCCGTCGGATGGATCGGGCACCAACAGATTCGCAATCGCGGAACCATCGGTGGCTCGGTCGCGCATGCCGATCCGGCCGCCGAGTTGCCCGTCACGCTGACTGCTCTCGACGCCCGCCTCAGCGTCCGCTCCCGCGCGGGCCAGCGTTGGCTCGCGTGTTCGGAATTCTTCGTGTCCAGCTTCATGACGACCCTCGAGCCCGACGAGATGCTCGTCGAGATCGAAGTGCCGTCGCTTCCGGAACGCACCGGTACGAGCTTCGTGGAATTCGCGCGGCGTCATGGCGACTTCGCGCTCGGCGGCGCCGCAGCGGTGCTCTCGACCGATGCATCCGGATCCTGCACGCAGGCGCGGCTCGCCCTTCTTTCGGCTGCGCCGATCCCTGTGCGCGCCGGCGAGGCCGAGCACCAGCTCATCGGCACGACCCTGGAACCCGGATCTCTGTCTGCCGCGGCAGACGCGGCGGTGGAGGGCCTGGCCCCCTCGGGTGATATCCACGGTGGTACCGCCTACCGGTTGAAACTGCTGAGAGCGATGGCGAATCGGGCGCTGACGATTGCGGCGAAAAGGAGTTTGGACCGATGACCGTGGACATCTCGTTTGACGTCAATGGCTCGCGCGTCCAGGGGACGGTCGAGCCACGTCTGCTCCTTGCGGACTTCCTCCGCGACGACCTCGGGCTTACCGGCACGCACCTCGGATGTGAGCACGGAGTCTGCGGTGCTTGCACGATTCAATTCGACGGTGACCCAGTCCGCTCGTGCCTCATGTTCGCGGTGCAGGCGAACGGCCACCGGATCGACACCGTCGAGGGACTCGCCCCGTCACCGGAGGAGCTGCACCCCCTTCAGCAGGCATTCCACGAATTCCACGCTCTCCAGTGTGGCTTCTGCACCCCCGGGATCCTGATGACGATGGAGGCCTTGTTGCGCTCGTCACGTAGTCCGACGCCCGAGGAGGTGAGAACAGCGCTCTCCGGCAATCTGTGCCGGTGCACCGGATACCAGAACATCGTCGCAGCCGTCCTCGAGACCGTCCAACGTCGTCAGCGGGCCACAGGTCCCGAACCCGACTCGGCGACATCGAGCGAAGCTCCGGAGAGTAGCCGCTAGAAGCTCTCTGGCCTTTCCCGACCCCAACGTTGAGGTTGAAATGGTGATCGATACCCACTCGCACTTCCTTCCGGCATCGCTTCGCCGGGCCCTGCAGACACGACCTGCTGCCCCCCGAGTGATCGAGCGGGACGGCGTCACCTATGTCGAGTATGGCGCGCGTTCGGCAGTACCTCTTAGTCCCGCCTTCACCGACGTCGACGTGATACTCGAGCGGATGAAAGAGGCGGGGATCGACCACTCGGTGCTGAGCGTGACGATCCCAGGCGTGGACTGGTTCGACATGGGTGTGGCTCCCGGTCTGGCGGACGAGTGCAACGCCGAGCTCGCAGAGCTCTGCCAAGCCCATCCTGACCGGCTCTCAGGGCTCGCGACCGTGCCGTTGCAGGTCCCCGACCAGGCCGCCGACGTACTCAAGCAGGCCGTCGGGAAAGGACTGAAGGGGGCGATGATCTACTCGAATGTCGCCGGAGCCCATCTCGACGACCCGGAACGCCGGCAGTTCTTTGCTGCGGCGGCGGACTTGGATGTTCCGATTCTGCTCCACCCCACCTACCCGCTATGTGCGCCAACGGTCGCTGCCTTCGGCATGATCGAAATCGCCGGGTTCCTGTTCGACACGACGACGGCCGCGCTGCGACTCGTCTTTGACGGACTGTATGAACGCCACCCGGAGTTCAAGTTCATCGTGCCCCACGCCGCGAGCTTGATCCCGTACTTCGTTGGCCGCATCGATTACTTCGGCCACGCACGCCCAGGATCAACCGGGAACCTTTCCGTTCCGGCGATGGAACATATCCGCAGGTTCTTCACCGACACCGTTTGCAATTGGCCCCCAGCCTTGAGCCTCTCGCTCGACTTCTTCGGGGTCGACAGGATACTGCTCGGCAGCGATCACCCGTTCTGGCCCATGACCATCGCGAGGGGGGTCCTCGACGATCTCGGACTGTCACCGGGCGATCGTGAGAAGATCGAGTCCGAGAACGCCATGCGGCTCTTCAAGCTCGAGATGCCCGGCGGGTGACCGCGATGCCCCGTCTTCCGTATCTCGAAGCCGAAGAGTCCGCAGACCCAGAGGTCGTGGGTGCCGCCTACGAGTTCGTGAGAGGACTGGGGCGGCCGGTCGCGAACTTGTACAAGGTGCTTGCCAACCAGCCCCCGGCGCTCCAAGCATTCCTCGGAATGTCCCACTACATCCGCGACACGTCGAGCCTCGATAGGCGACTCGTCGAGACGGCGGTTCTGGCGACTGCCCGTGCCCTGGATCAGCCGTACGAGCGCGCGCACCACGAGCGGAGCGCTCGTGCGGTCGGTGTCCCCGAAGAAACCATCACGGCTATCGCAGAGCGGCGGACGTCGACACTTGGTCCGCTGGAGCAGTTGGTGGTGGAGTATGCGGACCAGGTCGCCGATCGACGCCATGTGGCCGAATCGGTCGTTGAGGCATTGCGGACGGAGCTCGGGGACGCAGGAGTGACCGACCTCGTCCTCACCGTCGCCTGGTACCACCTCTGCGCGGCCGTCCTCGGACCGTTGGAAGTGGACCTCGAGCCGGAGTTCCTCGGTCGGGAGTCAGGAGGTGAGAAGTGAGCGTCATCGAGCTCGAGCGTCCAGTTCGCGCCCCGTACATCGGTCGCCCAGTCCTGCGTCCCGGTGACGAGAAACTGCTTCGTGGCGCCGCGAGCTACGTCGGCGACATCCATCCTGGCCACGTGCTGCACGCCGCGATCCTGCGAAGTCCGTTCGCTCATGCGCGAATCGTCTCGATCGACACGCACGACGCGGTTTCGTCGCCCGGGGTGTCACTCGTGGTGACCGGTCGTGAGGTACACGAGGAGTGCCCCTTTCTCCACACCGAGATCAGTGCCAACGACATCCACTCCCCAGACAGACCTCTCCTCGCCGTGGACAAAACGCGATTCGCCGGCGAGGGATTCCTGGTGGCGGTCGCCGACACCCGATACCGGGCGGAGGACGCTCTCGAACTCGTCGATGTGGAGTGGGAACCGCTCGTCCCCGTGCTCGATGCTGCCACGGCCCTCGCCGAGGACGCGCCACTCGTGCACGAGTCCGTGCCCGGCAATTGCTATGCACATCGAACGATGGCCTTCGGCGACGTGGCGGGGGCGCTTGCCGGGTCCGACCTCGTCATCGAGCGGGAGATCCGCCATCCCCGGGTCATGGGTGCCCCCATGGAGTGTCGCGGCGTGCTCGCAGTTCCTGAGGGCGACCGCCTCACGGTTTGGGTCTCGACGCAATCGCCGCACGCGGTGCATGACGCCATCGTCCGCGTGCTCGGCATCCCGAGCGATCAATTGCGCGTCATCAGCCCGGAGGTTGGCGGCGGCTTCGGCTTGAAGTGCCATGTGTATCCCGAGGACATCCTCGTCCCGTGGCTGGCCCTCAAGCTCGAGCACGCAGTCCAGTGGCTCGAGGACCGTCTCGAGCATCTCTCCTGTTCGAACCATTCCCGGGACCAGGTCGTCCGCGTCCGGGCCGGACTGACCGCCGAAGGGCGGCTGCTCGGGATCGACGCTCAGGTCGTCGGCAATGTCGGCGCGTACGGCGTTCATCCAATGGGCCCGCTCCTCGATCTGATGACCTGCTCCGGATTGATCCCCGGCCCCTACGACGTGCGCGACTATGCATACGACAGCACCGCGGTGGTGACGAACAAGGCACCGGGAGGCGCGTATCGCGGGGTGGGATTGACCACGGCTGTGCTCGTGCATGAGCGCGTGATGGACATCGCCGCACGATCCCTTGGAATCGATCCCGTGGATATTCGTCGTCGCAACCTCATCCCGGCCTCGAGCATGCCTTACGTCAGTGCAACCGGGCACCCGTACGAGAGCGGTGACTTTGCGGCAACGTTGGAGGCCGCGGTCTCGGCATTCGATTACGAGATGGCCAGGCTGGAGCAGTCAGCTGCCCGCGCGGAGGGTCGAATGGTCGGGATCGGCATCGCATCCTATGTGGAAGTGACCGCAGGAGGTTCCCGGACGTTCGTGGGACGAGGAATGGTGGACGTTCAAGCAGTCGATCGTGCGCGTGTCTGGCTCGATGCGGCAGGTCGAGTACAGGTCCAGAGCACTTGTCCCGACGTCGGTCAGGGAAGCCACACCACGTTCGCCCAAGTTGCTGCCGAGACGATCGGCGTCGATCTGTCTCGGGTCGATGTCCAGCACTCGGACTCGAGTCTCGTACCCTCGGGATTTGGGACGGGAATGAGCAGGAGCTCCTCTGCGGGCGCGACCGCCGTCGAGCGCGCGGCGGCCCAACTGCGCAGTCGCATGCTGGAGGCGGCCGCCCAGCAACTCGACACGCCGACGACCGATCTCATGGTCGACGGCACCGTCATCCGAAGCGTCTCGGATCCGCTGCTCGAACTCGGGCTCGCGACACTCGCGGCCCTTGCGCCACGAGACGACCGGTTGAAGCTCGATGCGGAAGTGACGTACGACCCGGTGCAAGCGAGCCACCCCTACGCGACCCACATCTGCATGGTGGAAGTGGACGGCTCGACGGGTGGCGTGTCCGTACTCAGATACGTGGTTGCCGAGGATTGTGGCCGAATGATCAATCCACTCATCGTCGACGGCCAGATCCACGGCGGTACGGCCCAAGGCATCGGAACCGCCCTCATGGAGCAGCTCCTCTACTCTGAGGACGGTCAGCTCGTGACGGGGAGCTTCATGGATTACCTCGTGCCGACCGCGCTGGAGACCCCCGAGTTCGAGATCCACCATCTGGAGACCCCCTCCACCAACCACGAGCTCGGGACGAAGGGAGTCGGAGAAGGCGGCACGATCGCCGGCCCAGCAGCCATCGCCAACGCCGTGTCCGACGCCCTCAATCTGGAGGTCAATTCCCTTCCTATAGGCCCAGAGCGCGTGCTCGAGCTGCTTGGCTCGTCGGCGCAGCAATCACCCAGATGAGCCGGACAATGCAGACCTCCGACGCGACGATGCTCGAGTCAGTCTGGTCCGCGGTCGAGTACCGCGTCGTAGGAGACGGCGTCTTCTACCCGGACCTGGCCCGCATGCGTCGCTCGATCGATACGTGGGCCAGCTGGCTCAGCGAGTGGTCATCCCTCGCCGACGAGTACGAGACGCTCGCAGGCAAAGCCGAGGCAGATGGCCACGTCGTGACCGCGGGCGAACACTTCTGGCAAGCATCACTCTGCATGCACTTCGGTCAGTTTCTGTGGTTCCACCGGCCCGAGGAGAAGGACCGGGCGCAGCGGCGCAAGGTCGAGCTCTACCAGCGCGCCGCGCCGATGCTGCGCCCGGTCGCTGAACGGGTCGAGGTCGAGTTCGATGGGCTCCGTATGCCAGGTTTTCTTCGCCTGCCGGGCGGTGGCTCCCCGTCCCCGTGCGTGATTCTCATTGGTGGTCTCGACAGCACGAAGGAAGAGAGCTACCACTTCGAGAACGCATGTTTGACTCGCGGGATCGCGACGTTCTCCTTCGATGGTCCGGGCCAGGGTGAGTGCTACTCGCAACGGCCGCTCGTGCCGGACTTCGAGCGCTACGTCAGCGCCGTCGTCGACTTCCTCGAAACTCGGAATGAGATCGAGGCGGACAGAATCGGTATCCTCGGCCGGAGCCTCGGTGGATACTACGCCGCGCGATCCGCCGCTCACGACCCGCGCCTCGCGGCCTGCGCGATCTTTGGCGCGCTCGCCAACCTCGGTCACCTGGACGAGATCCCGCCCCAGACGCAACTCGGATTCGAGTACGTGACCGGACTCGGCGACCGGGGGGAGGCGAGGGCGCGCGTCAAGGAGTACGTCGATCTCGGCGACCTGCCCTCTCGCATCCGTCAGCCGCTCTTCGTCTTGCATGGCGCCCTCGATGTGATCGTTCCGGTGGCGCAGGCACAGGAGCTTCATGAGGCAGCTCCATCCGAGGACAAGACGCTGTGGATCGTCCCGGATGGGATCCACTGTGCCCACAACCGGTACCACCTGGTCCGGCGGCCCTTGGCGGACTGGCTCGCCTCCCGGCTCGGGGCCCCGCCGGCGTCCGTCGCAAACCCGTAGAGGATCTGTGGACACGTCAACGGCCCGCTCCAGGATCGCCGCGCGCTCTGACCTCAATGCGTTCATCAGTCTCTCGAAGGAAGAGGGACCGGGACCGACGGTCGCGGTGAAAGACGTCATCGACGTGGCGGCGATGGTGACGACCGGCGGCGGAATCCTTCTTCCGCCTGAGCCAGCGTCGAAGGACGCGGCGTGTGTCTCCGCTCTTCACGAAGCGGGCGGGTCCGTCATCGGGAAGACGAACCTCCACGAGTGGGCATTCGGCCCGACCAGTTCGAACCCGCACTTCGGTCCCGTGCGGAACCCGAGAGATCCCGACAGAATCCCAGGCGGCTCGTCGGGGGGTTCGGCGGCGGCCGTCGCCGCCAGCCTGTGTGACTGGGCGATCGGGACGGACACGGGAGGGTCGGTCCGGATGCCGGCGGCCCTGTGCGGCGTCGTCGGCGTGAAACCGACCCGTGGAGTCGTCAGCACCGACGGGGTGATCCCGCTGGCTCCGACCCTCGACACGGTCGGTCCGATTGCACCCGACGTGGGCGCCGCCGGCGAAGCCCTCGAGATCATCACCGGCGGGTCGGTGCCGGTTCCTCCCCCACGACTGGATTCGACATCCGGCTTCCGGCTTGCCGTGCCGCGGAGCTGGGTCTGTGAGCTCGACTCGGACGTCGCGCGAGCATGGAGTCGCGTCGCGGGGAGTCTCCCCGAGATCGACTTCCCCGAACGCGAGCGGTTCTCGATCGTCTTCAACAGGATCTGCGGCTACGAGGCGGCCCAATTCCACCGGCCGTGGCTCGAGCGATTCTCGGATCGATACGGCGCTGACGTGTTGGAACGGCTGCGTCAGGGACTTTCCATCGACTCCGGAGACTATGAGGCAGCACTCGCCGAATCCGTCCGACTCCGAGAGGAGGTGTCCAGCGCGATGGCCACGGTCGATGCCATCGTCTTGCCAGCGACGGCGTGCGTCGCCCCACGTCTCGACGGACCCGACCGTCGCGAACCGTTGACCCGTTACCTCCGCGCATTCAGCGTCACGGGACATCCTGCCCTCGTTCTCCCGGTCGCCACCCAGGGCCTGCCGGTCGCAGTCGAGCTTGTCGGTCACCTGCATCGGGATCCCGAGCTCCTCGCGCTAGCCCGGTCGATCGAGCGAAGCTGGCGACGGGGCGAGGCCTCGGGCGGGATGATGCCCTAGGGGACGCTTCGGCCGCGTAATCGAGGTGCCGGTAAAGCGCAGTTCGATGTCGTACGAGGTCTTGAGAGATACGAAGTCTTCGACAGAGAGAGGATTCGCCGGTGCGTGCCATCCAGTTCGATTCGTTTGGTGACTACTCGCATCTGAAGCTCGTCGACGTCCCTCCCCCGACCCCACGCGAGGGGGAGGCGTTGGTGCGAATGCTCACGGCGGCGGTGAACCCGATCGACGAGACGATCCTTCGCGGCCTCTTCCCCGCAGCCAAACCACCGCCGCTCATTCCAGGCCAAGAAGGTTGCGGCGTCGTCGCCGAAGACCCGAGTGGGACGTGGCAGCACGGCACTCGCGTCCTCGTCCGCGGCGGGCTCGGCATCACGGCCGACGGCGCGTGGCGTGAGATGCTCGCGGCTCCGCTGGAGAGCTTGCACCCGGTTCCGGACGCCCTGCGACCGGAGGAGGTCGCGGCGGCCGGGACTGGTTTCATCGCCGCACTGTTCGCCCTACGGGCCGGGGGGTTCCAATCCGGGTCGACGGTCCTCGCACCGGCATTCGGGGGGGCCGTCGGAAACGCGACCGTACAACTGGCGCGGCGCCTCGGAGCCGGCCGGGTCGTGACGACGACCAGCACGACCGCGAAGGCCGACGCGGCACGGGCACTCGGCGAAAAGGACGTGATCGATCTGTCGCACGACGACCTCGTTCGCGCCGTGCTGGAGCTCACGGACGGAACTGGAGTGGACCTCGCGGTCGACAGCGTCGGAGGCGGACTCACCGAACAGCTCGTCTCATGCCTGCGCGACGACGGTACGGTCGTCGCGGTCGGGTACGTCGCGGGACGCAGAGTCGAAATTGACATCTCCCAGTTCGTGCGACGGCGCGCTCGCCTGGTCGGTGTGAGTGTCGCTCGGGAGCCACAGACGCGCATTCGCGAGGCGATCGCCGAACTGGTTCCGTATCTCGCTGACGGATCGGTTCGTCCGCTCGTCGCCCGTGTATTTCCGCTCAGCGAAGCGTCTGAGGCTCTCCGTTTCATGACGGAGGACCGCCCTCTTGGCAAGGTCGTCTTGTCCATGTCCGAGGTTGCGGACTGACCTAGGGTCGCAAAGCCCCTGTTACCGGCGTGACCGACAGAAGGGATGCTCCTTGCCGACGTGGATAGTTCGCTGCACACCGGGCCCCGGCATCCGGGTCGCGGTGAAGGACCTCGTGGACGTACAAGGGCTCCCGACGACCGCGGGTTGCCCAGCCGTTGCCGCGACAGCTGGCGCCGAAGCCGTCGACGCTGCCTGCCTGGCAGGCGTGCGCGCCGCGGTGAGACGGGGCCTGGCGTCGATCGCGGGGAAGGCGAATCTTCACGAGCTCGCGCTCGGAGTCACGGGGATCAACCCGTGGTACGGCACGCCCGTCAACCCGCTCGACAGGCGACGGGTCCCGGGAGGCTCGTCGAGTGGGTCTGCGGTCGCCGTTGCCACCAACGAAGCCGACGTCGCGATCGGGACGGACACCGGAGGGTCGGTGCGCATCCCCGCCGCATGCTGCGGAGTCGTCGGACTCAAGACGACCTGGGGGAGAGTGCCTACTCAGGGGGTCCGTCCGCTCGCGCCAAGCTTCGACACGGTCGGCCCACTCGCGAGAGACGTCGAGGGGCTTCTTGTGGGAATGACGCTTCTCGAGCCCGGCTTCTCCGAAGAAGCGGGCTGGCTGCCGACGGCCGTAGGACGTGTGGACCTGCCCGCTGCCCCAGCGATCGACGCGGCCATCGACGCCGCGCTCGGCGCAGCCGAGATCAAGGTCGTCCCCGTCGTACTCCCTGGCTGGGACGATGCCACGCGCTTCGGCCTTCTCCGACTCGCCGCGGAGGCGTGGACCATGAACGGCGACCTCGTGGCGAGCGGCAAGGTCGGCGACGACGTGGCGGCACGGATGATGGCGGGCTCCCGGACCACGCAGGCCGAGCTCGATGCTGCTTCGGCCGCGGCCGGGCGCTGGCGGACCGAGCTCGCCAGTGTCTTCGAGCAGGTGGACGTGCTTGCACTGCCCACGTTGCTCGACGTTCCCCCCTTCCTGGAGTCCGCAGACGACATGATGAAGCTGCGCGCGACCGTTCCTGTGAACGTCGCCGGTGTGCCGGCGATATCGTTGCCGGTTCCCGCGGACCCGTTGGCGGCGTCGCTTCAGCTCGTGGGCCCACCGGGGGCCGAGGAGCGACTCGTCGCCCTTGCGCGACGCGTGGAGGCGGCCGTCGTGCGGTGACGCGTCCATGGTGGTGCTTCGGGACAGCCCGTCATGCCCGCCTCATCCGGAGCCCCGCCTTCCCGACGCCGATCGCCATGAAGTAGAAGACGACGAGGGGAACGAGGAGCGCCAGCATCGAAAACGGATCCGAGCTCGGGGTGAGGACGGCCGCAAAGACCGTGATGCCGAGGACCGCCCAACGCCACGACCGGAGAAGGCGAGCAGGGGAGACGACGCCAGCAAGTTCGAGCGCGATGAGCACGACCGGGAACTCGAATGCCAACCCGAACAAAAACATCAGAAGCAGGATCAGGCTGAGGTAGCCGTTCGGATTCAACAGCGTGTGCAGACTCGGGCCGCCGACGCCGATCAGCCAGCGCAAGGTGTGCGGGAAGGTGAGGTACGCGGTCAGGCACCCGAGGGCGAAGAACACTGCTGCGAACGCGCAGAACGGGACCGCGTACCGCTTCTCGTGTTGGCGAAGGCCCGGGGTGATGAAGCGCCAGAACTCCCACAGGATGACAGGCGAGGCCAGAACGAGGCCGCCAAAGGCGGCCAGCTTGACTCGCAAGGTGAGGGGGTCCAGGGGGCCGGTGACGTAAAGACCGCAGTGGTGCGGCTCGATCTGGCAGTAGGGGTGTTGCAGAAGACCGAGTTCGCGGGTGTAGAAAGCGCCCGCGATGCACGCGGCGATGACGTACGCGGCCAGAGCGACCAGGAGCCGGAGGCGAAACTCGGCGAGGTGCTCCGAGACCGGCATCTCCTTCGACCCGGACTTCTTCGGTGGACGCTCTCTCCTGTGCACGGGGACCTCGCCGGTCAGTTCATGCAGGGATCGTCGGCGGCGGCGAGCGAGGCTCGGTCGCCCCCCGTGGAGATGCGTGGGGCCGACCTGTCACTCTCTGCCGACCGCCCCGACGCTGGGGGGAACTCGCCGGAGCGAGCGTTGAGCGTCGCTACGGATCCAGCCGGAGGGCCGTTGGAGCCGTCGGAGCCGTCGGCATACAGCGCTTCCGGAGTCACCACGTTTCCGCTACTGGCGTGCTCTTGCGTGAGCGGCGTCTCGATGAGTTGATTCAGGAGGGCGACCGGCGAACGGGCATAGCGAACGAGGTCGACGCCCGCCGGCAGGTCCGGAATGCTCTGGCGAACCTCACGGTCGAGCTCAGCGTGGATTTCACGCACTCGCCGCCAGAGCTTTGCGAGCTCGTGGGCGACACCCGGGAGTCGCCGCGGCCCCACGATGACGACCGCGATGATCACGATCACGAACAGCTTTGTCGGGCTCAGGTCCAGCATTTGGGCTCTTTGGCGTCTCGATCCGAACAGCGGGGGCCGGCCACGCCCGTCCACGGACCTCGGTCGTCTTCAGGCCGGAGCCGTTCAGGCGTTGGAGGTCGGAGAACGGGACCGCGGTCCAGGTCTCCCCCGGCTGCAGCGGCTAAACCCTGCCCGCGCCCTCTTCGGTCGGAGGCGTCGACGGCGCGCGCAGACCCTCGTTGAACTCCTTTCGCGCCGATCCCAGAGAACGGGCCAGCTTCGGGATCTGACTCCCACCGAACAGGACGACCACGACCACCACAAGCACGATGATCCCGTCCATGCCAAAGATCTCTCCGAGCATGATCGTTAACTCCCTTTCTTTCCGCCGGACCTGCAACGTGTCCGGTCCAGCTGCTGGGTCGCGGTCGCCCCGCGAGTTTCCAGAATCTGCCAGTAGAGGTCGGCCACGGCGCCACCGACCACGCTCACGGTCCCGATCCCGACCGGATCAGAGTCCTCGTCCGACGAGGCGCTCTTGCGGCAGCGCACTTCGTACTCCCCTTTGAGCAGGGACGCGAAGAACGCCGAGTAGTCGTCCCGTTCGGGAAGCCGACGGGCCATCACGGCGACATGGATACCGGCCCAGGGATCCGAGACCTCCCGGATCTCGATCTCCCTCCCCCACCAATCCGGCGGAACGTGGACAATGACAGCCCCACGATCACCCCCGACCTCGGCAAGGACGCTGCCCGGTCCGCTCGAGTCGAGCGCGCCCTCAGGGGTCCGCCGCACGTTCGAGATCGGTCGCACCGCCCTAGCTCGAGGGGGTCGTGAAGCCCTGATGGGGCAGTCCGAGGTACGGAAACGCCGAAAGGTACGCTTCGGTCCCCGACGCGGTCAGGTCGAGCGCCGACGACGTCAAGCCCGGCGTGATCGCCCCTGCGGCTCCGTCCGGCTTGAATGTCTTGTCGACGAGGGGAAGCGTCACACCTGCCAGGGCACGGAGCTCGATGGTCACGACGTCGTCGAAGACCCGGCGCCCGTTCGGATAGCCGGCCGGGTCCCCTCCGATGAGGCCGAGGTTGCTCGGAGACGATTTCGTGGGAGGGATCGCAAGGTTGAGACGCAGCATGTCCGCCTGCGTGGCGCCGGTCGTGTTCTGGAACCCCGGGACGATTCCCCCCGGGATTCCAGTGAGGAAGATCGCAACGAGGTCGGCACGTGTGGGCATCGTGTCGTTGTAGGTCTTCAAGTTCGGGAAGACTGTGGGATACAGCGCCGGCAGCAACTGGGCGAGCTCAGGGTTCGCGAACAACTTGGCGTACTGCGAGTCCGTCGAGGGGTCCTCGGTGTTCCAGGCGTCCTTCTCCGACATCGGGATCAGGACCTCGTTCACCAGAGGATTGCCCAGTCTGGAGACCTGCGCGTACGGCCCGGAGTTGATGATCCGGTCGGCCACCTGGATGCGGACCTTCTGACGGCTGGCCGTCGTCCATACGCCGATGACCGAGGAAGACGATGTCACCGACTTGGGCACGGTGCCGCCTGCCGTGACTGTGCGGATCGGAACCTGCAGCGCGATCGAGTGGACATTGGCGGCCTTGAGGGAGTTGATGCCAGCGGCCATCATTCCGAGCCCGGTGTTCTGCAGTCCGAAGGTCGTGTGGTCTTGTTCGAACGGGCGCAAGATCCCGAGATCGAACACGGCCCCGAGATCCACGTAGAAACCGTCGGCCCGCTGACCGGCGAAGACCCGGCCGCCACCCGGGAGCGCGTGCACGGCGGATTCCGCCAGGGTGGGGTATGTCGGCGTGGAAAGTGGACCGATGTTGCAAGGGGGACAGGTCAACCCGGTCGCGAGGAGGGAGGCGCTGTTCCCCCGGATCCGCGTGACCGAGTACGTCTGCCGTCGGTTCCAGTTCGCTGTTGTGAGCGACAGGATCGGTCCGGTGTTGTAGAGGAACGTTCCCGGGTCACCGATCGAGGTCGAGAAGGTGAATTGATAGATCAGGTCCGGGTTGGCGGTGCCCCGGTTGCTGATCTTGATCTCGTAGAGCACGTCCGTCCCGAACTCGTAGAAGTTGGGGCCACCGTCGGGACTTTCGAGAGGGACGTAGTTCGCGACGATCGTGAGGGTCTCCGGTGTGTCCGGACTGACGAACGCGTAGAGGTCGGTGCTGTCGGCGACGGGATCTTGTGAGATTCGTGGAGCCTCACGGTGCGATGACATGGAACATGTCTCCTTCTTTTCTGTCGTCTCTCGCCTTCAACCGGCGAGATCGAGTCCATTGCTGACCGAGCTCAGTGCCGCGCTGTCGGGGTCGAGAGCCTGCGGGCCCTCCCCGCGGGGTCGCACGTCACCGGGTCGCCCGCACGAGTTGGGCAGCGAGCCCCGGATTGTGGAGGACGACCTCTTGACTGCCCGAGTAGATGCTGATCTCGCCACTCGCGACGTCCGTCACGTGTGCGACGACAGGGTCGGTCATGGTGGGGACGGCCAGGTCGGATGCGGAAGCCGCGCCGGTGTCGAAGGCGGGCCCGTCCGCCTCGAGCCCGCCCACGATTGCGCTGCCGCCCGGTACTGACGCCGCAACGCCGAGCACCGCGGCCGTGACGCCGCTTCGCACGAGGAAGGAACGTCGGTCGAGCATGGCGCGACCGAGTGGGGCCGCCTCATCACGCTCCGGACCCCCGACCGAATCCTTCCGGCGAGCCCGGTCCCGCCTGCCAAGGTTCATGATGCGCAGACCCTCCTCTTCATTCGAGGCCGCCGCGAACCTCGTAGCGCGCCCAGGTGCGGCCCCACATTGGGCGCTTTGACATCGCTTGCGACACTCGTGATCCGCCACACCGAGGACGGACGGATGAGCATTTCCCGGATGGAACCGTGAGACGAGACGGTCGGATCCGGTTTGGGTCGCTGCCGGCCAGTTCCGTACTCGCTCGGTCATCCGTCCCGCCCTCCGACAACGGAGAAGGGCGACGGGGAGGATCCTGTCGAAACCGTCAGGGCCGAGAGTTGGCGTCGAGCCGCCATCGACCAGCGGTGTGAGGCAGGTACCGAGCGCGAGGATGGGAGAGTGACCGAGTCAGACGACACCGGCGCGCAGGAGTTGGGGCACGGTCATCTCCTTCGACCCGCGAATCCGGAGCGGGTCCGCTTCCTCGCGGGTGCAGGGGACGCACAGCTGGTCGTGGCGATCGGTCGCTACCTGCCGGAAGCGCTGGCAGAGGTCTACCGCCGGCACGCGGGTGCCGTGTACGGTCTTGCCTGCCGGGTGGTGGGGAATCGAAGTGACGCGGAGGACCTCTCCCAAGAAATCTTCGTCCGGCTCTGGAACCAGCCCGACCGCTTCGATCCAGCCCGCGGCAGCCTCCGCACGTTCCTTCTCACCGAGACTCACAGCCGCTCGGTCGAGCTAGTGCGCTCTCGGGCGGCCCGGGTGCAACGGGAGGAACGCGACGCACGCCTCGACAGTGCCGACGGGCACGATCTCGACCGAGAGATCTCCGACTTCATCGTTGCCCATCAAGTCACCGACGCGCTGACCCGACTCCCTGAGGAAGAGCGGCGAGCTCTCGAGCTGGCCTACTACCACGGCCATACCTACCGCGAGGTCGCGAGCCTCCTCGATCAGCCCGAAGGGACGGTGAAGAGCCGCATCCGGTCCGGTTTGACCCGGCTACGGCGGTCGTTGACGGAAAGCGGGGTCTCGGGACGATGACGATTCCTTCTGAGCACCGCGAGGTCGAAGAGCTCCTCGGTGCCTATGCGATCCACGCCCTCGGAGACGGCGAACGGGTCGTGGTCGAGCGACACCTGGAGACGTGCTCGACCTGTCGGCGGGAGGTCGACGCGCACTTCGAGATCGCCGCCGCGCTCGCGCTGGGACAGGCGGTCGACGCGCCCCCGCCCGGGCTGTGGGACCGCATCGTCGTCGCACTCCCGCCGGACGGGACCGCCGCTCCGAGAGCGGATGGGACCCGACCCACGGTGCCCGGCCCGCTCCGAGGGTGGCGGAGTCCACGTCGGGTGGCAGCAGTCGGTGTCGCGGCGGCCGCCGTCGCGACGATCTGCGTCCTGGCCGTCTCGCTGGCCGGTACCGATCAGCAGCTTTCCCAGGCGCGCCAGGATCTCCGGAGCCCCGTGGCGGCATTCCGGCACGCTCTGGCAGTGCCCGGGCACCGCACCGCGATGCTTCGCACCTCAACGGGCACGGACGTCGCCGAGATCGTCGTGGACCCGGGAGGCCGCGGCTACCTGCTGGCCTCGCGGATGCCGGTCCTCGCTCAAGGTCGTACCTTCCAGCTCTGGGCGGTGGTGCACGGACGTCCGATCTCGATCGGGCTCTTCGGGAACCACCCGGCGGCCATCGCCTTCGACCTGGGCTCGGCGTCCGCCACCACGTTGGCCGTGACGGTCGAGCCCGCAGGCGGGACCCAGACGCCGACCAGTCCGCTGCTGGCGAGTGGGACGCTGTGACGATCCCTCGCGGGAATCGAGATCAGGCGACGCGACGTCCCTCACGGTAGACCGCGAGGACTCGGCGCAGGGCCGAGATGTCCGTGCTGGGGTCACCACCGAGGACCACAAGGTCGGCCCTGGCCCCGGGGGCGAGTCGGCCGATCTGATCGGCGCGCCCGAGGGCCGCCGCCCCTCCCTCGGTCATCAGGTCCACCACGTCCCCGGGGCGCCAGCTTCCGTGCCGGACCATCGCCTCGGCGCGATGCGCGAGATCCGTGTGGTCCGGGAACTGCCCGAAGATCGAGTCGGTGCCGAGCGCGACGCGCACGCCCTCGTGTCGGAGGACCATCATGTTGCGCCAGGCGCGGCGGAGCGAGTCGACTGCCGGCCCGTCGGGCGCAGTCGCGCTCGGACCGCCATCTCGACCAGTTCCGGCAAGGACGTCGGGAAGAGGGCCTGCGAGGACCACCGTCTGTCCCGCGTCGACGATCCGCTCGACGAGCGACGGGTCCGGCGATCCGAGACGCCCGTCAGCGCCGAGCCAGCTGCAGTGCTCGATCGTGTCCACTCCGGCCTCGACGGCGAGCGCGATGCCCGCGGTGCCGTGCGCGTGCGCGGCGACGCGCAGACCCTGGTCGTGCGCCTTGCCCACCAGGGCGCGAAGCTCCTCGAGCGAGAATTGTGCGCGCCCCGGTGCGGTGCCGGGCGTGAGCATCCCGCCGGTCGCCATCACCTTCACCAGGTCGGCGCCTTCGTCGGCGAGGTGTCCGACGGCGCTGCGAACGGCATCGACGCCGCGCACCGCGATCCCGAAGGAGGAGAAGTGCCCTCCCGGCGTCGTCACGGGCCGCCCGGATACCGTGAGTGTCAGGTCGCCACGGGATGCCGCGTCCCGGACGCGTTGCGCGCTGTCTCCCCTGCACCCGAGGTCCCGGGCAGCGGTCACACCGAGGCGGACGAGCTCGGCTGCGACGGCACTTCCCCTTTCGGAGGACTTCTCGACGAGCGCCTCGTCGACCGTCCGGTGGAGGTCTTCGCCGTGGGCCAGGCACAGGTGGACGTGCGCGTCGACCAGGCCCGGAAGGACCGTCGCGTTCGGGAACTCGTCGACGGTGACGATCCCGTCGAGGTCGACGGGATCGTCTCGTGTCACCACGGTCTCGATCGACCCGCCATCGAGGAGGATGCCGCGGGCCGCCACGACTTTCCCCCCGACGAAGAGGTTCGGCGCCGCGATGAAGCGCCGGTCAGGCATCGAGCGCGAGCAGCCTCCGCGGGTTGTCGACGAGAATCTGTCGGATCGCTCCCTCGTCGACGCCAAGCTTGCGCAGACGGGGCAGGAACTCGTCGAAGAGGTAGCCCCAGGGCACTCGGGCGTTCGGAAACTCGGGATCGAGTTCGGTCACTTCGGCCCGTGGGTTGAAGAACCACCGATCGTAGGAGATCGTGATCCGGTCACCGAACCCGAGCTCGAGCAATTTGACCACCTGCTCCGCCAGGAGGCCGTCGAGCTCGTCAGAGCTCGGATGTTTCCAGGGGATACCGACGTGGTCGACGTTCACCGTGGCGCCGCGTTCACAGATCTCGCGGACCTGGTGGATGCCCGTGTTCTTGATGAAGGCATGGCCGATCACGACCTTCGCGGGATCGGCACCCTCGTCCTCGAGCAGGTCCAGTTGCTCGATTCCCGGGTTCGTGACGGCATAGTCGTTCGGGTCCGTGTGCGTGTTCACGAGGCAGCCGAGCTCCCGCTGAGCCCGTCCCGCGGCGCGGACAACGCGTTGTTCGATCTCGGTGATGCGCAGCCCGTCGGGGCCGGCCGGTGACGGACGGGCGACGACGCCCTCGCCGCCCGTCGCGATCTTGACGGCTCCGGCGCGGATCCCCGTCTGCTGCCCGTTGAACATCATCCCCTCGGTGATGTCCCGCACGAAGAATTGCGCAAGTTCGTCGACCGTCTGACGCCTCCAGTAGTACGGCAGGCCCATCGACTGGGGGAAGAACCCGGTCACCGCGACGATGTTCACGCCGCTCGCCTCTGAGACCATTCTCATGAGAGGTGGATGGCGATACACCTCGGCCGGCGTCATCTCGACGACCGTTGCGATCCCGTGGTCCTCGAGACCTCGTCGCAGCTCGCCTCCGATCCGCCCGGCGACGTCCTCGAGGTTGAAGGCGGTCCGATGGTCGAGGTCAGCCCCGGGGTAGGCGTAGAGGATGTGCTCGTGCGTGAGGGTGATCCCGAGCTTCTCCGCCGGGACATCCCCCGTCACGGTTCTCACAACGTTCATCTCACCCTCCCGTCACTGCCACATGGGCTGTACGCGACTCACACCGGGCCCCGCGTCCGCACCAGCGGGGCGTCGGACCCTCGTAGCTCGTGGAGCAGCAGCTCCTCGAGCTCTGCGAAGCGAGACGTGCCGAGACAATCGAGGTCGCGCGGTCGCCCGAGATCCACTTCGACACAACGCCGGACGACGGAAGGCCGCGGGCCGAGGACATAGATGCGGTCGGAGAGGAGGATCGCCTCGGGCACGTCATGGGTGATGAGGACCACGGTCCAGTGGAAGCGCTCCCACATCTGGGAGAGCCAGAGCTGGAGGTCCGTACGGGTGAGGTAGTCCAACGCACCGAACGGCTCGTCGAGGAGGATCACGGGGCGTTCCTGGACGACGGTCCGGAGCAGGGCAACGCGTTGTCGCATGCCGCCGGACAGCTCGAAGGGGTAGCACCGAGCGAAGTCGGAGAGCCCGAAGGTCTCAAGGAGCGGTTCGACCTTCGCTCGCGCATCGCTACGCTTCATCCCCTGCAATTCGAGGCCCAGGGCCGCGTTGTCGATCACGCGCCGCCACCCGAAGAGAAGGTCCTTTTGTGGCATGTAGGCGAAGTGCTCACACTGGCCGGTCACGACCCGGCCATCCATCCGGACCTCCCCGCAGTCGGGCGTCTCGAGCCCCGCGAGGATGTTGAACATCGTCGACTTCCCGCAACCGCTCGGGCCGATGACCGACACGAACTCCCCGGCGCGCGCCTCGAGGGAGATCTGATCAAGCACCATGAGGGACGCGCCCGACCGGGCGAAGGTCTTGGTGACGCCTGCGACCTCGATCGAGGAGCCATGTCGTTCCGACCTGGCGTCACCAGTCATCGCCGTCCCCTCTCGATGCGCCGGGACCTCGAGTACCACGGCATGACGAGCTTCTGCAGCACGAAGGTGAGTGCGTACAGGATCATCGAAATCAATGCCGTGAGCACGACCGCTGCGAACACGAGATCCGTCCGCAGCGCGTTCTTCTCGAGCTCCATGTAGATCCCGAGCCCGTTCACGGCTCCCACCCATTCACCGAAGATGGCAGCGAGCACCGCGAAGCTCACCGCGACGCGCAGGCCCGTGAAGAAGAACGGCAGCGCCGTCGGGACCCTGAGCTTCCAGAACTCTGCGAGTCGCCCGCCCCCCATCGAACGGATCAGGCGCGACGCTTCCTCCTCCGTGGCGTTGAACCCCTCGAGCAGGGACACCGTCGTCGGGAAAAAGGTCACGAGCACGATCACGAGGACCTTGGGCAGGAGGCCGAACCCGAACCAGATCACGAAGAGCGGAGCGATCACGATGGTCGGGATCGACTGCGAAGCCACCAGCAGCGGGTACACCACCCGTCTGGCGATCGCCGACAGGTCGATCGCCGTCGCGAGGATGGCGGACACGGCGAGGGCGCACGCCATGCCGACCACGGTCTCCTCGATCGTCGGCACGGCATTGGACCAAAGCTGGCCCCGGTTGGTCCATCCCTGGGCCGCGACTCGTGCCGGCGTCGGGAGAACGGTCGGATTGGGATGGATGAGCGAGACGATCAGTTGCCAGAGGCCGATCAGGACCGCAAGCCCGACGAGCGCCGGCCACAGCCGGGAAAATCCGAGGCGAAGCGGCTCACGCAGGCGCACGACCCACCCAGGGCGGCCTTCGGGCCGCGTCGCGGGGGCGAAAGTCCCGCCAGGCTCCCCGGCGGTCGTCTGGAACGGAGCGCCAGTCAACGTCACGGGATAAGAACCTCCCTGGACAGCCATGAAAGGCGGGTCAGGACCGCCCGTCCACGTACTTGTCGGTCCAGAAGTTTGACAGCTTGAGCGGCGTCGTGAGCGGCTGCCCGGACGAGTTCTGCAGCACCTTGTTCTTGAACAGGAACGTCGTAAATCCGTTCCAGGTCTTCGAGTTCATGACGCCGACCTGGCCTGTCGGGGCACGCAGGAATGTCTTGGCCATCACTTTGCTCGACTTGATCGCAGCCGGAAGGTACACCGCGTTCGGGTTCAGCTGGGCCTCGATCCGGGCGCCCTGGACGGGGTGCTTCTCGATGTACACGTACGCCTTCTTGATCGCCTGGACGAACTCGGTCGCCTGCTTTGCATGGCTCGCCATCCAGGCATCGTTGCCGAGGAAGATCGCCGCGTAGTCGTTCGGAAGGCCATAGTGCGTCGGGCGGAACCAACGGAGCTTGGCGTGTGTGTGCAACTGCGCCTGGATGATGTCGGAGAAGAAGAAGACCGAGTACGCGACCTGCCCGCTCGACACGGCCTGGTAGGAGGAGCTGTTGAGCGTGACGGCCTTCAGCGTGCAGTGCCTGGGTCCACCCGACTTGTAGATCATTTCCTGGATGACCGGCCCCTCGGAGGGGTAACCGAACCCTCCGTAGGTCTTTGTGCAGAGATCCTTCGGCGCCTTGATTGTCTTGTTGCTGGCGAGGTACCCGTAGTATGTCGGAGTCTTTTGGAGCACCGCGAAGACAGCCTTGACCTGGTCTCCGGCCGCGAAGTCGAAGAGCGAGAGGGCTTGTGTCGCAGAGATGGCGAAGTTGGCCTTGTCGACCGCGACGAGCGTTGTCGGCGGGGTCTGCCCGTATGGGATGACGCTCACCTTCAAGCCCTCCTTGGTGAAGTAGCCCAGCTTCTCCGCCACGAAGACACCCTCGTTGTCGGCGTTCGGCACGAAGTCGAGCGCGACCGAGACCTTCGCGAGGCTGTGCCCACTCGAGTGCCGCGCGGACGCGGCACTCGAGCCCGCGCCCACCGCCAGCGTGAGCATGGTGGAGAGCGCTACTCCGAGGCTGACCCAACGCACCTTCATGATTCCTCCTCCTCTGCGTGTGGCGCGGAGAGGACCCCCCCGCTCGCGTCATTCTCAATGGACATCTCTGAGTTGGACCCGCTGACCACGAAGGGATGCGCGCACGGAGTGCCGGCCGTTGCGTGGATCTCGCGGGCGTCGAGGTCGTAGATCACCGAGACGATGGTGGCGAACCGTTCGGACTCCGGCAAGCGCTCGTCACCGTGACAGCAGATTCCGACGGGCGCGTTCCGGTGATCGGAGAGCATCTTCTCGAGCGACTCCACCGTGATCGCGGGCGCCTCCTGTGCGAGCGCCGTCTGGAGGCGGTGAAGTCGAAAGAGTGACCCCGGACTGGTCGCCACCCGAGCGTCCGACCGTTCGAAATCACTCGCCACGAAGTGGTTGGTGTGAGCCACAAAGCCGGACTGGGGCATCAGGACACGCACGGAGTCGGCACCGCCGGGCACGACCTCGATGTCGGCCGCGAGGCCGTCGACATCGGCGAGCAGATAGTTCGCCGAGAGCGCCTTGTCGGCCGCGAACACCATCGCGACCGCGTCGCTGATGGACTCGGCATCCAACAGCGACCGCAGGAGGACGTGGTAGGGCACACCCGTCTTCCCCTCATCGAGGTAGCTCACGAGCGTGTTCGTGCAGACGGCGACCCCGGCGTCGTTCAGACCGGTCTTGGCGAGGAGCCCCGCCTCCACCACCGTCGTGTACTCGGGACCGTCGTCGCGTGCGACCTCGAGCAGGACGACGGTCTCCCGTCCGTGGAGCAGCCAGTCCCAGTTCTGGCCGGCGAGGGTGTGGCCGGTCAGCGCCACCTCGGGGAGGACGGCGAACGAAGAGCACTCGTTCGCAAGCGCGCTCGACATCGGGCCGCTGCCGCCAACGCCGGAGGCGAACATGATCTCGCTCCGCACGTTCAGCGCGACCACGTCGTCCATGTCGAGGCCCGCGCCGTCGGCAATTCCGCGCATCTCCTCCACCACCGCCGGTCGGAACTCACCGATGGCGTCGAGGTACCGAAGGGCGGTTGACCGTACCTTCGGCCAGTCCCAGCCGGCATAGTGGGCGAATACTTGTTCGTATGCCTCGACCGAGCGCAGGATTCGTTGCCTTGCGAGCTGGCCGTACTGGACGCCCCGTTCTCGCGGCGTCCCCCGGACCGCGACGCGCGGAATCCCGACGCCCGCGCCCGCAGTGCTCACGGAAGGGGCTTGCCGGGGGACGCGAACATGACGTAGTTCGCCGAGCCCGGGCCAGCCGACCCGGTCTTCACCTTCGCCGGTGCGTCGTACTCGGGGCTCGTCCCGCTCGACAAGGGGGCAGGACGCTCGGCCTCGGTCCGCTCCGGAAGCTCGCCGATCGCGTCGGTGATGACCCGGCAGAAGTCCGGCAGATCGTTGGGGAGACGAGAGGTAATGAGGTTGCCGTCGCGCACAACGGGCTCGTTCACGTAGGTCGCACCGGCGTGCTTCACGTCGTCCTGGATCACCGAGACGCACGTCACCCGCCGACCCTTCGCGAGTCCGGCCGAGGCCAGCACCCAGCCCGCGTGGCAGATGGCGGCGACGATCCCTCCGCGGTCGTGAACGCCGCGCACTAGGTCAAGCATCTTCTCGTTGCGCCGGATCGACTCCGGAGAGAAGCCACCGGGCACGACGACCACATCGACATCGTCGGGATCGACATCATCGATCCCGACATCGGGTACGACAGGGTACCCAAGCTTGCTGCCGTACACCTGGCCGGCCTTGGGGCCGACGACGGACACATGCGCGCCGGCCTCCCGGTAGCGCAGCACCGGGTACCAGAGCTCGAGCTCCTGGTATTGGTTCTCCGCCAACACGGCAATCCGTGCATTGCGTAGCTGCATTGACTGACTCCTTTGAACGGATAACTGAACAGACTTGTTACCGGCGAACCGTGACCGTCAGAAGGCCAAGAGTCGCGCCGGGTTGTCGACGAGCACCGCCCGGATCTCTTCCTCCGTGAACCCTTTCTTTGAGAGACGAGGCAGGAAACTGTCGAACATGTAACCGAATTGCACACGCTCGTTCAGCATCTCGGGCTCCTCATCGGTCACCGGTCCGCGGCAGTGATGGAAGAATCGGTCGTACGTGAACACGAGTCGATCGAGATAGCCGGCCGAGGCGAGCTCGCACACGGCGTTCGCGATGGACTCGTCGAGCGCCTCGACGCTCGGGCTCCGCCAAGGGATGCCGACGTGGTCGATCTGGAGGTTGGCACCCCGCTTGACGATGTCGAAGAGCTGCTCCATGTGCACGTTGATGATCGCGTGCCCCACGATGACCTTGCCGGGGTCTGCGCCCTCGCTCTCCAGCAGGTCGAGTTGCTCGATCCCGGGGTTTCGCAGCGAGTAGTCCTTCGGCTCGGTGTGCGTGTTGATCATGCAACCCAACTGCGCCTGCGCACGACCGGCGGCCCGGACGATCCGGGCTTCAGCTGCCGACATGTGGGTTCCGTCGGGCCCGGTCGGAGAGGGACCCTCCAAGTATCCTCCGGCGCCCGTGGCCACCTTGATCGCGCCGGCCCTGATGTCCGTCGCATGGTGCGCGAAGGCCATGCCTTCCGTGACGTCGCTGATGAAGTGGTCGCGGATGTAGTCGACGGACTGCACACGCCAGTGGTACGGAATTCCGACGACGTCTGGGAAGAATCCGGTGATGGCCACCATGTTCATCCCGCTTCGCCGGGACACCTCCTGGATCAGCCGGGGATATCTCCCGAGTTCGCAGGCGGTCATGTCGACGATCGTCTTTACCCCAAAGTCCTCGATCCCCGTTCGCATCGTCGCAGCGACCTCGTTTGCGACGGTCTCGAAGTCGAACGCGGCCTTTCGGTCGAACTCGACGCCGGGGTTGGCGTAGAGGATGTGCTCGTGCGTGAGCGTGATGCCGGCTTCCTTCGGTGTGATGTCGCCGAGAACGGTACGGATCTTCACCATGCCTCCTGGTGGTCTTCAGGCCGCGTGGTACTTCAGGCCGCGGTCTCGGACGACCTGACGGTTCGGAGCAGGCTCGCCATGAGCTCGGGGAGCTCGTCGGCGGTGCCCGCAACCACGACGTTCGGTGACGTCTCTGGGATCCCGGCCTTCTCGAGGACGGCAGCGCCGGACCCGATGACGCCGACGACGCCGCCGTGGTCCAACACACGGGAGATCAAGCCCGCGGTCTCCCCGATCAATGCAAGCTGCTCCCCCGCGCCCTTCCCCGGCACGATGACGCCGTCGAGCGCCTCGGGGTCGAGGGCCGAGATGGCGACCTCCGCAAGGAGCGGATAGCCGAGCCGGCTCTCGTACGCCGATTCAGCCTGTGGGGCGGCGATCACGACTGTGACGCCCTCCTCGCGCAGGCGCATCACCGGATACCAGAGCTCGAGCTCCTGGTACCCCTCCTCCCCGAGAACGGCGACTCGCGGTCTCGAATCCGTCATGAGGTTGTGTCTCCCTTTCGTCTTCTTGTGGAGCGTGTGAGCGATTCGGTCGTCAGTCGTCCAGGTTCCTCGTCAGCTGCTCGATCGCCCCCTGGACCGCGTTGAGATGGGCCTCCATCGCCCTTCCGGCACCGTCAACGTCTCCACGGTCGATCGCATCGAGGATCTGGTGGTGCTCTCTCGCTGCTCGTGCGCCGCTGTCGCGGATCGTGGAGATCGCGAGGGACTGCTCCTGGAGGATCTCTCTCAAGTCCCCGATCAGGCGCTCGAAGAGCTGGTTGCCCGTCGCCCTGGCGATCCCGCAGTGGAAGAGCCCATCGACGCGGACCGCCTCAGCCGCACTTTGGGCGGCGTCGTACTCGCCGAGAATGCGATCGAGCTCGTCCACGTCTTCCCTGCGCCGTCGGCCCGCAGCGAGGCGAGCAGCCGGGACTTCGAGGCAGCGGCGGATTTCATTCAGGTCAACCGAGGAGCACTGTCCGAAGGACAGGGAGGTCCTTGCCAGTTTCGACGTGACGAACGTGCCGCGACCCGGGCGCGACACCGTCAATCCGAGGGCCTGGAGCGTCCCGAGGGCCTCCCGCACGATCGGACGGCTCACTCCGAAGCGCCGGGCGAGCTCAGCCTCGGAGGGCAGCCGGTCGTTCACCTGCAGCTGGCCGGAGTCGATGAGGGCGACGAGCTGGGCGCGGACCTCGGCAGCCGCACTCCGACGAGTGATCGGGACGACCGGGAGGGCGTCGGATTCCGTGGTGGTCAGCTCGTCTGTAACCTTGGTTGGCAAGCTGTCTGCCAAGTTCACGACCAGAGGATGCCACCGGCAGCCGGGAGTTTCAAGCGAATTCACCCAACTCACGGCGAACGAGCCGGACAGGCTCCTTTCGCGGCGGCGAATCTCGGCCGATGGGAGCGTTCGCCTGGTCCGGCTGGGCTCTTCGGGTCTGATGTTCGGAAAAGGGAGCAGGTGCGCCATGCAACAGCTCGGGGATCTCAGCCCCCGGTCGCGGTGAAGGTGATCGTCGCCGGCGGCGCGACCGGCATCGGAAGGGCAACGGTGCAGCTGCTCCGCGCCCGCGGTGATGACGTCTTCCTGGCGGATCTGGACGAAGTCGGGGCAAGGACGGTCGTTGGCGAACCGGCTGCAGGAGCCGGCCACGCCGGGGGCTACGACCTCGGCACGGACGACGGTCCCGAGCGGGCCGTTCGCGATGGAGCCGACGTCCTCGGCGGCCTCGACGGTCTTGTCTTCTGTGCCGGTTACCTGGTGGAGGCCGAGCTCGACGACGTCACGCTCGAGCAGTGGGAGCGCTCCATGGCCGTCAACCTCCGGGCGCCGTTCCTCCTGACCCAGGCCGCGCTGCCGCACCTCGCCGCCTCTTGCGACGGACGCGTCGTCCTGACGTCGTCGGTTGCGGCCTTCCGCGGCGGCCCGGGCAGCACGGCGTACGCGGCGGCAAAAGGCGGCGTTGTCGCGATGACCCGGTCACTCGCTGTCGGGCTCGCAAAGCACGGCGTCCGGGTCAATTGCGTCGCGCCCGGTTGGATCGACACGCCGTTCAACCAGCCGTACTGGGAGCTCGCCGGCGAGGGGGCACGGGAGGCGCTCGAGGCACGGATCCCACTCGCCAAGCTCGGAGAACCTGTCGACGTCGCCGGCTTGATCGGGTTCCTGCTTTCCCCGGGGGCCGCCTATGTGACCGGCCAGACGTTCGTGATTGACGGAGGGATCCTTGCATCTTAGAATCCGTCAAGCTGTTCAGCTGTACGACAACCGGACAGGAGGGACCACCACGATGGCGCCGGAGCGCACGGCACGTCGCCCCTGGTCCTCCTGCACACCGGAACCGGCGATGCACACCTGCGGCAAACTCGCGCGGGTGCGCGATCGTTCCGCCGGCACCGGATGAAGGCTGCGCGTATCCACGGCCCGGGGGACGTCCGGGTGGACGACCTTGTCGATCCCATTCCTGGGAGGGGCGACGTGGTCGTCGAGGTCCGCGCCTGCGGCGTGTGCCCCAGCGACATCCGGTCGTTCTACGGAGCGACGAGCCGAGCCCCGTGGACGCCCGGGCACGAGGTGGCCGGGGTCGTCGTGCGTCTCGGCGAGGAGGTCCCCAGCGGGATCGACGTCGGAGACCGGGTCGTGGCCGACTGGCGAAGAGTGTGCGGGCAGTGCTTCTACTGCCTCTCCGGGAGCGCGAATTTCTGCGAGCGCCGGACTGAGTTTCCGATCGCCGGATTCGCCGAGTACATCGTCGTGCCCCACGACGTGCTCCACCGGCTTCCGGCGTCCGTGACCTTCGAAGAGGCGACGTTCATCGAGCCCCTCGCGTGCATCTTGAACGCGCATCGGGCGATGCCGGTGGAACCGGCGCAGGACGTCGTCGTGCTGGGGGCCGGCCCCATCGGGCTCATGCATGTACAGGTCGCCGCCCGTCGCGGCGCCAGGGTGATCGCCGTCGACCTGCTCGAACAACGTCTCACGAAGGCGGAACAACTCGGCGCGCACGAAACGGTGGACGCGTCGAAGGGGGACCCTGTCGCCGCGGTGCGGGAGCTCACCGGCGGCTACGGCGCCAGCGCCGTCATCGTCGCGATCGGATCAGTGGAAGCGGCCAAGCAGGCTTTTGCCATGTCCCGAAGGGGGGGCGTCGTCTCGCTCTTCGCCGGCTTCTACCCGTCGAGCAAACTGCAGTTGGACCTCAATGTCATCCACTACGACGAGATCACGCTCACCGGGAGCCACGATTACCGTCCGACGGAGTTCGTCGAGTCGCTGCGCCTCGTCGCCCACGGGATCATCAGCGTCGCACCCCTCGTGACGCACCGGTACCCGCTCGCGGAGATCGCGCAAGCGTTCGCGACGACGCGAGCCCGGAATGGGCTCAAGTCCCTGATACTCAACGAAGCGAAGGAGACACCCTCACGGTGACGGCGATCAGCGAACGCACCCAGCCGGTGCGGTGGGACAAGCGCCGGATGCACCACGTCTTCGGCGTCGACGGCAAGGCCGTGATCGTCGCCATGGATCACTGCATCACTGCCGGCGTCGTGCCGGGACTCGTCGACGTCCGTCGTGCGGTCCGCGAGGTCGTTGCAGGCGGCGCCGACGCGGTGATGACGACGATCGGGATGGCGCGGGCGGTACGCGACGACATCGGGGGCGCGGGTTCCATCGTGGTCCTCGACAGCGAGCGGTCCGTGGCGGGCTACGCCGTCGAGGCCGCGCTGCGGTTCGGGGCTGACGCTGTCGAGCTCAAGGTCTTTCCGGGAAGCCCGATCGACGACAAGCTCGGTGAGCTCCGCGAGCTCGCCGCTCAAGCCGAGCGGTGCGGACTCCCTTTCCTCGCAGAGGCCATCCCGGTTTCATTCACCGAGGTGAGCGCCCACACCGTCGGGAACATCGCCAACGCCGCTCGGATCTGTGCCGAAGCCGGCGCCGACTTCATCAAGGTGCCGTTCGCAGGGAGCGTCGAAGAGTACCGGTCGGTCATCGCAGGCACCTTCGCGCCGGTCCTCGTGCTCGGGGGTACGCCTCTCACGGACCCAACCGCTGTTCTGCGCCTCGCCGCGAACGCGATGGAGGCGGGGGCACGGGGTGTCGTCTTCGGGCGCAACGTGTTCCAGGCCACCTCTCCCGCTCGCACCGTCGCCGCGCTCGCCGCGCTCGTCCATGAGGATGCCTCACTGACAGCTGCGAAGCGACTGCTCGGCGACTGACCATGCCGGACGGCGGCGATTCGCCGATGACCGAATCGATGCAAGCCGCGATCTTCTACGGCGGAAAGGACATCCGGGTCGAGGAGCGCCCGATCCCCGTCCCGACACGCGGAGAGGTGCTCGTCCGGATCCGCTCGGCGGGCATCTGTGGTGGTGACCTTCTCGGCTACAACGGGATCGGACCCTGGCAGCCACCCCCCGGCGTCGGAATCGAGGAGGGCCACGAGCTCGCCGGCGAAGTGGCCGGCGTCGGACCCGACGTTCACGGGTTCGCTCTCGGTGAGCGGGTCGTGGTCCAGCCCGAACACCTCATCTCGTGCGGATCCTGCCGCGAGTGCCATATGGGCTCACCGCATCTCTGCCGCCACCTCGGCTCTCTCAACGGCGCGGCGCACCACAGCCACGGCTTCTCGCAGTACGACACCGTCCTCGCATCGCATCTTCGCCGCCTGCCGTCGCACTTGTCGTTCGAGTCCGGGGCGATCGCCGACTGTTACGGCGTCGCGGTCCATGCGGTCAACCGGGCGGGCGGGGTACGGGGGCGTCACGTCGCCGTGATCGGCAGCGGGACGATCGGACAGTGCGTCGGACAAACCGCACGCGCGCTCGGCGCAGACGCGGTCGTCATGATCGGTCACCACCCCGAGCCGCTCGACCTCGCCCTGCGCACCGGCGCGGCGACACACGTGCTCCGGCTCCCCGAGCCCCGGCTCGAGACAGCTCTTCGTGATCTCGGGGGCGCGACCGGGCCCGAAGTCGTCTTCGATTCGGTCGGCAAGGCCGACACCACCCTGCAGCAGGCGGTCGACGCCGTGGCGCGAGGCGGGACGATCTGCGTGGTCGGGACGTTTACGGAGTCTCCCGTCGTGGACCCGAATGCCCTGTACTCCAAGGAGCTGTCGATTCTGTGGGCCAACAGCTACGGCTTGCACGACGGCGAGTCGGAACTCGACCGCGCGCTCGCGCTCATGGCCGGGGCTGCCGTCCAGCCGGAGCCTCTGATCACGCACCGGTTTCCTCTGGCGCGGATCGAGGAGGCGTTCGTCGCCGCCAACGACAAGGCAACCTCTGGCGCCATAAAGGTCATGGTCCTGCCGTGACCGACGGCGCCGACCGTTGAGTACCGCGAGGCCGGCGAAAGACGGGTTGCAGCGGTGAACACAGTTGCCCCGGACGAGGACCTGGTTCTCGGCGTCGACCAGGGGACGAGCAAGCTCAAGATCGCGGCATTCAACTTTGACGGTCGAGTCGTGGCGGAGGTCGCGGCATCGACGCCGGTGCGGCTCGCCGGCTTCGATGGCGTGGAGGCGGACCCCGAGGAGTGGTGGACGGCCCTGGCGGGCAGCCTCCGGAAGTTGCTCTCGGGTTCGGAGATCGAGCCAGACCGCATACGCGGCGTCGGGCTCTGCGGCGTGATGCACTCGTTGGTGCTTGTCGACGGAGGCGGTCGCTCCATCGGAGCGGTCCCGTTGTGGCCGGACCAGCGTCATCGCCTGGCCGACGACGATCGACTGGCGTCGGTCGCCGCAGGCACGAGCGCCGCCGCGTGCCTTGGACGTCTGAAGTGGCAGCTTGACGCTGATCCGGAGACCCGGCGACGTGTTCGCCTCCTGTTGCCGGTGAAGGACTTCCTCCGCTACCGCCTCACGGGATCCGCGGCGAGTGATCCCTTCGAGGCGCGGGCGACGGGACTAGCCGAGCCGAACGGACGGGCGTGGTCTGAAGAGGTGCTCGAGTTGCTCCGCGTTCCCTTGGACGCGTTGCCGCCGATCGAAGAGCCCGACCGAGTCGCGGGCGCAGTCTGCGCACCCGCCGCAGCGGAGACCGGACTGGTACCCGGCACGCCGGTCGTGTGCGGCACCGGCGACTGGCACGCGGCGCTACTCGGATCGGCAGCGTGGATGCCTCGACATGTCGGCCTGTCGCTCGGGACCGCCGGCACGCTCGGAGCGTTCGAATCGGCACACGACTTCGAGCGATTGGCCGAACCGGCCTGCTTCGGGGCGGTGACGTCGACGGGGTCCGCGTTGCAGTGGGCGGCCCGCGCGCTCCTTGCGTCTGCCGGGGGCCGCGACTCGTCAGTGACCGGAGGGATCATCGAACTCGCCGGACAGAGCCCGCCCGGAGCCAGAGGCGTCACCTTCCTGCCGCACCTCATGGGTGAGCGGGGCGGTTCCGTCCGTCCGAACGCCTCAGGAACGCTGACCGGCCTCCGACTCATCCACGGACCTGAAGATCTCGCGCGTGGCGTGGTGGAGGGAACCGCAGCGTGGCTTCGTCTCGTCGCCGGCCCGTCCCTTGCCGGCCGTCCGTTCGACTCGCTGGTCGCGTCCGGCGATGGGGCGAGATCGATGTTGAATCTCGAGATCGCCGCCGCGCTCTACGAAAGGCCGGTCGTCGTGCCAGAGTCGCTCGAGGCGGGGACGCGCGGGGTGGCCCAGCTCGCCGCCTACGCGCTCGGCGCACTCGGGAGCCGCAGCCGATCCGCCGCGCAGTGGCTCCGCCCGGCGACCGTCGTCGATCCCGACCCCCAGCTCGTCGAGGACTACCGGGAGGTCCTCGAGCGGTTCCGGCGTGTCGAGGCGGCCCTTCGCGCATCGGAGAGCAGCTGAGAACGTCGGCTCACGGTCAGGGGTCTTCTCCGAGGGCCTGGAGGGGAATCGCGCCGCCTACGTCGCCCCGATGCGGGTCGTGCGCCCGGCCCATTCGCGCTCACGCAGGACGAACTTCTGGACCTTGCCGGTGGAGGTCTTCGGCAGCGGGCCGAACTCGATCGCGTCGGGACACTTGTAGCCGGCCAACCGCGCCCGGCAGAACGCGATGATTTCTTCGGGGGTGGCGCTGGCCCCCCCGTTGAGGGTGACGAACGCCTTGGGTCGTTCGCCCCACTGCTCGTGGGGGATGCCGACGACCGCGCACTCGAGGACGGCGGGATGCGCGACGATCGCCTGCTCGACCTCGATGCTCGAGATGTTCTCGCCGCCGGAGATGATGATGTCCTTGCCACGGTCGCGCAGCTCGATGTTCCCGTCGGGGTGCCACGCGGCGAGGTCACCCGAGTGGAACCAGCCGCCACGAAAAGCTGCGTCGGTCGCCCCCTGGTCGGCGTAGTAGCCGCTCATCACGTTGTTGCCGCGCATGACCACCTCGCCCATCGTCTGGGCGTCCTGAGGGATGTCCTCCATGTCCTCGTCGACCACCCGGACGAGATCGGCCGAGGGGTAGGCCTGCCCCTGGCGCGCCAGCAGCATCGAACGCTCCTCGAGGGGCAACTGGTCCCAGTTCTCCTGGACAGGGCACAGCGTGATGGGTCCGTAGGTCTCGGTGAGGCCGTAGACGTGCACGATCCGAAAATTCAGTTCTGCCATCCGGGCAAGCAGGGTCGGCGATGGTGGCGCCGCGGCAATCATCGCCGTCACGGGGTGCTCGAGACGATGGGCTCGGGGATGGTTGATGACCATCAGCTGAACGGTGGGCGCGCCGTTGTAGTGCGTGACGCCCTCCTCGTCGATGAGCCGCCAGACGAGCTCGGGGTCGACGGCGCGTAACGCGACGTGCCGAGCCGCGACGGCGGTGACCGCCCAGGGGAAACACCATCCGTTGCAGTGGAACATGGGGAGCGTCCACAGGTAGACGGAGCCGGGGTTCATTCCGGCGACGATCACCTCGCTCAACGCGTTGAGGTAGGCCCCGCGGTACGTGTACTGCACACCCTTCGGCATCCCGGTCGTGCCCGAGGTGTAGTTGATGGAGATGGTCTCCTCCTCGTCTTCGAGCCAGCTCTCGGGCACCTCGGACGACGCGGCCGCGAGAAGATCCTCGTACCGATCGTCCGTGCCACCGGGGCCGACGCACGGGATGACCATGAGCCCCGACAGCTCGAGCGGCGCGATCAAAGAATCGAGGTCGGTGTCGATCAGGAGGAAACTCGAGCCGCTGTGGTCGAGGATGTGTCCCACCTCTCGGCTGGCCAGGCGATGGTTGATGGGGACCAGGACCCCCCCGGCCGCCGGCACGGCGAAGTGGGCCTCGAGCATCGGTGCCGAGTTGAAGAGCAGCGTCGCGACGCGGTCGCCCTTGCGGAGCCCGGCCGCTCTGAGCGCGTTGGCCAATCGCCACGAGCGCTCGGCGAGCTCGCGGTAGGGGTAGCGACGTTGCCCGTCGACCACCGCGACCTTCTCGGGATAGATGTAGGCGGCCCGGCGCAGGAACTCAACGGGGTTGAGCTCGGAGCGAAACACCTTGGCGGCCGCCATGGCTTGCTGGGGCGCACGTTCGTGATCGGGCAACGCATCCGTCATGCCCTTCCCCTCCTTGGTGCTCGAATGCCTCCGACATTCAGCGAACGGCTGTCGTCTCGAGTCTTCCTTGAGGAGAGCCTCGTCGTCGACCGGCCTGCGCCGGAGGTTAGCTTGCCCCTCCGGTTGGCCGGACCTACGCTCGTTCCACGACGTCGCTCCCAGCAACCGGCTACCGAAACCTGCTGGTCACGATGGATGGTCCGGCAGCGAGGATCGTCCTCAACCGCCCCGAAAAGCGCAACGCCCTGTCGTTGGCGCTGATGCAGGAGGTGATTGCCGCCCTGCGTGACGTCGCCCTGCAGGACGAAGCCCGGGTGATCGTGATCGAGGGTGCCGGCCAGGTGTTCTCGGCCGGACACGACCTGTCGGAGATGATCGGCCGGGAGGATGCGTTCTTCACCCGGCTCTTCGACCAATGCACGCTCATGATGGAGACGCTCCACGAGCTTCCCAAGCCCGTGATCGCGAAGGTGCACGGTGTCGCGACTGCCGCCGGTTGCCAGCTCGTCGCCGCGTGCGATCTGGCGGTGGCAGCGGAAGGGACGCGCTTCGCCACGCCCGGCGTGAAGATCGGACTCTTCTGCTCGACTCCCATGGTTCCCGTCTCGCGAGCGGTCGGACGCAAGCGCGCGATGCAGATGCTGCTCACCGGGGAGCCGATCGACGCGACGACGGCGCTCGACTGGGGGCTCGTCAACCAGGTTGTGCCACAGGAGAACCTGGAAGCGGCGGTCCAGAAGCTGGTACAGGCAATCGCCCGCTCAAGCGCCTATACCGTCCGAACGGGAAAGCACGCCTTCTACGCCCAGATCGACCGCCCCGAAGCCGAAGCGTACGAGCACTGCCAGGTGGTCATGAGCAGGAACGCGCAGGCTCACGACGCGCAAGAGGGCATGTCCGCGTTCCTAGAGAAACGCGACGCGGTCTGGCGCGACCAGTGACCGCCTCGCGTGGATGGTGACGCTCGGCGCAGATGTCCTCGCCGGGTGTCGCTCACGCGCAAGCGCCCGCACAGAGGACAAGCGGTGAACTGAAGACGGCGTGTCAGATGTGGGTGCTGCTCTCGAGCGTCCGCTTCAGCTCGCTCAGCGCGTCGACCTCCGACTTCATCGTCATGTTGACCATCGGCGTCATCAGCTTCTTGAGGCCCGAGAGTTGGGCGGCGAGCCGGAACGTGACCTCCGTGCCGTTGTCGATCGGGCGAAGGTCGTAGCTGCCGGCGGGTCGGACCGGACCACTGGTGGTTCGGAACGCGATGCGCTCATCGGGCACGAACTCGGTGATCTGGATGTCGGCAGCGATGCGTCGGCCCCCGGGCCCACCAACGACCTGACGGTAGGTCGTGCCAACGCCCTCGCCGCCGGACTTTGAGATCTCGATCACGCCGCTCCGCCATTGCTTGTCATTCTCGGCGTTGGCCAAGAACGCGAACACGGTGCCGATGGGTCGAGCGATGGTGACGGTCTTCGACTGCTCGAGCATTGATCGCCCCCCTTCGTTGGTCAAAGCTGCGTCGCCGATTATGCCACCCGCCCGGGTGAGCACGACGGTCGACGAGGGGCCGCCGTCGAGTGCCCGCGCTTGGAATCCCACGTCTCTCGATCCGCCCTTCGGACGAAGCACTCGAGACGTTCCTGGTCGACCAGGGTCACCGCACGCAGCATTCCTTGCGCCACGCTCCCCAAACCCAACGGCGTAACCTCTGGCGATGGCCTACGACGAGGACCTGGCCGCCCGGATCCGGGAGCTCCTCGTCGACGAGCCGCGCGTACAGGAGAAGAAGATGTTCGGCGGGCTCGCCTTCCTCGTCCGTGGAAACATGGCCATCGCCGCGAGCGGCCAGGGCGGGGTGCTCGTTCGGGTCGATCCCGAAGAGTCAGATGACCTCGTCGCGAGCACCCACGCCGAGACCGCGATCATGCGCGGCCGGCCGATGCCAGGCTGGCTCCGCGTCGCTTCCGAGCACGTGAGCACCAAGCGTCAGCTCGAGAAATGGGTGAAGCTCGGCGCCCGTTACGCGGGTTCGCTACCGGACAAGGCGGCGACCAGGCGGTAGCACCCGCGCGCCGTCGGGCTTCGGCCAGCACCGAAGTCGTTACTCCGGCCGGTGCGCCACCGCCTCGACGTTGTTCCCGTCCGGGTCGCGCACGAACCCTCCGAAGTAGTTGGCGTGATACTCCGGCCACACCCGGGGCTCGTGCAGCACTTCAGCGCCCGCAGCACGCGCCGCTTCTACGAACGCGAGGACGGCGCTCCGATCGGGAGCGGCGAACGCGAGGTGGCTCTCACGAAAGCCCTCGCCCGTCTCGTGCGAGCCGATCCAGAATTCCGGCTTGCCCTCGGTGCCGTAGCCGATGGCGCTCCCGAAGTCCATGAGCCGGCTCGCGCCGAGCGGGGCCAGCACGGCGTCATAGAACTCGGCGCTCCGTGCCACGTCGTTGCATTGGATGGAGATGTGATCGATCACGGCCGACATCCTTGCACTCGCGGAGCCGCCGGCCGAGGTGCGGTCCGAAAACGCTTCGCAGGTCGGCGCTGACCTGGCGACGCCACCCTCGGGGGCGGGAGGAGATCAGCGCCGCACTGCGTACGACAGGTGCGTGACGCCGTTCCCGGCCTGGATGATGGGACCATCGAGCTCGATCGGGCCGGTGCCGAGGTGGTCGAAGTAGCGGATCCCTCGACCGAGAAGGATCGGAACGACGCTCAGGCGCACCCCGTCGAGCAGCTTCCGGTCGAGCAGTTGTTGCACGAGGCTGGGGGTCCCGATCGCGACGATCTTCCCGGGTGCGATGGCGTCCGCCATCGCGAGCGCCTCGTCGACACCCGGCGCGAACCGGACCTGGCCGTCCGGACGCGGCCAGCCGTCCGGGACGCTGTGGGAGACGACGACGACCGGAGCTCCGGTCGGGTGCCGACCGCCCCATCCGTTGGCGAGCTCGAACGTCCGTCGCCCGTAGACGATGACGCCGAGCTCGTGGCGCATCCCGACGGCCGTCTTGACCGTCTCGTCGCCCTCAGCCTCGGCTCCCCCGTCCGGCTGCGGCTTCGCGTACCAGGTGAACACCCCGTTCACATCGTCGTTCGGATCTGCGACGAAGCCATCCAGCGACACAGACATATCCGCAACGATCGGTCCCACGACTCAACCTCCTCTTGCTGTCGGCTACAAAGACGACCGGCGGCGGCTTGGATCATCGGTCAAGCCGTACGGCGTGCAGCTCAGTGTCTTGCCATCGCGGCCGCGAGCTCGGGACGGGAGGCGATCCCGAGCTTCCGATAGATGCTCCGGAGGTGGTACTCCACGGTCTTCGGGCTGAGGAAGAGCGCGGCCGCGGTCTCCCTGGTCGTGCTGCCCTGAGACAGCATGAGGGCGATCTTGAGCTCCTGGGGCGTAAGCGTGGCGACGCTCGGGGTGCCACGGCCCGACACCTGCTCGCCCGTCGCGAGCAGCTCCGCGCGCGCCTGGTCGCTCCAGGGATCGGCCCCCAAACGGTCGAAGATCTCGATCGCCGATCGGAGCTCGGCCCGAGCTCGCACTCGCTGCCGCGTGCGGCGCAGCCGGGACCCATACGCAAGGTGCGTGCGGGCGGTCTCGAAGATGTCGACGGTGGCGGCGTGCAACGAGAGCGCCTCCTCAAAGCACACCTCGAACGCGTCCTCGGCAGCGACGAGTCCGTCGGTGCGCGCCGATCGTGCCATCACCCAGGGGAGCCCCTTGACTGCGGCCTCGTGTCGGTACCCTTCGGAAAGACGTTGCGCCGTGCTCCGGTCCCCGGTTCTGAGCGCGATCTCGACGAGCTCGGGCGCAGGCGAGAGATCGACGTCGTTGATTCCTCTGGCGACGAGCACCTCCTGAAGGTGTTCGTAGCGTGCTGCGGCGTTCGACGGCCTGCCCTGGACAAGCTCCGCCTCACCGAGCGCGGCGAGCGCCCCGATCTCGACGGGGGCGAGGCCACGACGCGCACTCAGATCCAGGGCCGCCGTGGCGTGAGCCGAAGCTGAGGCGAACCGCCCGCGCCTCGCCTCGAGCCACGCCAACCGGGAGAGCGCAGAGGCACGCTCAGCGTCGTGGCCCATCTCCGTCGCGAGGTCGAGCGCTTCGGAGAACTCCGCCTCAGCCTCGTTCCAGCGGTCCGACGTTGCGTGGAACACGGCGACATGGAAAAGCAGATTCGGCAGCACGCCGACCGCGTACCGCTCGCGTGCGACGATGAGGGCACGATCGACGAAGCTCGACCAGTCGGCGGCCTCGCGGAGCCACACCGGGCCCATCACCCCCCACACGAGCAGGCGCGGGTCGTCGCGGAGGTCGTCAGAGGACTCGAGGAGCCGCACGGCGCGCTGGATCATGGCCGGCCCTCGCTCGCCCTCGCCCGAGAACACGAGCGCCATCCCTTCGCTCAGGGCAGCCAAGAACGCAGAGCGAGGGTCGCTGCAGGCCGAGGCAGCCGCTGGGATCTCCCTGGCGATGCTCACCATGGTGGCGGGGTTCCCGAGATAGAAGGAGGCGTTCAGGGCCTCCGCGAACATGACCACAGCCCGCTCGTTGTCGACGCCGATTGCGGCCCTTGCGCCCGCAAGGAGCACCTCGCACGCTTCTTCCATCCGGCCGGACCTCGCCGCGACGTGACCGCGAAGATGCTCGATCCGGATCTGCAGCTCCGGTGAGCTCGCCTGAGCGGTTGCCTCGTCGAGCAAACGGCGGACGCGGTCTCCCGCTCCGGCCAGCCACGACGCGTCCGCCGCGGCATAGGCAAGGTCGGCGCGGCGCTTCTCCTCTCCCGCGAGCGTGGCGGCACGCTCGAAGGCGAGGGACGCCTCTTCGTACGCGCTGCGATCTCGGGCCCGCGTGCCCACCTGTTCGAGCGCGGTCGACGCCCCGTCGTCGGCGCCGGTCGCCGCCAGGGCAAGGTGCCAGGCGCGCCGGTCGCTCTCTGCGTCGGGGAGCGAGTCAGCGAGGACTCGGTGCACGCGCCGGCGGTCGGCGCCAGTGGCGCTTCCGTACACGGCCGAACGGACGAGCGGGTGGCGCCACTCCGCAGAGGTGCCGCGCACCGTGATGAGCCCGGCCCGTTCGGGCAATTCGAGGTCGTCGAAGGAGAGCCCCATCTTGGACGCAGCGAGGGCGATCAGCGAAAGCTCGTCCGCGCCGGATGCCGCGAGCAAAAGGAGTGCCCATCGCGCCCGATCGGGAAGGGAGGCGTAGCGTTCGACGTAGGTCCTCGCCACGGTCGCGAGGACGACGGTCGGCTCGTGGAGCGGCGTCACGTGCAGCGGCGCACCGGATGAGCCGAGCTCGAGCAGTGCGAGCGGATTGCCGCCCGTCTCGCCATGGAGGCGAACCGCCAGGTCATGCAGCGCGCGGTCGTCTGCGTACTCGGTCGCGCTCTCGCGGAGGATCTCGGTCGACGCGTCCAGGTCGAGCCCGTCGAGCTCGAGCCGCGGGAGGTCTGCGCCGTCGAGGAGGGAGGGCTCGCCCGTACGCACCGCGAGCAAGACGGCGACCGGGTCGGCGACGAGTCGACGGGCGGCGAAGCGAACCGCCGCGCCGCTCGATCCGTCCAGCCAGTGGGCGTCGTCGACGACGACGAGGACCGGCCGCTCCTCGGCGTGCGCCGCGAAAAGGCCGAGGGTCGCGGCACCGATCGCGAAGCGGTCCTCTTCTCGTGACGGTCGCAGAGCGAGTGCTCCGGCGAGCGCCTCGGCCTGCGGAACGGGCAGCCGGTCAAGGGCGCGGAGAGCCGGGCGGAGGAGTGCGTGGAGACCTGCGAACGGCACATGGGCCTCGGATTGCACTCCCCGCGTCTGAAGGATGTTCATCCCGTCTGCGATCGATACGGCATAGGAGAGGAGTGAGGTCTTGCCGATGCCCGCGTCGCCCACCACGGCCAGCACACCCCCGCGTCCGGACCGTGCCGACGAGAGCAGCGCGCCGACTGCCGCCTGCTCTGCGTGGCGCCCCACGAGCACGCCGGAATTGTAGGTCGCAGGGTGCGAGGAGCACCGGGGCGACCGTACGCCGCAAGAACTAGGGGGGGCACCTGATGCGATCTCCGACCCCGACGTCGTACCTTGCCTCGTGCGAAGGAGCACGCGCTCCGATGAAAGGGGATTCGCCATGACGATCACCGAGGAACAACGGGAACTCGACCCGGACCGGCTGATGGCGTTCGTGTTCAACGCGGTCGGCGAGGTCGGCGCGACGCTGAACACCGCGCTCGTGGTCATGGGTGACAAGCTCGGCTTGTACCGGGCCATGGCTGGCGCCGGCCGGCTCACGCCGGGCGAGGTCGCCGAGCGTGCGGGGGTCGCGGAGCGCTACGTCAGGGAGTGGCTCAACGCCCAGGCGGCGGGCGGCTACGTCGAGTACGACCCGGACACCGGCACCTACAGCCTGCCGCCCGAGCAGACGGTGGCACTCACCGACGAGTCGAGCCCCGCCTATCTGCCGGGCTTCTTCCAGATCGCGCTCGGGTCGGTCCTCGACTCGCCCCGGATCACGGAGGCGTCGAAGACCGGAGCGGGCATCGGCTGGCACGACCACGTGAGCGACGTCCACGAAGGCTGCGAGCGGTTCTTCCGCCCGGGGTACAACGCCAACCTCGTGTCCTCTTGGCTCCCCGCACTCGACGGGGTCGTCGCCAAGCTGGAAGCCGGGGCGACCGTCGCCGACGTCGGATGCGGCCACGGCGCATCGACGATCCTCATGGCCCAGGCGTTCCCGCGCTCGACCTTCACCGGCTCCGACTACCACGCGGGCTCCATCGCCGTCGCGCGACGGCGTGCGAAGGAGGCCGGCGTCGACGACAGGGTGCGCTTCGAAGTGGAGCCCGCAGGCGCGTACACCGGAGGTCCCTACAACCTCGTCACCATGTTCGACTGTCTGCACGACATGGGGGACCCTGTCGGCGCGGCGCGCCACGTCCTCTCGAGCCTTGCGCCCGACGGCACGTGGATGATCGTCGAGCCGGCTGCGGGAGACCGTGTCGAGGACAACCTGAACCCGGTGGGACGGGCCTACTACGCCTTCTCGACGCTGCTGTGCACGCCGTCGTCGCTCGCCCAGGACGTCGGCCTCGCGCTCGGCGCACAGGCCGGCGAGGCGAGGATCCGAAATGTCGTGACCTCCGCCGGGTTCGGCAGCTTCCAGCGGGTCGCAGAGACGCCGTTCAACCTCGTCTACGAGGCGAGGCCCTGACGGGAGCCGTCACTCACCTCAGGGAGCGCCAGCAGAAGGACCCGGGACCTGTTCGACCTCGCACAGGCGCTCGAGACCCCGGTTGAGCTCTGCGCCGAAGAGGACCACGACCGCGGTCACGAAGAACCACAGGAGCGTCACCGCGACGCCAGCCAGCTCGCCGTAGTCACGGGTCTCGTGCCCGAAGTGGTCGAGGTAGTAGGAGAACGCGAGCGAAGTCAGCACCCAACCGCCGGCCGCGACCACCCCGCCCGGGCTCACCCACTCCCAGACCGACTTCTCCATCGCGGGCCCGAAGCTGTAGTACGCGGAGAGAAGCAGCGTCACGAGCAGGAGAGATCCGCCGTAGCGGATCACGGCGAGCAGCACGTCCACACCTGCGGGGAGCAACTGCCGGATCGGGCCACCGAGCACGAGGAGCGCCGACGCCGCGCCACCGAGGACGATGGTGATCACGAGGAGCGGCAGTGCCATCAGTCGACGACCCAAAAGACCACGGTCCGAACTCGCCTCGTAGGCGACATCGAGCGACACCTGGAGCGCGGCCATCGCCTCCACCGAACTCCAGGTTGCGACACCAAGGCCGAGCACGACTTCGACGACGTTCACCTGCCGGCTCGGCGGCTTGAGGAGCTGGTGGTTCAGGACCGAAGCCATCTGCTTGGGCAAAAGGACGCTGATGTCGTGGACGAGGCCGTGCAGCTGGGTGCTCGACAGGCCGACGAGATCGAGCAGGGCCACGACCGCGATCACCACGGGCAGCAGCGCGAGGAACCCGTGGAACGCGAGACTGGCACCTGCGGTCGTGATCCGGTCGTGCGCCGACTCGCGCAGCACCCGCGCCACCAGGGCCGGCCACTGGCGAAGCGGCACCTGCCAGAGGCGTTCCCTCCGTCGCCGGTACACCGCTAACAGGTCGGACAAAGCCGCCGGTTGTGAGGCGCTCGGCGCGGCCCGTGCTCTTGTCGAAGGCTTCGCCACTGACTGGCGGATTTTGCCATCGGCGCCACCGGTCGGCGGCGCCCGCTGACCGCGCGCTCCGGGCGACGGGGATCACCGGTCGGGACGCAGGCACCAACGTGGCGTCTCGCCCCGGACTGCGCCCGGGTCGGCCGGCGGCCGCCGCCGGGCCAGGTGACAGGGCCCTCGCCGGATGCGATAATTCGCCGTGCCGCGCGACCCGATGGGTCGCGCCGCGTGGGGAAACCGGGTGTCGACCGCTCTCGAGCGGGGGGCCTGGGAGGGGACATGGGGAACGGGAAGGCTCAAGACCGCTGGAGGGAGCGCCGGTTCCTCGCGGCATGGCTCGGTGTGGGGATCGTGTGCTTCCCGATCACCTGCGCCGTCGGGCTCACGGTCCTGGCGGAACATCTCGTCAGGCGACCGACGGACGCGCCTCAGCTCGTGGCCTGGTGGCTCGGTGTGGTCGCCCTGTCCACGCTCGTGTTCCTCGCCGCGGAACGGTTCGCCCGTAGGGCCATGCCCCTCAAGCTCCTTCTCCGGATGGGCCTCACGTTCCCCGACCGCCCGCCCAAGCGCCTGGCCGTCGCCTGGCGGGCGGCGAGCATCCGCGATCTTGACCGCAAGCTGGCCGAAGCTCGCGAGCAGGGCATCGCCGACGAGCCGACCCGGGCAGCGGAGAAGATCGTCATGCTCGCCGCGGCGCTGAGCGCACACGACCGCAGCACCCGCGGTCACTCCGAGCGGGTGCGTGCCCTCACCGACATGATCTCCGAGGAGCTCAATCTCAACGCAGCCGACCGCGAGCGTTTGCGATGGTCGGCGCTCCTGCACGACATCGGGAAGCTGGCCGTGCACCCGGAGGTCTTGAACAACCCGAACGTGCTCAGCGAGGACGAGTGGGATGCGATCCGGCGACACCCGCTCGAGGGCGCGAAGCTGACGCAGCCACTCGCTCCATGGCTCGGCCCGTGGGCGAAGACGATCGCGGAGCACCACGAGCGCTACGACGGGGCGGGCTACCCGGCCGGGCTGCGGGGCACGGACATCTCCTACGGCGGGCGCATCGTCGCCGTCGCCGATTCGTACGACGTCATGACCGCTTCACGGTCCTACAAGAAGCCAATCGGACCCGAGGCCGCGAGGCGTGAGCTCGCGGCATGCGCGGGCACGCAGTTCGACCCCGACGTCGTCCGCGCCTTTCTCGCGGTCTCGGTCTGGCGTCTGCGGTTCGCGACGCCGCTGGCGTGGCTCGGGTCGGTCTCCTTCGGCCGGTTCGGAGGTGTCGCCCAGGCCGCTACAGCCGGCGGCCGAAGCGTCGCGACCGGCCTCGCGGCCGCGGGCGGCGTTGTCGGGTTCAGTCTCGGGATCCCGGCGATCCACTCCCATCCGATCGGTCCGGCGACACCGGGCCAGTCGGGTGCCGTCGCCACGCCAGCGGGTGCCACCGGGCCGAATTCCGGAGGAGAGAATCCGACGACATCGCCTGCCGGCACGAGCGGCGCCGTCGACTGGACGACGAGGTCCCCGACGGGCCCGACGACAGGAACCGGCAAGCGGGGGGAACTGACCCAGACGACGTCGCCGACGACGACCACGACCGCTCCCCTCCCGACAACCACCTCGACGGGAAGCGGTACGACCACCACGACGACCTCCACCACGCTCCCAACGCCTGAGCCACCGGCCCCGCCCACCGGGCTGCAAGCATCCGGGGCGTGCCAGCTGCTCGTCATCGGTCCGGAGATATCGCTCAGCTGGAATGCGAGCACGACGTCCTCAGTCACCTCGTACGTCGTGCTCCGGAGCGCGAACGGGTCGACGTACAGCAGGGTCGCAACGGTCTCCGCCGGGACGACCGGCTACAACGACAGCACCGTCGGCATCAGCACGACGTACTGGTACGAGGTCGAGGCGGTGTCGCCGGGAGGCACCGCGACGAGCACGGCCACCACAGCGACCACCCCCACGCTGTGCCTGTGAGGCGTTGCCCGACATTGCCAACCGGAGCCACGAGAGCCACGCCGTCGCTCGAGCGGGCTCCGCGACGTCGGGCTTGAACGACCCAGGGTCGCTTGCCTCAGGCGACGGCGCTTCGGCCGTCGCGGTGCACGACCTGGGTCCCGGTCGGAGCCCGGGGACCGGCGTCGGAGAACCGCGGTTTCAGTCCGCTCGCACCGGTCTCAATCGGGCCGGACGATCTTCCAGTAGGTGTCCTTGTTCTGAACCAATCCGTCCTTGAACTCCCACAGATCGCAACCCTGATAATCGAGGACCGTGCCGTCGGCCGAGTGCCCCCGGACCCGCCAGACCGTGACCGCCCTGTTGCCGACCGTGTAGCCGTACTCGGAGTCCCATCGCATGTCCGGAATGACTTGAAAGCGATCCGCGAGCACCCTCCTGATGGCCTCGCGCCCGCAGACCGCGCGCCCTTGTGGCTCGGGGCCGGACGCCATGTAGAACACGGCGTCCTCGGCAAAGTACTTGGCGATGCGGTCCGCGTCCCTGCTGTTGAATGCGTCGTGAATCTCGTTCAGTAGGTCCATGGATACGCCGTCTCCTTCTCGGACGGCGTCACACTCGGGCATCGATGTTCTCCTTTTTCTGTAGCGATCTCAGCTCACGTGACCTGCGTGCTCACGCGTCGACCACAGCCCTTGCGTCGAGTTCGTGACGTCGCAGGTCTCTGGCGACATCTGCAGCGTCGCCCGCCTCCCACAGGATCGGCTCCTCGCCCACGGGTGGCCCGTCGCCGTAGATGCTGTCGTAGGTGATGGCGCTCTGGGAGTACGTGTAGACAACTTCGGGATGCGAGTGGCGGTGCGCGAGCACTTCTTCGTCGAACTCCACGACCTCTCCCGCCTTCACCACCGTCGTGATCTTCGACTTGTCCTGCAGGACCGCGATGTCGGAGAGCGGATCGCCATCCACGACGATCAGGTCCGCCCGCATTCCCTCGGCGAGCTCCCCGGCTCGTCCCGGAGCGCCGACCGTGACCGCCGCCGACGACGTCATCGAGCGGATCGCTTCGGCCGCGGACAGGCCCGCGTACACCATCAGCAGCTGCATCTCCCTTGCGTGCCACTCGCCGTACGGGGTCACGCCGAACCCTGAGTCCGTACCCGAGAGCATGGTCACCCCGGCCTCCCGCGCCTTGTGCAGCGTCGGGGCCGTCTTCTCGAGCATGCGGCGGCATCCGTCTCGCTGGTTCGCCGGGGCGCCGCACCGGTCACCCCAGTCGGCGAGGTTGCTCAGGAGGAGCAGGGTCGGGACGAGGGGGATCTTCGACGCGGCCAGCTTCTCGATGACGTCGTCGGTCATGACGTTGCCGTGCATGATCCAGTCGAACCCGGCGTCCACCGCCGCCCCGACCTCGGCCGATCCGCGAGCGTGGATCGTGACCGTCTTTCCCAGTTGGTGGGCGAGATCGGCGATCTGCTTCATCTCGTCCCCCGTGAAGGACTGGTACTGGCCGTACGGGCTGTCAGCGAGCTTGATGAGATCGACTCCGTTCTTGACCTGCACCCGTACTTCGCTCAGCATTTCGGGCAGCGAGTTGGCGAGCATGCCGATGCCACCGGCCGGGGAGCCGACCGACGTCGGGTAGTAGTCGGTCAGCCCATTGCTCGTCGAGATGTAGCGACCCGCGGTGAACATGTGCGGGCCGTTGACGAGGCCCATCTTGATGCCCTCGCGGAGACCGACGCCGATGTAGTAACTGCCCCCGGGTTGCGAGATCGAGGTCACCCCGGCGCGCAACACCTTCGCCGCGTTGGACGCGGCGATCAAGGTGCGGAGCTCGACGCTCGTATAGAGGTCCATCTCCTCCTGGGTGCGACTCTCGCCGTAGGTCATATGGCAGTGCGCGTCGATGAGCCCGGGCATCACCGTCTTCCCCGATGCGTCGATCTCGACGATCCGCTCGCCCCGGGGCACCAGCTGACGGAGGACCTCCGCGTCTTCTCCGAGCGCGCGGATCGTGGCGTTTTGGACGAGAACCGACGACCCCGCGCGCGCGGAGTCCGAACGGCCGTCGATCACATCGCCGTCAAAGAGCAGTAGCCAATGGTCCATGTGCGTTCCTCCGCTTCTTGACGCTCCGACTCAGATCACGAGCGCGGCACCGATGGCAGCCCTGACGTACTGGCCGCGGGCGCTCCGGCCCGCCCGTTTGCGTGCTTGCCGAGGAAGAGCTGTGCAATGTCACCTCGTGCGAGCACCTCGGCGGCCGGGGCGGACAGTCGCACCTGACCCGCGACCATCACGTAGGCCCAGTCCGAGGCCTGCATCGCCTGGAGGGCGCGCTGTTCGACAAGGAGAACCGCGACGCCCGCGCTCGAGAGCGCTGGGATGTGCTCTGCCAAGAGGCGCTCGCTGACTGCGGGGGAAAGGCTCGCGGAGGGCTCGTCCAGCACCACGACGGTCGGTTGGGTCATGAGCGCCCGTCCGATAGCGACGAGCTTGCGCTCTCCCCCGCTCAGCCTTCCGGCGACCGAGCTGACGAGTCGACGGAGCAGCGGGAACGTCTCGAGCACGCGTGTGACGGCGTCTCGAACGTCTTTGCGCTTGAGGAGGTAGCCACCCATCTCGAGGTTCTCTCGAACCGAGAGCGACTCGAACACGACCTGCTCCTGGGGGACCAGCCGCAGGCCGAGCCGGACGAGCTCGTCCCGGCGCCTTCCGGTGACGTCGGCACCGTCGAGACGTATTCGCCCGTCGAACACCGGAAGCTCGCCCGTGATCGCCTTCATGAGCGTGGACTTTCCCGAACCGTTCGGACCGAGGAGGCAGGCGGTCTCGCCCCGTGCCACCTGCACCGAGACGCCTTGCACGATACGAGCGACGCCGTACCCGGTCGAGAGGTCCTCGACCTCGAGGAACGGGTCGGGTCTCTGCGACGGCTCGGGGCGATCACCCTGCGAGGTAGGCATTCACCACCATCTCGTTCTCGCGGAGGACCTCCAGGGAGCCCTCGGCGATGACGGCGCCGTTGGCCATGACGATCACCGAGTCGCACAGCTCCTCGATGAGGGAGAGGTCGTGCTCGATCATGAGCATCGTCGTCCCCTCGTCCCTCAACCGACGCAAATGCTCTGCGATCGTCTGGACGAGCACCGGGTTGATCCCGGCCATGGGCTCGTCCAGCAGCATCATCTTCGGATCGCTCATGAGGATCCGCATGAGCTCGAGAATGCGCTTCTGGCCACCGCTCAAGTTGCCGGCCACCTCGTCAGCGAGCTTTCGAACGCCGAAGTGGTCCATGATCGACATCGCCTTCGAGGCGAGCTCCGACTCCCTCCGGCGCCACCTCCGCCGACCCACGAAACACGCTCTCACGTTCTCACCGTCCCACGGCCGCGCGCCGATGAGGAGGTTCTCGATCACCGTCATGCTGTCGAAGAGGTTGGCGATCTGGAACGACCTGCGGATCCCGAGCGACGCGATGGCATGGGGCTTTTGGCCGAGGAGCTCGTGACCGTCGAATGAGACACGCCCCGAGGCCGTGCGCACTTGTCCGGCGATCGCGTTCACGACGGTCGATTTCCCCGCGCCGTTGGGACCGATCAAGCCGGTGATGGTTCCCGGCCTCACGTCGAAGGTGGCACCGGCCACGGCGACCAGGCCCCCGAAGCTGACCCGTAGCTCTCGCACCGAGAGCAAGGGGTCCCTCGTGACGGTCGGGCCATCACGACCGGCGCCGCCGAAGTCGAGCCGGGACGCCGGGGGCCGCGTCCCCGACTCACCCACCGTCGTCACGACTCGTCGCTCCTGGGCTGTCCGATGTCCGGGACCTCGGCGAGTGCTCCCGAGGCGGCAGCCGTGCCGAGGAGGAGGTCATCTGCGGTCCGTCGCTGCCCCGGCACGAAGCGCGCCAGCGTGCGGCGGCGCTCCGGGACCAGACCCTTCGGACGGAACCACAAGAAGGCCAGGAGGGCGAGGCCGATGACGACCCAGTCGAGGGAGTCGATGAGCCCCGGGTACACGACCTGGGGCAGGAACCGGGTCGCCTCCTGGATCCCGATGATCACGAGCAGCGTGCCCAGCACGTTCCCGCCAAGGTTCGCCGCCCCACCGACGACGATCGCGGTGAGAAAGAGGAACGTCTCGGGGTAGAGCCAGCCTGTCGGCGTCCAAGAGGTGATGTACTGCACGAACAACCCTCCGGACAGTCCGGCCAAGGCGCCGCCGAAGATGAAGATGATGTACCGGGCACGATGCGCACTGCGGCCGAGCGAGGCGACCGCCGTCTCGCTGTCGCGCACCGCCCGAAGGACGCGTCCGAACGGCGAGGTCACGATCGCCCGCACCATGAAGAACACCATCAGGGCCACGAAGGCGACGAAGGCGCAGTAGTACCACTGGTAGCTGACGGGCGATGCGGGAAGCACCGACCCGTAGAGCGGCTTGGGGATGAAGCTCAGTCCGAGTGACCCGTCCAGGAAATTGGTCTGGGCGGTCACGAAGGCCGTCGCGATCAGCGACAGCACGAGAAGCGCCATCGCCTGGTAGTCCCCTCGAAGACGACGGACGATGAAGCTGACGGGCACCGCCAACAGGCCTCCGGCAACGGTGGCGCCCAGCAGCGGCAACGGGAAGGGCAGGTGGAACCCGCCGACATACGTCTCACCGGCCTGGTAGAAGTTCGCCGGGTGAAGCGACAGGATGCCGTCGGCGTACGCGCCCGCAGCCTGGAAGATGATGTAGGCGAAGTTGAAGATGCCGGTGACGCCGTACTGGAGGTCGAGTCCCCACACGGCGATCAGGTTGATCCCAAAGAGCAGGGTCAGGCTGCTGACGTAGAACTCGATCCCGCCGCTCATCCGACCAGCTCCCGTTGGGCCGCGAACTCCGCGAAGATGCCCTGCGGCCGCACGATCAGGACGACGATCAGCAGCAACCACGCCACGATCTCGTTGTACTGGGGCGCGATGACGGCCGCCGCCGCCTGACTGATGAGACCGACGATGAGGGACCCCAACATGGCGCCGTAGGGCTTGCCCACGCCGCCGACGATGGCCGCCACGACCAGCGTGATGAAGAAGCCTGCTCCGGACGTGGGATTGAACGACCCCGTGCTGACCCCGAGGAGCGCGCCCGAGATGCCGCAGAGGGCTCCGGACACGATCCACGCGGCCAGGCGGACGTTGTCGGTCGAGACGCCACAGCCCCTCGCCAGGCTCGCGTGGGACGCCGTCGCCCGCATGGCGAGGCCGAGGCGGGTGTAGCGGAGCAACAGGTGCACGGCCACCATCAGGACCGCTGCGACGCCCATGACGACGAGCTGGAGCTCGCTCAGGGTCACCCCTGCGACTCGGACGGTCGACTGCGCCCCGACCCGGAAGCCGTAGACGAACGGACCCTGGATCGCCTCCAGTCCGTACTGGATGACGAGTCCCACCGCGATGGTGACCATGGCCATGCCCACGAGCGAGGTGCCTCGCCGGACGTAGGGAGCGACGATGAACCGGGCGAACAGCAGTGAGCTCAGCGCTCCCCAGCCTGCCCCGACACCTAGTGCCAACCAGATGTTCGGCGATCCCCGGCCGATGGCGTAATCGACGAACATGGCCGAGGTGAGGAGGCCTCCGTACGCAAGATTGAGCACGTTGGTCACGCCGAACTGCAGCGTGAACCCAACGGCGCCGATCGACAACAGGCACGCACTGAAGAGCCCGAAGGCGATGATGCCGGGCAGGAGTGTCACTCAGTTCACCTCGGGTCGCGCGATCGCTGGGACGTCATCGCTCGAGGCTCACTCTCCCTCCGCCTTCAGGACCGAGCTCTGCGGAATCGTGTGCAACAGCTTGTTGGTCACCGGCTGGAACGCGCCCCAGACGCCCGCGAAGTTGTGGTACTTGTCGAACGTGATCTGCCTCAGGACCCCCACGTAGTCGATGGTCTTGCCTGCCTCCAAGGCGGCCTTGCCCTGGGCGAATGAGTGGACGATCGTCTTCCCCTTGGTGTCCTTCAGGATGTAGCTGTTGTACTTGGCGGGATTTGTGCTCTTCGCAGCGATCATCGCGAGAGCTTCCATGGTCACGTCGTCGTATGGGCCCTCCGCGTAGATTGTCCGGACGTACAGGGACTCTGTCTTCACCTGGCCCGCGTTGGCAGCCGACTGAAGTGCGTTCTTGTACACCGCCCAAGCCGGTCCGGAGGACGGGGAGTATTGGTAGATCTGCACGAACTTCTTCTCGAATGTCTTCTTTCCGATGGCCGAGGTCATCGAGCGGGTCCAGCTGGTGCCGAGCGTTCCGGAGGTGAGCACCCCGGGAATCAGACCGTTCGCCTGTTTCAGCTCGCTGAAGAGCACACCGGCGGTCTGGGGGTCCGTCTCTGACGCCATGACCTGGGCGTGACTGTTGATCAGCGTCTGGACCTCGGTCTCGTAGGTGGTCTGATCCAACGCGAGTGTCTGCTTGTTGACGATGTTGTAGTGGAGGTGACGGGCGCCCGCCTGGAGCCCCGGGATGTTCCCCTGGGCGGCGGCGTCCTTCGTGAACATCAAGGCGACCTTCTTGTAGTGGGTGAAGTGCTTGATATAGGCGGCGATGGCGTAGCCGTTGACGTTGTCACCGGGAATCGTGCGCCAGAAGTACTTGTAGTGATTGTGGTCGAACGCGACGTCGCCACCGAGGGAGATGTCCGTGATGTGCGCCGCGTTGATGAGCGGCACCGTGACCCCGAGCAGACCGGAGTCCTGGTCGACGACGGCGACGAGGTGGGACGTCGTGGCGAGCATCTGCTGCACAGCGGGCACCGCGTCGGCCGGGTCGCCCCGGGTGTCGACGATCTTGCAGGAAAGCTTGTGGCCGAAGATCCCACCGTCGGAATTGACGAGGTTCACCGCGGGGATGCAGCCGGCCTGCTCGTACGAGCCGTACGCGGCTGTGGGTCCGCTGAAGGGGTCCACATCAGCGATGACGAGGCCGTAGCTGCTGGCGCCGGCCTCCGAACCGAAGACAAGGAGGCCCCCGCTGAGCATCGACATCGCCGCGACCACAACCGCCGAGCGCCGCAGCCGCGCCTTCCACGCCCGCCCGGGCGACCCTCTTCCGTTCACGGACGAGTTGTTCATCGAATCCTCCCGAAGTAGAGCAATGCTGTCGGTTGACCGTCGATCATCGGGCCGTGAGTCCCGTTGCGGGCGTGCGGCGGCGGCGCGGCCGGAGCCAGCGAGGATCCGCCGTAGGGGCGCGAATGGCCGCGACACCCCGGCCTCATCGGTTCGGCGCCTTCGGTGGCTCGTCCGCGAGTGGGAGGAACGCCTCGGCCGAACGGTCGACCACGTCGCCGTCCTTGATCACCGTGACCACGTGCGCCGGGTCGCCGATCACCTCGATGTCGGCGACGGGGTCGGCATCCCAGAGCACGATGTCGGCGAGGTAGCCCTCGGCGATGGCGCCCACCTTCCCGTCGAGACCGACCACGCGAGCGTTCAAGCGGGTGTTGGCGACCAGGGCTTCCATCGGTGAGAGCCCGACTTCGCGCACGAGGATGCCGGCTTCACGGCCGTGGTACCGGCCGAACTCGTACGCCACGTCGTTCCCGGTATCGGTCCCGACGAGGATCTCGATCCCCATGGATCGCGCGAGGCGGATCGCCTCCAGGTTGACTTCGAGCTGCTCCCTCTGGCGCGCCGACCCACTTCCATCCCGCTCGACCCTCAGATAGCACTGCGTGAAGGCGGGCATGATCGGGACCTGTTTCTCGGCGACCACCTCGAGGTCGACCTTGGTCGCGAAATCGGCGTGGAAGATCCAGTCGACGCCGGCCATGGCTGCCGTCCGCGTGGTGCCGGCGCCTCGCGAGTGGATCGCGACACGAATCCCGTGCCGGTGCGCCTCTTCGACGGTGGCGCTCAGCTCTTCCAGCGAGACACCCTGCACGTCGCCCCAGTAGTCGTCTGCGACTTTGATGAGGTTCACGTTGTGCTTCGCCTGTCGCCGGACTTCGCGCACGTACTCGTCGGCACCGTTGCACAGGACACCGACCGCGTCCGCCTGCGTCCGTGTCTCCCAGGGCGGGACGGAATCGAAGATGCCGCCGTAGGGCGTGAGCACCCTGCCAGCACAGAAGATCCTCGGTCCGAGGAGCAACCCGGCATCGACGGCGTCACGGAGGTTCACGTCGACGAACCACTTGCCGCCGGGCACCGAGATGCTCGTGACGCCGGCGCGGAGGATCGTCGGGAGGCGGTGCGCGCTCCACAAGGTGGAGAACTCGGCGCTCGACGTGTAGCGGATGCCGGGCAGAGCGCCCTGGTACATCGAGAGATGCACGTGGCCGTCGATGAGCCCCGGGGTGATGTACCGGCCGGTCGCATCGATGACGGTGGTGCGACCCGTGTCCCGAAGCTCAGGTGAAGGCGCCCGTACTCCCTCGATGTTCCGACCCTCGACGCGGATCCCTGGGTTCGGGACGGGGTCCCCGCCGAAGCCGTCGATCAGCGTCCCGCCGGTGATCAACAAGCTGCTCACAGCTCTGCAGGCCTCTCGGCGTGGTGAGGGCGCGCCGCGGACGTCCTCCGACGCTCAGCCATCCGAGCGAGCCCCCGTGGCGACGCCTGCGGCCTCGCTCGGCCCGGGCCCGCTCTCGCTCAAGACGGCCTGAGCGTGCTCGAGCGTGTTCGTGAGGTGGAGGACCGCGATCCGCGCGGCCTCATCGGCGTCCCGGCGACGGAAGGCGTCGACGAGCTCTTGATGTTCCGAATGTGCCGACGGGCGTCGACCGGCCCCACGGTCGGAGATGTGCACGTAGAGGTACGAGACGTCTCCCAGGCGCATGAGGATCTCTGCCAGATAGGTGTTCTCGACGGCGCTGTCGAGCGTGCGATGGAACTCACGGTTGTAGAACGCCCACGTCTCGATGGGCGACGTGCCGGCCATCTCGTCCACGAGGCGCTGAGCTTCGTCGAGCTGGGCATCCGTGATGTTCTCGATGGCCGAGCGCACCGCGAGGGGGTAGAGGTACTCCCGAACGTCGTAGAGATGGCGCAGCTCGGTGATGGTTGCTGCATGAACCACCGCTCCTGAGAACGCTCCGAAGTCGACGAGGCCCTCGCCCGCCAGTTCGCGGAGAGCTTCACGGACCGGCGTGACGCTCACCTGGTAGTACTTGGCGAGCTCGGACTGATGGAGCTTGGTCCCGGCGGGGAAGACTCCCGACAAGATGTCGTGACGCAGCCGGTCGCGCACGGCCATGTGGATGCTCGACACCACGAAGGGCATCGGCGGAGCGGTCGCCGGATCGGTCGAGTCCGTCATCCCCGGCACCCGCCTCGGGCCGTCGCGACGCCAGTCACCCGAGCACGGAGCTCCTGGGCCGGCAGCGACGGACACACGGCGGGGCCGACCCTGCGCTCTTCTCCTTGCGCCCAAAAGCGCACCAGCCGCAACCCGAGCCCCCTTCAGGTATGAGGTAATTTGTATTTTATCGTCGCCGGATGCAGGTGTGCAAGGGGCTCGCCCCCTCGGGGCACGGACGGCCAGAGCGGTCGTGGCCCTCGATCAGCGGGCGGCGCCCGGCGATCTCGGGTCGTCGGGGCGGACGAGCCCGTGCTCGTGCTGGACGAGCTGCAGCGCATCGCGGGTGACCGACTCGGTGTGTTCGAGGTGGGCCGTGACCGCGTGGGCAAGTCGCTCACCGTCACCACGCTTGACGGCATTGAGCAGCCGACGGTGCTGCGCGGCGACCGCCGCGGCGTGTCGCTCCACCGTCGTCATCGCGAACACGATGTAGCGCTGTGACTTCTGCCAGAGCTGCCGGATGACCTGTTCGATGGTGCGGTTCGCACCTGCCTCGAGGATGAGCCAGTGGAACTCCTGATGCAGCTCGGGAAAGCGCGGCGAGCGCCATCCGTCGCTGATCTCGTCCATCTCGTCGAGCATCCTCGCGATCTGCGACACGCGCTCGGGGCTCATGGGCACCGCGCGCGCGGCGATCGCGGGCTCGACGAGCTTGCGCAGGTCGTAGATCTCGTCGAACTCCTCGAGCGACAACGGCGTCGCGATGGCCCCTCGCTGGGGGATGTTCTCGACCAGGCCCTCGCCCTCGAGGCGCCGCAGCGCCTCACGGATCGGGATGTGGGAGACGCCGAGGAGGGCTTCGAGCGTGTTCAATCGGATCCGTTCGCCGGGGCGGATCCGGGCGGACATGATCTCGTCGCGGATGCGGGCCGTCGCTGCCTCCACGATGGAGGTCTGGAGCCCGTCGGGCGCGGACCTCGGTCCCGATGCGCGCGGCGTTGCCGCGGTCTGTGTCGCGGGGCCGGTGGCCATCAGCTGAACTCGATCTCCGAGTGGGCCCAGCTGGCCCGGTCGAGCAGCGCGAGTTCCTCGGGCTGGAGCGACACGGTCGCCGCCGGGAGCCACGCCTCGAGCTGCTCGATGCTGTTCGCACCGACGATGGGAGCCGTCACCCCCTCCTGCGCGAGGAGCCACGCGAGCGCAATCGCCGCGGGGGACACGCCCCGCAACCGGGCCAGCCGCCAGAGCGCGTCGACGACGGCGAACCCCCGATCGACGGCGTACTGCGCGAGGTAGCGCCCACGCGCCGCGCCGCGCAGGTCGTCGGCCGAGCGGTACTTCCCCGAGAGGAACCCCGAAGCGAGCGGACTGTAGCAGGTGATCCCGAGCTCGTGCTCCCGTGCGATGTCCCGTACGGACTCCTCGTACTCGTCCCGGTGCATGAGGTTGTAGCGCAGCTGCTCGGAGGCGAGCCGCGGGACGTCGCCCCGCTTCCACGCGCCCGCGGCGCGGGCAAGTTCGTCGTCGAGCCCGTAGTTCGACGTCCCGACGTAGCGGACCTTGCCGGCCGCCACGAGCTCCCCGAACACACCCAGGCTCTCTTCGATGGGAGTGTCCCCGTCGGGCCAGTGGGCCTGGTACAGGTCGATGCGGTCCGTCCGCAGCCGGCGGAGACTTGCCTCGACGGCCCGCTCGATGTGGGTCCGCGACAGGCCCTCGCCGTCGTCACCGTCCCACATCCTCGCCCGGACCTTCGTGGCGAGGACGATGTCGTCGCGGCACCCGCGTTCAGCCATCCACCGTCCGATGACGTCCTCGGACAATCCGACGTGCGGCCGCGCGGCGAGCCACGAACGCCGCGTCTGGTCGGGTCCGTACATGTCCGCGGTGTCGACGAAGTTCCCGCCCGCCTCGACGTAGCGGTCGAGAAGGTCGAACGCCCCCACGTCGGTCACCGACCACCCGAACTGCATCGTCCCGAACGCGATCGGAGACACGGACAGTTCCGTCCATCCGAGTGGTCGTCTCCCAGCGAGCGCTGCGTCCCTCATCGGGCCTCCGCGCCGGGCGCGCCGCCCCGGCCGAGCCTGCGGGGAGCGCAGGGGCGCGAATCAGCGCGCGACGGCCTCAAGGGACTCGCCGATCACGCCGGCCATCGCGTCGAGGTCTTCTCGGGTCGAGACGAATGGCGGCGACAGTTGGAGGGTGCCGTTCGTGATGACCCGCACGAGGACCCCGCGTTCGAGGCATGCCGCCGCGACGGCGCGGGCCAGTTGCGGGGTCGACAGCTGCACACCGGCGAGTAGCCCCACGCCGGTCCGGACCTCCGAGACGAGAGGGTGGGTCGAGAAGCCGCGCGCGAGGTCGTGGAGCACCGGGGAGAGCTCGGCCACCTGCTCGACGAGCCCCTCCTTCTCCAGGATGTCGAGGTTCGCCATCGCCCCCGCGCACGCGGCCGCGTGCCCCGAATAGGTGAGCCCGTGGCGGAACATGAGGCTCGTGCCCTCTTCGAAGAACGGCTTCCAGAGCCGGGGCGCGGCCGCGACACCGCCGAGCGGCATGTAGCCAGAGGTGACGCCCTTGGCGAACACCACCGCGTCCGGGTGGAGCCCGAAGAGCTCGGTGGCGAACATCACGCCGGTCCGGCCGAAGCCCGTGATCACCTCGTCGGTCACAAAGAGGACGTCGAATCGCCGGCACAGGGCTTCTGCTCCGGCCAGGTAGCCCTCCGCGGGCGGGATCACCCCGCCCGTGCCCATGACCGGCTCGGCGAAGAACGCAGCGACCACGTCGGCACGCTCGGCGAGGACCGACTCGAGCGCGGCCAGGTCGTTGTTGGGCACCTGGACGTTGGGCAGGAGATCGCCCAGCCCTTCGCGGTTCGGGTCGAGCCCCGTGATGCTGGTGCCGAAGCCGTGCAATCCGTGGTAGGCGAGGTGGCGCGTGACGATCGTCTGCTTCTCGGGCCGACCCATCACGCTCCAATACCGGCGCGAGAGCTTCGCCGCCGTCTCGATCGCGTCCGAGCCGCCGCTCGTGAAGAAGATCTTCGGTTCATCGAGCGGTGCCATGTCCGCGAGGCGCTCGGCGAGCTCGAGGGTGGGCCGGGTGGCCAGATGCTCGAAGTTCGAGTAGGCCTCGAGCCGGCGCATTTGGGCAGCGACGGCGTCGGCAATGGCCTCCCTGCCGTGCCCGACGTTGCAGTACCACAGGCTCGCCGGTGCGTCGAAGAGCCGGCGGCCGTCCTCGTCGAACAGGTAGGCGCCGTCCCCGCGTGCGAGCACCAGCTCATGCCCGCTCACCTCGGCCATGTTCGCCTGCGGATGCCAGAGAGCCGTCAACGTTGCCCGTTCGCCACAGGGTCCATCAGCCATCGGATGCTATATCTTATGAACCCCGAGCTCAAGAGACCCCCGTCTCGACCCGAGCTCGTCGAGGTGCGGAAGAGGAGGTGCCGCAGTGACACTGCCCTTTGACGCACTCGAGACCTGGGCGGCCGAGGTGCTGACGGCAGCCGGAGCCTCCGAGCGGGGCGCGGCTCTGACCGCGCAGGCCTGCGTGCGCGCCAACCGGATGGGCCTCGACTCGCACGGCGTCGTCTACCTCGAGACCTACGTCCGGCGGCTCCGGAGCGGTGTCGTCGACGGCAGGGGGGAGCCCGAGGTCGTCGAAGCCCTTCCGACCCTCGCCCTCATCGACGGCCACTTCGCGCTCGGCGCGCAGGTCGGGACGTTCGCCATGGAGTGGTGCTGCGAGCACGCCGAGGCGAACGGCATCGCCGCCGCCGTGACGAAGGACTCGAGTCACTTCGGTGCCGCATCCTTTTACTCCGAGCGGGCGGCCCGACGCGGGTGCATCGGGATGGTGTTCAGCAACGCCGACCCGGGGCTCGCCCCCGAAGGGGCGCTGTCCGCCGTCCTCGGGACGAACCCGATCGCGGTCGCAGCGCCACCGGTGGACGGCGTCCTGCCCTCGCTCGACATGGCGGCAAGCGTCGTCGCCCAGGGCAGGGTCACTCTCGCCGCAAAGCGCGGCGAGGCCATCCCGCCCGACTGGGCGCTGGGCCGTGACGGCAGACCGACGACCGACCCCGTCGAGGCGCTGGGCAACACGATGCTGCCCGCCGCGGGCTACAAGGGGTTCGGCCTCGCGTTCGTCATCGACGTGTTGACGGGCTGTTTCGGGGGTGGCCTCGTCAGTCCGGAACTCGTCGAAGAACGCGGCGCCGCCCAGCTGTTCATCGCCCTCAAGGTCGGAGCGGTCAGCAACCAGCGGAGCTACGAACGCCGCCTGCGCGAGCTCGTGGCCGCGGTCCATGACGCGCCGAGAGCCGAGTGGGCGCCGCCCTTCCTCGTCCCGGGCGAGCGCGAGGCTCGAACTGCGTACGACCGCGGACCGGCGATGGACCTCGACGAGGCCACCCTCACGCTGCTTCGAGCCATCGGCGAGGAGTGCGGCGTGCCCTTTCCGGTGTCCGCTGCCGGCTGACCGCAGCCCGGCGGACCGTCGACTGAACGGGCTCAGGCGCCCTCGGCCAGGGCGGCGACGGCTTCGATCTCGACCTTGGCGCCGGGCAGGGCCAGTCGGGAGATCTCGATGAGGGTGCTCGCCGGGCGCGCGTCGCCGAAGAACCGCTGACGGACCGGATTGATCACGGGCCGGTCGTCGATGTCGGTGAGGTAGACGGTCACCTTGCAGACCAGATCGAGACGTGAACCGGCCGCGCGCAGGATGCGGTCGAGGTTGGTGAGGATCACTTCGGTCTGCGCGGCGGCGTCATCGCCGACGATCTTTCCGTCCCTCCCGGCGGCGGTCAGACCGGAGACGAACACGAGGTGGTCGCTCTTGACCGCGTGGGTGTAGTGGCTGATCGGCTCCGAGAGGTCGTCGAGGTAGATCTCTTCTCTCACGTCGGCATCCTTCCTCCTGCGCCTTCCGCGCTCTCGTGGTGGTTCGTCCCGGCGAGTGAATCGATTGGCCGGATAATATATATTCCGGCGCGGAGGTGCGACGATGTACACGGCGACCAAGGACAGACTCCTCCCGACGACCGTGACGGGGTCCTGGCCACGGCCGACCTGGTACACGGGCAACACCCGCGGGCAGCGGTTCAGCGACGCGCTCCGGACCTCCGCGTTCCGTGAGCAGTTCTTCGACGCCGTCGCGGTCGTCCTCTCGGACCAGGAGCGCGCCGGGCTCGACATCGTGACCAATGGCGACTACCACCTCGACACCGAGATGGCGGGGCAGGGGTGGCTCGACTACCCGCTCGACCGCTGGAGCGGGCTCTCCCCTCGCGAGCACCTCGCGCCCTCCGAGCAGCTGTACACCTATCCGCCCGGAACCCTCCTCGACGAGATCTTCGTGCGGGGCTGGATGTGGCCGCGGGTCGTCGACCAGGTGCGTGCCAAGACGCCGCTCGACTTCGCGCGCATCTGGGAGACGGCGCAATCGCGGACCGACCGGCCGGTGAAGTTCGGGACGATCTCGGCCCAGACGCTCGCCGACATGCTCCGCGTCGAGACGGATCGGTACGGTCAGGACCGTCACGACCTCATCCTCGAGATGGCGCGGTTGTTGAACGCCGAGTTGCGCGACCTCGTGCGAGCGGGCTGTGAGGTGGTCCAGGTCGAGGAGCCGGCGATCCACGCGGTGGCCGCCGCAGATCCAGAAAGCCCCGAGCTCGACTTCCTCGTCGATGCCTTCAACGTCGAGGTCGAGGGGCTCGACGGTGCGGAGGTCTGGGCGCACACCTGCTGGGGGAACCCGAACATGCAGCGCGTCTATGGTGCCCGGACCTACGAGCCTTGCGTCGAGCTCTTCCTCGAGCGCCTGAACATCGACGTCTGGACCGTCGAGGCGAAGGACAACGGGCAGGAGGTCCTCCCCTTCCTCAAACCGCACCGCGACACGATGAAGGTGAAGATCGCTCTCGGCGTCGTGTCCCACCGGGACCTCATCGCGGACACCCCCGAGGACGTGGCCGCCGAGATCCGCAACGGCCTCGACGCGATCCGTCCCGAGCACCTCGTCCTCAGCACGGACTGCGGGTTCGGCCGGGAGGGGTGCAACCGCGCGATCGCGCTGTACAAGACGGCCGCGATGGTCCAGGGAGCGAACATCGTCCGCGAGGAGCTCGGCGGCGAGACGCGCCGCGTGCGCATCGCCGAGTCCTCCCGCGAGCTCGGGACCCGCGCGCGTTGAACGGTGCGCGCCCCGGAGCCGCCTGCGGGGGTGTCTCAGCGGTAGAGCGTGAACGCGACGCCGGTGATCCACTCCGGCGAGACGTCGTAGGAGAGGACCGTCGCGGGGGCGCCGTTCATCGCTCCCATGAGCGCGATCCAGTTCAGGACCTCGTTGCCGCCGGGTCCCGCCTCCTCGGCGATCTTCTCGACCGTCATCGCGGTCATGTAGTCGGTATCGCCGTCGGCGAACGCCTGTAGGAACCGGCGGTCCCAGTCCTCGCTCACGAGAAGGTGGTCGGACTTGGCCGCCATCTCGATCTCGTAGCGGCCGAAGTCGTCGAAGAGCTCGCGGTCCTCTTGGAGGACGTGACGTCCCTCGGTCTGGAAGCGCTTCATCCGCTGCAGAAACTCGTCGTCCTCGGGGCTGTTCTCGTTCCAGAACGGGGGCCAGTGCGACAGACCCCCCGTCGCGAGGAAGAGCACCCGCTCGGGGCGCTCTTCGACGATCCGCCGGATCGTGCGACCGAGCTCGAACGCCCGGGCGGGCGAGATGAGCGGCGGCGAGAACACGTTGATGTACAGCGGCACGACGGGGAACTGGTTCTCGGGCCACACGAGGTGGAGGGGGACCATGAGGTTCTGGCAGTAGTCGGTCGCGCCCAACCGGGCGATGTCGAAGTTCTCGGCGACGAGCTGTCGAAGGAGGCTCTCGGCGAACGCCCGCGAGCTCGGGACCTCGAGCGTGCGCTCCATGCGCAGCATCCCGAAGTAGTACTCGGGCGGCCCGTAGTTCCGGTCCGCGACCCCGAGTGCGATCGGAGGCATCGTGTTCCTCGAGAGGTTGTCGAAGTGGTCGTCCAGGAAGGCCACGATCACGTCGGGGTTGGCAGCGAGCAGGTAGTCGCGGATCGCGGAGACCGATGCGGCGATGCGCTCCCGGACATCAGCGGGAGGAGCGTCGGGCCACCCGGTGAGACCCGGGGCGTGGGACATGCCGATCCCGCCGGCGACTTGGGTCATCGCGATCCCTCCCTCACCTCGTCAACTCTCCGCCACCTCCGGCGTCGGTGCACATCGGTACTGACAGCGCTCGATGCCGAGCGCGATCGGCGCGATCAGCTCCCGCCGGACGCGGTTGTGTTCCTCGTCCGCGTCGAAGCGCCGGTAGGCGTCCTCGTCGGAGAAGTCGGCGAGGATCGCGAGGCTCATGTTGCCGTCGCGGAGCCCCAGGTCCTCCCCCATCGAGAAATTGGTCCGCTCGGGAAAGTCGATCGCGAGGAGCGCCGCCTCGATCCCGGCGATCTGCTCCCGGGTGGTCCCAGGCTTACAGCGGATCAGGACGACGTTGCGGACCATGGAGCGCCCTCACGTCGAGAAAACCTATATGATATCAAACCTGGCGGTCAATCCTCAAGCGGCATTGACCACATCTCTGACATTTTATAAGTTTTCGCCCTGTCACCTGGCCGGGGAGCACGGAGGGAGCGCACGGCATGCCACTGAGCGCCGCTGAGGAGAAGGTTCTCGAGTCCCTCGCCCAGAGCCGGGAAGAACTCATGGAGCTCGTCTCGGCAGCGGTGCGCATCCCGAGCGTGACGGGCCAGGAGCCGGCGTTCGCAGACTTCGTGCTCGGCTGGCTCCGCGACGCAGGCCTCGACGCCCGCTTCGAGCCTGTCGGCGAGGCGTTCCGGCGCGAGATCGGAGGATTCGAGGCGGAACACGACCTCGACGAGCGCGGGAACGTCTACACGAGCCTGCCCTCGGCGGCCCCGGGCTCGTCCCCGCCGCTCGTGATGAGCACGCACCTCGACGTCGTCCCGACCGGTGAGCGCTCGGCGTGGACCGACGACCCGTTCAGCGGTCTTCGTCGGGACGGGCGCATCTTTGGACGCGGAACGGCCGACATGAAGGGCAACCTCTGCGCCGCCCTCTTCGCCCTGCGAGCCCTCAAGGACGCGGGCGTCACCCCGGGGGTCGACGTGCAGCTCCACGCGGTGTGCGCCGAGGAGTCGGGCGGCCTCGGAACGCTGAAGGCGCTCGCGACCGAGCCGCCGCCCGTCGCGGCGATCGTGCTCGAGCCCACCGAGAGCGCGGTGTCCCCGGCGTGCGCGGGGTGCATCCACTTCACGACGACCGTCGCGGGACGGGCCGCCCACGCCGCGGTCCCCTGGAGGGGCGTCAGCGCGCTCGACAACTTGGTCCACGTCTACCGCGCCTTGCAGGACCTGGCCGACACGCGCCAAAAGGCCCGCCACCACCCCCTCTTCGAGGAGTACCCGGACGCTGCGCCCCTCTCCGTCGGCGTCGCGACCGTCGGCGAATGGCGCTCGACGGTCCCCGACCGGGCGCAGATGATCGCGCGCCTCGGCGTGATGCCCGACGAGACCATCGACGAGGTGCGGGCGCAGATTCTCGAAGCGGTCGCGGCGGCCGCCAAGGACGACGAATGGCTCGCGGCGCACCCGCCGGTGGTCACGTGGGACAACGCCGGGTTCCCGGGCTGGGAGACCGATCGCTCCGCCGGTGTGGTGCGGGCCGTCGCGGACGCGGCGGGTGACGTGGGCGGCTCGGCACGCGTTGGGGGCGTGACCTACGGCAGTGACGCAGGCCACTTCGCCACGCGGGGCATCCCGACCGTGCAGTTCGGAGCCGGCAGCATCGGCGACGCACACTCGCCCAACGAATTCGTCGAAGAGGCCGCGGTCCTCGCGGCAGCCCAGACGGTGGCGCTCGCCGTCGCCCGCTTCCGAGCCTGACCGCGCCCTCACCCGAACGTCGTGCCGGCACTCCGAATCGCCGTCCTCGGAACGGGACGGATGGGGGCGCCGATGGCGGCCAGGCTGCTCGGCGGCGGGTTCGACCTCACCGTCTGGAACCGGACGCCGGAGAAGGCAGCCGGTCTCGTCGGCATGGGCGCGCGACTTGTGGCGACGCCCGCCGCGGCCGTCGAGGGCGCGGATGCGGCCGTGCTCGTGCTCACCGACGACGCCGCGGTGGCCGATCTCTTGTTCGACGCAGGCGTCGCGGCGGCGCTCAAACCGGGTTCGCTCGTCATCGACATGAGCACGATCGATCCCGCGGCCGCCCGCGAGCACGCGGCCCGGCTGGCGAGGGAAGGGGTCGCGGCGCTCGACGCGCCGGTGTCCGGGGGCACCAGGGGCGCCGCCGAGGGCGCGCTCACGATCTTCGTCGGAGGGGACGCGTCCGACTTCGAGCGGGCGAAGCCGATCTTCGGGCCGCTCGGGCGGGCGCACCATCTCGGCCCCGCCGGGTCAGGACAGATCGCCAAGTGCGCCAACCAGTTGATCGTCGCCGTCTCCATCGCCGCGGTCGCCGAGGCCTTCGAGCTCGCTGCCGCCGGCGGGCTCGACGTGACCGGCCTGCGCGAGGCGCTCATGGGGGGCTTCGCCGACAGCAGGGTCCTGCGCGAACACGGCCAGCGCATGCTCGAGCGGGCCTTCGAGCCGGGCGGATCGGTCCGCAACCAGGTGAAGGACCTCGCCGCGGTCCTCTCCGTCGCCCGCGAGCACTCGCTCACGCTCCCGGTCACCGAGCGCGTGAGCGAGCTGTTCCGGGACGCCTCGCGCACCTTCGGCGACCTGGACCACAGCGCGCTGCTGCTCGAGGTGGAGCGCCTGAACTCCGCCGCTGCGCATGGCGCCGCCGGTGCCACCGTCGCCGACGACTGACAACAAGAGGAGAGACATGGATCTCGGATTGAACGGAGCCCGAGCGCTCGTCGGCGGTGCGAGCTCCGGCCTGGGCGCCGCGTGCGCGCAGGCGCTCGCCGCGGAGGGTGCCGCAGTCGTGGTGACCGCGCGGAGAGCCGACGCGCTCGGCGAGGTCGCGGAGCGCATCGGTGGCACGGCCGTCGTCGGTGACCTCTCCACGCCCGATGGTCCGCGGGCGGTGGTCGACGCCGCCGTCGACCATCTGGGTGGGCTCGACGTGCTCATCGTGAACACCGGAGGTCCGGCCGCCGGCAACTTCGTCGACGTGTCGGCAGAGGTCTGGGAGGCCGCCACGCAGACCGCGCTCCTCGGACCGATCAGGCTGATCGAGGCGGCGCTCACCCACCTCCAGCGGAGCGACCGGGCGTCGATCATCGTGGTGCTGGCGTCGACGGTGCGCATCCCCCTCCCCCGCATCGTCACCTCCAACGTCTTAAGGCCGGGCCTCGCCGGCCTCGTGAAATCGCTCGCCGGTGAACTCGCCCCGGGCATCCGGGTGAACGGCCTCGCACCGGGCCGGATCCACACCGAACGGGCCGACGTGCTCGACACGAGGTGGTCCGAGCTGTCCGGCGAGTCGTTCGAGGAGGTCCGGGCGGGCGCCGTCGCGAACATCCCGTTCGGTCGCTACGGACGGCCGGAGGAGTTCGGCCGGGTCGCGGCCTTCCTGGCCTCACCCGCCGCGTCCTACGTGAGCGGCCAGATCCTCCCTGTCGACGGCGCCATGACGCGGTCGCTGCCATGAGCGCGCCGGGAGACCGGGGGGACGGCGCGGACACCGGCGGCGTGCCGTCACCGCCCCTCCAGGCGGACGGGGGCCGACGCTGGAGGAGCAGCGCGTGGTTCGACCGCGACGACCTCGACGGCTTCCTCCACCGCGCCTGGTTGAAGACCGAAGGCGTGAGCGACTCGGCCTTCCGGGGGCGGCCGGTGATCGGGATCTGCAACAGCTGGTCGGAGCTCACCACGTGCAACGCGCATCTGCGCGAGGTGGCCCAGGCGGTCAAGCGCGGCGTGCTCCAGGCCGGCGGGCTCCCGCTCGAGTTCCCGGTGATCTCGCTCTCCGAGCCGTTCATGAAGCCGACCACGATGCTGTTCCGCAACCTCATGGCCATGGACGTCGAAGAATCGATCCGGGCGCACCCTCTCGACGGCGTGGTGCTCCTGGCCGGCTGCGACAAGACCCAGCCGGCGAGCCTCATGGGCGCAGCCTCCGCCGACGTCCCGGCGATCGTGGTGAGCGGAGGGCCGATGCTGAACGGGCGGTGGCGGGGCGAGAGCCTCGGCTCGTGCTCGGACTGTTTCCGCTTCTACGACGAGCGGCGCGCCGGGAGGATCACCGAAGACGAGTGGCGGGAGCTGGAGAGCTCCATCAACCGCTCCCACGGCCACTGCATGACGATGGGGACCGCCTCGACCATGGCCTGCGTCACCGAGGCCCTCGGCATGGGGCTCCCCGGCGGCGCCGCGATTCCCGCGGTCGACGCGCGCCGCTACCAGCTCGCCGAGTCCGCGGGCCGCCAGGTGGTCGCCCTCGCGCAGGCGGGTATCCGGCCGAGCGACATCTTGAAGGCGGGCGCCTTCGAGAACGCCGTGCGCGTGCTGCACGCGATCGGCGGGTCGACGAACGCCATCATCCATCTGATCGCCGTCGCCGGGCGCGCCGGCGTCGACCTCCCGCTCGAGCGGTTCGACGAGCTCTCCGAGACGACGCCCTGGCTCGTCAACGTGAAGCCGTCGGGCAGGCACCTGATGGAGGAGTTCTTCTCGGCCGGTGGTGTCCCGGCACTCATGAAGGAGCTCGCCGAGCTCGTCGACCCGGACCAGATGACCGTCAGCGGGCGGACGGTCGGCGAGAACATCGCAGGGGCCGAGATCCTCGACGGCGAGGTGATCGCCCGCCGCTCGGCTCCGCTCTCTTCGGACGGGGCGCTCGTCGTGCTCAAGGGAAACCTGTGCCCGGACGGCGCGGTGATCAAGCGAAGCGCCGCGGACCCGAAGCTCCTGCGCCACGAGGGGCGCGCGGTCGTGTTCCGCGACATCCACGACCTGCACGCCCGGGTCGACGATCCGGATCTCGACGTCGAGGCCGACAGCGTCCTCGTCCTGCAGAACGGCGGGCCGGTCGGCGCGCCCGGGATGCCCGAGTGGGGACAGCTCCCGATCCCAAAGAAGCTGCTCCGCAGCGGCGTGACCGACATGGTGCGGATTTCCGACGCGAGGATGTCCGGCACCTCCTACGGGGCGGTCGTCCTCCACGTGGCGCCGGAATCCGCCGTCGGGGGGCCGCTCGCCTTCGTCCGCACCGGCGACCTCGTGCGCCTCGACGTGCCCGGTCGCCGGCTCGACGTGATGATCCCCGACGAGGAGATGGAGCGGCGCCGGCGTGCGTGGCGTCCCCCGGCCGATCCCGACGTACGGGGCTACCGCAAGCTGTTCAAGGAGCACGTGCTGCAGGCGAACGAGGGGTGCGACTTTGGTTTTCTTCGGGGACGTTCGGAGGCGACCGAGGAGGCGATGACCTATGGGTGAGCTGCGGAGGTACCCGCTCGGTGCCGGGGGCATCGTCACGAGGGTGATCGAGGGCGGTGAGCCCGACGCGCCGGCCGTCCTCTTCATTCACGGGATGGGAGCCCGGGCGGACCGTTGGACGTTGAATCTCGGAGCCGCGGCCGACGCCGGGTTCCGGGCCGTGGCGCTCGACCTTCCGGGCCACGGGTTCGCGACCAAGGGCACCGGCCCCGACTACTCGGTCGGGGGCTACGCGACCTTCGTCGTCGACGCCCTCGACGCTCTCGGGATCCCGAGCGCGAGCGTGGTCGGCACCTCGCTCGGGGCGAACGTCGCGGGTGAGGTCGCCTGCCGGGAGCCCGAACGCGTGCGAGCGCTGCTGCTCGTCGGCGCGCTGGGGCTGCTCCCCGTCGGCCCTGACCTGGCCAAGGGGATGGCCGCATCGCTCGGGCGCCAGACACCTCGCGCCATCTCCGAGAAGCTGCAGTTCGTCGTCGGCGACCACTCGATCGTGTCCGCGTCGTGGATCTTCGAGGAGTCGATGGTGAACACCTCGCCGGGCGCCGAGGAGGGTCTGCGCAAGCTCGCCGAGTACGTCGTCTCGAGGCTCGACGAGGACCTCGTGGGCCCCCGCCTCGCTGTGCTCGAGCCGGCGCCGCACGTCCAGCTCGTATGGGGGGCGATCGACCGGCCGGTGCCGCTCGACCTCGGCGTCCGGGCATCGGAGCGCTACGGCTGGCCGCTCCGGGTGATCGATGGCGCGGGCCACGTCGTGTACCGAGAGCGCGCGGACGAGTTCAACGACGTGCTGCTCGGCTTCCTCGGCGTCTCCTGAGCCCGCCCCCCCGGTCCGGCGACCGGTTTCACTCGCCCCGGGCGTACCGCTCCAGGAACTTGAGAATCGCCGTGTGCTTCTCGGTGTCGAGGATCATCAACTCGACCATGAGAGCCCACAGCGTCGTCTCTTCGAACGGGCGCAACTCCCTCTTCAGCGTCTGAAGCTCATGACGGTCCTGCTCCTCGTATTCGCGCAACGTGCGGGTCGCAGCGGCCACCTCCTCGTCGGGCCGCCAACCGAGTGTCGGGATCGGGCTCCTCTCCGAGCCGAGTGTGTTCCAGGCCATCGCTGTCGCCAGCTCGACGAGAATGCGGTGGTGTCGCCGCTCGTCGTCCATGATGAGGTCCACCAGGTATCGGACGGCCGGGTCGGACGCCGTCGCGGCAACCCGCTCGTAGTCCGCGAGGATCTTCCCCTCTTCGGAGCCGTGCTTCGCCAGCTGTCCGACCAGCTCGCGGATCGTGACGCTGGCACCCGTCTCCCGGAGTCCCTCGAGCGCCCGCTCGAACCCGCTGGGTTCCTCCGGGCTCGCTCCATCCCCGTGCTCTCTCGCTTCTGTGTCGATCTCCATCGCTAACCCCTCATTTCGGTTCCACAGCGTTGCACACGTACGCTGCCTCTTCTAAAAGATGTGCGGTCGCGCGCTGCGACGAACGCCGAACTGGGTGCTCCTCCTGCGCACCGACGAGTCATAGTGACTTCCCGACTTCGAGCCTCGGACGGTCGACACCGACGACGATCGGCCTCGACGCGGCCAGACCGCAGGCGAGCTCCGGAGCGAGCACAACGAGCAGCGCGACCACTGGCACCGTCCAGCCCCCGGACACGTCGCGAAGTGCGCCGAGCGTCGCCGGCCCGACGCTCGCGAGGAGATACCCGACGCCCTGCGCCATTGCCGAGAGCTGTGCCGCCCCGCTCACCGAGGGGGATCGCACGAGAATGAAGGTGAGCGCGAGACCAAGGGTGGCGCCCTGGGAAAGTCCGAGGAGAACCATCCACGCCGCAGCGCCCGTCGCAGGCCACACCAGCACCCCGGCGAGCCCGGCTCCACTCATGGCGACGGCGACGACGACGGCACCGCGCTGGCGAAGCGGGGAGTGCGCGAGGGCCGGCACAGCGAAAGCGGTCGACATCTGGCAGAGCGCGCCGAGCGACAGCAGCCATCCAGCCGTCGCGGCGTGGATGCCGTGCTGTTCGAAGTCGGTGGGCAACCACGCGGCCGTCGCGTAGAACCCGAGGGACTGGATGCCGAAGAAGAGCGTCACCTGCCACGAGAGTGGGTCTCGCCAGTACTGACGGTCGACGCGGACGGGAGCGATGTCGTGGTGCACGCCACTGAGGCGTCGGAACCAGAGCACAAGGCACGCGGCGGCCGGGACCGCCCAGAAGGCCAGGCCGATCCGCCAGCTCCCGCCGACGGCGTCGACGATCGGGACCGTGACTCCAGCACCGAGTGCAGCGCCACCGGTGAGGGCAACCAAGTAGAGCCCCGTCGCAGGGCCTTCCCGCCCTGGGAAGTCCCGCTTGACGACCGCAGGGACGAGCACGTTGCCGAGGGCGATCCCGACGCCGAGGAGGGACGTGCCGACGAGCAACGTGGCGACCGTCGGCGCCGAACGCAGGGCGATGCCGGTCACGAGCAGCGTCAACGCGCCGACGACGGTGACCTCGATCCCGATCCGGCGACCGAGCCCGGGCGCGAGGAACGAGCACGCGCCGAACGCGACGATGGGAATCGTCGTCAGCAGTCCCGCCTCCGCGCCCGACAGCCCTGCGGACGACTGGATCCTCGTAAGAAGCGGTGCTACGGACGTGATGGCCGGCCGGAGGCTCAGGGCAGCAAGCGACACCGCGACGGCGATGCCGACTTGACCGCTTCGGGCCCGCGTCATCGGATCACCGGCCCACGGCCCAGCCGGGGCGGCGCTCGCGAATCGAGAACCACCCGGCGGTCCGGTGCCAGTCGGGCGAAGAAGGGGTCAACGACACACGTCGGGCCGTCGAGGCCCGAACCGCACGCCTTCCGACTGGTCGTCGCGAGTCGTCGTGTCCGTCACGCGCATGCTCACCTTCGCCGACCCTCTCCGGCGCCCCCCGCCATCAGATCTCGATCACCTCTGCGCCGTAGCCGGCGGGATCGGAGAGGAACGTGACTAGGCAGTCGTTGAAGACGTGCGGGCGCTCGTAGTAGGGCGCGTGGCCGGTCCGCCGCAGGATGACGAGGGGCGCCTTCGTGAGGACCTCGGACTTGATCTGGCGGCCGACTGCCGGAGCGATCCAGGTGTCGTTGCCTCCCCAGAACACGATGACCGGGATGGCAGAGCTTGCAAGGCGGTCCCCGACGAGGTGGTCGTTCGTCGACTCGGCGACGTACTTCGCCGCCTTGGCGAGGGCCTCCTGCGCGCCCGGCGACGTGTTGATGCGCCGCTCCTCTCGGACCCATGCGTCGGTCACCAGCCGGTCGTCGTCCATCAGGAACTCGAGCTTCCCCCGGACTCCCGCGTCGGAGAGCTCGGTGACCCTCCCGGTCGTGGTCGACGTGTCGCGCTCGATCGGGACGATCCCGGTCGTGCCGACGAGCCCGAGGGCCCGCACCGGGACCTCGGACACGATCGCGAGGTAGGCGGCAACGTGGCCTCCCAGCGAGGTGCCGACGACGACCGGATTCGCGACGCCGAGCTCGCGCAGCGCCTCGGCAACCACGTTCGCGAATCCCGGAGTCGAGTAATCGAAATCAGCCGCCTTCGAGGCGAACCCGTGGCCCGGGAAGTCGAGTGCGTAGACGTGCTTTCCCGCTGCTGCGAGGCCCGGCAGGTTCCTCCGCCACCTGTCCGCGCGTGAGCCCAACCCGTGGAGGAGGACGACGGCATCCTCACCCTCGCCACATTCGAGGACCCGGATCGTGGCCCCGCCGAGGCCGAGCGGATAGGCGATGGTCCTCGCCAGGCGGTCTGTCGTCAACGCGATGTCGTCGTAGGGCATGGGTCAGCCGATGATCGCGGTCGACGGCTCGGCGACGGCCCACGTGGCGTCGGCCGAGTTCCAGGCGTTCGCGAGATCGCCTGACGTCGTCAACCGGCCGAAGTACGTCCCGATGTTGAACACCGCAGCGTCGTGCTCGGCCGGCGTCGTCGAGTTGCAGCAATCCGTGACGAGAAGAACCTGGTAACCCTTGATGTACGCGTGCCTGGCGCTCGTCTCGACGCAGACGTTCGTCGTGAACCCGGTCATGAGCACGGTGGAGATGCCTCGGCTCTCGAGGAGCAGCTGCAGGTCCGTGTCCTCGAAGGCGTCGTACTGCCATTTGGTCACGACGGGTTCGTCCGGACGCGGAGGGACCATCCCCTCGTACCAGTCGATCCCTTTTGAATCCTCGCGGATCAGCCAGATGTCGTTGCCGCTTCCCCAGAGGGACTTGTGGCTTGCTCGCATCTTGGAGTCCGCGAAGACCTCGCGCACCCAGACGACGGGGACGCCGCGCGATCGCGCCGTCTCGATGAAGTCGTTCAGTTGCGGAACGGTCTTCTGGATGTCTGCCATGTCGAAGCCGAAGCGTTGAGCGAGCGCTCCTTTCTCGGAACAGAAGTCGTGTTGGGGGTCGATGACGATCACCGCCGAGCGGCTCGGGACGGCGAGCTCCGCCAACTCCTCGGGTGACGCGACGTTCATGGGGATGCCTCCTTGCTGGGTTATGTGGTGCTCAATGAAATCGTGGTCAGCGCTGCCCTCGCGCGTGGCCGAGACTCCGGCCTTCGTCCGCCGGGCCGACGAAACGGTCGGGGGGAGTCCCGATCCGCCCGGCCGAGCCCTCCCCCTGCTCGGGGAGCACCCGGATCGCTGAGCGGCCTCGATCGCCGGACATCTCCGGCGGAGCGAGCGCTCGTCCTCGCGCGGCAGCGACGCGATACCTCCCGTCGTCCCAGGACCGGGACGAGAAGACCGGGACGCATGCCCTTGGCCTCGTGGTTCACGGGGCCGCCCCGACCCAGCCGTTCTCGGAAATGTCGAGGATCAAGCCGTCGGGGTCCTGGTACTTGCGTTCGAAGTAGAGGGAGCTCCGCTCTTCGGGCAGGTCCATGAAGAAGCTGCCGCCGTGCGCCTCGAGCTGACGCGACTGTCCCTCGAGATCGCCGCACCAGAATCCGATGTGGTGCAAACCGACGAAGGATCGTCCTTCGGGCCGTCCGGCGGCGGCGTCCGTCTTGTAGCGCAGGAGCGCCAGACAGACGGTGCCGTCGGACATATAGACACCGTCGGCGAGCGGCGAGTGCGTCCTGCCGGCGATCTCCAGGTCGAACACGTCACGGTAGAACGCGGCCGTGCGTTCCGGGTCCGGGACGGCCACCGCGACGTGCCGGAGCTTCGCCATGGTGGTACCTCCTCTCTCTTGTCGTGGCGTGCCGCCGGTGCGGACGCCTGAGCACTCGGCTTACGGGTACCTCAGGAACCCCATCCCGCAGATCCACTCGAGGACGGGCTCGTAGCCGACCAGCTCTGCAGGGGCGCCGTGCATGGCTCCCATGAGAGCGACCCAGTTCAGGATCTCATGGCCCCCGTGGCCGGCTTCTTCCTCGACCGATTCGAATGTCATGGCGAGCACGCCGTCCGTGTCGCCCTTCTCGAGCAGCGCCAGGAAACGCCGGTCCCAGTCCTCGTTCACGAGCCGCTGGGCGTTCTTCTCCGCCATCTCGATCTCGTACTTTCCGACGTCCACCCAGAGGTCGGGATCCTCTCCGAGCACGGACAGTCCTTCGGTCTGGAACCGCTTCATCCGCTGCAACATGACGTCGTCCGGGTCACTCTGCTCGTTCCAGATCGGGGGCCAGTGCGACAACCCACCGGTCGCGATGAAGCCGACCCGGTCGTCACCGTTCTCGAGAACCTGGCGGATCCGTTCGCCCAGCGCGTAGACCCGTTCGATCCGCGCGATGGGCCTCGTAAAGACGTCGATGAAGACGGGGACGATCGGGATGTCCAGCTCCGGGCGGATGAGCTGCAACGGGACCATCAGGTTGTTGCCGTACGCGACGCGGCCCATCCGCGCGACGTCGAAGCCCGAATGGACGAGCCCCTCGAGCAGTCGCTCGGCAACGTCGGGACGGCTCGGGATGTCGCTCACCCGCTCGATCTTCAGCATCTCGAGGTATTGCGGAGCGGGTCCGGTGTGGGCGTCGGAGATGCCCACCGAGAAGATCGGCATCAGGTTGCGGAAGTGGTTGTCGAAATGATCGTCGAGAAAGGCGACGAGGACGTCGGGGGACCTCCGGGCGAGGTACTCGCGGAGCTCCCCCACCGCCGCGGCGATCCGGTCGCGCATTGGCTCGCTCGGCGCATCGGGCCAGCCCAGGGCGCCCGGCGCATGCGACATCCCGATTCCGCAGACGATCTCACTCATCTCCGAACCTCCTTTTCGACGCCGGCCGGGAGCCAGACGCGCGTCGTCGGCACCTCAGTGCGCCGTCCATCCGCCATCGACCGTGAGCACGGCGCCGGTCACGTAGCTCGACGCAGGCGAGGCGAGGAAGAGAACGGCAAGCGCGAGCTCGCGGGTGGTCCCCCACCGTTGCATAGGGGTGTGCCCCTTCACAAAGGCGATCGCGGTCTCGTTGCTCGTGAGCGGCTCATCGTCGCGTTCGATGAAGCCGGGGGCGATCGCGTTCACCCGGACGTTGCGCGTCGCCCAGTCGACGGCGAGGGTCTTGGTCATCCCGACCACGCCGTGCTTCGCGGCCGTGTAGGCCATCGTCCCCTCGATGCTGGTCACGCCCTGGATCGAAGAGATGGTGACGATGCTGCCGCCCCCTTCCTGGGTGAGCATCTGGCGGCCGGCGGCGATACAGGTGAGCGCGGCGCCACGCAGGTTCGTCGCATAGATGTCCTCCCATTCAGCGAGGTCGAACTCCTCCGACGATGCCCAACGCTGGAAGATGCCCGCGTTCACGATTGCGATGTCGAGAGACCCGAACGTACCTACGGTCTCGTTCACGAGGGCGGTGATGTCATCGTCCTTGCGGACGTCGCACGCCACCGCGACCGCCTTGGCGCCGGTCGTCTCCACCTCTTTCACGACGGAGTCGAGGTCGGCCTTCGTCCGCCCCGCGACGACGACGTTCGCCCCGGCTTCACCCAGGACGACGGCGGCCGCCCTACCGATGCTCCGGCTGCCGCCGGTCACCACCGCGGTCTTGCCTTCGAGGGAGAACTCCTTGATCGGTCTCATCCATTCCTCCTTATGCTGCTCGCTCCGACACCACGCTGTCCCGGGAGGTTTTCCGCCCTTTGCGCGCTGCTCGGGTTCGACGTCCCCGCTTCGGCTGCGCCGTCGTCCGACGTGGTGAAGAACATGGTCGCGAACCGGTCCCCGTCGAGGAGCGACGCCGCGCTGCCGCTGTGCTGGACCGACCCGGCCACCAGCACGTAGGCGCGGTCGGCGATCTCGAGGGCGAGGCGCGCCCGCTGCTCGACCAGCAGGATGCCGACACCGGACTCGCGCAAGGAGCTGACCGTCTCGCGGAGAAGCGCATTGGCGACGGGCTCGGCCAGGCCCGCGGTCGGTTCGTCCAGCAGCAGAAGGCGCGGTCGCGGCACGATGGCGCGCCCGAGCGCGGTCAGCTTGCGCTCACCACCACTGAGGTGCACGGCCTTCCGGCGGCGGAGCCGCACGAGCTGCGGGATCTCGTTCATGACCCGCGCGAGCCCCTCTTGGCGCGCCCGGCGGTCGAGGAGGTAACCACCGATCGCGAGGTTCTCCAACACGGTGAGCGGATTGAAGACGTCGTCGTTCTGGGGGACGTAGGCAAGCCCGCGAGCGGCCCGTTGCTCGGGGCTGAGGCGGTTGACCGGCCTCCCAGCCATTGCGATCTCGCCGGACTGGCACTGCAGATGCCCGGCGACCGCCTTGAGGAACGTGCTCTTGCCGGAGCCGTTCGGCCCGATGACCGTCACGATCTCCCCTGCGGCGACCGAGAGGGAGATGTCGTGGATGACCGGTACGACCGAGTAGCCGGCGGTCACGCCACTGCACGCAAGCAGCGTCGAGGGGGCCGTCGCCTCGGTCGGGGGCGAATGGGCGAGCGAAGGCTCAGCCGGCGACATAGGCCTCGATCACCTCTTGCTCCCGGAGCCCTTCGGTCAGCGATCCCTGGTAGATGACGCTGCCGCGAGCCATCACGATGACGACCTCGCAGAGTCGTTCGACGAGGTTCAGCTCGTGCTCGGTCATGAGGATCGTGACGCCCCCGTCACGCACCTCGGCGAGAAGCTCGCACACCGCCTCGACGTTGCGCACGTGCACGCCCGCGAACGGCTCGTCGAGCAGGAGGAGGACCGGGTCGGCGCAGACGGCGCGCATGAGCTCGAGGAGCTTCTTCTGGCCGCCGCTCAGGTTCGACGTGTATTCGTTGGCGGTACGGCGCATGTCGAAGCGGTCCAGGAGCGCCACCGAGCGCTCGATCAGAGCTTGTTCGCGCTCTGCCCAACGCCGCCGGGGCCGGGAGAAGACGTCGCGGTACGTCTGTCCGGGGAGGTCCGGGTACGCGACAAGGAGGCTCTCGAGCACCGTCATCCGTCCGAACACCGTCGCGTGCTGGAAGGCGCGGACGATCCCTCTGCGTGCTCGCTGGAAGTCCGCCAGCCGGTTCACGACCGCACCCCGGAACTCAATCGTGCCCCGATCGGTCCTCTCGGTGCCGGCGATGATGTTCATCACCGTCGACTTGCCGGCTCCGTTCGGGCCGATGAGGCCGTAGAGCGCGCCCGCAGGCACGGCGAAGGACACGTCTGTCACCGCACGCACGCCGCCGAAGCTGCGCGAGACCCCGGCCACGGAAAGGAGTGACTGCTCGAGCGTGGATGCCGCGGGCCCGGGTCCCGCGCTGCGCATCAGCTTCATCTCCGTCGGCACGCCGCTCACGCGGACTCCACCTCGACGAGCGGAGCCTCGTCGGGCAGCCGGAAGACCCGCTTCCGCTCGGGCAGGATCCCCTCGGGCCGCCACCACAAGAACGCGATGATGAGCGCCCCGATGAACATGAACTGGACGGCGCCGACGAGCGACGGGTCCCCGAATGTTGGCAGGTAGCGAACAGCTTCGGAGATGCCGACGCCGAGAATCACCGCGCCCACGGCGACGCCGCCCCGGCGGCCGCGTCCCCCGATGATGACCGCGGAGAAGTAGACGAACGTCTCGGCGTATTCCCAACCGCTCGGTGCCCACGCCCCGATGAACTCGATCAACAACGCGCCGCTGAAGGCCGCCATGGTGTTTCCGGCGATGAACGTCGCGAGCTTCGCACCGCGGACGTTCTTCCCGAGCGAGGACGCGGCGACCTCGTTCTCCCGAACGGACCGGAGCACCCGGTCCAGCGGAGAGTGGACGATGCGCCGCACGACGGCTGCGCAGATGAGCACGCCGATCGCGACCGTCCCGACGTAGATCCAGCTCTGGGTGGCGGGCGACAGGCTTCCGAACGGCTCCGGGACGTTGAAGATGCCTGTCGTACCGTTCACGAGACCGACGTCGGCCTCCGTCACGACGGTCGCGATGAGGGAGAGCACGAGCATCGCGATGGCGAGGTAGTCCTCGCGGAGTCGTCTCAGAAGGAACGGGCCCACGACGACGGAGAGGGCCGCTCCCGCGAACGTCGCGAGGAGGATGGGCAACGGGTAGGGCAGCCGGGCTCCGAAGAGGTACTGCTGGTAGGTGATCACACTGCCGTGCTTCGCCGGCCCGAGCGTCAGCATGGCCGCGACGTAGGCGCCGATCGCCTGGAAGATGATGTAGGCGAAGTTCGGGATCCCCGTCGAGCCGTACTGCAGGTCGAGACCCCAGCACGCGATGATCGACACGCCGGCGTAGACGAAGAGCGTCGCGATGTAGATCGAGAGACCGCTGCTCATCCGACCGACCTCCGGTCACGGCAGCGGTCGCCCGGACAGCGGTCCGCGATCGCACGGGGCCCCGTCGTCATGCGGCCTCCCGCGAGAGGTTCAGGATCCCCCTCACGCCTTCGGGCCGGAGCATGAGCACGATCACGAGCAGGACGAAGGCGGAGACCGTGCTGTACGACGGGATCCACAGGCTCGTGATACCGATCGCTTCGCCCACGATGACCGCAGCGAGCATGGCGCCGTACACCTCACCGGCGCCGCCGAGGACCGCTGCCGCGATGATCACGACGAGGAACGAGCTCGCCGTCGCGGGATTGAAGGTGCTCACGTTCAGGAACAGCACGACGCCGGCGATCCCCGCCAGGGCGCCCGAGATCGCCCATACGACCGCCTCGACCCGCGCGGCGGGGATGCCGCTGCTCCGCGCGAGGTCGCGGTTGGCGGACATCGCCCGCATGGCTCGTCCGATCTGGGTGAAACGGAGCAGCAGATGCAGCGCGAGCATGATCCCGACCGCGATGCCGATGATGATCAGCTCGTCTCCGCTGAACCGCGCATGGAGGACCCGGATGTTCTCCTGGCCGAGCGTGACGGGGTACGTGAAGAAGGATGGGCCGACGACCGCCAGGATCCCGTTCTGGAGGAGGAGGTTCAAGGCGAGGCTGACGATTACGAGCGTGAACGGCTTCGCGCCCCGCCTCCGGAAAGGATCGTACAGGAGCTTGCTGATCGCCAGCGAGCTCACCGCACCCACGCACGCCGCCACGATGAGCGACAGCCACAGGTTCACCGAGTGGCTGAGGGTCGCGTAGGCGACGAACCCGGCAAGCGACATCACTTCGGTGAATGCCAGGTTGAGCAGGTTCGCGATGCCGAACTGCATCGTGAAGCCCACCGACGCGATCGCGATGATCGAAGCCTGGATCAGACCGAAGCCGATGCCTTGCTCGATGAGGGACACGGTGCCGTCAGTGCAACGCGATGGCTGCGATCTGCTTCGCCGACACGAACCCCTTCTGTACGAATGTCGACCCGGTCCAGCGCTCGATCGCGAACGGGGTGTTCACGTTGTGGTACTTGTTGATCGTGATCGGCCCGAGTCCGCCGACGTAGCGGATCGACTTCCCTGCCTTCAGCGCCGCGACTCCCTCTGCGAAGGTGTGAACCAGGGTCTTGCCGGACCCCGGCTGGAGGAACGAAGGAACGTCCTTGTTGTAGACGCTCGGCGTGAGTGAGTGGGCCTTCACCATCCCGAGCGCCAGGAGCGTCCCACAGTCGTACTCCGACTCCGCCCAGAGTGTGCTCTGGAACTCCTTCGGGTCGGTGCCCCTCGCCGACTTGAGGAAGTGGACGTACGACTTCCACCCCGGTCCGGTCGAGTCCGACACCGGCCAGATAGAGGTGACGAGTGACTTCATCTTCTTCTGGCCGATCGCTTGCTTCATCGCCTTCTGCCACGCCGGGTAGGAGGCTTCGGCCGTCACGATGATCGGGACCACGCCTCCGGCTTGTTGGAGTTCGCTGAAGTAGGTCCCCGTGGTCTGGGGGTCGGTCTCCGTGATGATCGCCTGCGGATGGCTTGCCTGAAGTTGGGCCACCTCACTCCGATACGAGCTCTGGTCGGCGAGGATCTGCTGGTTGGCCACGATGTCCAGGTGGAGGAGGTGGGCGGCGCGCGTCATGGGCGGATCGTTGGTCTGCGCGCTGCCATCGGTCGTGAACACGAAAGCGATCTTGTGGAACCCCTTGGTCTTTGCCTCGACGACCTCGGCCTCAGCGGCGAGGTCGTCGGAGGGCTGGAAGCGGTAGAAGTACTGGCTCTTCTGGTGGTCGTAGAACGGGTCGCCCGCGACCGAACACATCGTCATTTGATTGCGCTCGAGCAGCGGCGTGACCGCGGTCGCGACGCCGGAGTCGGGTCCGTACACCGCAACGAGGTTGGAGGCCGTGGACAGCATCTGTCGCGCCGCCGGCACGGTGTCGACGGGGTCGGACCTCGTGTCGTACTGCTTGCAGACCGCCTGGTGACCCAGGATGCCGCCCGCCTTGTCGATGCCGTAACTGGCGGCCAGGCAGCCGTTCAGCGTCTGGACCCCGTCGGGTGCGCTGGCGCCGCTGAACGGCATGAGGACCCCGAAGGTGACGCTCCCCGAGGACGCCCCCGCGAGCCCTGCGCCGGCCACCCCGGCAATCAGCACGCCGACGCCCAGAATGGCCACCCCACCGAGGCACTTTCGTAGCTTCATGTCCCACCTCCGCTTCCAAAGAAGGCCCGAGGGTCGGTTGAGTCGACTCCTCACCGCCCCCGGGCGACGCGCAGACCTGCGGCTATTCGGACAGCACCGCCTGGACCTCGACGAGCAGCTCCGGATCGACGAGTCGCGCGACCGCAAGCAGCGTGTTCGGCGGGTAGTTGCCGTCCGGGTACACCTCTTTGAAGAGCCCCGCCCTTGCTTCGTAGAACTCTCCGATGAGATCCGGTGACGCGACGTAGGTGGTGAACTGGGCAACGTCTCCGAGGCCGAGCCCTACGCTCCTCGCCGCCAGCTCCAAGCGCCGGAACACTTCGCGGAGCTGGACCGCGAGATCCCCCTTGCCGATGACGGTACCGTCGTCGTCGATCGCCAGCTGGCCCGCAACGAAGTGCAGCCCGCCGCCGGTGTGGGACATCTGCGAATAGAGCCCGTACGGCTGGCTCATCTCCGAGGGGTTACTGAACCGAACCACTACCACTCCCTCCGTTCTGCTCACTTGCATGTCGCATCTCAGCGAATGGACCCGCTGTATCGGCGAGGACGCTCGCCACGGCTTCGAACGTCCGGCTGATGTGGTCTCTCGTCAGCTTCAGAATCTCGGTCCGCGTGCCGTGCTGATACGCGCGAAGTAACTGGCGGTGCTCTTCGTTGGCGTCTGCGCGGTTGATGATCGAGAGACTCACGTACATGTCGAACAGGTTCTCGAGCCTGTGGAGCAGCTCGAGCGCCAGGCCGTTCGGGCAACGGCTCCTGAGGAGCACGTGAAACTCGCGGTTGGCCGCGGTCCAGGTGCTCTTGTCCACCTTGCGGTCCATGACCGCGATCAGCCGGGCAGCCTTGCCCGCCATGTCTCCGGTGATCTTGACCGCGTCGGTCGGGACCGCGATGGGCTCGAGGGCGAGTCTGACCTCGTAGACGTTCTCGAGACTCTGCAGGGTGGGCTGATGGACGGTCACCCCCGTGAACGGGTCGAGGTCGACGAGGCCCTCGTAGTTCAATTCGCGCAGGGCCTCCCGAACGGGGGCGAGGCTCACGCCGAACTGGCTGGCGAGTTCCGCTTGCGTGATGCGCGAACCAGGTGCCAGGACGCCGCTGATGATGTCGTGCACCAGTTGCTCCCGGATCTGCATCTGCATGCTCTTCAGGCGAACCTTCGGCCTGCGTTCGCGCTGTCCGTCCTCGAGCGTCGCCCGTTCCCGTCCAGGCTGTCGCCGCTTCCCGCCCCGCTCGTCGAGCGCAGTCAGCTCACCGGCCGCCAAGCCGGGAGACTGCTCGTGGGAAGGATCTCGCCGCGGTGGCATCGATGATCGATCATCGAAGATAATGACCCACCCGCCCGGTGTCAACCGGCCGGCGCCCTTTGGTATGAGTGAGCAGATCGAGACGGACACTCCCCCACAAGACGCGAGAGACGAGCGCCACCCGGCGCCCATCTCCGGCCGCCCGTCGGCCGCCCTCGGCCTCGACCCGGCCGATCTCAGCCTCTGCGTCCAGTGCGGACTCTGTCTGCCGTACTGCCCCACGTTCCGGGTGACCGGTGACGAGAGCCAATCCCCGCGCGGGCGCATCGCCCTCATGCGCGAGGTCGAACGGGGCGCTCCTGTGACCTTCGAGGTCCGTCGCTCCTTCGAGACGTGCGTCCAGTGCCGGGGTTGCGAGACGGCGTGCCCGAGCAGCGTCCCCTTCGGGCACCTCATGGCGCAGACGCGGACCGCCCTCGTGGAGGCGGGCATGTCGAGCCCCCGTTGGCTGCGAGTCGGGTACCGGGCTCTCGCCCATCCGGTTCTGCTCCGCGCAGCCACCCGCGCGCTCGCCGTCGCGCAGCGCGCTCGCCTCGTCCCGGCTGCACTCGGACTGCCTCGCCTTCCCCTCCGCGACGCACCCCTCGTCCCGTCGGGAGACGACGTGCACCTCATGACGGGCTGCGTGATGGACGCCTGGCAGCGCGACGTACACCGCGATACCCAACGTGTCCTTGAAGCGGCGGGTTACGGCGTCGCCCTGACGGGTGACCGGGTGCCCTGCTGCGGCGCCCTCCACGAGCATGCCGGGCTCGGCCGCCAGGCACGCCGTCTCGCCGAACGCGCCATCTCGTCCCTCGCCGACGACCGCCCCATCCTCGTCAACTCGGCCGGTTGCGGAGCGGCCATGAAGGAGTACGGCCTCCTGCTTGGCACCCATGCTGCCCACGCGTTCGCCGATCGGGTGTTCGACGTCTCCGAGTGGCTGTCGACGCGGATGGACCGTCTCCCACGAGTGGCGCCGCTCGACCTCCGCGTCGCCATCCAAGACCCCTGTCACCTCCGCCACGCCCAGCGCGCCCACCTCGCCACGAGAGTGGTCCTTGCTCCATTCGTGCGAGAGCTCGTGGAGCTGGACGACGAGGGCCTCTGTTGCGGCGCGGGCGGTGCCTACGCCGTACTCCAGCCGGTCAACGCGCGCGCGATCCGCACTCGCAAGGTGGCATCCATCGAACGGGCCGGGTCGGACGTGGTCGCGAGCGCCAATCCAGGATGCGCGATGCACCTCGCCGGAGCCGGCGTCAGGACCTTGCATCCCATGAGCCTCATCGCTGCCGCCCTGGAGAAGGGGTAGCCCGCGAGCGCTCTGCTCAGAGGGGCACGCTCAGCTGTCCCCGTCTCGACTGAAATCGACGATCTGCTCGGTCGGAGCCATTCCCTGGGTGAGGTCAATTCCATGGCATTCCTGCACGACGTCACGGAACCATTGGTCGAACGGATCGTCCGACGAGGCCAGCCCCGCCAGCGCGGATGCGATGTCATCCGCCTCGAGGTAGACGACGGCGAGATCGCCCATCGGGGTCTGCTGCAACCAGACGGCCTCTCGGGTGATCCCGTGACGCACTCGGGATGCTCGGTGCTCCCCCGTGCGCTCTCCCACCATCACGGACCGCATCGCTTCGCGGTCGGTTTCGGTCTTGCCGGGAAGGATGGGAACGGCGAAGGCGATGCTCTGCATGGCATTGGCTCCTTTGTGCTTGCGAGGGAGTGTCTGGTAGCTCCAAGCGGATCCGGGCCGTCGTGATCAGGACGTCTGACTCATTGGACCGCTCGGCGAAACACCAACCCGCGTGCGATGTCGTGCCGCTCTCCGCCCCGGGGAGCATCGCACGCCCGGAGGGACCGTTCAATCGAAATGAAAGTGGGGCTTCCGGAGGGTTTCCCCGATTCCGCCGACGTCGGCTTGACCCGGTCGGTCGTCGGGGGGTAGCTACTTGACCATTCCCGGGACCCCGGCATACGGTATACGGCGTGCCAGATGCCGTACTCGGTATGTCGCATACGATCGCGGACGAGCTCGACGGACTGGCGCCCCTCGACGGGAAGCGGCAGAGCCTGACGGACATGGTCTACGAGTCCATCCGGGGGTCGATCGTCGCGAAGCGGCTGCTTCCCGGGACCGTCGTTCCGGAAGCCTCCGTTGCCGCTCGCCTCGGCGTGAGCAAGACCCCCGTCCGCGAGGCGCTCCTCCGTCTGCAGTCGATCGGGCTGGTCGAACCGGACGGCGCCCGCGGGTTGCGCGTCGTGAGCCCGTCGGAGGACGCGATCCGCGACGCCTACGAGGTCCGCGCCGTGCTCGAGCAGGGCTTGAGCCGTAATGCCGCCGTCCGGGCCAGCGACGCCGAGCGGCAAGAGATCCTCGACGCCGCCCGCCAGTCGCTCGACCGTGCCGAGGCGGGGGACATCAGCGAGGGGTTCCGAGGTTGGGACCGGACCTTCCACCGGGCCGTGGCGGCGGCCGCGAACAACCTGAGGCTCGCCGCACTGGCACAGGACGCGGGGGCGCTGGCGAGCGTCCTGCGCGAGCGCGACGTCCCCGACGTCCAAGACGCAATTCGCTGCGGCCATCAGCACATGGACATCGCCCAGGCCATCGCCCGGGGAGACCCTGACACCGCGGCAGCGGCCGCAGAGGTCCATGTGAACGACGTGAAGCGCATGGTCCTCGACGCGTTCCGGGAGCAGTACGGGCCGCCGGCAGTTGGAGTCGCGCCCCGTCAGTAGAGGCCGTACCGGTGTCCAGCGACAACGAATGATCATCCTAAGGAGGGCAAAACTCGTGACTCGCCCAACGTTGAAGGGTCGGTCCTTCACGAGGTCGTCGGCAGTCCTGCTGCTGTCTTTCAGCGCTCTCGCCGCCTACGGCGGCGTCGTCACCTCCACCGCCTCGGCGAGTTCCAAACCGGTCGTGGTCGGGATCTCCCTCTCGTTGTCCGGTGACTTCTCGAGCACAGGCCAGGCGGGCAAGCTCGGCTACGAATTGTGGGCGAGCCAGGTCAACGCCCACGGCGGCCTCCTCGGGCGGAAGGTGAAGCTGATCATCGCAAGCGACGCGAGCACACCGAACCAGGCTCAGACCAACTACGAGAACTTCATCACGCACGACCACGTGACACTGCTCGCAGGGCCGTACTCCAGTCTTCTCAACCTTCCTTCGGCCAAGCTGGCCAACCGGTACCACTACCTCTTCGTGGAGGGTGCGGGGAACGGGCCTGCGGTCTTCGGCGCGTGCCTCCCGAACTTGGTCTTCGCCGGCGGTCCGGCCTCCGCCACAAATGCCGGCCTCGTCTGGGCGCGTTACATCTTGTCGCTCCCGAAGTCGAAGCGACCGAAGACCGCCGCCTACCCGGACCTGAACACATCGTTCTCGCTCGGGGAGGCCGACGCCATCCAGAAGATGTTCCAGCGCCACGGGATCAAGACCGTGTACCACACGGTCTACCCAGCCGAGACCGTTGACCTGAGCGGTGTGATGGAGTCGGTGAAGGCGGCCGATCCGCAGATGGTCGTGAGCGGGACCCAAGACACAGACGGCTTCGCGCAGGTGAAGGCGGCGCTGGACCTCAAGTTCAGCCCGAAGTACTGGTTCATGACCAACGGTCCGGAGAACCCGGTCCAGTTTCCTGCCACGATCGGCAAACAGAACGTCACAGGGTTCTTCACGACGGACATCTGGACTCCGACCGCGTCGAACCCCGGCAACCCGCAATTCGTCTCCGCGTACTTGAAGAAGTTCGGGGGCAAGGCCACAACAATCAACTCGACGGCTGCCGAGACGTATTCGGTCGGCCAAGCGATCCAGTTCGCCGTGAAGAAGACGCACTCTCTCACAAACGAAAAGCTCATTAGGGTTCTGCACAAAGACTCGTTCACGACCCTCGCTTCTGGGACCATCCACGTCAACAAGTGCGGAGAGCCCCACGGCAACCAGAACCTCGAGGAATGGGTGAACGGCAAGATCCAGATCGTCTGGCCGAAGGCCGTTTCGCAACACGCGCCCCTGATCCCGAAGCCAGCCTGGAAGTCGTGATCGACGGGTGACGCAGGCGTGACTGCAATGGACTGCAGCCAACTCACGGCGACCAAGACGGAGAAGGGAAGCAGAAGGTGACGGTATTTGTCCAGGCGCTGATCCTGGGCGGGTTGACCGGCGGCGTCTACGCGCTCATGACGAGCGGGCTCACGCTCTCATTCGGGACCATGCGCGTCATCAACCTCGCTCAGGGCATCTTCGTCGTCCTCGGGAGCTACCTTTCGTACCTCTTTTTCACCGACGTCCACATCGACCCGATCCTGTCGATCCTGATCACGGCTCCGGCGATGTTCGTGCTCGGGTTCGTATTGCAGACCATCTTCCTCCGTCCCATCCGCTACAACGCCCACAGCCTGTCGCTCGTCATGACGTGGGTCATGGCGATCGGAATCGAAGGCGTGCTCTCGATCATCTTCACGACGAACCAGCGGTCGATCGTCACCTCGTACGCCAACACGTCGTGGACGTTCGGCCCGTTCGAGGTCCCCGCCGTCCGCGTCTACGCATTCGCCCTCTCGATCGTGATCCTGGCCGGGCTCTACTTCCTTCTCGAGTTCTCGAAGTTCGGCCGTGCCGTCAGAGCGACGTCACAGCGGGAGAGCGCGGCGAAGCTGCTCGGCGTGAACACCGACCGCGTCTCTGCCGTCGCCTTCGGCATCGGGTGCGCGACGGCTGCCGCCGCGGGTTGCCTCTACGGGCTCATCTTCATCTTCAATCCGAACACGCAGTACGACTTGATCGGTCGGCTCCTCGCGATCGTCGTTCTCGGCGGCCTCGGCAGCTACAAGGGCGCGTTCATCGGTGCTATGACGCTCGGCATCTGCGAGGCACTCGTGCAGTCCTTCATCTCACCCCAGTGGTCGGACCTGCCCTTCTTCCTGATCCTCGCGCTCGTCCTGATCCTCCGGCCCCAGGGCCTCTTCGGCCTTCGTGAGCGGGGGGCGGCGTGAGGTCGTCCATCACGAGGTGGTCGTTGCTCCGGGTGGCGATCGTCTTCGGGCCGCTCGTGGTCTTCCCGCTGGTTACCAACTCGAGTGCCACCTGGCTCATCAATATCGGAGTGTTCACCCTCATGTTCGCGGGCCTGGCGACGGCGTGGAACCTCATCGCCGGCTACACCGGTTACATCACGCTGGGCAACATGGCCTTCTTCGGGCTCGGTGCGTACGGCATCGAATTGGTGTTCCAGCACGTCGGTGTCGGGGCCGGCTGGTGGCCATTCCTGATGGTCCCGGTCGTCGGGCTCGGAGTTGCGCTCATCAGTCTGCCGATCGGCTGGGTCGCCTACCGCACGAGAGCTTTGTCCTTCATCATCGTGACGATCGTGCTCGTCGTCGTCCTCCAATACCTCGCGCTGAACCTGACATCGTTGACCGGGGGGAGCCTCGGGATCTCGATGCCTACGCCGCAATTCGCCCCGGGGACCTTCGAGCGGATCTTCTATTTCGTCATGGCGGCGCTCTTCGCCCTCAGCCTCGGCGCCTGCTGGTACGTCCGCCAGAGCCGGCTGGGCCTGATGATGTTCGCGGTTCGCGACGACGAGGACAAGGCGAGCGGGATCGGCGTGAACGTCGCCGTGCCGAAGCTGATCGCGTTCAGCGCCAGCGCATTCCTCTCGGCGATGTTCGGAGCGGTCTGGGCGTACTACCTCGCCACCATCTATCCCCAGTTCGCCTTCGACGCAGAGTTCACGAGCATGGCCATCATCCTCATCGGGTTCCTTGGCGGCGCCGGGACGCTGTGGGGGCCGACGGTGGGCGCCTTCATCCTCGTTCCCGCACAGCAGTACATGGCCTTCACGCTCGGAGCGAACGACTACTACCTGATCGGGTACGCCGCAGTGTTCGCCGTCGTGATGCTCACCATGCGCCGTGGGATCGTCCCGACGATCAACGACCTGCTCGATCGACGCCGCCGCGGTCGGATCTCCCAGCTCGGCGCGCCACGGTCCACCGGGGCGCCCGTCGCAGAGCCGCTCGAGGCGGCCGTCGGATCGGCGCCGCAATGACCCCGGCCCTCGAGGTCGAGAGCCTGACCAAGCGCTTCGGTGGGATCACCGCCAGCGACGCATGCTCGTTTTCCGTGGAGGAGGGTCAGCTCACCGGGCTGATCGGGCCGAACGGCTCGGGGAAGACCACGGTGCTGAACATGGTGAGCGGCCATGTGCGCCCCGACGGCGGTTCCGTCAGGCTCTACGGGCGCCGCATCTCGGGGAAGTCCCCCACCGTGCCGTACCGGCTCGGACTCGCACGGACGTTCCAGCGCGCCCGGGTCTTCCCGTCGGTGACCGTACGGCAGAACATGCACGTCTCGGTGCCCACCTACGGGCTCAACATCTTGAAGTGGGGCGTGGACGGGACGGTACGCGAGCGCGCGCTCGAGCTCCTCGAGGACTTCCGCCTGTACCGCATGGCCGACGTCCCCGCCGGCGAGCTCTCCTACGGCCAGCAGAAGCTGCTCGAGTTCGCCATGGTGCTCATGTCGCGCCCGAAGGTGCTCCTGCTCGACGAGCCCACTGCCGGCGTGAACCCGATCCTCATCGACACGATGGTCGAACAGATCCGCCGCCTCCACGACGAGGGGGTCACGATCGTCGTCGTCGAGCACAACATGGAGTTCGTGATGAGCCTCTGCGGGCACCTTGTGGTGCTGAACCACGGCCAGGTCCTCTGCGAAGGGCCGCCGGACGAGGTCCAGACGAGCGAGCTCGTCCTCGACGCCTACCTGGGGAGCTGATGACCAGCGCGCTGCTCGAGATCGAAGACCTCGTCGCCGGCTACGGCTACGGCGACATCCTGCGTGGCTCGACGTTACGCGTCGAGCCGAGCTGCATCACGTGCGTCATCGGTCCGAACGGTGCCGGGAAATCAACGCTGCTCAAGGTCGTGAGCGGACTCCTCAAGCCGCGCCGCGGTTCGGTCCGGCTGGGCGGTGACGAGATCGGGGGTCGCTCGCCCAAAGAGATCCTGCGCAGAGGGGTCGTCCATGTCCCCCAGGATCGGAGTCTGTTCCCCTCGATGAGCGTCTGGCAGAACGTCCTCATGGGGGGCTACATCCTTCGGGACCGAAACGAGGTTCACCGGCGGATCGAGCAGGTCGTCGAACAGTTCCCCATCGTGAAGGAGATGCGCAACGCGAAGGCGGGTTCCTTGTCCGGCGGTCAGCAGCGGATCGTGGAGTTCGCCCGGGCGATGATGCTCGACCCGATCCTCGTGCTCCTCGACGAGCCGTCCCTCGGCCTCGACCCGAGGAGCCGCAAGCTTGTCTTCGAGACGGCCGTCTCGCTGTGCGACGGTGGCCGATCGGTGCTCATGGTCGAGCAGAACGCCCGCTCGGGACTCGCCGTCTCCCGGTTCGGAGCCGTCATGGAGCTGGGCGTCGTGCGGCTCACGGGCAACGCCGTCGACCTCCTCGGGGACCCCGAGGTCGGACGCCTCTACCTGGGCGCGTCGGCGGCCCACCACCGGCGACCGCCCCACATCGAGCACGTGAGGAGCTGATCGTGCTCGACGGTGTCACCCCGAGCGGCGCGCTCGCTCTCTACGCCATCGCCCCGACGCTCTTCGACGCGGGAGGAGACGTCGACACCGGCGCGATGCGCGCGGCCGTGAGCTGGATGGTCGAACAGGGTATCGATGACATCCTCGTCACCGGTTCCTACGGTGAGTTCCAGAGCCTCACCGACGACGAACGCGTGGCGGTGGTGGGAGCGGTCCGCCAGCTCCCCGGCGTGCGGACCGTGATGGCCTGCGCGGCGACGTCGTCGACGGAGGGCACCGTGGCCCTCGGTCGACGCCTGACCGAGGCTGGGGCCGACATGGTGATGGTGGCCGCGCCCTTTTGCGCCGAAGTCTCGTCCGAAGAGCTTCACCGGCACTTCCAGGTCCTCGCATCGAAGCTCGACGGGCCACTCGTCGTCTACAACAACCCGGTGTTCGGAATGGACCTCTCCGTCGAGGACCTGGCAAGGATCGTGCGGTTGCCCGGGTTCTGCGCGGTGAAGCAGGGGACGTCCTCTTTCAAGTCTTTCGCCCAGAGCATCCCCGCGCTCCACGACGCCTCGGCCGGTCGCGCCCGCGTGCTCGCCGCCTCGGACCTCACCGCGGCCATCGCGCTCTTCGCCGGCGCAGACGGGCTCACGTCAACCAACTCTTGGGCGTTCCCGCGTGCGGTGCGGGCGATCGTCGAGTGTGCTGCGGCCGGAGACTGGGGCGGGAGCCGGCGGCTCGCTGCAGCCGTCGAGCCGTACTTCGCGCTCGCCCGGACGTTCGGTCAGCCCCGGACGGTCAAAGCGGCGATGTCGCTCCGGGGACTCCCCGGCCAAGGTCGGGTGCGACTGCCGTATCGTCCGCTCGAGGAGGACGAGGTCGCCGAAGTCGATCGTGCGATCGAGAAGTGCGATGCAGAACTGGCCATGTTGGGAGTGGGACGGAAGGAACGAGAGGAATGAGCGAAGAGCGGATCGCGGTCCTCGGCGGTGACGCCAGAGAGGCATACATCGCGCGCCAGCTACGGACACGCGGCTACGACGTCACCATCTTCGGAGTGGCTGAAGACGGTCGCGACGCCGGCGCCGAACCGGCGACATCCGCGGAGAGCGCCGTGACGGGGGCGCAGTGGATCGTGTGCCCGTCGCCGGGACTGGGCGAGGGAGACGTCGTCTACGCGCCGACGAGCCCGGCCAAGATCGTGTTGGACGCCTCGCTGCTGGCGCGTTCGGACGCAGCCGCGGGGGGTCTCGTGATCGGACGTGCCACTGCGGGAGTCCGGGAGGCGGCGAGCTCGCTCGCCATCCCGGTCTTCGAGATGAAGGACGACCGCTCTCTCGCCGCGTCGAATGCCCGATCGGTGGCCGAAGCGCTCGTGGCGATCCTGGTCGGCAAGACCGTCCGGATCCTTCCCGAGCACAGGATCCTCGTCCTCGGATACGGCGCGACCGGCGCTGCGCTGACCAACGCGCTCCTCGGTCTTTCCTGTGTGGTGCGGGTCGGGGCGCGTCGACAGGAGTCCCTCGACGCGGCCGCGGCCGCCGGTGGCGACCCCGTCCCCTTCGACGACCGCGTCGCGGCGATGGCGCAGTCCGACATCGTCGTGAACACGGTGCCGTCGGTCGACGCCGTGCCCGCCGAGGCGTACGAGGTGCTGAAGGACGCGCTCGTCGTCGACATCGCCTCGCCGCCGGGAGGCCTTGACCACGGGGCGGCGCGCCGGGCGGGCGTGGATGTCACATGGGCGCGTGGGCTGGCCGGTGGCCGCGCCCCCCACTCTGCTGGTGACGCGCAGCTGGGCTTCATTATGCGGTCGATGACGAGCCGATCCGAGAGCAACCAGCCGGAGCAGCCTCCGGCCAGCGTCCGTTAGGAGGGACCGAGATGACCACGGTGACCGCTGCCCGCAAGGGCACGACCAGCGACATCGGAGGTGGTGTGGCGATGGCGTTTTGCGTCGCGCATGCGCCGCAGATCTACCTCATGCCGAGCGAAGAGGACCCGGCGGAGATCGAACGGGTCCACGACGGCTACCGGCTCTTCGCCCGCAGGGCGTCGGAGCTGTCGCTCGACGCCATCTTCGTCGTGGCCCTCGACCACCTCCACAACCACTTCCTCGATCTCGTCCCCGCGTTCACGGTCTTCACCGGCGAGCCCGTCCGGGCGGAGTTCAACGGCGCGACCGTCGAGTGCGAAGCCGCGCCGGACCTTGCGAACAGCGTGCTCGACCATCTGCTCGAATCAGGTTTCGACCCCGCCTTCAGCCAGCGGGAGGTCCTCGACCACTCCTTCATGATCCCGCTGCACTTCGCGAAGGAGGCGTTGGAAACGCCAGTCATCCCCCTCATCGTCAATGCGTACGTCCCGCCGCAGCCGCCGATCACCCGCTGCTTCCAGATCGGCCAGGAAATCGCTGCGTGGGCGACGCGCACGGGGGTGCGGGTCGGGGTCGTGGCGACCGGCGGCATGTCCCACTATCCGGGCACGGACCGGTTCCATCATCCCGACGTGGAGGCCGACAAGCGCGTCCTCGACTGGCTGGTCTCCGGGGAGGGGACACGCGTCGTCGCCCTCTCGGCGGCCGAACTCGACCACATCGGGATGGTCGAGCTGCGGACGTGGGCGGTCGCGCTCGGCGCACGCGGCGGGACGACGGGCGCGACGGTGCACTCGTACTGGGACTCGGGTCACTGCGGCTACGCCGTCGTGGAACTGTAGGGAGAACCGGTGACCGATCGACTGCTCTTCCCGCGCCCCGCCAACCGCGACCTCGTCATCCACACAGTGCTTCACGCGCTCCAGGAGGACAAAGGCCTCTTCGAGCGCTACATGGAGGATCCCGACTCTGTCCTCGCCGCATACGACCTCGACGACGACGCCCGGCGCTTGCTCGCCTCGCGCGACTACGCCGGGCTCGTCAACCGGGGAGTCCACCCGATCCTCGTCGTCCAGCTCCAACGGCGCGTCGAGTGGGGTGTGTCCCGGTACTCCAACGAGCGCGAGGAGGCCGGCTGACGGTGGCCGACGCCCTCGACGTGCTGCTGCGGGGCGGCAACGTGGTCGACGGGTCAGGCTCGGCCCCGGTCCGTGCCGACGTGCTGATCTCCGACGGCCGCATCGTTGCGATCGGTGAGGCCCTGGGGGCCCCGGATACCTCCGTCGTGGACGTGGAGGGCAAGGTCGTCGCCCCAGGCTTCATCGACATCCACACGCACTGCGACTTCACGCTCCACCGCTGGCCGAGAGCCGACGCGATGGTGCGCCAAGGAGTGACCACCGTCGTGGTCGGCAACTGCGGCCATTCGACCTTCCCGGTCGGCGACGGCGAGCGCAAGGAGATGCTCAAGGCCTACAGCGACTTCCTGGCCGACGACCTCAGCTGGACATGGACCGACGCTGCGGGATTCACGAAGGTGCTGTCGGCCCTGCCACTCGCGCCGAACGTCGCGCTGCAGGTCGGCCACGGGACCGCTCGGGTGGCTGCGATGGGCTTCGACGACCGGGCACCGACCGAGGGGGAGCTCGAGCGCATGCGTGCGTCGGTCGCCGACGCCATGCGGGCAGGCGCCTTCGGTCTGTCCACGGGACTGATCTACCCACCGGGCACCTATGCGACGACCGGCGAGGTCGTCGCACTCGCAGAAGTGGCAGCTGCACACGGCGGCTTCTACTCGACCCACATGCGCAACGAGGGCCCTGCGCTCCTCGATTCGATCGCCGAGACGCTCGAGGTGGCCGAGCGTGCGCACATTCCCGTCGAGATCAGCCACCACAAGGTCCTCGGCCGAAGGAATTGGGGTCTCACGGAGAAGAGCCTCGCCCTGATCGACGACGCTCGAGCGCGCGGGCTCGACGTCAGCGCCGACCAGTACCCCTACGAGGCCTCCGCCACCACCCTGGCCGCATTGCTGCCGACGTGGGCCGTCGAGGGTGGAACGGATCGGATGCGTGCCCGGCTCTTCGATCCCGCCGAGCGCGAAAGGATCCGCGACGACGTGCTCAACGGTCCGTTCGACGGTGGGCCCAAGCGCGACTTCGAGCCCGAGACGCTGATGATCGCATCGGTGACGCCCGAAGACCCGGCGCTCGTCGGACGCACGATCAGTGAGATCGCCGGATCGAGAGGGGTCCAGCCGGTCGACGCCATGCTCGACCTCCTCGCGCACCACGGCGGAGGGGTGCAGGTCGTCATCTTCGCCATCGGAGAGGAGGACATTCGCCGCGTGATGTCGCACCCGGCCGTCGCCGTCGCGAGCGACGGGTGGACGCTCAATCCCGAGGCCGGCGGATGTCCCCACCCGAGGAGCTACGGGACCTTTGCGCGGGTGCTCGGCCACTATGTGCGAGACGAGCACCACCTGTCGCTCGAAGAGGCCGTGCGGAAGATGACGAGCCTTCCCGCCGCCCGTCTCGGGATGGCCGACCGCGGCCGGCTGTCTCCCGGCGCATGGGCGGACGTCGTCGTCTTCGACCCGGCGACCGTGGCCGACCGGGCGACGTTCACCGACCCGCACCGCTACTGCGCGGGGGTCTCCCATGTCTTCGTGAACGGTCAATGCGTCATCGAGGCGGGCGAGGATACGGGCGCCGCCTCCGGTCGGGTCCTGAGGCGACCGGGCTCCCGCGATGCGGCATGATCGGGCTCACAGGAAAGGATTGATCCGATGCCCTCGAACTGGAAACTGATCGCTGGAGGAACCGTGATCGACGCCACCGGCGCCGATCCGTTCCGAGCCGACGTGCTCATCCGTGACGACCGGATCCACGCCGTTGGAGAGGGCGCTGCCCGAGACCGCGTGCCGACCGGGGAACCGCTCGACGTCGTCGACGCCGAGGGCAACTACGTCATGCCGGGCTTGATCGACGTCCACTGCCACATGACCTACGGCGAGAGCCAGTCGCAGGAGGAGCAGGACCTCTACACGAGCGTCGAGAGCCGCACGCTCCGCTCGGCGTGGCACCTGCGCAAGGTTCTCCGCGCGGGGTTCACGAGCATCTCCCAGCCGGGAGGGAGCTGGAACATCGGGGTCGCGATCCGCGACGCCGTGAAGGCGGGGATGGTGCCAGGACCCCGGATGACGTCGGCCGGCCGCTACATCACGACGAGCAACGGCCTCACCGACTGGTACCCCGACTCGGTCGGCGTGCCCGACGGCAGCATCGGCTTCCTCGCCAACTCGATCCCCGACATGATGGACGCCGTCCGACGTCAGGTGAAGGCGGGCGTCGATCTCATCAAGCTCTCCGACAGCGCCTACGGCGAGTTCCAGGCGTTCACGGGTGACGAGCTGAAGGCGATCGCCGATCTCGCCCACCAGCTGCGGCGCAAAGTGACCATCCACGCGCGCGGCGAAGCAGAGGTCGACGCGGCCGTCGCCGCGGGCATCGACTGGATCATGCACGCCAACGTGATGAGCGACGACGTCATCGAGAGGCTCGCCGCATCGGGCATCCCTATCGTCCCGACGCTCCTCCTCCCCACCAACTGGGGGTATTACGGACACCTCGTGGGGACTCCGGCGCGGATGCGCGACGGGGTCCGCAGGATGCTCGATGAGACGGGGGACACGCTGCACCGCGCGCACGAAGCCGGTGTGAAGATGGTCGTCGGCACCGACACCGGATTCGCCGTGACCCCCTTCGGGGAGTGGCACGCACGCGAGCTCGAGCTCCTGATGGAGTACGCGGGTCTCTCCGCGATGGAGGCGATCCAGGCAGCGACCGTGAACGCGGCGCCGATGGTGAACCTCGCCGGCGAGGTCGGCGAGGTGGTAGCCGGGCAGCTGGCCGACCTCCTCGTCGTCGCAGATGACCCGCTCCGCGACATCCGTGTCCTTCAGGAACCCAGGCACCTCCGGGTGATCATGAAGGGCGGCGTCGTCGTCGCGAACGAGTCCAGCGAGTTCGTCGAGTCGTGGCCTTACGAGCCGCACAAGGTGCAGTCCACCGGAACGCTCACCCGGGCGCTCGTCGCGGGGGAGCCCGGCCGTCCAGACGGGGGCTTCTCCTTCGAAGAGGGGAAGGACCTCTTCGCCGCGATCCGCGACCTCGCGGCCGAGCGCGAGCTCGCCGACGCGGTCGAGCCCGCGACCTGACGCTCCGACGAGTCAGCTCTTCTTGTCGGTCGAGCGCCCTTCAAGTAGCGGAGCGCCCGGCCGGCGAACCGCGGCGCCCTCGAGAGCACGTCTGCGCCACGCCAGCCCCGCGAGCACTTCGAGCACGACTCGGTTCGCGAGATACGCGGTCACCTCTGCGTGGTCGTACGGCGGCGACACCTCCACGACGTCGACGCCGGCCAGCGGCACCTCCATGGCGACCCGCCGCACCGCGTCCAGGAGCTGCCTGCCGGACAAGCCGCCCGGCTCCGGCGTCCCGGTTCCCGGCGCGAGCCCCGGGTCGACGACGTCGACGTCCACCGAGAGAAACACGGCGTCACAGTCGTCGGTCGCGATGGCCAGCGCCTCAGTGAGGCACGTATCGAGGCCCCGCTCGACCACTTCGGTCATCTCGAAGCTGCGCATGCCCTGATCCGCCATCCACTCGAGCGCCTCAGGTTCAGGCCAGTATCCACGAAGGCCGATCTGAAGGAACCGGTCACCGCGCGTCGCACCGGACTCGATGAGCCGGCGCATCGGAGTGCCGTGACCGTAGAGGGAGCCGAACTGCGTGTCCGCGGTGTCGGCGTGTGCGTCAAAATGGACGACTGACACCCTCCCCCATCCGACATGGCGCGCGACGCCGGTCACATCCGGGAGGGCGATCGTGTGGTCTCCGCCGAGCACGACGGGCAGCGCCCCCGTGCGGGCGACGCGCTCAACGGCAGCAGCGAGCTTGTCGAGCGACCGCTCCGTCTCGCCCGAGAGCATCTCGACGTCACCGACATCGACGACACCGAGCTCGGCGAGCGGGTCGACACCGAGGGCAAGGTGTGGTCGCCTGCCGTCGTGGGGGAGGTTGTCGGTCAGCCGAATCGCCTGGGGGCCGAAGCGTGCGCCCGGGCGGTGCGAGGTGCCACCGTCGAACGGCGCTCCGATCACCACCGCCACGGCGTTCTCGTAGGAGGTGACGTCGTCCAGGTCCGCGGGCGGCACGCCGAGAAAGGTTGCGTCCGGGCCGTACATGTTGCCGAGCCTCACGGGCGCCGTCTCCCATCGACGGGAGCCGTGATGGGCGACCGTGGGGTGGTGGCCTGCGGATCGAGGTGCACGGTTCGAGGCGCGCTCGAGTCGGTCACCGAGGCCGGGTTCAGCTCGAGCCCGTGAAGTACCACGTCTGAGGCATGTAGTTGGCGTAGGGGTTCAGGTGCTGCCATCCCGCGAGACTCTTCTTCACGACGGCCACCTCCCAGTCCTGCAACGGCCACCACAGTGAGGCGACGTCCTTCGAGACGTAGGACTCGGCCTTGTAGAGCGGCTTCAGGCCGGACTTGGTCTCTGCCGCCCTGATCAGCCCCTGCGCCTTCGCTGTGTAGTACCCGCCCGCCCAGAAGTTGCCCGCGCCGAACTGGTCTTCGCCGGCCGGAACGAGTTCGTACTGGCCGTAGCTCCATATGTAGCCGGAGTACCCGGCCAGTCCCCAGTTGCACGCCCCTGTCGCCGTTGTCTTCGTTTCCTTCTGCTGCGATGTTGCACACACGCCAGCGGTCGAGAACATGGATGTGATGGTGCGGCCCTCCAGCTTGAGGTCGATCCCCACCTTCTGGGCGGCGGTCCGGAAGGCGGACACCATGGCGAAATACGCTGTTGTCCCCGTCGCGTAGATGAAGAGGAATGTGAGCACCCTTCCCTTTGAGATCCCCTTCCCGCAGTCAGCCGGCGCCGACCCTTGGCGCTTACACACGAGGGAACCGCCGGAGCCTTTTGCCCATCCGTGAGAGGAGAGGAGGTGCGCCGCGGCCGTCGGGTCGTACGGGTAGGGGTCGCTGCGAATGGCTGGAGCGACTGTCTGCGAGTGCGGGAACACGGCGACCGAGCCGTAGTCGGGGAGACCGTCGCCCCCGAGGGTTCGGGTGATGTAGAGCTTCTCTGTGATGAGGTGCTGAAGTGCCTGGCGGATGTACAGCTGCCTCGCCAGCGGCCCCCAGGTCTTCGAGGTGTACCCGAACTCGACCGCCTGGTCGTAGAAGATCGGCCACGGCTTGACCGTGTAGCCGTGATCGTTGAAGTACGAGGACTCGGACAGGTCGCTGAAGGGCAGGTAACCGAACGTGAGCTTCCCCGAGCGCAGCAGATTGACCTCCGGCGTGCTTGTTGTGAAGCTGTAGACGCTGTAGGCGGCGAGGTGTGGCTTTGTCGGCCCCGTGTAGTGGCTGTTCCGCGCGAACGTCGCCGTGTGGGTCACCGCGTTGTAGCTGCTGATCGCAAAGGGGCCATCGGCGACCTTCCACATTGGGTTTGTCGTGTAGGTCTGCCTGCTCTTGGCCTGGGACAGGATGAATGTGAATACCGCTTTGGCGCCCGAAGGCGTCGAAGAGTTGGCCAGCGAGGCGGGAGAAGCGACCGAAGCCTTGTCCCACGACTGCACCGGCAGGGGGTAGATCCAACCCAACTGGTTGCCCTCGTACCAGAGCGGGTTGAACGCGTGCTTGAGGTGGAGGACGAAGGTGTAGGCGTCGGGATATGTGATGCTGGCGATGTTGTCTGGTAGCAGTCCGGGGAGATAGTTGCCGATCTGTGTCTTGCCGACCTGGTAGAGCTCGAAGAAGAACCGGACGTCTTTGGATGTGACGGCTGACCCTGTGGACCATTTGAGCGTGTTCTTCATCCGGACGGTAACCGTCTTGTCAGCGTCGGACCACACGGGGGGGTGGGCGATGGAAAGTCGGTATGTAATGCCGGTGTGCGCCCCTTTGCCGAACCAATAAAGCGGCAGATACGAGGAGTCCTCGACGCTCTGCTCGTAGGACTCGTAGGTCTGGCCCGGCTCGATCGGGATGATCCATGTGAAGACGTCCCCGGGCGGGAGCGCGTAGCTGGCCGTCCCCCCTGTCACGACCTTCGGGTCTGCTCCGACTGACGGAGCGCCGAAGAGCACTACTCCCGATGCGGCGACCGCGGCCGTCGCAAGCAGCGCCGCCCCCGACCAACGGATCCCGAGTCGACGGGACACACCCCGGCGACGAGGAGCGTTCCGTCTGCGGGCCCTTCCTGCAGAATTTTCACTCATCGGCTCGCCTCCTCTGTCCGGTGGCACTACACGTCCCAACCGGCGTCAACCGGAATGTCGTGACCGGTGATGTTCCGGGCCTGGTCCGAAACGAGGAACCGGGCGGCCGCGGCGACGTCCTGCTCATCGACGAAACGACCCAGCGCCGTCTGCGACGCGAATTCGTTGTAGACGTCCTCGGGGGACCGGCCCGTTCGCTCTGCCTTTGACCGGACGATCCGCTCCATGCGTTCGCCGTTGGTCACGTTGGGGCAGATATCGTTGACGGTGATGTCGTACGGACCGAGCTCGAGCGCAAGGGTCCGAGTCAACCCTCGGACTGCCCACTTCGACGCCGAGTAACCGCTGCGGTTTCGGTAGCCGCGAAGGCCTGAAGTGCCCGAGATGTTCACGATCCGCCCGCCTCCCGCCCTCTTCAGGTGCGGAATGGCGTGCTTGCACGGAAGGAAGGACCCGAGAACGTTGGTCTCGAGTATGGCCATGAACTCCTTCGCCGGGTACTCCTCTGCGGGAGTCTCGATCGGACCGGTCCCGCCCGCCGCGTTCACCAGTATGTCGAGGCGTCCGAAGCGCGCCACGACCGCGGCGATCATCGTGACGACATCCTCCTCGACGGTGACGTCGCAACAGACGGCGATCGTGGACCGCCCGGGGTAGCGCCCGTCAAGAAGCGCCGCATGTCTCTCCAGAGCTTCGTCGTCGCGCCCGACGAGCGCGATGTCGGCGCCGTCGAGGGCCAATGTCTGGGCGATCACCGCACCGATGCCTTTTGCGCCGCCCGTGACCACCGCCGCTTTTCCGGACAGGGGCTTCTCGCTCATCTCGGGCCTCCCGCGCCAAGTCCGATCGCACCCGTCTTGAGCGACAGCGGGGGCAGGCTGCATCCGAGCGACTGTGCGACGTCGGACGCAGCGGCGTGGGTCCGCCGGACCGATCGGCGGACCAGCTCGTCGCTCAGTCGCGCGCTCGGCCCTGCGATCCCGAGGGCGCACACGACGTCTGTGCCGGAGGTCACCGGTACGGCAACTCCCCACACGCCCGCGTTCGTCTCCTCCAGGCTCGTCGCATAGCCACGCCGTCGGATGAGATCGAGGTCTTGACGGAGTCTGCGCTTATCGGTGATCGTCGAATGGCACAGCCGGGCGAGCCGTCCCGCGATCGCGCGTTCCGCCTCGTCGTGAGACATGAAGGCAAGGAGCGCCTTCTGCGAAGCTCCCGCGTGGAGCGGCAGGAGCCGTCCGGGCTCGACCGACAGGCGGAGCGGATGCGGGCTCTCGACCCGCTCCAGACAGATGCTTCCCGACCGGTCGGAACTGACCCCGGTGAGAAGCGCGGTTTCGCCGAGTTCCCTCGAAAGACGCCGGAGCGGCTCGATGGCCACGGTGCGGAGGTCCGCCACGGCGCGGGCCTGGGATCCGAGGCGGAGAGCCGAGGGTCCAAGGCGGAATCGCTTCGTGCGCTGATCCTGGAAGACGTAGCCGAGCTGACGCAGCGCCACGAGCAGCCGGTGCACGGTCGGAACGGGGAGGTCCAGCGCTCGCGCGATTTCGCTCGCGCTCCACTCGGGTCGCGTCTCTTGGAACGCCTCGAGGATGGAGAACGTCCGCTCGAGCACTTGAAGAACGGGACGGCCGACGCCGTCGGGGGTCGCCCGCCGCGGGTCACCGAGCGCCACCGCGGCCCGGTTCGGCATCTCGCGTACGGGCGTCATCACGCCGACCGAGGATCCAGACGGGCCACCTCCCGGTCGGCCACCTCGAGGCCGGCGTCAAGCGCGTCGAAGATGATCTCCAACTCCGCCTCGTCGACGATCAGCGGCGGGGCGACGAAGATCGACGTCTGTTCGCCGCTCGTGGCCACGAGCGCGCCGGCCCGCAGCGCGGCCTCCGCCACACGGCTGGCGAGCGGCTCTGGTTCCTGCCCCCGCCAGAGCCTCCAGTCCGGACCGTGCAGCTCGATGGTCCAGTGGAGGCCCCGGCCGTCGATGCGGGCGACGGCCTCGTGCTCCGCCGCGAGCTTCGAGAAGCGTTCGAGCAGCATTCCGTCGAGCTCGAGCGCTCGCCCGACGAGCCCTTCTCGCGCCGACACGTCAAGGTGAGCGCGCAACGCCGCCATCGCCACAGGGTGCGCGCGGTACGTCGAATAGCTCTGCCAGGTGGCCCCCTCGATCCGTTCGAGGACCCGGCTGGACACGACGACGGCGCCGCCTGCCGCGCCGCCGGCCGTCATGCACTTCCCCATCGTGACGAAGTCGGGTCGCGACGACCCGTGCTGGAACTGGAACCACCCACCGACCCGACCGAAACCCGTCACCGTCTCATCGGCGATCCAATACACCTCCTCTTCGTCCCCGAGCTCCGCCACCGCGTCCTGGAACCGCGGCACGTGATAGGTCCCGCCTTGGCTGTAATCGAGGAGGACGGCAGCCGAGCCGGCGAGCAAGGCGCGGCTCCGTGACCGCCAGCCGTCATCGAGGTCGAATCCCGGATCCCCCGACACCCTCGAGCCCCGGGGGCACGCGAGCTCCCGCACCTCGGCGAGGCGCGGTGGCGCCACAACCCCAGAGGACGAGGACAGTCCGCCGTGCCATTGCGGCTGCACCGTGAGGTCACGTGACAGTCCGACACCGCCGTGATACGCCCGCTCACGGGTGACGAGGGGCGCCCTTGCGGTGAGGGCCTGGCAGAGTGCCAGCGCGGCGTCGTTCGCCTCGCCCGCGCTGACGAAGAAGCGTACGGCTGCCGCCCAGTCCTCGCCCTCGAACGCCGTGGCGAGAAGCTCTTCGGCCGCGAGCCCGCGCTCGGGCCATGTCCACCCTTCGTTCACGACCGGAGCGTCAGCCGCGCGCCGAACGGCCTGCACGATCGCAGGATGGCCGTGCCCGAGCGGTGCCGCCGTGTTGCTTGCGTCGACGACGCGCCTGCCGTCTTCAAGCTCGAAGTAGGCGCCCGAGCCCCCGACGATCCTCGGCACCGCGGCCGAGCCGGCGGTGAGACCGGTCGCGAGGAGCCTGCGAGGCACGGCCACCCCTCAGCCGAGCGGTTGGCCGCCGACCCCGAACCTCGACGCGGGGACGCCGTCGAGGACGACCCAGATCTGGGACCGGAGGTCCTCCCCGAACACCTCGCATGCCGCGTCGGTGAGAGCCGTGATGAGCTTCCTCGCCGACTGCGGGTCCTCAAATCGCCGGTCGACCGCCTTTACTTCGATGTACGGCATCTTCAACCTCCTTGAGGAGCCGAGAACGGCGATGTTAGGGTATCACCATCTCTCATCCAGCGAAAGAGCATCTCATCACACGGGCAGCGAGGAAGACCCCGAAGGAGGCACGGGAGAGACATGGATCGGCCTGACCTCGCTCTTCTGCGCGGCGCAATCGACATGCACGCCCACACCGCTCCGGCACTGTTCAAGCGACACATCGACGATGCCGCGCTGGCCGAGAGCGCGGTCGAGTACGGGATGCGAGGCTTCGTCCTGAAGGACCACGATTCCTCTACGACCGGCCGGGCGTACTACGTCAACAGGATGTACCCCCGCGTGCAGTCCATCGGCGCCGTCGTGCTGAATCGTTCCGTGGGAGGACTGAACCCCTACGTTGCGGAAGCCGCCATCCAATACGGGGCGCGAGTGGTCTGGATGCCCTCGAACCACTCGAAGTACCACGCCGAGTACTTCGCCATGCCCGAGTACCCACAGTTCGGCCGGTCGCAGAAGCAGCTTCCGGGTGAAGGCGTGACGGTATTTGAAGAAGACGGGGCGACCCTCAAACCCGAGGCCCGCACCATCTGTGAGATCGTGGCCGAGAACGACGTCGCGCTCGCGACGGGACACCTCTCGCTCGTCGAGATTCGAGCCCTGCTTCGGGCAGCTCGAGACGCGGGTGTGTCGCGGTTCATCGTGACCCACGCGAACTGGTCGCTCTGCAGGCTGGACCTCGATGTCCAGAAGGAACTCATCGCCGCGGGTGCCACCCTGGAATACGTCGCCAGTTCCTGCGTCTCTCCGATCTTCTGGGAGCAGAAGACGGACGAACTCGCAAGCTGGATCGTCGAGCTCCAGGGCGAACACCTCGTCCTCGGCTCCGACCTGGGGCAGTACGCGGGGCCGCCGCACCCCGAGGGTCTGCGCATGCTGCTCGCCGCGCTCCTCGAGCTCGGCGTTCCGTACGAATACCTCGAAAAGATGACCACGTACAACTGCGAGCAGGTGCTCGGGCTCGAGCCGAACTGGTCGGCTGGCGCGCCACCAGCTGGTGCCGGGGGGCTCGAAGGCGCGAACGCCCCGCCATGAGCGTCCGCGAACTGCCGCGTCACGGTGGTCTGCGATGTTCGTGAAGCCGTTCCGCTACGAGCGGGTGCTCCGAGTCGACGAGGCGTGCGAGTTGCTCCGCGAGCACGGCGAGACCGCGAAGGTCCTCGCCGGCGGCCAGAGCCTTCTGCCGATGATGAATGCCGGGCTCGTCGAGCCCGACGTCCTCGTCGACATCTCGCAGATACCCTCCATGTCCGGCATCGTTCGTTCCGACGGATACCTCGAGATCGGAGCTCTCACGCGCCACGCCGTGCTCGCGTCCGATTCGGAGGTGGGCACCCACCAACCCCTCCTCTCCGAAGCGGCGCGCTGGGTGGGGAACGCTCGCGTGCGAAATCGGGGGACGCTCGGCGGCACGCTCGCGCATGCCGATCCCGCGGCCGAGCTCCCGCTCGTGTTGACGGCCCTCGGTGCCACGGTTCGAGCGACGGACGGTCGAACCACGCGTGACATCAAAGCCGACGAGTTGGCGGTCTCATACCTCTCGACTCAGCTCGAGCCCGACGAGGTCGTGAGCGTCGTTCGGGTGCCGGTGCTCGGGTCCGGCTGGGGGTGGAGTTTCACGGAGCTCTCCAGGCGCGCCGGGGATTTCGCAATCGTGGCCGTGGCCGTCCTCGTCCGGTGCGCAGACGGACGCGCGCTCGAGGCGCGCGTGGCCGCGGCAGGGGTCGGAGACCGGCCGACCCGGCTCGGCGCCGTCGAGGCGTCGCTCTCGGGCGCCACCCGCGCCGAAGCCAACAGCCGGCTCTCGGCGATCCCCGAGGTCGAGCCGTTCTCGGACCCGGTCGCCTCCGCCGGGTACCGGCGGCACCTGCTCACCGTGCTCGTCCGACGGGCTGTCGCCCAGGCCTTTGCCAGATCGGAAGCGCCATGAGCAACCCGAACGACGTCGAACTCTCCTTCACCGTGAACGGACGCACGCTGACGCGCGCCGGAGGCGCCCATCTCACCCTCCTCCGCTGGCTGCGGGACCTCGCGAACGTCACCGATCCCAAGTACGGATGCGGAGAAGGCATCTGCGGCGCCTGTACCGTGCTCGTCGACGGACAGCCCGTCTCGAGCTGCATCGTCCTCGCGGCGCAGGTGGTCGGCTCGTCGATCACGACGGCGACCGGGCTGGGCAACGAGGACGGGACGCTTTCGACGTTGCAGGGTGCGTTCCACGAGTACCACGCCGCCCAGTGCGGATTCTGTACGCCGGGGATGATCGTCACCGCCGCGGCACTTCTCAGCGAAGAAAGGATTCACTCCCGCGAGGAGATCCGAGCGTCGCTCCACGGGAACCTCTGCCGCTGCACCGGCTACGGCCCGATCGTCGACGCGATCGAGTCCGCGGAGCGAGGGCGGACTCGGTGAAGGGGACGGGGGACACCGCAGGCCGCGCCGAAGTGCGCACGTCCAAGCTGGACGAGTTACGGGTGGTCCATCAGCCTCTCGCACGTGAGGACCAACTGGAAAAGGTCACCGGAACCACCCGGTACGCGGGCGACTTCTCGCTCCCCGGGATGCTGCATGCCCGACTGGTCCGCTCGCAGGTTCCCTCGGCCAGGATCGTCCGCCGTGACGTCGCTGCCGCTCGCGACCTGCCGGGGGTCGTGGTGGTCCTGCTCGGTGAGGATGTCCCCCACAACACGGTGTGGGTCGACGTGCCGGGTCAGACGCTGCAGGTCTCCGCACTGCGAGCGAGCATGGAGGTGCTGGCGACCGAGCGGGTTCGGTTCCACGGTGAACCGATCGCCCTCGTGGTTGCAGAAACCGAGGACGTCCTCACGAAGGCGTGCCAGCTCGTCACCGTCGAGACCGAGCTTCTCCCGGTGGTCGCGTCGCCCGACGCCGCCCTCGCCGACGGAGCTCCCGAAGTCCATCCCGGCGGAAACCTTCTCGCCGAATGGGAGATCGATCACGGCGACGCCGATGCGTGTTTCGCGACCGCCGACGTGGTCGTCGAAGGCGAGTATCGGACCCAGCTCGTCGACCACGCCTACCTCGAGCCCGAGTCGGGTGTCGCATGGATCGACTCGGACGGAGTGCTGACGGTTCGGGTCGCCACCCAGGTCGTCGAGCACTACCGCGATGTGGCTCGGATCCTCGGCCTCCCCGAATCGAAGGTCCGGGTCATCGCCCCTTACGTCGGCGGCGGCTTCGGTGGAAAGGAGGACATGACGGTCGAGCCGTACGTGGCGCTCGCCTCGTGGCGCACCCGTCGCCCGGTCCGCATGCAGTGGACCCGAGACGAGTCGCTGCTCGCCCGCGCGAAGCGTCATCCCATGCGCATGCGTTACCGGACGGCGGCGACGCGCGACGGGACGGTGCTCGGACACGAGATCGACATCACTGCGGACGCCGGAGCGTACGCGTACCTGTCGGCACTCGTCCTCCTCTACTCCGCGGTCCACAGCTGCGGTCCCTACCGGACGAGCGCGCTGCGCCTACGTGCGCGTTGCGCCTACACGAACAACCCGCCGACGTCAGCCTTCCGCGGGTTCGGGGGGATGCAGGTGGTTTTCGCGTACGAGTCCCAGATGAACCGTCTGGCGAGTGTGCTCGGGATCCCGCCTGGCGAGCTCCGGAAGCGCAACGCCCTGGTGCGCGGCGACGAGCTACCCGTCGGTCAACGCCTCGAGACCGAGGTGCTCCTGCCACAGACGATCGACGCCGTGCTCGAGCGTGCCGGGCCGAAGCCCCCGGCCTCGCGCCCGGGGACGGCCGTGGGTCGGGGCCTCGCGTCCAACATGCAGTCCTATGGCCGGCTCGTCTGGCTGAACGACTCTTCGGCCGCGTGGGTCGGCTTTCAGGTCGACGGCTCGGTTACCGTCCGCTGCGGCGTCCCCGACATCGGAGGTGGGCAGGCCTCCTCGCTCGCACAGATCGCCGCTGAGGTGCTCGGGGTCGACGTCGACCAAGTGACGGTCCACTTCGGGGATTCGGCGCTCACGCCGCTCGCCGGCACGACGACGGCGACGCGTCAGCTTCTGATGTCGGGAAACGCGGTGTTCGTCGCAAGCTCCATTCTCCGGGACCGGCTCTTCGAATCGGCCGCGGACGAGCTCGACGAGCCCGTCGCGTCACTCCGCGTGCGCGACGGCGTCGTGGCGGGAGCCTCGCGGTCGATGTCGCTGGTCGATTCGATCGCCGCCTGCCGCAGGCGCAACGTCCCGACCGAGGCGCTCGGCACCTTCTTCGGGCCGAAGGGCGTCCCCGTCGAAAGGAAGCTGTCGGCCGAACGGGTCTTTCCCGACTTCACCTTCGGCACGCACCTGTGCGACGTCGAGGTCGATCTCGAGACCGGCTACGTCACCGTGCTCCGGTATGTGGCCGCGCACGATGTCGGGCGCGCCATCAATCCGCGCTCCGTCGAAGGGCAGATCAGCGGCGGCGCGGTCCAGGGCATCGGTATGGCGCTCCTCGAAGAGGTGCAGGTCGAAGAGGGAGTGAATCTCACGGGGGGCCTGTTCCAGTACCTCATCCCCACGTCGAGCGATGTTCCCGATATCGAAGTCATCGTCCTCGAGTCAGGCGAAGGACTCGGTCCCTTCGGAGCGAGGGGGATCGGCGAGCCCCCAATCGGACCGCCCTCGGCGGCGATCGCCGCAGCACTCGCGGACGCGGTCGGTGCGTGGCCGCACGAGCTCCCAGTCACGCCCGAACGCGTGCTCGGGCTGATCGCATCCCGGAGCGGCCCTCACGCTGAACTGTCCGGCGCGTGAGCGCACAAGTCCAGTCGGCGACGCTGGGTCAGGGTGGAATCGCCCAGTCGGTGGTCAGCGCGGTGTACTCGCGCCGGAACGGCTGAGCCCCAGCCGGGAGGTCGAACTCCTCGGCATAGCGGTGCCCCGCCCAGACGGCAGCGGCGATCGTCCCCGGTGCCCATGCGTCGCCGATGCACGACACCGAACGCACCCCGTGGGCTCCCCATTCGGCTCGCCTCATCTGTAGCTCACAAAGGAGGTCGTCCAGCGGTAGTCGGGCGGTTACGAGGACGACCGCGTCCGCCGGGACGCTCTCGGTGCGACCGGTAAACACACACGCGGCGGTGACCGCGCCGCGTGCGATCTCGACGACAGCCCTGTTGGTGTCGACCTCGACACCCGCGCCGAGAAGACGCCGTTGGATCGCGCCGACCTCGAGGGTGTTCGCGGTCCACGACGACGCGAGGGGAGCCGTCGTGACGAGTCTCACGAGGTGACCGTGACGGACGAGCGACTCCGCCACGACTCCCCCGAGGTAGTAGTGGTCGTCATCGAAGACAACGACGTTGCGGGGTCCGGCAGCGCCGAGCTGACCGGCCGTCTCCTCGTTCAGGTCGTCCGGGGAAAGGACGAGCGCCCCGGAGTCGATCGGGATCGGGGCGGTGTGCCAACGGCCGACACCGTCCGTCCGCCATCTCGCTCCCGTCGCGACGACGACGTCGCTCGTTCCGGCCGTCAGCACGTCGTCCGCCGTCATCCGGCTCTCCCGGTAGATATCGACGTGCTCGCAGCCCGCGATGCGGTGCAGCCGGTGGTCCACGACCCGCCTCCACGTGGCGAGGGAGGGCAGCGCGGACTCGCGGGCGACTCTTCCCCCGAGTTCGCGAGATGCCTCGGTGACAACCACGGGGTACCCACGTCGTCCGAGCGAACTCCCGGCCTCCAGGCCCGCGGGGCCCGAGCCCACGACGAGCACCGAGGCGTCGGAGCTCTTCGGGCGGATCCGTTCGGGATGCCATCCCCGGCGCCACTCCTCACCCATCGTCGGATTCTGCGTACAGCGGATGGGCGACATGGTCATGTCGCCGGATATGCAGATGTTGCAGCCGATGCATTCCCGGATGTCGTCCGCGAGCCCGTGCTCGATCTTCCAAGGGAGGAACGGGTCGGCGATGGACGGCCTGGCTGCGCCGATGAGGTCAAGGACTCCGGAGCGAACCTGGGCTGCCATGGTGTCCGGCGACGTGAACCGCCCTACGCCGATCACCGGCTTCGAGGAGATGTCCCTCAGCCCAGCGACAAGCGGCTCGCGCTCGTTCTCGGGACTGAAGCGCGACGTTGCCGAGTCCGACTCCCAACTTCCAAGGACCAGATCCCAGGCATCGGTCAAGTGGTCGAGCAACGCGACGGTCTCCTGCGTATCGCTTCTCGTGATCCCGTGTTCGAAGTGATCCTCGGCGATCGTGAGGCGGCAGACGACAGCGGCGCGACCTTCACACTCCTCGCGGGTGTCGCTGAGGATCTCGGACAACAGCCTGGCTCGGTTCTCGAGCGAACCCCCGTACTCGTCGGTCCGGCGGTTGTAATGCGCCGACAGGAAGTGGTTGAGCAGGCTGAGGTTGTGACCGGCGTAGACGTAGACGACGTCGTAGCCGGCCTTCAGGGCGCGCCGCACCGCCACACGATGCCAACCTCGAAGGTCTGCGATGTCCGCCTTCGACATCTTGCGGGCCTGAACCGGATCGTTCCCCCACGTCGCGACCGGAAGATGTGCCGGGCCGACAGGTGCCTCCCGCGAGCTGAGATTCGGCGAGTTCATCCCATTGTGCGTGAGCTCGATCCCTGCAAGGGCCCCACCGTCATGAATGGCGTCGGCGATCCGTGCGAGGGCCGGGATGTCGCCCTCGTCCCACAGCCGCAGCTCGATGAACGGGGTGATATCCGACGTCGGGTGGATCTCCACCTGCTCGGTGCAGACGACGGACCATCCCCCCTCCGCCTTGACTCGTCGCATTGCCGCTTGGGCGGTCGGGTCCCGGTATCCCATGCCGTTGCAGTGGGGCACCTGGACGAACCGGTTCTTCGTCCGGACAGGCCCGAGTTGCACCGACTCGAACAGGACGTCGTAGCGCGGGTCTCGAGGCAGGGCGGTGCGCGAGTCACCTGCGTGCGAGGCGGACGATCTCTCCGGGTGCGTGGTCGACATCGTCACTCCCTCGCTCAGCATAGCCATCGGCCCCCACTCGACGGCATTGAGTTCCGTCGTCGCGGACGATCCGCGACGCGCATCCTCGGCGCTTCTCGTCCGGCGAGAACCGCCTCACCGAAGCGCAGCCCAAGGCTCTCGGCCGATGGAAGCGGCGTGGCTCGGCGCATTGCGACGCCGCGCCGCCGCGCGCCTCGGTTTCAGACGACGCGCGGGTCGACGTGACGACCGCCTTGGGAGTTCATCGTGGAAACTGCCGGGCGGCACCCGCCTCGCAACCCGTGCGCAGCCCTGTTTGCTCGAGGATTGCCGGTGCGTTGAGCCGGCGATGACGCCCTGTTGCCGTTGCAGGACGATGCTTAGGAAGTCCTGTTCAGGTCGGGGAGCCGTGATGCGACTCTCGCGGGGGAGTGATGCCGTAGTGGAACGCAGCCGCACGACGGCGTCGACGACCGCATTGACGAGCCTGGTCGGGCCGACCGTGCTCGGCTCCGCCGGTGACGTCGCCGCGATCCGGGAGCGCTACCGGCTCAGGCGGGTCACGAAGCTCGCGGCGGTGCTCGCCCTCGTGTTCGCGTGGGTGCTCTGGCGCCGGATCGCCCACGCGGCCCTGCTCCCGCTGCCCCACTTCGGCACAGGCGTCGGCCACTACCTGCCCGCGATCCTCCTCATCGGGATCCTCGCCCTCGTCCTCGGCGCGCAGTTCGTGGGCGGCGGGGCCTCCCCGCACATCCTCTTCCGGCCGCGGGACATCGAGGTCGGGCTCGACGACGTGGTCGGCATCGAGAGCGTGAAGCGCGAGGTCGTGAAGACCGTCAACCTCTTCCTCGGCCATAAGCGCTACCGCGAGCTCGGAGGGCTCCCCCGACGCGGGATCCTCTTCGAAGGGCCGCCGGGCACCGGCAAGACGTACCTCGCCAAAGCCATGGCCCACGAGGCCGACGTCCCGTTCCTCTTCTGCTCCGCGACGTCGTTCCAGTCCCACTTCTACGGCATGACGGGCCGCAAGCTCCGGAGCTTCTTCCGGATGCTGCGCAAGTACGCGGCGACCGAGGGCGGAGCGATCGGCTACATCGACGAGCTCGACGCGATCGGCGCCGCCCGCAGCGGCATGTCGAGCGCGAGGGGCGAGGGCATCGCCGGGGTCGTGAACACGCTTCTCACGGAGATGCAGTCCTTCGACCAGCCATCGAGGGGGCGGCGCTTCATTCGCAGAGCTATCGTCGACCCGCTCAACCGCTTCCTGCCGCAGGGACTGCAGATCACCCAGAAGCCGGTCACGAGCCCGAACGTCCTCTTGATCGCGGCGACCAACCGGGCCGACAACCTCGACCCGGCGCTCCTGCGGCCGGGCCGCTTCGACCGTTCGATCCACTTCTCGTTGCCGAGCCGGAAGAGCCGCGCCGACATCGCCCGGTACTACCTCGACAAGGTGGCGTGCGATCCCTCGACCGACCTCTCGGACACGGCAGAGCGGATCGCGGGCATGACCGCCGGCTACTCCCCCGTCGCCATCTCCCACGTCATCAACACAGCGCTCCCCTTCGCCCTCATGAAGGGCCGTCTCGGCCTCACCCTCGAAGACGTGACCGAGGCCAAGGTCGAGTTCGAAACCGGTGAGAAGGATCCCTCCACCGTCTACACGGCCGACGAGCAGCGACGCGTCGCCTACCACGAGGCGGGCCATGCCACCGTCGCCTACTTCCTCGGTGAGGGCCGGCAGCTCGACGTGCTGAGCATCGTGAAGCGGCGCGACTCGCTCGGGATGCTCCAGCACTCCGAGGCCGAAGAGCGCTTCACGCGCACGAAGGACGAGTTCGACGTCCTCCTTCGCATCGCGATGGGAGGCAAGGCCGCCGAGGAGTTCACCTTCGGCGCGGTCAGCTCGGGACCGGCGGGCGACCTCGTCGCGGCGACGCGCATCGCGGCGCAGATGGTCGGCGCGTGCGGTTTCGGCAAGTCGCTCGTCTCCATGGCCGCCGACGACTCGGTGGGTCCCTTCAGCGACGGCCTGGTCTCGAGGGTGCTCGGTGACACCCGGATGCGCGCGGACGTCGAGAAGCTCCTGAAGGAGGCCTACGCCGAGGCGAAAGCCGTCCTCAAGCAGCACAGCACGGTGGTCACCGCCCTCGCCGAGGCCCTCGTCGGGCGCGGCGAGCTCATCGGGAGCGAGATCATCGACGTGATCGAGGCGGTCCCCGACGCAGAAAAAGGCAAGGCCGGGGCCAACCGGGCTCTCGACGTGCTGGTCGCCACGAACGGGTAGCCCATCCGCGTCAGTCGTAGTGGCGCAACAGCGGCCACGTCGCGCGCCAGGGGCGACGGAGGCCGGAACACAGGTAGACGTGCCCGCCCCACTCCTCGTTGTGGAGCCCGGCCGTGTCGCGGATCGTCGCGACGACCCGGACGTGGCGGAAGTAGTGGTGAAGGTAGGTGGTGTAGCCCGTCACATCCCGCGGGCCGGGCGCTACCACCATCACGGTCGTCGCCCGAGGGTCCCGGGACCCCACCACCACTCGCTGTTCTGGGTGCCGTAGGCGATCGGCAGTCCGATCCCGTGTCCGAGCTCGTTGATGGCTCCGGCCTCGCCGTAGTTCGCGGTCACCAGCACCGCCTGGACACGTCGGTCGGCGGGAACCTGATCCCACGCGTGGCGGACGGTCGACACGAGCTCCGGCCATCCGACCGACTCCGAGGGGACCTGGTTCAGCGCGTATGTCCACCCGATGTCGGAGGCGGGCAGCACGGGGAGGACGATCGGCAGCGCCGCGATCGTCGTCACTCCGACTCCGACGAGGAGGCGTCGCATTCCGGACGGACGCCGTTGGAGGCGTGGGTCGAGTGCGACGATCCCGGCCGCCAGGAGTGGCACGTACGCGCCGGCGACGTAGTAGATCTTGCTGCCCGTCGTGGTCGCGAAGAACACGAAGAGCAAGACGTACGCCCACGTGATGCCGCGACGGACCGGCCGGCGCGATCGCCAGAGCGTGCGCAGCCCGAGCAGCCACACCGGTACGAGCACCAGGCTCGTCATGAGCAGCTGGCCCGCCACCCATGTGGCGATCTTCGCGGCGCCGCCGTTGTCCGCGTTGAGGTGGCGCGTCATTGTGATGGTCGCCCACCCGTGGCCCGCCTGCCACCAGAGGTCCGGCGCCGTGAAGAGCGCGGCGATCACGACTCCACAGAGGAACCACCGGTTGGTGAGGAGCCTGAGGCCGCCGCTCAGCGCGATCCCGAGCACGAGGGCGAAGGCGAAGAAGCCGATGCTGTGCTTGTTGGCGAGGCCGAGGCCGAGAACGGCTCCGGCTGCCGCCCACCATCGCAGGTCGCCGGTGCGCTCGACGCGCAGGGCGAAGAGCGCGAGCGCGGCCCAGGCAAGGAGATCGATCGAGGTGGGACCCATCAGGTGGTCGGCGCCGAGCAGCGCGGGCATCGTGGCGACGCCGACCGCGGTGAGGAGCTGCGGGCAACGGCCGCCACCGAGCTCGCGTGCGGTCAGCGCTCCAACCGCGATCGTTCCCGCCGCGGCAAGCGACGGCCAGATTCGCAGGCCGGTGAGCGACACGCCGAAGAGCGACAGGGAGATGCGGGCCATCAACGGGGTGAGCACCGGCTGGTCGACGTAGCTCGCCTGGAGATGGCGGGCGCAGTCGAGGAAGTAGAGCTCGTCCCTGTCGAAGCCGTACCACGGCGAGAGCACCATGAGGACGGCGAACACGACGCCGGCCACGATCCACACGCGGCGGTCGAAGGGCGGGAGAGCCCGGCCGTGGGGTACGCCCGGCGTGGACTGTGCCGTGTGGGCCGGTGTGACCACCGTCTGCGCTGTGGCGTCGACCACTGGACACCCCCCGTTGCCCGCCTGCGGTCGCCGGCGGCACGAAATGTATCGGAGACTCCGATGCGAGCGGGCGCTCAGCCCCCGCTCTCGGAGTCGACGCGACCGGTCCCGGCTCCATGGGTGGCGGACCCGAACGTCCCTGCCAGCCACGTGAACGGCTGTCCGACACCGTCGGGGGTCATGTGGAGCTCGCGCCGGAACTCGAACGCCTGGAAGTCCGGGCCGAGCACCTCGCCCAGCTCCTGCGGCGAGTACCGCGCGACGGGTAGTCCCGAACAGTGGGTCGGTCCGTCCTCGGCGAAGGTCCCGATGACGAGGTTCCCGCCTGGAAACAGCGCAGCGGAGAGGACTGCGAGGTACGCCGCGCGCTCCTCGGGCCCGGTGAGGAAGTGGAACACCGCGCGGTCGTGCCAAAGGTCGAACCGCCGGTCCGGCGTCCACGACAGGATGTCGGCTCGAAGCCAGCGGACGCGGGGGTCCGCCCCGACCCGGTGTCGACCCGCCTCGAGCGCGCGCTCGGAGACATCGACCACCGTGACGTCGGAGAACCCGCGCTCGACCAGGCGCTCCGCGAGACAGCACGACCCGCCCCCGACGTCGATGACGGGAGCCGAAAGCTCGGTCGCGAGCAGGGTGATGAGCTCGAGTGAGGTGACCGGATCCCGTTGGAACCAGCTTGGCCCCGACCCCGCGCGGGTCTCGTAGAGCCCGTCCCAATGTCGGGCCCGGTCTATGGCGACGTCCCGGGCACGCTCCACCGTGGCCAAGCGTACGTCCGCGCGGCGTGGGGAGAGGGTTCGTGGAGGATCTGCGATCAGGTCCTCCACGTGGCGGTGTCGAGGGGGAGCGCCCGGAGTCGCTGGAGCGCCACGATGTCGTCGAAGGTCTGCCGGCGCGACGCCTCGTGGCACTCCGCGTTCTCGACGAAGACGAGCGGCGGGATGTAGGCGCCGTTGTAGTTGTTCGCCATCGTGTAGGAGTACGCGCCCGTCACCAGCAGCACGAGCAGGTCGCCGACGACGGGTGTCACCAGCGCGATCCCGTCGATGAGCTTGTCGCCCGACTCGCACTGCCTCCCCACCACCGCGCATTGGACGGTCCCCTCGGAGAGGGCCCTGCCGTCGATGACGGCCTCGTAGCGCTGGCCCGTGAGCGCGACGTCCATGTTGTCCGCCATACCGCCGTCGACGGCCACGAAGTGCCGCCCAGTGTGCTTGACGCTGACCACGCGGTACAGCGTCACGCCGGCCGAAGCGACGAGCGATCGGCCGGGCTCGATGAGCAGCCGGGCCTGGGGGGGCAGCACCTCGCGGGCCGTCGCGGTCACCTCGTCGAGGTACTTGTCGATGCTCGGTGCCTCCTCGTCGACGGTGTAGCGGACTCCCAGTCCACCACCGACGTCGTAGGAGTCCTGGCCCGTGATCGCGGCGACCCGTCGAACCGCCTCCACGAACGGAGCGGTGTCGAGGATCTGCGAGCCGATGTGGACGTGCACGCCACGGAGGTTCAGGTTCGGCGAGTCCTCGATCTCCTTCATGAGGGCGGCGGCCTGGTCGAGCGGCAGTCCGAACTTGGATGTGACGCCGCCCGTCTCCTGCGAGGGATGGGTCGGCGCGGTGACACCGGGCAGGACACGGACGAGCAGGTCTTGAGGCGACGACGCGGGCGCAATATCGCGAAGGCGCTCGAACTCGTCGACGTTGTCGACGATGATCGTTCCGACGTGTGCGTCGACCGCCAGGCGCAGCTCGGCGTCGGTCTTGGCGTTGCCGTGGAAGAACAGCCTGGACGGATCGACCCCGGCATTCAGCGCCAGGCGGATCTCACCCTCCCCCGCGACGTCGATGCTCAGGCCTTCTGCGGCGGCGAGCTCGTACATGGCGAGGGCAGGCAACGACTTCGACGCGAACAGCACCTCCGAGCGCGGCCACCTGCGCGCCAGTCCTTCTTTCAGCGCCCGCGCACGGTTCCGGAAGGTCGCGACGTCGATCACGTACGTCGGGGTGCCGAACCGCGCGGCGACGTCTGCGAGGGCGACGCCACCCACGCTGATCCGGCCTCCGGCGACCTCGGCCGAGTCGGGCAGGAGGTCCGCCCGTCGCGCGGGGCGAGTGCCTCTGGTCGTCACCGTCGCCCCCTCAGCCTGTCGACCCGATCGGCCCGGCGAATGCCGGCAATGCCTTCCATGTCGACCTTCATCGGCTGCCCCCCTCCTCGGGTACCAGTATGAACTCGGACCCCGACGTCGCGAGGCCTACGCCGACCGTTGACCGTCGCTGCAGCCGGACGTCGAGCGCATCGCGGGCGGCGTCTCCGAGCAGGTTGAATCCGACCACCGTCAGCACGATGCAGATGCCCGCGGGGTAGATCTGCCACCAGTAGTTGTCGAAGACGTAGTTCAGCCCTGTCGTCAGCATCCCGCCCCAGTTGACCGCTGGCGGGGGTGGACCCAGCCCGAGGAAGCTCAGCGATGCGAGCAGCAGAATCGCGTTGGCGACCGCGAAAGTGGCCTGGACAGCGACGATGCCGACGACGTTGCGCACCACGTGGCGGAGCACGATGCCGATCGCGCTGTCGCCTGAGACCTTCGCCGCCTGGATGTACTCGTGCGTACGGATCACGAGGACCTCTCCCCGCACCAGACGCGCGGTGTAGAGCCACGATACGAACCCGAGCACGATCATCACCGATCCCAAGCTCGGGGTCACGATCGCCGCCAGAAGGAGCACGAGGAGGATTGTCGGGATGGCGATGAAGCCGTCGACAATCCTCATCATGATGGCGTCGAGCCACCCGCCGACGAAGCCCGCGATCGCCCCCCAGAGGGTGCCGAACCCCGCGGCGATCCCAGCAGCTGCGAGCCCGACCTCGAGCGACGACTGTCCTGCGAGCATCAGTCGGCCGAGCACGTCGTAGCCGACTGTGTCGGTGCCAAGGGGGAACCGGGCGCTCGGAGCGAGGTTCCGCTGGAGGATGTTCGTGTTGATCTGGTCGGTGTGGTACAGGAGCGGGCCAACGAAACTGAAGAGCACCATGAGGAGAACGATGATGAGACCTGCCATCCCGACCTTGCTGCGCAGGAATTCCTGAGCTGCCATTCGCCAGGGGCTCTGGGAGGCGCCCCCGTCTCTCGTGTTCACGGCGCGGCGATCCCCGTCCTTGGCTTCAGGCACCAGGAGCTCTCCAGCCGTCGTCACTGCGTCACGTACCTGACTCTCGGGTCGACGAGGGCGTATCCGACGTCCGCGAGAAGGCTTCCGACGACCGTCGCGGCGCCCACGACGATGATGAAGCCCATCAGGACCGGGTAGTCGTGGTAACTCGCTGCGGTCCAAAAGAGCCAACCCATGCCGGGGTAATTGAAGAGCGCCTCGACGATCACCGCCCCCGAGAGCACTGTCGGCAGGCTCAACCCCACCAGGGTGATGATCGGCAGAACGCTGTTCCTGAAGAGATGGCGACTGACCAGCTGCCTCGGAGAGACGCCCTTCGCCCGTGCCGTGCGGACGAAGTCCTGCAGGAGATTGTCGATCACGGACGAGCGCATGTAGCGGCTGTACTGCGACACGGTCGTGATCGTGAGCGTCGCGATCGGGAGGACCATTGCAAGTGGATGGCTGAACGCGGAGCCGACGTTTGTTCCCGACGGGCCTTCGGGGGGGAAGAGATGGAACTTCGACGAGAAGGCGACGATGAGCAGGAGCCCGAGCCAGAATGTCGGCATCGCGTAGCCGATGAACGAGAACGTCGTGAACGTGTGGTCGAGGAGGCTGTTGCGCCGCATGGCCTGGACGAATCCCATCGGGATCGCGATGAGCAGCGCGAAGAACAACGCGGAGCCGACCAGCAGTGCCGTCTTCGGGAGGTCCAGTGCGAGAAGGGAGCCGACGGGCTGTTCGAAGTGGTACGAGAAGCCGAGGTTCCCGTGCACGAGGTGGTCGACATAGAGCCAGTACTGGACAGGAAGTGACCGGTTGTATCCGTTCGCGACGTTGAAGGCGCGGATCGCCGCCGGGGTCGCGTGGCGGCCGAGCATCGCCCGGGCCACGCTCCCGGGAAGGAAGTGCAACATGCTGAACGTGATCACCGATACGAGCACCAGCACGACGAGGGCCTGACCCACCCGCCGGAGGATGTACCTCGTCACAATGCCTGCACCGTCAACTGCATTCGGTTCCGGCGTGACACCGGTGGAGTCTCACACCACCTGCGGGGCGTGAGGACCTCAGGAACCATGTCGAGGGATCGGTGTGCGCGCCCGCGGCCCGGGACGTGATCCCGCCGAGCTTCGCCCAGATGGCCGAATCGCTGCGGCTCCCCAACACGAAGAGGGGACGCCACATGATCGGTGGGGCGTGCGTGCGTGATGTCGTCGTTACCCGTGTTGGACCCGTTGTCGCAGGGAAAGACGGACGTCCGACACGAGCTCTTCGGCGAAGGTGATGGCACCTTTCCGGTTGACGGGGCGAGGCGCCCGAAGGACCTGCGACCACCACCCGCATCGTTGCGACGACGGCGACCACTGCGAACTGCGGCAGCTCCCGACGGGATCATTGGCCCCCCTTCGAGTCTCTTCCTACGGATCGGCCAACGGACTGCGGGACGAATACGCCTGCATCACGTTCACCAGACGATCATGTGGCAGGGCGAACGCGGTGATGTCGTCTCGACCCGTCATCGTCTCCGCGGCCACGAGGGCGTTCACGATGGCCTCTTCGGTCGAGTCGATGACGGCGTCGAAAAGAGCCGTGATGAAGCGGTCGGACAGCATCAGCACCTCTGCGGTATGCCGTGAGTCGACAGCGTCGGGCCGTGTCTCCCATCCCGGACCGAAGCTGCCAGTCGCGAACGCGACGAAGAGGTCACCGCTCGAGTTCTCTCCGACCCCACCCGTCCTCGCCACACCGAGTCCAACTCGCTGAGCCAAACGACGGCACTGGTGAGGAAGAAGCGGGGCATTCGTCGCGACGATCGCGATGATCGAACCAGAGCCCGGTTCCCTCCGCTGAACCGGTGGGACGGTGCCCGAGGGTCGGGCCGGGGCGGCTCCCGGCAACGGGACGACGGAGGCGGGGATCTCCAGTCCCACTGGCATCCCGGCAACCGTCAGGCGCTCGCGCCGACCGTGGTTCGCCTGCACGAGCACGCCGACGACGTAGCCGCCGTCGGACTCAGAGACGACCCGAGACGCCGTGCCGATTCCGCCCTTGAACTCGTGGCAGATCATGCCGGTCCCGCCTCCGACGTTCCCTTCCGGCACCGGCCCGCCCACGGCCGAGTCGAGCGCCGACAAGGCGTGCTCGGCGCGGACGTGGAAGCCATTCATGTCGTTGAGCGTGCTGTCCGACGTCTCGCCGACGACGGGCAAGCTCCAGAAGTCCTCCCCGTCCGGTCGGCCCCGCACCTCGGCTTTGACGAGTGCGTCGCGCACGACCCCGACGCTGTGCGTGTTGGTAATCGCGATGGGCGACGTGAGGAACCCCGACTCCCTCATCCACTCCAGGCCCGTGAGCTCGCCATTGCCATTCAGGCGGTGGCACCCGGCGAAGACCGGAGACCGGCTCACATCCTCGCAGGGAACGACGACGGTGACGCCCGTGCGAACCGGCCCCGAGCCGACCACCAACCGACCGTCGCCGCTCACGAGCGTGACGTGACCGACGCGGACGCCGGGCACGTCGGTGATGGCATTGAAGGTCCCCGGCTCGCCGCTTCCGATCACGATGCCGAGGTCTCGAGCTCGTGGAGCAACTCGGGCCGCCCCCGAAGTCATGCGTGGTTCCCGGTCCAAGTCTGCGACCACCGGTGATAGAGCGACGTAACCGTTTGGCGCGCGTCCTCGTGTCGCACCCAGAGCTCCTGCCACATCTGCCGACCTTCATCCGAGGGCAGGTGCTGGTCGGTCGGGGCGGGCGCCGGCACCCGCACGCCGCAGTTTGCGGCAGCCAGCATCGCCGCGCCCCGTGCGGATGCGCCTCCGGGGGTGTGCGCGACACCGAGAACGGGAATACCGAGCGCGTCGGCGAGCATCCGGCGAAACCCTGCGTGCTCGGATGCGCCACCCACGGCGTACAGCTCGAGCGGGGCGCCGGCCAATGAGCCCAGGACGTGCGCGCAGCGCCGGCTCTCGAGTACCACGCCGTCGAGCAGGGCGCGTACCAACTCGTCGACGCCATCTCGCAGATCGAGCCCGATGATCGTCCCCTCGAGTGAGGGGTCCCAGAGGGTGCCCTGTTCCCCGGGCGCCAGATATGGGAGAAACACCGGCCCGACAGGCGGCGCGATCCCGACCGCACGATCGACGAGCTCGCTCTCGGACAGGGTCCTTCCGGTGAGCCTCGACGCCCACGCGAGCGCCGAACCGGTCGAAAGGAGATCCGTCTCGTACCCGAACCGTCCATCGAGCGCGGAGGGCGTGACCAGCACGCGGTGTGCTTCGTCGCGCAGCGCCCTGTCGAGGAAGGTGAGCATCACCGTGCTCGTCCCGCCCAGGTAGGCAATGCTCCCCGGTGCCGATGCCCCGAGGCCGAGCGCGCCGACCACCGAGTCGGCGCCCCCGAGGCAGACCGGAAGGGTGTCCAAGCCGAGGTCCGACGCGAGTGCCGAACGGATGGGCCGGGTGAACGTCGATGCCTGGACCTCGGGAAGCTCGGGGAGCCGGCCGCCGACCATGCTCGCCGCCGCTTCGAGGATCGCGTCGTCGTAACGCTCCTCCCCGATGTCGAAGCAACCGAACCCGGTCGCGGTACTCGGATCCGTGACCAGATCTCCGGTGAGCAAGAAGAAGAGGTAATCCTTGGCTGAGCACAGGTTCCGGGCCGCGGCCGCCCACCTCGGGTCTGCCGAGGCGCGCCCGAGGAACATCGGAAGGAGGTACCTCCCGTCAAGCCACTGGCCCGTGACCTCGTAGCAGCGTGACCCACCTACCGTCTCGCGGAGCATCGCGCCGACCGGTTCAGCACGGTTGTCCTCCCACGTGACCGCGGGCCCGAGGGGATCGCCTCCTTCGCCGAGGGTGACCATCGTCGGAATCATCCCGGTGAGCCCGAGCGCTGCCGGCTGTCGGGGAGCCGCTCCCGACACGAGCTCCACCAGCACCTTGCGCAGCGCGGCCTCCCAGTCGTGCGGAGATTGCTCGGCTGCCCCGGGTTCGGGACGGGTCGTCAGGTACGGGCAGGACGAATGCGCGCGTTCGACACCTGTTCCATCCAGGACGATGCCCTTGCACGCTGACGTACCGAGATCGATGCCCGCGAAGAGCGGTTCGCTCATGCGCTACGCGCGGGACTCAAGCTCGAGTTGGATGAGGCTGCACTTGCTGGTCGGATCCACGATCTGCTCTCCACAGTCGCCACCACACCTGCTTGTCGAGCATACGTATACAATCTATTCTGCTGCAAACGAGAGGCTAGAAGCATTCGACGCCTGCGGGGGGCAGCTCATGAACCGACGACTCGCAACCTCGGCGGCGGCGCTCGTCGCCTCGTCGTTCCTCCTTGCACAAGTGCCCTCATCCGGTGCCGCGCCGCGGCAGCCCGGCGGAGGCGTGATCACGTTCGCAGAGCAACCGGGTTCGCCCCCGACCTACATCTTCCCCCTCTACGACGGCGCGGAGTCCGGAAACGCCAACATCACCGACCTCCAGCCCCTCATGTGGCTCCCGTTGTACTGGTTCGGAAGCAACACGAATCCCCGGGTGACGCTCAATCCCAAGCTCAGCATGGCCGATCCGCCGAAGTACTCGGATGGCAACAAGACCATCACCATGACACTCAAGCACTACTCCTGGTCGACAGGGGCGCAGGTCACGGCGAGGGATCTCGTCTTCTGGATGAACGTGATGCTGGCCAACAAGACAAACTATTCGGACTACGTCCCAGGCGGCTGGATGGATCACGTCGCGTCGTACTCCGCCGTGTCACCGACGTCGTTCGTGCTCAAGCTCTCGGTCGCGTACAACCAGGTCTACCTGCTCGATGACGCCCTCTCGGTGCTCACGCCGATCCCTCACCAGGCGTGGGACAAGACCTCGGCCACATCGCCAGTCGGGAACTACGACGAGACGCCGGCTGGTGCGAGACAGGTGTACAAATTCCTGAACAAGCAGTCCCAGTCCCTGCCGACGTGGGACACCGACGCGCTGTGGCAGGTCGTCGACGGGCCGTGGCGGATCAAGCCGAACACGGGGTTCGAAGTGACCGGCCAGACGATCCTTGTTCCGAACAAGGCGTACTCCGGCCCGAACAAGCCCAGGGCGAGCGAGTTCGAGGAGCTCCCGTTCACCAGCACAAGCGCCGAGTTCAACGCGCTTCGTGCCGGGGACATCGACTACGGCTACATCCCGGCGACAGACCTCGCGCAGGCCGGGTCCCTCAAGGCACAGGGCTTCACCATCAAGCCCTGGTACGGCTGGGGCATCGCGTTCATCACAATCAACTACTCGAACCCGACGTACGGACCCTTGGTCAAGCAGCTCTACGTGCGCCAAGCAATGGAGATGCTCATCAACCAGCCCGAGTACATCAGGACGATCCTCGGAGGGTACGGCAAAGAGACCGTCGGGCCGATCCCGGCGTTTCCGCGTAGCTCGTACCTCACTTCGGCAGCTGCCAAGAACCCCTACCCCTACGACCCCGCCAAGGCACGGCATCTCCTCGAGAGCAACGGGTGGTCGTTGAGCTCGGGTGGAGTGGCGACGTGCAAACGTCCGGGCTCGGGTTCGGGGCGCTGCGGCGCAGGCATCGCCGCGCACGAGTCGCTCAACATCGCCCTCTTGTACGCGAGCGGCGTGCCGTCGATCCACGAGGAGGTCCAAGCCATGCAGACCGCCTTCAAGGCGGCGGGCATCCGGCTGGTCCTGAGAGAGAGCCCTTCGACAACAGTCCTGAACGCCACGTTCGACTGCCAGGCCAAGTCGATGGCGAAATGTTCGGCGAGCTCTCCGACCTTGAGCTTCTACGCGTCACCCTCGTTCACGTACGTCCCGACCTACTACCCGATCGGGACACTCTGGGGCTGCAACGCGCCGACAAATGCCGGCAACTACTGCAACCCGCAGGCGCAGCGTCTCATCACCGCGATCCCGACCGACAAGACATCGCGCGCTGAGCGGACATTCCTGAGCATGGACCGGCTTCTCGCGAAGCAGCTTCCGGCGTTGTGGATCCCCACTGCCCCGGAGCAGATCTCGGCGATCTCCTCCAAGCTCGGCGGCGTGAAGACCCAGGACTCGAGCGCCTACATCTATCCGTCGACATGGTACGTGAAGCCGTGAGACACCGGCCGGAAGGGAGCACGACGTGACAAGGAACCGCCGGCGATGAAGGTCTGTATCTCCATCGACCTCGAGGGCATCGCCGGGATCGCGGAGTACATCGACACGGACGTCCGCTCGGGCGGGCACCACTACGAGATCGCCCGCCAGCTCATGACCGAGGAGTGCAACGCCGCGATCGAAGGGGCGTTCGACGGTGGCGCGACCGAGGTCGTGGTGAACGACTCGCATTCGCTGATGCTGAACCTTCTTCAAAGAGAGCTGGACCCCCGGGCCCGCGTGATCCGTGGGTACCGGAAACCGCTCGACATGATGCAGGGGATCGAGTCCGACACCGCCGCCGTCATGTTCATCGGCTACCACGCCGCAGCGGGCCACGGCGGCGGCGTGTTGAACCATACGATGGAGGACGCCGTCCGCGAAGTGCTCCTCAACGACGAGCCGGCCGGCGAAGCCCGTCTGAACGCGGCTCTCGCAGGGTGGATGGGGGTGCCGGTCGTCCTCGTCAGCGGCGACGACGTGCTCTGCGAGGAAGCCCGGGGCTTTCTCGGCGCCGTCGAAACCGTCGAGGTGAAAAAGGCCGTCGACATGTACACGGCGAACTCGCTCCACCCGGCGAAGGCGCAGGAGCTGATCCGCGAGGGAGCGAGCCGGGCCTTGCGACGTCTCACCGAGTTCCAGCCCTACAAGCTGGAGCCGCCCATCACCATGCGACTGGGGTTCGTGTCGACAAGCATGGCCGCGATCTGCGAGGCCGTCCCCGGGGTGAAGCGCGTCGGGTCGCGCGATGTCGAATACACCTCCAGCGACTATCTCGAGGTCTTCGG
>Ga0209579_10000118_pt1 | contig 136620 bp, 123 predicted proteins | sample Coa_R1_2_FD_187152 | JGI IMG/M metagenome (GOLD analysis project Ga0209579, IMG submission 187152) | Surface soil microbial communities from Centralia Pennsylvania, which are recovering from an underground coalmine fire - Coalmine... | ecosystem: Environmental > Terrestrial > Soil >... | reverse complement strand
CGGGGCGACGATAGCCCATTCGGATGTCCGCATCGTAATTGGGCGATGTGGTTGTGCTGCCCGCATACGTACCAGGTGTAACCGCGGCTCCGAAGGGCAGAACAGGATAGAACGGCGAAGCGTCCTGCTGAAGGTATTGCACGCCTCCACTGATCTTCAATTGATACTCGAAGCGCGGGTGCCGCGAATACCAGGAGATCGGAATGGAGGCCAAATAGTATTGCTGCGGGCTGAAGTATCCTCCCTGGCCGAAGGAGAAGTAATTCAGGTTCTTGTCGTAATGCATGCCGGTTACGTTGCCGCCGACGGTCAATCCCTGGATAATCTGCCAATACAAACCGCCGTTGGCCATTGCGCTCCAATTGTCTGGAACATTCAACCCCTGAATAAACGAGTAACTGACGGAGGCGTATTCGCCGATGACTTTGTATCGGACGTTGGATGAGGGTGCTGAATCAAATTTCAGGGTTCCGGTGTTTGCTACGACGCCGCCCCACCGAACGCCTGTGCCCGGATCGCGTGAACCGGCATAGGAGAGCAGGCTGTCTTTGACGCTGTCGCGAACGCCCTGCAGCGTGAACCAGCTATGGTTGGGGCGAAAGCTGACTCCGCCGATGATGTTGTGAACCGCGAAGCCCTGGGGGGAAGTTCCCACTTCGAGGCCAAAGCTATTTGTCGACAACTGCGCGGTGCCTGCGTAGCCGATCTTGGATTGTTCGCCGAACGTGGCTCCCACGGGCAAGGTGCCGAACATCAGCGTTGAGCTGCCGTCCGGCGTGCCCGAGTAGGCATAGACTCCGTGACCTTCGACGCCGAACCGCACCTTGTTGTTGCCCGCGACCGCTCCGCCCAGCAGGGTGTCGCCAATGATGAGCTGATCGAATCCTGGATCCCCGATCCTTCCAGTGCCAACACCGCCGGTGTAGATGAGAGGACTGTTGCGATTCTCGACAGCGTCCTCTTCGTCCTGCATTTGCTGTTCCTGCTCCTGCTTTTGGGCTTGATCCTGTGAAGCGGCTGGACTCTGATTTGCTGTCTGCTGGCCACCGGCTGGATTCTGGCCATCACCCGCAAGTTGGCCTCGTGCGACTGCAAACACCAGGCTGATGGGCCTGATGCGCCCATTGCTGGATGCGTTCGAAGTTGTTTCCGGATTGCATGGTTGCGCAGGTTGATCGTTGCCGTGATCCTCGACGGATGTGGCGCTTCCAGGATCTGCTTTTGGCGCCGGCAACGTCCTCGGAAGGTTGGGCAAATCCTCCTCGTGAATTGCCAACAACGCAGAATGCAGTTCACGTTCGCCTGCATCGTAGTCGCCGCGTGCAATATCCTGCCGTGCTGTCATGTGCAGCAGCCCCGGGTCGTTGGGGAAACGCGCGAGCCCGCGATGCATGTATTGCTCGGCCAAATCAAACTTGTGCGTAGAAAGGGCGGTTCCTGCTGCAACGCGGAAATCGCCTGCCTCAGCGCCAATCATTCCCCAACTTTGGAAGACATCCAGCGCCTTTTGCCTGTCATGCCGCTTGAGATAGAGCGCGGCCAACGCGGCGTGAATATTGCGATCGCCGGGATATTGCTGAGCCGCATCGGTGAGGATGGAGAACGCCGTTTGTGGCTTCGATTCGAAGGCGATCTCTGCACGACGAACGCTCCAGGTGGAGTAGAGTTCCTGAAATGCATCGCGCTGCTTGTTGGTGAGATCGGTGCGGCTCTTCTCGCTCACGAAGAGTTCACTCAGCCCTGGCTCGTCCGGTGAGACGGCAAGCATGGTCCACGCCAGCTGAACGTCCAGTTCGACGGGTGGATTGCGGTGTTGGCTCGTGTAACGGGCGCGCGCTGCCTGCAACAGCGGAACAGCACCTTGAGGCTGGTTGGAAATGACGTAGGCACTGGCTTCGAGAATCAGGAACGTCGGGTCGGACTCAAGTTGGGCGCGAACCGCCGCGGGGATATGCGGAATCTGTGCCACAAGCGCGCGGTCGGCGTGCTGCTGATGCAGCGCCACCAGATAGCCGCGCCATGCGTTCGCTGAATTCGCATCGTTTGTCACGATGGCGCTGTAAAGGTCGCGCGCGTTGCCATAGTTCCGTTCGCGCATCAGGATGTCTGCCAGCTGCAATTGCGTACTCTCCGCAGGCGGGCGACCCTGGCTTTTATCGAGAGCGAGGGAACGATGCAGGAAGTCCTCCGCCTCCTCGCATTGTCCTCGCGTGGCGTAGAGAACGGCTACGGATTTCAAGAATCCACTGTCTTTCTCGGCGACGCTGTAGGAGCGATCAGGCATGGTGCGCACGGCCGATGCGGCCTGGTTGAAGGCGCCAATGCGCGTATAGGCGCCTACGAGCCCCTCCCACGCATTCGCGCTGTCGGGGTGAAGCATGGTGGCCTGTTTGTAGATCTCGATCGCCTTTCCATTTCTTCCCTGATCCATCAAGGCGCCGGCAATTTGAAGCCGGAAGCCGAGTGCGTCGGTTGAATCAGAGGTTCTGGCGACCTGTAGCGCCCGCTGCAGCAATGCATCGCCCTGATCTGGCTGACTCGCCTGGTAGGAAAGGAGCGCCATCTCAGACAGGTAGTCCGAACGCGATTCCATTTGCGCCTTCACTGCCGGTGGAATGCGTTTCGAAGTGGCGATCGCGTCTTGTGGAGCCTTTCCTTCCATCTGGGTATGGATTAACAGGAGCCAGTTTGACTCGTCATTCGGGAACGAGGCTGCGAGCCGATAGTACGTTTTCGCAGCTTCAGAGTAATCACCGACGCGATCCGATGCATTCGCGAACCCGAGCAGTGCATCCTTGTCATTCGGGTTCAATGCAAGAGCCTGCTGATAAGCGGCAACAGCGGCTTTGGCCTGCCCGCGATTCAGTTGCTCCGCAGCCTCGCTCGTGAATCCCCAGAACTTTGCGTTCTGATAGCCCTGCTGGACGTCCTTTCGTGCGGGATCGAGCTGGCGCGCTTTGGCAAAGAGCTTCTGAGCGTCGTCGAATTTCTTCTCATTGAGCCGGACGAATCCAAGCCCGGCTACGGCATCGGCATTGTTCGGCGACTGATTCAAAACCTGCTGGAATTTCGCTTCAGCCTCGCCGAATTTGCGCTCGCGGACCAGGGCATTCGCGATTCCCAACAGCGCGCCGGTATCGATCGGACGAATACTGAGAGCTTCCTGGTAGGCTCCAATAGCGGTATCCGGCTGGTTTTCGCGCTGCGCCGCGTCGCCTCGTTCCACTGCGAGCCAGAACCTTGCGGTGTCATATCCATCGCGAGCATCCTGCTTTTGGGGGGCCAAGGTGCGGGCGTGGTCAAAAAGGCTGAGCGCGTCACTGAATCGCTTCTGGTTCAGGCGGACGTAGCCGAGGCCGGTGATTGCGTTGACGTCGTTCGGAGAATTACGCAGAACCTCATTGAACCGCGCTGCGGCTGCATCCAGGTCCTTATTCTGAAGGGCCTTGAAACCGAGCACACGATCATTGTTCGTGATGTTTTTTTGCTGTTGCGCGCGAAGAGTTTCTTGTGCAGATTGCAGTTCGGGATCAGGGTAGTGCTGTAGATAGGCCTCGATCTGGGGCAATGCGTCGAGGTCCTCTTTCTCCCAGATGAGCGCCTGGCGCCATGGAGAACGAGCCTGCTCAACGGTGGCGGGGTCCTTGATGGAGTCGAATAGGCGCAGCCCCTCCATTCGGGTTTTCGGGTCGTAGGTCAGCAGGGAAGCAAGCCAGAGGCGATAGATTTCCTGCTTGGGATACTGGTCGCAGAGTTTGCGAAGCTGCGAGACCGCGATTTGCTTGCCGCCGGTGCTCTCAGCTTCTGTTTCATAGTAGGGCTGTGCCCACTTGCCCAGAGGCGGCTGCTGATCGCCGAAGACCTGTCGATAGATCTTCATTGCCTCGTCCGGCTTGTGCTGCATTGCGAGGCGCCCGGCTTCGTCGAGGCGGCCACGCTCATCGGCAGTGAGCACATGCATCTTTTCGATGGCTGCGATCTGAGGATTGCGAGGATCGACCTTGCGCAGGCGATCTAGATAGGAACGCTCATCGTTCGCCTGGCCATTTTCCTTTGCACTGCGCGCCATGCCTGCCAGCGCCTCGGTCTGATTGGGGTTGACCAGAAGGACCTTTTTCCAGTTCTGAATGGCAAGATCGATGCGCCCTCGTGCTTCGAGCGAACGTGCTTTCGAGAGCAAAATATCAACTCCACCCTGTGCCTTCGAAGGAACGGATGCAGTCACAAGCAATAGCAGCGCCAACAGCAGGCGAAAACGAATATATTGTGTCATTGCAATCAGCCTCAGGTTAGGTTTCCCACGTCGCCAAACGGCGTTCAGCAACGCGCTCGGTCAGCCAGCGAACCCAGGCAACAATCACAAATGTGAGAGCAAGAACAAGCAAAGGGATCAGCCAATAGTCTTCGATCAGGAATACGGTGCCATATTGAACGCGATCGAGCTCGCCGTTGTGGTAAGCCTGGGTTCCGACAAGAAAGGAATCAAAACGGCCGTTGCGAGAAACCGCTACGCCGCCATATACCGGGCCCTGGCGCTCCGAAGGAGTGAATAATGCGCGGATAGCGGGCATGGGATCACTGCCGCTTGGATCGATCGCAACAACCACGCGATCTTTGCGCAAAGGAGAAACGAAGCTTTCCAGAATCGCGTCCAAACCCGGATTTCCAGCCGCCAGGCGATTCAACCGTACGCCATCGTATTCACGGAACGGCCATTCCGGATGCATGAACAACGTAGTTGCCGGGCTCTCATTGGCATGCATTCCGGGGTCCGAGAAGGCGAGAGGCATGCTTGCCGACCATTCCGACAGCAGTGGCTGCGATTGCGGCGTGCCGATCACAACCAGGTCCTTGTCCTGCACATTCTCTGGATGATCTGCACCTGCAACCGTCAGGCGGTTAGCAAGCGCTCCCGTCTGCGCTCCGAAGAATCCTGCCATGTCCAGCAGGGTTTCGTATTCGCCCAAACTTGCATGATTCGGCATGATGACCGCGGTGCGGCTTAGGTCGGGCCACTCCGTGAACGGGTAGCCTGCGTCTGCAAACAGCTCGAGTCGCGGCAAGACAACCGAGTGCGGAAGACCACTCAGATCGATGGTCGAATCCCGGTGAATGGCGAGAGACTGGCGCGTTCCCTCGGGCGGAGCGCCGTGTTCGAAATAGAAGTCGACAGTGAGTGTGTTTGTGTAGGTGAGCATGCTGCCGGTGGGCAGCCGCATGACTTCCTGCTCCTCAACAGGAGTCGAAGCCGGTTTGAGCTGAATGGTGTCAATGTCTCTACCATTCAGGCGCACGTGAAGGGCGGCCTGCGATCCCTGGGGAATTCCGTTATATCGAAACTTGAGCAGCAATGGCACCGATTGCCGCGAACGCAAAAACAAATCAGGCGGCAAGCGGAAATAGAGATTGAGCGAGCCCGTTCCCTGCAGCTTGAGTCGCTCTTCAGTCGTATAAGCGCCAATTGCGGAGGGTTGGTCCGCCTGGAGCCATCGGGGCGCGCTGTAAACGGGCCGCCCCGCCGGGAGGACAGTGGGAACGCGGAGACTCGCGGCATGCGGCATATGACTCTGGTTCGTCAGCGCTCGAGACGCATTGAGCACATCGTCGGAAGTATCCCCCGTAACAATCAGCAACTTGCCATACGGATCGTGCGGGTTGTCGCGCATCGCAAGGAGAGGGCCCGAGCCAGCGGGTAGCGACAAGCCTGCAAGCAGGCTCGATCCCCGCACTGCAAAGACGACAGCGTTGCCATTGGGGAATTCGCCCACGGTCACGGGAAAATGCACGCCGCGCACGTCCGACAGCACGCCGAGCCATGACGCGACAAGCGACGCGCCTTCCAGGGTACTTTCGTCCGGCGCATCGCCGAAGACCACAGGGAGACTCCATGCGTGAAGGCCGGATGGATCGAAGAACGGAAGAGGAAGCAATGACAGATCGTTCGCGAGCGGCAACCTCGTCCCACTCATGATGACGGTGCTCGCGGGATTGAACATTACCCAGGTGGCTCGGGCGCATGAGTCGCATGTGCCCTGAAGCCGGAAAGACAGCGTATTCTCGTTCGTCAAGAGATCGGTGGGCAACGTGAATTCAGTCTGAGAAGACTCGCCCGGCAACAAGATAATCGTTCCGACGGCGGCCCCGTTCAATGTGACTTCCAGGTGCGCTTCACTCGGTTTCAAGTCCGGGGCCGCATAGCTCAAGCGCAGGACAGCGTCGGTTGTCACCTTGTTGACCGGCTCACCGAAAAAGAAACTGAGCGATGCTCCACTGCCCTTCAACGACAAGTTCTTTGTTTCGCCGGCAACTCCAAGCTCGAACTGATCGTGGAAGTTGGCGGTTTGGACTGCCGCTGCCTGCTTCGTCGGTGAGAGTTCCTGCGTTTCGAGATCGGAAGCTTTCGTATGGAGCGGCAACAGAATGCATCCGAAAAGCAAGATTGGCGCGACGAAGGACGTGGCCCGGCCTTTGCGCCTCGAGGGAAGCGGGTCCTCTTCCGTAGCAGGTGCAGGCGTGAAAAAGCCGAAGGGAAGCATCACGATGCCGCGAATCGCAAGCAGGAATATCACCACCAGGCTGCGCAGGGGGCGATCGCTGGAATGGGAGCTATGCAGCGCGCGCCAGGCTCTCCGGCGTGAACGCGTCATTCTTTCGATCTGATCCACCTGTTCTGCTGTCAGTTCCGGCAAGAACAAATGCAGGTTTCGGCCGGCCGAGTGCGCTACCAGCGCCGGAATCTGACAGGCATAGCTGCCTTCTCCGATCGCAAGCAGAACAGAGCCGCCACGCGCGAGTTCCACGGGCTCCTCAACTTTGAGCATCGCACCGTTGCGCGACAAGAGGACGGTTGTCCCGTCGATCTGAGATGGACCTTCCGATACCAGACGCGGGTCAAGCTTCAATTTGACGGGCAACTTCGCGCGCAGGGAGGCGCCAGCTCGCAACTGTCTGCGTTCCCATGCGACTGAAGCCGCCACGGACAGGATCATCGTGCTGTAAAGCGTCCACACACCGTTCATGATGATCGTGTCGCGATGCGCGGGGTCGGCAACGAATCTCCGTTCAGCCATGACAAGTCCGGAGATGTTGAGAGCGAGCAGGAACAGGTAGGGCAGGGCGATGCGGCGATCGAAATAGGATCGCCGGAGGATGCCGCCTTTGCTGGTTACGTTGAATTTGCCGAGACGCGGGTTGATGAGCGCCAGCAAAGTCGGGAATAGGATGTACGGCGCCAGAACGACTTCGTAGATCTCGTTCCAGAAAGAGTGGCGATGACGACCCTGGACGCGGGAATTCGTCATGGTCGACAGAACGAGGTGAGGAAACGCATAGGCAAGAATCGCCCATGTATACCCATAGATGTTGACCTTGCCGAACAGCAGGTAGACCAGCGGCACGGTGAGGAAGATCAGGCGCGGCACAGCAAAAAGAAAATGCGTGGTCGCATTGAAATAGCAGAGCCGCTGCGGGAACGAAAGCCCTGAAGCGAAGAGAGGGTTTTCGACGCGAAGAATCTGAGTCATGCCGCGAGCCCAGCGAATGCGCTGCCCGATATGCGCGGCCAGGCTTTCGGTCGCGAGTCCCGCCGCAAGAGGAATGTTGAGATAGGCGGTGTTCCAGCCGCGGCGCTGCATGCGCAACGCAGTGTGCGCATCCTCCGTCACGGTCTCCACCGCAATCCCGCCGATCTCATCAAGAGCACTTCGCCGCAACACGGCGCACGATCCGCAGAAGAAACTTGCATTCCACAGATCGTTTCCGTCCTGTACGAGGCGGTGAAAGAGCTCGCCCTCATTGGGGACAGTACGAAACTGACCAAGATTTCTCTCGAATGGATCAGGAGAATAGAACTGGTGCGGCGTCTGCAACAACCCCAGCCCGCGATCGCGGAGGAACCACCCGAGCGTCATCCGGAGAAACGATCGCGAAGGAACATGATCGCAATCGAAGATCGCAACGAACTCGCCGCTCAGATGCTCGAGTGCGTGGTTGATGTTTCCGGCCTTGGCGTGCGCATTGTCGTTGCGAGTGACGTACTCCACGCCGGCCTGTGCGGCAAACTGGCGGAACTCCGGCCGGCGTCCATCGTCGAGAAGCAGAACCCTCATTTTGTTCGCCGGATAATCCAGTGCTCGCGCGGCCAGCACGGTGCCCTTCACCACGTGAAGCGGTTCGTTGTATGTGGGAATGAGAACATCGACGGTCGGCCAGTCCGCCGGATTCCCTTCAAGGGGCAGCGGTGGCCTTTTCAAGGGTCGGAGCGTCTGGAAATAACCAAGTATCAAAGTTGAGAATGCGAAAAATTCAGCTGCGAGGAGCATCAGGACGAAGGCAGTGTCCCAATGGTGCAAGTGTCCTGCGCTCGTGATGCCTTCACATGTCTGAGTTACGCGCCAATACCCATAGCGCAGTGTACTGAAGACGGAGATCGTCATCAGTACCATGGTGACTGTGAGCGAGCGCGACGCGCTGTTGAGGAGGATTCCGATCCCGATCAGTGCAGCGCCGAAGATGGCCTGTTCCTTCCAGGCAAGAGGCAGGATGATCAACGGCACAAGCGCGGCTGCGGAAGGGAGCGCAAGCAGCCCAAGGAAAAAAGTTTTTAAAGGCGAGTGCCGCCTCGATCGCGGAACGGATCTGATCATGAAAGCCACCTCAACCCGCGACACCGCAATATGGGATCGAGTGCGTCAGCGGAAATTGGCGGAGAAAAAACTTAGATTGCAACACACTCCATGTTTGCCTGGCGGGCAATCTATTCTCCATGCCACCTCTCGCGTGAGATTTCGAGCAAGAGACAAACGATCAATGATCGACGCTGTTGCGCCGGACGATATAGTTCGAGCTCGTTTGTCGACTGCTTCTTGGGTGCGACAGGAGACGATTTGGTTGCTTGCTTCGCAGGAGCGAACATCGAACCTGGATGGAATGACGTTGATGCGTCAGAGCTTAGCGCGCGCCGATCCGGCTGGGGAAAACCGCCACGGCGTACGCTCGCATCTAAGGAATCTCGAAAGCAACCAGAAAAAAAGCGACATGCGACTAAAAAGTTTTTTGATGTTGTTCCTGATTGCGCTCATTCACGGGAGTTGTTCCGCGCAAAGCTGGCTGGCAATTTGGAAAAGCTACTCCGCGGCCTTCATGGACAACCAAGTGCGCGTAATCGATCACGACGCCAATAATCGCACGACCTCTGAAGGACAGGCTTATGGAATGTTCTTCGCATTGGTCGCCAACGATCGGTCTCGGTTCGACGGCCTCCTGCATTGGACCGAGACGAACCTTTCCCAGGGAGATCTGGCGAGGCATTTGCCGGCATGGCTCTGGGGTCAGAACAAGAACAATCAGTGGGGCGTGCTCGACGCAAATTCCGCATCGGATGCCGACCTCTGGATGGCGTATACGCTGCTCGAGGCGGGCAAAGCGTGGAATGAGCCCCGCTATACGAGGATTGGTTCCGCCTTGGCACACCGTATTGCGACGGAAGAAGTGGTCGAGGTACCGAACCTCGGCACCATGCTTGCACCAGGGCCAAGCGGGTTCGAGCATGGTGGGACCTATCGACTCAACGCGAGCTATGTTCCGCTGCAACTGGTTCTGCGCCTGAGCCACCTGGCGCCTGACGGACCATGGAAACAAGTTGCGCAATCGGTGCCCGCGCTGGTGACTGCTTCGTCGCCCCACGGGTTCGCATCGGACTGGATCGAATTCGGCGCTCAGCCCGCTCCAACCATAGGGAGCTACGATGCCATTCGCGTGTATTTGTGGGCAGGCATGCTGGACGCAGCCACCCCCCATCGCGATCAGTTGATGAAGTCTCTCGATGGAATGGAGAACTACCTCAAAACGAGTCAGACGCCTCCGGAGAAGGTGAATCCGGACGGGACGGTTGTGGATGCTAAAGGTCCCGTGGGATTCTCTGCAGCCTTGCTCCCGTATGCCTTGGCGCTCGGTGCAAATCAGATTCGCGATCAACAGATGGCGCGCGTGAGTGCAGACCTGAAGCCGCAGACCGGCCTTTTCGGTGCTCCTGCCAAGTACTACGACCAGAACCTGGCGCTGTTCGGGCTCGGCTTTATGCAGCGGCAATTCTGGTTTGACGCAGAGGGCGCGCTCAAACTGAGCTGGAAACGCAACTGACCGCTGCGCACCGAATCGAGCTGGAATTTCCGGTTCACCCGGATATGCGATGGACGCGATAAGCTGCTGCTGATGCCTATTTCTATCCTGAAATACACGGAGGCACATGCAGCACGTCACGCGCAGAAAGCTGATTACATCTCTTGCCGGAACCGGAGTTGCTGCGTCGGCGGGATCAACCCTCTTTCCTCTCTCCGTATCTTCAGAGGGGCGGAACGGCTTCGTCGACATCCAGCGGGCACCTGACCTGGTTACAGCCTTTACAGGTCTCGATCATTCGTTCGCCCTGCAGCGCAGCGGAAGCGCATGGAGTGCAGGCGGAGCGCGGGTCCGCTATGAGTTGCAAGCCGCCGGCATGCATATCTATGTGGCCGCCGCTGGGGTTGAGCCCACACATCTCCACATACGCTGGAACGCTGCCATCCGCGAAGACGTTCTTATCCTGGGCGATGCCTGGGAGCGCAGCTACGGCGACCTGCACTGGGCTTCGATGGTTCCGGAGAGAGCGATGCCGTGGTATTTCCTTCTCCTCGACGGAAACGCGCTGCATGGTTACGGAGTGAAGACCGACTCGGGCGCTCTCTGCTTCTGGCAAATCGATCCGCAAGGGATTTCTCTTTGGCTCAATGTGTGCAACGGTGGCGCCGGCGTTGTTCTCGGCGATCGTGAACTCCTCGCCGCGACAGTCGTGATAGTCCGAGGGACACCGGGCGACCCGCCTCTCCGAGCCGCCAATACCTTCTGCCAGAAACTGTGCGATCATCCACGCCCGCCGCAGGTCGTCTATGGCAGCAATGACTGGTACTACGCTTACGGACAAAACTCAGCTGCTCAGATCGTGCGCGACGCCGCTCTGGTCGCGGATCTGGCTCCGAGCGATGGCCCGCGGCCCTTCACTGTCATCGACGATGGATGGAAGAACAAGTCAGCCTATCCGGATATGGGCGCCCTGGCGTCTGCCATTCGCGGTCACGATGTGCGTCCGGGTCTTTGGATTCGCCCCCTGCAGGCTCCTTCTGGTACGCACGAAGACCTGCTGCTGCCGGCGGAACGCTATGGCCGCCGCACCGAGCGGCAAAGAGATATTGCGTACGATCCAACCAACCCTGACGGGCTGGAGGCCATTCTCGCCAAAGTGAGGGAGGCGACGGGTTGGGGCTATGAGCTCGTCAAGCATGATTACTCCACCTACGAGTTCCTCGGGCAGTGGGGATTCGAGATGGGTCCGGAGCCCGCGCTGCCGGGCTGGAATCTGCACGACCGCAGCAGGACAAATGCCGAGGTCATTCACGATCTCTATCTCGCGATTCGGCGCACGGCTGGCGACGGCACGATCCTTGTTGGCTGCAACACGATTGGCCATCTCAGTGCGGGCATCTTCGACGCACAGCGAACGGGCGATGACGTGAGCGGCCAACTATGGGAGCGCACCCGGCGCATGGGCGTGAATACCCTCGCATATCGTCTTCCCCAGCACCGCGCATTTTTCGCGCTGGACGCCGACTGCGTTCCCATCACCACTGAAACTCCGTGGGCATGCAATCGTCAGTGGCTCGATCTGCTGGCGCGGAGCGGTACTGTGCTTCTCATCTCACCGCAGCCGGCAGCGATGGGGCAAGAGCAAAGAGAGGCGGTGCGAGAAGCGTTTGCGATCGCCGTTGCAGCCGATAACCGCGCCCTGGCCGTCGACTGGCAAACCAGCACCACACCGCATCACTGGGAGTTCGGGGGCTCGTCCGCGGCGCACAAAGAATATGACTGGTATCAGGTCGCTGGAGCGTGGCCATTCCAACTTTGACTCATGTCGCTCATGCGATCTTGAGGGGCCGAGAGAGAATCGGAATCGGCAGTCTTCCGACCCTTGACAACCATTGAGTACGGTCGTACTCTTTAGCCATGCGATATTCGCCCGAACACAAAGCCAGGAATCACGAAAGAATTCTTGCTGCGGCGTCGCGTTCTTTCCGCGAGCGCGGCGGCGACTCGAGCGGCATCGGGACCGTGCTGAAAAAGGTGGGCCTGAAAAAGGGTGGATTCTATCGGCATTTCAAGAGCAAGGACGACTTGTTCGTCGAGGCGATGGCACGGGCCATCGAGGAAACAGGAAGGGGGATGGAGGAGGTTGCAAGGGCTGCACCCCCAGGTCAGGCATTGAAGGCGATTATCGAGCGCTATTTGAGCGTAGGCCATGCGAATTCGCCGGGAGCAGGCTGTGTGCGCGCAGCTCTCGGACCGGAACTCGCACGCAAGCCGCTGGCTGTGCGGCAAAGGATTGAGGCATTGCTGGATGGCTATCGCGAACGGCTTTCGCCGTTCATGCCGGGGAAGACGCGCGACGAGAAATTAGCGAAGTGCAGGTTGTTATTCCCCAGCATGGCGGGGATGCTGATGATGATCCGGGTGATTCCGGATCCCAAAAGGCGTGAGCAGAGGCTGATGGAGGCGAGAGACTTCTTTATGAAGTGCTTCGCTGAAGGGTAATTTTTTTGTCTAGAAAGAGTACGATCGTACTCTTTATGAGAAACAATCGCTAGAACACAAGTGGAGAGGAGAATCCAATGAAATTCCCGATGCTTTTTCCGATGGCTGCGGTTCCTGAAATCTCGGGCGCGCAATCACAACCTCAGGTCGCCAACGGACTGCCGAGCGTGGCCATCCCTAAGACCACCGCGGTCCTCGTCATTCAGACGCCCAAGCAAGGCGTGACGTTCCAGCAGGTCATGGCGGTCATCCCGGAAGAGATTCGAGCCACTGTGAAGCTCTACCTCGACGGCAAAATCCGCGAGTGGTTTTCGCGCGGCGACGGGAAAGGCGTCGTCTTCCTGGTGGATGCGACCAGCGCGGACGAGGCTCGAGCCATGCTGAAATCGCTGCCCCTTGAGAAGGCGCAGTTGATGAACGCCGAGTACATTCCGGTCGGTCCGCTGATGCCTCTGCGGGCATTGAACCCGGAAGCGCTGCAATGACTCTTCTCATGAAGATGGACGCATTTCAACCACAGAAATCCGAGAAAAGGAGACAATCATCATGCCACAACAGATGATCTGGTTTTTCGTCAGCATCGCATTCAGCTTTACAGCATGGGGGATCATCACCGCCCGAACCATCTGGCCGGAACTCCGGGCACGATCGCGCGCCGAAGCCTTGCGGCCTCTGCTCATCCTGCACAGCTTTCGCTTCATCGGATTGGCGGTCCTGGTTCCTGGTGTCGTCTCACCGGATTTGCCGCCGGCGTTTGCACATGCGGCAGCTTATGGCGATTTCGTGGCGGCGATCCTCGCGCTGATTTCGCTTCTATTACTGCCGACTGCAGCCGGCACCGCCGCCGTCTGGGTCTTTAACGTCTGGGGCTCAGCCGACCTGATCAACACGTTCTATCAAGCGGGTCACGCAGGACTCCTGGCAGGACAACTGGGCGCGGCATTCTTCCTTCCGACCTTGATTGTGCCGCTGCTGTTCATTACGCACGGAGTCGGTTTCCGGATTCTCATGCAACGCGAACCGGTACCTGCAATGCAAGAAAGCCGGCACCTGGCATAGTTTGCAGGAACACTTGAGTAGACTACCTATAACCGGCGCGAGATGCCGCTCGAATTCAAAAGAACTTGAAGGGAGAATTGTCGTGAACGTATTGACCGCAGAGCAGGCGCACCTGTTTGTCCACAACGTGGTGCTGGCGATTCTCAAGACTGAAAGCCGTACGACAAAGTCAATTCTTGCAGCGGTACCCAATGTGTATCTCGATTACCGGCCCGATCCATGCGCAAAGACTGCGAACGAATTGCTTCGCCATATTGCAAGCGCCGACAATTTCTTTCTGAAGTCGGTAGTGGATGGATCGTTTGTGCCGGGCAGCGTGAAGATTCCGGAGGACGTGAAGACACCGGAAGAAATCGTCGAGTGGTATGGAACAGAGTACGCAAAGAATTTCGATGCGGTCTGCAACTTAACGGGAGAACAATTGATCAAGATGGTGGATTTCAGAGGACTATGGGAGCGACCTGCCTACGCTTTTCTCCAGGCAGGTCTGTTTCATACCATTCACCATCGGGGACAATTGTCTACCTACTTGCGTCCCATGGGCGGCAGAGTGCCGGCGATTTATGGCGAAAGCTACGATTCCGCGGAAGCAAAGAAAGCTGTGCAAGCTCTGGCCTGACTTGTTCTGGAGATCGGGTTACGGAAATTAACAGCTTTATGGTGGACCTGGTCGGGATCGAACCGACGACCTCTTCCATGCCATGGAAATGCCAAAAACATAAGTTATTGACGGTAAAGCAGTTAGAAACCGGCATAACCGGCAAAACCGGCCTTCTGGGCGGCCTTTGACACAAACTTTGACACAAACTTTTCGGGCCGTGGGCTGGGTCGTGGCGGGCCAGCTCACACAATCTTGGCACAACCTTGCATTGATTGCTGGTCAAGCTCAAACGAGCTTTCGACTCGAAGATAAATTGTTCCCATCCTTGGGAACGATTATACTGATTTATGAGGTGCGGTGCCATGGAACTGAATTTTGAGACTCTCACAACCACTGAGGCGGCCGTCGTCGCCGGGGTTTCTGTCGATGATGTGAATCGGGCGATCGATCGTAAAATCCTGCCCGAGAATCTTTATTGGACCGCGACCGTCCGCACACTGAAGCGAGATGCTTGTCTCTGGATTGCGTTTTGGTTTGAAACCTCGGAATGGCTCACTCCTGACGCTCGGCAACGAATGATTTCGGAAGGATCGAACCGATGCCCTTCATGGGCTGAGCTCCGAACCTGCCAGTTACAGGAATCGCGAACGATCAAAGTCGGTATTCAAGACATTTGGGATGAGGTCAACGCTCGCCTCAACGAATTACAGAACGCACAGAAGATGGTGATTGAAGACCCCGAAATACTTTCGGGAACGCCAGTCATCCAAGGCACCAGAATTCCGGTTTACGACGTTGCCAGTCTCGTAGACGAGAAGACTCCAATGGATGAGCTAAAGGAACTGTATCCGCGCTTGTCCGAGGAGCAGTTTCGTCTCGCTTCTTTGTACGCGAAGGCTCGGCCTCTCCGGGGCCGCCCAAAGCGGAAAGCTCTGCCCGAATCGAGCAGGATTTCCGTCTCGAAGAAGCATCTTCGAGAGGCCTCCGTAGGAGGATCTAAGCGTGCAAAAATTGCTGGTCGATGAAAATCTCAGCCCGAGTTTGGTCGGGCTGGCTACTGACAAGGGATTCGTGTGCTCGCACGTCAATCATCTCGGTCTTACTGGGCAGAAGGATTGGCAGCTGAAGACGACAATTCTCGATGGCGATTGGACGTTCATCACGAACAACGGTGTCGACTTTCGGGGATCGGCGAAGAAGCCTGGTAGCCAAGGAATCTATGCAGATGTTCCCCTTCACGCGGGCCTCGTCTGTGTCGATGCTCCGGGAGGTCTGAACCTGGAGAGTCAGAAGCGCCTCTTTGATCTCGTTCTGTCGAATCTCGAAGAAGAAGGAGCTCTCACAAATCAAATCCTGCAAGTCACGCTTTCGCCTGACGGATCGGTGGAGCTTGCTCGCTACGAGATGCCTACCTGATCGGTTGCAGATTCGAATACGGCTATCGACACCTCTGATCGCTCCTTCAGTCGACTGCCGCCGCAATAATGCGCCCAGGAAGAGTCCCAAGATCCCCTCCCACGAGGCCGCACATTCCGTATGTTGGGAGGTGGAGCCGGACCTTGTCCGACATCCTGACTAATGCTGCAAAAGAATCTGCTTCCATCTTTCGCATAATATGACCGCGATGAAGTTGAACTGTGTACTCGGTGATCCCCAAATCATATGCCACTTGTTTGTTCAGTAAGCCGCTTGCCAACATCGGCAATATTTCCCGTTCTCTGGGCGTTAGAGATTCGTATCGCGCCATTAAACGAGCATGTTCGTCGGCCTCGTGGGCGATGGCGATATTCTGTTGCAAAGCCCGCTCCACAGAATTAAGCAGCGAGGCTCCGTTTACCGGCTTAGTTTGAAAGTCACTAGCGCCTTGTTTCATAGCGCTTACTGCTAACGGAATATCGCCGCGGCCCGTAAGGAAGATGATCGGTATAGGACACCTTTCAGTATTAAGGTGCGCTTGCAGTTCAATACCGGACATGCCCGGCATTTGAATGTCAACGATGAGGCATCCAACCTTGCGTTTGGCTCCAGAACGCAGAAAATGCTCAGCGGAGCTGAAACACAGCGCAGACATGCCCTCCGCCTGGATTAGATCTTGCAAGGCGTCCTGCATTGACTTGTCGTCGTCCAGAATTGCCAATAGGTGCGAAGTACCCACGATCGTCATGTGCGAAAGGTAACGCAATCAAAGCCCATATGCAATCGGGTATTGGTAGGGAAAATTACCACTCGAGTGGTAGTTAACTAGATCGGAAGGATTAGGCTATCAATTTTGAAGTTCCATTGAGCTCTCTCAGCGATAGGTGCACAATCCAAAACACTTGCTCGACTGCTGCGGCCGGCGGTCTAGAGTTTTTCTGCAATCAGGATGCAGACACCTGACGAATGTTCGTGATTGATCCCGAGCGGAGGAGCCGCACTCAAAGGCATCACGCCGACATTCTTTGCAACAAACGGGTATCTGGCTTCGAGGTAGTTTCGTACCATTTGTGCTCGCGCGTAGGACGACGACATGGCATCTGCTGGTTCCGGCAAGTCCGAATACCCTTCGATCACAATCGGGTATTTGAAGATCGCATCCCCCAATGAAGCGACTACTGTATCGATTGAATGTTTTCCTTCCGGGCTCAGTTCTTCGGTGCCGTGTGGGCCATGCTGAAACAGGCTGGTTGCTTCCAGCCAAGCGCGCGGACTTCGGGCACTGCTGAACAGTTTGCTGCGCCTATATTCCCGAGGGGAGAGACTCGCGAGGTTGTAATACCCACGTTGATTGAAAAATCCCTTGAAAAAGAAGTTGTGCTTTAGGGCTTCGGTGTCTTCCGCCATGTTCCCCGTCGCGGCATTGATATTGCTGAGCGTCTCGTTGATGTTTTGCGCTGCAGTAACGCCGTTTGCATCGGGACCGAGAGCTTGAGCCAGACTTTGACGCAACTGGCCGACCGTCGCATCGGCTTGAGAAGATGCAGAGTTGATCTTGCTCATTGTGTCATCGAGCTTCTGGGGCAGTTGGCGCTGCTGAATATCAACTACCATGCTCTTCACTTGAGCAGAAGCCTGATTCATGTTTGACGTCGTTGACTGCACGCTCGCCAAAGTCCCTCTGATTTGGGTCGCCACTGTGTCATCTCGGAGAAGCATCCCGGCTGTTCCGTGACCTTCCTTTAGGCCCACCAGCAGATCGTTCGCGTTTCCTACGGCTCCGTTGACACCATCGAGGGCAACATTCAGCTTTCCTCCTAGTTGCTTCATTGTCGCGTCTGCATCATTCATGACCCCAAGGCCATGATCCAGCAATTCGGAAAGCGTTATGGGAGCTTTGCTTTGCAACACAGAATTGGCAGGGGCAATCGAAGCGCCCGGTGACCCGGGATGAATCGTAAGAAAGGTGTTTCCTACGACGCCCTCAGTGTCCACCGTTACTACTGAGTCTGTTCGGACCAGCCCATTAAATTGATCATCAACCTTCATCTGGACACGAAACTGACCGTTCGGGGAGCCGGGTACATCAACCTTCGTGACCTGGCCCGCATCCATTCCAGCGACCTGCACCTTTGATCCCTTGGTGACACCATCGAGATCTGAGAAGTTGGTGTAGAGCAGCACGTGATGCGAGAACGCCTCGTGACGGCTTCCAATCAGAAAAATCCCGAGCGAGAACAGTGTCACACCGGCAATGATGAATATTCCTACCGCAAGAAATCGTCTAGGCATTTGAATCACTCCGTGATGAGCCCGCGAGCGACGCTGTTCTCGCTCCGGCTTACTTCTTCGACCGTTCCGAAGGCAACGAGATTCCCTGTATCAAGCACAGCGACACGGTCTGCGACTCGGCGGACCCCGTGGATGTCATGCGTAACGATGATTAGCGCTGTGTTGTGGTCGGCCTTGCGCCGCATAAGCAGTTCGTCAATCTCGGAGGCCGTGATACGGTCCAGTCCACTGCTCGGCTCATCGGCCAAGACGATCTTCGGTTCTAGCACCAGCGCTCTCGCCAGGCCGGCCCTCTTCTTCATCCCTCCAGAGAGCGCGGACGGAAATTTCCCCCCATGAGCTGCTAAACCCACATCGCCAAGCAGACCGCGGACTATCTCGTCTATTTCTTCTTTGGATTTTGTAGTCAACCGCCTGAGCGGCAATGCAAGGTTCTCGTATAGCGTGAGGGAATCAAACAGGGCAGCGTCCTGAAACAGATAGCCGAGTTTCTTTCGGACACCAGATAAGCGATGTCTATCCATCCCGACAACGTTGTCCCGATCAACCCAGATCTCTCCCGAGTCCGGACACATGAGGGCCATGGTTAGCTTTAGGGTGACGCTTTTACCCGTTCCGCTGCGACCCAGAAGGCAGAGAGCCTGACCCTGCTCGACATGAAAGGACACGTCATTCAGCACACGCTGTGCGCCGAATGACTTCACTACCCGCTTGAATTCGACCGCGATGGCATTGGGCTCGTTCATAGGGCAGTGTCCGGAAACAGGAAATAGATGCACTTAATCAGCAGGACGTCCGCAAGGATAATCAGCAGAGAAGACACAACGACGCTCTTGGTTGCTGCTTCACCGACGCCCTGCGATCCCTTGTTTGTCGTATAGCCGAAGTATGAAGAGACGGAGCCGATGATGAATCCGAATACAGTCGTTTTAAGAGTCGGCGCGACGAAATTAGACCACTGGAGATAGTCAAAGGCTCTGTTGAGATAAAGAGTTGGCGCAATGTGAGACGACAGTGCTTCGGAAAGATAACCTCCAAAGAGTCCGGCAAAATCCATGAAAAGCGTCAAGAACGGAAGAGCAATTACGCAAGCCAGGACTCGTGGAACGACCAAGAACTGGAATGAATCGATGGACAGCGACTGGATCGCGTCGATTTGTTCTGAAGCGCGCATGTTGGCCAGAACTGCCCCAATCCCCGATCCAACGCGTCCTGCGAGCAGGAGTCCCGCCACTAAAGGGCCAATCTCCACGAAGAACGATACTGCCTGGACGGCGGGAATCATCGCGGTCGCCCCAAATGTCACTAAAGTCGATCTCGTATGGAGAGTCATTACAGCTCCCAAAGCAAACCCAGAAACGACAATGAGAGCGATCGATCTGTTTCCGATTTCGGCGAGTTGGCGTGAGAGTTGGGCGGCTTCGAATGGAGGCCTGATGGAATCGATCAGTACCCTGAGGCTGAATAGTCCCATCTTCCCGACTAGTTCCAGCCATCTCGTGAGCCAGCCCATTTGCCTCTCCTATCGAGATGCCATGCTTCCCATCGAATAGGAAGTGAGCGTCTGACAGCGTGATAGTAGCAAGCATGGGAGGTCGGTGAAACTAGATGTTCCTATAGGATCGGCTCTAAGCTAAGGCACTAGCCTCATAAATGAGAGCTTCCCGGTCCGAGAGTGTACGAAACTGAGGTTCGAGGCAGGGAAAAGCGATGCGGTCTACCGAGGTCTGGAAAGAAAACACCCGGCCACAACAGATGCCGCAGACGCAGATTTCTCGCTCTACCTGTTACGCCAGCTCGATTGTGCGTACATCTTGCGGAGTTCCGTTCGGCATTTAAGGGCAAAGTCGTTCAGTGGGTCTGGATGTTGCTGCAAGGCGAGAGATGTGAGCTCCGAAATGCTCATGTTCTTCTCTCCATATCGCTCGACTAAGTTCCGCACGAATGCGTCCGCGGCCTCAAGCACGCTGCTAGACGCAAAGAGCCTGATTCGGTTTACCAGCGCGTACATCGACGTGAGTTCCTCGATGGTGTCCAAGCTCTGCAAAAGCGCCTTGGCGTAGCAAGTTGTCCCCTGACGAATAAACTCCGAGTATAATTCTTCGCGTTGCGCAATCTCCCGGTTGGTCAACTCACGTTGGGTCACGCTTCGTTGGAGTACGAAGTTGCTCAGAACCGGAGTTGAGGCACCGATAATAGAGCCACTCAGAGCGGCCAGAACACTGGTCAATGTATTATCCATCGCGCTTATACCCGCCTTCACATGGCAGCTGCTCCACGCCTGAGATGTGCGCTGCCGGTAATCCATGTGATTGACCGATCATGTCGGATCATCATCTGCTAGAGGACAATCTTCAGATCGCTTCAACAAGCACCGAGCAATTAGCTATTCGCTTTCGACGGCTCGCATAATTGTCCCCATCTCCATCGCGTTATTCGATGGGATCTCGTGAAGCGAAAGAGCGAGCTGATCGGTAGAAAGGCCCGTGAGACTTTGAAATGTCTCCCAGAGAAGCCGAAGAAGATCGGTTTTCTCTTCGGCTGTGTGGCCGGCACGCAGTACACAATTCAACGCAGCTGTGGCCGCCTCCACCCCACCGGTATACCCAGATCCCTTCGGATACGAGAGGAAGATCACACGCACGAACTGCTTCGGCACCCTCATGATTAGGCAATGGATTTGCGTGATTTCATCTGCGATCTTTGCTTTGTCTTCGTTTGAGATAGTTCCATCTTGTGTTATCGCGGTGTAGAGCGGCATGACTGTCCCCTTTGTTCATGGGGCCATCGCAACGAACGCGTATATTGCAACACTCTTATACGGTAGCCTCATGGCGAAGAGTAATAACATTTGCATGATGGACGCAATTGGGTTCTGGGCTCGAAAACTACTACTCGGGTGGTAGCCCACTAATGCGCGGGAAGAAGGACAGGCACTGGAGTGAAAGTACCAAGCTATTTGGGAGAAGCGATCTTCAGCTTATCGGCCATTCTCACCAATTCAATCAAAGAGCCAGCTTCCATCTTTTGCATTAGGTTGCCCCTGTGAATCTTTACGGTTGCCTCGCTTGCTCCAATTTCCGAGGCGATTTGCTTGTTGAGCAGACCGGATACGACGAGAGTCATCACCTCTCGTTCTCGTCCGGTCAACGTCTCGTAACGCTCCTGGACATGGAGGAGTTCGGCCTGCTGTTCCCGCGTCACTCGATCACGCTGTAGAGCCTGTTGGATTCCGTCTAACAGGTCCTGATCTCGAAACGGCTTCGTTAAAAATTCCACAGCACCCGACTTCAGCGCCCTAACAGACATTGGTATGTCGCCGTGCGCGGTAATGAAGATGATGGGTATCCGAATGCCTGTCGCGGCTAATAGGCTCTGGAAATCGAGGCCGCTCATCTGGGGTAACCTTACGTCAAGAACCAAGCAACTCGGGCCAGGCGGCTGGCCCTTGTTCAGAAACTCTTGGCTATTTGCGAACGATTCTGCACGAAGGCCAACCGACTCCACGAGGTCTTGAATGGCCTGACGCATGCCACGATCGTCATCGATGATGAACACGGTAGGCATCGTGGGCGCCTTCATGCGGTTGCCTCGACCTTGCTTGGAAGCGAGAAGTGAAACGTTGCGCCCGCTCTCTGATTGTTGGTGGCCCAAATGCGTCCTCCGTATGACTCCACGATCGAGCGCGTAATGGTGAGGCCCATACCCGTTCCATGCGATTTGGTCGTATGAAAAGGGGCAAAGATCTGTTCAGTGTTTTCGGTCCGCAATCCGATACCAGTATCGCTGATGGAAACAATTAGACGACCTTCTGGATCGATTCGCGATCTGATCGTTAATTCGCCTCCGCTTTCCTTCATGGCCTCGATCGCATTCAGCATGAGGTTCATGAAGACCTGTTGAAGTTGTACTCTATCTGCCATGACTTCAGGGGTCTCGTCCTCAGGTGCGAAATGTATCGTTATGAAGTGCCGATCAGCTTCGCCTCTCAACAGAACGGTCAATTCGCCAATGACTTCCTTCACATCGACGATTTGGCGCTTTGGGGGCATTCCCGTTTTATAGAACGACTGCAAGCTGTTGATAACATCCGCCGCACGGTTGGAGTCATATTCAATCCTGTCCGCTGCAGCCCGCGCTCTCTCCAAGTCGGGTGGATCATGTGCCAACCACCGCGAAAGAGCGTTCGCGCTTGTGATCGAGGCTGCCAGTGGCTGTTTGATTTCGTGAGCCAGGGCTGCGGCCAGTTCCCCCATCATGTTGACGCGATTGATGTGAGCGAGATCAGCTTCCAATTGACGAAGCTTTTCGCGCTCCATCGCGGCATTCTTTTGTTCCGTAATGTCCATCGTGATACCGAAGTACTCTCCCAATTCTTGGGTGCGGTTGTGATGTCCCAAAGAGCGTAGAGTCCTGATCGCGCCGTCGGAGCGGACGATCCGATATTCGATGTCGTAGTCCATTCTCGCCTGAATCGCTGCATAGAACTTTTCCCGCAGGGCAGGCTCGTCCTCCGGATAAGTGGCTTTGTAAAGATGTTCGAAAGAAATAGGATCTTCGCTGGGGGCGAGTCCATATATCCGAAGGGCTTCGTCCGATAGGTGAAATATTTTCCCTGTCAAGAAATTACACGCCCAGCTGCCCGCATGGGTTAAACTTTGCGCCTCGGCAAGATATGCTTGCTCTCGCCGCAACTCCAGTGTCAATAGTTCTTGTTCGGTGACGTCTATCGTGGTACCAATGAATCCTTTAAAGACTTCACTCTCAATCACCGGAACTGCCACGCAGCGAACGTAGCGCAACTGCCCGTCGGATCGAATTATTCGCTCTACATGATCGAAACCTCGATGCTCTTCAATCATGAGTCTGATATTTTCAGCTGTCGAAGCGCGGTCTAGAGGATGGACGAGGGCCAGATACTGCTCAACTGTCGGAGCCCCGCTCTTTGAATCTAGTCCGTAGATTGCGTAGAGTTCGTCAGACCAATAGTGGCTTGAATCGCGGAACGCCCAGCTTCCAACGTGCGCGAGGCGCTGCCCCTCGCTGAGATAAAACTGTGTCTGCTTGAGTTGTTCCTCTGCGCGCTTGCGATCCGTGATGTCCTGGCAGGTGCCAAACATTTGGTAGGGCCGCCCCGATGCGTCTCTCTTCAAATGGCCAGGACTGTGAACGATTCGTACCTCGCCGCTAGGACGAACGAGACGATGCTCCGTTTCAATGGAAACTCCATCACGAACCGCTCGTGCTGCCTCCTCAAACACGTACTCCCGATCGCCAGGGTGGATTAGCTCTCGGATTGTTTCTAAATCAATGGGATCTTCTTGTGGGGTTAGGCCGTAGATGCGGCAAGTTTCGTTTGAAAAGGTCACGTGATTTGTCTCAAGATCCCAAATCCAGTGGCCCAGATGCGCAACGCTCTGGGCTTCTTCAAGTCTGGCGTTGCTCTCTTCGAGCTTGCGAGCCAGAGACTGGCGTTCTTCGTCTAAGCGCTTGCGTTCCGTGATGTCCTGGACGGTGCCGAACAATTTGCGTGGACGTCCGAAAGTCTCCTTCTCCGAGCCATCTGGCATTCCGCTCGCACGCTTTGAGGTAATTGCGTGTACGGTGCGAACTTCACCGCTGGGAAGAACAATTCGAAACTCAGCGACCGGATTCACACCCACAACAAGGTCCTCGTCCACCCCGCCGTACAGTGAATCTCGGTCATCCGGGTGTACGATTGCGCGAACGGTTGCCAAGTCCATGGAGCGTTCTTGCGGCTTTAAGCCAAAGATCCGATAGGTCTCGTCCGACCAGACGACAGTTCCGGTTTCAAGATCCCATTCCCAGTGGCCGACGTGAGCGACACTCTGAGCCTCTTGGAGTCTGGAGTTGCTTTCTTCTAATTCGCGAGACAACGCCTGACGTTCATTTTCTGCACGTTTGCGTTCCGTGATATCGGTGACGACCCCGATGTACTCGCGATTGCCAAGGCTATCAAGTCCTGCATGCGCAACCACGTGGACATATTTGACGCCACCATCGGGCATTACCAGACGGTGCTCGTCGTCCAGATCCATTCCTTCTTTCGTGGCGAGATCTCTGAGACGCCGCAAACGCTCTCGATCATGGGGGTGAATTCGATCGAATACCAGATCAAGCGTGAGATTTGTTTCTCGCGTAAAGCCCAGAATGCTATAGGTCTCGTCCGACCAGTCCAACTCCCCACTGTTGACCCTCCAGGCGAACGTTCCTGAATGACTAAGCCTCTGGGCCTCCGCCAGATACTGCCAACGTCGCTGCAGTTCAGCCTGCGCCGATCGCAAGTCTGCATTCGCCTTTTCAAGCCCCTCCCGCCGCTCTTCTTCCTGATGTACGTGAACGGGAGGTCCTTCGATGCGCCGCTTCGACATCTTATGCTCGACCTTTCTCTCGCTCGACCTGAGCCCTCCGAAGCGAGTGATCTAAGGAGCGGATGTCACGATTCTCGAAAATCTGACTTGGAGCGACTCCTGTTCTGGTTACGACCAGATTCACCATGACATGGGCCAAGTCGTCAGCTCTGATGACCTGATTGGGAAACAGAGTTCGAAAAACCGGGTAGATCCGTCGCAAGATGCGATAGCTAAGATTTGGCTCTTTTCGCGGCTCCACGGGATAGATATACGCCGGCCTCAGGATATAAAGGCGCGGAAACCCGGAGGCGACAAGCGCATTCTCGGCTTCTCCCTTGTATCGGGCGAAAGACATTCGGCTTTTTCCGGTGGGGTCGGCGCCACTCCCGCTTAAGAATGAAAACGCTGCATCCGGACTACTTGCTCGCAAAACTCTGGAGAACTCTATGACGTAGCCGACCGTTACCGCACGAAGTTGCACGTCTGATACCGCCCCGGTATATGCCCCGAGGCAAAAGATTGCCGCATCCTGGTCCGAAAGTGCCCCCGCCAGTGCAGAGCAATCTCCGAAGTCTTGATGTAGGACTTCGCGCAGCTTAGGGTGCGATGTGCCCAGTGTCCTGCGGCTGATCGCAGTCACACTTCCAACCGTGGGTTGGTCGAGCGCATAGCGAAGAGCGTAGCCGCCCACCATGCCCGTGGCACCCAGGATAACGAGCCGTGTTTGCCCATTCGTCGGAACGTCCATTTTCGACTCCCTGTACTACGACTGTGTTCGCCGACTCCATCCGGGGGTTCGATGATTATGATAGTGCGCGCTCGTCCAGCCAGTCGACATAGAGCAGACGCTCCGCAAATAGCCAGGCGTCGTCCACTTTCACAAAAGTGTCTTGATAGCGGAGCGAAGCCACCATCAAGCGCTTCTTTTCGCCGTGAACTGTGACATGGTGCGCCAGGCAGTAGGCTTCGCCGGTTGCTCGCTCATTCGTTAACGTGAAGATTGTGCTCTGCCCGAGGAAGTGCGTCGTCGCGTCATACTTGTTCAGGTCTGCAAAAACGGGAGCCAACGCCTCACGCGAGTTCAGTTCCTGTGAGGGCGTCGGATCTTTGGCGTTCATGTACACCACGAAATGCGTATCTGTGGTGAAAAGAGACATCTGACCTTGCGCATCGCGCCGATCAGCGCAATGGGCGTAGGCCTCGACGAGTTCCCGGATAGCGAGGCGGTCCGCGGCTTCCTGCGGGGAAATCGAAATGTGTTTGCTCATGAGTCATCTCCTTGTTCAATCTGCTTAGACCCTGAAAGAGGTTATTCGAGAATCGCTCGAGGTTCGAGATACGCTTCGATCCCGAAAGTTCCGAATTCGCGGCCGAAGCCGGAATGCTTGAATCCGCCGAACGGCGCCTGTTGATCGTCCAGCAAGCCATTGATGGCCACTCGGCCGGCTTGAATCTGAGATGCGACGCGGCGTGCGCGCTGAATGTCTGTGCCGCTCACATAGGCGTGCAGGCCGTACTCTGTGTCGTTGGCAATCCTGATCGCATCCTCTTCATCCCCGTAGGTGATGACCGAGAGAACCGGGCCGAAAATCTCTTCCCGGGCGATTGTCATATCGTTCGTCACGTTGACAAATACCGTGGGTCTTACGAAATAGCCCGATTCGAGGCCGGGCGGGTGTCCTTCGCCTCCAACAAGCACTTCTGCGCCTTCTTCAATGCCCTTGCGAATGTAGGACTGCACACGCTCATACTGCTTCTCGTTGACCATAGGCCCGATGGCGGTTTTCAGATCGGCGGGATCGCCGGCAGGAAAAGCGGGGATGGTGTCTACGAGCGCCCGCTTGACTTCTTCGAAGCGGCTTTTCGGCACAAGGAGCCTGGTCCCCGCGACACACGCTTGACCACTGTTCATAAACCCAATCGCGAAGGCATCGGGGATGGCCTTTTTGAGGTCGGCATCCTCAAGCAGAATGTTGGGTGACTTGCCGCCCAGCTCAAGTGTGATGCGCTTCATTGTCGCGGCACCGTCGCGCATGATCGATCTTCCGACTGTGGCCGAGCCGGTGAAGGAAATCTTGGCTACGGCGGGATTTCGAACGAGTTCCGCTCCGACTACTTCTCCTCGCCCGGAGACAACGTTACACAGCCCTTTAGGCAGTTTTGCCTCGTGAATGCACTCCAGCCACACGCTCGTTTGCAAAGCGCTTAGCTCGCTCGGCTTCATAACCACCGTGCAACCGGCAGCAACTGCTGACGCGAGTTTCATGCAAAGGAAAAACGCATCCGCGTTCCATGGCGAGATGAGACCGGCGACCCCAACCGGCTCCATGGTGACCGTTGTCTTGCCCCAACTCCGTTTCAACGGCAACTCGTGGAGTGCCTTCTCGGCTGCGAGAAACACGGCCGCGCCTGCCTGCACGATGACGGATGCGAACCGCACGACACCGCCGTACTCCTCAACCATCATCTTCGTGAGATCATCTGTCCGGGCCGAGACGGCCTTGTGCAGGCCGCGTAGAATCTCGATGCGCTCTTCTTTGGTTGTCCGCCCGAAACTTGCAAACGCTCGCTTGGCGGCGGCGATCGCGCGGCGGGCATCCTCCTCATCCGCGAGCGTTACCTTGGCAATCGGTTTGCGGTTGGTTGGGTTGATGATATCCATGACCTCGCGGCCGTGCGACTCAACAAATTCCCCATCGATGTAGTGTGTCGTGATTGTTTTCATCGCGCTTCTCCTTTTAGAAACGAGTTATGTTGGGGGTGAGAAAATTCGCTCGATTGCCGAGGATCTCCTCAAAAACACCGTTGTGTGTCATTTCAAGACGGCAGCGTGCGGAGTTGTGCTCTCCGCCAGGAATCGATGCACGAGGTGAACCGCCATTGCACCCTCGCCGACCGCTGACGCAACTCGCTTAACGCTGCCAGCTCGCGCGTCACCCACTGCAAATATTCCGGGCACACTGGTTTCGAGAAGGAGGGGAGAACGGCTCAATGGCCATTGAAAATCCCCATGTTCGACAAGATCGGGACCGGTGACGATAAAGCCCTTCTTGTCCAATACGAAGGAGTCTTCGAGCCATTCAGTACGAGGCGCGGCGCCGGCCATGACAAATACGTGGCGAATTTGTTTTGTCGACGTGAGTCCTGATGAATCGTCCTTCCAGTCGATGCTTTCCAGATGGGCCGTGCCGGACATCCCGACAATTTGGGTCCGATAGTGGATCTCAATCTTTGCGTGCGTATCGATTCTCGCGATGAGGTACTGCGACATCGATTCTGAAAGCTGGTTCGAACGCACCAGGAGATGCACTTTGGATGATGTTTGGGCAAGGAAAACAGCAGCTTGCCCCGCGGAATTTCCGCCACCCACAACAACCACCTCTTCCGAATCGCAGAGCTGTGCCTCCATATGTGTCGCGTTGTAATAGATACCTCTTCCAGCAAAAGCGTCTGCGTCCTCAACCGGCAGCCGCGCGTATTGAGCACCCGTCGCGATCACGACGCTGCGGGCATTGAACTTCAGGCCAGATTCCAGAACGATCCTGTATGGCCGCCGACTGCAATCGATATGCACAACCGATTGGGCCACCATCAATTGGGCGCCGAATTTCTGCGCTTGAGCGATGGATCTATTTGCGAGCTCTTGTCCTGAAAGCCCAGTCGGAAAGCCTAGGTAGTTTTCGATCTTCGAACTCGATCCTGCCTGCCCTCCGGGTGCGGACTTTTCGATGACCAGGGTCTTTAGTCCTTCCGAGGCTGCGTACACCGCCGCAGCAAGTCCTCCCGGTCCGGCACCGATTACCAAAACGTCCCGCACACCCTTGTCGACATTAATATTGAGGTCAAGACAAGCAGCGAGTTCGGAAATGGACGGATTTCTCAGAACATATCTTCTGTTGCAATAGACAACCGGGATCTCGCTATTCCGAACGGCAAGCTGCTCCATTAGTTCGCTGGCGCAGTTATCGCTTTCGATATCAACATATGTGAATGGATGCCCATTTCTGGTAAGGAATTCTCGTATTGCCAGAGTGCGTGCAGAGCCCTTCGCGCCGAAGAGAATCACGTTGCCTTCGCCAAGTTGAATCATCAACAGGCGGCGCGCGACAAAGGCACCCATGAGAATCTCTCCCAATTCAGTGTCCTTCGCCATGAGAGTCAATACCTTGTCCCTCGCCAGTTCAAGCACGGCGCCGTCACTGGTCACGCGCGCTGTAAGGAGCGATCGGCTTCCAGAGATTACGGACATCTCTCCTGTGAACTGTCCGGGCTCGCGAACGGCTAGAATCTTTTCGTCCTCGCCAGCTCTTGTGATCGAGACCGTACCCTCGAGAACGACGAAGAGTGGAACGTCGGGATGAGAGGGTGCATAGAGTACTTCGCCACCATGCACGGAACGGAGCTGTGCCACCGATCTGATCCTGTCGATGTGTTCTCGACTGAGTGTGGGATTGTCCTCCATCCTGTGAATACCTCGCTCCCTTTCGATCCCTGCGCCGGGTTATTCGTGGACCGGGAATTTGAGACGCCGTGTCTTTTCAAATACGGACGAAGTGTGTTGCCGAGCCATACTGTGACTGCTACCCTCGGCGCCGGAGAACCACTACGATTGAGCGACGGCATCAGGTCACAGACTTCGTTAGCATGGCCCGCCGCTTAGTCCCCCCTCTCGATGGAGGGGATTTACTCAAGTACACGGCGATGCTATCCCGACCGGGGACGCAAGAAAACTACATGTTTATAGAGGTTTGATCGATTGTCGTCGGATCTGTACCGCAAAACACCCTTCACCTCACTTGAACCGGATTGCCGAGGAGAAGCCCACTATCGGGACTTAGACTTTGACCAAACATGGGGACCTTGCTTTGCCCCGTTTAATCGATGTAGCCTTGTAACAGTCGCGAAAAACGACAGCCTGCTTGCAGCAATGAAACGCAGGCTGTCGAGTACACACCAACCACGCATTTCTTGTGGTTCGGCCAGCGTCTCCGAAAAGCAACTGCCTGGTGATCCCATCAGGCAAATCGCAGCAGTCAGCGCGACCATGCTGACTGCATAAAGGAGCGCAATTTGCGAAACCCGATCACAATCATTGGTGCAGGACCCGGTGGCCTTACCCTCGCCCGCGTTCTCCACCTTCATGGCGTTGCCGCCACAATCTTTGAAGCAGAAGCCTCAGTGCACGCGAGAGCGCAGGGAGGACTCCTTGATATTCACGAATACAACGGACAGCTTGCCCTCAAGGATGCGGGTTTGTATGACGCATTTCTTCGACTCGTCCGTCCTGGCGAAGATGCAAAGCGCATTGTCGATCAAGATGGAAATGTTCTCTTCGACAAAGCCGGTGGCGACTCCGGCAAGCGGCCCGAGGTCGATCGGGGTGATCTTCGGAGACTGCTCCTCGATTCACTCCCAGACGGAACGATCCAATGGGACCATAAGGTAACGTCCGTGACGGCAACTCGCGACGGCAGACGTGAAGTCACCTTCTCGAACGGCTCGACGATTACCTGCGACGTTATCGTAGGGGCCGACGGTGCGTGGTCGAAGATCCGCCCACTCCTCACCGATTCAAAGCCAACCTACACTGGCACCTGTTTTGTCGAGACGTTCCTCTCCGGCCGGGACGCGCGCTATAAAGCCAGCGCGGATGCGATCGGCGGTGGCACGCTCATGGCAGTTGCACCCGGCAAAGGAATCCTCGCGCATCGCAATGCCGACGGAAGCCTGCATATCTACGTTGCCCTGAATAAGCCGGAGGACTGGATTGCTTCTATCGATTTCCGCGACGCAAATGCTGGCTTGTCTCGTCTCTCTGAGCAGTTTAGAGGATGGGCTCCCCAGCTTACAGCCCTCATTACCGAAAGCGAGATCGAGCCGGTGCTTCGGCCGATCTACGCTCTTCCTGTCGGGATTCGCTGGGAAAGGGTACCTGGCGTAACCTTGCTCGGTGATGCGGCGCATCTGATGTCACCTTTCGCAGGAGAAGGCGCGAACCTCGCGATGTATGATGGCTCGGAACTGGCCCGGGCAATCATCATCAATCCTGATGACATCGATTCCGCTCTTGCTGCCTATGAGGGCGAACTCTTCTCCAGGAGCGAAAAGTTTGCTCGAGAGACCGCACAGAATCTCAAACGGTTTTTCGACGATACCGCTCCCCAGAGCGTAGTAGACCTGTTCGCAAAACATCTTGGGTGAACTGGAGACCTTTATCGGTATCGATAAACGCCCATGGTGCAAGCAATTTTCGATCTCAGTTCGTCGCACGATTCCATGATGCAGGCAGGTATCAAGACTGGTCGGGCAAGATAATTCTTTACCAGCCGATGCAGCCGCAATATCGACATTTTGGTCGGGGGAGCCGCTAGTCGTTCACGCCGGCCCCGGGAGGTATTTCTGAAACCGAGAAAGCTGGTCGACTAGGGCCGCAAGTGGCGCTCGCGCGAGTTCTGCAATTTCATATTCCACATGAAGAACTGAACTGCTCAGGTCTCGCCGCACGATTAAATTCACTTTTTCAAGAGATCTAAGGTTTGCAGTTAGGGCCTTCTTGGACGCAGTTGGTATGAGCCGCCTTAGCTGACTCAGACGAACCGGGCCGTTAAGCAGCGCACACAGAACTTGCACAGTCCATTTCCCTCGAAGGACCTTCATTGTGCGTGCGACCAGGTCTAGACACTTTGCGTCGTATGAATACATAGAGGATTGGCGTTCCTTCCACGAACCGCCGGATAAGGAATCGCTCGCGACGGAATCACGATCAGATCGCTTGCTTAAGACCGCATTATCGGCAAGAGAATATTCCGGAAGTGAGAGCCCTCCCTGCAAATCCTTCCTGCCTAAATGCACTGAGGCAGGGTCTCCATCAATTGCAGAGAGCGGTAGAGCCAAATTGAACCTCGCGCCACCATCTGGGCAATTCTCAGCCCATAGGCGGCCGTCGTGGGCTTCCGCGATTGAACGTGAAACCGCCAATCCGACCCCCATACCGTTTGCCTTGGTAGTCACAAAGGCATCGAAAATTCTTTCAGTGTCTTCCAAGCCAGGGCCATTATCAATTACCTGAACGATGATCTCGTTCCGATCTGTCGTAACTGCTGCGACCTCCACGAGCGGATGCGCTGGCCTTCCGTCCTGGGCCTCAATCGCATTCGAAAGCAAATTAATGAAAAGCTGCTGGATCTGAATCGCATCGACCGAGACCGCAGGGAGTGGGTCCTCGAAGCGTAAGTCTATGGGAACTTCGCGCTTCTTCGGATCTTCGTGGACGAATCGAACAGCTTCCCTGATAATGTCTGCAATATTTGCTCGACTTTTGTCGAAGGAGTCTTGTTTGAAAAGTGCTCGGATGTGTCGCAATGTTTCGGCCGCCGCCTGAGCATCTCGGAGGACCCTCTCAATTGATGTGTTCACTTCCGGAAAGTTCGGTTGGCTGGCAGTCAACCACTGCCTTGCAGCTTGCGCATTTGCAATTATTGCCATGAGCGGCTGGTTTAGCTCGTGGGCGATCGAAGCCGACAACTCAGCGGCCGTCGCAATCCGCGAAGCCCTGGAAAGCTTGGCCCGCATGTCGCGAAGGTAGTCCTCTGCCCGTTTCCGCTCGTCGATGTCGATGGATAAGCCGTACCAATGAACGATCTTTCCAGTGGGATCGCGCAACGGCTCGCCCATCGCTTGGTGCCATCGATACTCCCCGTTTGCGCGCCGCAGCCGGTGTGTAGCAATGTATGACTCACCAGTTTGTATTGCATGACCGAATGCCTTTGCAGTGTCTTCTAAATCATCTGGATGAATGAACCTACTCCAACCGAAATTCGCAAAATCCTCAAGGGTCAACCCGCTGTATTCACGGACTCTTGAACTGATATGGGTGACTTCACCGGTCAGGGACGCTGACCAAAGCATTGGAGTGATTGTCTCCGGAATTCCAGATCCAGGCTCTAGACCCTGAAGGTCTCCGTCATTCGTCCTCATTGCAGCTTTATCGAAGAGAATCCCGTAGCTGTCGCGAATGAGTAGAAGGAGATAGAATTCGTGAGCCACTGCCTGCTCTGCGGATGCTATGCATGCGCGGCGGCAATGGCGGCGGACGCCCCGGAGGATTCGTCTCTGGGCACGATCACCCATGAAGGAATTCGCATAGTGACGACTACCTGCACTGGAGCGATCTCCAGGGTCAAAGTGCCGTAATGGCCTTTGCATAGGAGGATTCCTCTCGAATCGTCTTGCGTAGTGATTTTATCTCGGAAGATTATTGTCACCAATAAGGCACTTTGAACTACGTAACGCACATGGAAGTAAGCATGGCACAGAGAGTGCGGGAAGAGCCCCCGTGGCATCTCCAGGGAAGATGATTGCTGAGTCGTACTGGTTCGCGTTTCATTTTGTCGAGATGCGGTTCTCGCAGATGTCGAACACCTAGCGGAAACATGTAATGTCATTCGCCTTCATTGTGCTTTAGGCTTTCAACTGCAATGGCTCCATAACTCCACGCGCCTGCCGTGGATGAACTGGAGACACGGCAGCGCTTGCATGCGAGATAAGCACAAGCCGTGGTACTAGAAACATGTAATAGCGGCTTGCGGTTCACCTTCATACGATAAGCCCATAACTAGTCGTGGCCTGCTCTCTTCAGTGCTCGCCAAAAAAACGTCGCGAGTCCTAGCAAGCCCCGTGTAGTGCCGTTGAGGTTGGCCATTGGCCTTCCCTCATCACTTATGTCCGCATCGGTTCGGGATTACCTGCGTGCCTAACGGCGGTCCAGATATCCAGAAAGATGGTCGTCGGAGGTTCCAAAGCGTGAGTAAAAAGTCGTTGATCATACCGGTGATTGTTTTGCTCGCCGCAGCGGGGCTGCTCTTTGGAATTGCTGGGCACTGGACCGCATGGGAAGGCGATCGCGCCGACCAAAGCACAGATGACGCTTATCTCCGAGCAGACGTAACGCCATTGAGCACTCGTGTTTCGGGTAGTGTCCGAAAAGTGGATGTAGGTGACTATCAAAAAGTCACCGCAGGCCAGGCATTGATGGAGCTTGACGACGAGGATTATCAAGGGAATCTGGATCAGGCCAAAGCTGGACTGGCGGCCTCTGAAGCTTCCCTTGACGACAATCAAGCTGCTAAGCGAATTCAGGACGCCCAAATCCATGTAGCCGAGGCAGGCATTCTTCAAGCACAGGCCGCGATTGATGCGGCTAAAGCGGGTGTCGCTTCAGCGACTCCGCCGGCAGAACGGGCATTGACGGAACTCCGGAGGCAGGAAGCACTCTTCAACTCTAAAGCTGCGACGCATCAACAACTCGAATCTGCTATCGCGCAGGAGGGTCAGCTCCGGGCCGCGCTTGACGCCCAGCGAGCGGAACTAGCCCGGGCAGAAGGTGCGCTTGCGACAAGTCAAAGCCAACTTGAGGCGGCAAAGCGCCAACGCGACGCATTGAATACCAAAGATGGTGTTTACAGGGCCGATATTGACGCAAAGAGGGCGGCAATTGTAGTAGCGCAGGTCAACCTGGCCTACACCAAAATCACGGCGCCCACAGCGGGGCGTGTCGGTGAACGGCATGTACTGGTCGGGCAGTTGGTTACGGCTGGAACACAGATGATCGATCTCGTGCAGAGTGACGTTTGGCTGCAAGCGAATTTTAAGGAAACCCAGCTTACGAACATTCAAGTAGGCGCTCCCGCTGATGTTCGTGTCGATAGTTTCCCGGACAGGGTCTTCCACGGAAAGGTGGCTGATCTTTCTCCGGCAAGCGGTTCTCAATTCGCCCTTCTGCCCCCTGATAATGCAACTGGAAACTTCACCAAGGTTGTTCAGCGTGTTCCGGTCAAGATCGTCTTGCTCCCAGGACAATCAGACCTTGATCGGCTTCGTCCGGGCCTCTCGGCTGAGGTGACTGTTCATACGAAAGCTACAGCGAATGGCCCTGATGGTGGCCGATAATGTCCGCCGAGGCCAAACCAGTCGAGACGTCTTCAACGCTTAGCACGCACCCTCTACTCGGTGTCGCTGGGGTTCTTCTCGGTGCGATGATCGCAACCTGCACGGGACGCCTGTTGAGCGTTGGTCTCGCCGATCTCCGAGGCGCTTTGCATCTTGGCGTCGATGAGGCCTCATGGATCAACACTTCCTTCAACGCCTCCATGATGTTTATCGGACCGTTCTCCGTCTATCTTGGGGGGCTTCTCGGGCCTCGCCGTGTACTGCTCTGGTGCGCCTGTATTTTCACTGTTGCAAGCGCAGTGTTGCCCTTCTGTCACTCCTTGCTCGTTTTGATCGGGCTATTAGTCGTGGCCGGTCTCGCAGCAGGAACGTTCTATCCCCTAACGCTCTCGTTCGTTCTCAGAAGCCTGCCGATGCGATACGTATTGCTCGGGATCGCGATGTATGCGATCGACATCGTCTTTACAACGGATATGGCACAGGCCTGGGAGTCTTTCTTTGTAGAACACCTCTCGTGGCATTGGATCTTCTGGAATGGAACGGTTCTCACGCCGTTGATGATTATTCTCATCTATTTCGGCATACCGAAACAGCCGCTTCCGACTCCGAAGCCAGGGCAGCCCTCCCCGAGTTGGCGTGGCTTTCTCTATGCCAGTCTAGGAGCGGCACTTCTATACGCCGCATTGGATCAAGGGCAGCGGCTCGATTGGTTTCATTCGTCGCTCATCATTGGTTTGGCCGTTTCAGGACTCTTCCTCGTCCTATCTGCAATCGTTAGGCACTTCCTGTTGCCAAACCCTCTGATCAATTATGGATTTCTTCTCCGAAGAAATACTCTCCTGCTGGCACTTGTCTTGTTCAGCTTCCGGTTCGTTATGCTGGCAACGGTTGTGGCTATCCCGAGTTTCTTGGGATCAGTTCGGGGTTTTCGTCCGCTTCAAGAGGCACCCGTTCTGAGTTGGGTTGCCCTCCCTCAATTTGTGCTTGGTATCGCCGCAATGGGACTAATGCGGCGAATCGATCCGCGCTTGATGCTCACCGCTGGTTTTTCGCTGGTAGCGATCGCCTGCATATTGAATTCGCGTGTCACCTCGGTCTGGGCCGGTTCCAATTTTGCCCTCTCAGAAGCTTTCATGGCATTAGGCCTAGCTCTAGCGTTCAACGCGATGGTTGGCGCAATCATCCTTGAAGTATTGGATACGGGAGCCCTTTCGCGCCCGGTCGATATTCTCACATTCGCGGGGTTCTTTCAGGTGGCGCGCCTTTTCGGCGGCGAAGCGGGAGCCTCGCTACTTGGACACTTCATAGCGATCCGAGAACAGTTTCATTCGAATGCTCTTGGGCAACATGTGCAACTCGCGAATGCGATCACAGATGAGCGCTTGTTGGGATTCAGGGCGGCATTGTCACCATTTTCGACTGGGTTCGCGGCTACAGGTCGTGCGGGAGAACTCTTGGGGCTGCAGGTGAGGCAGCAAGCCTTCACGCTGGCGATTTCGGACAGCTTCTTCCTTATCGCACTGTGCTGCGTGTTGTGCCTGGTCGTGGTCGCGTTTATGTCTAAGGTTCCAACTCAGTATCAACAGGTCACGGCTTCAGGCTCTTGAGCACGGCGAGTAATGGACCCGAGGAAGGAGACAAATCTTCGATGACATCCCACAGAGCGAACGCTACGTCCCAGATAATCCTATTGCATTTGCTATGCGCGATCATCCTGGGTTCGACTGCGAGCCGATACGCGTTCGCTCAACAGAATCAGCCCATGCACCTGACTCTGGATCAGGCGATTGATCTTGCCATAAAGCAGAATCACTCGGTGCATTTGCGGTCGTTAGCCGTAGACGACATGCGAAGCAAAAAAGACGAAGAGCGGTCGCACTATTTGCCGCAAATGACGACGACCGGTGGAATCCATCATGTGACTGAACTTGCCGGTGTCGAGATACCAGCCGGCGCATTCGGCAACTTTCCCACCACTGGGCCCGTTCCCGCGAAGTCCCTATTCATCGATCAAGGAACATCTACCACCTATTTCGGAGCGGTAAATCTGGAGCAGCCGGTTACCCAACTCTTGGGGATTCATGAGGCGAATGTCGCGGCCAAGCAAGACGTACTCATTGCGCAGACGCAATTCGAGCAAACCCAAGACGAGGTTGCACTCAAAACACGCCAACTGTTTTATGGCGTCCTCATCAACGCGCGACAGTTGGAGGCTGCGCAGGAACAGATGGAAGCTGCACGAGTAAAGGATGACGAAGCGAAAAGAGATGTTGAGCATGGAAATGCTCTTGATATTGAAACGATCCAAAGCAAGGCCTCCATTCTCGATGCACGGCAGAAGTCGCTCAGCCTGAAGTTTCAGGGAGAGGACCTTCGGCGACAGCTCGCTGATCTGCTCGGTCTGCCGGTGGATGCAAACCTCGATCTTGACTCGAATATCCCTTCAGATGTGATCGATGTGCCATTGCGGGCGGATGCCATCAGATTAGCTCTTGAGCAGAATCAGGGCATCCGAGCCGCGCGCCAGACGCTTGAGAAGGCTAAGGCTGGACTCCGGGCTTCCAAGGACGCGTACATCCCTGATCTCGCAGGGTTCTCCAAATATAGCTACCAAAGTGGAGTCTCGTTTCTGGAGCATAACTTTGGTGTGTTTGGGTTCAACCTCAGTTATGACCTGTTCGATGGTGGGCGACGCGAGGCCGAGGTGCGGAATTCGAAGACCGCTGTTACGTCAGCGCAGGTCACGATCGACAAGCTGGAGTCAGAAGTCACGGTGGAAATTCAAGCGGAATACGACCGCGTGGAAGAGCTGCGGGAGATGGTCGGCGTGGTCCAACAAGCTGTTGAGGTCAGAACCGAGGCTGCCCGACTCGCAGACCGAGAATTCGAACAGAACGCGCTGTTGAACTCTGCTCGTAGCCAGGCACATGCGGACCTTTCGAATGCAACGGCCCTGCTCTTGGAGGCAAACCTCAACCTCTCATTGGCCGAGGCAGATGTAAAGAGGACGCTCGGCCAGTTGCCCCGGTGAATGGATTCATCATGGATAACACTCTCACCAGCGTACTCGCGGCTCTCGGGGGCTCTATCGTTGGTGCGACTACGCCCGTCCTTAGCAATTTTGTCTTGCAGAGAAGTTTGACCCAGCGCGAACTCACGAATCGGGAGATTGCACAGAGAGAGGAGCTCTATGCCGAATTCATTCGGCAGGGAACAGCATGCTACGCGAAGGCGCTAGGGCAGGATTTAGAGGGCGTAGGCGAGATTGTCGCGATGTATGCGCTTGTGAACCGGATAAGGCTTTTTGCGTCGGAGGGTGTTCTCAAAGCTGCTGAGGAATTCGTCAAGAAGCTCGTCATGAAGTATGGCGAAGGCGCATTGAGTATCGAGCAACTGAAGACGGCTGCGCTTGAACATCATGTCGACCCATTGAACGACTTCGCTCTCAAGTGTCGAGCGGAACTCCGCAGAGTGTATGAGCGCGCCGCATTGGGAAAGCGTTATTAGTCGAACGACTTGTGAAGGCGTGGAAAGCGCGATTCTGACGAAATCGCCTACTAGAAACATGTAATGTCCGTCGAGAGTTTGAGTTGTTAGTATCACGCTGTCGGAATCCTTTCCCGCGAAAGGTGAGTTCTCGTTCTGACCTTTGAATACGACCTGCCTCCGATTCTCATGAAGTGTGAAGGGAAGATCCCTAGATGCTGGCGCAACTCATCCCGCGTATAGTTCGCTCCGGCGCTGCGGCGACAAGCGCTTGCTTGCCAACCGTAATTTGGGCGCAGGGGCCGCAGCGGATTCCTAGCACCCTTGCTCCCGCTTCTACTTCTGCGCATCAAATCTTCGATTTGTCCTTGTTTGTCGTTACGCTCACAGGGGCCATCTTTGTAGTGGTTGGCGGACTCTTGGCGATTGCGCTGTTCAAGTTTCGCGTACGCAAGTCCGACCCTTCTGCCGAACCGGCTCAAATTTATGGAAGTACACAGATTGAATTGGCGTGGACGGTGATTCCCGTACTGATCGTTGTGGTGCTGTTTCTTACAACCGCTCGCATCATCTTCGCCATCCAGGATGCTCCGAAGCCAAGCGCTGCGGTGGTGTTACTGTCATCGGTCATCAGTTCTGGTGGGAGTTTAGATACCCGAAATATGGTGTGGTTACCGCCAACGAACTCCATATCCCGGTAAGCAGCAAGTCTGCTCCACAGCCCACATTCCTAAAATTGACGTCAGCCGATGTGAATCACAGCTTTTGGATACCCCAGTTGGGGGGCAAGACAGATTTAATCGCCAACCACACCAACAGTATGTGGCTCGATCCTAATACCCCCGGACTCTACCTTGGTCAATGTGCTCAGTTTTGCGGAGCGCAACATGCCATGATGTTGCTTCGCGTATACGTCGATACACCCGAACAATTTGATGCCTGGATCAAGAATCAGCAGCAACCTGGGTTGCAAGACACCGCTGTCGCTGCAGGGAGGCGTGTGTTCGAGACTCAAGCCTGCATGAACTGCCACACCATAGCTGGTACGGCGGCCACTGGGCGTTTTGGGCCGGACCTAACTCACCTGATGAGCAGGGCGACACTGGCCTCCGGTGCGACGGACAACACTCCGGAGAACCTCCGGCAGTGGATAAAGGCTCCGGACACGTTCAAGCGGGGAGCCCTTATGCCGGCAATGCAGCTTAACGATGAGCAACTCGATCAATTGACTGCTTATCTCGAGACCTTGAAGTGATGAGAGACCTGTGACATGAGCGATTATCCACTCCCGCATCCGGAATTGATCGAGACCATCGTTTCTGATGGATCGAAGCGAACACTTACGGAGAGACTTCATTCGTGGGTAGTGACAGTCGATCACAAGCGCCTCGGTATACTCTACATTCTCTACTCGACGCTCTTCTTGCTGGTCGGCGGCGCCGAAGCTCTTTTCATTCGGATTCAGCTCGCGTTTCCACACAACCACTTCCTCAGTGCCCAGGTTTACAACCGCTTCTTCACTATGCACGGCACGACCATGGTCTTTCTGGTCGGAATGCCATTTCTGTTTGGTTTCGCGAATTACATTGTGCCGCTGCAAATTGGCGCAAGAGACATGGCGTTTCCGCGTCTCAATGCCTTCAGCTTTTGGCTCACGGCTTTCGGCGGCTTATTGCTCTATTACAGTTTTCTTGGCGGCGGAGGGCTCTACGGTGTTGGCAATGCCCCGGATGTGGGCTGGTTTGCTTATGCACCCCTGACCGCACGTTCGTTTTCACCGGGGCATGCGACCGACTATTGGGCACTGGCTCTGATCGTCGGCGGATTCGGAACATTCGGTACCGCGATCAACATAGTTGCAACGGTCATTTCCATGCGCTGCAAGGGTATGACGTTCATGCGGATGCCGCTATTTACGTGGTTGATGTTGATCGTAAGCATGTTGACGTTGGTCACCATTACACCGCTGACCGCGGCGCAGCTCATGCTTCTGATCGATCGCTATTTGGGAGGACATTTCTTCGACACTCAGGCAGGCGGTTCGTCTGTGATCTGGATTCACTTTTTCTGGATCTTCGGGCATCCAGAAGTCTACGTCCTGGTCCTTCCGGCGTTTGCGATTGCGAACGAAATCATTCCCGTCTTCAGCCGAAAAGCCATCTTTGGATACCCCGCGATGGTCGCCGCGTCGATCTGCATTATGTTTGTAAGCCTCAGTGTGTGGGCCCACCACATGTTCACAGTCGGAATGACATCTGTCTCGAACGCTTTCTTCACCTTATCTACGATGCTTGTGGGAGTTCCCACGGGAATCAAGATTTTCAATTGGATCGCAACCCTGTGGGGTGGCCGCATACGATTCACGACTCCAATGTTGTTTTGTATAGGCTTCCTTTTCCAGTTTCTGCTCGCCGGGCTCACCGGAATCATGCTCTCTGTATCTCCGTGGGATTGGCAGCTCCACAACTCGTACTTTGTGATCGCCCACTTTCACTACGTCCTGGTGGGGGCGGTAGTGTTCTGTATCTTTGCGGCCATCTACTTCTGGTATCCGAAGGCCACTGGAAGGTTGATGAATGAAACGTTGGGGAAGTGGCATTGTTGGTTGTTCGCGATCGGCTTTCACATCACCTTCGATACGATGCATCTGCTGGGACTGCTTGGCATGCCGAGATCGATCTACACATACCAACCAGACCGCGGTTGGAACATCTTGAATCTCGTTGTCTCCGCGGGAGGCCTGATCCAGGGAATCGCTGTGCTTATCTTTATCTACAACTTTATAACTTCGCTGTACAGAGGAGAAGTTGCGGGACATGACCCGTGGGATGCCTGGACGCTTGAGTGGAGCACGCCATCTCCTCCGCCTTCTTACAACTTCGAAGAGCTACCGGAGGTTCACAGCCGTAGACCGCTTTGGGACCTAAAGCATCCCGAAGACCCCGACTGGGAGTATGAGGCATGAGTTCGGTCCCCGTTCACAATCCGGTAAGAGTCACAGAGTGGCAATTGCCTTATAAAGGGCGCGTCGGCATGGCTGCCTTGATCGTTGGTGAAAGCGCGATCTTTACGATTTTTGTCGTTGCCTACATCTTCTACCTCGGCAAGAGCGTTACTGGCCCGCAGCCAGCAGACGTTTTGGAAGTTCCGATCTTGGGAACGATCTGTCTATTGTCCAGTAGCGTGACGATTTGGCGAGCGGAGCGAGCAATCGAAGACGACCGGATGACAAGCTTCACCGGATGGCTCGGAGCAACGATTGGACTCGCCATCGCGTTCCTTCTCGGTACTGCTGCCGAATGGAAAAAACTGATCTATCGCGACGGACTAACGATCAGCACAAATCTTTTCGGCACAACGTTCTACTCTCTCGTCGGATTGCACGCGACGCACGTTGTCATCGGACTCGTCTTGCTCAGCAGCGTGTTTCTGTTCTCTCTATTCGGGCGGTTGGACTCCCGTCAAAGTCAACGCTTTGGAACGGTTGCGCTCTATTGGCACTTTGTCGACGGAGTCTGGATCGTTGTGTTTTCGGTTGTATATCTCATTGGACGGTGAGCTGTGACAGACGAGCAGAATCTGAAACGTGACTATGTCGAGCGAATCGAGGTGCCTGCGGACACTGCGTGGCCGATCATTCTCGCGTTTGGAGTGATGCTTTGCTTCGCCAGCCTGGTGACGAGCGTCGGTATCGGATTGGTAGGTGCTTTGCTTGCATGCTGCGGAATCGTTGGGTGGTTCAAGCAGGTGTTTCCACAGGAGCACCATGAATTGGTATCAGTAGAAACCAGACCCTTCGTCCCCATCAGCCTTCGAACCAGCGTAGCTCGGATTCAGGTAAGCGAGGTGCATCGTGCCTACCTCCCAGTCGAGAGCTATCCGATCATCTCGGGTTTGCGCGGAGGACTTGTCGGAGGCTTCGTGATGATCTTCCCGGCACTTCTTTATGGTTACCTCACTCAGCACAGTATTTGGTATGCAGTCAATTTGCTCGGTGGCGCTGGCGTAGCCCACTGGACGAATCCGACCACTGCTGACATAGCGGCATTTCATTGGAATGGTCTGATCATTGCGACCGTCATACATGCCGCTGTATGCACCCTCATTGGGTTGCTGTATGGAGCGATGTTGCCCATGTGGCCGAAACACCCCATTTTGCTGGGTGGAATCGTAGCGCCTCTTCTATGGACCGGACTGCTGCATTCGATTCTGGGATTTGTAAATCCGGTCTTCAACGCCCGGATTGCATGGGGCTGGTTCGCACTATCAGAAATACTTTTTGGCATCGTTGCAGGGATTGTTGTAACGGGAAGTGGCAAGTTCAAAACTCACCAGACCTTGCCGTTCATCCTGCGAATGGGAATCGAAGCAAAGGAACTCGAGTCGCCCAAAGAGGACCAGCGATGAAAAGACTCGCAATAAGGGGTCTTTCGCTAGGATCCCTCGCACTTCTTCTGGCGTGTACCGGATGTCATCGACGGATCGGCGAACCCGATGACAAGAACGAGTTGATGAGACCGGACGAGGTCGTCGCCTTTGATCGCCTTTACAGTCAGAACTGTTCGGCATGTCACGGCGAAAATGGGTTGGGCGGCCCAGCCTTCGACCTTTCGAATTCCAAGTATCAAGTGCTGATTGACGACGCTTCGCTTAAGCGTTGGATTACTTCCGGCATGCCCGGGACCCAGATGCCAGCCTTCGGTGAGTCAGCTGGAGGCTTCCTGACGCAGCCACAAGTCGATGCCCTTGTCTCAGGAATGCGCGCGCGTTGGGCACCGAAGAAGGCAGCCGCGATAGGTATGCCTGCATATTTGGAAAGCAGTCAGGGAGACGTAAGCCGCGGTGATGTTCTTTTCCACGCGACATGCGCGTCATGCCATCAGCAGGGCAAGCAAAAGATCACAGATGGCAGTTATCTCGCACTCGTGAGCGATCAGAGTATCCGAACCGTGGTGATCGCCGGGCGTCCCGACCTCGGTCATCCAGATTGGGAACAAGTCAGGCCAGGACAGCCCATCACAGAGACCAAGAGGTCAGACATTGTTGCTTACCTGCACTCCTTGAGAAGTGAGACACCCGGGCAGCCGTATCCCGGCGAAGGTATGAGGAGGTGATTATGTCCGAAGAGCATGTCTTAGCAGAACACAGCCAACAAGAGGGGGCACCGGTGGACGCGATAGCCGTATCACGACGCTGGTTCTTGCTTGGGATAGGCGCATTTTTCAACGCCGTTGTTGGCGTAGCTGTGGCTGTTCCTGTGATCCGATACCTTCTTTCTCCCGCAAAGCCTGGAAACGCCTACAAGTCGTGGATTTCTCTTGGGCCGATTGACGCCTTTCCTGTCGGGGAAACACGCCTTGCGAAATTCACGAATCCGGTTGGCAGAGCTTGGGACGGTGAGACGGACGGCGTGGCCTGTTGGGTGCGCCGAGTCGCGGCGATGAAGTTCCAAGTGTTTGCGGTGAACTGCGCACATCTGGGTTGCCCGGTTCGTTGGTTCCCTCAGTCGCAACTATTCATGTGCCCTTGCCACGGTGGCGCATACTACGCCGATGGAAGCCGAGCATCTGGTCCCCCAGAACGCGGACTGTTTCCATACGATACGAAAATCGTAGAGGGCAATCTTCAGATCAATGCAGGTCAGATGCCTACCTTGGCCAATACCGCGAAACTCGTCCAGATTCAAACCTCTGCGGGAGGGCCGCCATGCGTTGGTTAAAACTGATCTACAACTGGACCGACAGCCGTTTGCAACTCGGTGAACCAATCAAGGAGATGGCTTTACACGCCGTTCCGAATCGGACCGCGAGCTGGTGGTACGTGTTTGGGAGCGCCGCGTTCGTCTTACTGATGCTGCAGGTTGTTACAGGAATTCTCTTGGCGCTCGTATATGTACCGTCGGCTGGCCAGGCCTGGAACAGTCTCAACGTCTTAAATCATCAACTGACCCTTGGCTGGTTCCTCCGTGCGATGCATGGGTGGGGATCGAACTTTATGGTCGCCGTCGTGCTGATCCATATGGCGCAAGTTTTCCTCTTCGGCGCTTACAAGTTTCCTCGTGAGCTCACTTGGATTCTCGGTGTCTTTCTCTTATTGATGACCCTCGGAATGGCGTTCACAGGTCAGGTGTTGCGCTTCGATCAGGATGCTTATTGGGGTTTGGGTATTGGAGCCTCTATTGCCAGCCGCGTGCCGTTCATCGGGAATTGGGCCGTGCATATGATGCTCGGCGGTCCGATCATTGCCGGCGCAACCCTATCTCGCTTTTTCGCGTTCCATGTCTTCGTCATACCAGGAATGCTCTTGGCTTTCGCTTGCCTCCATGTCTGGATGGTGCTCAAACTCGGAATCAACGAGTGGCCAATGCCCGGGCGCGTTGTTCGCCGTTCAACCTATCTGAGTGAATATCACGCTCTGACGAAAACGGACGGTAGACCCTTCGTGCCGGGCGCTGTCTGGAAGGATGCATTCTTTTCCGCAGCCATTATTGCGGCAGTTGCAGTTTGTGCGGCTGTCTTCGGCCCTTATGGGCCTGGTGGCCAGCCAGATCCAACGATCATTCAAACTGCTCCTAAACCAGACTTCTTTTTCCTCTGGCTTTACGCCGTGCTGTCATACTTGCCGCCCAGTCTTGAAACGCCGTTCCTACTGATCGCGCCCGTGCTAGGAATCGCCGGGCTCGTGGGGCTTCCGTTTTACGCGGGAGAAGGAGAGAAAAGCTGGCACAGGCGCCCGGTCGCAATCCTCATGCTTACTTCGATCGCCGTAGCGTGGGGTGTGCTCACCCATCTTGGCACATTTACACCTTGGAGTCCCAAGATGGCCGCTTGGAGTGGCGGCCCACCGATTCCTGTGCGTTACACACACGACGCAAGTCCATTGCAACGGCAGGGCGCGATCGTCTTCCAATCCAAGCAATGTCGCAACTGTCACTCAATCGCAGGGGTGGGAGGACAGCGAGGTCCCGCGCTTGATCTCGTTGCATCGCGCATGACGGAAGACCAGCTGATCCGCCAGGTTTTACAGGGAGGCGGAAATATGCCCGCATATGGCAAGAATCTCGCGCCCTCAGAAGTAACCGCCCTCGTCAGTTTTCTGGAGACTCTACATCCTATCAATGAGCCGCCGGCCGCAGACGCATCCCGAACCGCGGCAGCAAGCCGTGCGGATCATTGGATTTCCCCTCCAGTGACAACAGCTCCCGTGATGCTCGCCAGCCGAGCCAAGTTGATTGACCAAGGCGGCGCGAAGTAGCGCAATCTTTGTCATCTAAGCCCAGCCAATGATCGAAAAGGAGAGCAGGCATATGAAGCACATAGTTGGAATGGTCCTCGCATTATCGTTGGCTTCAACTGCATACGCATCCGAAGACGTTGTCACCGCGGTCCACGGGAGTGTCGAAAAGATCGACTCAACTAGCAAGACGATTGTGGTGAAGACGGACGATGGGGCCCGCCACGTCGTGCATTTTACGGATAGAACGGCAGTTCACGGCGCAGACGCTGGGGAAAACGCAACCAAGGATTCGTGGCACGGCTTGAAAGTGGGGAGTGAGGCCGTAGTGCACTACACAACTCGGGGAACCGAAGACAGCGCAGTCGAGATCGACAAAGTTGGCGATGGCGGCCTGAAGGCCACTGAAGGCGCGGTCAAGGGAATTGACAGAGGCGGAAAGGTATTGGTCATCGGCGCAAAGGATGGTTCTGTGGAGACGTTTCGACTCACCGAGCACGCCACCAAGGATGGGGGGAAAGGAGCCGTAAAAGGCGCAAAGGTCACTGTCTTCTATTCGGAGACTGCAGGTAAGAAGATCGCTCATTTCTTCGCCACTCCTTGATTCAAAGAGAGTGCCCAACGAGTCGGAAGGGCAAGAGGGGCACCTTTCCCGGTCTCGATAACTTCATGCTTGTCAGACATCCGATCCGTGAAGGAGTGTAGTTGGACACCTCTCGGCTGAGCCTCGTTACTGACTGGGACATCCCGTTGTGGGTGACGAGTGCCCTCGTTGCAATCAGCGTTATTTACGTGCGCGGGTGGGTCGCACTTCATCTCACAAGGCCAGCAACGCTCCCCATCTGGCGCCTAATCGCATTCCTTTCAGGAATGGTCGGAGTGTTCGTTGCTGTCGCATCCCCACTCGACACTTTCAGCGAAACACTCCTTTCCATGCACATGGCTCAGCATTTCGTGTTGATGTCAGTCGCGCCGCCGCTGATTGTCATGGGGAGCCCGGTAGTACCGCTTCTTCGCGGCTCGCCTCGCTGGATCGTTCGAACGATTGCAGGCCCGGCAATTCGTTCATCGGCGCTGCGCTGGGCCCGGCACCGCTTCTCTGGGCTCGGTTTTGCGTGGTTGTCCATGAATCTCGCCTATGTGTGCTGGCATATACCGCAGGCCTACGAATTCGCATTGTCTTCCGAAAGCTGGCACAACATTGAACATCTGTGCTTCTTTCTGACGAGCATTCAGTTCTGGTGGCCAATCGTGCTCCCCTGGCCTTCGCGCCGGCGATTCGAGACCTGGATGCTCATCCCCTACTTGCTCACGGCTGACCTCGTGAATACCGCAATATCCGCTTTCTTGTGCTTCTCCGGTCGTTTGCTTTATCCGAGCTATGCGCGTGTCGAGCGACCGTTCGGGATCGATGCGTTGAGAGACCAGATTTCTGCGGGTGCATTCATGTGGGTATTTGGCTCGGTAGTATTTCTGATCCCCGCAATTGCTTTGACCACAAGGTGTCTAACGAATCGTCATCTTGTTCAGCCAGGCGATCCATTGGAGCGAACCCGTGCGCTGGTTCGGTAGAGCATTCGAGTTTGTTGGCAGGCTTGGCCTCTTCGCCGGGCGCGCGCTCATCGACGCCCTTCGGCCGCCATTTGAGCTTGTTCAGATCTCGCGGCAACTGGCTGACGTGGGTAACAGGTCAATGGGACTCATCGTCGTCTCCGGCTTTGCCCTCGGGGCGGTGATGACGCTTCACACGCGAAGTACTCTTGTGACGTTTGGTGCGGCGGCAATGATACCCGCCGTTCAAGCCGTATCATTCTTCGTTGAAATTGGACCCCTAGTGGCAGGTCTGCTTCTCGCAGGAAGAGTCGGATCTGGAATCGGAGCCGTGCTTGCCAACATGAGGGCGTCTGAACAAATCGACGCAATCGAGTCGTTGTCGATCGACTCATTCAAGTTTCTGGTGGTCCCCAGGGTGATCGCCTGTGTTATCGCGCTACCGCTCTTGACCTTGTGCATGGACTTCGCGGGATTGTCGGGTGGTTTCCTGTCAGAGGTCGTAGCGTCACATATCTCACCTGAGCTCTATTTATACCGTGCGTTTGAGAATCTGCAGTGGGCGAACTTCATTGCACCGACCCTCAAGACAACGGTTTTCGGCTTCATTATTGGCTCGGTCTCCTCATACTTCGGCTATACGACAGACAAGGGCGCAAAAGGCGTCGGTGAAGCAGCTACGAATAGTGTCGTGATTTCGTCTTTGCTGATCATTCTTGCGGACGTTCTTCTGATCAAGTGCATCTTCTTCCTCTTCCCGGACACCGCGATATGAGTTCCTCATCAAGCGCAGCGGTCGAGTTTAAGAGCGTCACGAAGGCGTTCGGAGATAAGCGTGTCTTGAATAATCTTTCGTTCCAGGTCGAACAGGGCCAGGTATTGTGCCTGCTCGGCCGGAGCGGCACCGGAAAGAGCGTGACTCTTAAGATCATCATGGCTCTGATGCGTCCCGATTCTGGGGAGGTCTGGATTGATCAAGAGAACATAATCGGCCTTGGCGAAAGCGGCTTATCCAAGACGCGGAAAAAATTGGGCTATCTGTTTCAGGACGCTGCCCTCTTCGACTCGCTCACTCTTTACGAGAACTTGGCTCTCCCACTCACTCGCTTAACGGAAAAATCGAAAAGTGAGATCGACGACAAGATACACCTCGTTCTCTCAGATGTCGGACTTGGACCCGACGGCGCTAAATATCCATCAGAATTGTCCGGCGGAATGCGAAAACGGGCCGGTTTGGCGCGTGCCCTAGTCCTTGAGCCGAAGATCCTGCTGGCTGACGAGCCGAGCAGTGGGCTCGACAGAATAACAGCGTCCGAGATCGACGAACTATTGATGCGATCCAAGAAGGAACATGGCACTGCCCTAATCGTTGTAACGCATGACATCCACGGTGCTCGCCGAATTGCAGACCGTGTCGCGGTGCTAGACAAGGGAGATTTGGTTGCATTTGGCACCGTCGATGAAGTTGCGCGCAGTGAGAACGATGTGGCCCACAGGCTGATTACGGAGTGACAAAATGTCAAAACGATACTTTGCTGTCGGAATCTTTATCGTCACCGGTGCGACATTGTTTGCTCTCGGCATCTTCTTGGTTGGGAATCGCCACGAGGCTTTCTCACGGAACCTGATTATCTATTCGGACTTCAGCGATCTCGATGGACTCACCAAAGGATCGAAGGTGCGCGTCGCCGGCATGGATGCAGGCCAGGTAGTGGGAATCGGCGTTCCCGACTCTCCAACTTCCCCATTTCATGTTCAGATGAGAATTAGTGAACGACTACATGGGCTAGTTCGGGAGGACTCGGTAGTTACGATCGATACCGAAGGGGTCGTGGGAGAGACATTCCTATCCATTCATCCAGGTAGCCCTGGGGCCGCGGTTGCGCCGCCGAACTCGACCATTCGAAGCAAACCCGGTGTCAACATCTCCGATCTCATGGACCATGGTTTAGTCGTAATGGATGATGCGGATGTTTCCCTGAAACAACTGTCGAGTAAGATCAACGTGTCCTTGGACGGAGTCAATCTCGCCGTCAACAATGCGAACGACCTTTTGATTGGGCTGAAGGAAGGAAAAGGTCCCGCAGGGCTGCTTCTCAGTGACGAGCGAGTGGCTGCCCAGATCCGGGACACCATGACCAATGTCCAGTCAACGGCTTCGAATCTGAATCAGACAGCGGTGCGAGTGAACGGGATGGTACAAGACATTGAGCGGCGACAGCTACCTCAGAAGGTCGATGAGACGATGACGCAGGTGCGCGCTGCTTCGACAGAGGCCAACGATACTATGCAGGAAGTTCACCAAAGTCTAAAGCAGGCGCTGGGACCGGGAGTTGATGGAGTGACGGCAGCTCAGAACATCAGCGAAACCCTGACGAATGTGAATGCGGCAACCGGGAATATGGCAGAAGATACTGAGGCCATCAAGCACAACTTCTTCTTCAAGGGATTTTTCAATCGGCGGGGATACTACAGCCTTACGACCATGTCGCCCAACGAATACCGCCGAAGCAAGCTCTTCATCAACGCAGGTGGTCAACGCACTTGGCTCTCAGCAGATGCTCTATTCCAAGTCGACAGTCACGGAATTGAGGGGCTCTCACCTAAGGGCAAACAAGCCATCGATGAAGCAGTTGCGGGCTATGGCGATTCGTTCTTTCAGCATCCGGTTGTCGTTGAGGGCTATTCTGACCGCGGCGATCTCGCCGATCAACTCGCCCTCTCTTACGGTCGCGCCGCACTCGTTAGACTTTATCTCCAAGCCCGCTTTCCGTTTGTCGCGAAGGACCTCGGTCTGATGCCCCTTAGTTCAACGCCACCGCCTGGCTTGGGCCACGAACGGTGGTCGGGAGTGTGTATATCGGTGGCTGAAAAGAAGTGAGAGGGCCGCGCTCGGCAGTTAAGATGCGACTTCGCGTAGACCCTTTTCCCAATTTCAGGTATTCCATATTTACGTAATGGATCGGCCTGATGAAGTTGCGTTTCAGCTGAATGTTGCGTCGATATAATTCTCTGTATCAGTTGTTTGCCGTAACTGGGTCTCGAATAGCCGGAGTGATCCGGATTTTCATTGGAACTGGTCAAAGTGGACTTTGGTCGATATCCGCAGAGGGTTCTATGGAAACGGCTAGTGAGTACGTCTACGTTGTAGACGATGAAGTCAATGTGAGAGAGGCGCTTTCAGCGCTCCTCCGTGCAAACGGTAGACAGGTGCGCACATTCACATCTGGTCAACGGTTTTTAGAGTTTGTTCGGCAGGATTCCTGTGCCTGTTTGATCCTCGATCTCAATATGCCTGGTCTAGGGGGACTCGAAGTTCAAAGAGTGATCTTAACGAAGTCGTCGATTCCCGTGATATTTCTTACGGGCCGCGGTGATATCCCATCTACGGTGAGAGCGATGAGAGGCGGAGCGGTCGACTTTTTGACAAAGCCTGTCGATGAGAAAGCTCTGCTTGCCTCAGTTGAACGAGCATTGAATCAAGATCGTGCGAGCCGGTTAGACGCGGCCCAGCATGCAGAGTTGGTGAGACGATACGAATCATTGACGCCACGAGAGCGTGATGTCTTGCCGTTGTTGGTGGATGGCATGCTCAACAAGCAAGTAGCCTTCCATTTGGGTATCACCGAGTACACGGTGCAGATCCATCGCGGCCACATCATGAGAAAGATGGAAGCTGATTCGTTTGCAACGCTGGTGAGGCTCGCCGGCAAGCTCGGCCTAGCTCCCCCGAGTACATCTAGCAGAAATGCGTAACAGACACCTTCAGCGAACTGCGATAGAGTTGCAATCAGCCCAAAGGTGATCTATGGACACGCACGCGAACACGGTCGCAATCATCGACGACGACTTCCGAGTTCTCGAATCGCTCGTCAATCTTCTATCTTCGTTTGGCTTCACGGCGAAATCCTATATATCAGCGGAGAAATTTCTTGCATCGGGTGACATTGTCGAATCCTGTTGCATAATCACCGATGTCGAGATGAGGCAGATGAGTGGGCTTGAGTTGCTCGAACATTTAAAGAGAAACAACTCTACCATTCCTGTGATCATCATCACGGGCAAGCCATCGGTGAGAGCTGAGATGTTTTACATGGAAAAGGGCGCGGCAGGCTTTTTCAGAAAGCCGATTGACAGCGACGCTTTGTTGGAACTGCTTAGGTCAGTTTGTCCGTCGTAAACTGAGACGGGACGTTCTCTGCTCGACTGCCTCACGTTCGGTTCCTCCCATGAAGCTCGGTGCACCGCAGAGTTTTCTAAAGCAGACCGAACAAACTCCCCAAATTCGTGAGCGAAAACTGCGCGGCATCATTGACACGATTCTCTCAATGCTCTGGGCCGCGACTCCCGCCGGGGATCGTTAGGCGCGTGTCAGCTTCTCGAGTGCATACATAAAGGATTCATAGGGCGCCTTCGTCGCGTGCTCCATACCCACTTCACACGTCCGGTTAGCGCAGATGTACAAGTCGAGAGCCTGGCCCATCACTTCCTGGGCTTCATCATGCGTTGCCGACCGCGTGAGCTCCTCATGGAGCAAGCCACGGTCCCCCGCGAAGGCGCAACAGGTACTCGTGAGCGGATAGAACGGTTTATCGGCGAGTTGAGCGGCGATTTTCCGGAGGGTTGTATCGTTGCCTAAGGAGTGCATGGAACATGTGGGATGAACCGTAGCCGATCGTGCCTTTTGGGTCATCTTCAGGTTCGGAAGGAGCTTTTCGTCTGCCCAAGTAATGGAGTCGTAAATAACGAGGGTTTTATGTCGCTCGCGGTTCTCAAGGGAGAGGTAATCTAGAACCTCCTGCTTGAGCCCAAGGGTGCAGGAGCTAGCATCACAGACGATAGGAAGTGTGCCCTGCTTGCTCCAACGCCACATATTTTCTACCGCGCGATTCGCCATCAGTATGTTGCCAGCGTTGTAGCCCTTCGAATGCCAGACGGTTGCGCAACAGGTGCCTATGACATCCGGCGGGATAAACAATGGGAATCCCGCGCGTTCAGAAACTGCAACGAACGCAGCAGGAAGAGACACTTCATGATGGGATAACTTGGAGCCGCCGAAGATCCTATTGATGCAGGCGGGAAAGTAGATGGCGGCTGCTCCATTCTGTGTGGTTTTTGGAAGCTTCGACGATGCCGGCATGGGGAGGGATTCAACCCAGCTGGGGAGCAAATCCGGACTGATCACCTTTCGGGCGGCATTCAATATCCCGCTTACGGTTCCGTCTCCCAATACCTTGGCCGCTATGTTCCCGATGAGCATTGAAAGCCGCGCGATCGGTTCAACCAAGCCCCAATGATCTGCGATTCTCGCCGCCACCCACTCCTCCCCTTGACTGTGTTCGAGGTGGCGGAACTGCTTCATCATGACGCCAGTATTGATCTGGACAGGACAAGCATGTTCGCAGGAGCTGTCACCGGCGCAGGTCTGTACTGCGTCATACTCGTATTCTTTGAGGAGAGCCTTCTGAATGGCAGAACCCGGCTCGTGCCGCATCATTTCACGCCGCAATGCTATGCGCTGGCGCGGAGTTGTGGTCAGGTGACGACTTGGGCAAACCGGTTCGCAATAGCCACATTCGATGCAGGCGTTGGCGACATGTTCGATCTCAGGGAGCGTGTGCGTGTTTTTGACATGTCCGAGCGGATCTTTGTTGAGCATTACTCCCGGAGCGAGGAGTCCTCTAGGATCGAAGAGTTTCTTGATCCTCCACATCAAAGCAGTCGCCTTCGGTCCCCATTCCTTCTCCAAGAAAGGAGCGATATTCCGACCCGTTCCATGCTCGGCTTTCAAGGACCCGTCATATTTGCTAACGATCAGCGTTGTCATCTCTTCCATGAAGGCGGCGTATTTGTCGACATCTGAAGGGAGGCCGAAGTTCACCCCCACAAGGAAATGGAGGTTGCCCGCAGAAGCATGGCCGGCGACGTTTACAAGGTAGTGAAACTTACGCTGTAGGTCGAGGATGTCATTTGCCGCATCTCCCACACGGTCCTGCGGAACGCAAACATCCTCAATCATCAGACAAGTTCCCTGATCCCTTGCCGATGCCACAATCGGATACAGCCCCTCTCGGACTTTCCACAGAATAGCGGCCGCTTTGGGATCCCGGCTGAACTGCGCCGGCTCGTGGAGGTTGAGTGTAGAGGCGAATCGGACGCCTGCCTCTTCCATCTTCGCCAGTTCGTCATCTTGCGAAGCACGAAATTCCACCAACAGCGACCCGGCATCTTCACTGACGGTGCCCCAACTCTTCGGCACGCCAGGAATCGAAGTGGCGATGTGCAGACATCTCCCGTCCATCAGTTCGGCCGCCATAGCTCCCATCTCGATAAAGTGGGGAGCTGCAGCCGCCGCGTCATGCAGGCTGGAAAAGATAAGGAGACCTGTAGAGCGAAGCGGCTTGAGGGGGAGCGTTTCAAACGTAACTTCGGCGATGTAGGCCAGCGTTCCCTCCGAGCCCACCATCAACTTCTGGAGAATGGCGCCAGGGGTATTGCAATCAAGAAACGCGTCAAGCCGGTATCCATTGGTGTTTTTGATCGAGAACTTTTTCTTGATCCAGGCGGCAAACGTTTCATCCTGAAGAATCTCGTCGCGAATGTCTAGCAATCCGTCATGGAGTTCGCGTTCATGTGTAAGGAGCTCGTTGTCGACTCGGTCGTCGCCCGTATCAACGAGAGTACCGGAAGGCAAGAGAACCTTCATGGATGTGACAGTGTGGTAGCTATTCAATTTCGTTCCCGCGGTCATCCCGCTGGCATTGTTCGCCACAACACCACCGATGGTTGCGACGCCGCTGCTGGCAGGGTCTGGCCCTAGAACTCGGTCGTAGGGAAGTAGTGCGCGATTTGCGGTGCTGATGATCGTTCCGGGCTTGATTCTTGCGTAGATACCGTCCTGCAGGATCTCCAATCCATTGAAACAATTCCGAACATCAATGAGGATGTCGTCCCCCTGGGACTGACCGTTCAGACTTGACCCGGATGCGCGAAAAGTGACCGTCCTATGATTTTGTTGCGCGTATTGCATAGTCTTCGCGATTTGTTCAACTGACTCTGCAACAATCACGACTTGGGGGAAAAGACGGTAAGGGCTTGCGTCCGTAGCGTACTTCACCAGGTCAGTAACCCGCGACCTGACGGCCGTTGGCCCGAGAAGCGAAATCAAGTCATCACGCAAGGCTGACGGAGTACCGTTCGCAAGATGGTCGGGGGTTCGATCAGGCGTCGCACGAGAGCGAAGTGGGGTTAGTGCATCGGTATTTGGAGAAAAGAAGCACATTTGTTGACTCCGAGAGTTCCGATCAGTCACATGATCCGAGATAAGAGCAGCGGCTATTGATGTCCAACTGCTTGCATGATTTGCCCCATCTCCATGGCATTGGAAGATGGGACCTCCTGAAGTGAAAGCGCGAGCTGCTCTGTTGCTGTTCCGGTGAGATCTTGAAACATTGTCCAAAGCTGCTTCAGCATCTCGGCTTTGTCTTCTGCGGTGTGGCCGCTCCTCAGTACGCAATTAAGCGCAGCGGTTGGAGCCTCAGAACCGCCGGTGAAGCCAGATCCCTTCGGATACGAAAGAAAGACGACACGAACGAAGTTCTTCGGGACCTTCATCACTGAGGTGTGGATCCGTGTGATTTCCTCAGCAATCTTCACCTTGGTTTCGTTGGAGACTGCGTCCTCCTGGGTGATCGCCGTGTAGAGCGGCATTCGCATAACCTCCTATGGCCTGCAATGGGGACCAACCTGTTCTGTTATTCATCTAGGAATGGCATCTGCATGCCGGGATGATGCCAGAAGCTTGACGTGATGGTATTTACCGGTTCCTCGGCCGGCAATTACATAAAGCTGCTATCGCGGCTTGCAGCTATTGGCTTTGCGGGGGAATCTTTGGAACGAGCACAAGCTTCTTGTTCACAAACTCCTCAAATCCGAGATTGGAGAGCTCTTTACCGTATCCGGACCTTTTGATTCCTCCGAACGGGAGATCCGGCCAACTGACGTCCGGATAGTTGATGAAGACCATCCCTGTTTCAACGCGGCTGGCTACACGCTTGGCTCTGTCGATATTGGTCGAATAGATCGATCCGCCGAGGCCAAATGGAGTATCGTTAGCGATCCTGATCGCGTCAGCTTCGTCCTTCGCAGAAAAAACAAGGGCTGCTGGTCCAAAGAATTCCTGCTTATATGCGGGGTTATCAGAGGTGATGTCGGTGAGTACGGTGGGCTCCAGGAACGCGCCCGTCTTCCCTGACTGCTTCCCGCCGAGCAAGATCTTCGCTCCATGGCTGATTGCTTCATTTATCTGCCGCAAGATTAGTTGCAGCGCATCGTCCGATGAAAGCGGCCCGAGCGTTACGCTTTCGTCGAGTGGGTCTCCGAGTTTCAACTCCTTTGCGGCTGCGATGAAACGCGGGAGGAACTTGTCGAGGATTGATTCGACGACGATGAACCGCTTTGCGCCGATACAGGTCTGTCCGTTATTTCCGAACCGTCCAAGAATGGCCATGGCAACAGCGTGGTCCAGGTCCGCATCGTCAAGGACGATGAATGCGTCGCTTCCACCCAACTCCATTGTGGATTTCTTGAGATTCTTGCCGGCCCTGGACGCCAAGGCTTCGCCGGCGCGTTCCGATCCGGTGAGTGCAATCGCTTTGACACGAGCGTCGTCGATTAACGCTCCAGCTTGGTCATTACTGAGAAAAAGGTTGGTATAGACGCCGACCGGAAAGCCTGCATCTTTCAAGACTCGCTCGAACGCGAGGGCACATTGAGGTACACCGGGCGCATGTTTCAACAGCATCACATTGCCCGACATTAGATGTGGACCGACAAAACGCGCCAATTGATAGTAAGGGTAGTTCCAAGGCTGAATGCTTAGAAGGACGCCAAAGGGCGAGAATTCGAGATGAGCTTCTCCCATGACCGACGCAATGGTCTTCGGGGCGAGGAATGCCGCTGCATTGTCTGCGAAGTATTGCAGTATCGCGGCACTCAATTCGACCTCGCCTCTACTCTCGGCAATGCGCTTACCCATTTCAAGTGTGGCCAACCTTGCAAGGTCGCTTTTTCGTTCAATGAGAAGTTCGGCGGCGCGCGACATGATCTTCGAGCGATCGGCTATTGGGAGCGCCGACCACGACGTAAAGGCTAGGTCTGCTGTGGCTAACGCATCCAGCATCTCTTGATCGGTGTGTTCTGGGAAGGTCTTGAGCACCTCTCCAGTAGCAGGATTTACGCTGCGGTATGGCACTGTGGACTCCTTTGCGGTCTTTCCATTGCGATCTCGGCAACGTAGCGAAGGCAGACTTTGCTGGTGTTATATCGAAAATGCCCCAGAAGCCTCGCTGTAGCATCGCAGCCTCGCGTATCGCTGCATCGTAACGAGATTCATAGTCTGATTCCCATTACATCTTCCTAGTAGGCGTCCGACGCGGGACTTCTCTTCCATCCAACGGATTCTCGAAGTCCAGATGTTCGTGCGTAGCAGGAACATGTAATGTTCCCCCTCAAGCTTGCGGCGATAGTATTTGCGCTGATGCCGGGTGTTAAGTTGGTCGATGTCTTTCGGTGAGGATTCCTTAAGGCTCACTTTGGCTCACGCGATCGCCACGAATCTTTCGATGGCCCCGGTGTTACGGCAGTGCAAAGGAGGATATCGATGCTTAAAGGTTTTAACTATCCGCTTACGCCGAAAGGGTTGTCGACACTCAACCCACCCCCGCCCTGGCATTACTCGGCCGACTTCCTTAGCGTCGAATTCTGGGCCGATCCCGCAGCGGTAGCAGCTGTACTGCCTACTGGAATCGATCCTGATCCAGCGACGGATGGCCATGGAAATGCTCTCTTCTACGATTGGCAGTTCAGCGGAGCAAACGAGGAGTATTTGGATCCAGCGCGCTATCAGTATCGCGAATTCCTTCTGCTAGTCGATGCTTTGTTTGGGGGAAAGCCGGTAGCGTACTGCCCCTATATCTTCGTTGACAACGACGCTGCCCTCGCCCGTGGATGGACTCAGGGTTACCCGAAGCGTCTCGGCCAGGTGTTTCAGACTCGCTACTATGCGGCGACAGGGAAGGCGGGTCCGGCTCTCGCGCCGAAATCGAAGTTCGCCGGATCGCTGACAGCAAGCGGTCGTCGGCTGGCGCAGGCCCTGGTCACACTCAGTGAACCAATCACTGACCCTGCGGCCCTGAAGCAGCGTCCGATTGTCAACTTGCTGCATACGCCCCGTTTGGCAGCAGGCAAACAAGACAAACCGGCTATTCACGAACTTGTCGAAAATGTGCCGCACGATGTCAAGATCGAACAAGCGTGGATTGGCGATGGGTTTCTTACTTTGCCAATCGCAGATGGAGAGGAGATTTCGGATCTCGCTCCCATTCGTTGTGGCAAGGGCATTCGCGCGTCGATGGCTTACATCGTGGACGATCTCAAGACATTGAAGGATCTAACGAAGTGAAATGAGGAAACGAGCCGGGGAGTCCTCTTTTCTTTCCCAATTGTCGCCGCAGCGCGAAGCGGGAACTCAAGGAATGACTTTACATCGTGGAGTACCGCATGAAGAGAATCTATTGCAATCTGCCTGATTCCCTCTACGAAGCTCTCATGGAACGGGTACAAACGGACAAGACAAGCTTTGACCATGTCCTGTCGACTGCTTTGTCCCAATGTCTTGGCAAACCATTTCACACGCTCTTTCAGGTCTCGACGTCAGCCGCACTGGTCGAAGGCCTCTATCAGGGTGCGGTCACGGTTGCTCGACTTCTCATTCACGGCGATTTTGGCCTAGGCACCTTCATCGATCTGGACGGAGAGATGGTCGTCCTCGACGGAATCTGTTACCAGATATCTTCTGATGGCAAGGTCTCTGAGGTTGAACGTGACCGTCTGATCCCCTACGCAGTCGTCACGTATTTCAACGCCGAGTTCTCAGAAAAGCGCGCGGAATTGGATAGCTTCGCCGAGTTGGTGGCGACTTGCGATCGATTGCGAGATTCCGAGAACCTGTTCTACGCATTTCGAATCGACGGAACGTTTTCTTTGCTTAAAACGAGGGTAATGAAGCCGGTGACCGATGGAACAGGACTAAAAGAAGCCGCGTCAGCGCAACAGGAGTTCCTGTTTCAAGAGGAAGAGGGGATTTTGGTCGGCATATGGTCGCCTGGCTTCGCCGGCTCCTTCAGTGTGCCGGGATATCACTTTCATTTCCTTTCTAACAATCGAGAGCGAGGCGGCCATGTTCTCGAGTGCAAGGTCAGGAAGGCGGTTATTAGTGGCTGCGCCATGCATGAAATGCATGTCTCTCTGCCAGAGACCACGGAATTCCTAAAGGCCAACCTCAGCGGCGACCCAGCCGGAGATTTGGCGAGCGCGGAGCGGAATCATGGTTCATAAAGCGAAGTTTTGACATCGAGAGGACGTGATGGGTTCGAATACTTCTAAGACCGGTGCGCAGATCGTCGTGGAATCGCTGGAACAGCACGGAGTGACGCACGTATTTGGGATTCCGGGAGCCAAGATCGATAAGGTCTTCGACACGCTAAAGACTTCTTCGATTGAGACCGTTGTATGTCGACACGAACAGAATGCAGCCTTTATTGCCGGAGGCATCGGGCGACTGACAGGCAAAGCCGGCGTTGCGATCGCAACCTCGGGCCCAGGAGTCAGCAATCTCACTACTGGCCTTGCCACCGCTAACAGTGAGGGAGATCCGATGGTGGCCCTGGGCGGGTCTGTCGCCACCTCCCAGAGCCTAAAGCAGATTCATCAAACTCTGCAGGCTGTCTCGGTATTAAGGCCCGTTACGAAGTTCTGCGCCGAGGCAAACTCTCCCGAGTCGGTCGGCGAGGTCATGGCGAATGCATTCCGGGCTGCAGAATCTGACCGTCCCGGAGCCGCGTTTGTGAACCTTCCGAAGGACATCATGGAAGGAGAGGCGAAATGCGAAACTCTCCATGTTCCCGCAAATTCCAAATTCGGCCCAGGCAGCTCTGAGTCACTAGCTGCTGGCGCAAACCTCATCAACGCCTCTGCACGCCCTGTCCTCCTACTGGGCCTGCTTGCCAGCAGGCCAGAGAACGCGAATGCAGTTCGTGCCTTCCTTCGCAAGACTCGATTACCGGTGGTGGGCACTTTCCAGGCTGCCGGAACCGTTTCGGCAGATCTTTTCAAGAGCTTTGCGGGACGCATAGGTCAGTTGGACAATACACCCGGAGATGAACTCTTGGCCACGGCTGACACGGTCATCACGATCGGATACGACCCGGTTGAGTATGACCCCTCTATATGGAACCATTCGCGGACGACGCGGATCATTCACATCGATTCGACTCGGGCTGATGTCGACAATTTCTACTCTCCTGACATCGAAATATTGGGAGACATCGCCGCGAGTTTGACAGTGCTAGAAGGACTCATCGCTCCTCACGTCCTTGCACCGGACATTGAACGTTTTCTGTCCACGCTTGCCTCCAATAGGGCGAAGCGCATCGAAGATGCAGGTCGGCTTACTGGAAGCCCAATCCATCCTCTCAGGATCGTCGCCGAACTGCAGAAGTGGCTCGTAGATGATGTGACCTTGTGCCTCGATATGGGGTCATTCCATCTTTGGATAGCCCACTTCCTCTTTAGCTTCCGGGCTCGGCAGATTCTTATCAGCAATGGCCAGCAAACCCTTGGCGTCGCCCTTCCTTGGGGGATTGCATCCTGCCTGGTGAGGCCGAATGAAAAGACGCTCTCCATCTCCGGTGATGGCGGGTTTCTCTTCTCTTCAATGGAATTCGAAACCGCCGTGAGGCTGAAATTGAACCTCGTACATATGGTCTGGATCGATGGGACCTACGATATGGTCGCTGTTCAGGAGGAATCAAAGTACAAACGCACTTCGGGGGTGGACTTTGGGCCTATCGACATAGTCAAGTACGCCGAGGCTTTTGGGGCAGTCGGCTTTATGGTTGAGAGCCCCGGTCAGATAGGGATCATATTGAAGAAGGCGTTCGAGATCCCCGGACCCGTGCTGATTGGAATGCGCGTAGATTACCGCGACAATCACAAGCTTTTCGAGAAAGTACACGAGCACCTACTCAACTAGCCAACGCGGAACTTTAGGTCACCGTCAGGACTACGTCAACGTTGCCCCGCGTTGCATTGGAATACGGGCAGACCTGATGTGCAAGATGTACCAGTTCCTCTGCGGTTGCTCTCTCAATTTCCGGAAGATGGATGGTCATGGCCACGGCGATGCCGAAACCCTCGACGCCTCCCGCCAGAGGGCCAAACGAAACCGACGAGTCAACCGCTACGGTCTCGCTCACCCGGATGTGCCGTTTGCCCGCGACTACTCGCAAGGCCCCGATGAAACAGGCGGCATACCCCGCAGCAAACAACTGTTCTGGGTTAGTACCTCTTCCTTTTCCACCCATTTCAACAGGGCGATCGAGCTTAAGGTCGATCTGCCCATCGTCAGATTTTGCGGCGCCGATTCGGCCGCCGGTTACTCTTGCATGGGCCGTGTAGATAGCCTTTTCAATCGCCATTCTGAATCCTCCGTGGGTTGAGTGTGAACGAGAGCAGCGTCTTTAAGTATTGGTGCGTCGCCGGATGATCAGACGGGCGCCGCGCTTGCCGCTCACGTATGTCCACGCCCACTGTAAAAAAACGCTGATGCGCAAACTGTTCTCGGCTAGAAATTGAATGTGTATAAGCGCCCAAACGAGCCAAGCCATGAAGCCGCTCAACTGTACGCCGCCACTCTGGAGAACTGCAAAGTTCTCTCCGACCACAGCGAGATTGCCTTTGTCGAAATAGCGAAACGGTGGCAATGGGCTATGACCGATCACTGTGCGGAAGATGGATCTTGCCGTATACCGGCCCTGTTGGATCGCAACTTGCGCAACTCCAGGAAGCGGCCTGCCGTCTTGATTGAGAGCCGCAGTATCACCGATGACGAAGATCTCCGGATGTTCGGGAACTGTAAGGTTGGGTTGGATCAGAACTCGGCCTGCACGATCCATTGCAGCTCCAAGCCATTTTCCTGCAGGAGAGGGCGCGACGCCGGCAGTCCAAACAACCGTCCGTGCCGAGATCCGTTCACTTCCGATGACGACTCCTTCGTTATCAATTGTTTGAACGGCCTGACCAAGGCGTACATCGACCCCCAGTGATGCCAGTCGTTGTTTCGCTGCTTCGGAGAGTTTGTCGGAGAAACTCGGAAGCGGACGTGCTCCCATTTCGGCCAGAATGATGTGTGCGGTTTTCGGGTCGATTCGCCGGAAGTCTCTCCGCAGCGAGGTTCGAGACATGACAGCGATCGCACTTGCCATCTCGACGCCCGTGGGCCCTGCTCCTATCATCACGAAGGTCAGTAACGCTTGTTGCCTGGCTGAATCTTCTTCAGCCTCGGCCTTCTCAAAGGCTTCCAATATGTGATTTCGCAAGGCCTCTGCGTCTGAGAGGCTTTTGAGGCCGGGAGCGAAGGCCGCGAATTCATCATGGCCGAAGTAACTGTGACTGGCCCCGGTGGCGAGAATCAGGTAATCGTAGTCGACTCTCTGGCTGGCTTTGTCGCCGGCGTCCACGATGACCTGCTTGGCGGAGGCATCGACGTCCGTCACATTGCCCAACATCACAGATGTGTTTGTCTGATTCGATAAAAGACTCCGGAGAGGCGATGCAATCTGCCCTGGAGCAAGGACTGAAGTTGCAACCTGATATAGAAGAGGCTGGAAGACGTGATGATTGTTCCGATCGATAAGAAGCACTTCGACCGGAGAAAATTTCAATCCCCTCGCAACGGCAAGTCCGCCAAATCCACCTCCAACAATCACTACTCGCGGAGCTTGGGTCGTCATCTTTGGCTCTCACATCCTCGTGGGATAAGCTCACGACCTTATCGACTCAATGAATCGAAGACGACTCCGCACGCAGCCGCGATACGCGTCGCTCTCAGGGCATAAAGGATCGTAACAACCGACGAATCCTGACAAAAGTACATATTCCTGCTAGTTCGCTTGGAGAATTCTGGTGAGCGTTCCTGTATGCGGCTTGCATTCCACGAGAACCCTGGCTTAACAGGAACATGTACTTTTCTCAACCTGTCCCCGACCGTACTATCGCCACATAGCGGTCATCAGTATCAGGCTCCGCGCATCGCGACCTTGGTCGGATCTACAACGAAGGTAGCTGTGCACCAACAACGTTCTGCGCGCCATCATCTGAGGGGCAACAATGGATGACATTACGTCGCTCCTTTTGAAGCATGGATATTGGTTACTCTTTCTCTGCATTGTTGGCCGCCAAGCCTGTTTGCCTGTACCTGTTAGCCTCTTCGTGCTTGATTCGGGAGCGATGATAGAGGCGCATCGGTTCAATACATTTGCCCTCCTTGCGACAGTCATACCAGCGTTCATTGCGACCGATCTTGTGTGGTACGAAATCGGCAAGAGGTTCGGCAAACACTTGCTTTGGCTCATCGACAAATCACCGTCGGGCATGGCCTTAAGCGTGGACAGATATGTGTCAATGTTCCATCGCTACGGAGTAAGGTCGCTCTTGGTCTCGAAATTCATATTGGGATTCGATGCGCTCGCAGCCCCTGCGTCAGGATTGTTTGGAGTTGGCCTTTCGCGATTCGTATTGTTCGATGGCCTTGGCGCTCTCATTTGGACGACAGCGTATTTGGCGCTGGGCTACGAGTTTAGAGACCAGCTAGACAGGATCGCAGAATATTTAGGACATGCAGGCCATCTGGTTGCTTGGGTGGGATTGGCGGTGCTTGGCAGCGTAATTGTACGGCTTGCATGGCGACGCTACAGAGTCGCTCGCAAGAGCCGCTCATCACTACGACATGTGAGTATGCCTGCCAAACGGCTACGACGAGGGGAGGGCCGCGACAGTTCGCGATAAATACAGGAAATGAACAATCAGACGAAAACGACGATCTTCGGTGCCAGGGATTGCACCTCTGGCGATTTAGGTGAGGCTGACGACGAACTGTTAGTTATGGCCGCGAAATCCGGCGATAGCATGGCATTCGCGACGCTCAGCAGACGCTATTCTAAGATGTTACTGCGAACGATATATCAGATCGTGGACAGTTGGGAGGATGCGGAGGACGTTCTTCAGGAGACATTAATGAAGGCATTCCTTCACATCAACCGCTTTGAAGGAAGATCTCGCGTGACAACGTGGTTCACGCGAATCGCGATCAACTCTGCGTTGATGACCCTGCGCAAGAGGCGCGGGTTTTTCATTGCAATCGACGCGACTGTTGACGACCAGTGTTCTCACTGCGGATTTGAACTCTATGATACGAGAGAGAATCCCGAGCAATTGTACGTGCGTAACGAAAGCGAGGTATCGCTTCGACGGGGCATTAAGCGACTCTCTCCTCACCTCAGAGATGCGATTGAGTTGCAGTGTGATACCGACTGTTCGAATAAAGATCTCGCGGAGGCTCTCGGAGTTTCCATCCCGACAGTAAAATCAAGGCTCTTACGAGCCAGGCGGATACTGCGTAGATCATTGCAAAAACGTTTGCCGTTCGGGCTTGGCTAAAATCCATTCCAGACATCGACAAGGATTCGCCCTAGGAACTCCCCTTTTTCGTATCGTGAAAGGGCTTGGTCGAGCTTGGTGACCGGATAAGTCAAATCAACGGGGATCTCCATTCCTTCGCTAAGCCACTGGCCCAAAAGTGTGAGGTCCCGATTATTAGCTTTCACATACACCATCTGCACCCGGCTAGATGAAGCAAGGCTCATCAATTTGTCGACAGCAAAAGCCATAGACGGAAGTGTTGTCACAAATGTCCCGCCCCTCTTTAATTTCCTCTTCCACTGCGACCAACGATAGGCTGCGGCTGCATCGAAAATCACATCAAACTGGCCAGTGACGTTCTCAAAAACGTCGGCCCTTTTGCGATCAACGAGAGCATCCACACCCAAATTCCGTGCGAGCTCTAGACCACGCTGCGACCCAATTGCCGTGACGTGGGCACCGAGTTTCTTTGCTACGAGAATCGCGACGGAGCCAACGCCTCCAGAAACTCCAGTAATCAAGACTCGGGCATCCCTCGGAGGAATTCTGCCTTGGTCACGAATCCCTTGCATTGCTGTCAATCCAGCCGTCGCCGCAGCGGCGGCTTGTGCATGAGAAATTGTTGACGGCCTTAAAGCAATCTGATCTGCTCTCGCAATCAAGAATTCGCCGAAGGCACCCCGTTTATTCGACGGGCCGTAAGGCAGAAAACCGAAAACATTGTCGCCGGCCTTCCAACGACCCTCACTCGGACCAGTTGCATCCACTACACCCGAAAAGTCGTACCCGAGGACAATGGGGAAATTTCGGGCATGGAGAAACTTAACGATCCCACGGGAGACTTTGTAATCGGCAGGTCCGAAGGCCGAGGCGTGGACCTTGATTCGGACCTCGCCCTGCTTTGGCTCGGGGGTCTGCAGGTCTGTGAGAAAGTAGCCGTCTTTCGCACCGTAATGTTTTAGAGTCATCGCGCGCATTGAACTACCATCCGATCGAGGTTGGTCATTTCTGTTTGCTGTTAAGGGCGCTCCACGCGGCCAAGGAGTCCATGTAATCTCGCCAATGGACGATTCTGCGGCTTTCGATGGTGATGATCGAGCAAAACCGATTGTTGTACTTCGCACTTGTCGCAAGGACGGTCCCGTGAACTTCGTACTCAATGACGACCGTACGGCCGTCATCGGCCTTGTGGGTAATCAAATGGTCCGCAGATTGGAGTTTGATGTAAGCTCCATAGCCGCCAAACTGACTCATAAGATTGGCGCGTCCCTTGATCTGCCGCGGCCATCCCAGGTCATAGAGGACTTCATAGACGATGTTGTCAGCCACAACATCGAAGAAGTGCTCGCCATCCACGAGGTCGCCCAGCGCGCTTTGGACTAGCGCGAAGTACGGCTCTGCTGCTTCATACTCCGCATACCGTGTTTTCTTCATAGCGAACTCCCAATTGCTTCCTGTCACAATGTTACTTACTAAAGTATAGTTGCACCATATATCGCTGGTACACTTAAAACAAGAAGGCACATTGAGTTCGGTTGCGAACACGGAGGTAAGCTATGAAAAAGGCAAACAAACCTGAGCAGTCAGATCCGGCATATGTTTGTGGCTCCGGAGACCCTATGGCGGTCCGCGAGATGCTCACCAAGATTGGCGACAAGTGGAGTATTTTTGTCGTCCTTACCTTGGCGAGGGTTCACAACAATCGGGCGCGATTTTCGGGGTTAGAAAAAACTGTCCCAGGTATTTCACAAAGGATGTTGACTATCACACTGCGAAACTTAGAAAGGGACGGCTTGGTTTCAAGAGAAATGTTTCCGGAGATCCCCCCGAGGGTTGAATATGAGCTAACCCCTTTAGGGAAAAGCTTACTTAAACCTCTTGATGGACTCGTTGATTGGGTCACTGACAATTGGGAGGTCGTAAGGAAGGCTCAAGCTAAATTCGATTCTAAATAGTCACTTACGTTGCGTTCTCATTCTAGATGAGAAGCCATGATCTGACGATTGTGCATTGCAGAATTGCTTCTATCCCTAGTGATTATTGGAGTGTCACCTATGGTTTCGGGTCTCGCGCCAGGGGAGACTTCAAATCCTAAAACTTATACGTCGTCCAAACAGCTCCGTAGTTGACGTCTTTGCCTTGCGGTGATGCGTCCACCAAGAATGGTCCGCTGAAAAAATGGGCGTACGCAGCCGACACGGAGATGTGTTGGCTTGCCCTCCAGTAAATTCCGACCGACGGCTGGCTACCGACGTAACGCCCAGAATTACCTGGCCCGGAAACCAACAGATTCACGGCCGGCCCATAGAGGCCGTCCTGAAGACTGGTCCGCCAGAAGACATTGTTGTCCGCGATCACACTGAGCAATTTTGTGACTTGCAAAGCTATTTTCGGGCCGATCGCCATAAGATTCGAGGGTCCGAGCAAAGCGATCCCGCCCTGGCCGAAATAATAGCCTGTCGGGAAGAGTGGATTTAGCGTTCCCAAGTCCGACCGTGAATTGCCGCGGCTACCGCTCGCGACAAGCGCGCTAGCACCAATCTGTGGCTGGAGGCGGATGGATCGAAATGTGTACGACGTGTCGTGGCCGGTGCCCCAGGCACGAATATTTCGTGCGCTAAAGCTACCCCATTGAAAGGCGGCTTCGCTGTCATAGCTCCAGCCACCTTGCCTGCCTGAGAGCCTTCCGCCCACCGTATGGCGCAACTCATCTGCCGAACCAATTTCGAACGCTGCGTTCTTTCGAGCGAGACCAAGATAATAAAGATCGATATTCCCACCCTTTATCTTTGGGCTCGGATGAACGGTATACACGCCCCAAAAGGTAGAACCGTGATCAGGCGGCGCGTCAAAAATGCCAGTTCCATTCAACACTGGCTTCAAAGCGAATCCATCTATTTTCCAGGATGAAAGCTTCCAATTCAGGCTAGCGCCATCGAAGGTTTGGCGCACGTTAGGTCCCTCTCGAACGTCCACTAAGCGGCCGTCCCCAAGTTCGAACTCCTGTCGTCCAAGACGCATAATCACCTTATCGCGGGCTTCTTTCGATAAGGTGATATCGGCGAATGCTTCTTCAAAAAACAACTTTGACTCGTCGATCACCGGCCTAGGGCCGCCATTCCGCCCGGCCTCTATACCGCTCGTGAGTTGTACGAAGAACCGGAGGCGAGGCGCTGCGTGAATATCGCCATAGACGGAAAGGCGCTGAAGTAGATACCCATTTGCATCCTGGGTACCGAATCCCCAACTTGCATTGTGATAACCTTCGTACCATTCTCGAACCTCGCCGCCGAGCGTGAAGAAGGTATCTGCGCCCGATCCGAGCCGCACATATTTGAGGCGATCCCAATAGTCATTGCGGCAGACTGGATGACGCAGATAGCTGTAGTCTTCGTCCTGGCGAAGCAATGCGTATGCTGGTGGACCGGTGGGACACTGGGTTTGGGCAAACACAGTACCTGCAGCGAGCGCCAAAACAAACAACACTGAAGAAACAAAGCGATTCATCGCTGATTACCGGCCAGTCGGAAGATGTTCAATACTCCATTACCTTTGTCGGGGTTGCTGCGATCAGGCGTCGACGAATCGCTTTTGGCGCGATGGTTCTGGAACTCAGCGTCTGGGCTACGTCCTCTCCTCGAACATCCCGTTGGAATTGGCGCGCGGGATATTCGGCCCCAGTATGGGAGCAGCGTTCGTCGGGTCACCCACAAATTGCAGTGTGTCCCAGTGCTCGATCGCCTTACCATCGGCGTCCATCTTGTAAATATCAACGCCGGCGATCCCCGTATCCTGCGGGTCATCGGTGAACAGATTTAGGAAATTCACGTGGGCCCAAACGTAGTCGCCAACGGCGATGATGCGGTGAACAACAACGCTTGCGCGAGCGCGTTCCCGGGTAACCTTACCGAAAAATTGTCCAAGTGCTGTAGAGCCATCCGGAATTAGGGGGTTGTGTTGGATGTACTTGGGACTGACGAACTTGGCCGTTCCCTCTTCCGACTTCTTCTGGTTGATCATCATTTCGTAGAGGACAAGAACGTTGTCCTTGTTACGAACGGCACGGCTATCTTTGGGGTCAACGATCACGATCATGGCATTTCTCCTTTTGAAATTAGGACTTCATCAGCGTCGGTTCTCTCTGGGACGGAGCGGAGCCTTTATAAGAGCGAACACGCCTCATTGAAGAGCAAACGCGGAAGTCGAGGGTACAAGGCACTCGGATCGCCATATCCAAGATTGACCAGGAAATTTGACTTCACGTGGCTGCCAGGAAAGAACTCCTGATCGCGGTCGACGCCGGGCTTCCCAGTGGCAAAGAACTCCTCGTCCACCTTGGCGTTATCGAATCCCGACATTGGCCCGCAGTCGAGACCGAGAGCCCGTGCGGCGAGAATGAGGTAAGCGCCCTGCAAGCTGGAATTCCGCTGGGCGGTCACCTCGACCAACTGCGGATTGCTTTCAAAAAGCTGCTTCAGGCCCGGATTCTGAGGGAACAGCTTGGGCAGTCGCTCATAGAACTTCATATCGTACGCGACGATCACGGTGACTGGGGCCGACATCGTCTTATCGACATTGCCCGGCGCCAGCGCTGGGCGGAGTCGTTCCTTGGCCTCTTTCGACCGAAGAAACGCAAAGCGCGCTGGCGAGGTGTTCGCGCTGGTCGGCGCCCACTTGAGGATGTCGTAGAGATCCCTCAATGTTTGATCGGCCACCGGCTGCGGCTTCCATGCGGTGTACGTGCGTGCTTCACGGAAGAGTATGTCCAACGGAGAATCGTCAATTGTTTGACCCATAACCCGGGTTACGTCCTCTCCTCGAACATTCCGTTCGAATTTGCGCGTGGGATATTCGGCCCCAGCACGGGAGCGGAGTCCTTCGGGTTACCCACAAACTGCAGTACGTCCCAGTGCTCGATTGCCTTACCGTTGGCATCCATCTTGAAAATGTCGACTCCGGCGACTCCGGTATCATCTGGCTCATCGCTGAAAAAGTTAAGAAAGTTCACGTGTGTCCAGACGTAGTCGCCGGCCGCGATGATCTTGTGCACGACGATGCGGCCCTTGGCGCGTTTTGCAGCGATGTCTCCAAAAAACTTGGCCAGCGCAACGCGCCCATCCCCCATGAGTGGGTTGTGCTGGACGTATCCCGCGTTGAAGTTGCGGGTACCTGTCTCGGCGTCCTTATGATTGATCATCCGATCGTAGTGGTCGAGAATCATGTCCTTGTTGCGAACAGCGCGGCTGTCATTGGGATCGACGAGTGCGATCATCTGTAGATTTCCTCTCTCTAGTGTCTTGATTCCGAAGTCAGCTTTAACGCCGGCAGTTTTATTCCAACCCGACCATATGGAGGCGCAGGGCATCCAATTCGGCATCGGACTTCTCGCGGACAAGCCGAAGAATCTCTTCGGCGTCGGCGCCCACTGCTCCTCGGCTGGGCGCGGGTAATTGCTCTGAAAGTTCGATCACTCGATTCGCAGCGGAGACTGAATCGAGTCCGCTTCCTTGCATCTTGTTGAGAGTCGTGGCAAAGGTATCGAAAGACTTCCCGTACAACTCGCGCTGCTCGGGTGTCATCTGGTCGGATACGCGCTTCAGGGCAGCAGCAGTTTTGGCCGGCCCGCCCGTTCTCATATTGCCGGCAATAGCCAAGACCACATCAACGCCAAAAGACTTTAACTCCGCGCGGTAAACAGCAGCAAAGGCGTCGAAAGCGGCCTTTGAAGCGCCGGAAGGGCCGTTGAAGGGGAACGGCAACGTCGCCGTCATCGTACTCACTTGAACAACTCGTCCATGTGCCTTCCTCAATGCGGGAAGAAAAGCATTCACAACGGATAGGGCCCCAAAGACATTCACTTCGAATTCGTGCCGGATGGCATTCAGCGCCAGAACCTCAAGTGGACCAGGTGTCAAGATTCCCGCATTGCTTATGAGGAGATTGATGCTGCCTTTAGTCTGGGTTGTGACTTCGCTTGCCCAAGCCTTTACGGCAGCCTCGTTCGTAATGTCGCACTGGCTAAGACTGACTGCACCCCCTGACGCCTGCTTCAGGTCCGCGATCTCATCTGACGAAATTGCCGTCCCGAACACGCGATAGGCCTTTGCCGCAAGTCCAAGCGCGATGTCCCGGCCGAGTCCACTTCCCGCACCTGTGACAACGGCGGAACGATTCCTCTGACTGTCCTGCGTGGAAGTCATCCTTTCACCTCTTCTGTTTCTTATCGTGTGTAGGGTTATTCAAGGCTTCGTCCTGAGCGGTCGTGCAATCCACTAATTCCCGGGAGCCTTGTCGATAAAGGCATACAGGGAGCAAATGCGACCGTGCTTAAACACCGCGACATCCATCCCGATGACAACGGGAGCGGTATCTTTCGGTCCGTAGTGCCACCGGACACGCCCCAGATCCTGAATCACCTGCGCAGGGCCTGCCAGACGGAAAACGAATCCTGGGGTTCCCTTCAGAAGGTGTTCGACCTTTGCATTAAGAGCTTCGCGACCGACACTTCGATCATCAGTTTCAAAATCACTGAAGGTGCAGTCTTCCGTGTAGAGTTCGTTGATCACCGACTTGCGGCGCTCGGAATCCCGCTCCCCGAAGACCTCCAAAACGTTTCGCTCCATAAGCTGGCCCAACGCAGTGTTCACAAGATTCTCCTCTTCATAGCGCGCGACAACTACGCGCCCGATTTTTGCGTATGAGTCGCCAACAGCTGAAACTCCCAGGCGAGACTGGTGCCTATGTTGCCGCCGTGCTTCAACATGATTTCGCTAATTCCCGCTATCGTCCTTTCCCGAGCCCAGTCACGCTGCAGTTCGCTCGCGAATCCGATCCAGGTCAAGGGAACGGCACCTGCTTGCACCATGCGCTGCACCGCTCTTTCGTGCGCCTCCACGCTGACGCCGCCTGAGGCATCGGTAACAATGAAAACTTCGTAGCCTTCCCCGAGAGCGCTCAGCACGGGATAGGCGAGGCATATCTCGGTCCAGAGTGCCGCGATAACGAGCTTCTTGCGTCCAATTTTCTTGACTGCGTTTACCACCCGCTCGTCTTCCCAGGTGTTGAGAGTGGTTCGGTTGATTGTCTTCTGCTCAGGGAAGACATCCTGAACCTCTTTAATCAGATGTCCGCCGCGCTCTTCCATTACCGTCGTCAAAATCGTCGGGACACCAAAGACCTTGGCCGTTTTCGCCAAGCCAACTACGTTGTTGACCAGCAGAATTCCATCGATGTTCTGCACGCCCGCGAATTGAAGGCCCTGATGGTCGATGAGAATCATGGTGCAGTTCTCGGGATCGAGCAGGTTGCCAACTCCGATGTATCGGTTTTCCATCGTTATTCCCCTCTTTTCCTGTTTTAGGTCGATCTACGATTGGCTCATGATTGAGTCATCTTGAGTGGCTGCCGTCGCCTCTTGCGCGTCGAATCGTTATTGGAGAGGCAAGAACGTTGCCATTTGACCCTCTTGTTGTTTCTGATAGTTAGCCGGTAGAGTCGTTGCCACTTTTCGAGATTTTGCGATGGATGGTAAAAAAGCGACGAAGAGCCATCAAGGATAAGTGACAAGCAATTCCGGTCCCGATGAAGGTGACTTCCTATCCCTAACGAACGCACAGATGACACAAGTCGGAGCGAATCAAGCACCGGGTTCAGTTGGGGTACGAGCGCGGAGGATGCCGGAAAGTGCGTCACGTACATTCCAAGCAGTTCCCACCCAGAGAACAGTGGCGACGGCCGCGAGCGGCAGGCCGCTCGGTGCCATGAAAGTGTGAAAGAGCACGATGTTGACGATGACCGGCCCCAATAGGTTTAGAGCCAGCGGCACATATCGGTTTACGAGGAGCAGAACACCGCAAATCACCTGGAGTCCCATGATGATAGCCAGCTCGCGCGAGCTAAACAGTGCTCCCATGAACTGCGCGGCGGCCCCCGTCGGCGGCGGAAGTTTAATGAACTGGAGAAATCCATTTAGTCCAAAGGCCAGGAACAAGAGGCCCAGAAGGATGCGTGCAACGTTGGATGTGGTCTTCAAGAGTTCTCTCCTCAGATTGCCGAACAGTCACTGAGGGTGCAAGAATGCTGCCACTCAAATCTCTTGGAGTTTCTTATAGTTAGCCCGGTGAACCGTTGCCACATTTTGAGATTTTGTGATGAATGGTAAAAAAACAAGCGTCCGGATATGTGATCGATTCCGAATCTAAGCCGCAAAATGCAGGCGATCCTTCTCATTACCCGGAAGCTACGTCACTTTTCCTCGTCTCGATGGGCTCGTTTCTCTTGAAGCATCCACTCACGAATATATGGTGGGCAACTCACAACCTGAATGCCATGCACCTGGCACTCATTCAGGAAGCGAATTCCATCGATGTCAACAGAGCTAACTTCATCCAGGTCCAACGTCGCCGGCTGTCCGAACCGATCAATTTCGATCTTCAGATTGACGAGTTGCGCGTATCTAAGCTCACCGGACAAGCAAATTCGAGTCCCGCGATTCTCACAAAGCGGTTTGATCCTCAACGTCATTGTTGGCACCCAAACCCGTCTGCGGGAGATGCAAAGAGAAGACCATTCAAAAGGCACGCAGCACTAATGAGTTAGCGCCGACGAGAATTTCGGATTTTCGCAATTTTGCGTTTGACGGGAAAAACGCGGAAGGAATGCACAACGTCAACAGCATCAACCTAGCTGAGATTTAAATCGATATTTGTCGATGCCCAAGCGTTTGAGTTTTGCTTCGAGCGTCGAACCAGGAATGCCGAGCTTTGCCGCCGCCCCTGTTACTCCTGAGATCCGTCCATGAGCCTCGGCAAGTGCAGCTTCAATCACTTCCTTTTCGCGTGCGAGCAATACCCCGTTAAGAGCCACGCTCGAAGGAGGAGCTTCCGATGGCCCGCGCTTGAGCCACGCTTCGTCCACTGCAAACGTATCAGAGTCACTTAGTGTGACAGCCCGTTCAATGACATTCTGCAACTCACGGACATTCCCGGGCCACTCGTAGTCTTGCATCAACTTCAGAGTCCTGTTTTCGATGGTCCGGAACTTCTTCCCCATCTTTTTTCCAAATCGGGCGATGAAGTATTCGACAAGAATGGGAATGTCGTCTACACGTTCGCGGAGCGGTGGCATCGTGATTGGTACGACATTCAACCTGTACAAGAGATCCTGACGGAACTTACCTTCGCTCACGAGCTTGTCGAGGTCGCGATGGGTCGCAGCCAACACTCGAACGTCTACAGGAATGGGTTTGTCGCTGCCAACCCGTTCAATTTCGCGTTCTTGCAGCACGCGCAATAATGCAATCTGAATATCCGGAGGCAAATCTCCGACTTCGTCCAGAAAAATAGTGCCACCGTTCGCCGCTTCGAAGCGTCCCAAACGTCGCTGGATTGCACCGGTAAATGCTCCCTTTTCGTGCCCGAAGAGCTCGGAAGCAATCAGCGACGTCGGGATCGCACCGCAATTTACTCCGATAAATGCTCGGGCCGCCCGCCTGGACCGCTTGTGAATGGCGCGTGCAATTAACTCCTTGCCCGTACCGGTTTGGCCCAGAATGAGAACTGTTGAGTCCGAAGGCGCCACTTTGCTGATCTGAGACAGCACCTTCCGCAGAGGCTCCGAAGAGCCGACGATCTCTTCGAACATCGACACCTGGTTAAGCTCTTCACGCAAAGCAGAGTTCTCTCGTTGCAGGCCTTCCTCGGCTCGTTTGCGGTCTTCGATATCAGCGCACGCAGCATACCAGCGAAGGACTCTTCCCTGGTCATCGCGCACAGGATTGTGCCGACTCAGGAACCAACGGTAGGCGCCATCACTTCTCCGGAGCCGAAATTCGATTTCAAATGCAGAGCCGCTTGCGATCGCACGACCCCATTCGGACCGAAGCCGCTCCGTGTCTTCCGGATGAACCTCGTTGCTGGGCGACGTTTCGCGCCACTGATCAAGAGTCATGCCGAGATAATCTAGACTCATCTGGTTGAGATAGAGACGCTCACGGACGGGCCCAAAGACAGCGATAAGTTGTGGCGCGAGATCCACCACTTGCCGAAGCTCCGTTTCCTGTTGCTTAAGTCTCTGTTCGGCCTCTTTACGCTCCGTTATATCCATGATTGCGCACACAGATTCCTCATTGCCGTCGCCGTCTCTTAATGGGTGCGCAAGACTACGAATGTGCTTTATTGAACCATCCGGCATCAGCAACCGATGCTCAAAATCAAAGACTCTTCCCGCTTCGCCAGCTCGTTCAAGAACGCTCTTAAAAAGGTTCACATCTTCAGGATGGACTCGCTGCAAAAGCAAATTCGGTGTCGGTTCCGTATTGGGAGGGTACCCGTAGATCCTAGCCGTTTCCTCGGACCAAAACATCCGCTTGGTAACTGCGTCCGTTCCGGCGCTGCCGGTGTGACTGAGTCTTTGTGCATTCGCTAAATGCGCTTTGCTCCGTCGAAGTTCAACCTCGGCCCGCTTCGTTTCGTCAATATCGAGATTAACCCCAATCCAAAGTACTAAGGTTCCGTCGCTCGCTCGCAGCGGCTCAGCTCGGCTCAGGAACCAGTGGAATTCCCCCTCTATATTGCGAACTCGAAACGCCACCTCACCCGCACTCCCAGTGCGGAGACAGTTAGACCAGACTCTACGTGTTTCTTCATGATCATCCGGGTGCAACAAGGCAATATGAGAATCCCATTCTCCACCGACATCAACTCCGAAACGAAGAGGATGATCCTCGGGTAGCCCGAGATAATCGGCGCTTCGTGAATTCACGAAGACGAGTGCACCAGAAGGAATTGCATACCATACGTGGCCCGGAATCACATTGGCGGTGGCTCGAAGCTGGGCTTCGATTGATAATTGTTTTTCAGACGCGCCGACTCCGTTCACTCCATCTAGCCGGTCGGCGTCATCTTGCGATGACAGAGGCATGCGTTCACCACCCATCAAACCATGAGCACCTTCTGCGCTTTGCTAAGTCCCCATCAGCGCCTGGAATCGTGCCGTCGTCGCTAGCCGCCGCATCCCGGGCCGAGAGTAAGAGCATATAGCGCAGGGCAAGTATAGAAGCCAGCCGCGGCAGCAATCAAACCCCAAACTCCGGGGAAAGTGCATGCTTTTTTTAATTCTTTGAATCCATATGCGTGTTGTAACACTCATATACGTGTTGTCACACGCATTGCCTTCCAGTTTGGAGAAAGCAAGCCCCCAGGAAAAGGAGAATCAAAATGAAGATCGTACTGTATGGAGCAACAGGAAACTCGGGCCAACGGATTCTACAGGAGCTCACCAATCGCGGCCACGAAGTCACAGCGGTAGTCCGTGACACCTCAAAGGTGCCCGCTGCGGTGAAGGCGGTAAAAGATGACCTGAGCGACATCGATGCGATTGCATCGGTCATCCGTGGCGCGGATGTGGTCGTAAGCGCCTATGCTCCTCCGCAGGACAACACCGACGCAATCGTCGGAGTAACCGAACGCCAGATCGCAGCCGTCAAGAAGGCTGGGGTTTCACGTCTGATCGTGGTGGGCGGGGCCGGGCTCCTCGAAGTCGCCCCAGGTGTGACTCTGATCGCCTCCGGGTATCTGCCTGAAGCATACCTGCCAATTGCCAAGTCGCACGAGAGAGCGTTGGGCATCCTCAAGGGGTCGGATATCAACTGGACATACTTCAGCCCCGCGGGATTTTTCGAACCAGGCCAACGGACCGGCAAATTCCGCCTCGGAACGACGAACTTGATCGCCAACGAAAAGGGCGACAGTCGGATTTCGTTTGAGGATTATGCAGTTGCCTTGGCCGATGAGATCGAAAAGCCCGCTCATGAGCGGGGGCAGATGTCTATCGGCTACTAATCCTGCTTTCTCAGCTCTATACCTCGGGCCGAAAGAGGTTGGGCCGATCCCCGGATCGAACTCCTGCGGATCACCAGCCTCGATTGGCTACGAAACGAGATGAAAGAATAAGCTATGGCCCGCGCAAAGAAGTCATCTCTCGCTACAGCTCTCAAGCAAAATCGGCCCTTCGTGTCGTTAGAGCAGGAAGTGTACCTGAGTATTCTTCGCACGGCGTCCGAGCTGTCTTATGCCGTCGATCAATTCTTTCGACAATTCGATATCACGCAGTCACAGTACAACGTCTTGCGGATACTCCGGGGAGCTGGTGCGGAGGGACTTTGCCGGAACGAAATATCGGAGCGGATGGTGACTGCGACGCCCGACATGTCGCGACTGCTGGATCGCATGGAGAAGACGGGATGGGTTACACGAAAAAGGGCGGAGGATGATCGTCGACAGGTGTTCACTCACATTACTAAGTCCGGTATGGAGCTGCTGGCAAGGCTCGAAAAGCCCACGAGCGATTTTGTGACGTCACTCTTTGCTGGTACTGCGATCAGCGACCTAAAGACTGTTCTCAAGGTCAATGATCAAATCAGAGCAAAACTCTCATGAGCGCGGTGAAAGACGGTGTCTAGTATGAAAAAAATCGGCTTCCTTTCCTTTGGCCACTGGACACCTTCACCACAGTCGCAAGCGCAGACTGCGGCGGACGTGCTGTTGCAGTCCATCGACCTGGCTGTCGAGGCCGAGCGTTTAGGGGTGGACGGAGCCTATTTTCGCGTTCACCACTTCGCTCGGCAACTGGCGTCACCGTTTCCACTGCTTGCTGCAGTCGGCGCCAGAACGAAAAAGATTGAGATCGGCACCGGAGTGATCGATATGCGGTATGAGAACCCTCATTACATGGCGGAGGACGCCGGCTCCGCCGATCTCATTGCGGGCGGCCGCCTGCAGTTGGGAATCAGCCGCGGCTCACCTGAGCAGGTGATCGAGGGATGGCGTCATTTTGGCCATAATCCAGCCGAGGGCGAGACCGACGCGGATATGGGCCGCCGGCGCGCTGAGAAATTCCTCGAGCTACTCAGCGGCAAAGGCTTCGCTCAGCCTAACCCTCGCCCGATGTTTTCGAACCCGCCAGGTCTGCTGCGGCTTGAGCCGTTTTCTGAAGGCCTGCGGGACCGCATTTGGTGGGGTGCGGGGACCGATGCGACGGCTGTCTGGGCGGCAAAGCTCGGAATGAATCTTCAATCGTCAACACTCAAATTCGACGAGACAGGTGAACCGTTTCACGTTCAGCAAGCCAAGCAAATCCGTGCTTTTCGTGCAGCCTGGAAGGAGGCCGGTCATCATCGGACTCCGCGCGTCTCCGTCAGCCGCAGCATCTTTGCGCTCATAGACGATCGTGATCGCGCCTATTTCGGTCGTGGGGAGAAGGACGGCGATCAGTTCGGCTACATTGACGGCCCCAGAAGGGCGGTCTTTGGCCGGTCCTACGCAGCCGAACCGGACGTGCTGATCGAACAACTCAGAAGGGACGAAGCGATTGAGGAGGCGGACACGCTTCTGCTGACCATCCCGAACCAACTAGGCGTTGCCTACAATGTGCATGTATTGGAGGCAATCCTCACGAGCGTCGCCCCTGCTTTGGGATGGCGCTGAGGGGCCGCGATCTGCCTGGATGATCACGCGGGAATTCGGGAGAAAGTGCAGGAGGAGGAACTCGAATCCTGCCGCGCAGCCGACGGCTAATATCCGCCGCTACGTCACTCAGTCTCAAAGTCGGTGGAGACGCTGAGTTCCTTCCAAATTCGTGCTTCCTCCAATCGCGCCAGATCGTTCTTCTCTACCGCGGTGTACGCATCGCTGCCGAGCAACAGTCGCAACGGAGGGTTTGGTTCCTGGGTCAGATGCAGGATTGCCTGAGCCGCCTTTTTTGGATCACCAGGCTGCTTCCCGTTGTAATTGCGCTGAAATCTTGCGGTAGCTCCAACAGTCGAGTCGTATGCGGGATGACCTTCGCTCAGTTCGGTGGAACTCCCCGCGAAGTCCGTGCGGAACCCACCGGGTTCAACAATTGTGACGTTGATGCCGAGTGGTGCTACTTCGCGTGACAGAACTTCAGAGAAGCCTTCGACGCCCCATTTCGCCGCCGAATAAGGCCCACGTCCCGGAGGGCCGATCCTTCCGCCCACCGACGAAAACTGAATGAAGTGGCCTGTTTTCTTTTCGCGAAAATATGGAAGAGCTGCCTTGGTCACAATAATCGTTCCGAAGAGATTCGTTTCGATCTGTGCCCGGAATTCCGACAGAGGCGTGTCTTCGATAGACGAAAGATTGCCATATCCCGCATTATTGATGACCGCATCCAGCGAGCCAAATTGGTCGATCGCGGCCATTACCGCATTGGCTGCAGCTGCTTCGTCGGTAACATCCAACGCGAAGAGCTTGACCCGATCACCATATCGTTCCGGCAGATCAGCCAGCGACTCAATGCCCCGAGCTGTAGCCAACACCTTATTGCCCGCCGCAAGGCCCGCTTCAACAATTGCGCGACCCAGACCACGAGAGCTGCCGGTGACTAACCATACCTGCGCCATTAAATCCTCCTGTATCGAAGCCAGCTCTCCGGGTATTCTGGCCGGATATTCTGGAGTGGCTTCTCAAACTCAGGATTGGATGCGCGATGGGTATACGAACGGACTTGTTAGTTACGGAGGAAATCGCCGAATCTTCAGATCTCAGGGCGACTCCCTTCGAGTTCGAGAGAGCCAAGAGGGTTGAGGCGGCGCTCTCCATTCTCGAAGGCAAATGGAAGATCGTTATTCTGAACCGGCTCTTCGCCCGCCCAATCTGGCGATTCTCTGAGCTTGAACGCGCCGTCCCCGGCATTTCACAACGCATGCTGTCGCAACAGCTGCGTCTGCTTGAGAAGTGCGAGTTGGTGAAACGAACCGTTCATCCTCAATTTCCACCCAAGGTGGAATATGAACTCACCGAGTTTGGGAAAACGCTCTGTCCAGCGATGAAGACGCTCGTCGATTGGGCGATGACTTTCCCCAAGACCCGCGAAACGGCCCGATATCAACCGAGAATGGCTCGAAAGGCCTTTTAATATTTTGAGCTTGTGATGAGGGGAAGGTGCAGGAGGAGGAACTTGACTCCTGCCGCGGCGCCGGCGAGCGGGGGCTGGCAGCGGGATGAGGGTGCAGGGAGAAACCAGCACGGGTTCTCCCTGCGCGATTTTTTACGCAGCAAAAAGGAGGGCGGCGAACTGCCGCCCCTCCAGGTATCGTTGCTAGGCCGCTTTCTTCCCAGCCTTGGCTGTCGGCTGCGTGGCCTTCTTGGCTTTCTCTTTGGCAGCGAACTCCTGCTTCACCTTGAGGGTGATGGCATCGGTGTCCACCTTATACATACTCGCCGCATCACGAAGAATCGTGGCAGGATTCGACCGCGAAGCTGCCAGCAGGATGCTTGTTTCGATCAGCAGCCGTGACAGCGTACCTTCATCAGCTCGGCGGGTGTAAGCAGCAAGGGTCTTGCCGATCCCGCCATCATCCCGCTTCTGGCGAATGCCGTGCTGCCGCGCCAGCATCTCAAGACGCGGTTCTTCCATCACGGGTAAAAGCTTCTCGATGATGAAAAGCAGGTCACGCTTCATCAGGCGAACCGGCACGGCTGCACCCACAGCGGCGAGGACGCGGAGGCCGGTAGCGTTGGCGATGGCCTGTTCCTTGCGCTGCTTCTCGTGTTCGGCCTTCTCCTTCTCATCGTTGCGGCTGGTTTGCTGCTTCGGATGGTGAACCGGGCAGGATGCGTTCGCACAGACCTTGTGGATGCTGCCAACGTCGCTCCCCTCGGTGATGATGGCCTCGGTGGTGAACTTGCACACTTTGAATTCGGGCCGCTTCGCCTCATCCTTCGACTTTGGCTGATGGTCTCGAATGGCGGTGTACTTGTTGCGTGGGAGCACCGGGCTGCCTTCTTTCTGTGAACCGTATGCCGTACTGACCTGTACCAACTCCGGCTTGGCGGCGATGGTGAGGGCGACGTGTGCCTGTACCTTTGCCTGATAGCAGGTGGGGTCGGTGCAGCGGTCACCCTGTCGGCCAAGGTCATCGCCAAACAGCAGTTTGTTGTGGCCTGTACGCTTGGGGCAATCGGCGCAACTGCCTGCTGCCGGAACAAGCTGCGCGTCCCGTTTGTTGAAGGGCGCATCCTTCAAAACGAGCAGGATGTTCGAATCAATCCAGAATTGCAGATTGCGGACAGGCAGCAGGACATGCGCCGGTTTCGCGCCTCCGTTGTATACCTCTTTGAAGCAAGCGGAAAGCGCCGATTCCTGCTGATCTGCGGGTAGCTTTGCCAGCAGCAAGGAATGGCCCACCCCGATCTCACCCGCATAGAACGCTTCGACGGCAGCGGGAATGAGGTCGGTCAGTTTCAGTCGGGATGCCACAAATGCGGGCGACTTGCCCACCTTCGCAGCGATCTGCTCGATGCTGTACTTCGGGTCTTCGAGAGTGAGCAACGCGCGGAAGCCCTGCGCCTCTTCCATCGGGTGAATTTCGGCGCGAATCAGGTTCTCGACAAGTTGGGCTTCGAGGGCTTCGGCGTCCGTCATCTGCTTGATGCGGACGGGAACGCTGTCCTGCTCGGCCAGTTGTGCGGCACGGAAACGGCGTTCTCCGAAGACGATCTCGAAGCCGTTTTCGGTGAGAGGCCGAACCAGCAAAGGCGAAAGAATGCCCTGGACGCGGATGCTCTCGGCCAGTTCCTTCAAGGCAATCTCATCGAAGGTACGGCGAGGGTTGGTCTTGGATACGTTCAGCAGCGAAAGAGGGAGGTTGCGGTATTCGGTGGAATTGAGGACTTGAGTTTCCATGATGGTGTGCTCCTTTCGAGCGGTTGAAGGTGGAAAGATACAGAGCGGACACGGGCTGGCTCGATCCGCTCCCAGAGAGCGGACTAGCCAAGGATGGCGGCGTCCGTGAAAACTCCGACGAAGCCTTGCAAGCGAAGGACGTTGCACCAATCGGTGGCGAAGAGTTCGTGCTGTTTATGCAACTCAGGCAAGGCGACATATTGGCCGCGCACAATCGACCGCGACCATTGCTCTACGCCGAGGTAGTCATTGCGCCAATAGAACGGGTCAAGGGTGAGTTCGCCGCCAAGAGGCCGCGACAACTCGAAACACATCTCGGGGTCGCGCATCAAATCGCCGTTCTGTTCGCCGTAGTGGGCGACAGAGATTGCCGGAAGTCCAAGCGGGCCTAGTTCCGGTGTCGCTTCGATGACCAGCGCCATATAGGGCGCGTTTTCGATCTTGAGGTAGAGGGAAGGCCGGTAACCTCCGGCCTTTTCCAAGATGGCAAGTAAGGCCGTCATTACGCCACCTCCGCCAGTTCTGCGTCGGTGGTTGCCTCGGTTTCAACAGGGGGCTCCAATGCGGCCAGAATGACACCGGAAGTCTGCTGGATGACTTCCAACGATTCGGCCAGCAAGGATGCGTTGCCGTGATAAAGCTGGATGTAGTCAGCGGATGCGGTGCCTGCCACCAGCCCAACGGCCTTGCCGACCACGAACGCCACAGCCTCGGCTTCCGTCTCGCGTACTGTCTTGGTGGTCGCCGTGCGGCGTTCAGCTTTATGCAGGAGTTCATGCGCCGTCTCATGCACCAGCGTTGAAAACTCCTCCGCCTTGGACTGTCCGGGCAGGATGGCAATGCGTCCGCCGTAACTCATGCCGAGCGCGGGCGCAATCTTCTCGTTGTAGACAAGCTGGATTCCCTGAGCCTTGAGAAAAGCCGCGAGACGGTCGATATTCTCGCCGGGGTCGCCCGTAACTTCGCGCAACTCGGGCAGGTCTACGCCATCGGTCTGCGAGACGTCGAAGACATAGGCATTGCGGAAGCCGAGAACAACGCGGGTGTTCTGCTTGGTGATGTCCTTTTCGGCTTCCTCGTCCTTCTTGCGGCGAACGCCGATGATGGGAGCTAGAATGCGAATGCCTTTCTGTCCAGCCTTCACAGAGCGGCCAAGGTTCTTCCACGTCCAGAACCCGGCAACGCGGGTTGCGGTGGGCATCTGCCGCGCGATCTCCAGCACATTCCCAAAGCTGTAGTTGTGGAAACGGCTCATGGCGGTGAGGTAGTCCGTGAGGGCGTCGGACTTTCCGGCCTCCAATTGCTCAATCAAGAGCTTGATGTTGGCGGCGATGAGTTCCTGTTTGGTGTTGGGCTTCTTGCTGTCGATAGCGGCGATGGTGCTGGTGTTGGCTGTGCTGCTCATGGTGTTTTCTCCTTTGCGGTTGCTTTTGCTTTTCATGCCATGCGTGGCATGTACCTACATGCCGAACGCCTCCTGGCGAAGGCGGGGGTAGCAAGTGCAAGGAGAGGGGGATCACCCACCCTGAAGTGGAGCGGAAGGGCGAAGGGCTGCACAAGCGGAGCGCGGAAGCCTGGGGAGACTCCTTGCGCGCGCGGGGGGCAGCGCCCCCGAGCGTACTTCGCACTCGCGTTACGAAACAGACCGGAGAAATGGTCTACAGCGAAGCGCGACGGTAATGGACACTCGATGTTTGCGGAAACACGACGATGGTGTATGCCTGGAAAGAGAGTTGTATCTTGGATCAAAGTTTGCAGTTCTTGACGAGCGACCAGAAGGAAGAGATGTCAGTCGCGGACCTGTGTCGCGCGTAGTCGCCAATGTCAATCTTCGGATGAGTGTATGCCCGAGTCTGGCCAGAGATCTTAGCGAACCGCGACCTCTACCGCTCCAAAGATCGGAGGCCGCAATCGAACAAAGAACCTATAAGGAGTGTTCGAACGCGCTCTTCAACCATCGATAGGACAAACTATTTATTTTCTATCCAGCACCATCAAGAGGAATACCGCCGGAAGATAGAGAATCGACGCATGGAGCAACTGCCGCGCCACGGCATTTGATCGCGAAAGAGGCAAGCGGGCACTCTCACAGAAGAATGCCAAACTGAGCAGAGGAGCCAAAACGGCATAACACACACCCGTCTGACCCAACAGGGCTGGTATCGAACAGATAGGAATTAATGCCAGTGCCGGTAGCAGACTCTGCAAGGCCATGCTGCGGTCTCTCCATCGCCCGCGCGGAAGCGTCAAATACCCCGCCCGGGCATAGTCCTCTCTGTACATCCAAGCGATCGACATGAAGTGAGGGAATTGCCAAAGAAAAAGCGTTGCGTAGAGAATCCATGCGCCGGCACTGAGGCACCCCGATGCTGCCGCCCATCCGATGAGCGGCGGGATGGCTCCTGGGATTGCTCCAACCAGCGTACAAAAGCTCGTCTTTCGCTTGAGCGGAGTATAGATACCCAAATATAGGGTCAAGGTGAGTAAAGCGAGCAGGCCGGCGAGCAAATTGACGGCAAAAGCGAGATAGATCGCGCCCGCAGCGGACAAGAATATTCCAAACCATAGAGCGCCGAGGGGCGCGATTCGTCCGGAAGCTAAGGGCCTCCGAGCCGTCCGGCGCATAAGGGAATCGAAGCGCCGCTCGGCGACCTGGTTAAGCACGCCGCTGCCGCTGGCCACCAACGATGTGCCGAAGAGAGTGTGAAAGAGCCGAACCCAAGGAAAGCCTTGGAACCCAGTTGGACGCGCCAGGCAAAATCCGGCCCCTACGGTTACCAGAATCAGGAGGTTTACATCAGGTTTTGTGAGTACCCAATAGTCTGAGGCGTGCGGTCTTTTTGTTTGGCCTGGAGTTTTGATGTCCGGCAGCAATTCCGGCGAGATGACTGCGGGTTCTATCGTCACTGTTTTGCGGCCTCTCGCTTCAGTCTGGTGTGGGCTTTCAGCAGTGGATGGCTCTCTTGAAGGTAGAGCCGCGAATTCCGTTCGAATCGCCTTCGGCTTTCGGAATGATAGACAGCACGCTCAGGTGGGCCAATTACATAAACCTGCTATGCGCGTGCGTCAGCACGCAGAATTATCATGGAGGGCGTTGCGGGAAGGAACGGCCCGCAGAGGTGGGTTGCGGAGGACGCAAAGCGTCCGCAGCAAGGGAGGAGGCTTCCTCCCTGGATCACAAAAGACTCAAGTTTTCGGAGAGTTTAGAGAGGAATAGCAGGACTGCTGTAGTCCCGGAGTACATCCGATTTTCCGCCCTGGTCCCTTGAATAGTTGGCTTCTATCGAGACGGCGGTCTTGAGGCATGCGGAAAACCGAGTGCCATCAGTAAACTCAATCTGGATGTCCGGACCATAATGGCCATCCTCAAAGATGGTGAAGAGGCGGATGGTTTTGTTGGCGAGTTCTTTGCATTCGATCATGGGCTCGGCCTCCGTGCCGGGAGAATATCACACTCATCGTGTGTAGACTCATAGTGGTCAAGGTCGAACCATGGGAATGTGCCCAAGGCCTCGACCAAATCTCTGTTTGGAATGGCGATACGCGCCCTGCGGGAGGAGCGCGGCTACTCGCAAGAGGAACTGGCCGAACGGGCGGACCTCCATCGCAATTACGTGGGCGGCGTGGAACGGGGTGAGCGGAATGTCGGCTTGGAGAACATTGTGAAGCTGGCTCGGGCGCTTTCCGTCCGCACAAAAGATCTTTTTGAATCTCTTCCGTAACGCAACGAATGATTATCCTAATAGGATGGGCGGCATAGTCAATCAGGCTTTTGATCGGCGCTCCGATCTAATCTCCAGTCCTCAATCGCTGATTCTTGACCAGAGGTTCCTTACTTGGAGGGCTTGCCCATGAATCCGGCCTCCAGGACCTTATGGAACTTGAGTTTCGTTGTAGCGGCGGATCATACACTATCAGAATGAACTGGATAGCGTACATTGATGATTCCCGTTCTGACTCCGGGATCAAGGAATACGTTCTCGCTGGTTATCTTGCAACCAAGGATACGTGGAAGAAGTTTGAAGAGGAGTGGCTCGCAACCCTCGCCCAATCCCCACAGATTGACCATTTTCACTGCGTTGAAGCTTACAATCTTCGCGGTTCCTTCCGAGGCTGGACGATCACGGAGCGTGATCGGAAAATCTCGGCTCTGGCCGGAATTGTTGGCCGCCACGAATTACTGTCGCTCGATTGCCGATTGAGTCAAGTGGCCCACGCCAACATCCTTGCTCCAGTTGCTCCTTTCGACCTTCGAAGTCCGTACTTTCTCTTGTTCTATACGGCGATAGCGACTGCTGCCCGATTGCTCGATGCCAAAGGATACAAAGGTTCCATTGAATACGTCTTTGATGGGCAGGGCAGACTTGGCAACAATACATCCCTTTGGTCTCGGTCCATGCGCGCCTCCCAGCCCGCGGCGCTGCAATCGTATTGGACTAAAACTCCCAAATTTGAAGATGACGAGGCTACCCCAGGCTTGCAGGCCGCAGACGCACTGGCATGGCACTTGCGGCGCGGCAGAATGCCGGAATACAGTTCTGAAATTCGTCCTGTCCTCGATTTGCTACGAGGATCAACTCACATTGAGGCATCGATTCCTGATGAATTGCTTCATGCCTGGGCTGAAAAGTTTGCCGGAGTGCCGGGAATCAATGAGGTGCGTGATCGAAAAGGATCTGTGAGGGATATATTCGAGGCGGCAGAGCAGTACATCGGGAGTCTTCCTGAAACTGAGCAGGACCATGCCTTCCGTCAATTTACCAATTGGATCGAACAGCTGGCCAAACGAAATCCGGCGTCGCAAGTTGCGACAAACGGAAAACAGTCATGACAAGTAATAATCATCTTAAAGCATGGGTTGCTGGAGTCGACGGCTGCCGCGCTGGTTGGATTGCATTTCGTGTTGACCCATGCACACGGAAAACAGAAGTTGAGGTCGTGGATCTCAGATCGTTGTTGCATAGCCGACCCAATGACGTTGCAATCCTAGCCATCGACATGCCGATTGGCCTGCTCGATTGTCCACGTCCTTGCGACTGCGCAGCGCGGAAGGTGCTCGGTTCGCCTCGATGCAGCAGCGTGTTTGCGGCACCGTGTCGGGCGGCCCTTGCTGCCACGTCACATGCAAAGGCAAGTGCGATGAATCGCATCACAACCGGCAAAGGACTGAGCATCCAAGCCTGGGCCATTGCACCAAAGATCAAGGAAATCGATGATCTCCTCCAACCAGAGCAGCAGAGCTGGGTCTACGAAGTTCATCCGGAAGTGTCGTTCTGCCGCATGAACGGCCAAAAACCAATGACACATTCAAAATCCCGGCTTCCGGGAAGAGAGGAACGCCGCGCAATCCTCAGGCGGGAATTCCCCAATATCGAGAGACATTTGGAATGCAGGCCAATAGGAGTGGGAGCGGATGACTTGCTTGACGCGGCTGCAGCCGCGTGGTCTGCCCTGCGGCTCTGGGAAGGTAAAGCCGAGTCGGTGTGCATCCCGGGCCAGGATGCGCGCGGGCTGAGGGTGGCGATTCATTATTGAGCGACGAAGATCGAGAACCATTGACGAACTGAGATTCAACGGAGTCGCCGTGTTCAAGCCTGAATCTTGGAACCGACCCGCTGAGATTCTCTAGGCTTTTCTTTTCTCTTTAGGAGTGTCCAGAGGGGATGTTTCTCTTTTCAGGGGGCACGCGCGAAATCATGAAGGCAGACGAGCTGCCGATCCGGGGCAAAGGACTTCTCTGGCGGAAGGCCAACCTCGCTTGTCGATCGCGGATCAATGAGTGAATTGGCGATTTACCGCTCGTCCAGAGGTCGCGGGTTCGAGTCTCGCTCGACGCTCCGCAATCCCTAAGCCCCGGCCGACATCATCATGACCTTCTCGCCTTCAGCTTCTTCAGCGGATACGAGCTTCCTAATCCGCGCTACCAGAGGATCGTTGTAGATAAGCTGCTCATCGAACGTCATCACGGTATCGCCAATTTTCGTATTACCGGCACCATAGGCGATGGTCTTCGCTTGGAGAATGATCCCGCGAACATCTTCGGCCTTCATTAGATCCCACGGCTTTGCTTCCGGACCCATCGGGCTATGGCTAGGAGGTGTTCCACCTGGAGGCAAATCAGGCGGCCAGTCCGCGAGAGTGCGGAATAAATGATAGTGGTAGGTTTCGTCTGTTCCAGTCCGTTGGATGTCGCTAAAAAGCGCCGTATCTGTAAAGAGTTCGTAGTCGGGGATTGAACTCCCCAAAACCATCATGCGCCTGTATCCGGAGATCGCCGTATGCTCCAGATCAGCGTTGATCGAGCAAAATTGTGAGAACTGCGTCTGCTTCAACTCTGAAACATAATCAGGAACATTTGATGTGAATTTTCCAACCACAATGGCGGCTCGCGCCGCATAGCGTTTACCTATGTCGGGAGAGACCGCGCCGGCAATGATCTTGCCTTCGAGCTTACCTCGAATTGCGACCAGTTCATTTGATATGCGGCTCATCAGCGTCTGAGAAGGGCTAATCCCTTTGAGCAGAGCCTTGAAATATCCCTGATGGCCATTCTCCTGCGCCCAAACGCCCGTCAGCGTTCGTGCAATGACTTCAATCACCTTTTGGTCGATCTTAGCGTCGTTTTTCCAGACAGCGAGCTGAGCCATCACAAATGCGTCGTTATAAGCCGCAGAGACCATTGCTTCACGTTGCAAAGCAATCTGAAGCCATGCAACCAACTCCAGTTCGGGCCTTCCGAAATACGTTCTCGAAAGTTCATAGGCCGCATCGCGGGCAAGATCGATGAAGTCTTTCATTGGACATACTCCTCGCTTGGCTTTTCACTGTTTCCACCTGCAGCCGTTAGGCGCTGATATGGGATTCTGAACAGATCAACCACGTGCTGAACTTGATCGCCTCGTTCGAGGTAAAACGTCGCCCAGCTGTTTGTCGGCACGACGTGATGTGGCACCGCAAGATACCTACGAATGACTTCATCCTTTTCCTTAAACGTCAGCTTCAGATCGGCGACGCCATTTGAATGAATATGGCCGAGTTCTTCGCCGCGCCAATTGAACTGATGGCCGCCGAGTTTGTGGGATGAATCTTTGACGTCCGGCCACGATCTAATCTCACGCCTTATTTTGCCGATCGCGTGGTGAACCGAAGGGGCTGTCATCATCGTGAGGATGTTCAATCCCACATCAAAAGCTTGCGCCAGCGGACGGACGCCGCGGTAACGCCTGAAGCGCTTGATGACAAAGCGGAATATGGTAAACCGGATCGGCGCCATCTAACCTATGCTCCCGGCGCCTTGACCGCCGCCTGTTTCTTCGCCCATTTCTTTCTCATCTTCGCCTGATGTACATCGTGGCTTGACGGCATACCAAGATAGAGCCGCTGCGTAAATTCGCACAGCTCTCGAATCTCGCTGCCCATGTAAAGATGTCGGGCAAGTTGCGAGTCCGTACCGTACAGTTCCGAAAACTCCCCGAAATGAAATTGGCCGAACAATTCTCGTCCCGTGAGTATGAGAACGGGATTTCGGTTTAGACCAACATCCAGACTTTCCCGGCCAACTGTTGCAATTTTCTTCAGCCCTTTGACTTCCGTGGGTTCCAGCGAATCGTTGAAGGTGCAGAAGCAGAGGATTGCTCCGGGAAACAGCTCAGCGGCCCTTTTTGCGCGTTCGAAATCTTTGTCCTCAAAGCGATTGAACGATTTGCATTCACCAAGCAGCAGATAGGGTGTCGAAATTTGACTGTGTACGCCCATATTCATGAACGCCCCGAAATCAGCCTCAAATTCTGATTGGCCATTCTTTTTCATTTCGAAGCTTGGGATCATGGTTGTTTTATGGGCAATCTTGTCTTCGATAAAATGCATTGCCGAAACAACACAATAAGCGCCATTGGCGAAATTTGATGTAGCGAACGGTCCGAGAACCCGGTACGCCCATGCGTTTGATGGTGGTATGCCCGGAGGAAACAGAAATTCAGTCAGGCAACGTGGGCAGTGAAGCTTCTCTTTCAACTCCTCCAAGCTGAACCAACTCGAATTCTGGCACGAATCGCATTGCAGAACCATTCCGACACGAAGCACATTTGACCGCGTCAGGTTAGCAAGATGCCTGTCCAGTCGTGCGGCATCATTGTGATTCGTTGTTCGCAAGACGCGCTCGACTTCACCGAGTGGAGCGTAGGACTTCTTCGCCTTTTTCCTTTTCTCAGGTTCATCACCAGGAACCTCGATTTCGACTTCGAGGTCTTCATGCGCCATCCTGTCGAGCATTCTCAAAAGCTCCTTGCACTCAAGAACGGTCCGCGCCGACATCAAGTTTCCAAACGAGGCGACGATCTGTTCGCAAACGCGGCCGGCTGGCGACAACGACAGTTGGAAGCCAGATGCTTCTGCAAGTGCGCTGAATATGTTGAACGCGTTCGGCATCCGCAGATGTTCGATACCGGAATAGGTCCCTCCAACCGTGACGATCCCTTCGCGCAATATCCATGTCTTTTCCTGCCCAAAGTTGTACGTCAGCTTCGCCGCGACATTCTTGTTCCACGGAATGACAGGCGTATTCGAGCCAATCGACTCAATCACTTTCACTGTCGTCGTGTCGCGCGAACAGTACGGATCATTCTCCGCGAATTCATGCGGCTGGAAGTCTAGATGGAGGCCGTGACCCATCACATAGGCATTGGTCGATTTCTGGGCATGGGTGACAGTCTGGGGTATCGCATGATCGGCACCCCGTCCCCATTCTTCCCAAAGCCTCGGGACGCGTGGATCGATTGAAAGTGGATGGTTGGCTTGATTCGTCGTCTTGAGCATCCGGACGAATGCTTGCATGTCATCGAACGATTCCGATTTGGCGCAGAGGAAGGACGTTGCATGCCCGGCATTCGAAGGCGGAGGAAATGGCCTGTGGTTCTGAGCAATGAACTTTTCTGCGAAGTCCTTGAGCTGCGGAGCGAGACGCGCGGGAAACGGAACAATCTGCCAGCCTAGGGCTCGATAGTTCCAATATTCGATCAGATCCCAACCCGACCGCTCGTCCATGTAGAAGAGTTGTGAATCCCGACGGTAGCCGTTCCGGTACGTTTCCAGTTTGTGACCCGTCACACGCAGCGGGAACAGATTCTTCGGGTTGAATATTTCCGGATATTCAGTTGGCTCGAATTCCTTTCTTTTAGCATCCAGCGCGTTGATGTAGGTCTGCCCCACATCCGACTTCTCGGGAAATGTCCCGAACATTGCAGCGAATAACAGGGCATATCGTGGGTCCTTGCTATGGGGGATCAGGACCTCCGGTCCGTGCCGCTGGACGAACTGAAACTGCTCTTCGTACATGTCATGACAGACGCTTCGGAGGTCCACCCCGACTTGGCATCGGCCCTGTTGGTCCCGAGCCAGCAGTTCGGCGAAAAACGTAGAACGACCGGCTGGGAAATCAATGCCGTATTCCTTGATCTGATCGGCACGTGTCTCCACCAAATAATCCGGCTGGAATGCTTCGATGAATCCGCCGATCATCGCCTTCGCTGAAATCGGTTTTTGGTATTCCTGTTTGTAGCGAGCCGGGACCTGTTTGAAGATCGGAATGATGAAGTTGTAACGGCCACCCCAAAGAGCTGAATTCATCTCGAATACTTTTTGCAGGGCTTTCGTGTCCCTCGGCTCGACAAGGAAGGCGAAACGAAAAGGCCGGATTCTGACCTGGGCGGATTCCATCGATAACTGGAGACCTGCCGATTATTCTATTTGATTAACCTTATGTGTCATTATTCTGGCATGACAGCGATCATCGGCTTTACTTGCTTCGACAGCGTCCTGATGATGGCCGACACCGAGGAATCGACCAGTGGCGGCAAATCGTCATGCGACAAGCTCTACCATTTTCCGTCGCCTTCGGGGTACGTTCTCACCGGCGGAGCCGGGGACGCGCACCTGATCGACTGCGCCAACCAGGAACTCCACAAATTCATGACCAAGGGAATGCCGGGCACGCCGAAAGATGCCCCAGTCACGCCGGAACTGGTCCTCGACGGTCTCAACATCTTTGCCCAGAAATTCTTCAAGGAGACGACCAAAACGTACAAGAAAGTTGGCATCACGGACGCGCCGGACCTCGATTTGCTGGTCGCGGTCAACATCCTGAAGAAGCAGACTTATCTCTTCAAGCTTTCACTCAACAAAGTACTGTGGGTGACGCCTCCGAACCACAAGGTTATCGGCTGCGGCGATCTCATCATCCATCCGATGCTTTGGGACTTTCAGCTGATACCGCAGAAGGAATCGGCACTGTTTTGCGGCATCAGGATGATGTATCACGCCAAAAACATTGTCGAAGGCGTGAGCGGATTCACCGACGCCGTGGCCCTTCTGGACGATGGGAGCATGCTGTTTTATGGAACCGACAACACATCGGTGATCGAGAGTTTTGTCGTGAACTTTGAACAATACGTGGACAAATTCATCTACACGTCGGTTTCAAACGTATCGAAGGAATTCCCGGAGATCGATGAGAACGCCGAAAAGCACTTTCAGGAAGTGCCCAGCATTCTCAAAGGCTATCGGGACAAGTACAAACAGCTGCTTGATGATCCAATGCTCTGATGGTTCTTTTCACTTCGTGGGCGTCCTTCCGGCCAAAGGGCGACGATGCGACCACTGGCTGACGGCGAGCAGTTCGTAACAAGCTCGCTCCCAGTTTCTGCATCTCGCCGCTCCGCTGCCTGAGGCGCTACTCACTCAAAAGAGACAGTTGGCAGATATTTGAGCCCCAAGAATTGGTCTCCTTCCCGAACGAGACTGATCCCAGAGATTGCATTTTTGTCCCAAATGCACCCGCTGGCGCACCCCCAGGCACCGTACCAGAACAGGTCGTCATAGTCTTCGTGTTCCGTAAAGAAAGGAGCGATGATCACGCCTTGGTAATTGGCGGCTACTCTTGCCCAGTCGATGGCGATCCGTGTTTCGCCTTTTAACTTGATGCCGTATGCCTTCGTGAACTCCGACAAATGCTCTCTGGTGTTCATGAAAAGCAGGTTGTGTTCACCTGCCAGCTTGACCTCGTAGAGGTTTTGATCGAGTAGATCGCCCCGGTGCTTGCTCTTCCAGTCATTGGGTCCGACAACAGATACCCAAAATCCGGTGGGCCTGTCGTAAGGCTTCATCACCGGGCGTTGTACTTTCGAGGTGATCTCAATGATCTTGCTGGTTGAGTAGTGATGGAGGAGCATGATTGATTCTCGCATCATGGCGTCTGCGTATTCGATATCCGCCACAGAGCCTCCGTTACTTCTACCTCAGTCCCGACAAGTCGGCTTCACGGAAGTAACCGTTCCGGCGACCTCAACTGTCGATTTCAGACCAATGCGCTCATCCACTCGGGTTTGGGGCCGCGAATGCGGTTGAAATGTGAATCGGAGCTTAAAGACAGGCTTCTGAACAAGATCGTGTCATTACAACGTGATGCTCGGAAACGACTTTGCGCCCTCATACATCCCGCCGCTTCGTAATATCCCGTAGATGGCGTGAAGCAACTTCCTCGCAACAGCTATGTGTGCTTGTAGGAGGGCCTTGTTTCGAGCCAAGAGGCTCTCGAAGAAAGCTTTTGCGTGAGGATCGCAACGGGATGCCACGAGCGCAGGCATGTAAAGCGCTGTTCTCAGGTGACGATTTCCGGCACGGCTGATACGCGACGCCTTCCTCACGGAACTTCCTGAGACTCCTCCCTAACCAACACCGCTCCCGACCCAATCGGAGAGATTCTAGGTGACTAATTTCCTTTGGCGGAGAGTTCGATGTCGAGGGATCGGTAATTCGGCTTCGCTTGCTGCCAGCACATGTGGAGATAGTCCGCGTGTAATCCGGCGAGCCATCGGTCTTTGGTTCGATAGCTGCGCAAAGCGGAGACAAAGTTGAGGATGTCCACATCGGCGGCCAGGCGACGAAAGAGCACAGGATGCTTTCTCCGGATATACGCTTTCATGGCTCGTTGACCGATGGGGTAGTTCGTGGGCCGCGACTGACACAGCTTGAGCGATCGCCAGAGCCCCACATGAGGGACTCCGGCGAGTGCATTGGCTATCTGGCGTGGATCGCGGCGGAACCGGTCCGAGGCTAGGAACTTGAGGATGGCATCGAATTGTTTTGTTAAGTGCTTAGCCGCCTGGGCGTAGGAACTCATCTTCTGCGTGGAAACGGCTTCGAGCACGCGCAGGAGCGAGTCGGGTTTGGCCTTCGGGTAACAAAGCGGTTCAATTTCAGGCCAGTAGTTCTCGAACATCTGCACCAGAGTGTCGCGATCGGCGAGCAAGCCCTGAAAGTGGATCGGCTTGGGACCGGGCTTCTTCGGCTCGGCGGTTGGGATTTCCTGAACCAGGTAATCGATGGGTCCGACGCCGTTCTCCAAGGCTTTTTCGAGCCGGACAACGCGTTGCTCCAGTGCCCGGATTAAGCGCTCTGCGTCGAATTTCGTGCGTCGATGGGAGCTGTGCGTCGAGAAAGACGAGGCTACTTCCTCTGTGCGTCGCATCGTAGAATCTCCTCTGAAATTGGGATCATTCTGTTCTATAGCTTGATTGTGAAGCAGACCAATTTCAAAACGAATTTGACGCGTCGCGCCGTCCAAAGTCAAGAAGCCTCTTTGAGTGGCCGGTCCAGCTTGAGCCGCGCGAACCTCGTTTCCGATCGCGCCATCGGACTAACGGCCAGTGTCGTTACCAGGCTCGTGACGCCCTCCCAATTCCGGGAGAGGGCGATGGTTGTCACGGAAACCGACTGGTTGCGCATGAGAGACCTGATTGCGGAGATGGACAACGGAACGCGAACCTACCAGATCGCCGGTTCGGTGCTGGCGGGATCGTTTGTTTCCTTTGCCTGTCTTTGCCTGAGCTTCCCGTCGGCGGCAGCGGTCACCGGCTGGCTCTGGACCGTCGGCGTCACCCTCACCTGTTGTTCCGGAGTTCTGAGTGTGGCGTGTTTTCTCTTCGACCGCAGCCTTGACAAGAGCAGGATCGAGAAGCGGCAATCGCTTCTCAAGGAGATGGATCAGATGCAGGCCCGATTCGAACACTCGGCTTCATGCGAATTCTCTCGCGAGCGCGAAAGGAGAGGGAAAGGCTAGCGCGGAGCTTTGTCGGTCGCGAGGTTTGCGCAAATCAAAAGATGCAATTCCGCGGCTCCTATAATGGGATGAAGCCAACAACAAAATTACGAAGAGGTTCTGTGGCGAATAAGGCTGAGCGACCGGACATCGTCGTGCCGGAGGAGGCTGCCGGACGAGGCCCTTTCATGCGAGGAGAGCTGCGCAAAGATCAACTGTGTTGCCCGGACGTTCTCGCGCAGTTTGAACAGATTGCGCCCCATACCCGAAGATCACGGATATATTTTCTTCTCAGCGCCGAACAGGCCAAGAGGCTGTTTGTCGTGAATGGTCCACTGGAATTTGAGGGCTCCTTCTCGACCCGAGACGGCGTCAGCGAAACGAGAATAGCAAGGGACATTTGGCCAAAGCCGGTCACTCAAATTACGCATGAGGAAGCATTTTATTGGGCACAGAATTCGGGAAGGATCGGCAGTCTCGAATCAAGAACGAGGTTTTTGCCTGGCCCGGAGCTTGACGCCCGCAAGAATCCTGGCACGGTATGGTTCGTCGCCCGTCCTTGCTTCGCCCTTCAGATTCTCGCCAATCATGACAAAGAGGAAGCCGAAGAAGCAGCTAAATTCGGATTCTCCAGGTCAGACGTGGTCTTCACTCTGAGCGATGGGGCGACAGCTTCCATTCGCCGTTATCTCCGCTTTCATCGGCCCGGCGCCCTGCGTGATGTCAAACGAAACGGATATTCCATCCTCGTCGAGGGAGCCAAAGACCCCTTCACTGCAAAACGCGATGTGGACGCACTTCTTCTGTTAGCTTCGTTCGCCTCTCGCCAACGTACGCTGAGCGCTCATTGGAGCTACGAGACCCAAGAGGAATGGATCCGACTCTGGCAGTTCAACATCGGCAAATTCAGAAAGAGATACGATGGCGAAGAACCCGTCGTACCGCGAGACCGGGATGAGTGTCGCGCGTTCCTGCAGACGGCCTTCGACAAATACACCGCTTCGATTCATCAACCCTTGCTTGAGGCCGCGATCTACGCGCTTTTGAATCAGGAAATGACATTGGAGGTCAACGTAGCTCGCCTCTTCTCGGCCATTCAAGGCGCGCTATATTTTGCGACTCAGCGTCCCCTGAATCCGAAAGGTCGTCCGCATATTGGTGAATTGTACCGAGACTTCTTAGCCGCTCATCCAGACATCTTCGATGGGCTATGGCCACTTCTCGGATCTCACACCGACGCGCCGCTCTATTACCTTCGCAATGCAATTGTTCACGGCGAAGCCTTCTCCGAGGGGGATTGGACGGCATTGAGCTACGCGGGGGAACATCTTCGCTGGCACCTGGAGCGGATTATTCTTGCAGCTCTGGGATGGGGTATCGAAAAATCCACAGTGTCGAATCGAGTGCTGAGCCTGTTCACCGCCTATCAGGGTTGGAGACCGGAGCGTGACCGCCTCGCAGCTGGGTTGGTAACTCCGTAATTTTGCTTCAGGGATGGTTGGGCCGGAGCGAGTGCAGATAGGAGAAACGGCGGACCGGGGCGCTGGGCGCTGAGTTCGGCCGGGGGTGGGATGCGGTGAGCGACGGGGACGCTCTAGTTACAGCTTCTGCGTGTTGCGGCGGGCTATCATGGGGACGGGATGATGGACGCCATCAAAGAGAAGCTGCGCCGCGCCTTCGCGGATATCTTGGGCACCGAGATGCAAGTGGTCTACGTCCTGGTCGAGATCAGGAAGTACCTGGAGCAGAACGCCGAACTTCGCAAACGACATCCGGCACTCAATTTCTATTGCTGCTGGGCGGTCCATTCCGCAGCATCCGGGCATGGAGCCGACCGCATTCTGGAGCGCTTTGACCGGCTCCGCCTGCTAATGAAATCCGGGCTCACTCCTGAGCAAAAAGCGGAGATCTTCCGCACCCTTACCTTGGGGAAACTGAGGGAAGAGCTGATCGACTTCCTGGATGCATTGGGCATCGAATCATCGATCAAGACTTCACGGTCCGACTGGCTAGAGTTCGTCAAGGCCTACGCTGCGATCACAGAAGACTGCCCCTTCGTCCTGTCGAGCAATTCCACCGTGAAACTCCGGCACATCGACAACATTCGGGTTGAAACAGTGCCGCTCCCGCCGGGAGTTCCGCCCGAAATCATTTTCGCCACGGTTTGGGTTCTCAGGAAAGGAACGAAGATCGTCGGGGAATACCACACCACCTTTACTGACAACTCGGTTGCAACCCCGGAAATGGGCGGTCAGTAAGGCCAGTCCGGTGAGGCCGGTTCGCTATATTACCTCCTTGTAGAGAGTCCGACGCCCACTTGCCCAGGGAGAAAGTATGACTAAAAAATCTGCAAAGGAAACTCCGGCAACTGGAGTAAAAAAGACGACACAGAGAGTTGCAGCGAAGAAGCCAACGGCAAAGAAGGCTGGACTGAAGAAGGCGAAGAAGACGATCGCCGGTAAGGAGCTGGCGAAGATCAAGTCTACTGGCGGCTTCGGCTTCACCTTTGAAGACAAGGTTGCAGCGAACTTTTTCTGCAAGATGCTCGATGGTACGGATCCACTGAACATTCAAAAAGCACAGCTCATGCGGGTGGGCTTTCAGGTTTCCGCTGGTGGTTGGAAGCTCGACGACCTTCTTTTGGAAATGCGGGATGATCTTGGTTTGCTCCGCTGTGCGATTTCGGTGAAGAGTGCTGCCTATCTCACAAAAGCCGGATTCAAGAAAGACTTCAGTACGGATGCGTGGAGTCAGTGGATTAGCGGCGTTCCCTTCGATCAGCAACGCGACATGATGGCCTTGGCAGTAGGCGAGATGTCCCATGACGTATCGGTCGCATGGGCCGACATCGAACGGCGCATCACTTCAGGCACGCCGGAACTGCTCGCCGCCCAGCTCACTCAAAAAGGCAGCTCCTCGGCGTTGGAGCGCGATATCTTCAAGAGTCTCGAATTGACGCAGCCCGCACCTAGATCGTCCGTCGAGGCAGCCAAACTGCTGAAACAGCTACGAGTTCGTCACTTCGGGATCACAGTAGATAGCGACGGAGTGAAACAATGCCTCTCGCTTCTGAAGATCGAGGACCAAAGCACAGCGGGCGAGCTCTGGAATGAGTTGCAACAAATCGCGAGCGTCCTGCGTGTGACGGGGGGGACGACAGATCTCGATGAGCTGCTACGGAGGTTGCGTGCCAAATATCAGCTTAAAGCCCATCCAAATTATCGAGGAGACTGGCAAGTCATCAACCGTTTCTCGAATTCGAACTGCGACGCGGTACATTCCATTTCCGGTTCGGATACTTCGATCGAGTTCTCGCCCACCGACCGCACGAAGATCGCGAACATGCCGGCCAGACAGGTACTCGGAATCATTGGCGATTCGGGCATTGGCAAATCGTCCCTAGTGAAGTCATACATCGAATCGGTCGCCGATGGAGTAAACCTACTATGGTTGACCCATGATGATCTGAACAAACCAAGTCAGGTGCTCGTTAGTTCTGCTCTCGGCCTCAAGAATGACATTCCGGCGTTAGCCCGTTACTCGCCAGCACCGATAGTGTTTGTGATCGACGCTGCGGAACAACTCTCTCCCTTGGCGCTGCAGCGCATTTCGGAGATTGTGTGCGCCATGGCCGCCACGGACTCGTTGGAGTATCGCGTCATCGTGACGACGCAGCCGTCTGGATGGCAGCGTGTCCGCGCAACAGCCGCGACATGGGGCATAGGCGGGATGGATGAGTTATTGTTTGCGGGAGCGCCCTTCGACAACGTCTTTGCTGCGCTCGCAAAGGACAGGATTGCTCTCGCGTTACTGGTACGCCCCGAATTGAGAAGGGTGTTTACGAACCTGGCGACCTTGGATCAGGTGCTTCGCATAACGGCGGTAGAAGCGATGACGCCCTCGAAGGGCTGGATCGGTGAAACAGAGATCATCGACTGGATATGGAACTACTGGTCCGGCACAGACAACTTGAAGTACCAGCGCGAAGCCTTCCTGCAGTTGCTTGGCAACGAAGACGCTTTGCACGGGCCGCTCGTGCCGCTCGCGAAGATCAGTTTCGAGGTAAAGGGCGTTCTGGGAGATTCGCGCATCCGGTCGATGCTTCAGACCAACGCGCATGGCGTCCGTTTTGTGCATGAGGTGATTGGTGATTGGGCGCGGTATGAATCCCTCAAGGGGCATGGGGATGCACGACACGAAAAGATATTGGACTACATCAAGAATCCGCGTTGGATGCGTGCGATTCGGCTCTACTCGCAGTCACTCCTGGAGCAACAGGATGGTTTTCCGGCTTGGGAAAAAGAGTTCGGCGGCTTCGGGTCGGGAGATATTGAGAATCAGATAGCCGCAGATGTGTTCTCGGACAGCCTTCTGCTGGCCACGAACTCTTTGGAACTGCTCAAGAGAACGTGGCCGTCGCTCATCGCGGATAAAGCTGTACGTCTCAAACGTCTCCTGAAGCGCATCCTCGTAGTCGGTACAATCAAGCTTTCCACAAACAATGAACTCGATGAAGAGTACGCGGAAGCGGTAGAGATTCTTATGCGCTTTCCGGTGCCTGCGTACTGGGACGGCCTCATACAAGCCCTGACGTTGAATCTCGAAGATGTGGTCGAGCGTTGCACAGAAGAAGCAGGAGAGCTTTGCGACTTCTACCTGCGAGTCGTACCGCCGGAGCTTGGACTCGGACGCAGGGATCTCATTGCGCGGCTCGCGCTCGCGCTTGGCCGCAAGGCCAAGCAAAGTGAGCGGTCCTACGGTTATGGCGTATCGAAGACCGTATATCAGGCCGTGTTGCGCGCGGCCCACGAATTTCCGGATGAAGTAGCTGATATGGCTCTGACGTTCGCGGAGCGCAAACCTCTCGCAAGGCAAACAGTTACGACGAAGGTTGTGCGCTCAACCGGCTTTTACTCACAAATGTTGGGGCGTCTTCGCAAGCCATGGCCGGACGGCCCAAAGCGTCGCGTAGATGAGCACTTTAGCCAGGCGGCTCTCGCTGGCGATGCTCTACGGCCCCTCATGGTGAGTAGGCCAGCCATCGCACAGGAGCTTATCTTGGCGGCGTATATCGAGGAGCCGCAACATCAGAACGAATACGAATCATCAATGCGATTGAACGATGGCGGGTTCGCGTTCCAGTCCAAACATACTCCTGCCATGTACTTCTCGGGGCCTTGGTTGCTGTTCTTGCGAACCAATTCGGCATATGCGTTAGCGACCATCATTCGGATCACCGATTTCGCGACCGATCGTTGGCTGGAGAGGTTCCAGAGCTTTCATCGCACGAAGGAAGAGCCTGGGTATCGTATCTACTTCGCAGACGGTCACAAGGACTACATCGGCAGTGCTGATGTATATAACTGGCACCGATACATGAACAACGACGCGGTAGGCGTCGAGAGCGCCTTGATGGCGCTGGAAAAGTGGCTGTACGACCGGATCGACCAGAAGGAAGACATCACCCCGGAAATCAACCGGATTCTTCAGGAGTCGAAGTCGGCTGCATTCCTGGGGTTGCTCGTGGCTGTCGGGCTCTACAGCCTTGCACTTTTCAAGGGTGTGTTGCTTCCGCTGTTCTCAAATATGGATCTGTTTCAGACTCAACGGTCGACGTTGATGAACAGTACTTGGAAGATAGGCTTCGGCATCACCTGGGTGCGATACGGGAAGCAAATAGCCGGTCAGGTACAAACGTGGAATGAAATGCAGCATCGCCAATACGATCTGTTTGAGGTGGCTCGGCGATACATGCTCTTTGATTCAGAAATCGAGAAGCACATCGCGAAGTTCCGGGAACGGTGGGCGGCGGAAGCCGAGCGATACCGAGGGAAGGACGGCGCCTTGCCGTCATCGTTGGAAGGGTTCATTGCGCAGCTCTCAAGGGACAACTACACGGTTCGCGATGTCGGTAATGGCCAAGTGGCAATCGAGTTCAATGCCGATCCAAAACTGCAAGCACGGCTGGATGGTGAGCGACAGCGTCCAGAGCTGAACCTTGCCTGTTTTGGAATCATCGCCCAAGCTCGTCAGAGCATAGATCAGAAGCGAGTGTTGTCCAACACGGACGCAACCGCAGCTTATGCCCAGCTTCAAAAGATCGCGGAGTCGTCGTCAACCGATGACACGTTCCTCATGTACCGTCGTGATGCGATTGCGGCAGGGATTGCGCTGATGCTCAGCACAGGCGAAAATGTTGCGGCGCCCGGAACCGAGGCGGAACAATATTGCGTCGATCAATTGTTGAAGCTGGCCGGAGAAGAGGCGACGCCACGGGACTTTGAATTTCCTGAGTCGATGTTGGATGGGGCCGATCTGTTCATGAGCGAGGCCGCGTTGGTGCTTATACAGCGAGGTTCAGAAAACCCTCAAATCTGGAAGATTCTCCTCGGCGGTGTATTCGCATACCGCTATCCAACTACCGAAAAGATCATGCTCCGTTTGCATGAGCAGCGTTCCGATGCGCGACTTCGGTTCTACGAGGTTGCGACAGCTTTGTTGCTGTGGTCAGTCGTTCGCGGTCCAGCATCAGCCAAGACACATCGAAATGATTTCAATGTTCTTCAGCCTTATCGTGATTTGATGATTGAACGGTTCTCCAGAGGGCACTTCAAGTCGCGTACGTATTCGGCGGCTTATCTGCTTGCGTTGAATCATCGATTCGCGAAACACACGCTAGCCGGCACACCCAACTGGGAGTGGCATGAGCAGCGAGTCGCGTTGATGGCTACGAACCCCAAGATGCTCGGCAACCGAAATAAACTGCACCGCGTGGAAAGCTATATGGACACGGAAGTGCTTCGCTATGGCTTCAATTTCCTCGGCCAATTTGAAGGCTTACGTTCCGCAGATGCTCCGGCACTCAGAGCTTTCTTCCAAACGCTTATGGATTTGGAAATGGCCGCTCTCCCGGATTCACCGGATGCAGATTCAGATGAGTTCCAGAACCAGTATGAATTTGACGATTGGATGATGTTACTTGCGTCCATCTACTTCGCAACATTCCCGATCGAAGATGCCGTGGATACCGTCGCGAAGCCGATTCTGTCCCTCGGTGTTGGGGCTCATGCGTGGATTGCGGATTTCTTGAAAGCATTTTTCCGCCACGCTCCAAGTCTTTGCTCCACACCGGAAGACTTAGCAGAGCGGTGGAGATCGCTCATCACGTTTGCAAACAATTCGCCGAGATGGAATCCCGAAAATGTGAAGTTGCATTATTATTTGGAGCAACTGTATCGGGATCTCTTCGGCATGAGTGGCCATCCTTCGTATGCGGCAGACAAAGGTTTGGCTGTAGCTTTGCTCTTGCTTCGTAAAGAGCTTGGTGAATGGTGCGAACGGTGGCTCAAGGACCCCGACTTCGTTGCAGCGTTTGCCCGATTCTTGAGCGCCGCAGAAGGGCGCGAAATCGTCTCGCTTAGCCTCATACGTCTTGCCGCTGCTTTACCCGCCATGCAGAGTAGGAGAAGCAGGAATGGAGATTTGGAGGATGCGCTTTCGGCAGCAACGCAGCATGTCTGGAAGGTGGAGAATGATCTTGTGCGAGCGCCTGGTGAGGTGAGTGAAGCGTTCCGCAGCGTCGTGTCGTTCCTCACAGCGCGGCTCGTTCCCGAAGCAATCAGTCTGCAGGCGAAGATTGCAGAGAGCTGACAGGCAATGACGTGATCATTGCTGAGCTGCTGATGAGCCAACGAGTAAACTGATTGATCGCAAGATCGACAGAAAGCGTGTAAAGTTGTCGGTTTCCTTGGAACAACAGATCATCCGCACTGCACACCATGAGGCCGGCCACCTGGTCGCTGCGGCGGTTCAAGGACTGCAATTGCGTCCCGATGGCTTAGCCGTTGACACTCGTGGTGAAGGACTTGGTTGTTACTGTAAACAACCTGGCGATTCTGACGAACGGCGCGAGCGCGTGATTGTCGCGACATTTTCGGGGTACAACAGTGAATCAAAACTCTGTTTGGACCGCGGCTTCCCTAAACCCGACGGTATGCTCCAGATCTTCAGTTACGATGCACTTGAGGCGCGCCCAATCATCTCGCAGCTTTCGTACTTAAGTGTGGAGCGAACAGCCTTTGCGATCGAAGAGGAGCTACAAACTCGTTCCAGAAACCTCGTGAATCAGCAATGGCAAGCTATTTGCGCTATCGCGGACGCTTTGTTGGTAAAGGAATGGGAACCTGTTCGACCGCTCCCAAGCAGAGGAGTATGGTCGCATGAACAGTTAGCAAGATATTTGCATGGGAATGAGGTTGTAGGTTTCCTTGCTCAGTTCGGAATCGGTGCGGAAGTCACGGAACGGTGCTGAGTCGGTACAGGCAGGGTTGGTAGGCGGACACAAAGGCCACGCCCGCGTTGCGGGACAGGAAGGAACGGCCCCGCTGAGGAGGGTGGTGGAAGACGCCGGTACCATCGGCGGCTGGAACCAGGGAGGAGCCTTCCTCCCCCAAATGAGATAATTCAGGAGAAATTTTCCATCGTTAAATCAGCCCCTTGGCCGCAACTGTCACCGATGCGACAAATCAGGAGGATATGTGAGCGAGTTTGAGCAGGTCCCATTTGGTGTTGCCGAGTTTGCAGAGAATCCAGAGCCACGATGCCCATGTTTGCTGCTGCTCGACACTTCGGGTTCGATGCAAGGCAATCCGATTCACGAGCTTAACGCGGGACTAGTTACGTTCAAAGACGAATTAGTGGCAGATGCTCTCGCGGCAAAGCGAGTAGAAGTGGCTGTCGTGACCTTTGGCCCTGTCAATGTCGTCTCCGATTTCACGACTGCCGATGCCTTCGTGCCTCCGACTCTCTCCACGACTGGCGATACCCCGATGGGTGCGGCCATCACGCAAGGGGTCGAGATGGTGCGCCAACGCAAGGCCGTGTATCGCGCCAATGGCGTCGCGTTCTTTCGACCCTGGATATTCCTCATTACAGACGGCTCGCCAACAGATAATTGGCAGGCGGCAGCGTCACTTGTTCGGGACGGCGAACAGTCCAAAGGATTCCAGTTCTTCGCAGTTGGTGTGGAGGGCGCGGACTTCGGGAAGTTGTCGCAAATTGCCGTGCGGGAGCCGCTGAAGCTAAAGGGACTGCGTTTCCGCGATCTCTTTTCCTGGCTGTCGAATTCCCTTAGTTCAGTTTCGAGATCGCAGCCCGGCGAAGCCGTTCCCGTCAGCAACCCGACTGCGCCTGATGGCTGGGCCTCAGTCGGATGAACTCCGCGGGGCACTGGAGAATCGCAGCTGCATCCGCGACCGGCACCTCGCACCGACGGCTAGGTACGCCGTGTCAGGACTATGCGGTTGCGAAGGTCTACCAAGATGTAGATCAATGCGATGTCCTGCTCGTTGTTGTTTCCGATGGAGCCGGGAGCGCAGCTAAAGCAGAAATGGGTTCGTCCATCGCTTGCTCCACTGTTGCTGAGGCTGTTGAAGTGTACCTGGCAGTTGGAGGCCACGTTGAGGCCATCGACATTGAGGTGGCGCGCTCTTGGCTGCGGATGGTTCAGACAGCGATAGCGACTCAAGCCGAGGACGATGCCGGTGTGGTCCGTGATTACGCCTGCACCTTATTGGTCGCCGTTGTGGGAGAGAGCGACGCCGCGACAATACAGGTAGGAGATGGAGCGATTGTCGTTTCGGATGGCGAGGGCTGGAGTTGGGCACACTGGCCGCAGCGCGGCGAATTCGCCAACACGACGTTTTTTGCGACAGATGATCGCGCCGAGAGTCAGATGGCATTTGCATCGAGCAAAGGGCGGATCATCGAATTGGCGGCGTTCAGTGATGGCATTGAACCATTGGTCATCCAGTACGCGACGCAAACCGTTTTCGAGCCGTTCTTCGACAAGATGTTTCCTGCCGTGCGAGCGGCCAAAGACGAGGGATTGAACGACAAGCTCTCCACTGCGCTGGCTGGTTATTTGAGTTCGCCCTCAATCTGTGAGCGCACCGATGACGATAAGACGCTGGTGTTGGCGACTCGTCGGCAAGTGCTCGACGTTGCAGAGTCTCCGCAACCAACTCCACGAGCCGAGAGTGCAAATGAATGAGCCGCGCGGATCGGAGCACTCCAACAGTCCGAACGGACGCCGGATTTCTGAAACTTGGCGCGGAGTTAGCCCGTGGCGGCGAGGGTGCGATTTATGAGATTGCGGGTCGTCCCGACGTTGTTGCGAAGTTGTACCTAAAAGCGATTGATCGGGAGCGGTCTGAGAAAATCAGCGCGCTAGCCTTGTTGGGAAATGAGAAACTCTGGGGGCTCACAGCATGGCCCATTGAAGCACTACGTGATGCGGCGGGAAACACCTGCGGATTTACCATGCCCCGCATTATTGGTCACAGAGACATTCATAATCTTTACAATCCGCGTAGCCGGAAGGCCGAGTTTCCAAATGCGGACTGGCGATTCCTCATTAGAGCGTCAACGAATGTCGCCAGAGCGTTTGCGGTCATACATGGAGCCGGCGTGGTGGTGGGTGATGTCAACGAACGTGGCGTCATGGTTTCAAAGGATGCGATTGTAAGAGTAATTGATTGCGATTCGTTCCAAGTCTTTGTTGGCAATCGCAGGTTTCCATGCGCTGTTGGCGTTCCAACTTTCACTCCCCCGGAATTGCAAAATCAAAAGGATTTCAAGAGCATCGTCCGTACCGCCAACCACGACAATTTCGGGCTTGCCCTTTTGATCTTTCAGTTGCTCTTTATGGGTAAACATCCGTTTGCCGGCCGCTTTCTTGGGCGAGGCGAAATGCCTCTGGAAAAATCCATCGCGGAGTTCCGGTTTGTCTACGGCAGCGAAGGAAGAAGCCTTCAAATGGAACCGCCCCCCGGCGCTCCTCCTCTTGCCGTTGTGCCGTCCCCGGTCGCCACTCTGTTCGAGAAGGCATTTTCGCGGAACGGCGTGAATCAAGGACGGCCAGCTGCGAAGGAATGGGTTACGGCACTGGAGACGCTCGAAGGCCAAGTCAAGAAATGTAACGCCAATGCCTCCCATTACTATCTATTGGCATTGGGAAGCTGCCCCTGGTGCAAGGTCGAAGCAACAACCGGGATCATTCTGTTCAATGTTTATTTCCTGCCGGGGCCCAATGGTTCAACATTTAATCTCGCCGTGATCTGGGGACAGATTGCCGCCGTTCCTGCGCCAGGACCGCCGCCGGAGTTTACGAGCACTTACTCGGCTGCTTCGCTAAAGCCCTCTGCAGAGGCACTGTCGGTCGGCCGCGCGAAATCGGCCCGCGTTGCTGGCGTGTGGGTTGTTCTCATTGCCGCCGTCATTCTCTGTTTTGTGGTTCCCTCAATGATCGCCCTCTGGGTTATCGGCGGAATTATCCTCGCAAGCGCCATAGGGAAAGGCGAAGCAAACCGAGAAAAGGTACAGGCATTTGCCTCCAAATACAGAATTGCCGAAGCACAGTTCCGATCCATCAAAGAACGCTGGGACCGAGACGCAGGCGACGGCAAATTCATGTCAAAGATGCGTGAGCTGGAGGAAGCCCGTACTCAATGGAAGGATCTTCCTGCTCTCCGGCAGCGACGTTATCAACAGCTTGAGCGCGAGCGTGAAAAGCAGCAACGTGACCGCTTTCTCGATTCTTTTGCAATCGAGGATGCTTCCATACCGGGCATCGGACCCGGACGGAAAGCGGTCCTCGAATCCTTCAATATAGAAACCGCGCTAGATATTACGCACTCAATGCGGGTTTCAGGATTCGGACCGGCGTTGAAAGAGAAGCTGATGGATTGGCGTCAAAGTATTGAACAGAAATTTCGGTTTGATGCAAGCCGTGGTGTCGATCCACGGGATGTTACAAATCTTGATAAGGAAATCGCCGATCAGCGCCGAAAAGTCGAACAGTTGCTTTCAACTGGCGCGAACACATTGACACAAATCAAAAGCCAGATTCTCGTACAGAGAAAGATTTTGGAAGGGCAAGTGACAGAGAGTTACAAGGCGATGCTCCAAGCTGAGGCCGATATGGACGCGGCCGGCTCCTAAACAGGCTTAGCGGCATTGTCTATGCAACACCAAAAATAGCTGCGGCAGCCCCAAATAGTGCGGCAATGGCACTCCAGATCGCGGCCTTCTTGTTAAGGCGAGATGCTTCGGTAAGAGCCGCTTGCACTCCATAAACGTCTGCTTGGGCATTCATAATGTGCAGCTCAGGAACCTCGCTGATGGAGGCATCCGGGGGATCGTTAAGCACAGGCGTCGGACGACTCGAAAGATACCAATAAGCCGCCGCAACCAGGGCACAGGCAGCGGTCGCAGCCGAGCAGACGATGTAGGCAATGCGAAGTGTGTTCATCGTTCCGCGTCTCCAATCCAATTATTCGTATCCCAGCTCCGATGCGCGGACAATGAATTCATGTCTATTCTGAACCATCGGAAGCACCATGCCTCGATGGGACTCCAATTTATTCGTGTAAAAACGTCTGAGGCTTTCCAAAGCATTGTGGGCGTAATGCAGTAGGGCGACGGCAGCAGTGGCATAGCGTTCAAGCTCGGCTCCTTCGGCGAGATAGACATGAACATCTCCAGTTTCTCGTTCAATCAGAAAGTGGGCGATGGCATCTCGCATGTCCTTGAGCTTGTGAAATAAGTCTTGTGTTGTTTTAACACCTTGGATGATTTCGGGACTGAAGCCAAACTCTTTCAATTCCGCTTGGCTGACCTGGGGGTCGGATGGCAACCTCTCTTGGATTCCGCGCTCGACACAACGTTCCTTCATCCACTTGCGGATAGTATTTGTCCCTTCGTACATACGTGCTGCGCAGAGCAACCGATAAAAGGGGCTGCTAGATGTAAGAGCTTCGCGGTATATGGCATCGTAAGGTGCAAACGGAACAGCTTGCACAATTCCTCCCAACGGCCCCGCGACAATTTTGGTATTCGTCGGCAACAGGGCTTGCGAGACTAAAACATCCCCATCTTTGGGAGAGATAAGTTCGAGTCGTTGCAGCGTCAGAGGGAGATTGAAGTTGCGGGTGATGGCATCAAGCATGGCGTTCAATGGTCGTCGTGCCAGAAGCAAAGCAACACTAGGGAGGCACGATTCGACCTGCACCTCAATGTATTGCAAATTGTGCTTTTCATCGCCAACGAAATCAAAGTAAATAGCTCTTTTCCCGCCTGCATGGAGATAAATCGTGAGCGGGTCTTCATTGAGGAAGAGAAGGTTATGTGCCGGACGCCTGAGTGCTTCGAGGAGTTCTCCAGAGAGCGGGACTGCATCGGAGATAATGCCGCGCACTTTCCAGACAGTTTTGCGACCGGAGGTTTCTAATTCCTTGATCTCTTCCAATTTCTCTGGCCGTGCCATTGCAGCAAGCATTCCTGGTTTCGGCGCGTAGGGACTGAAGATGTATAGCTCTTCTCCTGTCGGTTCAGACTTGTTATTCATAGTCTCCTCGCCCGAATCATATCTGATGACTGGAGCCAGAAACTGAAATGTGACGGTGAGCATTCCCTATATAGCCAATCCAAGGCCGGCAGCCGGAATCTGCTTGACTGCCGCGGTCTGCTCCTGTCCTATGTTCGGAACCCGAATCTTGCCGAAATCAATCGCAGACGCCTTGGACACGTCCTGGCTCAGTCTCTCAGCGAGATTGGCGGCATCATTGGTGAAAACCTGAGCGTCATGCGATGCCCGCGAGACGGACACGTAAGCAAACCGTTGGCTGATGAGGTCGCGGTGAACTTCAGTGTCCATATTCACCAACACACGCTCGGCAGTGAGTCCCTGGGAGCTGTGTGAAGTCACGGCGTAGCCGTGGTCGAAGTGCCGCATCTCGCGCGGGTCAAAGGTAATGGACTTCCGTTTGTCCCCGTCCATGCGGACGGCCATCCTGCCGTCTTCGCCGATCTGCTCAAGCGTGCCGAGGTCACGGTTGGCGACGCCCAGCTCCCGATTCGGCGCGGTCAGTTGCATCCGGTCCCCGATGGCAAACTCGCGCTCGATCTCGAGGTAGGCAGAGATGCCGCGCAGCCGTGACGGGTCATAGGTCACTTGCTCTCCATTGTCTTTCCGTACCGTGACAAAATTCTCCTGCGGGTCGGTTGCAACCACCTGGGCGTAGCTGCCGCGCTCGATTCCATGCTCTTTGCTTCCGCGAACGTAATGCAGCACGTCGCCAGCCTGATAGCGGGCGGCCCACGCACGATCCGCGCCGGTCATGTCGGGGCGCGGCGTCAGAACGCGCACGGAATGGTCTTCCTTGTCCAAAACCCCGCGCGCCTGCAACTCCTGGCGCACGGCCTGATTGATCGCACGGCGCGAAGCATTGTCGGGCGAGACGATGATCGTATTTTCAGGCTGGGCCGCATAGCTCTTGGCAATCGCCGCGATGCGCTGCTCTGCGTCGCCAATCTCCGTTACGCGGCCCTGTTGCTGGAGCATCTGAACGCCGATCTCGGTTTCATTGTTGGACAGATGCTCAACCGCTTTCAAGAGTTGGGGATCTCGCTGACGCACAATTTGGTCGAGCTGCGCGGTCTGCATTCCGGCCTGCTGCAATTGCTCGAACGGCTTGCCGGCATCGACGCCTTGATGCTGGCGAATGTCTCCGATGAGCAACACCTTGTCCTTTGGGCCGGTTTTGCGAAGGAAATTCCTCATTTGCTGCGTCGATGCAAGGGACGATTCATCGACCATATAGAGATGTTTCGCTGCCGGGTCGGTGTTCCGGTTGCGAGCAAGGAAGCCCTGCAAGGTATCGGCGGCGATGCCCGCATCGCGGAGCTGCCGCGCGGCCCGGCCAGTCGGGGCGAAGCCCTCAACCGTATAGCCGCTTTGCTCCGCCCCCTGCAGGATGCTAACTAGCGTGGTCGTCTTCCCAGCACCGGCTGTTCCCTGCAATCCCTGTATCCGGTCGCGTGATGTAAGCACCTGTTCGATGGCTGCGCGCTGCGCCGGATTGAGTTGCGAGCGGGCCTCGGTAAGCGGAATGGCCTGCTCCACGGGCATGAGCTGCGGAGCGCGGCCCCGTCCCTCCTGCATCGAATTCACGATCTCGCGCTCTGCCGCGATGGTCTCTACCGTGGTGAACTGGCGGCCTGTTCCATGCTTCTCTCCGGTAACGATCCGAAACTCGCCGGAGGCGACGCGAGCCTCGAAGCTGGTCCGCACTTCCGGGTAAGTTATCTCTCCCATCCCTCGCCGCATGGCATCGACGAAGATAGCCCGCTCGTCCGTGACGGCCTCCCGCTCGAAACTGCGAGCGCGGGCAAAGGTCACGGCGGAATGCGCCTGCCTGGTACGCTCCGCAGCCGGTCTCTCATGCGCCTGGCTCTGTAGGCGTTCGCGGGCTGCGGCCACCACCCTGTCGGCCTGATTGCCGAACTCGGCGGCAATCTGCCGGTGCGCCGCCAGCACCTTTGCGGGTGAGAGAATTTGCTTGCCATCGCGGGTATTGTGAGCGGCGATCTGCGCGGCCTCCGGCCCGCTGAAACCGCTCCTGGCAACGGCTTCCACAATCTGCTGACGGCGCGGACTGGAAGCGTCAAGGTAATCCTGGGAGTAACCCTTGATCTCCGGCGCACCGCTCTTTCCAGACTCTATCTCGTATCCGAGACCACGGAGCCTATAGGTAAGGTGTGACTGATAGACAGCCGTAGCGAACTGCTGGCTCTCGAAGAGACTCCTCGGTTGTAATGCCCGCATGGTTCCATTCTGGCGCTCGGTCATATTGAAGACGACGGCATGAGTGTGGAGCTGAGGTGCGGCATAGCCGTCTACCGGGCGCGCGGTGTCGTGCTCGAAGGTAGCGGCGACAAACTTTCCGGTGGTCTCGGCAGCATGATTGCCGCCGATGCGTGCCTGGGTATAACGCTCCAGCTCGGTGAGGGCCATATTCACCGCTTCGCGATGGGCCTCGCGCACACGGTCGTCGCCGCCAACAAGCGCGGTCAGGGAGACGGACTTGGGCGCGCTGAAAGTAGCATCCCAACCGGCACGATGCTCCACTGGAGCAACTGTGCGCCCGCCCTCAGTTTTGTACTCGTGTACGGCGCGGTGGCGAACCAACTGCTCCACGGTCTGCGGATGCTGGCCCTCGGAGAGACGGGCGAACTCGTCGGCTCCGACGGCGCCTGCGAGCCCAAACTTTTCGGCCAGCTCGCCCCGCCATTCCCCTGGAACCGTGTCGCCCTGCTTCCAATAGTTCTGCTCGGCGGCAGTGAACTCTTTGGCATGATAGGTCTGCGCCTGAGTCGCGGAAAGTGGCTTCGAGATCGTCAGCATCGCATCACCTCAGCCGCGCAAAATCAGATTTTGCATGTCTTCGGCATCAGGAGGATTCGCGGGCTCCGGTTCAATCTGTTCGACCACCGCGATCCCATCATTCTGCACGGGACTGGAGGGCTCCGGCATCTGCCGCAGTTCCGCAGGGGCTGCTTGCGGTGGCCGCATCCGTTGTGAGTCGTAGGGCAGCTTGTCGTCCGGCCGTTCGCGCAACTCAAATCCATTGGCAACGACCGGCAAATCAAAGTACGGGAATGAGAATCGGGTCACGAAATTCTGAAATTTCATGTAGGCGTGGAGATCAGCAAGGCCAGAGATTTCGGACTCCAGTACCAGCGGCTCCACCTGCCTGTCGAGGGCGAAATTTCGCCCTGCGCGCGTGCCGTCGAAGTGCGTCTCGCGCAGTCGTTCCACCTCTATTTTGCCAATGAATTCGCTCACCCATTGGCCTGCTTTTGGTTCCTTAGTGGTGAGCCAGATACTTGTTGCGGGCTGCGACAGCATCACCTCGGCTAGATGGCCGTACAGGTACTCAAGCTGAGCCTTGCCTTGGAACCCAAGCACGACGGGATTCCGGCTTTTGCGAGCCTCGCAGATGGCGGTGTGGAGCTGCGGCAATTTTTGTAAGCTCGCCAACTCGTCGATCACAAACCACACCCGTCGCTGCGCCTCTGTCGGCTCATTAAGCAGCCGCAACACCAGCCAATCAATCCATAAACTCTGCAACGGGCGAAGCGCCTCCCGCTCTGCCGGGAGCGAGGTAAGGAAGATCCAGCCCTGGCGTTTTGCGGTCCACTCCGTAGCGGTCCATGTTCCGTTGCCCGCATCTCGCTTTGGCAGCAGCCGGAGACTGTCAGCGACCAGGCCGAGTGATGCCAAAACACCGGCTCGCTGCTGGTGGGCGCGCGGGTCGATGAGGTGCGCGTGTTCGGTGCCTTTGAGCCTGCGGTCGATCTCATCCGGGTTCGACATCCACTCGACCAATTGGTCCGGCGTCGGCCCATAGGCCATCAGGAAGGCAAAGATTTTCTGCGGCGACTCGATAAAAAACTCGCCCTTCTTGTCCTGCGGCGGCTGGAATAGGGACGCGGCGAGCGCTTTCGCCTCGGAACGGCTACGCAACTCCTCGGCTGGTCCCCAATACGGGCAACGCTTGTCGAGCGGATTGAGGATGACATCGCCACGCTCCGGGGCATAAAACCGCTTCACGAACTCGCGGGCCGGATCGTAGACGATGGCCGAATCACCCCGGCTGCGGACTTGCCGGAGCACCTGAGCGAGCAGCGCAGACTTCCCGGCCCCGGTGTCGCCGATGATCTGCATGTGCTGGGCCTCTGCCCGCGCCGGAATACGAAGCATAGCCTTCATGTCGTCGGTTTTGAAACCAATGCCGTCGCCCTTCACGGTGCGGTTGAATTGGCGCGGCGTCAGCATCTCAGGGCCTTTCAGCCTGCGCCCATACTTCAACTGTTTCTGCCGCTGCACATCTTTCATGGCCGTGAATGGAAGGAGGATGAGAAACAGCGCGGCGCCGCCGAGTAGCGGTGGGCGAAAAAAGCCGGGGAGCGAAGCTCCGCCATAGACGACAGTTTTCAGATAGTCGCGCAGCCGTGCATTCACATAGCTGCGCTCTGGGGCGCGAAAGAGCAGCGAGTATCCGTGCTGGTGCGCATCGGCGGAGAGCGCCAGCGGAATCGGTCTGCCGTCCAGCTCGGGCGTTCTGCCCAACACCACATCCCCATTCGTGGCGGGACGCGGTGCGGCTCCGCGGCCGCCGACGAAGAGTATTCGATAGTCGCTGCGGTGGCTCGCCATGAATGTGCCAATCGCCGATGTGCGCTCGTAGACTGGCAAATAATACCGCTGCAATGGTGCGGCGAGATGGATGCGAATGCAGACCGCAGCGAACGTCAAAGCAACGATGGCGAAGGCTAGTCCATAGGTGTAAATCGGTATGTGCCGAGGCCAGATGATTGTTTCCTTGCGTCCCCAGGTTGTGTTTGCCATCGCATTACCTCCGTTTCTCGGACACGAGCTTGCCGGCGAGCTCGTGCTTGGCCGTGCTGATTTCATCGAGCAATTTGTCGAACGCTTCGGCTGTGAGTTTCTGGCCTGCGGCGAGCGGACGGAGCACATTGACCAGCAGCAGACGGACGCCAAGAATCTCTGCCAGCGACGCATCATTCGGACGGGCGCTGCGCAATTCAGCCAGGATCACATCGCGTATCCACTGCCCTCTTGCGAGGCCCTGTGATTCGGCAAAGTCAGTCACGGCTTTATGCTCGTCTCTCGTGAGTTTCGCAGTGACCGGGAAGACTCGAAGTGCCTCGCGGACACCGTTCGCTTTCTGATCAGTTTTTGATTTCAAGAGAGCCATATTGATCCCGCATTTTTCAGGTGCACCCAAGTGCACCTGAAATCGCTATCTCATTGAGTCCGCAACAAGTGCACCGTGGTGCACCTGCACGACCCTGCGAGGGGTGGAGTGTCGAAATTCTTCCGGTGCGAAGCACCGTTGTGGCACTGCCACCACTCTTGAGGGCGAATCATGCTCTCGAACCCGCCACTGATGCCGTCAAAGTGCTGCCGTTGGCAGCACCGATTGCAGGCTTTCTCGCGGGCTGCTCTGCGGCTTCGGAAGCAGGAGCTCGACGGACGCGCAATGTCGGCGTGATTTTCTGCGCTTCAGCAGACTTCAGGAACTCCTGAAAGTCGCGGTCTTTGGAGAAGACGTAGGCCAGCGCCTGTTCCACGACTTCATCGGCGGATGCATGGATGAATGCGGCATACTGATCGACCTGTGCAGCGGTCGTATCAGTCAGCCGAATCGAGGCGCTGAGGTGACGGGTTTGGATGACTTCAAGCAGTGGCATTGTGTTCTCCTTTAGAACTGAAATCAGGCCGACTTTCTGCGGGCAATCATGCGCTCGGCCGTGGCGGCAATCTCTCTTGCACGGGCGGAGCAAAGTGCGGTAGGAATCTCGAAGCGGTGCCGGCTTTCGAGCATGGTGATGACATCGTCGATGCGGATGCCTTCGAGCAGCCAGAAGCGGGCGCAGGCAATATCAACGGTGCGCCGCGCGTAGTAGAGCGGATTAGGCTTGTCGGAGCGCCGTGAAGCGAGCTCCCGCGTCAGCTTCACGGCATCGTTACCGCGGGCAAGTTGATCGCAAACCCATGCCCAGTCGCTTTCGGAATGGCTGTGCTTTGACGCCGGTGTGTGCAAAGGAGTGGCCTGAGCACAGCGCATGGTATCAACCGTGGCTGCATCCAGCCGGAAGTCGCCGGGAGTCCAGATGGAATCGTCGGGATATTCAACGGTGACCCGGAAGGCTGGATCGTACTTGTGATTGAGAAACCCGGGGATGCGGAGCACTCGGTTGCGATCGGTACAAGCGGGATCGCCGCCAAAGGCAATGGCGAGTTGCTTGAGTGTGTGTTCCTGCGGGTCGAAGTCGAAGCCTTCGACCCGCCAGAGGGCCTGGTACTTGCCGGGCGACGTGGACAGAATCGAAGTCGGTGGCGGCACCAAATCAGATGCCCGTAGCGCAGCGAGCCGGGCATCTCCATCCGTGTCGATGTCTATATATAGATGCCGCACGGATGCGATGCTTTCCTTGGTCCGTTTACGAGTACCGATTCGAAGCGGATTGGCTGCCACATAGATGTTGGCTCCCATGCTGTTTTCGTAAGAGAGCCATGCCTGATAGCGAGGTTTCAGTGCACGCTCCAGTCGCACGACTCGCTGTGTGATGGAGGGAGGATTCTCCCGGCGCAGCAGGAGCGCAATGGTCTCGTCGGGAGTGAAGCAACCGTTTAGAAAGCGGACCGCAGGTTGGTTCATGGGGGGCGCCCTTTTGCGAACGCGATCGTGCGGGGGTTTAGCAGTCGAGAAGCCCGGCTTCCACCGGGCTCCTGAGACTATTGGGAAGAGGCCTATGCGGCCTCTTCCTCGCTGGAGTCTTCGTCTTCCGCAGCCGCTTTGGCGGCGCGGTCGAGCTTGAGGATCGAGCTCACCCGGATCTCCCAGATGGTCTGCTCCGAGTTTGTCTTCTTGCTGTCATATTTGCGGCTACGCAACTCACCCTCGACCTGGATATGCGCGCCCTTCTTAAGCGTGGCGGCGAACTCTCCGAGCTTGCCGAAGACAACGCAGCGGTGCCATTCGGTGTGTTCGATGTACTTGCCGTCTTTCTTGTAGGAGGACTTGGTTGCCAGCGAGAGAGTGGTGAGGCTGCGGTCGTTGTTGGTGCGAACTTCGGCATCGCTGCCAAGGAATCCGATAAGGGTGACTTTGTTCTGATACATGGTGGTGATCTCCGTTTCGTTGAATTTCCCGTATCCTGCTCGGGTCACCCTTCGCGAAGCGAGCGAGTGGCCCCTGCTCCCAAGGCCGAAGCTCTGCATTTACGGAGGGTCCGTCGAAGACGGAAACCGTAACCCGGAGGGCGCGGAACGCGAAGCAGAAGAGCGAGCCTGCCGCAGGGCGCAGGAAAGGCCCGAAGCGTGACCCCCAGCAGAGGACGGGATACGAGGCGGAAGGCACTCACATGCGTCGAAGTCACCGGCAAGATTCCGGCGATGCCAGTTCGCTACCAATGCAGTCCCGAACGAAGCGGCAAGAACTCCACCAAGAGCCGGCATCGAGCGCACGCATCGCCGTGTCATGTGAGCCGGGACCGCCGCGCCCGGCGCTTTCAGAGACGAGTTGTACCTTACAGCCGCAAAGGCAGCATGTTCGGACATCGAAGTGACCTCGGATTCGGGTTCGAGACTCTAGCTCGGTGCCAACCGCTCAGGCGTCGGAAGCACGATAGACCTCCTGCGTCTGGAAGGACTGCTCTTCGTGGCTATAGCCTGTCACGGTGATCAGCTCGCGAACTCGGCGCTGCCCCGTATGATCGCGTTCGCAATAGAGGACAAAATCGATGGCTTCGGCCGTCTCCGAACGAATGAACGAATGATCGAGATTGGGCCTGGCGCTCAGGGCCAGATCCGATAGCCGATTCAGCGCGTCCCACGCGCTCTTTGCATGGATCGTCGAGAGTGTTCCGCCGTGGCCCGTGTTCATGGCCTGCAGCAGGTCGTATCCACATTCGTCGCGGATCTCGCCCATGATGATCCGATCTGGACGATGACGGAGCGCCGCGGCGACCAACTGGCTCGCGGTTACCGCAACCTGCCCAGGAATGGCCTCGACTGCTTCCCAGCGAACGGCATTCTGATGCGCGATCTTCAACTCAGCTGGCTGCTCGATCACGATTAGCCGTTCATGAGGCGGAATATGGTCGAGCAGCGCCTTCATCAGAGTCGTCTTACCCGAACCCGTCCCACCACTGATCAGGCCGTTCTTGCGCTTCCCAATCAAGTGGACAACGGTGTCCCGAACCGACGCCGGCAAACTGCCCGATTGGATCAGTTCATCTGATGTAAACCAACGGTTGAATTTCCGAACAGTGAAGGTTGGGCCGCTGATCGATGACGGGGCGCCAACGACCGCAACGCGGGAACCATCGGGCAAGCGGGTATTCAGAACGGGATTTTGGCCCGTGAGGTCCTGCCCAAGTATGCGCGCAACGCGCTCGATGGCAGCCTGCAGGCGCTCATTGCTGTAGGGCGTCGCCAGAGGGATTTTCTCAATATTGCCGCCGCGATCCGCGTAGACGCCCGTGGTGCCGTTAATCATCAGGTCCGAGATCGACGGGTCCATAAGCAGCGTCCGCAACTCTTCGGGAAAGAACGGCAGAATCAAGTCGAAGCTCATCGCGTAGCTCCTGCTGCTGGCAGAGCGATTCCTGCAGAATTCGGTGCGCTCTCTCCGGGCTGAATAGGGTCGACAGAGACGCGGTTTTCGTGGAACTCCGTGATGGTCAATCCCAGAGGATTGATGAACTCGTATTGCGGGTAGATCTTCGCCTGGTCGCTGACCTGCTTCGGGTTTAAGTAGTAGGTCACACTGAGCATCCAATGCTCGGTCCTCGGTTCATGGGAATGGCTGGGTGAGTACAGCCTGTCGAGTGCTACAAGGGCGGTGCCGCGCGCCATGACTGCGCCCTGAATCGTCTCCTGAGAAAGTGACGTGATCGTGATATTCTTCACATCCACATCGCTCTGCTCGATCTGCCCCGCCATGACTTGCGAGACAAAGTGATTCTGGTTGTCTGCGGTCATCAACTGCGAAGCGAGAGCCTGCGACAGAAAGTAGTAGTTGAGCGGGTACTTTTTAGCGATCGTGTCGCGGCTGACGGTGTAGCGGTAGTTCGCCCAATCCATCAGGTATGTCCGCACTTCACCCTCGCGCGGGCTGTAGTTGAGGTCGCTGTATTGGATGGCCTGCGCACGGCCCATTTCGTCAATGCGAATGTAGCGGTTGACGACCGGGCGGCGGGCCAGCGAAAGGTTAAGCCCCATCGACCCTAGGAGCAGGACTGTCCCGCATCCGATGATGAGCCTATATGCCTTTCGTTCCGCGTAGTGCGAGGCATATACCTCGTTGCCGATCTGGTCCGTCAGCAACGCCTGCTGCGGCGTTAATATCGGTTGTTCATTGACTGCTGTGGACATGGGGAGAATGGCTCCTTTGTTCGATCGCGTGAAAGATGACCGCAAAGTAAATGGTTCCCGCAACGATGCAGCCGAGAAGGACTATCAGAGCCAGGCAGCCAAACGGTTTGCCCAAACCCAGCTTTCGCATTGCGAGTGCGTGAATCTGGTACTTGAACATCTATGCCGCTCCTCCCGCTATGAAGAGTGTCGATAGGACGTTACTAACCGCGTTGCCCATACTTCCGGCTAATCCGGCCGCGCCGCCAAAGATCGCCTGCGTCATGCTCGGAATAAAAAGCATGTTCACAATGAAGGCTACAAAGACCATGATGCACGGGATGAGGTTGGCAAGCCACATCTCCATTGAGTAATTTCCATTGAAGGTTTGCTGGATGAACGCATTCATAAATCCCGCCCACACGAAGATGAAGGCGGCGGCGACGGCGCGAATCATGGCGAAGCTGATAAGCACGTCAAGAAAGTGAAAGAACTTCGCACGGAATGTCTTGGTCATGAGCAGCGGAACGAAGATAGGTCCGAATAAGGCGGTCACGCCGTAGAGAATGAAGGCGCTGCAATTAATAACAAAAAGAATCGCTGATGCGATACCCAATAGTCCTTGCACGATGAAGTAGCAAAGGATCTGAACCGGGGCCATGAGCGATGGCATGGCCGTGTTGTCGCCGGCGGTTTTGAGAAGCTGGAGCAGGTTGTCGAGCGAGTTCTGATCGAAGGCGGCGACCATGGCTTGTGCAATGTACGAAAAAAAGTGATTGATGCCAAAGCTCGCGCCGGGGAATGGATTCACCCAATAGCTTTCGAGCAGGCAGCAGATGATAAGCCGGAGCAGGAAGTTGACCAGATCGCCGGCGTGCACAGGCGCCGCATGGAAGCGGAGCGTCATACTGGTGGTGTTCCAGTTCACTACCATGCTGATGAGCGTGAAGAGAGAGATGCAGCTTAGTTCCGTGAGGCCAAGCTGGGTCAGTGCTCCGCCGTTCTGCGTCGTGAGATTGGTCAGATTGTTGGTGAACTGGTAGAGCCAATCGACGCCCGAACTCGCTGTGGGCAGTGCTTGCGCCAGTAATGCCGGGGAAACCATATCGCAACCCTCTCCTCACGGTTATGGAAGATACGTCTTCCAAGTCTTGCCCTCTTTTGCCGCAGCCGAGTTGTGCCGCTTCTTGTCTTGCTCTACCTGTTGCCGGAACGCCTCATTCTGTTTGCGCTGCTCTTCGGCGTCCCGTTGTTGTTGCTCAACGATGGCCGCCGCCTTTGCTGCGGCAGCGGCGGCCTTCTCGGTTTCGTGCCGCTGGTACGCCACAGCCCCGCCGATGGCGGTGAGAGCTGCGAGGATCGCCAGCAGGATTTTCGTGTTGATCAGTTTCAGCATGGATGCGCTCGTTAGGGGAGATACGTCTGCCAGGTGCTTCCTTCATTGGCGGCGCTGGTGTCATTCGAGGCACGCTGCTGCTGGACGAAGACCGCGGTATTGAGGTCTTCCACGGCGGCGTTGCGGCGTTCCATGTTGGCGACCGTCATCTGTCCGGCAAGGCATACCTGCAAGCTGCCCTGGGACTGCATCTCGGCCATCTTCTGGCCTTCGGCGGCATTCAGGAGATTGAGCTGCTGTACCTCGGCATTCGTCGCGTCGCTGTTGTCGAACTGGTTGGACATCAACGAACTGTTCGCCGTGAGATTGGTAGTTCTCCCCGACCGATACTGGCCCATCGCGGTAAGGCAATCCGGAGAGACACCATCGGAGGTCTCAATCATGGCAAGCTGGGACATGCGAGAGCTGCCGAGTTGCTGTCCAGCGAGATAGGTACTGGCATTGCTGCTCATCGGCACCGTGGCCGTCTGCCAGCCGGTCAGTGACGCGCTCGGATTGTTGCTGTTGAGCGCAATCCTGATGCCGGCGGTTTCGCCGAACATGCTGGCGACGTTCACGTTCTCCAGAGCGTGAAGTTCGGTCTGCCACAGTTGCTTCGCGGAGAAATGCGCGATGTTGTTTTTCAGCATGTTGTACTGCGACTCCAGCGTTGTGAGCTGAGAAACGAGGCTGGCGTAGCTGGTCGGATCGAAGACAATATCTCCGATGCCGAACAGCGCGAAGCTGGGCGTCGCGGCCAAAAGTAAGGCCGCGCTGCCGATGATCCACTTGCGATGCTTGCTGACGTTCAGTTTCATTGGAACCTCCTGCGGGTTGATGGAACGGTTACATACACTGCGGGCAGGTCGGGTCCAACCTGTCCAGGGAGAAGCAATGTTCGTGATCCATAAGACAGCATGGGAATCGGAGGATTCGTTCGGTCACGTCTGCGAAACCAACCAGTCCGGCGGCTAGGACTGTTCGCGCCGCGGGTGTGCTCAGTACGGCAATGGTCAGAAGGATGACCGTAGCCTGCACTGCAAACTTGCCGCGACGGACGACGAGTTCGTTCATATAGCCTCCAGTCAAAGCGTAGGATTGACGCGGTGCTCGGCATAGGACGGAATCAGGAGATCCGTTCCGATGTATACGCGGGCGCGGGAACCCTCTTTGAGCGTGATAATGGGCAGCCGGTTGAGAAAGTGATTCAACACCTGCTCACCTTCGACGGCTGACTGCTCGGACATGCCGTTGCGGATTTCAGTCGAAGGATCAAGGACGCTGCCGTTGTTGCCTATCTGTGCGAGCCCGCCGAGACCGCCGATTGCGGCTGCGGCTGCGAACGCCTCCAAATAGCCGTGATCTACCTTGGTTGCGAGACCGGTCGTTCCGATCTGGTCGAGACCGATGTATTTGGCAAAGTCCAGCGAGAAACCATCAGGGCAGATGGCCCGATGGAAGGTGACGAACATCTTCCGCTGCTGGGCATTCCCGACACTCTGCACATCGCCGAGGAGCCGGGTGCCTTGGGGCAACAGGAGCTGCTGGTGGTCGTGCGAGTAGAGGTCGGTGGTCAGAGAGACCATAATCGGGCCGCTGAATCCACCGTCGATGTGGTTGGTGACGACTCCCTCCAGAACGGTGCCCTCAAAGATGCGATAGAGGCGCCCCTCGTAGCTGTCGAATTCGTAGGGAGACAGTGCAAGATTCTTCCCATCCGTCTTCGGCTGCATACCGGCTGGCTGTGAGGACGATTCTTCGCTGGTAGCGTTCGTCGTAGCTGCGCTCCGCTCCGGTTCTACGGCCGTCGGGACTACACCCGCGGGAGACGTGGTGGCGCCCGAATGCTCAAAGTCAATCGCCAGAGTGTCACTGTTGAGCGCATCCTGCTCCTGTTTTTCTTTGGCAAGCCGTTTTTGCTTCGCCTCAGCCTGCGCTTCTGTCATATTCGAGGTGCGCTGTGGGGCGTTGGGACTATCCCCATAAATGGCCGTTCGCTGCGCGCCGGTCATTGGCGGCGCTCCCGCGGCCTCCGGGCCAGGAACACCCTCTGCCTCCTGAAGCTGCTGCATCGCAGCGGACATTTCCTGCTGGCGCTGTCGCTCTTCGGCGTCCTGCCGCGCCTGCAACTGCTGCTGCGTCTCAAAGCTCGTCACTTGCTGCGCATTGGGGGTTGCAGGGCGCATCGGGATCGCGCTGGCCGGTACCGCCTTCTTGTTACCTCTTAGAAGGCTCGAAATGTTGGCAAGGCCGATGAGAGCGATGATGACCACCAGCGCAATCACCACAGGCATACCTTTCCGCAGCGGAGGTTTGGCCTCCGGCTGTTCGGGCACGGTGGCAGGCGCGTTTTCGTTTGGTTCCGGCATGGCTACCTGCCTTCCTCAGTGCGATGAAACTCGATCTTCTGCTTACCAATGGCGAGATAGCCGTTATCCAATTCCTTCGGAACCGTATAGAGGCCGTTCGAGAAATCGAAATTAATAAGCGAAGGCTTCTTGTCCTTCACCTCATAGAGCGCGGGAGTTTCCTGGAACTGGCCCCGCAGATAGGTGAACTTGTCATCCCGCCATATCTGCTGGAGCCCCAGCGTTTTCCCCTTGGACTTGTCCCAGGTGTAGTCAAAGTGCAGGGTGCTGGGATATTGGCTCTGGTAGGATTCTTCTTTCGTTTGCTCGACCCTCAACGTGGCGGCTTGCGCGGCCTGGGCCGCTGCCGCCTCCTGCTTTACCTTGTCCAACTCGGCCGCAGGCACAAAGACCGGCAACTCCACCAGCCTGTCTTTTGCGGCCTTGTCGCCGGGAGCGATGAATACCTTGGAATCGAAGTGTGGATCTTCGTCCGAGGAAACTTCATGCAACTGGAGCGTGTATTCGTTGCCGTGGTCGGAGACGATATGTACGTCCGTCGATGTGTTCGCAACCTTCGGCTTGATGCTGATGAAACGTGAGGCCACATGGCCGCCGTCGAACACCCAATCGACCGTATCGCCGGCAAAGACATTTGCGACCTTCTCCTCGGCAGGAAGAAGAATCAAGGTCGATTGCAACAAACCGGCCCGGACCACAGGCGGCGTGTCCGCCTCGGACACGGTGATCGTGTGCGGCGCACTCGGCTCAAGATGTTTGGGCTCGGTTGCGGCATGACCGGCAATAGTATGTGCAACGAGCGAAAGTCCAATGCTGATGGCGATGGGGATAGGTGGTCTCACGGTTTGTCCTTTCAGTGCTGAATTAAGCGGTCTCGCCCTGGGCAAACCGTGCAATGCCTTCGGTGAGTCCGTACTTCTGAATGAGCCTTGCCCGGCGCACTCGGTCTTTGGGTTTGGTCGAAAATGTGGCGTAACTGCGGGCGTCGAGATTCAACCGCACAACTTTGGTGAGGCCATCGCGCCGCGTGTACAGCGCCTCGCGGTCCTGCAAGCTCTCGAACAAAGCAAGCTGTTGTTCGTTCATCTTGAACAGTTCGGCGTAGCGCTTCCGGTTGAATGTCGCGTCTTTCAAGAACAGGAAGGATGTGCAGGAGTTCACGATGCTGTCGGCGTTTTCGCCGAGGTCTTCGGCGGACTGACCGATCATGGTGACGCCGCCAAGGTTCTTGCGAACCGTCTTGATGGAGGCAAGCGCGCCTTCGAGAAGCTGGCGGTTCTTCATCGATGAGAAGATTTCTTCGATGAGAATGTGCTTTGGGACGCCGAGATTGGCGGGGTCGTAGAGCACATCATTGATGCGCCGGAGGAGCCATACCATCAAAGGCTCGATCAAGTCGGCATTCTGATTGTTGTTGACGCCCTGGAAATCGAAGCACTGCACGCGCGAGAGCGAAAGGCTGTCCTCTACGTTGTCAAAGATGGCGCCGTAGACGCCTTTCCCAACCCATTTCGACAAGTAACGGTCGAGCTTCTTCGGCAGGAAGAGATTGGAGAGTTTGCGGTTTTCTGGGTCAAGCAGGTAAATGTCCTTTACGGATTTGTGGATTACATCGTCGTCTTCGGGCTCCAGCCCCGCGCCACCGTTGACGAGTAGCAACTTGATAAAGGAGTAGAGAAACTTGATATTGCTCTCGGTCGGCTCCAGAGCAAACGGGGCCACGCGCGGGCCGTCCTTACCGACGCGGTCAACGCGCCCGCCGTACAGCTCGACGACACTTTCGTAGCTGCCGCCGATGTCGAAGACGTAAGTGAATCCGCCATACTTTTGCTCAAGCGCGATGGTCTGGTTGGCGAACACGGATTTACCGGAGCCGGTAGGTCCGATGATCAGCATGACGCGCACGCCGTCCACATACACGTCCTGAAAGAATGGCGTCCGCGTGCGCGTCTCCAGAATGTTGAGGTATTCCGCGTCCAGGTCATCCGAGTGCGGATGTCCGAGATGCGGCGCAAACACCGATGAAAGGCGCGCGTGGTGTTCTTCACTGAGCCACAGGGGGAAAACATTGAATTTGCCATTCCCCGGAAACATGGCGTAGAACGCAGAGAGATTGCCTAGCGTCTCTTCCATGACCTGCGCCCGCGCATCGACAAAGACGCGGTGCACTGCCGGCGTGGTGTTGCGTAGTTCTTCCGGGCTATGAGCCGCAAGCAGCAGCCGGAGGGAGTATTCGCCCTGGGCCTTCTTGTCCAGCTCGCGGATGACTTCGCTGAGATCGTCAACCTTCCTGTTAGCGGCTTTTGCTCCTGCGCCTGTTTCGAGGGACACCGTGTCCCGACCGCTCATCACGCGGGTTAAGACACCGACCTTAAAGAAGCTGATGAATTTCTCCTGTGAGTCTATTTCGCTTCGTGCTGACGCGGTGGACTTCACCCGCCATGTGGAGCACAGGATGCTATCGCAGTCGAGCGTCGATAAACCAGAGAACAGGCACGGCCGGGACGCCTCCGGCGTTGTCTTGAGAGAAAACATCTGAACGTGGCGCTTGCCGACCTGGATATGGTCGCTGTGCCAGGCGACGGGGCTCTTCACGATCTGCCGATCCACTCCGGCATCGTCGCGGAGCCAATCGGCCGCGGCCCATTCCTCAAGGTTGAACAGATAGCTGAAGAATTGAAATGTACCGAACTTGTCGAGTAGCCGCAGCCCTAGGAGGCTACCGAGATGGCCTTCGAGAATCGTAGCCGTCTTCTGGAGATCGGCCAGCATACGCGAATTTGCGGCGGCGTTCTCCTTCGGCTTGCGCTCGAATGCCTTGATCTGTGACGGCTCCAGGGTAAGGCACCAATGGAGGTCGATCCGCCGGAAGCCTGCGGTCCGCTCAAGGAACGCTTGGCGGTCATCCACAAAAACCTGCGTGACGGGATTGCTGTACCTCTTTTGGCCCGGAAGATGAAATCCGGACATGACGCGCGTGTACTGATAAAGACAGGAGCCTTCCGGCAGTCCGCGCAATGCCCCTTCAATCGAACGCATCCGCGCATCAAGCTCCTGGTCGGTCGAACCCTCTTCGTCGATACCGGCGAGCGCGAACAGGCATCCGTATCCGCCGCCCTTGAGGGCGAAGGTGCTGGGGCCGACAAAGCGCGCAATCGGGACAATGCTCGAAGCCGCTCCGGCCCTGGCGAACCACGGCGTATGTTTCAGTTGCTCAGTATTTGCGCGGGTCATAGTAGGACTTCTGGTTGAGGCTGAGGCCCCACAGTTGGAACATCTTTGGATGTTTGCGGACAATGACCCATGCACTGACGGCAAGCGTGGGGAAAGCTACCATTGCCAGCAGGCGAAACCCAACGAGGAAAACCGTCACGCAGACGAATACAATCGCCATCCATGCGGTGAGGTCGAGACCCAGCTTGGCTCTCGGACTGTTCATCGCCTGATTGATTGGTAACGGCTCTCCCCGCTTGGTCATGGGCGCACCTCACATGGATTGGCCTGTCAAGCTGCCTATCCAACCGGCACCCCATCCCAGCACTCCGGCGCCGAAAAGCGCACCGAAAAGGCCGGGAATGGCATCGGAAAAGCGACCGCTGAGCATCCGGATTCCGGCGAAGATCAAGCCGCCGAAGCAGATGACAGCACCCGCGTAAATTGCAAATGTCTTAAAGGTGCCCATCAGCGTTTGCGCACCGGAAAAGTCCATCGTTCCCTGGGCGTGAGCAACGCTTGCTATAGACATGGCAATGAGCGTCGGGGCCATCGCTCGAACAAGATGGCTGAACGTTCTACGAAGGCGACGTACTCGAAGGCGTTGACGAGGTGTCATGGGCATTCTCCTGATGGCGATTAGTCGTCGCCATGAGGAAAACCTACGGCCGCCTCAGTTGCTCGTCCAACAGTTCCTATCGATTTCGCCACACATTTTCTCTATGGCGACGAAGGGGATCACGCAAGCAGTTCCAATTGTTCCGGGTTTCGCAACTTTGACGGAGGCCTTCTTCTCCGCGAATCAGTCCACGTTTCGCGGACGAAACGTTCGATGAATGGAATGGCGACATGGTCTGTACGGTTTACATAGACAAGCGCTGTGTCGAATGTCCAATTGACGCCAGCGATCGGTCGGCTAATTAGCCCAGCCTCAAGCGGAGAAAGTTGGTCAATAAGCGCCAGCCCGAACCGCTCTTTGACCATCCATTGAATTTCGGCCGGCGTTCGGGCTGAGCACGCCAGATGCATTGAAACACCCGCCTCACCAAACATCTCTCTGAGGCGCGCATGCGCGGAGGGATGAAGGTCAGGATCACGGTATATGGTGATACGCTGAGCTACTTCATGGAGATCAAGTTGCGCGTGACCAGCAAGGACATCGTCAGAGCGCATACAGATCACCAATGGGGACTGCGTGATCTGCTGAACAGAGTAAGCGTCTGAGTCGATAGGCAAGGGGAGGATCGCACAGTCAAGTGTCCGAGCGTCTAGTCGCTGTAAACAAAGGAGAGGATCTCCGCTCATGAGTTGGATGGCGCAACCGCAGAACATCTTCTCGTATCCTTCTCGGAATTTCTCCAACAGTTTGGCGTTGATAAAGGACGAGAATCCCAGCCGGAGCGGTGGAACCTCATTGCGTTGCACGGCCCGCGCCATCACCAACATCTGGTCCCACTCTCGCAGAGTGTTCTCTGCATAAGCAGCGACGATCCTTCCTGCTGGAGTAAGTTTCAAACCGTTTTGTAATCGGTCGAAGATCGTGACGTCGATATTGTCTTCGAGCTTTCCAATCTGATGGCTGAGCGAAGACTGTGCAACAAAGACCTGCTCCGCCGCACGAGTGAAGTTCGAGGTCTCAGCGGATGCTTTGATGTAGCGAAGAAGACGAAATGTAATGGAATCGGACAATGGCCTTGCTACTCCGCTTGGCTTTCGTCGATCCCACAGGCCCGAGAAGCAATTGGCTGTGGAAAACTAGCATTATTTATATGGTTCGGGTAAGGAATCAAAACTGTCAATTAGGCTCCTTGAGGTCGCCGGACGCTTTGAGGAGACCATCATCTTCTCTCTTTGAATAAGTGCGGTATAGAGAAAAACTGGGGCGAAATCGATAAGAAGTGTTGGACTGAGATTGATAGAGACTTCACGCTGAAATCTGATCGATAGCGTGAGGTGCATATGGCAAGTACATCCGAAATCGTCCCTTCCTTCGATGGAGCCGAACAGATTGCGACCCCAGGATCAAGCGAAGGCCAAAAGTCGCTACAGCATCTTCGGAAACCGCCTAGGCGCGTTGCGGAGGTTGAACCTCTTCTGACTGCTGAAGATGTTGCCAAACGTCTCAATGTCAGCACTGATTGGGTTTGGGACCATTCTTCAAGGAAGAAGCCTCTATTGCCCGTCATTCGAATGGGCGATGGTGCGCTTCGCTATCGTGCGAGCGGGATCGAAGCGTTCATTGATGAGCGGGAGCGGATGAGCGCTATGCGCCGGCGGGCAAGTTGACGCACGGCGCCACTTCACGAGAGTGGTCTGGGCGGCCTACGGAGCCAATCGCAAGCGTTGGCAAGTGTCGTGCATTTGCGCGGTCTCTCTCTTTTTTCCTGCAAAAATCCTCGGTAAAATTGAGATAGGCCCTATCCTTTCCCGCCACAGAACTGAGGAAACGAATGGGTACAACTTACCAACGAGGATACGTAACGCCTCGCGGGAAGCAGTGGTACGGGTATTACCGCAAAACAGTGAACGACCCGGCTACGAACGAAGCGAAGTCCGTTCGCGTACCAGTGAATCTCGGGCCGAAATCGAAGATGACGAAGACGGAAGCCCGTCAAGCACTCGAACGTGAGATCACAAAACAACTGGGCCAGCCTGGTTCTCCGACGCGCATCATCAATGATGGTTCCGTCACCCTGGGATGGTTCGTCAACAACCGGTTCATTCCTCTCAAAGAAGCCGTTTGGAAGGAAGAGACCGCCAAAACGAAGAAGATCCTTATCCAACTCGACATCGTCGAACCACTCGGCGAAATCCCGTTGGTCAACTTCGACAAGTTCAGCTTGCAGCTACACCTCAACAAGCTGGCGATAACTGGGTCAAAGGACCGTGTCTTGCAGATGCGCGCATACATTCGGGACATCTTCGCCGAAGCAGTCGATCAGGACTTCCTCGTCAAAGACCCCGCACGCAAACTCAAGGTTCCCGCCCAGCTTAGGGCCACGGACACCACGACGCTGACTTGGGATCAACTCAGGCTGGCTCTGTCGAAGCTGAGTCTTCGGGACCGCATCCTGCTTGAACTGGATATGACGAACGCCTTGCGTCCGAGCGAGCTCTTCGCTTTCAGATGGAAGAGATTCGACTACCGGGCATCGACGCTCACGGTCGCGGAGACGGTCTACAAGGGCAAAATCCGAGACTGGGGAAAAACGAAGAAAAGCCTCACCGTGATTCACATTCCGCGACAGCTCGCAGATGACCTGCAGGCATGGCGTCTGGAGTGTGAAGAAAGGGCCAGGGAGGCATTCTCCAAGGGCAAGAGAAAGTCCGCTTCGTTGTCGCCGGAGGTTTTCATCTTCGAGAACGAAGATGGAGGCTTCCTCGACACAGACAACTATCGCAAGCGCGTCCTTCACAAGATCGCTCGCGAACTTCAATTGCCCAAGCTGACGTTCCAGGTGATCCGCAGAACGATTGCAACCCTCGCACAGAAGAAGGGGACGATTAAGGATGTTCAAGGTGTCATGCGGCACTCACGTACCGCAACCACCACGGATGTCTATATGCAGGAGATCCCCGCGAGTGTCCAATCGACCATCAACTCCATCAATTCGGAGTTGAGAAAATCGGACAAGCAGAGCCGGAAAAAGTCGAAAGAGTCGGTTGCAGCCGGAACAGTTGTCAGCAGTCGCCGTAAGCCTTCCGCGCGCGTGACACAAAATGACACAAAGTCATGGAAGGGAGGGAGTGCTCCGCTTCCGGCATATGCTTGATTTGTAAGGGGTTGTTTGGTGGACCTGATCGGGATCGAACCGATGACCTCTTCCATGCCATGGAAGCGCGCTCCCAGCTGCGCCACAGGCCCACAGTTGCAGAGGATGCAACTCTTCTATTCTCGCTGCGGGTTAACGATTCGTCAATGCGATGCGGCCGCGCATGCAAGTTGCGCCTCCATACCCCGGATGACCAGCGAGACGCCTTCGGCAAACCGCGCATCGTGCTGCAGGAACATCTCGGTTCCGGCCGCGGCTGCAAGAGGATAGAGCTCTCTGTTGACGCGCTGGTCACGCCGAGCCAGGTCATATTGAGGATTCGGTGTGCCCGGCGCCAATTGCGTGGCCTGCTCTTCAATCACGAATCCAACCGTATAGCTATAGAGAGCGCCGAGGCCGACAACCGCCTGCCGCAACGCGAAACCCGCTGAAGTCAGTTGGCGCAGGCTTGCTTCCATCGGCGCAAAGAGCTCCGAGTCGGTCAGGTAGGTCCCGCTGAACATTCTGGCTCCGTCTCGATACTGCAATAGCGTTTCCCGGAGGCAGCCGTAATTGGCAGCGGCCCATTCCTGCCATGATTCGATGGCTGCGAGGGAAGCGCCTTTCTGCATCGACTCGCGTAAGAGCTGGGTGCCCATCTCGTCGAGCAAGTCTTGCTTGCTCTTGAAGTGCCAGTAGATTGCGGGTGCTTTGACATGCAGCCGGCCAGCCAGACGGCGTAGAGTCAGGCCCTCAAGTCCGTTGTCATTGAGGACGGCGAACGCCTGGCGGAGTATGAGCTGTCGATCGAGGGGCACGAGAGAATTCTAGCATTTCAAATTTAACGATGTTAAGTTAAAATCTAACTAAGTTAAGGAGGTCGCAGAATGCGCGCCGCAGTCGTCAACGAAATCGGTCAACCGCCCCGTTATCAGGAGTTTGCTGATCCGGTCCCCCAGGACGAAGAGATTCTTGTTCGGGTTCGTGCGGCTGGGCTTCACCCCATTGTGAAGGCCCTGGCCCGAGGTGAGCATTATTCGTCGGGCCGGGAAGTTCCTATGGTGGCCGGACTCGATGGGGTGGGGACCAAGCCGGACGGTACCCGGATCTTTTTCGGTGGCCCGCGCCGACCGTGGGGAACCATGGCCGAGCTTTGCGCCGTGCCCGCGGCGATGTGTATTCCGCTCCCGGACGGAATTGACGACATTCAGGCCGCGGCTATTGCCAATCCTGGAATGTCGGCCTGGCTTTCCATCACGGAGCGGGCCCAGTTGGCTGCCGGGGAAACCGTACTGATCCTGGGAGCAACCGGCGTTGCCGGCCATCTCGCCATTCAGATCGCAAAGCAAGAGGGGGCGAAGCGTGTGATTGCCGCGGGCCGGCACGTCGCGTCCCTGGCCGACGAAGATGTGGATGCCGTCATCGCGCTTGGCCAGCCTGAGGAGGCGCTTCGCGAGCAATTTCTTGCGGAGTCGCAGAAGGGGATTGATGTCATCATCGACTATCTTTGGGGCCGGCCAACCGAGCTCGCGCTGGAGGCGTTGGCGAAGGGATTCAATCCCAGCGCGACCCGTTCAACCCGTCTGGTTGAGATAGGTGACAGTGCGGGGAAGACCATCAACCTTCCGGGGGCGACGTTACGCAGTATCGATTTGAAACTGATGGGGAGCGGATTCGGCTCGGTTTCGCTTGCTCACATCCGGGCCGCCATTCCAAGGCTGTTTGACATGACGGCAGCAGGCGCCCTGCGAGTCGATGCAGAGCCCGTTCCTTTGCGGGACGTTGAATCCGCGTGGAACCGGGTTGAGAAGGGGCGGAGGATCGTTTTCACCACTCACTCATCGTGACTTATCCGAGGGTACTGTTCGAAACCGGACGTGAGCGGGAACACTTTTATCGGTGGCGGTGTCAAAGAAAGTAGATGGATGCCAGGTTGCTCGCCGGTTTTCCGAGCGGGCAACGCGTCAAGGCAGATTGCCGGGTCTCAGAGGCCGGTAGTCGGTCAGGATGCAAGTTCCTGCGGTTGTCGGGACTTGCACGTTGTGGCGGGGTGGGAGGACACTTGTATGCAGGCGGACCTCACCATGGGAAATCTTGCCGGCGCGCTTACGCTCCAGTCTGAAGAAGCCGCTCTGGTTGCGGAGTTGCGTGCGGGTTCCGAGGAAGCCTTTGCCTGGCTCATCGAGCGATACCACAAGCCAATCTACTCGCTGCTGGCCCGAATCTCGTTCGATCGGGCCGATGCAGCCGACCTGACACAGGAAGTTTTTGTGAAGGTTTTTCGGGGAATCGGCAAGTTCCACGGTGAATCTTCACTGCGCACCTGGATTTATCGGATTGCTTTGCGGGAAGCCTCGAATCAACGGCGCTGGTGGATGCGGCATCGGCACCAGGAGATCCCGATCGAGCAGGAAATCTCAGAGGGGCATCCCGGGTTTTCGATCAAACTCAAGGACACGCTTGTCGATGCAGCAGAGTCTCCCTATGACATGGCGGTCCACACCGAAAACAGAGAGAGGATTGAGGCAGCCTTGAAACGAGTGCCCGAGCCTTTCCGAACGGCGCTTATTCTTCGCGATATTGAAGGGTTTGTGTACGAGGAGGTCGCGGAGATGCAGGGTGTGAATCTGGGAACGGTGAAATCACGGCTGGTTCGCGGTCGAGCGATTTTGAAGGGGTTGCTGACCGGGAAATACGGCCGATTGGAACCGAATGCCAGGCTCAGTATGCCCCTTGGCGAGGAGGCGAGATGAGCGAGTGCAGTGCTACGCAAGCGATGTTTTCTGAATATCTTGATGGCAGGCTGAATGGGCTCGAAATGCGGCGTGTCGCCACTCACCTGGAAGATTGCGCCGATTGCTCCGGTGAGTGGGGGGAGCTGCGCAGGGCGCACCTGGCGCTCTCCGCGTTGGGACCGGTTCCCGAGCCCGAGGATCTTCTGCTGCGGGTTCGCGTAGCTGTTAGCCGTGAACGTGCCCGGAGCCGCCGCAATCTTTTTGAGAACTGGGAGCTTGCCTGGAAAAACAGCGTGGGTCCATTTTTGCTGCAGGTTGGAGCGGGTTTCGCCAGCGCGGTCCTGTTGCTGGGGACGGTCACTCTGCTGATCGGGATGTTTGCGCAGCCTGACGTTGCGAAGGCCAAGGGTGATGAGCCGCTGGGGAATGCGACTGCACCCCGGCTGCTCTATTTGTCGAGCGGCTCTGGAAGCAGCGACGAGATGGGTGAGCTGAGTGCTCCGGTGGTGGTCGAGGCCTATATCAATGGAGAAGGCGAAGTATACGACTACCGGATTCTTTCGGGCCCCACCGATGCGGCGACACGTTCGCAGGTTGAGAATCTACTGGTGCTCAGCCGCTTTGAGCCTGCTCGTTTCTTCGGCCAGCCTGTTCGCGGCCTCGCGGTGCTGTCGTTTTCCGGCGTCTCTGTTCGGGGATAGCAGCCTTCCTTCCCGGTTTTCCTTCCGTTTGACCCTGCCTCTGCGTCTAACTAGACTTGCAGGCAGGGTTTTTCTTTGATGCGGTCTCGTTCATTTCGAATTCCCGCGCTCGCGGCTTTGCTTGGTTTGGTGACGGCCCTGTCGTCCGTTTCGGCGCAGGGGCAGTCATCTGAGAGTAATCCCAACCAACGGGGCAGTTCTTCTTCCAACGGCAACGAGCCGCAAGAGAAGGCCCCGGAGATCGTCGATCCGGCGGGTCCGACCATTTCCCTGGTCCCCTCGGAGTCGGTCTTTGTGATGGCGGCGGCTCTGAATGCTTGCGGCTACAACGAAGGCCTCGAGGAAAGTTCGCCGATCCGGAAGCGAATACGCGACGAGATGAATGACGCGCTTGCAAAGAGCGAGGACGCCCGCGAGAAGCGCGACAAGGTCTGCCTGTTTGTTGCGCAGCATCGCATGACGGGCACCGAGAAGGACATCTCCCAGTACATATCACTGGCGCTGTATCTCAGTCCGCCGCCTGCACTTGAAACCACCGTCGAGCTGCCCCAAATGCCCCCTGACTCCACGCAGGTCGCGGAGATTGCGCCTCTGTTGCGCGACTTTGCCGCATCGGTCGATCTGCACGGCATCTGGCTTACGGTCCACCACATCTATGACGATGAGATCAAACAGCTTCACGATCCGCTTTCCCAAATGATCGTGAACACGAATCTTTATTTGAAGATGCCGGCATCCACCTCTCCCGGAAGCCGCTTCATCGTCGTGATCGAACCATTGCTTTCGCCCGCGCTGGTGAATGCGCGCGTTTATGGCACGGACTACATCGTGGTGGTATCGCCGGTGAACGGGAAGATTCCCATGAGCGACGTCCGCCACACGTACCTGCACTATGTGATTGAGCCGTTGCTGTATGCACGGTCCAATGCGATCGACCGCATGCAGCCGATCCTGAAAGAAGTGCGGGACGCTCCTCTCGATTTCCGTTACCGTTCGGACACGGTTGCGCTGACCGTCGAGTGCCTGATCAAGGCGATCGAAGCACGCACCATGGATACCGGAGTACCTGTTTACAAGATTCCGCCGGGCATCGATCGCGCGGATCTGCCGCGCTATGAACATGAGCGGCAGGTGTACCAGGAGAAGGTCGAAGCGGTTCGCGACGCTACGGTCCACCACGACATGACGCAGGGATTCGTATTGACTCTGTATTTCTATCAAGAGCTTCTCTTGTTTGAGAAGCAGCCTGCGGGCTTGAGCGATTCCATTGGCGAAATGGTGTATGGCATGGATATCGACCAGCAGGTGCACCGGGCGCGGAATACGGAATTCGATCAGCAGGCCGACGGCGACGTGCTGCAGCGCAGCAAGCCGCGGGCTCTTACGGGACTGGATCTGGCCGAGGCGCGGCTTCAGGCCGGTGACATTGCGACGGCGGCATCGATTGCGCGCAAATCCATTGATGAGAAGTCAGAGTCCTTGCAAGCGGTCGCTGACAACTCACGCGCGGACTTCATTCTCGCTCGTGCCGCAATCATGACAGGGCATCCGGAACAGGCAATCGACCTGTTTCAGAAGACCATTGCTACGAGCAAGGAGCCGCGTCAGCTGGCATGGTCGCACATCTACCTGGGCCGCATGCTCGACCTCGAGTGCAAGCGCGATGAGGCAGTCGCAGAATACAAGGAGGCCCTGGCGAGGAGGGACGGCGCCCAGGATACGCGGCTTGCTGCAGAGCGTGGCGTGAAGACAGCTTATGCTCCCGTGAACGGTCATACCTGTTCCGAAGATTCGGATAACGATTCGACCGACCCTGCTCCATCGGCTCCGAGTGCGGCAGGCCAGCCGGGGCAAAAGCCACAGTTGTGAGCATCGAAAACGAGCCGTCCTCTTGGGGTTGAATCTATGCAAGACAAGTTGCGTGCCGATGTTTCCCGGCAGACGAGATCGGGGCCAATGGAGCGCGTAAGGCCGGGAGCGATGGTGTCCGGTGCCGGTCTATCGGCTGAACTGGAATCGGCTCTCGGCCATCGCTTTGCGAACCCGGAGCTGCTGGTTCGCGCGCTGACCCACCGCTCTCTCGCCAACCAGCTTGCGCTGGAGGATGGCGGAGAGAACAACGAAGCGTGGGGTGACAACGAGCGCCTTGAATTTCTGGGCGACGCAGTTCTGGGCCTGGTCGTTGGCGAAGCGTTATTCCTGCTGCATCCCGAGTGGAGAGAGGGCGAACTGACGCGCGTTCGCGCGCAGTTGGTGAGCCGGCAGCACATGGCAGAAGTGGCAACGTCGATCGGGTTGGGTGACCACCTGCGGCTGAGCCGGGGAGAGGACCGCAGCGGATTACGCCGCAAAAGCACGGTGCTCTCGAACACCATGGAGGCAGTGATTGGCGCCCTCTTTCTCGATGGGGGACTGGAACCCGCAAAAGCATTTACGCGACGCTACGTGATCGGCGATGCGATCGAGCACCTGGCCGAAGAGCTTCGCTCCGGGGCGGCGTTGGGCAATTACAAATCCGCCTTGCAGGAGCACCTTCAGGCCGCCCGCGCCGGAACGCCGGTTTACCGTGTAAAGAGCGAGAGCGGTCCTGACCATCGCAAGCGATTTGTGGTTGAAGTTCGGCTTAAGCCATCAGAGGGTTTGCCCGGCAAGCCGCTGGCTCGCGGCTCCGGAACTACGAAGAAACACGCGGAACAAGATGCGGCGCGGCGAGCCTTGTCGCGATTGATTGCAGTTTCGGATGATAAAGCCTTTCCCCCGGCTGGAGATGAGGCGGAAGAAGAAGCGGTTTCATGAGCTCTGCGATCCAGGTTGCCGGCCCATCCCCCGGAAATCTGAAGAAGTTGTGGTTGCACATGCCCACCGTGCCCGAGGCGCTGGCCTCGCTGCTGCGCACGGTGATTGTGGCGCTATTTCTGCTGACTTTCGTGCTGCAGCCATTTCTGATTCCTTCAGAAAGCATGGAGCGTACGCTCCTGGTGGGCGACTTCCTGCTTGTCAACCGGCAAATCTTCGCTCCGGCAGGGAATCCATCGAATTGGATCCGGGCCGTGTTGCCTTACCGTGATGTGGAGCGCGGCGACATTGTCGTGTTTCATCATCCTGATCCTCCGTACCTGATCAAGAGAGTTATTGGCGTGCCGGGCGATCGCATCCGGATCGTGAATGGCCAGTTATGGGTAAATGGAAAGCGCGTGAATGAGCCGTACGCGACATTCGAGCCGGTCGAACCCAATCCTTTTCTCGATGATTTTCCAGGGCTGATCTATACGGATCCAAATGTGGACCCAAACTGGTGGCGCGAGATGCAGAACCTGGAACGCAACGGCGAACTCGTCATTCCGCATGGCGAGTATTTCGTGATGGGAGACAACCGGAACCACAGCAAGGATTCGCGTTTCTGGGGTTTTGTTCCGAGGCCGGCCATCGTGGCGCGGCCGCTGGTGATCTACTTCTCGCTTCGACGTGCTTCCACGACCGATGTCGAAGAGCCCGCGGATGATAGACTCGGACACGATGGGAAGATTTCGGAGCATCTTGAAGATTTTGCGCGCTGGGACCGCATGTTCCGAGTTGTTCGGTGAGCTGACCGGAATCTTGATCGCAGGAGGCGAGCAGTCTGGACATCGAGCCGCACATGACTAAAAACGACACGCTGCCAGCCACGACAAAACCGGAAATTCATGCCCCTCCCAGCGAAGAGAAAGTGGAAGAGACGCCGTTTGAGGCCGTCGCAAGCATCTGCAATGTCCTCGTGGTTGGGCTGTTTGTCCTGACGTTCCTTGCCCAAAACTTCGTGATTCCGTCGGGATCGATGGAGAAGACGCTGCTGGTCGGCGATCATCTCGTGGTCGACCGCATCGCGCTGGCGCCTCCCGCCAGGTGGATGCCGCTGATCTACTACCGCGAGCCGAAACGGGGCGATGTAGTCGTGTTTCTCAAACCCGGCAATCCCGACATGTTCCTTGTCAAGAGACTGATTGGCGTGCCAGGAGATCATGTTCATTTAGCGGGCGGCACGGTCTTCATCAATGGAGTCGCTCAGAGCGAGCCCCACGCGCAGCCGACAACTTCAGAGAACTATCGTCCTTACCTGGATGATTTTCCATCGGTTCCTATGTCAGCCGATTTGGGCGCCACGGAGAGCTGGTCGGTTGCGATGCCTCAATATGTTCATGAAGGAGATCTCGTGGTGCCGCCAGGGAACTTTTTCATGATGGGCGACAATCGTCACGACAGCCTTGATTCGCGCTACTGGGGATTCGTTCCGAGGGCAAACATCGTGGGACGCCCGCTTTTCAACTACTGGTCTTTCATTACTCCCGAAAATCAGTACGAGGAGACCGGGTTGGGGAATCGCATCGCCTGGATGGCCCACGTGGTTCTGCACTTCTTTTCGGACACGCGCTGGTCGCGTACATTCCACGTGATCCACTGAGCGGGTTGTGCGCGACACGATGATGGTCGAGGGGCAACACCGGCGCAGCAGGACAAGGCTTTGGTTTTTGTTTGCGGCGTTGACCGTTTTGGCGGTCATGGTCATCGTGCCTCCGTTTATCAGCATCCGGCGCTACAAGAGCGAGATCACGCGCATGCTGTCGGATGCATTGGGCCGGCCCGTTCATCTTTCCTCCGTCAATCTCAGAATCCTGCCGCGACCCGGCTTTCTGCTCAGCGATCTGACAGTCGAGTCCGACCCGGCTTTCGGGGCTGAACCGGTATTGCACGCGAATTCAGTTACGGCGTCTATTCGTTTGCTGTCGCTTTGGCGCGGCAGACTGGTGATCAGCAGCGTGAGCGTTGATGAGGCCAGCGTCAACCTGGTGCGCAACCCGGACGGCCGCTGGAATCTCGAAGACGTCTTCCGCACTGCGGCGGCACGGTCGCAGGAGCAGCAGGGCAGAGCAGTGCCCTTTCCGTATCTTGAAGCGACCAATTCTCGAGTCAATCTCAAAAACGGACTCGAGAAGCTGCCTTTTTCGCTGGTGAATTCCGATTTGTCGCTTTGGCAGGAGAATCCCGGCGACTGGCGGGTGCGCCTGCGCGGCCAGCCGGCGCGGACCGACGTGAGTCTCGACCTGGCCGATACCGGAGTCGTGGAATTGGAGGGAAGCATCCGTCACGCGCCTTCGCTGGCGCAAATGCCGGTTCATTTTGACATGGAGTGGCGCGAGGCGCAGCTCGGCCAGCTGAGCCGCCTGATCACCGGCTCCGATCCAGGCTGGCGCGGCGACCTGACCGGCGATGTTCACCTGGATGGAACCGTCGAGTCGATGCATGTGAGGACGCGTTTGCGCGCGACCGGGGTGCACCGCGCCGAGTTTGCTCCTCCGGAACTCCTGGACTTCGATGCCAACTGCACGTTTGTCTATCGGTCAGCGGGACGCGATCTCGAGAACATCAATTGCGATTCGCCGCTTGGCGACGGACATCTTCGGCTGGATGGTTCTATGCCCGGGAATGCGCCGCCGCGTCTTCACCTGGAGTTGCAGCGCATCGCACTGCAGGCCGGGCTGGATATCCTGCGCACAATGCGCAAAGGAGTGAGCGACACGCTTACAGCGCAAGGAACGGTGAGCGGGAGCCTTTCGTACGATGTGACCGCGCTGGACAAAACTCCCGTGCCGGGACCGCCGGCTCGCAAAGCCATGCACCGGGAGAAGGATCATGCTGCTCCGCCGTCACCGCTTACGGGCAGCCTGACGGTCGAGGGCTTTCGTCTTGCCGGAGATCCGTTGAGCCAGCCGGTACAGATACCGAAATTCACGCTGGCGCGCGCCAATGACACGGAAGGGCAAACGACGGCACTGTTCGCTTCGATCCCGGTGGGGGCTGGAGGAACTGCTCCGCTGGGGGTGACTCTGCAGCTCACCGTAGGGGGATACCAGATCAGCTTGAAGGGGCCGGCATCGTTCGCTCGTGTCCGTGACCTGGCGCGCATTGCAGGATTCACGAGTTCGCCGACCCTGGATGCATTCAGCGGTGACGGTGCCAATCTTGACCTGAGCGCGCAAGGAACGTGGTTGCCGGCGCTCAATGCATCTCTGTTCGGCACGGCGGCAAATCTTCCATCAGCTGTCCCAGGCGCTTTGGGGCCGGGAGTGGCACCCGCGGCGGACCAGCTCACCGGCATCATCGGACTCCGCAACGCCGTATGGAAACCCGACACTCTTGCCAACCGAGTGGAAATCGCAAACGCGACCCTTCACGTCACGCCGACTGAGTTGCATTGGGATCCTGTCGTCTTTGCCTATGGACCGGTGAAGGGAAGCGGGAGTTTGGAAGTTCCGTTGGCATGCGAACCGGATCAGCCGTGCCTGCCACAGCTTGTCGTGCACTTTGCCGATCTGGATGCGGCGAGACTCGAGGCCGCACTCTTGGGCGCTCATAAGCCGGACACACTGCTCTCAACGCTTGTCGCGCAACTCACGCCCGCGCAGCAGCCGGTATGGCCTCGCATTGACGTGGCCTTGATCGCGGATTCGCTGGCACTCGGACCTGTCACGCTCCATTCAGCGACGGCGATCACGCACATCCAAGCAAGCAAGGTTGACATCACCGCGTTTGATGCGGGGCTGTTCGGCGGCCAGGTGCATATCAGCGGAACGGTGATGAACGGTGACAAGCCGGCCTACTCGCTTGAGGGAGCCTACAAGAATCTTTCCGCGGCAGCCGTGTGCCAGCTTCTGAAGATTCCATCGGGGCGCGGGACACTTGACGGAGAGGCCAAGATCAGCCTTTCGGGTTTCACGGACACGGAACTTGCATC
>Ga0209579_10000117_pt1 | contig 136954 bp, 135 predicted proteins | sample Coa_R1_2_FD_187152 | JGI IMG/M metagenome (GOLD analysis project Ga0209579, IMG submission 187152) | Surface soil microbial communities from Centralia Pennsylvania, which are recovering from an underground coalmine fire - Coalmine... | ecosystem: Environmental > Terrestrial > Soil >... | reverse complement strand
CCAGGAGAATCTCCCGGCAACTTCGGAGAAGTACCGCCCACGCTCGTGGCATGGTCGCGTGCCGCTTGCGCGCCCGGAGTAATCGGCACGCCCAGCTTCTTCTTGCCCCCGGCACCCGCGTGTCCGCGCGTGCGGAACTCCACCCCCACCAAGAACGCACGTTCCTGCTGGTTCGATGGATTCAGCACCACCTTGGGGTCTTTCCGCGACGAGCCGCGGCTGCTCAGTCTGGTGTCATCTCGGCGCAAGCAAACTCAATTCTATCCTTCAGTACCGGAAGCGGGACTTGGCATCGTCGCCGCCTCGCCGTGTGACGCCACTGCCGTCGGCCTCGCATCACCATGGATATGGCCCCCGCGTGCGATCACGACTGTCGAAATGGCGTGCTTGAAGATGAGTTGCTCCTGATTGCTGGTCTCGAGGACGACCGAGTATTTGTCGAACGATCGGATACGGCCCGTCAGCTTCACGCCGCTGACCAGATAGATCGTAATGTTGTGCCGTTCCTTTCGCGCTGTGTTAAGGAAGGAATCCTGAATGTTCTGTTGCGCCGGCTTGGCTTCCATTTGCCGATCTCCTTTTTTCGTGTCGATGCTGCGCCATGAGCATTAGGGAGGGCAATTGGCCGCAGCTCGGTTCTTGTCGGCTCCTACAATACGGCCTCAGCCGCCGCTTTTCAACTTCTGGCCAAACAATATTTCGACGAGTCAGCGGCCCATCCGGCGCGCCCTACGGCCCATCTTCACCGGCCCGCCAATACCGGTTGTGTACCACGTTCTAACTAACCTACAATCGTCAGTTCCCTAGCCAAGCACTGTATAGGAGCCCCGAGAGTGACCGACATTAACATCCCTACCGACCTCCAGACAAACCTGCTGATGTTGTTTCGATGGTTACATTTTGTCGGCGGCATAACATGGATCGGCCTGTTGTATTTCTTTAACTTAGTTAATGTCCCGTTCATGAAAAATCTCGATCCGACCACCAAGGGCAAAGTCCTGCCCAGCCTTATGACCCGCGCTCTTTGGTGGTTCCGCTGGGGATCGGTGCTGACCGTGCTCATGGGACTTGCCTACTGGGGAAGCATCGTAGCTTCCGACGCTTCGAATGGCAGCGCATCCTCTGGCGTCCCCATGGGCAGTTTCTTTGGCATCTGGACCGTTGCCTGGGCGCTGATGTATGCCTGTCTGATCCCCGGCAAAGGTGCGCTCGACAAAGGCCCGGTCCTCGCGGTGATTTACACGGTGATCGTCCTCGCCGCGTCTTGTCTCTTCTTGCGCCTCAATAACCACGGGTGGGAAAGCAATCGCCTGCTCGCCATCGGCATCGGTGGCGGCATCGGCTGGATGATGATGCTCAACGTCTGGGGAGTAATCTGGCGGATACAGAAAAAGATCATCAAGTGGACCGCCGATAACGCTGCTAATGGGACTCCGATGCCCGACAAAACAAAATACCTGGCGCGCCAGGCGTTCCTGACTTCGAGAGCAAACTTCGTGCTCTCATTCCCACTGCTTTTCCTGATGGGCGCCGCCAGCCACTACCCCATGTTCGGAAAGTAAGTCTTTCGAGATCGTGTGAATGACCGCGGGAACGATCGTGCCCCAGGTTCGCGCCCGTCCTTTTGGGCGCTAACCTGGGCCCCTCAACCGAACTTCGTCCTCGATTCCCCACAGTCCGACACCTATAACCGTTGGATCGCAGCGCACGAGCGTAATCTCGCGCCCGCCGTCCCTGCTCCCTACAATTGAGCCGTATGCGTGAACTTCTGGACGCAATCGCCGAGTGGTCGGGCGCGAATGAAGACTGGCGTCCCATCTCTCGCGCAGCCATTCTCGCGTGGCTCGCCTTCTACGCCCTATTTCTGCTCTACGCCTTCCGCATGCATGGCGGCTACCTGTTCATCGACTCCGCCAACCTGGTGGTCCACGAAGGCGGCCACCTCCTCTTCGGTTGGTTCGGTAAAACGATCGGCCTCTGGGGAGGGACGATTCTTCAGTGGATGGTCCCCCTGCTGCTCGCGGCGTATTTCTTCCACGAACGGCAAACTGCCGCTTTCGCCTTCTGCCTGTTTTTCTTTTTTGAGAACTGGCTCTACACCGCGACTTACATGGCCGACGCCCGCGCCATGGTGTTGCCTCTGGTGTCGGCAGGAGGAGGAGACTCCGATTACATCGAGCACGATTGGAACACGATTTTCGAAAGCCTCGGAGTCCTAGCCTACGACACAAAAATCGGCGCCGTCGTCAACTTCCTGGGATGGTGCGGAATGCTAGCGTGTGTTAGCTGGCTCGCAGTGCGCCTGAGAACAACGAAGTTGTAAATGGAGCAACGGACGTCCTCACAAGCCTGCCCGTTTTGCCGGAGATTTTTCGCCAACTGCCTATGGAAGCAGTAGCGCTCCGGCATCGTCGATTTCGAATTTCACTGAATTAGCCTGGGTAGAGCCAGCAGACCCTTCGTGATCGTGACATTTCCGGTTGCTAATAGGGTTCGGCTATTCATGTCGTAACTGACATGGTCTGCCGTCAGTGTAAAGAGATTAAAGGCAACGAAAACTGGATTCCGGAACCCACCATTGTAGATTCTCTCGGAGTCGCGCCGCACCCGATTCGAATATCTAACAAGCAACTCGAAAGGCACTCCCTCATCTGAAGGGAAGGGATAACGATCCCATCCTCCACACTCATCTCGAAGCGTATCAGGCGCTGGGCGAATTTCACTTCTAGTCGTTCCATCAAGCCGCCTTTCAATTATGGCTCCCGGATCACAGCTCGGCAGCGGTGGATACCGAGTTACATTTAGTACTACCGTTTTGGGCGATGCCACACGGAATAGCGGACGCCTGTAGAATTCCCCATAACTCGATGAGCCTTTTGCAACTGTCATCGTGTAAAGACCAACCGGTAATTCTGCGCGGTAGAAACCTCGACTGTCAGAAGACACGATCCGGGTTGTTTTCGAACCCTCGAACTTCACTTGCGCGCCAACAATCGGAGAATCATGGGAATCTTCGATCTTGCCACGCACATGAAATGTCTCTTGGGAACGAGCGGGAATCGGGTGCGCGTGCCAGATAACGCAAAGCACGAAGCTTGCGAGGACCAGTCTATGCAATCGCCGAACGCTTCTCACACCTTAATCTGACACCAGCGACCACTTAATTGTTTCAATCAGGGTTTACGCTCAGAACCGCGTCACTGCGCTTTCGCCGCCAGCGTCCAAGGCTTGCCGTCAAAGTGCGCAGGCAGCGCAAGTCCAAACAACTTGAGAATTGTCGGCGCCACATCCACAATCGCTGGCTTCTCCTCAATGAACTTGTGGCTCGAAAACAACACTCCCGGAACGAGCCGCGGATCGATGCAGTGGTCGCCGCTCCAGGCTTTCATGTTGTCTTCGAAAATCTGCGCCGTTACTTTGCCCATCACCGAATCCCACGAAGCGCGATAGCCCGCGCCATAACCGACGATCAGGTCGGGAGAATTTTCGGTGTAGGGTCCGCGATAAACGTTGTCGGCAATAAAGACCCCCGTGATTCCAACCGTGCCTGACGCGGGATCGACCAGACCACTCAGCTTTTCCTGAATCTCTTTTTTCAGCGCCTCTTCTTCGGATGGATCAACAATCCCCTGCTTCTCGCGGCCTTTGATATTCAGATAAAGGCCGTTGAGGCCCATGGTGTAGGCGCGAGTACGCGACCAATCCACGTCTTCGAACCAGTCACCGCTCTCGGTCTTGCCCTCTTTGAGCGCGAGATATCCGTTCTGATGCAGCCACGCATTCAGATTCATACAGCGCGCAAACGACTTGAAACCATGATCGGAGATGACCATCAACAGGGTGTCGTCGTCGATTTTCTCCATCACGCGCCCGATCAACCGATCCATGCGCTGGTACAAATCCTGAATCACCTGCGGATGCTCACTGTGCGGCACATCGCGCGCCGCCGGATGGTCTTCATCTAAATAGCGCCAGAACATGTGTTGAATGCGGTCGGTCGTATCGAAGACACACGTGCAGAGACCTTGTTTCGTCTTATCGAGCGCGTCAAACAACATGCGCTCGCGGTCTTCATGATTGCCGTAAGCCTGCGCCAGGAAAGCGTCGTCATCGAGCACGTGCTCGTTCAATGCCCAAGTATCTTCGGCAAGGCCAAGCGTCGCATACGGTCCGAAGAGCTTGGCTAAATAAATCGAATACGTCACCGGGTGCGAGATCGGCAGATCGGGATGCCCCGGATCGATATTCACCGGCGTCACATAAACCTCAACCTCCGGCGAAACTTCCTTGAGATAAAAGCGGCAGATGCCGTGTGCCGTAAAACCCATCCCCGCTTTGAATTCGGCCGTGATCCAGTCGGAGTATTCCCCGATCTTCAACGTAAACTTTTCCGAGCCGACGATGAACCGCGCCGACTCTGCGCCCGCGTCCGGCCGAATTTCGTACTCCATGCGCACTTCGCCGGCATTTTCTTTCAAAGGATTATCTGGCCCCGGAACGTACGCCCTGCAAACGCCATTCCTTCGTTCGATCGGAACGCGCACTCCGCCTTCGCGAAACTTATCGCTCGACATCCTAGTCGTGCACAAGCAAAACGTCCCCTGACTGCCCTTGAGATCGGGCACGCACATCCCCGAAAGCAGCACGCCCTGAAATTTCTCGGGCGGAAACGTAACGGGAACCCGAATCACTGAGCTAAAAATTCCCGCGTCGCCGAGCCAATGCCAGAAAGGCGTCCCCTTGCGCATGGCCTTGATTTCCGTTTTGCCAAACGGAATGGAATATTTGCCCACCCTGATATGCCGCTTCGGCCCTTTGATCTCAGCCGACGACAGATAAGGCAGATAACTATTCCGATCGCAAGCCAGAAAATCGTAGATGTTGTGCTTGCCTGGGTTTACTCCAGTCATGAAGGTGGACCATGCCACCGGCGAGATCGCGGGAAACGTGGTGCGCAGTTTGCTGAACGTCCCCTTGTCGCGCAACTTCGACAGATTCGGCAGCCGTCCTTCTTTCATAAAGCGATCGGCCAGTTCCGGATCCATCCCATCAAACCCCAAAATTACCGCCCGATCGAACGTCGCCTTTCCATAAGCATTTCGCCGCCGGACAAAGCGAAATAGTTGCCGGAACGGCCAAGTCATCAGCGCATAGAACGAATAAAGAAAAGCAACAAAGATTGCCCAGAACGAAGACAGCACCGCAAAACCCGCGCCCGGCCCCGCATACGCATGGGCCAGCGCAGGCAAGAAAATAAGAGCGATCAGCAAAAATCGCGTGGCATTTGTGAAACGTGTGGCGCGGGCGCCCCCGCCCGCGAAAAGCTTGCGTTCAAGACGAAATGACGGGCGATCACTGCCCTTGAGCAGACCAGTATCCGCTGCACACAGGCGGGCGAGGGCGCCCGCCCCACACAATTTCTTCATATCTTGATCCCCAGCAATTCTTTAAAACTAAACCCAGCGACCATCGACAAGATGAAAAACATCCAAATCCAGTTCATTCCGTAGCCGGCGATTTCAATGTCGCGATCCGGGTAGTTGATCGAAACGGATTCGATGGGACTGTTGTCTGGCAAGGCCGGTTCGGCCGATGAAAACAGGCGTTCCCAAAATCGCCCGCGCAAGCGAACCGTCGATATTCGCGGCAGATCGTTGCCGATACAAACCGCTTTGGTCACGCTCTGTCCAGCAGCGTTAATCTTCACTTCGTACTTTCCTTGTTTCGTCCCCGCCAATCGCCAGACAATCTCGTTTCCATCGGAAATATGAACAGCAGGCGCAGTCATCGCAATCTCCGCTGGCAGATCGAGAGCGATGTCGTTCAGCACATCATTTCCCGCGAGCTTCACCGTGAGCAGAAACGGAGTATTCACAGCGATCGGCGTCTGCCCGAGATAACGATCGATCTGCACCATCAGCAACGTGATCGGAATAATGACGTACAGCAGAGGCATGAACGCGAGCTTCAAATAGCGCCCCGTGCCGCGCAAAATCTTCCCGTAAGAACCCATCACCACCGGGATCTGATCGCGATACAGACGCACCGCCAGTAGATGAGCTTTCAGCTGGTCCTTGGCAATGCCAATGGCCTTCTGATCGGATGTGTATCCAAACAGCACGACCATCACCAATCCAACCACCAGCGAAACCCAGATCACAATTGCGAGGGGGCTTGTGAACAGTGACAAACTCACCGCTGCGAGAGCTGCGAAACGAGCCGCCATCGAATTTGAGAGAGCACTCACGCTACTCGATGTACCCCAGTCCACGCAGCCGTTTCTGTATTTCTTCTTTCGATGTGCTGTTCTCGTCCGGCAGGATCTTTTTCGTCTCTTTTTCCAGCATGTGAATGACGAATTCGTCGATGGATTCGTATCCCGCCGCATCCGAGCACTGTTTAACCTTCTCCAACAACTCCCCCTCGATCTTCACCTTATGTGAACCAAACATGCATCCCCCTAACTTATCGATCGTGCCCCAGGTTCGCGCCGTTCTGTGGCGCTAACCTGGGCCTGAGTCCGCCCTGGCAACGTCCGCCCTAGCAACCCTATCGTCCTTTGAACACAGAATTGCCCTTCATCTCCGCCGTTTTTGCAATCCCAAATTCCGACAAGATCGTCGGAGCAATATCGGTAAGCGCCGGATTCTCTGCAGCAATCTTGCGATTACTCAACAACACCCCCGGAACCTTTGTGAAGTCCATGCAATGATCGCCGCTCCAGGCGTTCGTATTCTCCTCAAGCACATCGGGAGGAAACGCCCCCAGAATCGTCTTCCATCCCGCTCGATACCCGCGGTTATAACCAACCAGCGCATCCGGTCCCGAGTGCGCATACGGCCCCTGATACGCGTCGCTCGCAAAATCGATGCGCGTGATTACCTGCGTTCCATCCTTCGACCCATCCTTCGGATCGCGCACCTCCAACAGTTTTTGCCGGATTTCTTGCAACAACGCATCAGCCTGCGCCCCCGGCTCGACGATGCCCTCGCGTTCCCGTCCCCGAATGTTCAGATAGAGCCCGTTCAATCCGAGGCCGTAGGCTCGCGTGCGACTCCAATCAACATCAGGAAAAGGCTCGTTCGAATCGCCACCCGCTCCAGCCTTGCGCGTGATGTAGCCATTATTCAAAAGCCATGTATTCAAATTAAACGAATGCCGGTAAGGAGCAAATCCATGGTCAGAGAGCACCAATAGCGTCGTATTCTCGTCGACCTTCGGCATCACTTCGCCGAGCACTTGATCAATCTGCTCGTAAAATTCTTCAAGCGCGGTCCCATACTGCGCAGCCAGCCCAGCATCATACGCAGGATGCTGCGGGTCCGTCAGCCGCCACATCATGTGCGCATTCAAATCAAGACTCGAAAAATAAAAGAAGAAAAGCCCATCGCGGAATTTCGGGAACTCCACGTCAAACGCCCGCCGATGCTCGGCCAACACTGTGTGCGCTTGCTCGAGATATTCCTTATCGTCGAGCACGCCGTCGGTAAGCGCCTTGGTGTCCTCGGCAATCCCTTGCGTGTGATACTCCCCAATCTGCTTTGCCAGATCGCTCGAGTAACTCGCAGGAGTCGAGATCGGCAGCGCCGGATTTGCCGGATCAATATTGATCGGCGACACATAGAGTTGAAACCGCGGATGCGCCTGCTTGAGATAAAACCGGCACATCCCCTTCACGTTCCCAATCACTGGCATCAGCTGAAATTCCACCGGCATCCATCCACTCCACTCGCCTTCTTTCAGAACGAATTGCTGGTCCTGAAACCCGATGCGCGCCACCGAGTCCAGCGGATCGACATCAACCGTGAAAGGCTCCGTCGCCGGCGGAGAATTCTTGCGAAATGTGTTGTCCGGTCCAATCAGATTCGTGGCTACCCGATTATTCCTCACCTCGACCTGCACGACTTCGCCGCCCTCGACCGCTCCGACGGCGGCCGTGGGATCGTCCGTATAAAAAGTAAACGTGCCATAGGTGCCGCGCAGATCGGGCGTCCCCATGCCAGAAAGAGTCTTTCCCTTCGCGGCTATGGGCGGAAAATTGGCGGGAATGCGGTAAATATAATTCGGGACTCGTTGCTCATCGAGAATTTCCCAGAAGGCCTTGCCGTGACGCAACTGCTCCGCCGAGCCGCTCCCGAGTGGAATCACCCAACTGCCAACATGGAAACTATGCTTCGGTCCTTCGACCTTCGACGTAGAAAAATAAAGCTCAAAAGTCTTTGGGTCGCGATGAATGAAATCAAAGATTCCGTGGCCTCCCGCATTCATGCCGGTGATCAGATTCGACCACGCCACCGGACTCTGCGGCGGGATGCTGGTGGTCAAGCGCCGAAACGATCCCTGCTCGGCCAGCCGGGCGAAGTTGGGCATTTTGCCTTCTGCCATGAACTTGGTTAGCAGATCGGGATCGAGTCCGTCGATGCCAAGGATGATTACTTTTCGCGACGACGATGCCTTTGCTCGCTGGCAAGAAACAAACAAGGATAAGCTCGCGCCACACAACGCAAGCAGACACGCCATCCACAGGCGTTTCTTGAATGACCCTGTCACTTCAGGTTGGCGCTCACTGATGGTCGGCAAATATTGGTCCAGCTTCCTAGCTGACGTTCTGACTAGATTCCAGATTAAAACGGGCGGTGAGCCCAGCATCGCCACACAAGACTGCAAGACTGGAGTCCCGGGGAGCAGCACTGAAATTGTACGCGGACTTGCAGGGCGGCTCAAGACGCGGCTCAAGACGCGGCTCAAGACGCGGCCCAAGACGCGGCCCAACATTCGCGGGTTTGAGAATACTCGTCAATTTTGAGGAACCGAGCCACCCCCTTTACACTGACTGTGATGATCCGAATCCGGTTAGCCCGAAAAATTACAACCATCGTTGGCCAACTATTTCTTTGCCTTTCCTTCGCCAGCCATTCGTTCGCAGCGGCCCAGAAGCCGAATCTGGTGCTGATCACGGTCGACTCAGCCCGCGCCGACCGTATGGGTTTTCTAGGCGCTAAGTCAACGACTTCCCCGACGCCGAACCTGGACCGCCTAGCCGCTGAAAGCATCGTGTTCGAACACGCCTATGCGCAAGCCCCCGGCACGATCGTGTCGCACGCGACGATCCTCTCGGGAGCGTATCCGCAGAGCACAGGCATGAGTGAGATCGGCGGCACGCTCACGACGTCGCTACCGTACCTGCCGGACCTGCTCAAATCGCAGGGATACCACACCGCCGCCTTTGTCAGTTCCATCAATCTCGACCCGCAAAACGGCTTGGCCCAAGGTTTCGACCGTGGATTCGAGATGTATGACGCAGGATTTAGGCCCGTCATTCCCGGCGACCTCCATCCGCCAGTAACCGAACGCCGCGGGGATCAGGTCACGGCGCGCGCGCTCGCCTGGCTCGACCACAATACACAAGGAGAGTTTTTTCTCTGGGTCCACATCAGCGACGCGCGCGCGGGCGATGCCGCTGTTGGCAAATTGGTGAGCGCTCTGCAACAAAACAAAATCTACGGAAAAACCGCCGTCATTGTGGCGGGCAGTCTTGGCGAAAGCCTCGGCGCTCATGGCGAGGCACGTAGCGGAGTCTTCCTTTACGACGAGACGATCCACGTTCCGTTGCTGATGAAGCTCCCCGAAACCGAGGCCGCCACCAAGCCCTCAACCACTCAAGTCGCGGGCCGAGTCGCAGGCCGAGTCGCAGGCAAAGTCCGGCTCGTCGATATTGCTCCCACTGTCCTCGAAATCGCCGCGATTCCCGTCCCTTCGCAAATGTCCGGACAATCGCTGTTACGCGCCGCCAAGTCTGGAGGCGGCGCGAGCAACGATCAGCCCGTCTACTCGCGCAGCGATCTCCCCCAGCGCGGATTCGGCTGGAGCCCGCTCGAATCCTGGCGCGTCCGAAAATATCTTTATATCCGCGCGCCGAAACCCGAACTTTACGATCTGACCGCCGACCCGTCTGCTGCCCACGATCTGTCGCAGAGTTCCAAAGCCATCCTCAACGAGATGGCGTCACAGCTCGATAACTTTGACCGTCGGTTTAGCGGCGAGGCGGGCAAGGGTTGTGGCGAGTTGAGTTCCTCCGAGATGCAGAAGTTGGCATCTCTCGGCTACGCGGGACTGAGCAAGACATCGTGCGCAGCCGCGCCGGTTGCAGGAACAGATCCGAAGTCCGAAGGCAAGATCGCCATCGCCAACAAAGTGATCGAAGCCGCTGCAGGCGATCCATCGAAACCCGAGCGAGCCATCGCTGCCCTGGGGCCAATCGTCGCCGCCGATGCCAATCTCTACCTCGCCGAATACACACTGGGCACGGCTCTCGCCCAGAGGGGCCAATACGCTGAAGCCGTAAAGCATCTGCACCGAGCCATCGAACTGCAACCCGACGCGGCCTGGGCACACTACGCAATCGGCGCTGCCCTGGTTAAAACCGCAGACTACAAGACGGCCATCATCCACCTGGAAATCGCCACCGGCCGCCTATCCGCCTTCGCTCCTGCGCACGCTGCGCTAGCGACAGCCTACGATCATCTAGGCCGAGCTGAAGATGCGAAACGTGAGAAGAGTAAAGCCGGCCAGAAGTAAGCGCGAGAGAGTAAGCGCAAGAAAGCAAGCGCGAGGAAGTAAGCGCGGAATGAATTATTGCGGCGGTTGCGACTTAAGCTCGGCGGCCTTGGCACGTTCGCGGCTCGAATTTTGCGTCTGTCCGAGTTCCTGGTAAACGTCGGCAAGAAACGTGTGCCCTTCCGCCGATGTAGGATCCACCTTCACCGCCCGCAACAACTTTGGCAGAGCGCCCTCCGCATCGCCCGTGCGGAAAAGCATCTCGCCGTACTTAAGATTGGTCAGAAAGTGACCCGGATCAATCTTCAAACTGTTTTCAAACTCGGCAGTAGCCTCGGGAATTTGTTTCAAACGCAAATGCACGGCCCCCGAATAGAAATGCAATTGCGGGGAATTCGGCGTACACACAACCGCCGCTTGCATTTCCGGGAGCGCCGCCTCCCATTGCCCCGTCTTGATCAGCGCCAGCCCAAGTTCATAATGCGCCATCCCCGACTCTGGATTCTTCTCCGCCGCAGTGCGAAGAACCGGCAGCGCCTCCTCATACTTTGCGCCGTGAACGAGCGCGCGGCCGAGTTCGAGATATGCGCTAGCCATGTCGGGCTCAAGCTTCACCACCTCGCGGAGGTTGGACACGGCGTCCTCATAGTCGTCTTCTTCAAGATCAACCAGTGCCCGGTGAAACTTATTCGCAACTTCGATCTTGTCCTTGGGATCTACGATAGCCTTCTCGTTGCTCTTCGCGCCCGCACTGTCAGACGCCAAATAGCCCAGCGCCCGCAACTTTTCCGCCTGTGAGGGATCGAGTTTTGTTGCTTCCGTCTGCGCGCTGCTGGTCTTTCCTCGAAACTCGGTCAGCTGTGAGTCGAGAGTATCGGCCACTGCCTTCGCTGCCGGAGCCAGATTCTTAGCCGCCTCGGGATCGGCCGACTGATCGTATAGTTCTCGCTTTGGGGCTTCAACGTAAAGGTACTTCCCTGTTCTCCACGAATACAATTCGCTCCAACCAAACGCGCGGTGAGCATAATTCGTCTCCGAGTAAATGGGCCGTTCTTCCTGCTTCGCCTTGTCGCCAGACTGGAGTTGTGCCGCGTCCCTTGTCACGTCATTTGTCGTGTCATTCCCAGCCTGGCTGCCAGCCTTCGGGTTCTTCGCCTGCTGTCCTTCAAATAGAGGGAAAAGCGAGCGCGCCTGCATCGTCGCCGGAGTCGCCATTCCCGCCGCCTCCAGAAGCGTGGGTGCCACCTCGGCGAGTGCCACTCGATCCTCAACCCGCTTTCCTGCCAATCGGTTCGCGGGAAGTTTCAACAATAGCGGCACATGGATCGTCTCGTCGTAAAGAAACATCCCATGGCGTTCTTCCCCATGTTCGCCAAATGCTTCTCCGTGGTCAGCTGCAATCGCGATCACCGCGTTCTGGTACAACCCGTGCTTCCGCAATACTTCCACAAAGCTCCCGACGATCGAGTCCGTATAAGCAATCTCGCCGTCGTAAAGAGCGGAAGCGTAGCGCGACTTGAACGGTTCCGGAGGGTCGTATGGATCGTGCGCATCGTAAAAGTGAAGCCACACAAAAAACGGGCCGCTCTTCTGATGCTCGTGGATCCAGGCCAGCGCGTGATCTGCCACAACTTCTGCCCGCCTCTCCACGCTCTTGTAGCGGTCCTCCCCCGACTTGCGCTGATGAAAATTCGCGTCATACACGTCAAACCCGCGCTGAAATCCCGGCGCTGCCGAGTGCGGATCGAGAATGTTGGACCCGATAAAAGCAGCGGTGCGATAGCCGTGCTTGTTTAGCAAATCCGGTAAGTATGGAATCTCGGGTCGCAGAGGCGCACCCAGGTCTTCGACATGACTGAACTGAGGATAAGTTCCCGTCAGCAGGGCAGCATGCGAAGGCGTCGTCAGAGGAACCTGCGCATAAGCTCGCGCAAACACAACACTCTGCTTGGCAAGGAGATCAAGATTCGGAGTCAGACCACGATCCGATCCCAGAAATCCCATGCGATCCGACCGTGTGGTGTCGAGCGTAATGAGAATGATGTTGGGTTCCGAGGGGGGGCCGGCCGTCGGCTTCTTGGCTTTCGGAGCAGCGGCGGCACCGAGGCACGGCGCCAGCAACAGAACCAGAAAAAACCGCCCGACAACCAGCATATGAGGATACAAAAAGTCTAGCACACACGCTCGGCGATGCTGTCAGACGGAACGAGTTCCTCTCAAACGACTGATCATACGACAAGAAAAAGGCCGACCATTTTACTGGTCGGCCATGTTTCGGATTCGCTAGCGAGTTTAGAATTCGAACCGAAGCGCCAACTGGGTTACACGGTGACCACCGGTGTCTCCATAGGTTGAGGTCGACTGTCCGAAGTTTCCCGAAGCGACGTTCGCGCCGCCTCCACCTGTGCTCGGATTCTCGAAGTTCGGATGGTTTAGGAGATCGAAGAAATTCGCATCGAACCTGAAAGCCATCCGCTCATTAATCTTGAACCCTTTACTGACGCCAAAATCAATGTTAGTAAACATCGGACCCGGAACCGCTCCGCGCCCCAGATTGGGATTACACCACAGACCGCCGTGGTTATCGATAGCCGGGTTTGTCAAACAGAGGTTTGAGGCTCCATATTGCGCGGGATCCAGGTACTGGTAGGTCCCATTTTCCTCCTTACCAACGATTGACTTGATGACACTTCCCGGACCGATAAACTCTGGGCGGTCGGTTCTGGAGCCGTCTTGGTTGGCATCGTGCGCACTGTCGACAAAGCCGATGGGAGAACCGGTGTTCCACGAGATGATGCTGTTGACAGTCCATCCACCGAGCCAACGATTCCCGTGAAAGAGCGGTAGATCGTAATTGAAATCAACCACTATCCGGTGACGTATATCAAAATCCGATGGTCCGTAGTCGTTCTTGATATTCTCAACATCGGTCACTGAAGTTTGTCCATTTTTTTCTCGAAACGCATCGCTGACCTCGTCAAGGGACTTGGCGTAAGTATAGTTTGCGTTAAGTGAAAGACCATGACTGAAGCGCTTACGAAGGGATACTTGCAGCGCGTTGTAATTGCTGCCGAAGATACCCATGCGGGCGTTGTCGTTCCCGAAGATCGGGTTCGGACGGGCGGAGTTTCCACCCACCAAACGTCCATCGAAAGTGTTGCGGTTCTGAATGCCAATCAGCTTACGGCCCAATGTGCCTACATAATTGGCTTCGAGGGTCATATCCTTGGCCAACGCATACTGGAAGCCGAAGTGCTCTTGCATGTAATAGGGTGCCACGAGATTCTGGTCCATGTGTCGTGGCACTGGCTTCGGCAAACCGTTCGGGAAGGTCACAGGGCTGACGAAGAGTGCATTGCTGGTGAAAGGCACCGTCAGCAACCCAGGAGTCTTCATTGGCCCAAGAGCTGCACCGCTCTGGAACAGACCGGCAAGTTCGTCCGCAAAGTACGGCGGATTGAAGCGGATGTTTTCGAAAATGTTGTTGTAGATACGGTCGTAGAATGCTCCGAATCCAGCTCGCACCACCAACTTCTGATTTCCCAACACGTCATAAGCGAAGCCGATCCGCGGGGCAAAGTTGTTCAAGTCCTTGTTCCATAGACTGCTGTTGTGCACTTGGAAATTGGCGCCGGCTTCGAAAGAATAATACTGATTATTGGAAGGGAAGAACTGATTGCAAGGCGCCGGACACGCGAATGGTGTCACGCCTTGGCCGTAATACACGTTAGAGTCGATATTTGGTTGGAAGTTGTGGGGTGGGCCAAAGTACTCCCAGCGTAAACCCAGATTCAATGTCAGCCGTGAACTTATGCGCCAATCATCCTGCCCATAGAAAGCAACTTCATTGGCTCGGTAGCCGCGATAGAAATTCGGTACCGCCCCTGTGCTCGGCACAACAGAAGCACCTGCGTAATACCACCCGCCGTATCCTACGCCTCCGTACGCCGTGCCGTTGCCCACTTCAGCAGCATCGATAGCATCGGTAAACAACCCATCGGTGACTAGACCCTCCGCACCCCAGGTGGCGAAGTGGCCTTGCGCGTCGTTGTGGAAGCTTGAGCCGTTCCGTGTGCGGCGGTCCTCACCGCCGAACTTAATTTGGTGCTTGCCGTGTGTGATTGATACGTCGTCCTTGTATTGGAATTCATTCTCCGTAAAGAACTGCGGGATTCCGATCCCTGAACCCAGACTGATAGCGGTCGGATCGATGGAGAAGAATTCTGGATCACCCTCTGTCCCTGGATTAGTGAAGTTAGCCGTTCGGCGTACGTAGCCAATCTTGAATTGGTTCAACACCGTGGGAGAAATGGTATGAGTCCATCCTACGCTCAGAGTTTGGGCTCGGTTTGGGTTATCGAGTGGCGGACTGAAAGGATCGTCACCGCCTCCGAAATTCAAGGTCGCATTCACATTTTCGAATAAGTATGTCACGCCCAATCGATCTTTGCTGCTGAAATTGTGATCAAGCTTTACGCTGAATCTATACTGGTTCAGTGGTGCGCTCTGGGACTCAGTGGCCGCACCGTAGATCGGCACCGGGTACGCCGGCAGGATACCGGCGAAGTTATTTCCGTACGCGTCATCGCTAAAACATACCGACGGCGTCGGAGTCGAACTGCAGTCAACGGTCGAATTTACCAGCGGCACTGCCAGAGGAAATTTTTGCAGCAGCGATGAGAAGACTGGCCCGAGAGTGGTCGGCAGCAACGGGCATCCTCCCGCTATCGTGTTGCAAGGGGCAACACTATTCACGAACGTGGCCAGCTGCCCGGTTTGGGCAAAGTTTAGGAACTGGGAAGTAATCGACTCCCCGCTGACCGGGGCTGATTCGCGGAAGCGGTGCGCCTCAACGGTCGCATAAAAAAATGTCTTATCTTTGACAATCGGACCACCTACAGAGCCGCCGAATTGGTTTCGCACCAAGTGGTCCGTTAGGCCGGCGGCATTGGAGAACCAGTCTTGCGCGGTCAAGGCTTGAATGCGGTTGTATTCGAACAAAGAACCGTGCCACTTATTGGTTCCGCTCTTGAGTACCGTATCGGTGACGAACCCGCCGACCTTGCCATACTCGGCGCTAAAATTGTTAGCGATAACGCGATACTCCTCAATGGCATCCGGCGAAATCGAAGTATTAGCTCCGCCTTGGCCGCAAACGGTGCCGCAAATGGCCACGCCGCCCTGGCCCTGCTCGTTGTTGTCGGTCCCTTCCACCATGTAGTTACCAGCGCCAGTTCGGACGCCGTTAACCGCCGCCCCACGGAACGTGCCGCCAGCTTCCTGCTCGGGAACCGCGCCCGCCACAAGATTAATGAAATCATTTGCGTTGCGCGCTTCCAACGGCATGTTTTCCCAAACCCGGCGATCGATCAACTGCGACAGCGAGGAGTCTTCGGTCTGCACGAGCTGTGCGCCCGCCTCGACTGTCACCTGCTCGGTCGCAGCTCCGACCTCGAGCTTAATGTCGCGCGTCGTAATCGTACCTACGCTCACCACGACGTTTTGCACCTTCGTCGTTTTGAAGCCCTTGGTTGCGATCTCAAGGGCATACGTTCCAACGATTGGCAATGCGGAAAAATTGTATGTTCCCGCTGGAGTGGTCACAGTGGTCCGCACCTCGCCCGTCGCACTGTTGGTCAGCTTGAGCGTGACTCCGGAAACTACCGCCCCAGTAGCGTCAGTCACCAAGCCCGTCAGTTCGCCAGCGCCGCCCTGCGCGAAAGCTCCAACGCTAAGGGCAACCAGAGTGATTGCTGTGAGGAGGTAGGTCCAAGTTTTGCGGAATGCAGATTCCATTCGATTTCTCCTGTTTATTCGGTGAAGCGATTGCATCGATCGATTACGGTGATTGCGTGAGTGCCGTCCACACGAAACCCAACGCCCCATGGAAACTCGATAAAATCAGAACATCCCACAGGTGCAATCAGCATTCCAAAACAGAATCGAATAAAATGCATATCTTTCAATGGTTTACGTTTGCGACACAAATGAAATACAGTTTTTAGTATCGATACAGTCGTTTATTATATGAAAACACGTATACATTGGAAGCGGGCTTGGTGGATTGCAAGGGAGGGAATTCCCCATGAGTGTTGATGGCATAATCGACGATCTCTCTCGAGGAGTTAACCTCTTCAACCGCCGCCAATTCTTCGAGGCCCACGAAGCCCTGGAGGACGTCTGGCGCGCTCTCTCCGAATCCGAATACCGATCCAAGTCCGAATCCGAATCCAAGACCATCGACCGGCCGGGCGATTCATCGGAGAACAGCGCCCTACGCCTCCACGTCCAGGCCTTGATTCAGCTAGCCGTCGCCTTTCATCATCAGTCCACTGGCAACACCGCGGGCGCTTCGTCTGTTCTGGAACGCGCCCTCCGCAATCTCCCCGGCGCGGAACACTCTTTTCCCCATCTCGACATTGACCGGTTGCGCACAGAGTCAGGACGATGGCATCAGTATCTGAAAGCTCGCGCGGTCGATCGGCATACCTCGCAAGACAGTACTTCGCAGAACAATCGGCCCGAAATCACGCCACCTCTGCCCAAGATCGAGCGACGATCGAGCAACGAAGCTAACTAGCCGCTAAATAGAAGATAAGCGCCGCTCTGATTCTGCCTGCTAAAATTACTTCACTGTGAAGACCACTTTTTCTTCGCCGCCATCCGCGAAACCGCCTTCTCCGAAACTAAGTTCGGTCGTCGAGTCCGTCCCCCTCCTCGATCTGCGTCGCCAATACAACGAGATTCGCGAAGAAGTCCTGGCCGCAATCGCGCGTGTTTGCGATTCGCAGAGCTTTATTCTCGGTCCGGAAGTGGAAGCACTCGAACGAGAAATTTCTTCCTTCACCGGAGCGACGCAAGCCGTCGGCTGCGCCTCCGGAACCGAGGCTCTCTGGCTGGCACTCGTTGCAGCGGGCGTGAAGCCCGGCGACTCCGTGATTACGACCCCGTTCAGCTTCTTTGCCTCCGCCAGTTCCATCGTGCGCGCGGGCGCGACTCCGGTTTTTGTCGACGTCGACCCAGACACCTTGAATCTCAACGCAGCCTTGGTCGAGCGTGCCATCCGCAACCATCGTCCCGGCAATCATGGGCCCGCGAACCTCCGCGCCATTCTTCCCGTACATCTCTACGGTCAGTGCGCCGATACGGACGCCTTCAACCGCCTCGCGCAAGAATTCGGAGTCGCGATCGTCGAAGATGCCGCACAAGCGATCGGCGCCGAATGGAACGGACGCGGCGCAGGTTCGCTCGGCGTGGCCGCCGCCTTTAGTTTTTATCCCACCAAAAATCTCAGCGCCTACGGAGACGCCGGCATCGTCACGACGACGCGCCCAGAAATGGCCGACCACATGCGCCGGCTTCGCAACCATGGCAGCCCCGAGCGTTACTACCACAACGAATTCGGTTGGAACGGACGGATGGATGGCATTCAGGCCGCGGTCTTGCGCGTGAAGATGAAACATATAGCGGATTGGAACCAGAGTCGCCGCCAGCATGCAGCGACTTACGACCGCTTGCTCAAAGACGCGGGACTCACTTCCAATCGGGCTTCTTCCGCGCCGGTGCGTCCGTTAGCCAGGAGTCCGCAGGCAAAACATGTCTTCCATCAATATGTGATTCGCGCCGAACGCCGCGACGAACTCCGGAAATTTCTGGCGGCACGAAAAATTGGCTCCGAGATTTACTATCCCTTGCCTTTGCACCGGCAGCCTGTGTTTTCTTACCTGGGACTAAAAGAGGGAGACTTGCCGATCTCCGAGCAGGCAGCTCGCGATGTTCTAGCGTTGCCGATGTTCCCGGAGTTAACCGACGCGGAGATTCAGCGCGTAGTCGAGAGTATCGCCGACTTCTACAGCTGAAGAGTATTCGCTGGGAGCTTCAATGTTTTGACTTTGATCGCCCTGTGGTTCTCTTGGCCGCCGAGTGAACGGGTTCTTCTCCCGGAGCCAGCACGCGACGCACAATCGGCGTCTTCAACCTGTATTTCCGCTCAACGATTTTTCCGGCGTCATCCTGCGTGCGAATCGTGAACGTTGGCAGAGTGCCTTCTTTATCGAAGTCTTCCTTCGCAACAGTCACCGGAAGCACACCGTCAACGCGCTCGCGATAGGCCGTCTCGTAGCGATGATGCCTCACGTCCCAGGTGAACACTCGAATCTGGTTGAAGTCGAACGGAAGGCCGTCCTTCGGTTCCGTGACCGCAGTGAGATATTCCGGAACCTTCTTCTCTTTTTCCTTGTCCTTGTCCTGGACCTGATCCAGCACAAAGACTGCGACGATGCGCTGCCCTTCGGCGTATTGTGCAACGTCAAGCGGCACGTCGACATCGACCATACGCGACAACACCCAACCGACGCGCTGGTTTGAGTCGCGCACCAGCCACCAGTCTTCGAGCACCGGCACAGCTTCTTTCTTGTCTTGCGAATTGCCGCCCGCCTGGGTCGCAGCGCGCGCGGCGCGCGGTGGCGGAGCGACCGCTCCCGGCTTATCCGCAGTAGCGCGCTTCAGGAGCGCTAACTTCTCTCCTGTAGAAATTTGATAAAGATGCTCGGTATCGCGGCCCGGTTCAACATGCAGATTCGTGTCGTTGCGCGTCACGCCCTGCGCCTGCAAAGGATCGCGCTGATGCTCCGCCGTCAGCTTCTGTATCTGGTCGTAAATATCCTGACCGACCAGGTAGCGCTGCTCGATCCATCCCGTCTCGCCGCGAGCGTTGCGCACCTTGACGAAATGCCGGTCGTGATCGAGCACCTCGACGCGGTCGCCATTCTTCACCGTCCCCGCCTTCTCGTAGACAGCAGCCACATGATCGCGGAGGCTGGCCTGCACGCTCGAAACGTAAGCGATCTCAAGCACGCGGCCACGACCGCGTCCGCAGCCCGGAAGCAAGAGCAAGCTCGCCAGGCAGAGTGCAAGCCCCGCCACTCGCAGCGGGAAGTCGGACATAGATTTAGAGAGGAGCTTCACCGGCTGAAGTTTTACTATAGCGCCGCATCGCGGCGGTGGAAAGGATTTCAAGAAACCGACGACACCGCAGATTGAGGACGGATCGACGCCGTTCTTGCCCGTAACAGGCGGGCCGTAATTAACCGCCCGCCCATTCGTTCGTTTAATGCACCGATAGCGTAGCTGTTGTAGAAGTTATCGTGCCACCGTTGGCGGTCGGATAAGTCATCACAAGTTGGTAAGGAGTGACCGTATTTGCGCCTGTAAGGGCCGTACACGACTCGTCAGGGTTGTTGTTGCCATCCACTGAGACAGTGCACGTGATGAAACCATCGGACGGCGTGATGGTCAAAGTACCACCATTGTCAACAGTGATGAAGGTAGGTGGTCCCGGAGTCGCCGCAAACGTGAAAGGTTGGCCGGTTCCGCCAATTGCAACGCTACCAGACGTGGGAGTGACGGTGATCGCAGTGACATTGCCAATTACTGTCGCGGTTGCGGTCGCGGAAAGAGCCTGAGCGCTCGCTGTTATAGTAACGCTGCCCGACGCTATTCCGCTAAGCGTAGCAGTGCCGCTCCCAGTGACTGTAGCCACGGTCGTGTCAGAACTAGACCAGCCCACACCGCTCGTGATCACTTGGCGCGTCCCATCATCATAGGTTCCGAACGCTTGCAAACTCAACGTTTGGCTTACATTGACCTGCGGCGCTGTCGGATTGATGGCGATCGACTGGAGAACTGGGGCCGGAAAGAACCCCCGGCAGCTAACCCCTGTAGCCAAGGCAACCATACCCGTAAATGCCAGCGTCACCGCCAGTTTGCGCCCACGAAACATACGGCCACGAAACATAAATGATCGCCTCAGATAGCGTGATTTTAGCAGAACGCACGATCCCTCCCCATCCCCGATAGTGCATGGCTTGGGTCGTACTAGTAGGGATTTCGGCAAAAGCGCTCAGAGTCAGGAACGCGGCGCGCCTGGGAACTTGCACGGTTTCGTCGTTCGACGCTCCCGTCGTTAGGCACGCTCGTCGTTCGTCGCTCCTATGAAGTCCGCTTCTTCCCAGCCCTGGCAATGCGTTCGTCAATCGGCTTGCGCCCAGCGAAACCTTCGTTGGTCCCGTGCCAGTGGGTAATCTGCGTTTCGCCCAGCTTCCAGCACAGCAACAGAATTTCGCCATCCACCTTGCAGGGAAAATCCAGCAGTCCGATGTCGATATCCTTGACCTGCACCCCGGTCGCGTCGATCTCGGCGAGCGCATCTTTAATGCGCCGAATCGCCCGCTCGCGCTCTGCCTTACGCCGCGCCAGGTGGACTACATTCAGATTGGTGCCGCCGTTCAGAAAAACGCGGTGAGCGGTTTCTTGCAGCTCGTTGTCCACGTCCTCGACCAGCTTTTTGCCGTTAATTGCCTGCTTTAAAAGGGATTCAAGAATCGGAAGGAGCATCTGTGCTTCATCGAGGTTAAATGTGCGGTCGGCCATTTGTTTCTATTGTACTGGGAAGGTGCCGAGAACGAACTGGAAACGAACCGGGGCAGGTACTGGACATCGGGCAGCGTTGGGTCCGAGGACTGCCAATGGCGGTTTTTGCGGCCCCTCGAACTTGAGTCTCCATCGGTTCACCGCCGCGAGAGGATTGCCATACAATGGTAGAAACACTCGAGGCCACTCGCTGAACAGGCGGTGCAATTCCATGGCGCAACCTGGCGCATTGCTTACGATTTTTCTAGTCCTCGCGTTCGCCTCCGTCATCGCAGCCCAGGAAGTTCCTATGCCTCAGCTCACGCCGGGCTCCGAGCGCAAACCGGAGACCGCCTACGCGGAACCCGTTCAGCCCGCGCCACAGACAATCGCTCTTACCGTGGCGAAGGGTGCGCCTTTGCAAGTCGCTCTTGATGAGGAAGTGCGCGTGAAAAAGGTGGGACAACCGGTGCACGGGCGCATTGTGGAACCGGTATACGCGTTTGACCACATTGTCATACCGGTTGGTTCCGAGATTATTGGCGAAGTCACGAAGATCGAAAACGTGTCCGGCGGCAAGCGGACCGAAGCCGTGCTGAATGCGGATTTCACTCCGCTGCGAAAAGTTGAAGTCGGCTTTCACGAACTGGTGCTCTCCGACGGGAGACGCTTTCCGCTGCACACCAGCGTGACTCCCGGCACGGGGCAGGTGATCCAGTTAGTGACTGCGGCGACTGATAAAGAAAAAGAAAAAAAGAATGCCATTCAGGATGCCGCCTCCCAGAAAATTCAGCAAGCGAAGCAGCAGGCGCACCAGGAATGGGACAACGCTGTGAAGCAGCTGAATACTCCCGGTAAGATTCGCCGCCTGGAGCGTTACGGCGAGGCGCAACTCCCCGTTCATCGGCAATACATTCCGGCGGGCACCGTTTACTTTGCGGAATTGCAGGAGCCAGTGGATTTCGGGACCGAGGTGATGTCAGTCCCGATGGCCTCGTCGATCGGCAGCCCGCTCCCCGAGGGCAGCGTCGTGAATGCGCGGCTGATCACCCCGCTGTCTTCCGCAACTGCGCGTAAGGGGCAGGAGGTGGAAGCAGTTCTCTGGCGCCCACTGATGGAGGGCGAGCACTTGATTCTCCCGCAAGGCAGCCGGCTAAAGGGAACAGTGAAGCAGGCGCAGCCCGCGCGCCGCATGAAGAAGAACGGGCAGTTGCGCATCGCGTTCACCGAACTTGTTCCACCTGACGGTGTTGAGCAGAAGGTCGTGTCAACGCTCGAAGGTGTGCAGGCGGGCAAAGATGCGAACGTGAAGCTGGATTCCGAAGGTGGCGCGGAGGCGACAACTTCCAAGTCGCGTTATCTGGGTACAGCGGTGTCGCTTGGACTGGCCATCATGGCGGCGAGTTCCGGCCAGGATCACGATGGAGATGGAGGCGGTAACAGCGGAGCCACCGGCGGTCTTGGCGGGTTCAAGTTAGTGGGGATGGTGGTGGGCGCGGTTGCACGCTCCCGCGCCTTCGGAACTACCATGGGAGCCTATGGCGCTGCGGTTTCGGTCTACTCGCATTTCATCGCGCGCGGGCACGAAGTGGTGTTTCCGAAAAACACGGCTATGCAGATTGGGATTGGGACGCGCGCGGCGGTAACACGACCACCTGTGACACCTCCACCAACCGCTGGCGGAACCGCATCGCCCGAAGCGACATCCGACGCTGTCACTTCGGATGGTCGGACGCTGCCACTGAATGACGCGGCCACTGAATACTAAGTAAAGACTGGTTGGAACCTAACTCCGCCGCGACGGCCGCAGAAGGCCTGCCGTTCCCTCGCCGCCCTTCCCTCTCCGCCTCTGCGCACGTATCGTGCTATTTTCGAGAAGCGCTCATGGATTCACCGCACCCACTGGCCTCGCAGCCTACTCCACGCAATGTATACGCTTTCGGTTTCACGTCATTCCTCAACGACACCGCAAGCGAAATGGCGTACTGGGTCCTGCCCGCATTTCTGGCGTCGCTCGGCGCCGGACCGGCTCAACTCGGTATCATCGAAGGCATTGCCGAGAGCGTGGCATCGTTCGCCAAGCTCTTCTCCGGCTACATCTCCGACAAAATCTCGGAACGCAAGCCGATCGTGGTCGGCGGATATTTCGTGGCCAACGCGGTCAAGCCTCTGCTCGCCTTCGTTTCTTCGTGGTGGCAGATTCTCGGAATCCGCTTTTCCGATCGTTTAGCGAAGGGGGTCCGCGGAACCGCACGCGACGTGATGGTTGCCGATTCGGTCGATCCCTCGACCCTGGGCTCGGCCTATGGCTTGATTCAAGCGATGGATTCCGCTGGCGCCATCGCCGGCCCGCTGCTGGCACTGGCAATCATCGGCCACTTCGGAACGCGTGGCGTGTTCGCCTTCGCCGCGGTCCCCGGTGCGCTGTGCGTCATCGTGGCCTGGCTCGGAATCCGCGAAGTGCACCGCGGCACGAAAGCGAAGAACACGACGCCGTCTCCCGTCACGGCCGGTCACAACTCGTCGCGCGCAGCCGAGAAATCTCCATGGTTCCCGAAGCTACCCTTCGGTTTCTATTACGTTCTGGTCATCGTCACACTGTTCTCGCTCGGAAATTCCAGCGACATGTTTCTCGTGCTTCGCGCCGGAAACATCGGTATCCCCGCGTCGCAAGCGCCGCTGCTCGGGCTCGTCTTCAACATCATGTTCACGCTATTCTCATGGCCCGCCGGAAAATTCAGCGACCGCTTCTCGCGTTCAACCATCGCGGCCGCCGGATATCTGGTTTATGCCATCGTCTATTTCGTCTTCGCGGTCGCGCCTTCACACCTGGCCATTTGGCTCTCGATGTCGTTCTACGGCCTCTTCTATGCCCTCACCAACGCCGTACTCAAAGCATTAATTGTCGAAAGCGTGCACGGCGAGGTCCGCGGCCGTGCTCTCGGGATATTCTCGTTTTTCACCAGCGTGACGACTCTGCTCTCGAGCGTCATCACTGGAGCCCTGTGGAAGCTCTACGGCCCTGCGGTGCCTTTCTATTTTTCAGCGGGAATCGCGATCTTCTCGGCGATCGCGCTCTTAGCCTACCGTTCGCCGGCCAGGAGCATCCAGAACGACTGACGGTGCCCCAGAGCCTGCCCTGAGCTTGTCGAAGGGTTCGCGCCCGGTCTGTGGGCGCTAACCAGGGTGACCCCGAGCGTGGATTTTAGAGGCTCACGACGCGGGTTGCCCATCACCGTGATGAGGCAACCACCAATAAGCGACCGCCAGAAACACCAACCCCGCCACGCTATCCAGCACCGCGTCCTTCCACGTCCCAGTCCGCGACGGAATGTAGCTCTGGTGCCACTCGTCCATCGACGCAACAAAAACCGTCCCCAGCCATGCCAGCAGTGAGGTGCGCCACAACATCGCCTTCGTCCAGCCAAACGTCGCACGCCACCCTCGCAGCAGAAGCAACCCCAACATGCCGTACCCAACGACATGTCCTGTCTTACGCAGGTAGTGATGGAAGACTAGGAAATCCTGAAAATTGATTTCCCCGAACAAACGAGTCAACAGCATGTAGAGCAAGCTGCCCGTGTGCTCCGATGAGAAGTAGTCGGTGGACTCGAACGTGATGAGGACGACCCAAACGGCCGCCGGCCACCACGCGCGAAGAAGGTTAGGACGAGAAGAAGTCGAATCGTTTGCCAAAATTGTTTCTCGTCCCTTACTCGGCCGCGTAGTTCGGCGCTTCGCGCGTGATCATGACGTCGTGGACGTGGCTCTCGCGCAGGCCAGCGGAACTGATGCGTACGAACCGCGCTTTCTGCTGCAAGTCGGCAATCGTCTGGCATCCACAGTAGCCCATGCCCGACCGCAATCCCCCGACCATCTGATGGACGATCATGGCCACCGAACCGCGATACGGTACGCGTCCTTCAACGCCCTCCGGCACCAACTTGCCCAGCCGGTTCGACTCTTCGCCAAGCACGGGGCCAGCCGTCGAAGCGTCCCCATCCGAGTTCTGGAAGTAACGCTCGCTCGATCCTTGTGCCATCGCTCCGAGCGATCCCATGCCGCGATACGACTTGAACGTCCGGCCCTGATACAGAATCAACTCGCCGGGACTCTCGTCGGTCCCCGCGAACATCGATCCAATCATCACCGCCGACGCCCCCGCCGCCAGAGCCTTGCTGATATCGCCCGAATACTTGATGCCGCCATCGGCGATGATCGGAACTCCGGAGTCGCGGACAGCCCGCGACGCTTCGGCGATCGCAGTAATCTGAGGAACGCCGACGCCCGTGACAATACGCGTGGTGCAGATCGATCCCGGCCCGATGCCGACTTTCACTCCATCGACTCCGGCGCGCACCAGATCACAGGCACCGTCGAACGTGGCCACGTTGCCGGCGATCAAGTCCACTTCCGGCAATTTCGCCTTCACCTTCTTCACAGCCTCCAGCACCAGCGAGGAGTGGCCGTGCGCGCTGTCAATCGCCAGCACATCGACCTTCGCCTTGGCCATTTCCTGCGCGCGCTCCAGGAAATCGCCGGTAGCGCCGATCGCCGCGCTTACCCGTAGCCGTCCCTTGTCGTCTTTCGCCGCGCCCGGATATTTCAATTTCTTCTGAATATCCTTAACTGTGATCAGACCCTTCAGGTTGTATTTGTCGTCAACGACGAGGAGCTTTTCAACGCGGTGTTCGTGCAGTATCTCTTCGGCCTGCTCTAGCGTCGTTCCCACCGGTACAGTGATTAGATTTTTCTGCGTCATCACCTTGCTGATGGGAATGTCGAACCGCGTCTCGAAGCGCAGATCACGATTGGTCAGAATGCCGACCAGCCTGCCGTCTTTCTGCGTGATCGGGACACCAGAAATCTTGTATTTCTGCATCACCTCAAGCGCGTCAGAAACCTTGGCGTCCGGTGACATGGTGACCGGATCGACGATCATGCCGCTCTCCGAGCGTTTAACCTTGTCGACTTCGTTCGCCTGCTGCTCAATCGTCAGATTGCGATGGATGATCCCTAATCCACCCTGCTGCGCCAGCGCGATCGCCATATGCGACTCGGTCACCGTATCCATGGCGGCGCTGACGATGGGAATATTCAGCCGGATGTTACGCGTAATCGGTGTCTGCGTATTGGTATTGGCCGGTACGACACCCGAGTGCGCCGGGAGCAGCAAAACGTCGTCGAATGTAAGGGCTTCGGGGACAGGAAAATGGATCATAAGTTTTGGTTGACCTTCTATTGTAGGGAGCGCTTACCTGTTGGGCAAATGCGAAGACCAACATCCGCTCGTTCGTTTGCCAAGCGTCCTCAAACACGGTACATTCCGAGTGGTTTCCCGACTTAGTATCCGCCTGGAGGTTTCCAATGTTGCGCACGCTGCGCTTTCGGATCGCGATCGCTTTGGCTTTGATTCTCAATCTCGTCACCGGACCAGTCATTCTCACTGCCCAGCAGCCGTCCGCTGACGAACCGTCGATCACGATTCGCACAAACACCCGTCTCGTCACTTTGGACGTCGTGGTGACCGACAAGAAAGGCCAGCCGGTAACTGGCCTCAAGCCGGAGAATTTTACGGTTGAGGAAAACGGAAAGAAGCAGAAAGTTTCGCTTTTCGCTGCCCCGGGAACCGACCGCGGACCGAAGCCCACACCAGCCCCGGCCGGCATTCTCTCGAACCATCCGGAAAACGTGGGGCCCGCGGGCATTCCCACGGTTTTGCTTCTGGATGCGTGCAATTCCCCATTTAAGGACCAGGCCTACGCCCGTTCCCAAATGCTCAAGTATGTTGTGGAACAAGGCGAGAGCGGCCATTCGATGGCTGTGCTCACGTTGACCGACCGTCTCGGTGTGTTGCAGCAATTCACAAGCGATCCGCAGGTATTGATGACTGCAATCAAGAACCTGCGGCCGCAGGAACAGATTTTGCAGTCCTCGGGACCGGTGCCGGAATCCCACGGCATTTCGACAGTCGACCTGGGACGCGGCGGCGGTGGTGGTGCCGGTGCCGCGGCGCTTGCTTCCGCTCAAGCCGCTGCTCAACAATTCGCCGATCTTCAGGTTGGCTACAATTTGGAACGCCGCACCCTGATTACCATCGAAGCGATGAAAGCTCTGGCCAGAATCCTCGGCGGACTGCCGGGCCGCAAGAATGTCGTCTGGCTGACGGCATCTCTGCCCTTTGACCTGGTCCCCGAAGACCGCAACATGAGCGAAGCTGAGTTACTCGCCGACCTGCCCGGCCAGGGCCGCCAGCGATCAGTGTCTACGAACGCCGCCGGAGCCTATGCTTCCGAGTCCCGCCAACTGCATGGTCAAGACATCAAGGAAGCCGAATCGCAATTGGCGAATGCAAGTATCGCGATTTATCCGGTGGATGTCACCGGCTTAATGAGCGGAATGGAAAGCTCCGCAACGCAACAAGGATCGGTCTTCAACGATACGTCAGTGAGCAACCGCGCTATTTCCACGCTCTCGGCCCAGCGCTCTAGCCAGGGCACGATGGAAGAAGTGGCCGCTCAGACGGGCGGCAAAGCCTACATCAACCAAAACGATATCAAAGACGGAATCACCCTGGCCGTTTCGGACGAGAAGGCCTCATATTCGCTCGGCTACTATCCCGACAATAAGAAATGGGATGGCAAGTTCCGCAACCTGAAAGTAAAGGTCGATCAAGGCGACACACAGTTGCGTTATCGCAAGGGTTTTTACGCTGTCGATCCGTCGCAGGATAAAGACAAGAAAGGCAATTTCGAATCGGATGTGGCCGCCGCGCTAGAACTCGGAGCTCCCTCCACTCAAGTCTCTTTCATGGCACAAGCCAAGCCCACTGATCCCGGAAAGATGCGCGTCATCTTTCTGGTCGACGCCCACACCCTGAGCGCTGAAGATAGCGGAGGCGGAAAGAAGATGAACGTCGTCCTCTACGCCAGCCTTTACGGCGCCGATGGACAGAACATGGGGACCAAGAGCACGAAAGTTGACCGCTCATTCGACGCCGCAACGTATCAACAACTTCTGGATAAGGGCATGATGGTACCCATCGACATGGATTTGCCGGCTCCTGGTCAGAACCTCCGGCTGGCTGTGCTCGACAACAAAACGGGATACATTGGCACTGCCACCGGAAAAGTCGGACAATAGACCGTCGGAAAATAGAAGCAGGCAAGCATACAAAAGAAAAAGGCGTCCGAAAATCGGACGCCCCTTCTTTGAACCTTCAAGCCTGAACCTTCAATTCTGCAGAAAATTTACTCTTTGTCTTTCTTGCTGTCCTCAGCCTCGGCGGCCAGAGCCTTTTCCTGCTCCGCCTGCGCATCGGCATCTTCCATTGCCTTGCGGCTCTCTTCCGCACGCTTGGCACGGATCTCGGCGCGCTTCTGCCGCTTCTCATCCAGCACCTGCTCGCTGCCCAGCAGTTCGATGAACGCCTTTTCGGCGCCATCGCCTTTGCGCCACGAGACACGCACGATGCGCGTGTATCCACCTTTGCGGTCGCCGAAACGTGGCGCAACCGTGTCGAAAAGTTTCGTGACGGCCTCTGGCGTCATCAGGTATGAAGCCGCCTGCCTCCGCGCCGCCAGATCTCCCTTTTTGCCGAGCGTAATCATCTTCTCGACCGACGGACGCACCGCCTTCGCCTTGATCACAGTCGTCTCAATGCGCTCTTCCATGATGATCGAGGTCACCATGTTGCGCAACATCGCGCGCCGATGAGAAGTGGTCCGTCCGAGTTTGTAACCTGCAACTTTGTGACGCATGTTTAACCCCTGAGTTCTCAGTTCTCGGTTCTCAGTTCTCAGTAAACCCGACCTCAGTTCCCAGGGTGTTAACCGGGAACTGAGAACCGAGAACTGAGAACTGCTCTACAGATCGTTATCGCCGTACGCCGAAGCGGGCAGCACCTGATTCGAAGTCGGTCCGGGGACGGCGTTGCCGTGCTCGTCGATCTTCATGCCCAGGCTCAGGCCCATCGAGGAAAGGATCTCCTTGATTTCGTTCAGCGACTTGCGGCCAAAGTTTTTCGTCTTCAGCATTTCGGCTTCGGTCTTCTGCACCAGTTCGCCAATCGACTGAATGTTCGCATTCTTCAAGCAGTTATAGCTGCGGACGGAAAGCTCGAGTTCCTCGACCGAACGGTTCAGGTTCTCGTTCTTGATTTCCGGCCGGCGCTCTTCGCTCGAAGATGCGGTTTCGATTTCTTCTTCGAAGTTGATAAAGATGTTCATGTGATCTTTGATCAGCTTCGCCGAAAGCCCCAGCGCGTCGCCCGGAGTAATCGAACCATTCGTCCAGACTTCGACCGTCAGCTTGTCGTAATCGGTGATCTGCCCGAGACGCGCCGCTTCGACGGTGTAGTTGCACTTTCGCACCGGCGTGTGGACGGAATCGATAGGAATGAATCCGATGCCGAGATCGTCTTCGAAGTTCTTGTCGGCGGAAACATAACCGCGGCCGCGCTTCAGGCGCATTTCCATTTCAAGCTTGCCGCCTTCGCTCACCGTCGCGATGTAGATGTCTTTATCCAGCACTTCGACATCGCCATCCGCTTCGATCATGCCGCTCGTGACCACTCCCGGCTGATCGGCGCGCAAGTAAATCGCCTTCGGACCATCGCCCGCCAGCTTGAACGGAACCTGCTTCATGTTCAAAATGATGTCGGTCGCGTCTTCGACGACACCAGGGATCGATTGGAACTCGTGCAGCACGCCTTCGATCTTCACCGCGGTAACCGCCGCGCCTTCGATCGAACTCAGCATCACGCGCCGCAGCGCGTTGCCGATGGTGGTGCCAAATCCGCGCTCAAACGGCTGCGCCCAGAACATCCCGTATTTATCGGTAAGCGAAGATGTATCGCTCGCCAAACGTTTCGGTTTTTGAAAGCCTCTCCAAAGCATGTGTTGCTCCTCTCGGCCATGTGGCTCAATCCGGCTCGCTGAGTTGGCCAACTCAGGTCAAAGCCGGAAAGGCTGATCTGGCACGAATGGTGGCCAAAAAACAGTTCTCAGTTGCCAGTTCTCAGTAAACCCTAACATTGCGGCTCTTCGGTTTTACTGAGAACCGAGAACTGGGAACTGAGAACTAGTAACGACTACTTGCTGTAAAGTTCGACAATCAGCTGCTCATTCACCGGCAGCTGAATATCTTCGCGTCGCGGCAGCGCAATCACGCGGCCTTTGTAATTCTCGCGATCGATCTCCAACCACACCGGTGCCGGCTGATGGCTGGCAAAATCCCTTGCGATCTCGAGAATTGGAACCTTGCGGCTCGACTCGCGAATCTGGATCTCTTCGCCGACTGCAACCTCGTACGAGGGAATGTTGACTTTCTTTCCATTCACCTGCACGTGGCCGTGACGCACCAACTGGCGCGCCTGGCGGCGTGAAATACCGAAGCCGAGACGGAAAACCACATTGTCGAGACGGCGTTCGAGCGATTCCAGCAGCTTCGCACCCGTCACACCCTTGGACCGGACCGCGTTCTCGAAATAATTCCGGAACTGGCCTTCCTGGGTGAAGTAAATGCGCTTGGCTTTCTGCTTTTCACGCAACTGCAGACCGTAGCCTACGACCTTGGTCTTCTTGTCCTTCCCGTGTTGTCCGGGAGCGAAGTTGCGCTTTTCAATTGGGCATTTGTCGCTAAAGCACTTGGTGCCTTTGAGGAAGAGCTTGATGCCCTCCCGGCGACATAGACGACACACTGCATCCGTATAACGTGCCAAGTTGTTCTCCTTCGTTAGATGACCGGTTTACAGGTTTGGCTTCACCCTTCGTCCCGGACGAAAATCAGTTCTCAGTTCTCAGTTGCCAGTTCTCAGTAAAACCCAAGTTCCGCCGCTCTTACTGAGAACCGAGAACTGGGAACTGAGAACACTTGTCGCGTTAGACTCTCCGCCGTTTCGGCGGCCGACACCCATTGTGCGGAATCGGAGTCGTGTCTTTAATCGAACGCACTTCAATCCCAGCCGAGGCCAGCGCGCGCACTGCCGACTCACGGCCCGATCCCGGACCGCTCACCCGCACATCCACCGTTCGGACGCCGTGATCGCGCGCCATCTGGGCGGCGTTCGACGCGGCCTGCTGCGCCGCAAACGGAGTCCCTTTACGCGACCCGCGGAAACCGAGCGAGCCGGAGCTCTTCCACGAAAGCACGTTCCCGGACATGTCCGTAATCGTGACGATCGTGTTGTTGAAAGAAGCCTGCACATGCACCAGTCCATGCGGAACGTGCTTGCGCTCTTTTTTCTTGAAAGTCTTTTTCTTGCCCTTTTTGTCGGGCGCCGCTGCGGCGCCGCCTGCTGCTGCTGGTTTTGCCATTGCTTTGAGTTCTCAGTTCTCGGTTCTCAGTTCTCAGTAAACCCATTCTCGCCGCTACTGAGAACTGGGAACCGGGAACTGGGAACTGGGTTTAAGCTTTCGCCGTCTTCTTCTTCTGCGCGACCGTTCCCTTGCGCGGACCTTTGCGGGTGCGGGCATTGGTGTGGGTCCGCTGTCCACGGACCGGTAGATTCCGGCGATGACGGAATCCACGATAGGAGCCGATTTCGATGAGCCGCTTGATGTTCATCGAAACGTCCTTGCGCAGATCGCCTTCCACCGAGCCTTCCGCTTCGATCACCTGGCGGATGCGGTTGACCTCGTCTTCTCCGAGGTCCGAAATCTTCTTCATCGGGTCGACATTCGCTGCGTCCAAAATCCGCGCCGCGCGCGAGTCGCCAATCCCGTAAATGTAAGTGAGCGCGATATTCGAACGCTTGTTGCGCGGAAGATCGACGCCTGCGATACGTGCCATGTTCCCTCTCTTAACTTCGCCGTCAGCTCTCAGCTGTCAGCTTTCGGTTATCCCTGACGCTGCTTGTGTTTCGCCGTCTCGCAAATCACCCGCACTACTCCCTTGCGGTGGATGACCTTGCACTTGTCACAAATTTTCTTTACCGATGCTCTTACTTTCATAAATCAGTTCTCAGTTCTCAGCTGCCAGTGCTTAGTAACTGTAACTGCAGCTGCAGACCCCTCGCTTCGCGCGGGATCATAATTATTTGTAGCGGTACACAATCCGACCGCGATTCAGATCGTAAGGAGAAAGTTCGACCGCGACTTTGTCGCCCGGCAATATGCGTATGAAGTTCTTCCGCATCTTGCCGGAAACATGTGCCAGTACCTGGTGTTTATTTTCCAGTTCCACCTTGAACATGGCATTCGGCAACGGCTCGACCACCGTCGCCATCACTTCAATCGCGTCTTCTTTACTCATTGACTCCTTAAAATCAGTTCTCAGTTGCCAGTTCTCAGTTCTCAGTTAAAACCTACCGGCTCTCACTGAGAACTGAGAACTGGGAACTGAGAACTACTGGGTCAAAATCATCGGCCCTTGCCGCGTTACCGCCACGCAATGCTCAAAATGTGCGCTGTAACTGCCGTCGAGCGTGACGGCCGTCCATTTATCGCTCAAAACCTTCGTCTCGGGACCGCCCGAATTCACCATCGGCTCGATCGCCAGGACCATCCCTTCGGTCAACTCCGCGCCCTGGCCCTTCTTGCCGAAATTCGGGATCTGCGGCGCTTCATGCAGCTTGGTCCCAATCCCGTGTCCCACAAATTCCCGAACTACGCTGAACCCGTTCGCTTCCACATGCTTCTGGATCGCCGATCCAACGTGCCCAACCGTGTTGCCAATCTTTACCTGCTCGATGCCCTTATAAAGTGACGCCTCCGTCACCTCGAGCAACTTCTTCAATTCTTCCGTCTTCGGTTCGCCCACCGGCACCGTGATTGCCGCGTCGCCGTAATAACCCTCGAAGACCACTCCACAATCGATCGAAACCAGATCGCCCGTCTTCAGCGTCCGCTTCTCCGACGGAATGCCATGCACGATCTCTTCGTTGATCGAAGTGCACAACACACAGGGATAACCGTAATACCCCTTAAAGGCCGGCGCCGCACCAAGGTCGGCGATCATTTTCTCGGCGGCCTTTTCCAGATCCATCGTCGTAACGCCAGCCGCCACGACAGATTTCAGATGATTCAGAATCTGGCGGACCATCTTCCCGCTCCGCCTCATCTTCTCGATCTCATCCGGCGACTTGCGGACGATCCGGTCTTCTCCAAAACTCATAACGAATCCGCTACTGGCAGACGCCCTGGCGCTGACGCTGGCTCTCGATCACGGCAAAAATCTGCACCGTAACCTCCGCCATCGGCCGATCGGCATTGATCGGCACCAGCCGTCCCTGCGCCTTGTAATACTCGGCCACCTTGCTGGTCTGCGTCTCGTAGGCCGCCAGACGTCCAGAAATGACTTCTTCGCGGTCGTCCTCACGGATCACCAGCTTCGATCCGTCCAAATCACACACGCCTTCTGCGTGAGGTGGCTGAGAATGAATGTTATAGAGCCGTCCACAGGTGGGGCACGAACGCCGACCGGTAAGCCGCTGCAATAATTGAGTATAATCCACCAGCAACTGGATCACAACCAGCGGACACGACTCCCAGTTTTCAAAGATCCCTTTTTTCAGGAAGGCATCGAGCCATCCTGCTTGCGCGGCTGTCCGAGGAAAGCCGTCCAGCACAAACCCATGTTGGCAATCCGGCTCCTGCAGCCGAGTAGCCACAATGCCATACATCAAGTCGTCCGGCACCAGTTCGCCGCGCGCCATGATGCCCTTGGCCTCAACACCAAGCGCCGTCCCGCGCGCCACGTGATCTCGCAACAGATCACCCGTCGATATCTGCGGAACCTTGTAACGGTCGACAATCTGTTTGGACTGTGTACCCTTCCCAGCCCCTGGAGGCCCCAGAAGAATCACTGGCCCAATATTTCGCGCGGTCTGGTTGGCCATCGAAATGGCGTCTCTTACTCGTTTTTCCCGCCGCGGAAATTCCGTCGTGCTCCGCGCCCGCAAAATTCTACTACCGGGCTCTCGCCCGGCGTGTGACCTCGATCACACGACCCAATCTTTTCCAAACGCATTACCAAGTCCGCCGTCCGCGAATCCGTCCGCTGCGCGGCGTGAAGCCATCGTAATGCCGCATGATCAGCTGCGCTTCGATCTGCGTAACCGTATCCATGGCCACGCCCACAACGATCAGCAGCGATGTTCCACCAAAATAGAAATTCACTCCCAAGCCGTTCGTGACCCAGGTGGGCAGGTTCTCAAAGAAACGCCCAAGCAGCGGCAGGTGATTCAGCTTGATGCCGGCGATCATCCACTCCGGAATCAGCGAAATCAGAATCAGGTAGAGCGCACCCACCAGCGTGATTCGCGTCAACACGTCGTTGATAAAATCGGAAGTCCGCTTGCCGGGCCGTATACCGGGGATAAATCCTCCCCACTTCCGCATGTTGTCCGCAACCTCGTTCGGGTTGAACACGATCGAGATATAAAAGTAGGCAAAGAAAATGATGCCTAGGCAATAGAGCAGCGTATAGAGCGGCTCTCCCCAACGCATCGCGTCAAGCAGGGGCCCAATCACCTTGTTATTGTGGAATGCCGCCCCCAGCATCTGCGGCAGAGCCAAAATCGACGACGCAAAAATCACCGGCATCACACCGCCTGCGTTGACCCGCAACGGCAAATGCGTCGATTGGCCGCCCATCACTTTTCGTCCCACGACGCGTTTCGCGTACTGCACCGGAATCCTGCGCTCGCTACGCTCGACGTAGACGATGAACGCAACCACCGCGATCATTAAGACCAGCAGCATGATAATCGCCGGAGCGGTAAAAACTCCCCAGGCCGAGGTGCTCGCCTTCTGGTAGAGATCGATCACGCCGCGGGGAAGACCCACGACGATGCCCGTAAAAATCAGCAGCGACATGCCGTTGCCGATGCCGCGTTCCGTAATCTGCTCACCCAGCCACATGATGAAAGCGCTGCCCGTGGTCAGCGTCAACATGGTCATCAGGATGAACCCCGGACCCGGCGTGTTCACGAAATCGCCCGCTTTTTGCAGACTCACCGCAATGCCGAAAGACTGCACCGCGCTCAAAATCACCGTGAGATAACGCGTCCACATGGTGATCTTCTTGCGGCCCATCTCGCCTTCTTTTTGCAACTTGGCCAGCGGCTCATACACCACGGTCAGCAACTGCAAAATGATCGACGCCGTAATGTACGGCATGATGCCCAAGGCGAAAATCGTCAGCCGGCGCAAGTTGCCGCCGCTGAACAGATCGACGAAACCCAACACCGAACCCTTATTCTGCTCGAAAAACTGTGCCAGCCGGTCGCCGTTGATTCCGGGCGTTGGGATATGCCCACCGATGCGATACACCGCCAGCAGGGCCATCGTGAATAACACGCGCTTGCGTAGGTCGGGAATCCGGAAGATATTCGCCAGCTTGGAAAGCATTACTGCAAGACCTCAAACTTGCCGCCCGCTTTGGTGATCTTTTCCTGTGCAGACTTCGAGAACTTGTGAGCATGTACCGTGATGGCTGCCGTCAGTTCGCCATTGCCCAGAATCTTCACTGGGGCATGGCCATCCACTACGCCGGCCTTCTTCAGCACTTCGGGAGTGATTTCCGTCTCGCCGAGTCCGGCCAGTCGTTCGACGTTCACCACGTCATATTCCTCGCGGAAAATGTTCGTGAATCCGCGCTTCGGAATGCGGCGATGCAGCGGCATCTGGCCGCCTTCAAATCCGCGGATCAGCCGCGCGCCCGAGCGGGACCATTGCCCCTTATGCCCGCGCGTGGAGGTCTTTCCCATGCCGGACCCCATGCCGCGCCCGACGCGTTTCTTCTTTTCCGTGGACTTCTTCGGTGCCCGTATTGTCGATAAATTCATAGAAAATCCTAGGTGTCAGGTGTTAGGTCTAAGGTCTCAGGAAAAGCGCACCTACTAACGTTGCCGGTCTTCCTGAGACCTGAGACCTGGCACCTGAGACCTTACCCTACGACCTCAACCAAATGCGGGATCTTCTTGACCATGCCGCGAATGGCAGCGGTATCCGGCCGCTCAATCACCTGGTTCAAACGGGTAAATCCCAGCCCCTTGACCACCAGCTTTTGTTTTTCCGGCGTGCAAATTGCCGAGCGCACCCATTTCAACTGGATTTTCCCGCTCGGCGTAGATTTTGATGTCTTAGTAGTCATTTCACTTCCCGTCTAACTCTGCCTCTAGATCACAAATTACCAATTACCAATCACAAATTTCTCTACAGTTCCTGTACCGATTTGCCCCGCAGCGCCGCTACGTCTTCGCGATTCTTCAGTTTCTTCAGCGCTTCAAACGTCGCCTTGATCACGTTGTGCGGATTGTTCGTGCCAATCGACTTGGTCAGCACGTTCTGCACGCCCGCCGAAGTCATGACCGCGCGCACCGCTCCGCCGGCAATCACGCCCGTGCCTTCCGGCGCCGGTTTCAGCAGAACCATCCCCGAGCCAAACCGCCCGAGCACTGTGTGCGGCACCGAGGTCTGCGTCAGGTTGATCCGGATCAGGTTCTTCTTCGCCGACTCAATCCCTTTGCGGATCGCCTGCGGCACTTCTTTCGCTTTGCCCGACCCAAATCCCACCACCGCCGCCGAAGGATCGCCCACCACCACCAGCGCCGCGAACGACATGTTCTTGCCGCCCTTGACCACCTTCGTCACCCGGTTGATCGAGACCACCTGGTCCTTCAACTGGAACGAACCCGCATCGAGTTTCTTTGTGACTCTAGCCATTCTGAATCCTGTAACTCTCTAGTCGTCAGATTCGGAGGTCCCGGTTTTCAGCTTTCACTGAGAACTGAGAACTGAGAACCGAGAACTGTTTTTAGAATTGCAATCCCGCTTCGCGCGCCGCATCCGCCACGGCCTTGACCCGCCCGTGATAAATGTAGCCGCCGCGGTCAAACACTACTTTCGTGACGCCTTTTTCCTTGGCCAGTTCGGCGATCTTCTTGCCGACCGTCTTCGCCGACGCCACGTTGCCGCCAGTGACGCGCGAATCTTTGTTCTTGTCCTTGCGCTCGTCCGCGGTCGAGGCGGCGGCCAGCGTTACGCCCTTCAAATCGTCGATCAGCTGAACGTAAATATGGTTCAGCGAACGATACACATTCAGCCGAGGACGCTCCGGCGTACCCAGAACTTTCTTCCGAATCCGATCGTGCACCCGTTGCCGCGTTTGATTTTTTGAATTGACTCTCAGCATTTGATCTAGCCCTCAGCTATCAGCTATTAGCCGTCAGTTAAAAACTCAGCTCTTGGACTAACTGAAAGCTGAGAGCTGACGGCTGAAAGCTATTTTGCTCCCGTCTTGCCAACCTTCTTCTTCAAGCGCTCGCCGGCGTAGCGCACACCCTTGTTCTTGTACGGATCGGGCGGACGCAGCGATCGCATTTCGGCCGCTACCTGCCCAACCTTCTGCCGGTCAATGCCGTTCAGGGTCAGTTTGGTGAGCTTCGCATCCACCGCGCAATCCACGCCTGTCGGCAGCGGATATTCGATCGGGTGGGAGTAGCCGAGACTGAACACGACCATCCCCTTGCCCTTCATTTCCGCGCGGTAGCCGATACCAACGATTTCGAGGTCGCGCGTCCAGCCCTTGGTCACGCCTTCAACTGCGTTATTGACCAGCGCCCGCGCCAGTCCATGCACCGCGGCGTGCGCGTCGTCCGGGCGGATCGCCACCAGGTTGCCGTCCTTCTGCTCCATCGTAATGCCGGACGGAAGCGGTGTCTCCAGCTTGCCTTTCGGCCCCTGGACCATCACCGTGTTGCCTTCGATTTTCACCGTCACGCCCTTCGGGATCGGGATCGGTTTTTTTCCAATTCGTGACATAAGGTCAGCTCTTAGCCTTTAGCAATTAGCACTTAGTAACATCTCTATTAGCACGGCGCTTTAGCTAACGGCTAAAGGCTAAGTGCTAACGGCCGCTCTTCTACCAAATCTCGCACAACAACTCGCCGCCCAGGCCTTCGCGCCGCGCCTGGCGTCCCGTCATCACGCCCTTCGGCGTCGTCAGGATATTGATGCCCATACCACCGAGCACTCGCGGAATCTCCGTGCGGCGCACATAGACGCGGCACCCCGGACGCGACACGCGCGCCAGATTCGTGATCACCGCTTCGTTGTTGTTGCCGTACTTCAGATACACGCGCAGGACTTTGTGGCCCTCTTCTTCGGCCGGCTTGAAGTTCGCGATATAGCCCTCTTCTTTCAAAATGCGGGCAATCTCGTTCTTCAGCTTGGAAGCTGGTATATCCACTTTCTGGTGCCGTGCGCGGATCGCGTTGCGAATGCGCGCCAGCATGTCTGCGACCGGATCGGTCAACCTCATTGTTTGCTTCTCCTAAAGCCGCTCGTTCGCTCCGCGTACGCCGGAGAACCTGTCAGCAGCTTAACTTCTGTCGTTAGTCGATTGTCGTTGGTCGTTAGCGAACCGCTTTGCCAACGACGATCGACGAACGACCAGCGACGGTTTTCCTACCAGGACGACTTCGAAACTCCGGGGATCTCCCCGCGCAACGCCAAACTGCGGAAACACAGACGGCACAGGCCAAACTTGCGTAAATAGGCCCGCGGACGTCCGCAGATCTTGCAGCGGTTGTGCTTGCGCGACGAGAACTTCGGCTTCTTCGCGTCCTTCACTCGTTTTGCTGTAGTTGCCACTTAGCTTCTAGCTCCTGGCTGCTAGCTTCTAGCAAACCCTTTTCTTGCAAATTTCGCTTCTACTTCTGCAATCTGACCTCTAACCTCTGACCTCTAGCCTCACGCCCTAAACGGCATTCCCAAACTCTTCAGCAACGACCGTGCCTGATCGTCCGAACGCGCCGTCGTCACAATGGTCACGTTCATACCCTTGAGCTTGTCGACCTTCGAATAGTCAATCTCCGGAAAAATCAACTGATCGTGCAGTCCGAGCGTGTAGTTGCCGCGGCCATCGAACGACTTCGTCGATACACCCTTGAAGTCGCGCACTCGCGGCAGAACCACGCTCACGAGACGGTCGAAAAACTCGTACATGCGATCGCCGCGCAACGTCACCATGGCTCCGATCGGCATGCCTTCGCGGACCTTAAATGCCGCAATCGACTTCTTTGCCTTCGTCGTCACCGGCTTTTGTCCGGTGATCTGCCCCAGTTCGTTGACCGCCGGGTCGATCAGTTTCGCGTTCTGCGTCGCTTCGCCCACGCCCATGTTCACAACGATCTTGTGTAGTCGCGGCACGGCCATCGGGTTCTTCAGTTCCAGCTCCTTCATTAAAGACGCGGCGACTTCTTTTTCAAACCGTGACCGCAACCGCGGCCGTTCTTTGGCCGCGTGTCGGGGAGCTTCCGCGCTCGGCTTCTCAGCCTGCGCTGACTGCCGCTTTTCGCCCTTGGGCGGCCGCTTCTCGTCTTTTTTCTGGCCTTCGGGTTTCTGATCGTGTTTTTGTTCGTCTGCCATTGTCGTTGCTACCTTCTCTCACGGTTTCGGACCAGCTTCCCGCCAGGGAAGCCTTCCGGTTCGTGAGCCCCTTCAAATCTTTCGGCCATTCTGGCCTGTTCGTCCTACGGGTTCGCTAGAAGCCAGTAGCTAGAAGCTGGAAGCTCCTACCTACACCTTATCCAGCGTCGTCCCGCACTTCTTGCAAACTCGAACCTTGCGCTCGCCGCGCACTTCATGCCCGATCCGTACCGGACCGCAGGTCGAACACACCAGCGCCACGTTCGACAACTGGATTGCCCTCTCCTGTTCGGCGATTCCGCCCTTAACATTCTTCTGTGGATTCGGCCGCACGTGCTTCTTCACCGTCATCACGTGCTCGACCAGGACCTTGCCCTCGTCCGGCAGCACGCGCAACACTCGCCCTTCTTTTCCCGAATCCCGCCCGGTCATGACCTTTACCGTGTCATTCCGCCGGATATCCACGCGCTTATGAATCTTTGCAGTTGCAGTTCCCATCTCGTTCCTCAATCCTTAATCAGGTCTTCCTGAGACCTAAGCCCTGGCACCTACAGTACTTCTGGCGCCAGCGACACAATCTTCAAAAACTTCTTCTCGCGCAATTCGCGCGCCACCGGACCAAACACGCGCGTACCGACCGGCTCGCCCGTTTCGTTGATCAGTACCGCCGCATTCTGATCGAAGCGGATATAGGTTCCGTCGCGCCGGCGATATTCTTTCCTCGTGCGGACAATCACGGCCTTCACCACTTTGCCCTTCTGCACCTGGCCGTCCGGCGCAGCTTCTTTCACGCTCGCCGTAATCACGTCACCCAGGCTCGCGTGCAGACCGGTCGAGCCGCCCAGCGGCATAATCATCTGCAGCTTGCGCGCGCCGGAGTTATCGGCGACCTCGATCATCGATCTCATCATTAAGGACATATCAGTCTCCCTCTTCGCTCTCGAATCTCAGCGGACGCTCTAGCGGCCTGCTTCTACCGGCCAACCGCCGTCGCGTCCACGTCCGCCACTTCCGGCACCAGCGCCGTCTTGCGGACAATGTCCTTCAACGTCCAGCGCTTCAGCTTCGACAACGGCCGCGACTCTTCGATCTTCACCGTGTCTCCGGTGTGCGCCTCGTTCTTCTCGTCGTGCGCGTAGAACTTCTTGCGGATCGCAATCACCCGCCCGTACATCGGATGCGCTTTCTTGCGCGTCACTTCGACGACGATCGTCTTCTGCATCTTGTTCGAGACGACGATGCCGATCAGCTCTTTGTGGTGCTTCTTCTTCGCTTCCGCCTGGCCTGTAGTTTCCGCCATTATTTTTTCTCCGTCTTACTTGCGGACTTCGCCGCACTCTTCTTTACGGACTTCGCGACGGACTTTGCAACTGGCTTTGCCACCGCAGTCGCTGTCGCGGTCGTCGTCGCCACCGAAGCCGGCTTCGCGCTAGACTTCGCGCCCGCAATTTCCTGTTCGCGCCGCACCGTCTGTACCCGCGCAATGTCCCGCCGCAGACCGCGGATCTTCTTCAAACTCTCCGTCTGTCCCATATTCATCTGGAACTTCAGCTTGAAGAGCTGGTCCGCCAAATCCTTCTCCTGGTGCAGGAGTTCGACGTCCGTCAAGTTGCGAATCTTTTCAGCTTCCATAAAATCGGTTCCCAGTTCTCAGTCGCCAGTGCTTAATTGCTAACCTCTGGCCTCTGCAATCTCTACAGCACATCCCGTCGTACAAACGTCGTCCGCAGCGGGAGCTTGTGCGACGCCAGACGCATCGCTTCTTTCGCGTCCGTGATCGTCACGCCTTCCATCTCGAACAGGATCTTCCCCGGACGCACCACAGCGACCCAGTGATCCGGCGCACCCTTGCCCTTACCCATACGGGTTTCGGCGGGCTTCTTCGTGACCGGCTTATCGGGAAATAACCGGATCCAGATCTTGCCGCCGCGCTTCACAAAACGCGTCATCGCCACGCGGCTCGCTTCGATCTGCCGGTCGGTAATCCATCCCGGCTCGAGCACCTTCAGCCCGAACTGCCCAAACGCCAGCGTACTGCCGCGCCAGGCCTTCCCCGTCATCCGACCGCGCTGCTGCTTGCGGTACTTAACTTTCTTTGGCATTAACATAAAATCAGCTCTCGGCTCTCAGTTGTCAGCTCTCAGTAAAACAACCAGACGCTCTTACCTCTGCAATCTGACCTCTGACTTCTGCAATCGGTTTCTAGAACGCGCCCGTCGTCGGCACTTCACGCGCCGGCGTCGCTTCCCGCTTCTTCGTCGGGAGAATTTCGCCTTTGTAGACCCAGGTCTTCACGCCAATCACGCCATACGTCGTCCGCGCCTCGGTGAATCCGTAGTCGATGTCGGCACGCAACGTGTGCAGCGGCAACCGCCCCTGCAGATACCACTCCGACCGCGCGATTTCATTGCCATTCAACCGCCCGCTTACTCGGACCTTGATCCCCTTGCAGCCGAAACGCAGCGCCGAGTCCACCGACTTGCGCATCGCCCGCCGGAAACCCACGCGCTTTTCGAGCTGCAGCGCAATCGACTCCGAGACCAACTGGGCATCGAGTTCCGGCTTGTGCACTTCCTGAATATCGACATGCACTTCGCGGGACGTGCGCTTCTGCAGATCCTGCTTCAACTTGTCGATTTCCGCGCCCTTGCGCCCGATGATGATGCCTGGACGCGCCGTCTTCACGATGATGCGCAGCTTGTTGCCCGGACGCTCAATCTCAACCGAACTGATGCCCGCCGACTTGAGCTTTTCCTTCAGCTCGGCTTTAAGCTTGTAATCTTCAAGCAACAGCTTGTCGTAGTCCTTCTCGACAAACCAGCGCGACTTCCACGGCTTGGTGTAGCCGAGGCGGAATCCGTAAGGATGTACTTTCTGTCCCATCGTTGCTCCTAAACTTCTAACGTCCTTGATCGACTTACTTCGATCGCTTTATTTCTTCGCCGTCGCCTTCTTCGCGACTGCCTTCTTCTTCGCCGGCGCCTTAGCCTTTACTTTCGTCTTCGGCTTTGCGGAGGCCGTCTTCACCGTCTTCGCGCCCGCCGAAGCGCCGCTGTCGACCGCCGCGCCGTTCTTATTTTTTTCCGCCAGCACAATTTCCAGGTGCGCGATGCGCCGCACATAGTGATACGCGCGCCCCATTGGAGCCGGGCGGATCCGCTTCATTCGCGGACCGTCGTTCGCCACCGCATGCTTCACATACAGGTTGTCGAGATCGACGTCGAGACCTTTTTCGGTGCTCAGAAAATTCGCGTTGTCGATCGCGGATTGCAGCAATTTGCCAACGGTCGCTGCCACGCGCTTCTTGGTAAATGCAATCGTGTTGCGCGCCGCTTCGACGCGCTGTCCCTTGATCAGGTTCAGCACCAGCCGCGCCTTCTGCGGCGACACCCGCATGTATCTTGCTTCCGCTCGAAATTCCATCTCTATGTCTCTCAGCTTCTAGCCTCTGGCCTTAGCTCTTTGCTAGGAGCTAGCAGCCAGTAGCTGCTTCTACGCCTTCGGCGCCGGCGATGCTGCTCCCGGACCACCCGGCACACCCGCCGGTTTCGCCGCCGTTTCCGTTGCCGCTTTCATCGAGTGTCCCTTGAACTGACGGGTAAAGCTGAACTCGCCAAGCTTATGCCCCACCATGTTCTCGGTCACATACACCGGAATAAATTTCCTTCCGTTATGCACGGCGATGGTGTGTCCCACCATCTCCGGGATAATCGTCGAGCGCCGCGACCACGTACGCAGCACTTTCTTCTCGTTGCGCGCATTCATGGCTCCGACTTTCGTCGCCAGGTGCGCGTCCACGAACGGTCCTTTTTTTGTCGAACGTGCCATAAAGTCAGCTCTCAGCTCTCAGCTTTCAGCTCTCAGTACTGCCGAACCAAAGCTGTTTTCCTTAAAATCTAGAAACTCTGAACCCAGCCCTCATCTCCCAGCTTCCCGCTCGCCGCCTTCACTGACGGCTGACGGCTGAAAGCTGAAAGCCGTTACCCTTTCTTTCTCCGGTTCACGATAAACGCATCCGTCCGCTTGTTGTTGCGCGTCTTGTAGCCGCGCGTCGGCTGTCCCCACGGCGTCACCGGATGGCGTCCGCCCGAGGTCTTGCCTTCACCGCCGCCGTGCGGATGGTCAACCGGGTTCATCGAAACGCCGCGGTTATGCGGACGCTTTCCCACCCAGCGCGTACGTCCCGCCTTGCCCCACGTCACGTTCTCGTGGTCCGTGTTGCCAACCTGCCCGATGGTCGCTAAACAGTCGAGCAGCACCTTGCGCGTTTCACCCGAAGGCAATTTCACGAGGCCATAGTCGCCTTCTTTTGCGACCAGCTGCGCCGAACCACCCGCCGAACGCACCATCTGCGCGCCCTTGCCGGGTTTCAGTTCGACGTTGTGAATCGTCGTGCCCGGCGGAATATTCCGCAGCGGCAATGCGTTCCCGACCAGAATGTCGGCTTCGGGGCCGCTCAGGATCTTGGCTCCAACTTTCAGGCCATCGGGCTGCACGATGTAGCGCTTCTCGCCATCGGCATAGCTCAACAGCGCGATGCGCGCCGAGCGCCCCGGATCGTATTCGATCGTCACGACCGTCGCCGGAATCCCATGCTTGTCGCGCTTGAAATCGATCGTGCGCAGCAAGCGTTTGTTGCCGCCGCCGCGGAAGCGCATGGTCGTGTCGCCGGAATTGCGCCGTCCGCCGGAACGAATCTTGCCCTCGACCAGCGGCTTGTGCGGCTTCGACGAAGTGATGTCGTCGGTCGTCACCGAAGTGCGGTAGCGCAACGTCTGCGTTGTCGGTCTGTAGGTTTTAATGGCCATATCAAGCTCGCTTGCTGTCGTTAGTCGTTAGTCGTTAGTCGTTCGCGATTCGATTTTGCCAACGACTAGCGACGAACGACCAACGACCGTTTTACAGGTTCTGTGCGTACTCCGGCATCTTCTCGCCCGTCTTCAAACGCACGTACGCCTTTTTCCAATCCGGACGGTAGCCGGTAAACTTCCCCCGCCGCCGTTCTTTTCCCGGATAATTCGCTGTCCGCACCGATGCGACCTTCACCTTGAAAATTGTCTGCACCGCTTCCTTGATCTCGGTCTTGGTCGCCTTCGGCGCCACCTGAAACACAAGCGTGTTCTGCGTCTCTTTAATGCCGAGGCCTTTTTCCGTGATCACCGGCTTCTGAATAATCTGATATGCGGATTTCATCAGGCCACCTCCGCCTTACGCGAACGGCGCGCGGCTGGCTTCTTCTTGGCTTTTTCTTCCGGCTCCGCCTCGTGCGAACGGCGCGACGCCGACTTCTTCAACGAATCCTGCAGCTTCTCAATCGCCGGCTGTGCGAACACCACGTGCGTGTAGCGCATCAGGTGGTACGGGTGAACCTCGTTGGCTCGCACCAGTTCGAGCCCGTCGATGTTGCGCGAACTGAGCGCCAGATTCTTGTTTTCCGTCGTCGAAGTATCGACCAGCAAAACCGTGCCATCGACCTTCAGCTTGTCGAGCGACTCCCGAAACAGTTTTGTCTTCGGCTCTTTGATCTCGAACGACCGCACGACGATCAGCTTGCCATCGGCAAACTTCGAAGCCAGCGCCGAACGCAACGCCCCAAGGAGTTTCTTCTTCGGGAAGGCATAGTCATACGACCGCGGTTGCGGACCATGCACCGTGCCGCCGTGGCGCCACAGCGGCGACCGCACCGAACCGATACGCGCCCGCCCCGTGCCCTTCTGCTTCCAAAGCTTTTTGCCCGAGCCTGAAACCGCCCAGCGGCCTTTGGTCGCGTGCGTTCCCGCCCGCGCCGCGGCGCGATAATGCTTGATCGCTTCCCAGAGCAAGTCTTCGTTGACCGCGCCGAAAACTTCGTCGGCCAGTTCCAGGGTCCCAGCCTTGCCCCCGCTCATCGTGTATATATCGATAGTTGCCATATGCTTTTCTCGTGTGGAGCGGGCGCCCTCGCCCGCTGCCCTTGCTGTTGCCTTTGATCTTGTCGCTAGCCTTTGATCTTCCCTTACTAGCCCTTCTTGGCCGCTCTCTTCGCCGCCTTCAACGGATCGACCGTCGCCGAACCCGCAAATCCGCGGCGCTCGCGTGGCGGCTTCTTCGCCTTGCTGATCATGATGTAGCCGCCGTTTGCTCCCGGCACGCTGCCCTCGACGACCAACAGATTCTCTTCTTTATCGATGCCGAGGATGCGCAGGTTGCGCGTCGTAATCCGCGCATCGCCCATGTGACCCGACATCCGCATCCCCTTAAACACGCGCGACGGGAACGCCGACGAACCAATCGAACCGGTAATCTGAAACATCGAACCGTGCGACTTCGCGCCGCCCGCAAAGTGATGGCGCTTCACGACGCCCTGGAAGCCGTGCCCCTTGCTTGTCCCGATCACATCGACAAAACGCTCGCCTTCGAAAATGTCGACCAGGATACGGTCGCCCGCCTTCAGCACGCCTTCGGTCGTCTCGCCCGGAGCATCGACTTCCACCCCAACCTCGCGCATGAATTTCACCGGCGGCAGATTGTGCTTCGTAAAGTGCCCCTTCATCGGCTTCGTGAGCGTCTTTTCTTTCACAAATTCGACGAGACCAATCTGCGCCGACTCGTAGCCGTCGCGCGTCATGGTCTTGTGCTGCGTAATCACGCACGGACCCGCCTGCAAGACCGTCGCCGGCCGCACATCGCCCTTCGAATCGAAGAGCTGCGTCATGCCGACCTTCTTGCCCAGAATTCCAGTGACTCTTGCCATTTCCTTCTCCATTCCCAGCGTGGGTCGTTTTTCAACGCCTATTGGCTGGGGCTCTCCAAATCTCTCGCCTTTACTGACAACTGAGAGCTGAAAGCTGAAAGCTATTTGTGCTCTTTCCCAAACGCCTTAATCTCGACATCCACACCCGCCGGCAAATCGAGCTTCATCAGCGCGTCAACCGTCTGCTGCGTCGGCTCGAGAATATCGAGCAGGCGCTTGTGCGTGCGGATCTCGAACGCTTCCCGCGACTTCTTATCCACGTGCGGCGAACGCAGCACGCAGTATTTGTTCTTCATCGTCGGGAGAGGAATCGGCCCCGCAATCTGCGCGCCGGTTCGTTTCGCCGTCTCCACGATCTCGCCCGTCGACTGATCCAGAATGCGGTAGTCGTAGGCCTTCAATCGGATTCGAATTCTTTCTTTTCCAGTCACAATGTCACTCTCTTTACCCCTCCCGGCTGTCTTACTCAGTAAGCCCCGGGAAGAAAGATCTGGCGGCATGCCGCAAGCCGCTTGTTAGCTTTCACTTCTGCAATCTGACCTCTGACCTCTAACCTGCCCTACGCCACAATCTCGGCAATCGTTCCCGCGCCGACCGTGTGTCCGCCTTCGCGAATGGCGAAGCGCAAGCCCTTCTCCATCGCCACCGGCGTGATCAATTCGATTACCAGGCTCACGTTGTCTCCCGGCATCACCATCTCCGTGCCCGCCGGCAGCTCCGCAATTCCCGTCACGTCCGTCGTCCTCAAATAAAACTGCGGACGATATCCCTTGAAGAACGGTGTATGACGCCCGCCTTCTTCCTTCGTGAGGATATACACCTCAGCTTTGAATTTGGTGTGCGGAGTAATCGATCCGCCCTTCGCCAGAACCATCCCGCGCTCGACATCCTCTTTCGCAATGCCGCGCAGCAGGAGTCCAGCATTGTCGCCCGCCATGCCTTCGTCCAACTGCTTCTTGAACATCTCGACGCCGGTCACTACCGTCTTACGCGTCTCGCGGAAGCCGACAATCTCCGACTCCTCGCCGACTTTCACCTTGCCACGCTCGATACGGCCCGTCACCACCGTGCCACGGCCTTGAATCGAGAAAATATCTTCGATCGGCATCAGGAACGGCTTATCCAGATCGCGCACCGGCTGCGGAATGCTCTTGTCAACCGCCTCCATCAACGCGTCCACCTGCTTCTCCCACTTCGCTTCGCCGTTCAACGCCCCGAGAGCCGACAACCGAACCACCGGTACGTCGTCGCCCGGATACTGATAGGCCTTCAACAGTTCGCGAACTTCGAGTTCGACCAGATCGAGCAACTCCGGATCATCCACCGCATCGCACTTGTTCAGCGCAACAACGATGTAAGGCACACCGACCTGACGTGCCAAAAGCACGTGCTCGCGCGTCTGCGGCATCGGACCATCCGTCGCCGCGACCACCAGAATCGCGCCATCCATCTGCGCCGCGCCCGTGATCATGTTCTTGATGTAGTCGGCGTGACCGGGGCAATCCACGTGTGCGTAGTGCCTGTTCGCCGTCTCATACTCGACGTGCGCCGTCGCGATCGTTATGCCGCGAGCCTTTTCTTCCGGAGCGTTATCGATCGAATCAAACGACCGAAACGCGTTCTTCGGATTGTGCTTCGACAATACCTTCGTGATCGCCGCCGTCAACGTCGTCTTGCCATGGTCGATGTGACCAATCGTCCCTACGTTGCAATGCGGCTTATTCCGATCAAATTTTTCTTTCGCCATAACTCAGCTCTTAGCTCCTAGCCTTTAGCTTCTAGCTCAAAACCAAACCTTCAAATCTTACGTAGCACCGAAACGGCGACAAACAACTACTTCGCTGCTGGCTTCCCACCCTGCGTCTTGGCGATGATTTCTTCCGCCACTGACCGCGGGGCTTCTTCATAGCGCGCAAAATGCATTGAATATTCCGCACGCCCCTGCGTCGAAGACCGCATGTGCGTCGCATACCCAAACATCTCCGCCAGCGGCACAATCGCCTTGATCACCTGCGAACCGGCACGATGCTCCATGCCTTCGATACGTCCGCGGCGTGAGCTCAAATCGCCCATGATCGTTCCGGCGTAATCTTCCGGGGTCACGACTTCGACCGCCATCACCGGCTCGAGCAGCACTGGAGAAGCCTTGCGGGCCGCTTCCTTGAACGCCATCGATCCCGCGATTTTGAACGCCATTTCGTTCGAATCGACATCGTGATAGCTGCCGTCGTAGAGAGTCGCCTTCACGTCCACCATCGGGTAGCCGGCGAGAATGCCGCCTTCGAGCGCTTCGCGAATGCCCTGATCGATCGGCTTGATAAATTCCTTCGGCACCGATCCGCCCGTGATGTCGTTGACAAACTCGTATCCCAGGCCCGGCGGCTGCGGATCGAGATAAATCTTCGCGTGACCGTACTGACCCTTGCCACCCGTCTGCCGGATGTACTTGCCTTCGGCTTCGGCGTGCTTGCGAATCGTCTCGCGATACGCTACCTGCGGCTTGCCGACGTTCGCTTCCACTTTGTATTCGCGCATCATGCGGTCGACGATGATTTCCAGATGCAATTCGCCCATGCCGCTGATGATCGTCTGCCCGCTATCCGGATCGGTGTGAACTTTGAAGGTGGGATCTTCCTGGGCAAGCCGGTTCAGCGCTACGCCCATTTTTTCCTGGTCGGCTTTTGTCTTCGGCTCCACTGCAACCGAGATGACCGGCACCGCAAACGTGATTGATTCGAGAGTAATCGGATGCTTCTCGTCGCAAATCGTATCGCCCGTGCTGACGTTTCTGAGACCAACCGCCGCACAGATGTCGCCCGCCAGAATTTCCTGAATGTCTTCGCGCTTGTTGGCATGCATCTTCAGCAGACGCCCAATGCGCTCGGTCTTCTGCGTCCGCGAATTCAGCACCGATTCGCTCGATTTCAATTGTCCGGAGTAAACGCGGATAAACGTAAGCTGCCCGACGAACGGGTCGGCCATGATTTTGAAAGCTAGACCTGAAAACGGCTCCTTATCGTCGGCCTTGCGCGTGAGCTCTTTGCCGTTATCCGGATCCAGCCCATGCGTCTCTTTGGTATCGAGCGGCGACGGCAGATAATCGACCACCGCATCCAGCAGCGGCTGCACGCCTTTATTCTTAAACGCCGTCCCCACCACCACCGGAAACAGCTTCAAGTCAATGGTTGACTTGCGCAGCGACTTCTTCAGCTCTTCCGCCGAGATGGTTTCGCCTTCCAGAAACTTGTGTAGAATTTCGTCGTCGTTCTCGGCAACCGTCTCGACCAGCTGGGTATGGAATGCTTCCGCCTTCTTCTGCAGGTCGGCAGGAATCGGCTCGACCTCATACTCCGCGCCCATGGTCTCGTCATTCCAGATGATCGCCTTCATCTCGATCAGATCGACGACGCCTTTGAACTTGTCTTCTTGTCCGATGGGAATTTGAATCGCGACGGGCTTTGCGTTGAGGCGCTTGCGGAGAGTATCGATGGCATGCTCGAAATCGGCACCCATCTTGTCAATTTTGTTAATGAAGCAAATACGCGGGACACCGTATTTATCGGCTTGCCGCCAGACTTTTTCCGACTGCGGCTGGACGCCATGCACCGCGTCAAACACCGCGACCGCGCCATCGAGCACGCGCAGCGATCGCTCGACCTCAGCCGTAAAGTCAACGTGGCCGGGCGTATCAATAATATTGATGCGGATGTCGCGCCAGGTGCAGGTCGTCGCCGCGGACGTAATCGTGATGCCGCGCTCCTGCTCCTGCTCCATCCAGTCCATGGTCGCAGTGCCTTCGTGGACCTCGCCGATGCGATGCGTCTTCCCCGTATAAAACAGGATGCGCTCCGTCGTCGTGGTCTTCCCGGCATCGATGTGGGCCATGATGCCGATGTTCCTGCAACGCTCTAATGGGACTGTTCTGGGCACTGTCTTTCTCTATTCTTTCTGGGGCTCTGGAAATCTAGCTTTTAGCTCTTAGCCTTTAGCCGACCATTGCGCCCTAGGGTTCAAGCTAAGAGCTAACGGCTAAAAGCTGCCTTTTTTACCAGCGGTAATGCGCGAACGCCTTATTCGCTTCCGCCATTCTGTGAACGTCTTCTTTTTTCTTGATGGCGGCGCCTTTGCCGTTCGAGGCATCGAGCAACTCGTTCGTCAATTTGTCGATCATTCCTTTTTCGCCGCGGCCGCGCGCATAACTCACAAGCCAGCGAATCGCAAGCGACGTTCTCCGGTCCGGAGCAACTTCGATCGGCACCTGATAGTTCGCGCCGCCGACGCGCCGCGTCTTCACTTCGAGCAGCGGCTTCGCATTCTCGACCGCCTTGGTGAACAACTTCAAGGCCTCGTCGCCGCCCTTTTCTTGCAACTTCTCCAGGGACTTATAAAAAATTCCCTCGGCAGTCGACTTCTTACCCTGCCACATCATCGAGTTGATGAATTTCGTCACCAGGTCCGATCCATAGATCGGATCCGCGTCAACCGTGCGTTTCGGTGTATGTCCTTTTCTAGGCATGCTGTTCGGCTCTCATCTCAAATCTCTCAGCAAGTCATTGGCAACCGGCCACCGACCGCTGGCAACTGTCTTAAGCTTTTTTCGCCCGCTTCGTGCCGTACTTCGACCGTCCCTGATTCCGGCCCGCAACGCCCGTCGCGTCCAGCGTTCCGCGCACCACGTGATAACGCACTCCCGGCAAATCCTTCACACGGCCGCCGCGGATCAGCACAATCGAGTGCTCCTGCAGGTTATGGCCAACGCCTGGGATGTAGGTCGTCACTTCAATGCCATTGGTCAGGCGAACACGCGCCACTTTCCGCAGTGCCGAGTTCGGCTTCTTCGGCGTCTGGGTATACACGCGCGTGCAAACTCCGCGCTTCTGCGGACACGACTGCAAAGCCGGACTCGCCGTCTTATACATCGTGCGCTCGCGTCCGAATTTCACCAGCTGATTAAAAGTAGGCACTCAAAGCTCCTCAAGTCTGATCGCGAACGACCAACGACTAGCGACTGACGACGCTCGCACCAAGACAGGGCTCCACCCCATCCCAGTTCTGGCACAGGCCTGTTACGCCCAGCCATACTCTCCGCCGCGCACGAATGCCGGTGAGAATTCGTTCAATTTCCCGCTCAGACTAATTTGCCGACGACGGTGACGCCACGCCTTGCCTCGATTTCAGGTTCGGAGGCGCTCCGTTTCGTCTGCTTTCCGCCTGCATAGCCTCGCGTGATCCGGGCTCTACTTCACTCAGCCACGGCGCAAAGGTTTTCGCAGGCGTTTCAGCGAGGGCGTTTCCGGTCCAGCTTTCAACCGGATACGTATTTCTTCAAAGCTCAGCCAAACAGATTTCGGCGCCCATCTCGATCGCAGGTTGCGTATCCGACGGGACCACCGTATACAGGCAAGCCAGACTAAACTCGCGGAACTGTTTGATAATAACAACTACCCTGCACATCGTCAACCACTCCCGGAGGCATCGAAGGAAAAGAGCGCCGAAGGACCGGGGGAATCGAGCCATCGCGGCGAGCGCGTCATCGAAAGCAAAAGTGTTAAAGAAGCAAAAGCGAAAAGCAAGGGTACACATTTAAAGGGTCCAGATATATTGGTATTGGCTTTTCACTCCCGATGACTCAATCGCTTTCGAACATTGCCAACTTCGCGCCCAACCTTCTACACTGACAGTTTTCCGCTTCACCGTATTTCGCTCGCGTCTGGCAAACGGACGCGAGGAGGGTTCATGCAGCGTTGTAGTTCCGTGTTTCTTTCTATCGCGACAATCGCGTCCGTTCTCGCCCTCGCCGGCTGCCTCGGCAAGAGCAGCCCCAATCCCGGGGGAGGAGGCGTACAAAGCGTCACGCTGAGCCCCAGCAACTTCATTTCAATCGAGACCGGCGCTACACAGGTCTTCAGCGCTTCAGCAAGAAATGCCACCGGTGGCACCATCCTGGGCCTCGATATTCAATTCATCGTGCAGAGCGGTGATACCAACCCCGCTCCACTCTCGGTCGCAAGTAACGGCAACGCGTGCGCCGGCACCTGGGATATCACTGTCACCATCTGCACTGCCGGCACTCCCGGAATCGCCATTGTGACTGCGACCACCAACGGCTTCCGCAGCGCGCCCACCACGGTTTACGTTCACCAGCACATCGATAGCGTCCAGATCTCTTCGGCCGATGCGACGCCGCCCCTCTACGATTGTTTCAGTCAGGGACAAGCCGCGCTGTTTCAGGCCAAGGCTTACAGCAACAATACCGAAATCACCGACACCGTCGGTCCTTTCAACTGGTCGTCGAGCAACAACGGCGTCGTCACCATCAACACGGCAGCGTCCTCCCTGCTTCCGAACCAGATCCAGACCACCGCCAAGTCCCCCGGCATCACGCAGCTGTCGGCCACAGTTTCTGGAGCTACCAGCCAGCCCTTCCCATTCACCACTTGCCTGATCAGCGCCGTCTACCTCCAGATCAACGGACAGCCCCAGGCCGGAAACTCGGTCATCGTGAACAACGGCGGCAGTGTTATCGTCACCGCCACAGCCGTCGATACTCTTTTCGGCGTTGCTCCGGGCGACAACGCCCCGTTGGCCAATCCTCCTCTTACTTGGAGCACCACCAATCCCGAGGTCATCGCCTTCGGCACCCTCACTAATACCACCGGAACCAACACCGCCGCTGCGCGTGCCAACCTGGGCGGGGCCACCCTCACCGCGTCCTGCTCTCCGCCGTCCTGCAATATCGGGTTGCCGGGCCTTACGCCAACATCTCCACCCCAGACCGTACCCGGGCTGCCCATCTACGCCAGCAACGGAACGCTACCCAATGGGTCGGCCGGTTTCGGATCAATCTCGGTGCAGGTAGCCGCCAGCGCCAATACCAAACCACCCACTTACACCGCGTGGGCGACAACGGGAATAACTCCCGCCAACCCAAACGGCGGATGCAACGACGCTCCGGGCTGTGTAACTGCTCTGTTCTCGGTGAGCCCCACGAACCCTGGAACCAATCCCATCGGCAACATCGTCGGTCTGCCTCGCACGCCCAATTCCATGCTCGTTAACCATTCGACAACGCCGCGCATCTACTTCGGCAGCGATCAGGGACTGATGTACGTGGACGTCTCCTCCGCGAGTCCCAGCGCCACGCTCATCTCTGGTTCTTCGACGCCCTGTAACGTCGCCCTCTGCGGCAAGGCTCTGGCGGTTTCTAACAACGGCTCGCTGGTCGCCGTCGCCGACAATACGACCATCCCTCATCAGGTCTACATCTTCAACGGAGGCAGCAACGCCACCGCTCCAGTCGACCTCGTGATCCCCAACGACACCGTCACTGCGGCAGCATTTTCTCCCGATCAACTGAAACTTTTCCTCCTCACAGATACCGGCCACATGTATATCTATTCCACCGTCGACGCCCTCACCTCGGTGCCTCTTGCGACCACCGCCACCGACGTCAAGTTTTCAGCCGACGGCAGCTTCGCCTACATCGCCGGAGCTCCGGCCAGCTCGGTCTCCTCTTACTCGACCTGCTCAGAACCTGGCGTTGGGAGCGTGGAGATACCGAACGGAACAGTCACCACGTCGAGCACGCCTGTCGAGATCTTTCCGTCTTCGGTCCTTCCTTTGCCTTTCGAGCACGCAGGCCCACCACCCTTCGTGACGGACAATTTCTTTTGGACCACACAAACCATCCTCGCCCTCGAACCGCCGAACATCGAGTTCTTAAAGGCGGAATGGGCGCAGATCCCCTTACCGCCGACGCCTCTGCTGCCGCAATTTAGCCAATACACGTGCGATCCAATTACCGCAGCCTCGCCGGGAGCCATGCCAATGTTCCTGGGTTTCACGAGAGGCAACTCCTACAACCTCGGACTGGGCGCATTCACCCCCGTCTACGCGCAACTGGTCGACGCCGGCAACGAGATGATCGTCGTTGGTCGCCATATCCCCGCCGTACTCTTGTTCAACGTAAGCGACGGCACAACCTCATCCATCACTCTCACTGGCACCACCCCCGACCCGCTCGCTGCTTCCGCGTCTACCGACGGGAGCCAGGTATACGTCGCCGTCTGCGATGCCTACCCCAACAACGACCCGTCTCAGCCCTGCGCGGCCGCCTCCGTCCATATCGTCATCACCAATAGTCAAACGCAATTCCCGCAAGGTGACTATCTCGATGTCCCCTACATCAACGTCAACGACAATAACAATATGAACATGTGCAACAACCAGGGCCCCAATGGAGCCCTCTGTCTGCCGAACATGATCGCAATTAGACCGCAGTGATTGATGGCTAGTGCTTGTTCATAAATCGGTTTTGGGAAGGGCACGGCTTCAGCCGTGCCGCTTAGGGCCTAGAAGAATGCGGGCTTTAGCCCCTGAGGGACCTGCTCCCCAGGCCGAAAGGACACTTATGAAACACGCTCTGGTATTAGAAGCAGGTGATTAGTGGTTAGCAATTGCTCTTCGCAACCCGATGGGAGTCGTGCCAGATAGAGTTTTGTGCGACCCAAGCGAAAACTCCAGGCTGGGTTCTCGCTGAATGCCGAATTCTGAAGCCGACCGCCAGCTTCCTACGTTCCCACTTCTTTCCCAACGCTGTCCAGCACGCCATTGATAAACTGCACCGATTCCGGAGAAGAAAATTTCCGCGCAATCTCCAGCGCCTCGTTGATCACCACTGCACGCGGCGTCGCCGGATACGCCAGAAATTCCGCCACCGCCGACCGCAGCACATTCCGATCCACCGTCGCCATACGATCCATGCGCCAGTGCTCGGTGTGCTTGCCGATCAAGCCGTCAATCTCTTCCGTTCTGTCGCTCGCCACGCGAAACAAATCGTCGGCAAACCCACGCACATCTTCCTCGACGTTGCTCCGCTCCGCCCAAAATGTTTTTCGGACGTTCTCCGCCGTCTGTTTCCCCATATCGGCCTGAAACAGCATCTGCAAAACCAGTTCGCGTGATTTTCGGCGAGTGCCCATGGGAGTCGTCAGTCGCTGGTCGTTGGTCGTTAGCGGTTCGCTTCTAGTGTATACAGCAGGATTGCAACGCGGAAGAAAGTTAACGCTTCGATTTCTTGGTCTTGCTTTTGCTGTTGTTCTTGCGAACGACCGACGACGAACGCCCAGCGACGGTTTTCTTCAGATTCGCCATCTCCACCGCCGCCAGTGCCGCTTCGAATCCCTTGTTCCCCATTTTCAGCCCAGCCCGATCGACCGCCTGCTCCAGCGTATCGCAGGTCAGCACACCAAACGCGTGAGGAACGCCCGTCTCCTGCGCCGATTGCCCGATTCCGCGCGTGACTTCATTCACGATCACGTCATAGTGCGCGGTATCGCCGCGCAACAGGCAGCCAATACAAATTATCGCGTCGTACTTCCCGGTCAAGGCCAGCATCCGCGAAGCCGATGGAATCTCGAACGCGCCGGGCACACGCACCAGCACAACATCCTTTTTTCGAGCGCCGGAACGCACCAAGCCGTCGTAAGCACTCTGGAGGAGTCTCTCAGTAACAAAAGAATTAAAGCGGGAAACAACAATAGCAAACCGCTTTCCCTCCGCGGAAAGGCCGCCTTCGACAGCAGGAATAGTTGGTTCTGGAGGCCGCTCGACTTTCAGTTTTTCTTTCGTGACTTTTTCTCCGTGCCTCTGTGTCTCCGTGGTAAACCCTCGACGTCACTTCCCCTCAAACTTCGCCGCTCTCTTCTCCAAAAACGCCGCCGTCCCTTCCTTCTTATCCTCGGTCGCGCAACAAACTCCAAACAGCGTCGCCTCTAGAAACAGTCCTTCAGCCAGCGTCATCTCCACACCTTTATTCACCGCCTCCATCGCATACTGCACAGCCAGAGGACCATTCGCAATAATCTTCGCCGCGATCGCCTCTGCCCGCGGAATCAGATCCGTCGCCGCCGTCACTTCATTCACCAGGCCAATGCGGAGCGCTTCCTGCGCCGTTATCATCTCGCCCGTCAGAATATGCTGCATCGCCACGCCCTTGCCCACCAGCCGCGGCAGCCGCTGCGAACCGCCATAGCCCGGAAGAATTCCCAGCTTCACCTCCGGCTGCCCCAGCTTCGCGTTCTCGCTCGCCAGCCGCATCGTGCATGCCAGCGCCAATTCGCATCCTCCGCCCAGCGCAAATCCATTAATGCACGCAATCACCGGCTTGCCCAGATTCTCAATCAGGTTAAAAACGTTCTGCCCGCGCAGCGCATATTTTTTCCCGCTCACCGCGTCCTGCGTCGCCAGTTCGTTGATATCGGCGCCGGCAACAAACGCCTTCTCACCCGCTCCCGTCAGGATGACGACACGCACGCTGTCATCACTTTTGACTTCATGAAAAACCGACCGCAGCTCTTCGATCGTGGCCGAATTCAGCGCATTCAACACCTTCGGACGGTTGATGGTGACGTAGGCAATCCAGTTTTTCTTTTCGAGGAGAATGTTTTCGTAGGTCATATGGTCGTTCAATGCTGTCGCTATTTAGAAAAATAAGTTACGTCTACGCTTCCGACCCGCTTCTCCTGTTTGAACACTCGGGCGTTGCTTGGATAGGTAATCCGTACAGCATTGTTGGATGTCCAGTCAACGTATATGTATTGCAGGGCAGAAGCGCCATGGTTGCTGTCGATCACAAGAGTGTTCCCGCTTTCATGTGGCAATGGCTTGGACGATGGCAGTAGCGACACCTGAAGGTTCGGTCCGACCGTCGCGCCGCAGCCTCGTTCGAACGTAACGACCTTCCACGCACCGTCTGGAGATTTATACTCAGCTGATTTTTCATTCTTGCAGGGACTGCAGGCAGCAACCGTCAAGAAACTTACTGCGAGGATAAAAGCACCCCAATTCTTCATGCGATCAACTCTAAAAACTCTCTGCGATTCCGAGCGAAGCGATAAACCTATATATTTTGCTGGCCGTGGAGGAATGCAGAGGTCATTCACTGCGCTCAGGATGACAGCACCTATGTAATGAATTAAGAGTTATAGTTTATTCGCCACCGGCTTCTCCGGGTTCGCGTAATCATAAAACCCTCTGCCCGTCTTCCGTCCATACCACCCCGCCATCACCAGCCTCTTCAGCAGCGGAGGCGACGCGAACCGCCGCTCCTTAAACTCGTCAAACATCACATGCGTGATGTAGTAAGTCGTATCCAGCCCGACAAAATCGAGCAGCGTGAACGGACCCATCGGATATCCACAGCCCAGCTTCATCGCGTTATCGATATCTTCGATCGATCCCACGCCCTCTTCGTAAGCGCGCACCGCGTCCAGCATGTAGGGCACCAAGAGGCGATTCACGATGAATCCCGTCTTGTCCGAAGTCCGCACCGGGACCTTGCCCAGCTTTTTCCCAAACTCATACACCGTCTCGAAAACTTCGGGAGCAGTCGCAATGGTCTTCGCCACCTCGACCAGCTTCATCAGCGGCACGGGATTAAAAAAGTGCAGCCCAACAAATCTCTCCGGACGCTTCACCGCCGTGAGCAACTCAGTCACCGAAATCGAAGAAGTATTCGAGGCAAAGATCGCTTCACTTTTGACTATAGGATCTAACGACGCCCACATCTTCTTCTTCTCGTCCACGTTCTCAATGATCGCCTCGACAATGATGTCGCAGTCGGCCAGATCCAACTTGTTCGTCGTCCCCTTCAGCCGGGCCATCGTCGCGTCTTTCTGCTGCGCCGTGATCCCGCCCTTTTCCACCGGACGCGTCGCAAACTTCCCAAGCGATTTCTCAATCCCGGCAAACCCCTTGTCGAGATACTTCTGCTCAACTTCAAGCACAGTAACGTCAAAGCCCGACATCGCCGCCACCTGCGCAATGCCGGAACCCATTAGTCCGCAACCTAGAACGCCAACTTTTTTGATTTCCATTTACGTTTCTCGCTCAATTCTTAATCGAATTTTCTAGCCCAAAATGACCATACAAGCTCACTGCATCCAAAAGTAGATCATACCGCCAGACGATTTTCCCTGTTTGACCGCGGCAGACGAATCGCTACAATCAGATGGAGAACGGCCCACATGACGATTGACCTGAAACCCGAACAGCAGCGTGTGATCGATTTGGCCGTCCAGTCAGGCGCGTATATGGATCCCGGTGAAGTCCTGGACCAAGCTTTCGAAATCATCCGGGAGCAGCTTGACCTCGAAGACTGGATGCTAGGAAAACGGGAGGAAGTGGCCGCCCACATCGCTGCCGGCTTCGCGCAAGCTGAGCGTGGCGAACTGATCGACGGCGACGCGGCAGTAGAACGATTGCGGCGGCGGCGCGCCGAGCGACTCAATCCTCAGGGATAAGCCTAGTCGCAGAGGCAGTGACCAATACGAACGCGCCATTTCAATTAACGCCGCAGGCTGCCGAAGACCTCGATGCTCTGTGGTGGTTTATCGCGGAAGACAACCAGGATGCCGCCGAAAGGGTCGAGGGCGAGATTCTCGCCACTTGCCGCCGTCTCGCGAAATATCCCCGCATGGGGATCAAACGGCAAGATATCACCGCACTGCCGGTACGGTTCTGGACCATCACCAAGTTTCCCAACTATGTGATCGTCTACCGCCCAGAACCCGTCCCATTACAGGTAGTCGCCATTCTGCACGGAAAGCGCGACCTGAAGGAAGTGCTGGAGAAGCGGTCGTGAATCTGCTCGCCATTGGCGGGGAGCATCACGGCTTCTTAAACAGGCGCGCCTTGACTTGCTCCCACGGAATGACATCGGAGGGGTTTTGCTCGTGCCGGGCGATTCGGTAATCCAGCTCCGTTCGTTGTGCATCCGTCAGCGATACTGCGTCCGCTTCCAAACTTTCCCAGACTGTATCCAGAAGCTCCGCTTTCTCCGCAGCGGATAAGCTATCGATCTGGCTTCGCAAATCGTTCATACGCTACAACCCTAGCGCGGTTTCTGGGCACTGGCAAGCGCGAGGCCACCTACGGCACCCAACCATCACTGAAACCCCTCCACCACCATCGCAATCCCCTGTCCGCCCCCAACACACGCCGCCGCCAGCCCATACTTCTTCTTCCGCCGCCGCAACTCATACAACAGCGTGATCACCAGCCTCGTCCCAGTCGCTCCCAGCGGATGCCCCAGCGCGATCGCTCCGCCATTCACATTCACTTTTTCGCGATCGAGGCCCAATTCTTTCTCCACCGCCAAGTACTGCGCCGCAAACGCTTCGTTCACTTCAATCAAATCGATGTAATCCAAAGTCAGCCCAGCCCGTTGCAGCGCAATCTTCGTCGCCGGCACTGGACCGCTCCCCATAATCTTCGGATCAACCCCCGCAATCCCCCAATTCACAATCCGCCCCAGCGGAGTCAGATTCCTTTTCTGCGCCTGCTCCAGCGACATCACCACAACTGCCGCGCCGCCATCGACAATGCCGCTCGCGTTGCCGGCCGTCACCGTCCCATTTTTCCCAAACGCCGCTCGCAGCTTCGCCAGTCCCTCCATGGTCGTCTGCGGACGCCGGTGATCGTCCTCGGTCAACTGCTCACCCGTCGCTTCGCCTTTCGAATTCCGCAGCGGAACCGGCGTCAACTCCTCCTGCACCCGCCCCGCCTTGTACGCCTCGTCGGCCTTCTGCTGCGAACGCAGCGCGAATTCATCCTGCGCCTGCCGCGTAATTCCCTGCTGCTCGCCATAGAGCTCCGCCGTGTTCGCCATATAAAGCCCGCAATACGAATCCAGCAATGCCACCATCAGCGAATCTTCGAGCTTCCCGCCCGGCGCCAGCGTAAACCCGTCCCGCCCCCTGATCGAGAACGGCGCCTGCGACATCGACTCCATCCCGCCCGCCAGCACCACTTTCGCTTCCTCTGTCTGGATCATCTGCGCCGCGCTGATAATCGCCTGCATGCCCGACCCGCACAACCGGTTCACCGTCAGCGCCGGACTCTCAATCGGCAATCCCGCCCGCAGCGCCGCGTGCCGCGCTCCATAGATCGCGTCGCCTGAAGTCTGCTGCGCGTTGCCAAACACCGCATGATCGAAATCCTTCGGATCAACCCCCGCCCGCTGCATCGCCGCCACAGCCGCCGCCGCGCCCAATTCCTGCGCCGTATAGTCCTTAATTTTTCCGCAATAGCGTCCAAAGGGCGTGCGTGCCCCACTGACAATCGCAATGTCTCCAGGTTTCAACATGAGTCCTGCTTGTGCCTTGCTGGAATATGAAGAGTGCGCCGGCCGAAGCCAACCTGTGAGTTTAACAGTTGGGCAAGAACCAGTGTTTAGTGATTAGTGGTTGGTGGTTAGCAGTTCAAGATTCGAGGAGGGAAAGCGATTGGCGTGAGGCGGTTCTTCTAACCACTAATCACTTTCTTCTACGCGACCGCCGCTGACGCCGCAAACTGTGGTGCCTGCGTCACCACGCTCGCTCCGCCCTGCGCTAACGCCAACTCGAGCGCGTGGTCGGCGCGGTTGGCGACTTCCGTAACAATATCCACCGGATCAAAATGCTGCTTCATCACCGCCTGCGCCAGGCCCGCACAAAATTCAACGGCTTTGTCCTTACCCGGAAACCGCACTTCGCCGAGCAATCGCCGCAATTTCTCGACCGCCAGAATCGCTTCTTTCTCACCCGTGTCGCCAAGCACGAGCGCAACCGTCGTCGTTTCGTAGCGGAACGCCAGATCGTTCGATCGGATGTTGCCCGAAAATAGCTGCCCAATCTGCTCCATGACCGCCGTCACGGCCTGTTCGCCATGTTCTTTGATGAGCACGCCGCGTCGCCCAAACTGCATCAGCAGTATGGTCACCGCCGTCCCCTGCTGCAATCCGCGCCGCGTCTCCGCCTGCAAAAGGTCAAGATACGAAGCGCGTTTGAGCAGTCCCGATTTCTCGTCCGTCACCGAGAGATTCTTGACCAGCCGCCGCAGCCCGGCGTTGTTGAGCGCAATCAGCACCTGATCGCTCAGTGTCCTGATCACGAGCACTTCCGCCGCCTGCCATACCCGGCCCGTATTCTGCGTCAGGATCAACACTCCGATCTGATCATTGCCTTCCGTCAGCGGCAGCGCCAACAGCGATTCCACCTGCAACTCTTCAATCGCCGTTCGAACGTCGATCAACTCCGGAGCATTCTTTGCATCCCCAATCGTCACCGTTCCGCGAGCTACGGCCAGGTCCTGTACCGCTTCCACCAGACTGACAAGCGACGCCGAACTCGCGGGAATTAGCCCCTCCATGTGATATTCCTGCACGCTCGATGGCGGCAGCCCAGGCTTGCGCAATGCCGCGATACAACGTCCCGTACGCCAGTTCGCGCCAATTTCATTCGCTGCCGCTTTCAAAACTCCTTCGGCATTTCCCTGGTGATAAAGCTTGCGCGTAATCTCCGCGACTTTTGCCAGACTGCTGACGTCCGCCACGTGGTTCGCTTCCGCCGTAGCAGCCGCGGTTACAGGCGCAGCCTGCTCAACAAGCGGTGGAGCACTGGCCGGCGGCGCTGAAGAAGCCGACTTTGCATATGCCGGCTCGATTCCCGCAGCCATATAGAGCTTCTGCAAATCCGGGTTCCGCTCTTCCTCCCGCGGAAACAATTCCTGAATGCGCTGCAATCGCTCAATCGCCTTCGAACGCATTCCGTACTGAACAAGAATCTCAGCCTGCAACATCAAATCTTGGAGCGCCGCCGCCCCAAGCGTCGGCTCGGGAACCTTCGCTGCCGCCGCCTGTTGTTCCTTCTTGACAGTCGCAAATCGCGAGGCGATCACATTGAAGCGCTGATCGTCGATTTTTCCCCGCAGAGTTTCCAAGCGCTTCTGATGTCCCGGTTCATACGGATCCACTTCCGCCGCCCGATCCAGGCATTCTCCAGCCTTCTGGTAATCGTGTTTCGTACAGTAGAGATCGAAGAGTTTCACCAACGCCTGCGCGTAATCGCTTTCGCGGTTCGAGGCGTTGAACAATTCCGCCAGAAATTCCAGCATCTCCGCCGATGGACGATGCGATGCCAGCAACTCCTGCATCGTCGTAATAAACGACCGCCGCTCCCCGCGCCGCCGCTGAAACGACTCCAGCTTCCGCGCCAGCGCGACTGCCTCCGTATCCAGGGTAGAGTCGATCATCTTGCCGATCAGACTCACCACCTGATGCATCCGCGCCGGATTCTGCTCAAAAATCGACCAGAGCAGGGGCTCCGCTTCCACGCACCGGTCTGCCGACAACAGTGCCTGCGCATACAGATCGCGCAACTCAAGCGAAGCGTCGCCGGAATGCACCAACGGCTCAAAAATGAATATCGCCGCGCCCGCTTCACCGCGCCCGAGCAGACTCTTGCCATACGCCATCGCCGTCTTCGGATCAGTCGGATTCTCCGTATAGGCGCGCTCAAAATAATTGCCCGCATTCCCGCCAGAACTCTCCGCCAGTTCCGCCAATTGCAGGAAAGACTGCGACGCCATCACATGCTCGCCCAGCTCCGCCGACAATTCCGCGACCCGCAAATGATTCTGTTGCGATGGATCGAGAGCTACAATCCGCCGCAACACCAGCAGTCCTTCTTCTTTCTTTCCTTGTCGTTGCAGGTCTTCTAACGCGTTTTCGTAGGTCCCAATTGCCAGCTTCTTATTCGAATGCTCCAGCAACTGCCCGAACCGGACCTTCTGTTCCCACGTCGGATTGGTATAGCGCGCAAGCTTCTTATAGGTCAGGCTGGCCCGTGTAGCATCCGTTGCGGCCACCTGACGCTCAAACAGTTCCCCGAGCAGGCGCACCGCCTGCGGCCCCTTGTTTACGGAGAGGCATAGATCCGCCGCCATCTGCCGTACATTGTCGTTATTCGGGTCAGCTTCGAGGATGAGAAGGTATTCCGCCAGCGCATCAGCCGTCTTACCCTTCTGCAATAGCTTTTCCGCTTTTTCGACGCGGCGGGCGATCTCGGCACGATTGGGAGTTTCTGGCATGGACAGTTCTATTTCTGAGACAGAGAGTTCCGCCTTGATTCTAGGATTCGCCCCTGACCCCAGCAACGCGCAACGCCCCCAACCCGATTACGAAGGTCATGTAAAGGTGTGTTGTCAGGTGACAGTGCCCCAGGTTCGCGCACGTTCTTTGTGCGCTAACCTGGGCTCCCTATCCACGACGTCAAACGTGTCCGCTACCGTCAATTCCATCCACGAAACGCCGCGCATTCTGATACTCATTCTGATATACGAGTACGAGCCCTCGAATGCCCACTCCCTCCGAATCCGCCGAGTCCGGTCTACGACACCAACTCACGGCCGGACAAATCACCATGGTCGCCGTCGGCGGTTCCATCGGCACCGGACTCCTCCTCGGCACCGCCGCTGCCATCGAACTCGCCGGCCCCGCCGTCATCCTGAGCTTCATCCTCGCCGCCTTCATCAGTTGGACTGTCGCCCTTGCCTTAGGAGAACTAGCCAGCTCCCACCCCGCCGCCGGTTCCTTCGGCGTCTATGGAGACCTCTACCTCAACGACTGGGCCGGATTCATCTCCCGCGCCGGATACTGGCTCGGCATCGCCGTCTCCATCGGCGCCGAAATGGTTGCCTCCGCAACCTACATGCAGCTCTGGTTTCCGAAAGTCCCGGCCATCGTCTGGGTCGTCGTCTTTTCCGCTTTCCTGCTGGCCATCAACTTACTGGCTGTGAAAAGCTACGGCCGCTTCGAATTCTGGTTCGCGATGATCAAAGTCGCGGTCATTGCGACTTTCATCGTGCTCGGCGCCGTACTACTGCTCACCGGACGAACCGTCCCGCAATACACCAGCCATGGCGGTTTCTTCCCACTCGGCCCTGCCGCCCCGCTGCTCGCCCTCACCTTCGCCATGTACACCTTTGGAGGCGTGGAATTCGTAGCCGTTGCCTCCGGTGAATCCAGTTCCGCGAAGGCGATCGCAAAGGCCGTCCGCATGACTTTCCTCACCCTGACCTTTCTTTATTTGGGAGCAATCGCCATCCTGGTCGGCATCATGCCCTGGAACCGCGCCGGCGTAACCGAAAGCCCTTTCGTCACCGTCTTCCGCTCCGTCAACTTCCCCGGCGCAGGACACTTCATGAATTTCGTAGTCCTGACCGCTGCTCTCTCCGGAGCCAACGCGGCACTCTACATCTCCTCGCGCATGCTGTTCTCCTTAGCCCGCACCGGATGGGCCCCCTCGGCGCTGGGCCGCCTAAGTAAGAACGGCACTCCAACCCTCGCGCTCCTGGCCTCGTCCTACGGAATCGTCGTTGCCCTGGTCCTCGAACGCTGGGCTCCCGCCAAAGCCTTCGAACACATCCTGCGCGGCGCTTTCTTCGGCATGATGCTCTCCTGGATCATCTCCCTCGCCGCCCACATCAGCTTCCGCCGCCGTCTCCCCGAGTCCGAACTCGCCCAAATCCCCGCCCGCTCCCCGCTAGGCCAATGGGGATCGATCATCGGCCTCACCGTAGTCCTCCTCTGCGTAGCCAAAACCTGGTGGGACTCCCGTGTCAACCTGATCGCCGGCGTAACCTTCCTTGTCGGCCTCACTGTCGCTTATGCGTTGATCAAGCGGATTCGACAACCGCGCCAAGAGTAAAGGAAACGTGCGCTTACCTCCCAAAACGGGAAACCCCCACCGCACTTCCTACTAAATCTCCCCTAATTCTCGATTGAAAATCCGCATCTTTTTCGCTAAGCTCAGCTTGTTTCGGGTCCCATCTCAACGGCGGGGCGAACCTGGACTTCCCTACCTGTGCGACTCCTGTCGCGACGAGTCCTTAGCCGTTCTGTTCCCCCGAAACCTTAGGAGCGTCAGTGAATTCCAACAAGAAATTTACCGTCCTTGCAGGCAGTGAACGTCAGCCCGTCCGCGGTGCCCGCCTGATTCATAATTCGCATCCGGATCAAACCATCGAAGTCTCCATCCGCCTTCGCCGAAAGTCAGACATCGCCAAACCAGGAGAGTTAAAGGCCGTGCTGGCCAATCCTGGCTTTAAACACATGTCTCGCGCCGATTTCGAAAACACACACGGTGCCGATCCGGCCGACGTCGAGAAGATCAAGAAATTTGCTCAGGATTACGGCTTGCACGTCCGCGAAACCGGCACCGAAATCGCGCGCCGTACCGTAATGGTGTCAGGAACCGTCGCCAACCTCCAGAAAGCATTCGGCATTGAGCTGAAAGAGTATAGCCATCCGAATGGGAACTACCGCGGCCGCGTCGGCAACATCAACGTGCCGACCGAATACGCGGACATCATCAAGGGCGTCTTCGGACTCGACAACCGCCCTCAGGCCGAACCGCATTTTCGCCGCCTCCCGCAAACTCCCGGAATCAAAGCTCACACCGCCACCGCGTCCCACGATCCAAGCGATGTCGCCAAGATCTACGACTTCCCCGCTGGAGACGGAACCGGGCAATGCGTTGGGATCATTGAACTCGGCGGCGGGTTCAAGCTCGACGACATCACCAACTACTTCAACTCGCTCAACCTCGACGTCCCGCAAGTCATCTCGTCCTCGGTCGATGGCGGCACCAACAGCCCAAGCACACCCGACAGTGCCGACGGCGAAGTGATGCTCGACATCGAAGTGGTCGGCGCAATCGTCCCCAAGGCAAAGATCGTCGTCTATTTCGCCCCCAACACCGATCAGGGATTTCTCGACGCGGTCACGACCGCGGTCCACGACAGCGTCAATCAACCGTCCGTCATTTCGATCAGCTGGGGCTCGGCCGAGTCGAACTGGACCCAACAGGCCCTCACCAACTTCGACGACGCCTTCCAGTCTGCCGCAGCCTTGGGAGTCAGCGTCACCGTCGCCTCTGGCGATAACGGCTCTTCCGACGGAGTCAACGATGGCAACGATCACGTAGATTTCCCGGCGTCCGATCCCTACGTTCTCGGTTGCGGAGGCACCACCCTGCAAGCCTCCAACGATCAGATCGTCAACGAGGTAGTCTGGAATAACCTGTCGGCTGGAGGAGGAGCGGGCGGCGGCGGAGTCAGCGATGTTTTCTCACTTCCCACCTACCAGGACGGATTCAATGTTCCCGCGCCCTCGGGTCAAGCGGGCGGAAGGGGCGTTCCCGACGTCGCCGGCGATGCCGATCCGAGCACTGGCTACAACGTTCTCGTCGATGGCGAGAGCGCCGTATTCGGAGGCACCAGCGCAGTTGCACCCCTGTTCGCCGGATTGATCGCGCGCATCAATCAATCCACAGGAAAGCCGGTCGGATTCCTCAACCCGCTGATCTACTCTCAAGCCGTCGAGTCGTCAGGTTTCCATGACGTCACAGACGGCAACAATGGCGACTTCAGCGCCGCCACAGGATGGGATCCCTGCACCGGACTCGGCAGTCCCGACGGAGCGCGGCTCTTAGGGGCCCTGACCGGAAAACCGTCACCCCAGTCGTCTAGAACCGGCCGAAATAAGCAGTCCTCCGCGGCAGACTAGGGAAAAAAGAAACTCATTCTTGAGGGCGAGTTTCCCGCTCGCCCTCTTTTTGCAATGACGCAGCTACAATATTCCGGATGGCCGAAGTCCTCCTAGCCGACGACCTGCTGCGCTTCCGCTCCGAGTTTCCTATCCTCGAGCGCACCAACTACATGATCTCGAATTCCCTCGGAGCCATGCCTCGCGCCGTTTACGACGCACTCCGCGCCTATGCCGATGTCTGGGCGACTCGCGGCGTCCGCGCCTGGGAAGAACGCTGGTGGATGCTGGCCCTCGAAGTCGGCAACGAAGTCGGAGCCTTGATGAACGCCCCGAAGGATTCCGTCTCGCTTCACCAGAACGTTACGACCTGCCAGGCCGTCGTCGCTTCCTGCTTCGACTTCACCGGAAGGCGCAACAAAGTCGTCTACAGCGACATGAACTTCCCTTCCGTCATGTATTTCTGGGAAGCCCAGCGCCAATACGGCGCACAAGTTCACATGGTCAAAACGGACGACGGCATCACCGTCCCGACCGACCGCCTGCTCGACGCCATCGACGAACAAACTTTGGTCGTCCCTATCTCTCACGTAATTTTCCGCAGCTCATACATCAACGATGCCAAAGCCATCATCGACAAAGCGCACAAAGTCGGAGCCCACGTCGTACTCGACACATTCCAGTCGCTCGGCACCGTGCCGGTTGACATTCAATCGCTCAACGCCGACTTCGCCTGCGGAGGCGTTCTCAAATGGCTCTGTGGAGGCCCGGGCATGGCGTATCTCTACGTCCGCCCCGATCTCGGCAAGAAACTAGAACCCAAATTCACCGGATGGTTCGCCCACGAAAATTCCTTCGAGTTCGCGACCGGCCCCACGCGCTACGCCGATCCGCCCTACCGCTTCATGAACGGGACGTCTCACATTCCAGCGATCGAAGCCGCCAGACCCGGCCTGAAAATCATTCAGGAAGTTGGCATCGGTAAAATTCGCGAGAAGTCCCAACGCCAGACCGCGCGCCTGATCGAATTCGCCGACCGCCAGGGCTGGCGTATCAACTCCCCGCGCAATCCCGCGCATCGCGGAGGCACTGTCTCCATCGACATGCCCGATTCGCAGGCAGTCAGCCGCGAACTCCTGGCGCGCGACATCATGGTCGACTGGCGTCCCAAAGCCGGAGTCCGCTTCTCCCCGCATTTCTACAACACCGACGCCGAAGTCGACGCCGCCATGAAAGCCGTCGTAGAAATTCTCAAATCCCGCGCCGTCCCCGTGTCCTAGTGTGCTGTCCCGGAAATTCGCGACATAACTTCGACTTGTCATCCTGAACGAAGTGAAGGACCTATGCACTATGTTTGCAGCACCGGCGCTCTGGCAACGCCATACTGAAGTATCGCCCGATTTTTGCCACGAATTTCCGGGACACCACACTAGAGACGCAAGCGTTTCCCGCCGCCTCAGTAACCTTCCGGCATTACCTCCGTAAGCCGCTCCCAGCGCTTTGTCCGTGTCGTTCTCGCAATCTTTTCTTATCCTCAAAACAGCATCCCGGCGCACCGTAGAAAACCCCGTGAACGCATTCTTTATCCCGCTCAATCAATTTACGATTCTCCTGGCGACCGCACTCCTGTCGGCTGCTCTCGTCGTCGGCCTGTACGTTTGCTTTCGAGGACTGAAACGCCTCGCGAGCACCGAACGCCAACCAGACGCGCCCGCCACCGCTGCGGACGATTCCCCCTCCACGCCGCAGCCGGTACCACAACCACAAAACCCGCCCCAGCCGACAAACCCCAAAATCATCCGGCTTTCGAGTAACGTCCCAGCGCCATCCTCCGCGCAGGAGATGAGCCAGCAAGGCAAAATCGCTGCCGCTCTGACGCGCGCCGGACTCACCGAGCCAGCCGCCCGTCCCGAACACCCGGACCACCACACCGATTAACCTCAATCCGCGAATCCGGCCTAACTCCTTTACTCAAAAGGACGCCAACCCTCGACTGACCCCGTAACTAACTCCGCAATAACAACTGAGGACCGCTAATTTAGAATATTCGTTGTGAGCGACCCCGTTCGGATCGGCATTCTCGGTGACTTCAATCCCGAATTCCGTTCCCATCACGCGACCAACGACGCTCTACAGCACGCGGCTCGAAGACTCCAGGTCGAGCTCGAATCTACCTGGCTCCCGACGCCCCCGCTCCTCGAACCAGGAGCTGCCGCCGTTCTCGATTCCTTCGATGGCCTCTGGGCCTCGCCCGGCAGTCCCTATAAGAGTTTCGACGGCATGCTCAAAGGCATCGAATTCGCCCGCGTCCACGACCGCCCGTTTCTCGGCACCTGCGGAGGCTTCCAGTACACGCTCATCGAATGCGCCCGCAACGTGCTCGGCATAGCCGACGCCACTACTGCCGAAGAAGATCCCAAGGCCAAGAACATCGTCATCTATCCCGTCGCCTGCGCCGTCCCGAACCGCGATCCGAAGGCGCCTAAACTTTCCGGAAAAGTGAACGAGATCACCCTCCGTCCCGGCTCGTATCTGGCTGCCTTTTACGGCAAAGAAACCATCGAAGAGGAATTCTTCTGTAACTACGAAATGAATCCCGAATTCGAATGGATGGCCATGGAAGCCGGCTTCCCCGTCGTAGCTCGCGGATCAAAAGAAGAGTGCCGCGCCATCGAGTCTCCCTCACACCTGTTCTTCGTAGCCACGTTGTTCCAGCCGCAACTCTCGTCTCGCGAAGACAACCCCCACCCGCTAATCATGGCCTTCGTCCAACACGTAGCCGACTTCCGCCGCAAGCGCCTCGACGACTCCATCCTCACATAAGATTAAGTTTCCGAGAAATATCTGACTTCTTCGGGAACTTTCCCGCGACTTGCGACATTACAGCTTATGAAAAGCACTTCAGATGCTGAGGGTCGGGAAGACTGAAGACTGTGGCTACCGACGTGGATGAAATAAGCGTGGGTGAAATAAGAGTGGGTGAAATAAAAACGATTAGCGACGAATCGTTAATGCTGGAGTTCCAGGGCGGCTCGCGCCCGGCGTTCGAGGAACTTTTCGCGCGCTACCGTGGCCCGCTTTATGGGTTCTTCAGGCGTCGGTTGAACGGCGACCAGCGCGCCGAGGATCTGACTCAGGAGACATTCCTCGCTGTGATTCGTGCCGCGGATCGCTATCAGCCTCTGGCTCTCGTTCGCACTTATCTCTATGGCATCGCGCTGAAGCTGCTCGCCGCGGAACGGCGCAAGAGAGCGCAGGATTCACCGGCAAATGAAGCCACCGAACCTTCCACACGGCAAGCCACTGATTCCGTGCTGTGGATTCGGCAAGCTCTCGAAAAATTGGACGAATCAGACCGCGAGATTCTGATGCTGCGCGAGTATGAGCAACTGAGTTATGCGGAGATCGCATTTCTCCAAAGTCTTCCCGTAAATACCGTGCGTTCGCGCCTGTTCCGCGCACGCATGGCGTTGAAGGCGCTTCTTGAACCGGGACGAACGCTATCTGAAACAGCGGCGGCCAGCGAGTCGCAAGAAATCGCAAAACTAACGCGGGCAGAAGGCGAGGCCATATGAACAAGATCATGCATACGATCGAACCCGAAGAACTCATGGCCTACCTGGATGGCGAACTGACCGCCGATCGCGCAGCCGATACCGCAAGTCATATGAAGGAGTGTGCCGGGTGCCAGGAAATTGTTGCTGGGTTACAGAGCGTTTCCCGAGAATTGAAGGCTTGGAAGGTCGAAGATTCGCAGACCTCGATACCACCGGTAATTACCACAGCCCTTGCGGACAACTCGGAGAAATCCCAAAAGACCTTTTTCGTGCTTCGGCAGACGACGTGGCTAGGTCGGCACAAGACGTTCCTCGCGTGGGCGGGAGGTGCAGCGGCGATCTTGTTGGTCAGTTTCGGCACGGTGAGTCTCGGGGGCAGAAACGAAAACAATGTGTTCTCGTCAGTCGGGCTGGATTTGAATGCTTCTGATCGCCGCGAGTCGAAAGTGCTCTCGGCTCCAATGTCCGTATCCAAACCGACGCACGACAAGCAGTCCGCGGAACTGCAAACATATCTCGTCCCTCAGCACGATCAATCCGCAGCGGAACGTGGGGTAACCGCAAATGCCCCCATGATCATCCGCACCGCCGATCTCACCCTGATCACGAAGGAGTTCGACAAAACGCGGACCAATCTCGAAGCCATCCTGAAGCGCCACCGTGGTTACATTGGCGAACTCAAAGTCGGGGGGTCGACTGGTAGCGGACGTACGCTCATCGCAACCCTGCGCGTGCCCGCCGATCAACTTGATGTCACCCTGGCCGAAGTCAAGTCGCTGGGCCGCGTCGAGTCCGAGAATCAGGGAGGGCAAGACGTCACTTCCCAATATGTCGACCTGCAAGCGCGCCTCGCCAATGCCCGCAACACTGAACAGCGACTAACCGATTTGCTCCGCAATCGGACCGGCAAATTGTCCGATGTTCTGGAAGTCGAGCAGGAACTCGACCGTGTCAGAGGCGAGATCGAGCAAATGGAAGCTGAGAGAAAAACCATGGCGAACCAGGTGAGCTTCGCCACTCTGAACGCGACCATCACCGAGGACTATCAAGCCCAACTGCAAGTCGTGCCGCCGTCGACCTCCACTCGTCTCGGCAACGCCGCAGTCGAGGGCTACCGCAGCATGGTCGACGGAGTAGTAAGCCTTGCCTTATTCCTGCTTTCGAATGGACCGAGCCTGCTCCTGTGGGGCGCGGTCCTGTTCTTCCCTGCACGCATGCTCTGGAAGAAACTGCGGCGCAGCTTCGCGCCATAGAAATCGTGCACAGGTCCTTGGCCCGAAGCTCTGCTTGACCGCGCCCCATCCCCTGGCGTAGCCTTCGCCTGCAAATTAGCGCCATTCTTTTGCGTTCTCCTCAGGAGGTTGCATGGTTCCACTCACCGCTCTCTGGCTCCCGATCGTGCTCTCCGCCGTCATCGTCTTCGTCGCCAGCTCCGTCATCCACATGCTGCTGCCCTATCATCGCGGCGACTATCGGCAACTCCCCGACGAAGACAAAATTCTCGGCGTCCTGCGCACGGTTACCCCCACACGCGGCCTCTATGTCTTCCCCTATTGCACGCACAAGGATATGAATTCCCCCGCGGTGGCTGAAAAGCGGAAGCTCGGCCCGGTCGGATTCATGACCATCCTCCCGAGCGGCCCGCCGGTCATGGCAAAGTTTCTCGGCCAGTGGTTCGTCTTTTGCCTGCTCATCGGATTCTTCGTTGCCTATCTCACCGGACACACCGTTCCGCCCGGCGCGCCCTGTCCCGCCGTCTTTCGCGTCGCCGGAACCGCAGCCTTTCTCGCCTACGGTCTCGGAAATCTGAGCAATGGCATCTGGAAAGGCCAGACCTGGTCCTCAACGCTCAAAGAAGTATTCGACGGGCTCGTCTACGGACTGCTAACCGCCGGAACCTTCGGCTGGCTCTGGCCGCGTTAGCATCTCAGCAAGAGCATGCAAGACGCGAAACCGCCCATCGAATCTGTTGCACCATCCGTCGAACCATATCTCGAGCCCTGGTTGCGCGGCACCAACCAGGACGTGCCCGCGGTCGGCCGCGCCGTCCTCCACGCCCTGCAATTGGCCGGAGAAGATTTGCGAAAGTGGTGCACGAGTCTTTCCGATGCATCTCTCAACGCGAGGCCCGCGGGAACTGCGCCGGTAGCATTTCACATCCGCCACATCGCGCGCAGCCTCGATCGTCTGTTGACGTATGCCGAAGGCAGAAATCTGAATGAATCACAACTAGCCGCTCTGCGGAAAGAACTCGATCCCGGAGCAAAACGCGACGAACTGTTTGCGGAGTTAGCCGCCGCACTGGCAGATGGCGCAACCAGAGTCCGAGCACTCGCAAACGCGAATCTGGAAGAACCGCGAACGGTAGGAAAGAAGCGACTGCCAACGACCGTGGGAGGCTTACTCGTCCACGTCGCCGATCACACGCAACGGCACGTCGGGCAAGTGATCACTACAGCGAAAATCGTGACGGGCAACAATCAGTAGTCCTGTGGTCAGTAACCCAGCAGTCAACGACTCTGTCGCGTCACAACCCGATCCCCGCCCCCAGCAAGCTATAAAGCAGAATCGCCAGCACCACCACTGTGAATCCCACATACAACTTATCGCGTTCGATCGCGAATCCCACGATCGACAATGCCACGCGGACGATCGGCGTCGCGATCAGCAGCAACAGCCCAAGCTGAATCAACCCTCGCCCGCGGCCCTGGTCCTTGAAAACGCTGTGAATCACTCCGGGGATGGTTCGATACTCCGGCGGTTCGCTATGAAACGCGCGGTAATTCGCCGGCTCATGCGCATGCCGCGAGAGATAAATCACCGCCCCGCAGAGAACGATTCCCGCCGACATCATCACGCCCGCTCGCAGCAAATTTCCCAGAATGTAAGCCAGCCGCTTGTCTCTCCACGGCTGCGGCTTGAATTCATGAGCATGGCTCACGGACGTAGAGGAGGAAGAAGGAGAGGAGGGAGGAGTAGCGGTCGCCATCAGATCGTCCCCCAGATCCCTTTGTAGAGCATCTGCAAGCCAAGAACGAGAATGACGACGCTGAAAACAAGCCGCAACGATTTCGTTTCCGCCTTGATCAAAATGCGGCTGCCAAGCAACGATCCCACCAGTACTCCCAACATCACCGGCATCGAGAGTCCTGGATCGACATATCCGCGGCTCAGGTAAACTCCCGCGCTCGCCGCTGCTGTCACTCCAATCATGAAGTTGCTGGTCGTCGTCGAAACCTTAAACGGAATCTGCATCGCCTGGTCCATCGCCAGCACCTTGACGGCTCCCGACCCAATCCCAAGCAATCCCGAAAGCGCGCCCGCGCCAAACATCAGACTGAACCCGGCCGGCACGCGCTGGACGTTGTAACTGCGCATGCCTTCGAGATCCGGGAAAGTGCCATTCAACCGCAACCGCGTCGCCAGCGGATCGGGCGGCAAATTGCGTTGCGCCTGCGTCCGCGTCTTACGCGAAAGAAACGCCGAGTAAAGCAGCACGGTTCCGAAGATGACCGCCAACGCGCTCGTCGGCATCCACGTCGCAAGAAACGCGCCGAGCAGCGCGCCGAGCGTCGTCGCAATTTCCAAAAACATCCCGATGCGAATGTTGGTGAATCCTTCTTTCACATACGAAGCCGCCGCGCCCGAAGAGGTCGCAATCACCGACACCAGCGACGCACCAATGGCGTAGCGAATATCGACATGAAAAAAGATGGTGAGCAGCGGGACGAGCACGACGCCACCGCCGAGGCCAGTGAGCGAGCCTAGAAGTCCGGCGGCGAAAGACACAATCGCGACGACGGCCGTGAATATCAGGATGGTCATGTCAGGACAGTCATTAAAGCAGTCAGCGAATGATGGCCATTGAATTTCTCATAGAGTAACATTTCCTTTCCCAGAGACCTCCGAGCCGAATTGTGAGGAGCAGTAGATTCATATGACGACGACAATATCAACGAAAACGCAACGGACAATTTTCGCGGCCCTTATCGCCTCCGGCATAGTAACCATGCCCGTCGCCAGCCAGGAGCCCGCAGCCGAAAGCTCGTACAGCATCGAAGTCAGTGGCGCCAAGCAATGGATTGACACCAACATCGACCTCCGCGCCGGCGAGAGGTTGCGCTTCACCGCCTCAGGAACCATCACTTACTCCAACGCCAAAGCAAATCGATTCGGCCCTGAAGGAATTCCGCGCAGCCTCGCCGACGTCATCCATCAATACGCAGTCACCAACGGAGCCCACGGAGAATTAATCGGACGCCTCGGCTCCGGCGACGTTGCCGAAGCATTTGAAATCGGGCCGAGCGGCACCTACACCGCTCCGGTGGCAGGCCGCCTGTTTCTCGGAATCAACCAGAGCATGCGCGACGCTGAAGGCGCCACCGGAAGCTTCGAGGTCAAGATCACTGTGCTCGACCCTGGCTTGAACTCCGCGGATGCGGCGCTGGTCGGCGGCCCAGCCGAAACCGAAATCTCCGCAATCACTCCCCGGCTTTTGCAATCGATTCCGCGCCGGAATTCCGACCAGAATCAAAACCCCGGAGACATGGTCAACATTCTCATTGTGGGCAGCGAACAGGAAATGGTGAACGCCTTCACCACCGCGCAATGGGTGAAAGTCGACAAGTCTGTGCAAGACACGGTGATCACCGGCCTGCTCGACACGTTCGAGAAAAAGGACTATCTCACCATGCCGATGAGCACGCTGTACTTATTCGGACGTCCCCAGGATTACGGTTTCGCTCACGGAGAAGCCGTGCGCGTCGTGATGTCGCGAAATCATTTGCGCGTGTGGAAGTCGCCCTTCAAGGTAGATGGCCGCCCGCTCTGGTGCGTCGCCGCGACTCACGATGTTGGATTTGAACGCGATCAACGAAACAACGGAGTGACCCACAAAATCGATCCGGCGATCGATGGCGAACGCGAATTCGTGAACCAGACACTTTCCGGCACCGGACTCGTCTCCGCCCGCGGACACGTCGTCCCTGCCGATCCGCTCCTCACCGCAAAGACGGCAACAGGCGGCGAGTTTCACTCCGATGGCAGGATTCTGGTACTGGTGCTGGCAGCGAGAGGCGGCGAATCGGGGAGTCATTGATCGTCAATTTCGACGATCGTCAACCACGACCGCCTGCCGCGATCGCCAACCACGAATTACTGGTTGACCCAAACAATAGCGGACTTCTTCGCCGGCTCGTGCTGCTTCTTCAGTTCGCGCGCGGCCGCGCCCAGCGAAACCTCAGCAGGTTGCGGAAAATCGGAGAATGGCCGTTCCCCCTGGGCCAGTGAAACGCCCGCCGTACCGAGCACACTCTGTTCCGAGGCCATAGGCGCATAGCTGGCGTGCGCCGGGTGGCTCGCCACATACGGAATATTCTGCTGGCTGTTCAGTGAGCCGATCCCACCGAAACTCTGGGCAAAGGCCCCAGTGGCCGAGAGTAAAACAAGCACAAACAGGGTCTTCTTCATTGCCTAATCTCCTGGCGGAAAAACGCTGTGCAGCCCTATGAATGCTGGCTACAGTTCAGCTTCTCCATACTCACTAATAGCAAGCCCCTTACCAAACCTTACCGACGTGAAAATCGAGGCTTGCGGGCTGTCCGCAATCCGAAATTGCAATTCTTTGCACATTTTTGAAGCGCACATTCTGGCCCCATCCGGCCCCCTGCATTTAAGCCCTCGGAGTACAATCTCGGTCTACTCCAAAGCATCCCCCGGAAAGGAAGGCACACCATGCGCATTCACAAACTCACAACTCGGACATTTTCATTCTTAATCCTGATCGCGGCTTTCGCCGTCAGCGCGCTGGGCCAGCAATATCAGATACAAAGAGCGGATTACGGCATCGGTCGCCAGCGTGTCGACGTTACCCAGCGGCTCCGCGAATTGGCGCGCAGCAACGCCACTTTCAGAATGGGTAACAGTACCTTCGGCGTCGATCCCGCTCCCGGCCAGGTGAAGACGTTGCGTATTTTCGCGAACAGCCCCCGGGGAGGCTCCCGCACCTTCGAATACCGCGAAGGCAGCATCGTCGATGGCTCGCAGTTCAGCGGATGGGGTGGCGGCGGTTGGGGTAACAACGCCCAATACCAGATTCTCGGCGCATGGTACGGCGTCGCCGGCAGGAATGTTGACGTGACTCAGCGTCTGCGCGAACTGGCTCGCACCAACACGTTCTTTCGCATGGGCAACAGCACCTTCGGCGTCGACCCGGCGCGTGGCGTAGTCAAGACCCTGCGCATCTGGGCCCGCGGTCCCCGTGGACACGAAAAAATGTTCGAATACACCGAAGGCAGCATCGTCGATGGCTCCCAATTCACCGGCTGGGGTGGAGGCAATTGGGGCAACGGATGGAAAGGTGGCTGGGCCGGCAGCGGCGGCCCCCGATAATACTCGATAAGAATCAATGGCATACATCGCCATATCACTTTAGTAACCATGCCGTTCATGACCATTTAACAGTTCGCCAGTACACTAGTACTAGACAGCTGATCAAGTGGAGTGTTAGGTGGACAGCCTTACCAGAAATCGTGAACGGCAAAAACTGATGTTAGAAATGCTGGAGCGAAAGATCCGTCTGCGCGCCCAGCAGCTTTTTGACGAGCGCGGCCAGGTCGAAGGCCAGGCCCTTGAAGACTGGGTCCGTGCCGAATCCGAAGTTGTAAAATCCCCGCTCGCCCCCCTGTGGAGCAAGCGACGGGATCGCGAATTCGACAGCGAATTAGTCGCGAATTAGTCGAAGCATAAATCAGCGGTCCTCACCGCGAAGTGCCCCGCATCGCCACCTTTTATACTTAGACTTTTATACTCAAGACATGGCCGACGCGTCGCCCGTACGCAGCTCAAGCAAGACAGCTCTCGGCGTCGCCGCGTTGCGAGCCGCCCATCAACTTCTGGACGGCGAACCCAAAATACTTCGCGATCCGATATCCGAGCGTTTGCTCGACGCGGATGTGCTGCAACGCCTTCAGTCGAATCCAGCGCGCATTCACGAACCTTTGACGATGGGACTGCGTTCCCACGTCGTGCTACGCAGCCGCTATGCTGAAGATCGATTGCAACAGGCAGCCCTCCGAGGCGGGCGACAATTTGTGATCCTCGGCGCTGGCTTCGACACCTTCGCTTACCGGCAGCCCGATTGGGCGCGCAACCTTCGAATCTACGAAGTCGATCACCCCGCCACTCAAGCCGAGAAACGCGAGAGATTGAAATCGGCTGGCATTCCTATCCCCGAAAATCTCGAATTTGTGGCCATCGACTTCGAGTCGGTTGCGTTACAACCTGGTCTCCAAACCAGCACTCTCGATTTTTCTCAACCGACATTTTTCTCCTGCCTCGGCGTTTTGGTGTACTTGACTCCAGAAGCGGCGAATGCGGTCTTCCAACTCGCTGCGTCTTTTCCTGCGGGAAGCGAGATTGTTTTTACTTTTTCCACGCCGCCGTCTTCTCTCTCCCGCGATCAAGCTGAAAATCAGGCCGCGCTGGCGGAACTGGCGGCTGGGATGGGAGAACGCTGGCAGACGCACTTCGATCCTGAAAAACTCACGCGCGATCTTCGCGCATTATTCTCAACCGTCTCATTCTTGAACTCCGAAGACGCTGAACGGACTTATTTCCAGGGCCGCAGTGATGGTCTACATGCCCCTCGTCGTGGAGGCCTTTGCGCCGCCATCGTCGGGAACGACGTCGGAAACGAAGTCGGGACCGAAGCCGGCAACCCGCAACAAAAATAGCGCCGACGAAAGACTAAGCATCGGCCCCGCGACACTGAACAGTGCTCTGCCCACCGTCCCCGGCGCTCCGCCATAATAAGCGTCCAAAACAAAGGCCATAACCGAAGTCGCGCCCACCGGAACCAGCCACGATTTCGGCAGTCTCTTCAGATTCGGAATCGCCGTCGGCAGCAGCCACAAAAAGACATACCAAAGATTCCGATCGTAAAGCGACTGAATGAAGTGCCCTGCGTAGTCGTGTCCGCGATGAAGATCGAGACCAAAACGCAGCGGACTCTCGAACGTCCCGCTCACCGACCACTGCAATCCCACCATCGCAATCAGCCCGACCACCCAGCTTCCGACGATCCACGCTAGATCCGGCAAGACTCGGCCTCTTCCACGATCCACCCGAGCCACAAACCACCAGGCAACGGTAAGCACAACACTGAATGGAAAGAACGATTCCTTCGACAGTGCTCCGAACACCGCAATCACCGGCAAAGCCCACAATTCCAACTCCGTTAAACTCCAAACCAGCGCCAGCAGAAAAAATCCTTCGCCCGCATCGACCAGCCCCACCAGCCGCAGGTTCGGAACCGCAAAATTAACCAGATACAACAAACTGCCAACCACTCCCGCTGCTGGATTGCCGAGCTGACGATTGCCGAGCTGACGACTTCCCAAAACCCGACTTCCCAGAACGACTATAAGAACAGCTGTTCCCGCAACAAACAGAGAATCAGCCATCAGCAGTCCAAACATCACCGGATCCCAACTCGCAAATCTCTCGCGCGCAAACCTGTAAAAAGTTTTCGCAACCCATGGCACGAGCACGCGGAAGCGAACGTGCCCAGCCTCGGCACCCGCCTCTCCAGTCACCATCGCCGCGTAAATCTTCACGTCCGACAGCCCCGGCGTCTGCCGCGGATCGAATCGATTCAGCACCGGATAACCCAGCCCGCAAGCAATCAGAAAAAAAATCGCAAACAGCAGCAGCACTTTCGCCGCAGCGATCTTCACCGGATTAGCAAACCGTCCCGCCATAAGCATTGCCGAAGGTAGCGTTCGGTTTTGGAGATTGCAACCCCAATCGCACTTGGCTTTTGCCGAACGAATCTGTTAGCGTTCAACCTCAGCAGCCATCAAACAAACTCACAGCAATTTGTTCCGGAGGTAGGGCTTGGTTTTCAGGAAACGCTTCATCGGTGCGGTGTTATGTCTATCATTCTCAGTGTTATCGATTCACGCCCAGCAGCCGTCCTCGACCCCGGCTGATGAAGCCACCCGTAAGATGGCGGTCGAGATTTTCAAGCAGCTCATCGAGATCAACACCACCGATTCCGTAGGCAGCGTGACCGCCGCCGCCGAGGCCATGGCCAAACGCTTTCGCGACGCCGGATTTCCCGACAGCGACATCCACGTGCTCGGTCCAAACACTAATGACCGCAAGAAAAATGTCGTCGTCCGCCTCCACGGATCCGGCAAGCACAAGCCCGTTCTCCTCATCGGTCACCTCGACGTCGTCGAGGCCCGTCGCGAAGACTGGACCACCGACCCATTTCAATTTATCGAAAAAGATGGCTACTACTACGGACGCGGCACGAGCGACATGAAAGATGGTGACGCCATCATGTCCGCCACGCTGATTCGCATGAAAAAGGAAGGCTATGTCCCCAACCGTGACATCATCCTGGCTCTGACCGCCGATGAGGAAGGCGGCACCTCCAATGGAGTGGACTGGCTCCTCAAGAACCATCGCGAGTTGATCGACGCCGAGTTCGTGCTCAACCACGATGGCGGCGGCGTTCCCGCCGACCACGGCAAACCGGTACTGGTGGAAGTCGACGCCACCGAAAAACTCTACGGCGACTTCGTTCTCACCGCGACCAACCCCGGTGGCCACAGCTCACTGCCTCGCCCTGATAACGCCATCTACGAACTCGCCAACGCCTTGACGCGCATCGAGCGTTACCAGTTCCCCTTCGAACTCAACAACATCACTCGTGCCTATTACGAGCGCCAAGTAAAATTGGCGCCGCCCGCGCGCGCCGCCGATCTCAAAGCGATGCTCAACAATCCTCCTGACATGGACGCCGTGGCGCGCTTATCGAAAGACCCCACCGATAACTCCACTCTGCATACCACTTGCGTCGCCACACGTCTAAGCGGAGGTCATGCCAACAACGCACTCCCGCAAATGGCGCAGGCAAACGTGAACTGCCGCATTGAGCCGGGACATTCGCTCGAGGAAATCCGTCTGAAACTGGCAGAGGTGGTCGCCGATCCCAAAGTGAAAGTGCAGTTCCGCGAAAATAGCAACGTCCTCATGGATCACGGCTCCGATCGCCACAGTTTCGTTCCGCCCGCTCCCAGGAAAGAAGTCTTCGATCCCCTGGAAAAAATCGCGGCACAAATGTGGCCCGGAGTTCCCGTGCTCCCGAACATGAGCACCGGAGCCTCCGACGGCGTCTACACCAATGCCGCCGGCATACCGACCTATGGCATCTCTGGCGAACAATACGACCGCGACGACATCCGCGCCCACGGAAAAGACGAGCGCATCGGAGTCGCAGCCTTCGCCAAAGCTGTCGACTTCTATTACGTCTTTCTAAAAGGAGTCACCACCGATTAACGGGTTTCGCTATATGAAAACAAAATCTCTTTTCACGTCTCTCTCGATGATGGCTCTTTTGACGACGGCTCTCATTCAGATCGCCCTCGTCTCGTCTACGTTCGCCACTGCGGCCGAAAACAAAATTCCCGACGACCAGTCAAACTGGCAACGCGATCTCCTCGCCTGGCGCGCCAAACGCGCGACCGCCCTCCAGGCCCCCGAAGGCTGGCTCTCGCTAGTCGCCCTGGGCTGGCTCAAAGAAGGAGACAACACCTTCGGATCCGCCGAAGATAGCCGCGTCCAGGTCTCGGCCAAGGCCCCCGCTCACATTGCGGTCGTCCACCTCGAAAAAAACACGCTGCGCCTCCTGGCCCCCGCCGGAGGTTTTCCAAAAGATCTGCTCCTCGACGGCAAGCCGGCAAAAGAACAAGCTCTGATAGCCGACGACGCCGAGAATCCATCGAAACTCTCGATCGGCACCCTGACCATCATCGTGATCCATCGTGATGACCAATTCGCCCTGCGCGTCAAAGACCTGGAAGCCCCGACCCGCACCGGGTTCCACGGATTACGCTGGTACGCTCCCGACACCGCCTATCGTGTGCACGCCCGCTGGATCCCCTACAATCCGCCGAAGATGCTCGACATCCCGACCGTCCTCGGCACCACAACCCATCTCCCCGCGCCCGGCGCCGCCGAATTCACCATCGACGGACAAGTCGTCCGCGTCGAACCTGTCCTCGAAGACCCGCAATCGACTGATCTCTTCTTCATCATGCGCGACGCCACCAGCAAATCCACAACCTACGGCGCCGGACGCTTTCTCTACACCGAACTCCCCGACCACGGCGTCACCCAACCCGGTGAAGTCTGGCTCGATCTCAACAAACTGGTGAATCCCCCGTGCGCCTTCACCGCCTATGCAACGTGCCCGCTTCCGCCACCACAGAATCGCCTGAGCGTTCCAATCCCAGCCGGCGAGCAGCGCTACCACGATTGATCGATCATGAACCATTCCGCGGAAATCGCTGCAGCGGCCTCTTCCCAGGATGAACTCTCGAAAACCGCAGTGGAGAGATGGATTGAGTTAACGACAGACCTGCCGTCACTTGCCAAACTTTATAAAATTACAGGTGAAGGCTATTACCGAATCAAGCCGGAGCTCGGCAGGGAACTCGAATGCAAGTCGATTCGGAATTACTTGCTCGAGTGCATGCGCCAAGATGTAAGAGATGACGATGAGATTGAGAGCCGCTACGGTGCCGCAGAAATTCTCCATGGCTGGCTTCGCCAACTCCTCGAAGGTGGGGATTGCGATGATGTGATCCGCGATGTCGCTTCCTCCGTCACACAATTGTTTTTGAATAGCGGAGAAGACATCCGCGATGCAATCGAAACCGGATTTCTAGAGCATGCACTGGAAAGCGCAGGCCTAAGACCATACTTCGAGCATTGGTCAAAAGACACTCGCCTGCGAGAAGCATGGGACCGAGCATCGGAGTGGGGTAAGGCTCATCCTGACCGCTCTTGGAATACACTACAGAAATTGCGACGACTTACAGAGCAAGAAGGAGAACAAGAATAGTCTCGCGCCACCTACCCTGCTTTTCTCCAGCTTGGACCACGTATCTTTCAACGCCTCTGTGCGAACCAGGGCCTTCAGCCTGGGCGATGTGCGACTTCAGATAAAATGTACTGGGAGTCCCGCATGAAATGGCTGTTAATTATTCTCGCGCTCGCAGGAATCGTCGCCTCGTCCCTCGCCCTGCGCGAGCACTACCGTACCGACGCGTCCCCGTGCAGCATCAACGAAAAATGGGACTGCGGCATCGTCAATCACAGTCCCTACGCCATGTTTCACGGAGTTCCCGTCGCCGTCATCGGCATCGCAGGATATTTATTGTTGGGAGTTCTTGCCTACCGCAGAGCCTACGCGTGGATGCTGCCGTTCGTGACCATCGCTTTCGCCTTCGCCGTCCACCTCGCCGACGTAGAGGCATTGGTCCTCGGTGTCTGGTGCATCTACTGCGCCATATCCCTGGGTGTGATTTCTTTGATCACACTCCTAACGATGGGCGCGGTGATCGCAGGTTCAACGCGCCCCAAAAAGACAGTCTAATCCGTTCCCCCGTTCAACTTTGCTTCGCTACATTCCTACTTAAACAAGTCGCTTAGATCGGCAGTTCCGTCGTCACCGGCAGCACCGAGCAGCGGCCCGACCTGGAATATTTCCTGCAGTGTCTTCAGCGTGGAGCTATGGTCGTAGTGAACGCTGTTACTGTAGGCCGTTTTGCCTCCGCCCTTCGCGAACGGCGACAGCAGGAACATACCAATCGGTCCATCGCTGAAAGCGCCGCTGTCTTCGGCCTCATCCCAAATGATGAAAACCGCGCCACCCTTCTTGTATTCCGCCGAGTTCAAAATGACCGGTACATTCTGCTTCAGCCACGTATCTCCTCGCAGCGTGTTATCCGCAGGCTCTGACAAGTCGCACGGAGAAATAAACTCGTGCCCTTGATGACACAAATTTGGCATGACGAAGTTGTACTGCGCCGACGTCTGGTTCGTGAGATCGGTGGCCATCTGGTAAAACGGCTTCACGTGCTCGATACATTTCGGCGAACTCGGACTCAACCCTTCATTCACATCGCTGAAATACACAAACGACAGATGTTCGACATCGAAGTAGCTGAAATCAAGAGGACACTTGTCGAACACCGGGCTGCCAAAGTCTGGCTCCGCGTATGCTCTCCACGAAATGCCGGCATCCTCAAGCAGCCTCACCAGATGCATGTGCGTCGTCAACTGCGGCTGGCCCGGTTGTGTGTCAGCAAGCACTCCAAAATTTGTCCCCGCTTCGAGCCACAAATAATTCGGCTGGCTGGGGTGGTTGCCCGGAGGATTAAAATACTGCTCCGCGTGCGCTGACGTGTTCAACAACTGACCGTTGGCATACGGAGCCAGCGGACTGCCCTTGATATCCGGATCGTTGAATTTAGCTCCAGTATTGTTCCCCGTCCAATTATGGTTCTCCATCAGAATGACCCACACCGTCTTCACTTTGCTCATCTGAGCATTCGCGACCACGGGTGCGACAACGAGCAGAGACAGGATCACTGCGCTGTATGTGAAAGCCTTCGCCGAATTTTTCAAGGGACCCTCCAGACGCGGCATTCGCCGCATCCGAAAGCATCCGCGATCTTTATGAAGGGAATGTGAGAGAAGTTTAAAACTTAGATGAATCCAGTTTGGCGCTGGCGTGGCAGCCCCGGGAACGTCACTCGCCTACTCGTCGCCTACTCGTACCGCAAGCTCTCAATCGGATCCAACCGCGCCGCCCGAATCGCAGGCACCATCCCGCTCAACACGCCCACGACACACAAAATCGCAGTTGACACCATCAGGCTGCCGACGTTGATATGGAGATTGATGTCGCCAGCCTGCGAATTCTCGCCCAACGCGCTCATCAGCGGCAATCCGCCCACGCACCACGAAATCAGATACGCGATCCCGATCCCAGCCACGCCGCCGGCAAACGTAATCGCCAGCGCCTCCGCCAGAAACTGAAACAGGATGTGGCTCCGCTGCGCGCCCAGCGCCTTCTCCACGCCAATCTCGCGCGTTCGCTGCTGCACTGAAACCAGCATGATGTTCATCAACCCGATACCGCCGATCCCAAGCGTCAACGCCCCGATAAACGCCAGCAACACCTTCAGCGCAGTCGTCACAATCGCGAACTCGTCATAATCCTGCTTGAAATCGGCGATGAAGACAGCGCGGTGATCGTCCGGCCGAAAATTATGGTGCCCCGCCAGCACATTCCGCACCACGCGTGATAGTTGCTGATGATCCTGCCCTTCGTAATCCATGAAAATACCGGTGATGTACTGCGTGTCGTAGAGATCGCCCATCGTGCTGAATGGAATCACCACCATACTGTTGTCGTTGTTGTCGCCCCCCTGCACTTTATGCTGATAAATTCCGATCACCTGAAAACTCATCCCGTTAATACGAATGCTCTGCCCCAGAGCTTGTTCGCCGGAGAAAAGTTTCCGCTTAGCCTCGTCGCCAATCACGACAACACGCGCGTGCTCGACCTCGTCCTGGTCCCCCATGGCACGGCCGCTGTCGATGTCGAAGCCTCGAATGCGCTGATACACCGGGTAAACGCCGGTGAAATTCAGATTGGTGAACGTGCGCGTGTCGTGCTGGATCGTCACCCCGTTCTTGTCGAAAACCGGCGTCACGCCTTTCACCATCGGCACTTCGTTGCGGATGTAGTCCACGTCCGCGATCTTCAACCGCACTTCACTTCCAGCCTTGGCACCGCCTGCCTGTAACGATGTCCGCCCGGGGAACGCTCCAATCACGTCCGTCCCCCACGAACTGAAAATCATCCCAATCGCCCGCTCAAACCCTGACCCAAACGCCAGCAGGATCACGACCGTAGCAATTCCCCAGGCCATCCCCAGCATGGTCAAAGTCGTGCGGCGCCGATTGTGCCGCATCGCCCCATAAGCCTCTCGAAGCAGATCGTTGGTCATAAAATTTCCATGGGGTTCCAATTACAAATCACAAATTACCAATTACAAATCCGTCTTCACTCCTGCCGCAACGCCTCCACCGGCTCGAGCATCGCCGCCTTCCGCGCCGGATACAGCCCTGCCGTGATTCCCGCCAGCGCCAACGACAACACCGCGCCAATCGCCGACACCGGCACGATCCTCGGAGTATCGAACCCCTGCGGCAGCCGCACTCCCGCAAGCAAATGAATGACGAGCATCGCCGCACCCACTCCAATCGCCCCGCTCATCAACGTCAGAAACGCGCCCTCCAAAAAAAATTGAAACAGGATGCTGCGGTGAGTTGCGCCCAGTGCCTTGCGCAACCCGATCTCGCGCGTCCGCTCCGTCACTGCCACCAGCATGATGTTCACAATCCCAATCGCACCGAGCGCCAGCGTCACCATCCCCACTCCGCCCAGGAACCAATCCATCGCAGTAAAAATCTTGCCCATGGTCTTCTGATTCTTGATCGTGTCCCACTCTTCCCAGGTGTCGGCTCCCTTAGGATCGAACCCTCCATGATTGCGCGCGACTATCCGGTGCAACTCGTCTTTGGCGTCTTCGTTCTCATCGAAGCTGCGCGGCTGATAGTTGATGAACGAAATTGCATTGCCTTCTTTGGAATTGTCGCCCGTCAGCGGAAACAACTCGCGCATGGTATTGAAGGGGATAAAAATTCGAATATTGGTGGCGTTGTGCTCCTCATGCCCGATCATCGACAGCACACCGATCACTTCAAACCGAACGCCATTCAGCAACACCGTGTTCCCCACCGCCGGGCGCCCCGGAAACATGTTCCGCGTCATCTCCCGCCCCAGCACGCAGACGCGACGCCGCTGATCGTTGTCGTCGTCATTGATCCAACGCCCCACCGCCAGCGGAATCGTCCGCACCTGGCTATAAATCGCCGGCACGCCCGAAACCTGCCCGTTCGTGCTCGTGTAATCGCTCACCGCCCGGATATCGTCCCGCGCAATCAACGGCGAAACATTGATCGCCAGCTTCGACTGGCTCTTGATGGCCAGGTAATCGTCATAAGTAAGGTTGAACCACTTCGCCGAACTCAAACTCCCCTCGACCGCCGGGGCATGTCCGCCAAAAAAGAAAATGATGTTCTTGCCGAAAGTTTCCAGCTGTTTGCGATTGCCGTTGCGAAACCCTTCCCCCACCCCCGCCAGCAAAAGCAGCGAACCCACTCCCCAAGCAATCCCAAACATGGTCAAAAACGACCGCAGCTTATGCGCCCAGAGTGTCCGTAAAGTTTGCGCGAAGGTATCGAGCATCATGCGCATAAGCCACCTCAAGGCCAGGCAAAAATCGGACTGGCCGTCGCCGCAAAGCGACGCCCCAGCCACTCTCATTCGACTCGGAAAAGTAGCAACCGTTAGCGTGCTACTCGTCCCACGGAGAACCCAAGGGTCGTAGAGGAATTACCGGTGTTGATAAGATTCTTACCGCCGGAAAGAAAACAAGCTCTCAGCGTTCAGATTGAGACGAGGTTTAACTGAAAGCTGACAGCTGAGAGCTGACAGCTATCCCCCGATCTTCCAAGCAATCTGCCGCATCATCCCCAGCAGCACTTCCGCATCATTCGAGTTCAACTTCGCCCGCCGGATCAGTCTCCGCAACTTCTCTTCCGCATCCACCGCCTGCGGCTTCACATACCCACTCGTCACCAGCACTTCCAGTAACTTTTGCGTCAGCCGCTCGATCTCACCCGAAGTCGCCGCCGGGATCTCTTTCTTTCCCGATGTCCTTCCCAACGTCTTTTTCGCCGCCGTCTTCCGCCCGCGAACCAATTCGTAAAGACAGACCGCAACCGCCTGCCCCAGATTCATCGACCCATGTTCTTCCCGCGTCGGAGCGCGCATCAGCCAATGGCAATGACTCAGTTCCTCATTCGACAACCCGTACCGCTCCGACCCAAAAAGTATCGCGACTGGCCCAGTCTTTAGTCGACGCTTGATCGCGCGCGCCCCATCCTCAAGGCTCACGAGGTTATGCTGCAAATCGCGAACCACCGCCGCCGCGGTCGTTCCTACGACCAGCTTGCAATCCGCGATCGCCTCGGCCACGTCGTCAAATTTTTCCGCCTTCGCCAGCAACTCCGCCGCGCCCACCGCCGACCGCGCCTCACGAAACGCCTTCTCATACGGATTCACCACCCGCAGCCGCATCACTCCAAAATTACTCATGGCGCGCGCCGCCGCTCCAATATTCAGCGGATTCCGCGTCGCCACCAGCACCACTCGCAGATTGTCGAGACCGTTAGTCATGAGTTCGAAAATTCCATTCGAAGTTTCACCCCTGCAACCCTAACAAAACCAATCGACTGCATGCCATTCCGCTTGCCATTCTACGGTCCTGCCGGCCGTCACACCCCTGTGCGACTTCCGCCCTTGCATAGCATCTAATCCGCAGTGCTACGATAGATGTCCCGCTGGAAAGCGGAACACACAAACCGCCTGGCGGGAAGTAGTTAACTCTGGAGGATCAATGGCAAGCAACGCCATCACCGAAGTCACCGATGCAAATTTTGATTCTGATGTATTGAAGCACGACAAACCCGTGCTCATCGATTTCTGGGCCGCCTGGTGTGGCCCCTGCCGCGCGATCGCGCCCATCGTCGAGGAACTAGCCGGCGAATATCAGGGACGAGTCAAGGTCGGCAAAATGGATGTGGACCGCAACGGCGCCACTCCCATGCGCTACAAGGTCACCGGCATTCCCACTCTGCTGGTTTTCAAAAACGGACAAGTGGTCGAACAACTGGTAGGCTACCGCTCAAAAGACGACATCCAAAAAGCGCTCGATCGCCACATCACCTAAGCGTGAGCTGTCAGCTCTCAGCCGTCAGCTTTCAGTCAATCTCAGATCTAAGAAGTTTGCATTCGAGGCAAGGCCCGTGCGTAGCGCGGGCCAGCGCCTTGACTGAAAGCTGAGAGCTGATAGCTGACAGCCGCAGTTCAGTACTTCCGCAGCACCCCAATCACCCGCCCCTGAATCTCCACGGTCGCCGCCGGAACAATAATCGGCTTCATCGCCGCATTCGACGGCTGCAACCGAATGTTGTCGCCTTCGCGAAAGAACCGCTTCAAGGTCGCGTCTGAAGACTCCAGCAACGCGACAACAATATCCCCGTTGTGCGCCGTCTTCGTCTTTTCGACCAGCACATAGTCGCCGTCCAGGATCGCTTCGTCCTGCATCGACTCACCCCGCACCTCGAGCACAAACACTTCTTTCGACCGCACAAAATCCGCCAGCGAGATCGTCTCGTTGCTCTGCACCGCCTCAATCGGACGCCCCGCCGCGATCCGCCCCAGCAGCGGCAGAACCATCGCCGTATTCACCGCCATCGACTGCTTCAACTTCCCCTTGGGAGGCAACAAGTCGATCGACCGGCTGCGGTTGTAGTCGCGCGTCAGCAGCCCTTTTTTCTCCAGGTTCGTGACGTGTTTGTGGACCGTCGCCAGAGAACTCAGCCCCATCCCTTCCTTAATCTCTTCAAACGAAGGGGAGTACTGCTTCTCCGCGACAAAGCGCGAAATGAAATCGTAAAGCTCGTGTTGACGCCGAGTAATCGCCATGCGCCGAGCATAGGCGAAGGTAAAGCGAATGTCAATATCCGCTCACAGTCCTCTCTGACGGCGCTCTCGAGGCACTTTGGAAAGTGGTCCGGCGTCGCACTGATTGGAACCTACGTTCTCGCCATCATCGCAGGCGGTCTTATCGGATCGGAGTTCGGATTTTTGCTGACTCGAAAACTGCTGCCGAGCAGACAACTAGCATAGTCAGGTCTCACTCACTATCGCCTGTGAACAAGCCATCGGGAAATAGCGTTCCGGCACCCTTACCATCTCTCTGAAAAATTACCAACCATTGAAATGGCATCGCCACCTGCGAGAGGGCTGTCAAGACTTTGTCCTTCAACCTCTGCACTTGAGAGTCAGACGTGTCAGTCTTGAGCGCAACAGTGATGCCCAGCTCGTCGAAATATCCAGCGAAGTGTGCGGAAACTTGCACGGCATGTTCGGTGGTTACTGCGCGGACGGCTGACACAACCTCTTCAACTTTTGATCGGTCGTACATTTTCATTAAGGATAGCGGCCTGCGCCCGCTTACCGCAGAAAAAGGACTAGCTGAACCGTGGCTGACGGAATCAGATTTATCGTCAACAATCCAGTAAAACGGATGAACCTTGAGCCCCACGAACCCTATCGGGACTTTCTGCTGTGGACAGGTAAGCGCGGGCAAGCCACTGGCGCATTCCATTCCCGCATCACGGAAAAGAGTATCGCTGCAGCAAAGAGCACAAACGCAAGTAGTCGTGTTCGAGATTCAGACATCGCGTTCAGCGGCCTTGATTAGGGCATTTTAGGCCAATGGGGAGACGAAATCCATCACTCACAACCCCGGTCAATGCGTGTAATCGCGATATTTCGCGAATTGACGCTCACAGTAGTTCCTCTCATCTGCGGTTGAACACCAGCTCTCCGTTTGCGATACAGTCAACCAGAGGATTCCACGAAAGGGGTGCGCATGAATCGGGCTCGCATGGTGATTGTGCTAATCATTCTGGTTGTGCTGGCCGTCACCCTGACAGGTGCAATTCTGACGCAGGGGGTGATGGAATATCTTCCGTTCTTGCAAGCCAGGAAGGGGAACTGGACGGGAGCCTACGTTCCGCGCGGAGTTGTCGATCAACGGCCGTGGCAGACAGCGGCAACTCTGGCGGCTCTGGCAGAGTCGGCGGAGGAGAAGGAACTCGCCCGGGACGCTGAGCGCCTTGCGGATCACGAAGTCGATCAGGCGTTCTCGCAATCACTCAGACAGGCAAGCCTTTCGAAACCGAATCTAAGCGGTAAAGCATTGGCATTGCAGCAAAGGGTCGACGAGCTCGAGGAGACCATTAAGAACGACCAGGCTCGGATTGCATCACTCAGCGCAGGTGCGGGTACGAGGCCAGCAGGTACAGTTTCCGATGACAGCGACTTGGAGATTGCGAAGGCGCAGCTTGGCCTCGACCAAAACGAGCTGTCCGATTCGATCGAAGACCTCGCGCGCGAAAGCGGAGATCAGCGAGTAAAACTTCAGCAGGAGCTAGCGGCGCGAGAAGCCGCCGTGAAGCAGTACAGGGACAGTGCCTCTAAGGATGATGGTCAAACTGCCGTCGTCTCCGCCGAACAGTACAAGACATTAGCGCAGCGGCTCTCAGCGTGGCGATCCCTACGCAACAGGAAACAACTGATTGCGCAGGCTGAGCAGTTGGCCAGGGCCGACGTGGCCGCGCTGACAGGCGATCAGGCAAGTCTGAAGACAGAAGTCGCTGCTCTTGGTGCTAAAGCCGTTGGAGAATCAAGCTCCCAGCGAATCGACCGGCTGCGACAGATAAGCGCCCAACAGAACATCTTGAGCATTCTCAACGATCGTCTGGGAGCGCAACAGCAACTGGTGACACTCTACGGGCGATGGGGCGAGCAAGTGGAGATCCAGCGAAGGATCGTAGTTCACCTGATATTGCGATCTCTTGCTTTGATCGCAGCGATCTGCCTGCTGGTGATTTTGACGGGATGGGCTCTCCAACTGGCATTGGAGAAGATGGTTCACGATCCTCGCCAAAAGCAGACGTTGAAAACAGTTGTAAATCTGGCAACGCAACTGGTCGGCCTCTTACTGATCCTGCTGGCCATTTTCGGAGTACCACAGCAGATGCCAACGATCTTAGGTTTAGCGACCGCTGGACTGACCGTGGTCTTTCAGGATTTCATCCTGGCATTCTGCGGCTGGTTTGTGCTGATGGGACCAAACGGAGTCAGAATCAGGGACTGGGTAGAGATCGATGGTGTCGGCGGCGAGGTGGTACATCTCGGTCTGTTCCGAACCTGGCTTCTGGAGACGGGAAACTGGACTGCCAATGGCCATCCTACGGGAAGAAAAGTCTCGTTCTTAAACGGCTATGCCATACGCGGCAAATATTTCAATTTTTCCACCGTCGGACAGTGGATGTGGGATGAGATTAAGGTAACCGTTCCTCCCGGCACGGATATTCATCCTCTCATCAAGGGAATTTACGAAGCGACGATGAAGGCAACGGAAACCGATGCGAAAATGGCCGAAGCGGAATGGAAGAGGGTGACCAGCGAAGAAGGGTCCCCACAGTTTAGCGCCATGCCATCGGTCAATCTCAGGCCGGCGGGCGTTGGCGTCGACATCGTGATTCGCTATATCACTCGCGCCGGAGTGAGAGTTGAGACCCGGAATCATCTCTTTGCGATGATCGTTGAGCTGATGCAGGGCGTGCCGAAAGAGGATGAGAATCCTGGCCCACTTCCACCACATGGAAACTGAAAAGGCTGACGACCAGGGGTCGCGGGTAGCGTCCCAGCCCCTCCACTGCGGCGCAACCCTTCTAGGAATCTTGGGGTAGAGAATACACAAGAAACATCCGGACTGATAACTCTCGAAATCAGGCGATTTCACTAACTGAGAATTCCCCAAAGGCTGAACGACGCAGATTGTTAGTGCTATCGCGATATTACGACAACGATGTATTCGGTTCGCGAGTTGCGCCCAAGTATGCAGCGCGGATGGCCAGAACCATATAAGACCATGCGAAGAACACAGGGGTTACTTCTCCTGCATCCTCCGTTAAGGCCCAGATTGCCGCCGCGCCACACGATATAGCAAAAATCACCCCAATCACACCGACGAGCTGTTTCCCAGTCCCCACGCCTTTGCCGGAGGCACCGAGAGAAACTCGTCCTGGATACCTTCTAAGCAAAAACCACCAAGCGAAGTTCAAGGGCAGCAGAAGCGCAATTACCCACATTGCTATCCCGACGATTGGGAGACCGATTGAATCAGCATCCACCGGATACGCACCGCTGCGCTGTTGGCGTTCGTAGTACAGAGCGGCGGCTGGCACGACCGCAACCCAAGTGATGTTCGCAAGAACCCATAAGGTCGCGCGATGCTTTGGTGTTGTTAGCGCCATATTCCAGTCGAAGGCTAAACCGTCGCTTTGGCGGTGTCCATATTACCTTCGATCTTGCTCCACGAGACTGGTGTTTAAATCGGGCGTTTACACTAACTGAGATTTTCAGCCAGATAGTTGGTGTAATCGGGATATTTCAACACTTGCTAGTATCAGTACAGAGTTGCTTCGACTTTACCCAACCGAAATAGATACTTGCAAAGTTGGGAATAGCGATTATCGTTTGGCGACCACCTGTCCACGACGTGGTATTCTCCGCCTCGGAGACCTTCCAATATCCACCGAGACCCGTCCATCCCAACAAGCCGTAGCATGCGTCCGCTGGAATCCGCTTCCACAGCTTGAGGAGCCTGCTCAGCTTCGGTTGGCATCGACCAGAAGTCGAGACGCTGTAGCTGCCCCAACACGTCCTTGACCTGCACCTGATCAATGCCACTCGTCGCATCTTGTATAAGCTTCCCGGTATCAGACGCGGGTTTTGTGAGCAAACCAGCGTGACTGTCAACGCTTCGCGTGACGATTGAGCCAGTGCCATCGGCATTCACGGTCAGGCGTACAGAAATCGGTCGGTGGAAACTCGGCAACCACAGAAAGCGATAGACCTGAATTGACTTGTCATTTCGCAAAGCGAACAACGATGACTCTTGCAGGGCACTCAAGGTGCCCGAGTACCACCTATCGCTGAAACTGCGCGGGGCTGTGCCAAAAACCCTCGTGGGAAAATACTGCGGACTCGGATTCGGGGACGGCGCGACGGTCTGGGACTGACTTAATACTGTCCCAGCTAGGACGCAACCGAAGAGGGCTAGCGTTTTCATCGTCGACTTCTTGCCATTGATTCTACCGCCAGCTACAACACTTCAACGGCAACTGTCGAAAATCAGGCGTTTGCACCAACAAGCCCCAGCCGTAATCGCCGGCAGAGCGCACCGAATCCCAAGTGCCACCAATACACTCCAAGTGATGTAAACACCAACCTCAAAGGGAACTGCCGCCCCTAACCACCGCCCTCCAATCCATGAAACTCCCGCAGGCGAAGAAAAAGCTTGACATTGATCTAGTGTTGTAGTTAACTACAACACTAGACGGCACAGCGACCTTCTTCTTGAGTCGACTGCCACCCCAAGGAGAATTCTTATGAAAACAAACAGCAATCGCTTCTTTCAACCCGCGTTCGCCGCAGCTTTGGCCGTGGCTCTCTCGCTCTCGGCGGCCGCCCAAACCCATGAAATGAAGCCCGTTACCCTGAAATCAGACGCTCCAGCCTCCGCCTCGCCCTCAGATGCTCAAAAATCGTTCGACGCATTGAAGACCCTCGCCGGCAACTGGAAAGCCGCCGTCACCACCGACCCGCCGATGCCTGGCATGGAGAATGGCACAACCACCGATGTCTGGCTTCGCGTCACCTCGCGCGGCAACGCCCTCGTCCACGAGATGAAGGGGTCGGGAACTCCCGACGACCCGGCGCGTTACGACCATCCCGTGACCATGGTCTATCTCGACGGCGATCGCCTTATTCTCACTCACTATTGCGATGCCGGAAACCGTCCGCGCATGGCTGCTCGCACATCGCCTGACGGCAAGACTGTCGAATTCGATTTTCTTGACGTCGCCGGCAGTACCCAATACGGACACATGCAACACGCCGTCTTCACTCTGGTCGACGCCAATCACCACACCGAGGACTGGACCTATCTGATGCCCGGCGACAAACCCATGCACGCGCACTTCGAGCTGAAGCGCTCCCAGTAAGCCGAATCAAAAAAAGCGCGTAATCTGGTACGCACAGCTCAGCCAGAAGTCAGAACCAGCAGAAGTGAGAACTACCAGCAGTTAGAAATACAGCAGTTAGAAATAAAGAAAAGCCATGGATCAATGGAACGACAGTCAGCCGATTTACCGCCAGCTTCGCGACCGCGTGGTCGCCATGATTCTCGACCGCGTGCTCAAGGAAGGCGATCCGCTTCCGTCCGTGCGCACGGTCGCGGCTGAATACCGGGTAAATCCGCTGACTGTCCTGAAGGGCTATCAACAACTCGTGGACGAGAAATTAGTCGAAAGTAGAAGAGGCCTTGGCATGTTCATCAACGACGGCGCGCGCAACCTGCTGTTGCAGGGCGAACGCCAGAAGTTTCTCGAAGAGGAATGGCCGAGAGTCTCCGCAACCATCCAGCGCCTCGGCCTCACGCCTGAAGAATTGCTCAACGGCTCAAAGGAGAAGCCGAAATCATGACCGTCATCGAAGCTCGCGGCTTGCGCAAATCCTTCGGCGCGACCATCGCACTCGACAGCATCGACCTCCGCGTCGAAGAGGGTCGCATTCTCGGACTCATCGGCCCGAACGGCGCCGGCAAGACCACTGCGCTCAACGCCATTCTCGGCCTCACTCCCTACGAGGGATCTCTGAAAGTTCTCGGACGTGATCCCTGGACCGATCGCGATCAGCTCATGCGCGATGTCTGCTTCATCGCCGACGTCGCCGTGCTGCCCCGCTGGATCAGGGTTTCGCAAGCCCTCGAATATGTGGCCGGAGTCCATCCGCGGTTCGATCGTGCCAAGGCCGAAGCTCTTCTGGCCAAGACCACCATCCACCCCGACCGCAAAGTCCGGGAGCTATCCAAGGGCATGGTCGCGCAACTGCACCTCGCTCTAGTCATGGCCATTGACGCAAGATTGTTGGTCCTGGACGAACCCACGCTCGGCCTCGACATCCTTTATCGCAAGCAGTTCTACGACTCCCTGCTCAACGACTACTTCGATCGCACTCGCACCATCATCGTGACCACGCATCAGGTCGAGGAGGTCCAGCACGTCCTCACCGATCTCATGTTCATCGACCGCGGCCGCATCGTCTTAAACTCAAGCATGGAAGAAATCGAGTCGCGATATTTGGAGGTCACCGTAAACCCCGAGAACCTCGCCGCCGCCAGAGCGCTCCACCCTGTGCACGAGCGTCCCGCGATCGGACGCAGCGTGTTGCTCTTCGACAAGGCCGACCGCCAGCAGCTCGCCGCACTCGGCGAAGTCCACACGCCCGGCATCTCCGACCTGTTCGTCGCCGTCATTGGTGGTCAGAACAACTCAGTCGCAGCAGGAGTAACTCGATGACCAGTCCATCCAACGCCGTTCCAGTATCCTTCGGTTCCAATTCCAAAGCCCAGGCGACCGCAGTCACCTCGCCCAATCAGACCCTGTACTGGTCGATCCGCCGCGAATTCTGGGAATACCGTTCCCTCTACATCGCGCCGCTCGCCATCGCCAGCCTCTATCTCTTCGGCTTCCTGATCGGACTGATTCATCTCCCGGCAAGGACGCGTGCCGCCTCGGCACTCAGCCCCATGCAGATGCAAATGGCGATCGCGCGCCCCTACGATTTCGCCGCACTCATGCTGATGGGGACCACCCTCCTCGTCGCCATCTTCTATTGTCTAGACGCACTCCACGGCGAACGTCGCGACCGCAGCATCCTCTTCTGGAAGTCGCTGCCTGTCTCCGATCTCACCACCGTTCTCTCCAAGGCCGCCGTTCCCATCGTCGTGCTGCCCCTGCTCACGTTTGTCATCACCATCGCCACGCAGTGGATCATGCTCCTGCTAAACACAATGGCGCTGTTAGGCAGCGGCATCAGCCCCGCGCTCTTGTGGAACAACTTCCCGTGGTTCCAGATGTCGTTGGCGCTCTTCCTCCATCTTCTGCTGATGCATGGCCTGTTCTACGCCCCGTTCTACGGATGGTTCTTACTGGTCTCAGCCTGGGCTCGTCGCGCAACATTTCTGTGGGCCATCCTGCCAGCCGTCGCAATCGGAGTCTTCGAAAAGCTAGCCTTCAACACCTCATATTTCCTGAGCATCCTATCGTCCCACTTCGCCGGAGGCCCCGACATTGTGCCGTTCCCCACGCCCGGTGAAATGCCCGTCCATTCCATGCCGCTCATGACTCTAGGAAAGTTCCTGATCAGCCCCAGCCTCTGGCTAGGCCTCGCCCTCACCGCTGCATTCCTGGCAGGAGCCGTCCGCCTCCGTCGCAATCAAGGGCCGATCTGAGACTTGAGGCGATCGAACACCGGTGTGTTCGTTTATCATCGATCCCATGCCCAGAACACGCGAACAGGTTCGGGAAGAACGTCGCCAACTAAGAGCGGAATATGGCGACCTGTTCAATTCTGTCGCTATGCTGCTCTTTCGTCACGACCCGATTGGAATCGCGTTGGATAACCCGAATACCGATGAATATGAACCTGAGGCTGGAACCATTTTGCCCCGACTCCGAACCTGTGAATCTGCCAGCGATGTGAGCCGCGTCGTGCATGAAGAGTTTGTCCGGTGGTTCGAGGAAGAAAACGCTGGGCCTGTGGGAGGGTACGCGCAGATTGGTTTGGAGATTTGGGAGTTGTGGCAACCGTATCGTCATCGCCCGTCTGATGTGGCGTCGCGCGGTTGAAGTTACACCCCTGTTTTAGACAAGGTCGATTGCGCCCGGCGTGCGACCCGTGCGTTTCTGTATCTGCCTAAGATATCCGCCCAGGAGAGCAAGAACGGGAGCGGCTGCCAAGAGGAATATCTGTACGATCAGCGATTCGGATCCTTTGCCTGACATCACGGAATAGATCCCGATGGCTGTGCACAGAAATGACGAGAGTAATCCGTTGAGCAGTTCGTCGTGCTTGGCCAACCGGGCAGCAACGTATCCTCCGAGGGCAGAACAGCCGAGGCCAATCCCCAATTGCAGCCCATACAGCCACCCGCTTGAGCGAATCAAGGAAGGGAGTGCGGTGGGACCGGTCGCCGAATGGAAGAGGTCATGCTTCACCATCACGTAAATGGTTACGGGTAACGCAAGAATACTTGTCGAGACAACGTCGGTGATTCCGCCGATCACTACGGGGATAATCGACACTCTCACACCCGGTCGACGTTGAATACGTTTGTCCAACCATCGCGCCAAAAGAATAACGAGAAGAAGCGGTATGCCGAAAATGATCAGGGCCACGAGAAGCAGTATCAGCAGGTGCAGCGGACTAAACAATCCCTCACCCATCTCGTCTCCCCGAAATAAATCGCTACTCCTAGTCCTGCGCCTCGTATCTTACTATTTCTTCAAAGCATTGGATCGCTGAGGCAGGTCACCGATGGGTCTATTAGCCTGACATCCCATCACACTAACTAAGCAACCGGACATGATTTTCATTGCTGCGGGCTGCTCGATTTCCACGGTGGTGGTTGGACAGTTATTAAGTTCGTTCAATTCCCCACAGGCGCATTCAGCAAGATAGTCAACGGCGGGACATGTTCCGGCTTCACGTAGCGATTCACCAGAAATCGCTGACCATCTTTGGCCACGTCATACGTAAAAACGTCGGTCGAGGAAATCGGGGCGCGGCCATGAATCTGAAACAACGGCATCGGCGTGCCTGTCGCAAACTCACTTTGAGCATTCACCGGCACCGCCGTCAACATGCCGCTCGGAGCGATGTAGAAAAGTTCTTTGCCGTCTCCGCGCCAGCGCGGCTCCGTTCCGCCGCCGCGCGACACTTGCCATTTTCCCGCGGCCCCCGGAAACGACGTAACGTAAATCTCCCAATTCCCCGACTCATCCGACGCGTACGCCACCCATTTTCCATCGGGAGAAATCTGTCCGTTCGTCTCGCTGCCCTTGCTGCTTAAGAAACGCTTCGGATCTCCGCCCGCTGCCGGCAGCAATTCCAGATGGTTACCCGACGGAGTCTGGCGCGTAATCAGAATCTGCTGGTCGTCCAGCGACCACGAATTCGGAATTACGTCATCCATCGCCGTCGTCGAAACCGTGTATTTCTTGCTCTCACGTTCCAGTCCGCTCGATCGTTTTACAAACAGACTCGATCCGCCGACATCGGCCATGCGATAAGCCAGCAGGTTCCCGTCGCGCGACCACACGCCCGCCACTTCTTCCGATGGGTCGAAAGTAAATCTTGAATTTCCCGCTCCCGTTGCGCTCTCGATCCAGATGTCGACGTTGTTTGCCTTCTCATCGCTCACATCGACCGCAACGCGGCTGCCGTCGGGCGACAACGTGGGATTGTCCATGATCGCCGGCTCGCCCACGTGGCCCAGTTCCTTGCCTGCCCGGTCGATCCATGTTAGTGCCGACTCCGCCGCCCCCACGTTCGTGTTGTAGATCAACGTCCCGTTCGGCGCGACAGCGAATGCCGACCAATACGTCGACGGTTGGAATCCAACCAGATTCGTGACCACTGTCGTGCTCCCTGAAACCGCGCCCGACGACAGGTCAAAGCCAACACTTACCAATTGGTGCTGATCGTCGGCATAAAACAAATTGTGCGCATCGTATCCGAAACTCGAATGGCAAAGCGCCACCAGCTTTCTCTCCTTGCCCGCAAGAGAAGTCAGGTAGATACCGCTCGTACGGTCTTCCTTCAGGTTTCCAAAGTTGCCAGCCCAGAAAAGGAAATGATCTCCATCCGGCAGAAAGAGCGGCCAGCGATGAGACTGATCCTGAGTAGTCCTGATCGCCTGCGTGACCGGCGCCATCCCCGTTCCGTCCGCGTTGATGCGCGTCACTGGACTCTCCGAATCTGGAGAGTAGATAATCACGCCCTTGCTTCCCCAGTTCCCGCCGCGTCCCGCCAAAGCCACTGCCAGCACCTGCGGAGTGCCTCCCGAGATCGCGATCTTCAGCAGCTTTCCGTTGGCAAAATAACCGACATAAGCATTGTCAGGCGACCAGAAAGGATAGCTGGCCCCTTGCGTGCCAGCGAGCGCCGCAATGTTCGGAGATCCCACGCGCTGCACAAAGAGCATGGGCAACGCCGAACTCTCTTCAGGAGAAACAAACACCAGCATCGAGCCATCGCTTGATAACGCCATGTGGCTGATGCTCATCTCGTCCGGAACCGCCAGCGCAAACTCCATGCGGGTTGTCGGCTGCGGACGCCGCGCCACGTACCAGGTGATGGCAGCCACCGCCAACAACGCCAGCAGCGCTCCGAGGCCCGTGACCAGCCCTGCCAGCCCTGATAGCGCGGCGGGCCTTCCACCAACCGGCTCCAACGGCCGGCTGATCGCGCTTGCCTCCGTCCCGGAAAGCGAACTCAGCGCAAACGATAGATCGCGTGCCGACTGGAATCGTTGCTCGGGACTCTTCTCCAAACAACGCCGCACAATACGTTCGAGCGCGGGAGACACCACACGGCTCGCTTGTGAAATCTCCGGCGGATCATCCTTCAACACCGCCGTCATCGTCTCAGCCGCGGTGTCGCGTCGAAACGCGCGCAGGCCAGAGAGCATCTCGTAGAGCACAGTCCCAAACGAGAAGATGTCCGTGCGAGCGTCGGCGACCTCGCCGCGCACCTGCTCCGGAGCCATGTAACTCGCGGTGCCCATCACCACCCCGACCGCTGTGTGCGGACTGGTGAGTGTCACTTCGTCAGGCTCTGCCCCCGCAGGCTGCGCCAGTTTGGCCAAGCCAAAATCGAGAATCTTGATGCGCCCGTCTTTGGTGACAAAGATATTTTCCGGCTTCAGATCGCGATGGACGATCCCTTTTTCGTGCGCCGCCGCCAGTCCATGCGCAATCTGCACTCCATATTCAAGCGTCTTGCGCTGCGGCAAAGGCCCGCGATCAAGCGCCGCGCGCAGGCTTTCGCCCTCCAACAACTCCGAGACCAGGAACGGCGATCCGGCTTGCTCTCCAATATCGTGAATCGCCAGAATGTTCGGATGATTCAGCGCAGCCACCGCCCGCGCTTCCTGCTCGAATCGCCGCAATCGATCGAGATCGCGAGCAAACGACTCCGGAAGAATCTTCAACGCAACATCCCGCCCCAGACGAGTGTCCCTGGCGCGATACACCTCGCCCATGCCACCAGCACCGACCGGAGCGATGATTTCGTAGGGACCGAGTTTAGTGCCAGGAGTGAGCGACATGCTTGGCGGCAATTATAGCCGCAGCTAGAACATTCGGATCAGTGCGCATTCAGATCAACGCGCGTTCAAATCAAAAGGATAAGCGCTCGGAACCTACCGCAGCGTGTCGCTGCGGTAAAGCTGCCCAAGTTGCGTGCGGTATGCATAAGCGATCCATCGGCCATCGGGCGTAATCGACGACGGTATTACCATTGGCCTCAGACCAACCGCATTCTTCGGCGTGATCGTCTGCCACAGCTCCCGTCGGCCCGAGACTACATCCTCTTTGTAGATGTTGATGCCGGTAGCAGTGGTCGTCTGCACAAATACACTCTTCGAGTCCGCGGACCAGCCGATCGTATCTTCCCCAGGCTGAGAACCAGGGAGCGGCCTCGAGCTGCCGTTTGACCCGTCGTCCGACAACGAATGGATCACCACAGCTCCTCCCTTTCGCTGCCCTTGCACGAAGAGTAGGACTGATTTCCCGTCCCGCGCGACTGCCCCCCACGGCGCATCCCCGCGCGCAATCAGTTTCGGCGTTGCGCCGTTCACATCCGTGACGAACACACCCTCACCCTTGCTGCCCTCGTTGGCTAACAGCAGAATGTGCTGGCCATCGGGGAACCACTGTGACCACTGCGGTTGCAGTCCGTCCCAGTGCAGCGATCGCGCCTGCCCCGGACCCACTGGCACCACTTGCATGCGCGCGGCCTGATCACCCGAGAACTGTACCAGCGCCCATTTTCCATCGGGACTCACATCCGAAACATATCCGCCGCCCGTCAGCCGAACTGCTGGAGAACCATCCGTCTTCCGCACATACACCGAATAATCGTTCCCCGATTGTTCCGATAAATCCGTGAACAATACCTCGCTGCCGTCCCACGACACCCTCGGACCAAAGCTGTAAGAGAGCCAGCTGAGGTCGCGTTCCTGATTAGAGCCGTGCTCCACAACCGCCATCGATCCTTGTGTCTCTTCCGTTGAAACCAGCACTCGGCCCGACGATGCGATGTCGAGAATGCGCGTAGCTGCCGTGCCGCAATACACCGTCCGTTGCTTGCCCGCCAGGCTGACCGCATGGATGCAATACTGCTCTCCGGAATCCGCCGCCGAGAACCACACCTCTTTGCCTGACGGCGACCACGCCAATCCCTCGAGCGATTCCCATCCCGTCGAAAGCGTTCGCACCTGTCCAGACCGGTCGACCAGCAGCACATCGCCTCGATCATCAATCGTCGGCGGATGACGAAACACAGCGATCTGATTCCCATCGGGAGAGACCCGCAGGTCGCTCATCCAGGCGTCGCCTTCGAGCAGCACCTTCCCGATCGGATATTGCAACCGCCACTTGTCGTTGCTTTGGTCGAGGACGGCAAGCTCATTCCCATCCGGACTCCAGTCCGCGTCCGCCACTTTCTCCAACAATTCGCGCGGCGCACTGCCGCCCAAAGGAGAAGTGGCGAGAGTGCCTATCCATTGATAGTGGGCGAAGTACCGCGGATGCACGAGAAGCGCCATCTGGCCCTGGCGGGAAATGGCCAGCACCGTCGCTCCATTCATCCCCGCCGGATTCGATGCGGGATAGTCTTCGCGAACGCTGTATGTGTCGGGCGCGGCGCCGCCGAGCTTCCCGCTGTAAAGTACAGTTTTCCCATCCGGCGCAAATCGCCCGCGAATGACTTCGCCGTGATGGTACGAAACCCGCGTGAAAGTCGGTGGAGGCGCAGGAGCCGGATGCAATTGCCATGCAATCACCGCCCCTAGACCAAGGCCGACAACCGCCGCCGCGGACGCGTATCCCAGCCATCCAAGCTTAGAGCTATGTTTAGAGCCGCCGCCCGCGATCGCCGCGTTGGCGGATGTCTTCGAACTCGCTCCCGTCGTACCCGTGAGCGCTTCGAGCGCGAACGCAAGATCTTTTGCCGACTGGAACCGCTGTTCTGGTTGCTTCTCCAGGCAGCGGCGCACGATACGCTCGAGTCCCGGCGGAACTGGCTGCCCGAGTTCGCTCAGTTCCGACGGATCTTCTTTCAGAATCGCCGTCATGGTTTCCGCTGGCGTTTCGCGCCGGAAGGCGCGCTCTCCGGAAACCATCTCGTACAACACCGCGCCGAAAGCGAAGATGTCCGTTCGCGAATCGACGGCCGATCCACGAATCTGTTCCGGCGCCATGTAGCCGGCCGTGCCCATCACCACGCCAGCCTCGGTCGGAGAACTGGTCAGCGTCAAGCCATCGGATTCTTTCGAGCCGCGAGCACTCGGAGCAAGTTTTGCCAGCCCGAAATCCAGAATCTTCACTCGGCCTTCGCGCGTGATGAAAACGTTCTCTGGCTTCAAATCGCGGTGGACTAGATTTTTGTCATGAGCAGCAGCGAGTCCCTGGGCGATCTGCGTCGCGTAATCCGCCGCCTTGCGCGCAGGCAATGCACCACTCTCAAGTTCCACGCGCAGGCTGTTGCCTTCCAAGAGTTCAGAAACAATGAACGGAGCGCCGCCCTGCTCTCCAATATCGTGAATCGCCAGGATGTTCGGATGATTCAGCGCTGCAACCGCCCGCGCCTCCTGCTCGAAGCGCCGCAGGCGATCGGTGTCACGGGCAAATGATTCGGGAAGAATCTTGATCGCAACCTCGCGTCCCAGGCGCGTGTCCTTGGCGCGATACACTTCGCCCATACCTCCGGCGCCGATGGGCGCGCCGATTTCGTAAGGCCCGAGTTTGGTTCCCGCGGGTAGCGTCATTTCGCCTTCTTCACTTTTTCTTTAATTCCGCCGTCCAGTTTTGCACCAGCGTCAGCGACTGCGAGGCCGCTTCGTTGGGAGCGATGGCAATGAAGCGCTGGCCATCGTGAGTCGGAGCATATTCACGGCTCAATCCCCGCGCCACCAGGTGGAACAGAGGCTTCGTGCCACCAACTTTGAATTCGGCTCCCGAGCCGTCCACTTCCGTAGCCGCCAGGCCTGAGAAATCAAAGAAATAGATTTCCTTTCCGTCGGCACGCCAGCGGGCGTCGGCGCCTCCACCACTGGTGTTGGAAATTTGCCACTTCGCGCCAGTCCACGGAAACGGCGCCACAAAAATTTCCGGATGTCCCGTTTCATCGGTCATATAAGCCACCCAGCGGCCGTCGGGCGAGAATACGCCTCCGCGCTCCTGCAAGGTCGTCTTTGAGTAGGGAAACGGTTTGTGGTCGCCGAACATCGGAACCACCCAAAGTTGCTCGTTGACTCCCGGACCCTGTTCAATCATCAGATAGCGGCCGTCGCGAGACCAGTCCGTCACGCCCTGATACATCGGCGTCGGCGAGGACAGCAACGTTCTTTCCGGTTCGTTGCCGGCCAGAGTCTTCAGCGAAATCTCGCTATTTTGTTTGGAAGTAAAGGCGATCTCGCGTCCATCGGGAGACCAGATCGGGTTCCGATGCGTTCCTCCCGCGAACGTGAGCCTCGTCTTCAGCCCGTTCTGGAGGTCGTGAATAAAAATGGTCGCGTTCGATGTGTTGGAATCGACGACAGCAAGTTTCTTCTCGTCGGGCGCAAGATCCAAATCGTAAAACCCACCCGGCTCTCCAATCGTACTCAGCCTCTTCCCTGTGCGGTCGAACCAGGCCAGAGTCTCGAGCCCCGCGGTAGGTCCGGTCGCGTAGACGATCGTGCCCACCGTGGACGCGCTCAGGTTGGCTCGCCACAGTGCGGCGTCGTATTGCACGTTTTCGCTGAGCGTCACCGGATCACCGGTGAATTTCTCGCTGCCTGCGTCAAAGCGCTGCGCCACCAGCGAGTTCTCGCGCTGGAACAGCAAATATCCCGAGGCGTAGATCGCGCTCGACAGGTTGTGGAACAAAAGACGATTCTCCTTGCCGTCCGTTGAAGCAATGAATATCGCGGTGTCGGCGCTAGCCGGCGCGTTGTGGTTGATCGCGATATAGAGAAAATGCTTGCCATCAGGCAAGAACCAGGGCCAGCGGTGCGACGAATAAGTTACGTTGTCGACGGTCGTGAGCGGTACGGGAACTCCCCCGGATGCAGGTACGCGCCAGATGCCCGCGTTGTATGCAAGTGCAGCCACAATCACGCCATCCGGACCCCAGCTCCCCCCGCGGCCGAGATCGGAATCGCAAATCGAGACCGGATTCGCACTCCCCAGGTCGATCCGCTTCAGCTTTTGATCGGCGAAGAACGCGATGGCGTTGCTGTCGGGAGACCAGAAGGGGTACGTCGCATTTGCCGTACCCGGAAGCGGCTGCGCATCTACCGAATCGAGCGCTCGCAAGTAAAGCTGAGTGCCATTCGCGCCACTAGCCGAGAACACGACGTAGCGTCCATCGGGCGAAATCATCGCAGGACCGGCATTGTCGCCCGAGAGGTTGAACTGCATTTTTTCCGGAGGGTCAATCTCCAGCCGCAACACCGGCAATGGCTTCTGATACGCCAGATATGCAAGCGCGAGTGCCGAAGCCGCGACCGCTCCAAGAAACGCCGCTACGCCCCAAGCCCATCGGCCGCCCTGTTTCCGTTGCGGTATCGCCAGCGCCGGCGCGGCAGCACCCGCCTGTGATGCGCCTTCAGCAATCTGCTTCAGCTGCAACTTAACGTCGTGCGCCGTTTGCCAGCGTTCGTCCGGATCCTTTGCCAGACAGATCTTGACCAAACGCTCGAACGTCGCGGGAATCGCCGGCTGCACCGAAGAAATCGGAGCCGGATCGCGCTCCAGCACCGCCGCCATCGCGCTCGCGGCCGTCTTCCCTTCGAACGCCCGCTTGCCCGTCGCCATTTCGTACAGCACCGCGCCCAGCGCGAAAATGTCAGAACGCGCGTCCGCTTCTTTCCCCTCCACCTGTTCCGGCGACATGTATTGGAACGTCCCCACGACCGTCCCCTGCGCCGTCAGAGGATGGCTCCCCGGCGGCGTTGTCAGCGTTGCTGTCAGTCCAGAAACGGCAGCGGAATTCGCGCCAGCGTTCGCCAACGCAGATTTCGCCAGCCCGAAATCCATCAGCTTCGCTCCGCCCTTGGTCAGCATGACATTGCCAGGCTTCAGATCGCGATGCACCACCGCACTGCGATGAGCCTTGTCGAGCCCTTCGCAGATTTCAATCCCATATCTGAAGACCTGCTCAATCGGCAGCGGCCCCTTGCGCAATCGATCCGCCAGGGTCTCGCCTTCCAGGTACTCCATCACCAGGTAATCGATCCCGTCCTGATGCCCAACGTCGTACAACGTACAAATGCTCGGATGATTCACGGACGAGATCGTCCGCGCTTCCCGATCGAAGCGCTGCCGTGCCTCAGGATTTTCGGAGAGATGCGAAGGCAGAATTTTTACCGCAACCGTGCGGTCAAGCCGTGTATCGCGTGCGCGATACACCTCGCCCATGCCGCCGGCGCCAAGTGGGGCGAGAATCTCGTAAGGACCTAGCTTTGTTCCCGAGGAAAGAGACATCCGTTCGCGCGATCATTATATGCCCCTCACGCCCGCGCCTTCTCGATCATCTCTTCCCATATCCCTTTTGACTTCAGAATCAGTTCCACCGCCTCGCGAACTGCACCGTGCCCCGCGAGCGCCTTCGTCGTATAGTGCGCCGCGTCTTTGACCTCGGGAACCGCATCCCCCACTGCAACTCCCAGGCCGACCCTCCGAATCAACGGAAGATCCGGCAGATCGTCACCGATAAACGCAACCGCTGCATCCGAGACCCCGGCTCTCTCGAGGATCTGTTCGTATGCCGGCATCTTCACCGCCCGCTTCATGTAGATGAATTCCATCTTCATCTCGGTGGCGCGACGCATGAGCGCCGCACTCTCACGGCCCGTAATACATCCCGTTCGCAGCCCGGCAGTATGCGCCAGCGTCAACCCCTGACCGTCGTGCGCGTCAAACGTCTTGATTTCAAGCGCAGTGCCGTCGCTCTGCGACAGCAGCGTGACGCCGCCATCGGTCATAGTGCCGTCCACATCCATCAGGAGTACCTGAATCTGAGCCGCGCGCTTCTTAAGCGCCGAAGAAATTTTGCGCAATCGCTCCAACGAACCCTCCACTTGAAGAAGAATGATCGTACTCGTTGCGCTCGGCCCCGCTGGCCAAACTTTCCCGAACGGCCCCGCCTTCGAGGCTTTGCCTGAATATTGTTAGTGTAATAGCGATTTATCGACAACAATCGCTCGTCCACTTTGGAATACATGCAAAGCCCGCACAATCAATGGTTACCGAAGTGAATGGCTTCTCCGACGCATGACGGTGTCAAATAAGAATATGGCGTCGGTTGGTGCAGAAAACTGTGGAATGAAGGCCAAGATCATTGCCGCCGTCCTCTTCGTCAGTTCGTCAATCGTCATCACCTATTTGCTTTTAATTCTCCCACGCGACAATCGCCCTGTTGCTTTCCCCATGGTAGCAAGTGCATTCGGATTCATGGCTGCTGCCTCGCTGATTGTTGTAAAGCCGAGAGTCGGTTATTTCGCCGGGTTGCTTGCAGGATCAGTGGCCCTGCACTGGTTTTCGCGAATCGAATTTTGGGACTTCCCTCTGCTAAATTCTTGGGTTCTGCTCAATCTGCCCGATGGCAATCCCGCAGTCTCTGAAGCAGGGGTAAGAATTTTTTTTGTCGGTGCGGTTGTAGCCTCGGTAGCATGCGCCCTTACACGCCTTCTTCCCGTTCACTGGACACTACGGAAGGCACCCATTCGTGACCAAGTATGGCCAGCACTCGTCGTATGTTTTGGGGTCCTCGTTTCGTGGTACGGAGTTTCTGTGAAACCCTTTCGCATTCCCTACATCGTAGATGCTGTAGCACCGGAACTGACGATATTGCATGTCCAAAAGAACGGTTTTCAGTTTCGCGAGTCCGCCGTTACCGTTTACAGGGATGGAAGGTTCTACGCTAATCGAAACGACAGGCGCTTGTTCCAGTACCGATTTGAAGTGCGGGAAGCACAAGGCGTGCTGCCGCAGACGATCACTCTGCAAGTGCATCAGCTAGTGGAATCCGCGCACGTCAGAGATTTGCGCACGTTACCCGCCGCCGCTCTCAGGACATGGACGGCAGAGGGCTGGTACGTCCGTACAAGGCAAGGCGTCGCGGCCTTTACAAGTGAATTCGGGACACAACCTCCGACGGAGATAATCGATCTATTCCGTAATTTGGAGTCCTCCAAACCAGCAGGGACAAATCTCGGTACGTTGAAGGATGTCTGTTTCGGCTTTTGTTACGATCCTCTGGCGGGATTGGGTTTTCTCTATATGAACGAACGCTGCAAAGCGCAAGATGGGACGCGCTGTCAGTGACTGTTGCATCCGGACGACCACACTAACAACCTTCGCCTTGGAAACCTCAATGACAGTCGTCCCCCTAAGTCTCATTTGTGTTTTAACCTGAACTGGGTTGGCCATCCAGTAGCACTGCCCGCCGTCCGCAAGACGACCCAAAGGAAGAATTTAATACTGGAGGCGCGGGCCAGAATCGAACTGGCGAATAAAGGTTTTGCGGACCTCTCCCTTACCACTTGGGTACCGCGCCCGACGAGAACACCGTAGAGCCTTTGCCTCGTTCTTGTCCACAACTTCCGCCGTCGCACCAATGTCGCACGAATGTTGCACCACGGAACACACTCCGTTCAGCCAGTCTTAGCTTCTTCGACTGATCGAATCTGTGCTACAACTCCGTAAATGGATTCACCCGCAAAACCAATCTCCTCGGCAGCGCCGACTGCATCCGCATCACCCAATTCCGCCGCCGGAGTCCCGGTGCCGGTCCTAGCCATGAAGGCCAAGACAGATGCGTCCACGATCTGCCCCAACTGCTCGACGGAGTTGAGCGGACACCGCTGCAAGGTCGTGTGCAAGAAATGCGGCTTCTACTTGAGCTGTTCCGATTTCTACTAGACTCCGCGGATCGATCCGGCGCTTCGACGACGCATCGACAATCATCTCGACCGTCAGCGCCGCCCATCGCCTGTCAATTTCCCTCTCTCCTTCTACAATAGCTAAACTGTCGTTTTCATCCCTATTCAGGAGACGTTATGGAACGCAAAGCCAGTGCTGTTTGGAAGGGTGGTCTCAAAGACGGGCAGGGGACAGTCTCCTCCGCCAGCGGAATTCTTTCCGACACCAAATACTCGTTCAAAACCAGATTTGAGGATTCGCCGGGGACCAATCCCGAAGAGTTGATCGCCGCCGCCCATGCCGCCTGTTTTTCGATGGCCTTGTCCGCCCAGCTTGGAGGTGCGAACCTCATTCCCGAAAGCATCAACACCTCAGTGACGCTCACCATGGAAAAACTCGACTCGGGCTGGGCGATTACCGCCTCGCATCTTGATGTCGTGGCCAAGGTCCCCGGCGCAACCCCCGAATCCTTCAGCAAAGCCGCACAAGATGCCAAAGCCGGTTGCCCCGTCTCAAAAGTACTGAACGCGAAAATCACAATGGATGCAAAGCTGGCTTAGAAGAAGCTCGCAGTCGGCCGTCAGTACTCAGCCAAACGCAGATTCGGTTTGCTGGCTGAGAGCTGACGGCTGAGAGCTGAGAGCTATTCTCTCCGCAGCACTTCGCGCAGCTTGAGGTTGATCTTCACAGCATCGCGCGAGGCCTGATCGATCATCTCGATCCACCGGCGGGATTTCTCCGGCCTATCCTCTTGCGCAAGCAGGTAGCAGGCTTGAATGATCGTCTCGAGCGAATTGCTCAGATCGTGCGCGATCACGCGCAGCTCTTTCGCGGTTTCTGGCGGGATTTTCTCCGAGGCTTTTTCCATGGCATCGCGCCGCCGGCGCAGCATCCCCGTTTGACAGCCCCGCGCCAGCCAGTAGAATAGTACTGTAGTTGCCCCGTGTGGGCCCTGCCGATTTTTTCTCAGAATGCGGATATGGCGGAACTGGCAGACGCGCTAGGTTCAGGTCCTAGTGATCGCAAGGTCGTGGAGGTTCGAGTCCTCTTATCCGCACCAAAAATCAGGTCTAAGGTGTCAGGTCTTAGCTCTCAGGAATTGCCCCGCAAGCGCGAAGTTCTTTGCCGCGCTGACTTCCTAACACCTGACACCTAAGACGTGAGACCTGGTTTTACGCCCCTGCCGACAGCCGATGCGTACTCCTGCTCTGCGCAATCCCGTATTGCCGGATTTTATACAGCAGGGCTTTATAGCTGATCTTCAGCAGCGCCGCCGCTTGTTTTCGATTCCAGTTTGTCTCTTCGAGGGCGCGCGAAATCGCTTCCGCTTCCGCTTCATCTTTCGCGTTGCGCGACAACGACTTCAAACCGCCGGCCGCGTCTGCGTGTGCGGCCGCGCTCCTGCCTTCGACGTGCGCTCCGCCGCCGCTGTCAGGGCGCGGTTGTAATTCGGACGCAGCCAGCGTCGCGTCTCCTAGAACCAGGTAGCGTTTTATGAAATTGCTCAGCTCCCGCAGGTTGCCCGGCCAGGAGTGTTGCAGACACGCGTCCATCAACGGAGGCGCCAGCGGCAACGACGGCCGTGCATACGATTCCGACATGCGCGACATGAAATGCTTCAGCAGGATCGGAATCTCTTCCTTGCGTTCGCGCAGCGGCGGCAATGAAAGCGTGAAAGCGTTGAGACGGTAATAAAGATCTTCGCGCAGCCGCTTCGTGGCCAGCGCTTCTGGGATGTCGATGTTCGTAGCCGCCAGAATACGCACGTCAACTTTCACCACCGTCCGACTGCCCAGCCGCGAAAATGTCTGGTCCTGCAGCACATGCAACAACTTCGCCTGCAGCAGAGGCGGCATTTCGCCAATTTCGTCCAGCAGGATCGTGCCCTTGTTACACAATTCGAACTTGCCCGGCTTGGCGTGATTCGCGCCGGTAAACGCGCCCGCTTCATATCCAAACAGCTCGCTCTCGAGCAGATCGGCCGGAACCGCCGCACAATTCACTTTCAAGAAAGTTCTATGCGCCCGCGGAGAAAGCTTGTGGATCAACCGTGCCAGCACTTCTTTTCCCGTCCCGCTCTCGCCGAGCAGCAGTACCGGTATATCGACGTTTGCAACCAGCGCCGCTTGCGAACGGATCTTTTTCATCGCCGGGCTCGCTGCCACGAAGAACACGTCGTCGCAAAGTTCTTCGACTTCCCCGGCGTAGCTCTCGCCCTTGGCCGTTCCCAGACACATGTTGATGACAGCGTCAATTTCGGCTTTTTGAAAAGGCTTGGTCAGATAATCGACTGCGCCGAGGCGCATCGCCTGCACAACCTTGCGCGTGTCGTTGACGCACGAGAGCATCACCACTTTCAATCCGGGCTTGAGGTGCCGCAGCTTTTCGAGCGTTTCCAGACCGTCGATCCCAGGCATCAGCAAATCGAGCAACACCAGGTCAGGGTGCAATCCTTTTTCGACGTGCGCGACTGCTTCTTCGCCCGTGCTTGCGGTCTGAACTTTATGCTCATCCACCTCAAGCAGCGTGCGGATATAACGCAGCATTCCCGGTTCGTCATCCACCAGCAAAATGTTGGCGGTTTCGCTCATTTGGTTCCTCGTCGTTCGCTGTTCGGTTGGCTTCCTAAAATCGGTTTTAGCGGGACCAGAAAAGAGAACTTGCACCCTTGGCCGGGCTCGCTCTCAACCCAGATCTTCCCGTTCATCCCCTGCAGAAGCCGGCGCGCAATCGCCAGCCCCAGCCCCATGCCTTCCGCCATTTCACTGCCAGGCAGACGGAAAAAATCGTCGAAAATCTCCATGTGAAACTCCGGACGAATTCCAGGCCCCGTGTCGGCAACGCTCACTCGCACCGAGTTCGGAACGTTCGTCGCTTGCCTGCGGCGTTCCCCGCCCGCTCCCGACTTGCTTACAGCCCGGCGTTCCCACATATGTGGTTCCGCATGCAACCAGACCGTTCCGCCCTGGGGAGTGTACTTGCACGCATTCTCCAGAAGATTCGAGATCACGCGCTGGATCTTCGGCCCATCGAACGCAAATGGTGTCAGCTTGTCGTTCGCGAGAAAATAGAGCGCCAGTCCGCGCTCCTGAAAGCGTCCCGACCACAGCCGGCAAACTTCTGAAAGGCACGCATTCATGTCCCCTTCGATGTATTGCATGCGCAGCTCGCCGGTTTCGAGCACGCTAAAAGTTAGAAAATCTTGAATGAATTGCTGCAGGCGTTGGCCGCTTGAAAACATGTCGCCCATCACTTCACGCTGGCGCTCGTTCAGCGGTCCGAGCTTCTGGCTCTGCAACAGTTCGATATAGCCATTCAAAATCGCGAGCGGAGTCTTCAGATCGTGAGCCGCGGAAGCCAACGCATTCGTGGTTTTGCGGAAACGATCGCGCAGTTGCTCGAGATCGCGCACCACGTCGTCCCCGTTGCCCGCACCCGAAGACATCGCTGCCGCTAACGGCAATCCCTCATTCTGAGACGAGCCAGCGGAAGCCATGTTTGGGCCTTTTTCAGACGTAGAAGCCATGAGCTAGTTGGGGAGGAAGAATCACTACCGTCAGAACAGCGGGGGTTAACGTCATCCTATGTTAGGTGCAATACGCTGTCAATTGGAAACAGCCCCAAACTAGCTCCCAAAGCGAAAAATGTTGCACTTTTATGCTATGACCGATGGACACAACTCTAGTGCTTGGGGACCGTGATCTCTACGTAAATTACCCTATGGTCGGGAGTTCTAGGGCCCTATCCTGACAGCCTCCGGCCATGCCGACGTTTGGCCCCTAAGGTGCGGTATTCGACTGGTTACTACCTCTTTTTGCCGGATCAACGCGTGCCAATTCGATTATCTAAAAAGGATCAGCGGAAGTGGGCCCGGTTACAGCTCGCCATACCGGTCTTCATCCGCACGCGTGACGGCAACGGCAAGGATTTGCTGGAGTTTGCCACGGCCGTGAACATCTCTCCGGGGGGTGCTTTGGTCGTGGTTAGGCGTTCTTTGCCAAAATTGGCGCTGGTTTCACTCGAAATTCCAAGCGCCCCACTCGGACCGATCAACGGTCTAAAGACAACATCCCGTGTCATGCAGGCGAAGGCCGTTTGGGTCACTCATCGCGACGACTGTCACCTTCTTGGTCTGAAATTCACCCGTCCGCTCGGCACCGACGAGCCGGCAATCTCGGGTCGCCAATTGAGAAAAGCAAGCTCCGCAATGTGAACTATTTTTCCCTTCCCTGGCCCGTCTCATAATGGCACTTTCGTGCTATGCCAGTGACCTCCGGTCTCGCGATATGATGCCTCTAAGCTCTTCTGAGTCGAGCATTTAGCCGGACTCCTCCCAGCCACTCTCCTCCCTCCTCCGGTTTGGTGCTCGGGATGCACTTTTAGTGCATGCGGTTGGTCACTCACCGCAAATGGGGTAATCAGTTTTATGACGACACTTTCGGTAAGCACTCTTGCTCAGTCGCTCGGCGAGGTTCCCCCCGACAACATAATTTTTGGTCACTCGGAAGCCATGCAGTCGGTTCGCTCGCGACTGTCAAAAGTGGCCGCCGCCAATGTTCCGGTCCTTATTACTGGTGAAAGTGGCACGGGCAAAGACATCATCGCCCGCCTCATCCACGGACTTTCTCCCTGGAAGTCCGGTCCTTACGTGAAGGTCAATTGCCCGGCGATCCCCGGGACACTGCTCGAAAGCGAACTCTTCGGCTACGAAAAAGGAGCTTTCACCGGCGCTTTCGGCTCCAAGCCCGGACGCGTCGAAATGGCGCACCGTGGCACGCTGTTCCTCGACGAAATCTCTGAACTCGATCCCTCACTGCAATCGAAGCTGCTCCAACTCTTGCAAGACGGACAGTTCTGCCGCATCGGCGCTCAGGAAGATAAGAAAGTCGAAGTGCGCGTCGTCTGCGCCACCAATCGCCGGCTCGAAGCTGAAATCGAATCCGGAACCTTCCGCCAGGATCTCTACTACCGCATCAACGTCGTGAACATCGCGATGCCGTCACTGCGCGAGCGCCGCGGCGATATCGAAGACCTGTGCGCCTATTTCCTGGAATACTACAACCGAAAATTCAACTGCCGCGCGCGCCCCTTGTCGGGAGAAGTCCTGGCGGTGTTGCAGAAATATCACTGGCCGGGAAACATCCGCGAACTGGAAAACCTGATCAAGCGCTACGTGATCCTCGGCCAGGAAGAAGTCATTACCAACGATCTGGTCGCTCGCGAGCCGGACTTCTTTAATCCCGAGATGATCTCGCTCGACGGCCCCATCTCGCTGAAGAAGTTGACCCGTCAGTGCGTCCGTGAACTGGAACGCAAGGTGATCCTGAAAGTTCTGCAACAGCACCACTGGAATCGCAAACAAGCCGCTCGCACTCTTGGCATCAGCTATCGCGCCCTGCTCTATAAGATTCGCGACGCCGGATTGCCCTCGAACCGTGCTCTGCGTTTGCGCCAGGCCGAGAAGAACGCCGCCAACCTCCCCAACACCGGCGCGGCCGCCGACTAAGAAAAGCGCGTCATAAACTTAGTGTGTCGTCCTGAGCGGAGCGAAGGACCTCGTTCTTCTCGACTGCTGCGGTCTGCTGAACGAGCGCCTGGGACGACGAATGCTCTACACGATCACCCAGCGAGTCTCTCCTCCAAGTCGCGGAGCACGGCGCTCCAGTCATTGAGACCATCCGCTTCGTGCCAAAGATCCTTAAGCTCTGAATTGAGCCGCACCTTGTTCACCACCCGCCCTGCCAGTTCACTCATTTCCGCGCTCGGAGCACCCTCGAACTTGCCGACCCACTCTGAAATCTGGCTTGGCACGACTTGCGGAGGCGCGCCTTTCGCCGTAGCGACCACCTCGGCCGCCGCGATCACAACGCTGCCATCGGGCGCCTCGAGATATTCCACCTGATCGGCGCGGACCAGTATCTCCTTCAGATCGTCGGGTTGTTTCGCATTCAGCTCGCCAAGAAATTTCTGCGCATCGTCATTCTCGAAGCTGCCAGTTCCCCAACCAGGCATGAACCCTCCCGCTGAATTATAGAATGCGCGGTAAGTCTCGCTTCCTGCTCGTCAGAACTCTATTTCGGCAATCAATGGTAAGAGCCGCAGAAGCGTCGCGCGATCCTCCGCCGTGATCGCTTTCCGCACTCTATCATCGGCCTCCATCCTCGCTTTGATCAGACGTTTCCTGTAACCGTGGCCTTTCGGCGTCAACGCGACATGAATGGCCCTGCCCGTCTTCGCCTTCCTCTCCGACACCAATCCTTCCTGCACCATTGACTTGATCGCCCGATGCACCACCGTTCGGTCGAGACCAAGAAGCGTGGCGATTTGGTTCTGATTGAGCGTGGCATCGCCCCGCAGCGTCGACAGGATGAATCCGCGAGTCGCCGAACACCGCGTTTTTTTTTCCAGCTTCTTCCCAACCGAGAAGTAGGCCGCCGCAATATGCGCCAGCACCGAATCGCGCAGAATGTCTTCGGGAACGTCTTTCTTTGTAAGAATGACTTTTGGAGAGACGCCGGTCGGCTCTTTACTCATAGGATGGTTACCGTCGCCTCCAGAGGCCTTCGCCACTGCGGCGGTTCCACATAGCTCCGGGATTTCTTTCCGATCGCAATCACCATCACAATCTCATGACAGCGGGCTGAGAGCCCGAGAAGTCTGGACAGTCTCCGCCCATCAAAACCTTCCATCGGACATGTGTTCAGCCCTAACGCTTCGGCGGCAATCATCAGGTTCTCGCAGGCCAGCGATGTACTCTTCGTCGCCCACTTGAAAATGCTCTGTCGCGACAGAGGAGGCATCCCCATGATCTTCCAGAAATTCACCAGCCGAAATACTGACCATTTGAGTGCGCCGAAAATACCGAGCGGCCCAGGCATGAAAATGATTCGGCCGAGTTTCGCCGTGCGCTCGTAGTCGCGCAGGTTTTCGTCGCTGAAACCGTTGCTGCGCATCCACTCCAACTGACTTTGTGATGTTGCCGACAAGGACCCGATATCTGCCACCGCCACCACCAGTGCCGAAGCGGTTTGCGCAGGCATCTGGCCGAGACAGAGCTCCGCCGCAGCCGCCTTACCGGCCGGTGATTCCACCCAAAAGAACCGGTATGGCTGTGTGTTGAAACTGGAGGGAGCATGCCGAGCCGCATTCAGAATTTGCTCGCGCAGCCCTGGCGTGATTTCCATGGGTTCAAAGGCTTTTACTGCTCTTCGGCGGAAGATCGCTGCGAGAATGTCGTTCATGACGCCCTCCATGTTGCTATTACAACATAGACATGTTGCATGTGCAACATCGAGCGAACGAAGAACTCGCGGCCCAGCCGGCCCCGCATTTATTGAGTCAGACGAAACTCCTGATGAAGCGTCGCCCTCGAATCCGCCCCTGCCCAGACGTCGAATTGCTCAGCCTCGACCACCCATTTCTTCGCCGCCGGGCTCCAGAACTGTAATTCGTCCGGTCCAAGCGTGAAATGAACTGTCTCTTTTGCGCCCGCCGCCAAGGTCAACCGTCGAAACCCTTTTAATTGTCTTACCGGCCGCGAAGCGCTTCCAGCTCTCTGATGAATGTATAGTTGCACCACCGTATCTCCCGAGCGGCTGCCGGTATTGGTGACATCCACCGAGACATCCACACTGGTCCCGACCTTAGCCTCCGGCTGGCCCAACTTCAGATTGTCAAAAGAAAATGTCGTGTAACTTAACCCGTAGCCGAACGGGTACAACGGACTGCTCGATAGATCCCAGTAGCGAGACTTGAAGTTCGCACCGTCCTCGGGATCCTGCGTGCGATTGTGGTTGTAATAAAGCGGGACTTGCCCGGTGCTGCGAGGCCAACTCACCGGTAAGTGTCCGGCAGGGGTTGCATCGCCAAACAGCACGTCGGCGATACCGTTCCCGCCCTGACTTCCCGGGTACCACGCCTCTACAATCGCGGGCACATGTTCCGCCGCCCATGAGATGTCCAGCGGGCGCCCGTTCACGAGCACCAGCACCACCGGCTTACCGGTCGCCGCGACAGCTTCGAGCAATTCCTGTTGACCTCCCGAGAGTCTGAGCGATGACCTCGATGCATACTCGCCGCTCATCAGATCAATCTCGCCCAGCGCCAGCACGGCAACATCGCAGCGTTTGGCGACGGCAACCGCATCATCAAACGCTTTTTTCGCTTCGTCCGCGGTCTGATTCGGCTGTTCCTTCATTTTGATCATCGCGTAATTCTCGAAGGGAGAGGCGATGTCGCGTCTAAGATTGGGCCCATGCGCGAACTCAACGTGAATCGCGCCGCCCAACTTGTTTTTGATGCCCTGCACGATCGTAACCGTGGGACCGGGCTCCGTGACCGTGCCCCACATTCCAAGAAGGTCCAGCTCGGCGTCGGCCAGAGGACCAATCACGGCAATCGACTTTATGGGCTGACCACTCTTATCCAGCGGCAGAAAGTTTTTTTCATTTCGCAGCAGCACCACCGAGCGCTGCACAGCCTTGCGCGCCTCTTGCTGGTGTTCCGGCGCGTTTAATATCTGTTGCATGTGCGACGGGTCCGAATATGGATGTTCGAACAAGCCCATACGAATCTTGGTCTCGAGAATCGCCAGCACCGAGTCGTCGATCTGCTGCATCGAAATTCTGCCTTGCTTCACTTCATCCGCCAGATACTTCAGATAAGTGCCGCTGGCCATGTCCATGTCCAGTCCGGCGGAAAACGCCTTGTTTGCGGCATCCTGCCCATCGCGCGCGTAGCCGTGCGTGATCAGACTGTGAACGGCAACCGCATCGCTGACTACAAAACCCTTAAAGTCCCAGGTTTGGCGGAGCACATCATGCAGCAGCCAGCGATTGCCGCTCGCCGGAACGTCATTGAAATCCATGTAAGCGCTCATCACCGTTCCTACGCCCGCATCGACCGCCGCTTTGAACGGCGGCAAATATACGTTCCACATCAGTTCTTCCGGAATGTACGACGAATCGTAGTCGCGTCCGCCATCGGCTGCTCCGTATCCTGCGAAGTGTTTCACGCAGGCAAGAACGTGGTCGGCCGCGCCTGCCTGAGTGCCTTGAAATCCATGGACCTGAGCGCGCGCCATGGCCGCGCCAAGATAAGGATCTTCTCCCGCGCCTTCCACCATGCGGCCCCAGCGCGCATCGCGAGCAATATCCACCATGGGAGCGAAGGTCCACTCAATCCCGGCCGATCGCGCTTCTTGAGCGGCGATGCTCTGCGCCGTCTCCACCATCTTCGGGTCCCATGACGAAGCCATGGCGATCGGCGCGGGAAAAATCGTGTGATAGCCGTGGATCACGTCCAGTCCGAAAAGCACCGGGATGTGCAGACGCGATTCATCCACAGCGATGTGCTGCCAGCGATTGATCTCGCTCGGATCGGAAATCCATAAGACGGAACCCGCTCCGTACTTTCTGAGGATCTCTTCGGCGGGCACTCCAACCTGCTCTTTGAATTCGGCAGGAGTCAACGATCCCGGCAGTTGCGACAGCTGGGCAACTTTCTCCTCCAGCGTCATTTGGCTCAGCAGACCCTGAGCCGTTGGAGGTGTCTGCGCAGGTGACGCGGTGAGATAAAGGAAGACGAGTGATGTTAGCGCAGCCAGGCGCCTGCAAAGAGAGTTGACGGACATGGTCTTCTCCAGGTATTCGTCACCGAGATCTTCGTAACCAAGATCTTCGTCAATGACGAACCGCCCGCAATTCTACTCGCCTGATTGGGATTTATCGCGCGACTCTCTCAATTTCTTTCATGCCCAGAACGTCCGATCCAGCGTCCGGTACTGGATCGCCTCGGCAATATGCTTGGGCTCAAGCTGCGGAACGCCGTCCAGATCAGCAATCGTCCGCGCGACTTTCAAGATGCGGTCATGAGCCCGAGCGCTTAGCCCCTGCTGCGCCATCGCGCGTTCCAGCAACCTCTCACAGTCCGCCGACAACTCGCAGAACTTGCGAATCGCCTGACTCGGCATCTGCGCATTGCAGTAGAATTTTTGCCGCTCCGCAGCAAAGCGCGCCAGCTGAATGTCGCGCGCCCTGATCACCCGATCCAAAATCTTGGTCGAACTCTCCGGCTCCGACGTGCTTCGCATTTCTTTGTAATTCACCGCCGGAACATCGATGTGAATGTCGATTCGGTCCAGCAACGGTCCCGAGATTTTCGAAATATAGCGCTGGATCATCTGCGGCGTGCAATGGCACTCCCGCGTGCGGTCGTTATGAAAGCCGCATGGGCATGGGTTCATCGCCGCGGCCAGCATAAAGCGCGCCGGAAAGGTCAGCGACATCGCCGCCCGCGCAATACAAACCGTGCCGTCTTCCAGGGGCTGGCGCATAACCTCAAGCACGTTGCGTGGAAACTCCGGCAATTCGTCGAGGAACAAAACGCCGTTGTGCGCCAGCGACACTTCGCCTGGCCGCGGAATCGCTCCTCCGCCAATTAACCCCGCGTCCGAAATCGTGTGATGCGGAGCGCGAAATGGCCGCAGCCCAACCAGTCCAGCACGCGCATCAAGTACACCCGCAACGCTGTGAATCTTTGTGGTCTCGAGCGCCTCTTCGAACGTGAACGGTGGCAGGATCGTCGGCATCCGCTTCGCCAGCATCGTCTTCCCCGATCCCGGAGGCCCAATCATCAGAATGTTGTGTCCGCCCGCGCAAGCCACTTCGAGCGCGCGCTTCGCCGAGTGCTGCCCGCGAACATCTTTGAAGTCCACATGAAACTGCTGCGCCTGGGTCAGCAATTGATCGGTATCGACCAGCATCCGCGTGACGCCATTCCCCGAGTTGATGTAATGAATCACCTCGGTCAGAGACTTCACCGGATACACCTCAACCCCGCCCACCATCGCCGCCTCGCGAGCATTCACCTCGGGTACCACGAGCCGCTTCACCTTCATCCGCCGCGCCTCGATCGCGATCGGTAAGGCACCGCGGATGCCGCGCAACCCTCCATCCAGCGAAAGCTCGCCCACAAACAATGCGTCGGGCAACTCCTTTTTATTTAACCCGCCATACGCTCCCAGGATTCCCAGGGCCATCGGCAGATCGAAACCCGAGCCTTCCTTTCGAATGTCCGCCGGTGCGAGGTTGATCGTGATATGCGCCGTAGGAATGTCGTACCCGGAGTTCCTCAATGCGGAACGCACCCGATCCCGGCTTTCCCGCACCGCTGCGTCGGGCAGGCCGACGGTATGAAACTGGTCTTCCTGCGCCTTGATGGCCGATACATCGACTTCCACTTCGATAATGTTCGCGTCGATCCCGTAAACCGCGGCACTCAGAGCTTTATAGAGCATAAAGACACCTGCGGACACACGACCCCCATGGCGCGGATCGAAGGTCCCATCCGGCATCATAGCCATCGTCCATGCGCCCCGATGTGACGGTCGTCACCTCTCGATAGTGATGAACCCTCTAAGTTGTGTCGCCGACAACCGTTTCGGTGCTAGGCTAGGAAAACCCTGACCCAGATGCCAGACCAAGAAAAAGGACCGGCTCCAAATCGCCCCACTCCAAGCTCAAACGTGTTGGAGCGCGAGGAGGGTCAACTGTGGCGCTGGGCGCTGGGCCTGCTGATTTTGTTGGCCGCCGCCGTTGCCGCATTGTCGTGGGAACAACTCAAAGATTTGCCCTACCGCCTCTGGGCAATTCCCGCTGGACTTTTCCTTCTCGCCATCCTGTTCGCCACCTATGCATTCGGCCGCAAGCGCGAGGTTTCGGAACTCAAGCAGATACTCAAGGGCTTTCAAGACCGCGGCGGCGCCACTCCCTCCGAAGAGCAACTCGATCAGCTCAGCCAGTTAATCGTTCGCTCGCAGCGAAACTTCAAAGAACTCATCGACTCCCTCGACGAAGTGGCCTTGGCCATCTCTCTCGACGGCACACTGCGTACCGTCAACCGCCGCACTGCCGAGCTTCTCAGCATGCCCTACGCCGACCTCGTCGGTCACAAGCTCGAAGATTTCCTCGGTGCTCCGTTGCGCACCGAGACCCCGGGCACGCTCTCACGATTTTTAGAAAAGAGAACCTGGTCGGGAGTTGTCGAAGTTCATCTGAAAAACGACGATCGCCGCCTTTATTACGACTGCGTGGTCAATGCCATCGTCAAAGGCGACGACGTCACCGGAGCCAGCGTCCTCGCCCGCGACATCACCGGACAGCGCGAAAAAGAACAGCGCTTCACGCAGTTGTTCGAGTCGCTGCAAGAAGGCGTCTACATCAGCAATCCTGACGGAAAATTGCTCGAAGTCAATCCCGCGCTGGTCAAGATTTTGGGATACGACACGAAGGACGACCTGCTGAACCTTCCGCCCGAACAGTTGGGCGTCGACAGCGGCGGCGAGCCCATCCTCAGCGTGCGAGGCAGTCAGAGCGGGCGCACCCGCACCCGGGAAATCCGCCTCAAACGCAAAGACGGCGGAGTCGCTGTCTGCGTCGATACCTCAACCGGCGTCATCGAAGACGGCAAGGTGGTCCGCTACCAGGGGACGCTCGTCGATGTCACAGAAAAGCGTGCCTTGGAACGCCAGTTGCGCCATCAGGAAGAATTCCGTCAGCATCTGCTCGAAAGCTTTCCCGATCTCATTCTGGTGCTCGACCTGAAAGGCAGATACACCTTCGTCAGCGCCCGCATCGGCGAACTCCTCGGCTACGGTCCCGAACAACTCATCGGCAAGAATGTCGATGACGTCGAAGGCACATCTCCCGAACTGGCATCGCTCTATCGCACCGTGGCCACCGGCGAGAGCTTGCTGACCTCCTGCGAATACGGATCCCGTCACCGCGACGGCAGCTGGCGCACCATGTTAGGCATGGCCAGTCCGCTGCTCGAAGCCGAACGCAAACTCGCGGGCGTCATCATTTCCGTCCGTGACGTAACCACCGAGAAAAAACTCGAGCAGCAGATCATTCAAAGCGAACGCCTCGCCGCCATGGGACAAATGATTGGCGGCTTCGCCCACGAACTCAACAATCCCCTCACCAGCATTCTCGGTATGGCCGAACTGCTACAGGAAAGCAACACGACCGAAGGCGCTCGCAAACAGCTCGTTATTCTGCACCAGCAGGCGAGGCGCGCCGCCGAAATCGTGCAGAACCTGCAATACTTCGCCCGCCCTCCCGCTCCCGGACGCAGCCAGGTAGATCTGAACGAACTCGTGCAGCGCACCGTTCAGATGCAGGCCTATCCCCTGCGCAAAAGCAACATCACGGTTGACTTTCTGCCCGATCCGGCCATCCCCGCAATCATGGCCGATCCCAATCAGTTGATGCAGGTGTTTTTGAATCTGCTGCTGAATGCAGAACAGGCGATCCGCGAGAGTCGCGAAAAAGGCACCATCCGCGTCCGCATCGGACGCAAGCCCGATTCCGTCTGGATCGTCTTCCAGGACGACGGCCCCGGCATCGCCGACGAGAACCTCGCCCACATCTTCGATCCGTTCTTCACCACAAAACGTCCAGGCCGCGGCACCGGCCTCGGCCTAAGCATCTGCAAAACCGTCCTACGCGAACACGGAGGCAACATCGAAGCCGCAACCGCCACCGATGGCGGCGCAGTTTTCACGATCACGCTGCCGGTCGGAAGCCAACCTGCGACGACCGTGAACTGAGTGACGGCATTTAAGCCGCGTCAGTGTGTAGGAACCTGCGCGACCGTGAGCCAAAGAACTCCGTTGTTGTTGTGAAATCCCGGTCCTTGACTCAGCGCGCCGGTCGTCGGATTGATGTTAAAGCCCTGAACCCCTCGCTCCATGCTGAGATATAGATACTTCCCCGTAAAATCGATCGTTATCAACGCGCCATCTGTCCCAAAGGGCGAACCGGGTACCACTGTGAGTGCGCCGCTGTTACCGTCAATGCTGTAGCCGGAAATCGTGCCATCTAACTGATTCACCGTGTACAAGAAATTTCCGCTCCATGCCAGTGGACCCGGACCGTTCCCCGTAGAAAACAAGCTAGGCAAGGGCGTGAGAGCGCCAGTCTCCGCGTTAACGGAGAATCCCGCAATCTCGTTGGTCGCGCTCAAAGCCGTGTAGACATATTTCCCGGTGTCCACAATGCCAAATGGCTGGTAATTGGAAACTGTCTTCCCCGGAATCAGAAACGGAGAACCCGGCACGCGAGTCAATCTGCCTCCCGCTCCGATCGAGAAAGCCAGAACGCCACCCGAAAATGCGTCGTCCGACGCGTACAAGTATTTGCCCGAGGGATCGATCACGAGCTGCGAATTGGCGCCCGATTTAAACGGCGAACCATGAATCTCCTTCAGCTCACCCGTCGTACTGTCGACTGCGAAAGCCGCAATACTGCCGCTCGCATCAGCTACATAAAGGAGATTACCGTTCGGCAGCGCCGCCATTCCTGAAGGAATCGAACCCGCTCGCATCGGAAAGGGAGAGCCGTTGAGCGCCACCGGCGCACCCGTGTGCGGCTGTAGCGAGTATCCAATGATTTCGCTGCTCGTATTCTGGCAACCCGGTGGCAGCGAAACATAGAGAAACTGCATCCCGACAGCCGCCGCGCCACCGCTACAAAGAAAAGGAGGAGGGGCATTCACATTAAAAACGTTGGCAAACCCTCCCGTAGCGCGATCGATGTCCATCACCGGAAAAGTATTAATGCGAGTATCAGCAGGCGCGCCATAAAGAACTTCACGCGTCGCCCTCTTTTTCTTAACTTGCCCAGAGGCACGGGAACTCCCCAGAACTAACGAGAACATCACCAACAACCCGACTGCCATCAGACTGGTGGAGACAGCCCGAAGAGAGCCCGACCGAGGGGAGAAAGATCGAAGAGAGAAAAACCGAAGAGACTTGATAAGGCACCCCTGTTCAGGGTTGGTAGTTTGTCAGCTTGGGAACACGCATGTCAACGACAACATCAATGCAGCAAGGTGGAAGAATTTTTCATTAAACACAAAACAGAAGTAGTGTTCCAGCGTCAGTGGAAGCTCGATTTATTCTGGGCGGCGGTGACATTTCGGTAGCCCCTTCGCATCATAGAGGAGGTCGCCATGATCGTTCGAGCGATGCCGCTTCTTCAGACGCGGCGCGCAGTCCCGACCGATTTCAAGCAGTCGGTCGGAGAGCTTGACCGCATGTTTGCCCCGCACCTGCTGCTGTCGTTCGCGGACCGCCTCTGTAACCGCTTGCGTCAAGCTCTCTCCCGTAAGCCGCGCCAACTGCCGGACCAGCTTGTGGGCATCTTTATTTTTGATGTGCATGCCCATGTGGTAGCCTTCTACCTTCTAATTATTGCTTTCTACCACATCCTCCAATCTCGCACACAAGCGGGACCCTAAGCTCTTACCTCTGCAATCTGACCTCTGACCTCTAACCTGCCCCTACCGCTCCACCGCCATCGCCACCGCGTTCCCCCCGCCCAAACAAAGCGCCGCAATCCCGCGATGCACATCGCGCCGAATCATTTCGTAAATCAGCGTCACCAGTACGCGCGCCCCGCTCGCTCCAATCGGATGCCCCAGCGCCACCGCGCCGCCATTGACGTTGACCCGATTCATGTCGAGACCCAACTCGCGAATCACTCCCAGCGCCTGTACGGAGAACGCTTCGTTCAGCTCGTAGAGATCGACCTCATCCTTCTTCCACCCAGTCTTCTGCCAGATTTTCTGCACAGCGCCCACCGGAGCCATCATCACCCACTTCGGCTCGACTCCGCTCGTAGCCTGCGCGACGATCCGAACCATCGGCGCGGCGCCCAGCTCCTTGGCGCGTGCCGCGCTGGTCACAACCAGCGCCGCCGCTCCATCATTCACTCCCGGAGCATTGCCCGCCGTAACCGTGCCATCCTTCTTGAATGCAGGTTTCAGCGCGCGCAGCGCCTCGATGGTCGTGTCCTCGCGCGGACCTTCGTCCTTGTCGAAGATCACCGCCGCCTGCCCTTTTTTCTTCGCCGGAAGCTCGACCGGCACAATCTGCGACTTGAACCGGCATTCTTTTTGCGCGGCGATCGCCTTGCGATGCGAATTCACCGCGAACTCATCCTGCTCCTCGCGCGTGATGCCGTATTTCTCCGCAACGTTCTCCCCCGTCAGCCCCATGTGGTGGTCGTTGTAAATATCCCACAGCCCATCATGCACCATCGAATCGACCAGCTGTCCGTTGCCCAGGCGGTAGCCCTTGCGCGCATTCGGCAATAAATATGGAGCGTTCGTCATCGACTCCATCCCGCCCGCGACCACAATCGAACTGTTGCCCGTCTCAATCGCCTGCGCCGCCAACGCGACCGCTTTCAATCCCGAGCCGCACACTTTGTTGATCGTCATGGCTCCCACCTCCGGAGCCAGTCCGCCGAACAACGCCGCCTGACGCGCCGGATTCTGCCCGATCCCTGCCGACACAACATTGCCCATGATGCACTCGTCAATCTGTGCAGGCTCGAGATGCGCCCGTTTTACAGCTTCACGCACCGCGACCGCTCCGATCTGCGGAGCCGTCATGTCGCTGAGGCTTCCCTGAAATTTTCCAATCGGTGTGCGGCATCCCGAGATGATCACCACATCCTTCGTATCAGCCATGATTGCGCTCCTTGCAGCACTTCACTCCACAAACGTCTTTCATTATAGATGGCGATCTGCGTCGAGAAGCTTCGCGCAGCAAAGCAGGTCGTTGGTCGATAGTCGATGGTCGCTATTCGTCGCTCTCAATCCCTAATCGTCCGAAAGATTTTGCCAACGACCATCGACCCTCGACCAACGACAGCGCACCTCAGCGAAATTTTCCGACGCGCTCATCACTCCAGTGACTTCCGACATCATCACACACACTCCACACAATCATTTTTCTCTTGACTTCGTTCTGCGTTAACTCATACATTCAATCAGTTGCAACAACACATCGTTGCGTAATTCCATGAACAATGGAAAGGGAGAATAGAACCATGGCAACCAAAAAGAAAGCAAAGAAGAAAAGCGCCAAGAAGCACTAAACCAACTGCAACGGGCAACGTTGCATAAAGCAACAACAAAGGGGACGCGATGAGCGTCCCCAAAGTTTTTTATACCCTCCAGCTACATCAGCGCCTAATTCGCGCGCATCGACTTTTTCTGCGCCGCCACCACTCTCTCCGTCGCCGGACAAAGATTGCGATACGGGCAAAACGTGCACTGGTAGCCGGGTTTGGCGCCAAACTCTCCCGCAGCGATTTCTTTAGCCACCTTCTCCACCCGCAGCTTCGCCGCTTCCAGTTCACCCTCGCACCGCGTCGTCGACACCGCTACATTGTTTTCGATGTTGTGGAGAACCAACCGATCCGCGACTTTCCCCAGGGTCTCTCTCGCGGCCAGCGCATACAACGAAAGTTGTAAACTCCCGTCGGCGTCGTCCTGCGACTTCGGCTTCCCCGTCTTGTAATCGACAATTGCAACCGTGTCGGCCCCGGTGCGATCGATGCGGTCCACTCGGCCCGAAACTTTTGCCCCACCCACGTTTAGTTCAAATCGATGTTCCGTCTCCAGCACCTCCGGCATCGGAGCGCTGCGAGCGCAATCGAGAAACTGCCGCAGTTGCTCCAATCCCTGCCGCAAATACAACTCGTACTGATAGCGATCGGCGATGCTCGATCCCGCGAGCGAGGCTCGAAACTGCTCCATCAAATCCTCGTCGCCGATCTCGCGCCCAAAGCGTTGCGCGTCATAAAACGTACGCAAGACCTCATGCATCGCTTTTCCATAGTGCAGCGACGCCGACACATCCCGCGGCAAGTTCCATTCCCTCTCCAGCTTGAAGCGCAGCGGACACTGCTCATAGATCTCAATCGCCGAAGCGCTCAGCCCGCTCACAAATCCAGCCATTGGCGGCATCAGCAGCCATCCCGCAACATTCGACTGCTGCAATGCGATCCTCTGCTCCTCTTCTGCGAACAAAGAATCCTGCACCGCCGCCGCCGAATGCGTAGTCCAGAATTGTTTGTAAGCGGAAAGCAACATGAACTCGCGCAGAAACTTCGTCGGCTTCGGATCCTTCTTGCTCTGGCCCTGATTCGCATAGATCGCCAGCGTATCCTTGGCGCGCGTCATGGCAACGTAGAAGAGCCGCCGTTCTTCCTCCTCGTGCAGAATCTTCTCGCTCGTCGTCGACGCTCCCGGCAACGACGCGCCCGACCGCCGCAGCTCTACAGGGAATGCGACCAGCGGCTCCCTATACGAGCACGGGAACGAGGTCGACGAGCCACGCACAATTGCGACATGCCGGAACTCCAGCCCCTTGGCCGCATGCGCCGTCAAAAGCTGCACCGCATCGTCGGTCGAGCGCGGAAGCGCAATCGCCCCATTTGCCTGGACAAAGTAGTCCAGATAGTCCAGAAATTCCGCCGGACTTCCCGTCTCGACAATCGCTTTGCCATGCCATGCCTCGACGAACTTCACCAACGCGGCGACCAGCGGCGACCGCGCCAACTCAAAGTGCCTGATCACAGCATTCACCGCATCATCCGCGCGCACTCCCTCTGATTCGACCAGACGATGAGCCTTCGCCACGCTCTGCAAAAGCGCCGGACCGCCCGCGAGCTTCGCCAACACCGCGGGTAGATCCAACTCCTGCCGCCGCACCGCCCGCATCGCAGCCCGCAATTCCGTCGCGTTGATGCCAAACTGCGGCAATGCCGCCACGCGAAACAAGCTGGACGCATCACTCGGCGAAACCGCCGCCGTCAAACAAGCAATGACATCACGAACCTCGGGCGTGTCGAGGACATCGAGGCCTTCGATCGAGAACGGAATCCCCCGCTCCGCCAGTTCCGTAACCAGCTCATCGCGATTTTTGTGTTGCCGGTAAAGTACAGCGAAATCTCGCCACGAAGATCGCTCCGAAGATCGCTCAGCCTTGCGTTTCCTCTGGATGCGCCGCGCGAGATCGGCGGCCTCGACTTCCTTATCTCTCCAGGTAACGATTTCGACGAGGGGGTCGGCCGTGGTTTCCCCTTTTTGCCTCGCCTCTGCGTCGCGCAGAGATTCGAGCGCCGCCCGCTGGTATGAAATCGCGGACCCTTTTCCCGCAAATACCGGTGGGTTGTCATTCACAATCCCAAACGCACACCGCAGAATCGGAGAGAGCGAGCGCCGGTTCTTTTCCAGCGCGACCACTGTCGAAGCCGGAAAAATCTTCGCGAATAACGTGAACGCCTCGCTCGAAGCTCCGCGAAACTGATAAATCGCCTGATCCGGATCGCCGACGGCAAACACATTAGCCTCCCGCCCAGCCAGCAGCGAGAGCATTTCCACCTGCGCAAAATTCGCGTCCTGAAACTCGTCGACCAGCACAAAGCGCGTTCTGAGGCGTTCCTCCTCCAGCAACCGAGGATCACCCTTGAGCAACCAGTAGGCCTTCGTGATCATGTGGCCAAAGGTGCCCAGGTTTTTTTCCGCCAGCATCTCCTCAACCGTCGCGAAGACGCGCGCAATTTCCTGGCACCTCGCCAGAATCTCCTCGTCGTCCATTTCTTCTTGCTTTTTTGAGCTGGCCACGCGAGGCGGAACAACCTCGCCGTTTTCGATGCGCTTCACGTATGCCGCATAATCCGTCGGACCGACCAGTTCGTCCTGGCACCGTCGCATGAACTCCGTAAGGCTGCTGAGAAATTGACCCACATTCGCCGCACGCACAAAATGCTTCAGCCGCAGATCGCGAATACGTTTCCGCAGAAATATCCACAAGTCCTGATCGTCGAGCACGCGAAATCCAACGCCGTGCCGATGCAGTAGCCCATTACACCAGGCGTGAAAAGTTGTGGCCTGCAGCCCTTCAATCCCCCTCCCCTTCAATTCCTCGCGCACCCGCCCCATCATTTCCGCCGCGGAATTGTCGGTATAGGTAAGTGCCAGAATTTCGTCAGGACGAGCATGCCCTTCGCGGATCAGGTTGGCCACCCGCTGCGTCAGGACGGTAGTCTTCCCCGTCCCCGCGCCCGCAATCACCAGCATCGGCCCATGAACATGCTCAATAGCCTGCCGTTGCCGCTCATCGGGAACGATGGGAACGACCTTCTTCGCTGTCGTTGTCGGAGGTAAGACGGTTGAAACCACGAGTAACTCTCTAGCCGGAGAATATCAGAGGAGCTTGTGAATTATCAGTACCTGGCAATCAATGGGAACGCCACCATCCCGGGGGGCCTTAAATCAATCACCAAAACGCTGCCACCACCGAAACGCCGCCATCGCCGAAATACTCGCATCACCAAAATGCCGCCACCACCGTGGAAGAGCGGCCCTTCAGGGCCGCGTCAACGCTCCCCATGCCGTGGGCTTTAGCCCCGGAGGATCACCGCACCATCTCGAACGCAATCGCCGTAGCCACAATCGCCGCCGTCTCCGCCCTCAAAATCGTATTTCCGGGCGAAGCCGCAATCCATCCCGATTCCTGAAACCAAGCCAACTCCTCATCCGCCCACCCACCCTCGGGTCCAACTGCGAGCGCAACGTCGCTCGTCGCGGATTCAAAAACATCCCCCAACCTCACGCTCTCGGGAGACCCCGCAAGCGACTCCGCCAACACAACGCGCGTCCCACTCGGCACCGCACTGCCAAGCTCCTTGAGCTTCACCGGCTCACTAATCTCGGGAGGCCCAGCCCTCCGCGCCTGTTCACTCGACTGAAGCGCAATACGCAACCATCTCTCATGACGCTTGATCGCTGCGGCCGCCAGGTGCGCATCCGTTCTCCGCGCGATTACCGGAACAATCCGCCCCACGCCAATCTCAGTGCACTTCTCAATCGCCCACTCCATGCGATCAAACTTGAAGATGGCCAGCGCCAGCGCAATTCTCGGAAGCGGTTTCACTTCGAGTACACTGCCCAGCGCAAACTCAACCCGCCCGTCCGAAATCGAACTGATCGTCCCCCGCCTGACTTCACCGCCCGCAGCAATATCAAACTCCTGCCCGACCTCGGCCCGAAGCACGCGCACCAAATGACCCGCATGCTCACCGACCAAAGCGGCGGTATCACCGAGAACCTCGTCAGCAATCCACCGTCGGCGTGTCATGGAATAGTGCCCAGCTCTCAGCTCTCAGCTCTCAGCTCTCAGCTCTCAGCTCTCAGCTCTCAGCTCTCAGCGAGAGCAAATCAGCAACCGCAAATCGGTACAAGCGTTAAGTTTGAAGAATAGTTTGAAGAATAGAAAATGATAGGCGAGAGGCAAGTCTTAACTGAAAGCTGAGAGCTGACAGCTGACAGCTGACAGCTAAACAAACATATCCTTCACCCGTCCCAACAGCGACCGCCGCTGCGGCTTGTTCTCAATCGGAGTCAACTCTCCCAACTCCATCAACAATTCGCGCTGCCGCTTATTCAATTTCCCGGGAGTTTGTATCCGCACCTCAACATAGAGGTCGCCCTTGCCGTGCCCGTTCAGCACCGGCACGCCCTTGTTCTTGATCCGAAACGATGTCCCCGACTGACTTCCCTCTGGAACCTTGAGCTTGTGATCTCCCTCAAGCGTCGGCACAACAATCTCTGTCCCCAACGCAGCCTGCGGAAACGAAACCGGGACCACGCAGTGCAGGTCATTCCCTTCGCGCTCAAAAAACGCGTGCTCTTTCACGTGCAGCACTATATAAAGGTCGCCCGCCGGACCGCCAAACGCTCCCGCCTCCCCATACCCCGTGAAGCGAATCCGCGTTCCGTCCTCCACTCCTGCCGGAACCTTCGCCTCGACCACACGCTCCCGCAGCAGTCGCCCCTCGCCCTTGCACTTCGGGCAAGGATCGGTAATCACGCTCCCCGCTCCCTGGCACGTCGGGCAAGTCCGCGCAATACTGAAAAATCCCTGCTGATACCGCACCTGCCCGCGCCCATTGCAAGCGCGGCACGGCACCGGAGCTTTCCCCGGAGCCGTCCCCGCCCCACGGCACGCATCGCAACTCTCATGCCGACGGACGTTGACCTGCTTCTCCGTCCCAAACACCGCCTCTTCGAATTCAAGATTCAAATCTTCGCGGAGATCGGCCCCGCGTTGCGCCCGGCTCCGCCGTCGCTGACCCTGCCCAAACACGTCGCCAAACAAATCCCCAAAAATATCTCCGAAGTCCTGGAAAATCGCCGGATCAAATCCTGCCGGACCCGCACCACCGCCGAGCCCCGCATGCCCAAAGCGGTCATAGAGCGATCGCTTCTCGCCATCGGCAAGAATCGCGTACGCCTCGGTCAGCTCCTTAAACTTCTCTTCCGCTTCAGGATTATTCGGATTCCGGTCCGGATGATACGTCATCGCCAGCTTGCGATAAGCGCTCTTTATCTCAACCTCAGTAGCCGCCCGCGTGACGCCCAGGACCTCGTAAAAATCTCTCTTAGTATTAGCCGCCAGAAACTCCCCCGTTCTAATCTTGCAGATCGAAGCCTAACGTTCCTATACCGTTTGTCATCCCGTATAGCTTGTCGTCCTATATATATGGTTTGTCATCCCGAGCGAAGCGAGGGACCTGCATTTTGCAGCGGACCGCACACCGCCGTGCGCATCACCGAAACACCCGAGGGCTTTAGCCCCCGCCCGCCCTCACCCCCGCGCGTTCCGCGCCACCCGCACCATCGCCGGACGCAACAACCTCTCCTTATACTTATACCCGCGCTGAAATTCCTCCATCACCTGATGATCCGGAACCTCCGTCGTATCCACCATCTCCACCGCCTCATGCACCCGCGGATCAAACATCTGCCCCACCGCCGCAATCGGCTGCACGCCAGTCTTTAACAGCGCATCCTGAAACTGCCGATAAATCAGTTCAACCCCGTTGCGGAACTCGCCCGAGTCCCCGCCCACCTTCAACGCCCGCTCGAAGCTATCCAAAATCGGCAGGAAATTCCGAATCGCATCCGCCGCCGCAAATTCCCGGAACTCCTGCTGCTCCCGCACCGCCCGCTTCCGCGCGTTATCGAATTCCGCCTGCAACCGCGCCAGCCGGTCCAGCAGCGCATCGCGCTCCGCCTTCAGCTTTTCCATTTCCGAAGGCCCCGCATCCGCAGCCTTCCCCGCAATCGGCACCGGTCCCGTTTCGTCCTCAGGACCAGCCGCCGGCAACTCGTGCTCCAAATCCAGATTCACTTCCGTTTTTCCATTTCCCTTCGCCATACCGCTCTTACTCCGATTCATTCAAAAGTTTGTCAAACAGCCGCGCGATATACGAGACGGCCGACATCGTATGCTGATAATCCAATCTCGTAGGCCCAATCACCGCCAGCGATCCCATCACCTCGCCGCCTACCCGCGCCGGAGCCCCAATCAGCACAAAATTCTGCAACGACGAAGCCGACGACGGCAGCGCCTCATCCAGCCCAATCACCACCCGCACCGCTTCCTGCCGCGTATCGAGATAAGCCCCCAGCAGCTTCACAACTTTTTCTTTCTCTTCCAGCGTCCGCAACATATCCTGCAACCGCGATCGATCTTCATCCCCAGTCACCGGACCCGTAACCAGATTCGCCGCGCCTTCCACAAACACCGCCTGCGTCTCCCCCGTCGAAGCCAGCGCCCCTTGCTGATAAAGCTGCGCAATCGATGTCATCAGCCGGTCGTACTCGCTGCGTTCTTTCTCAATACGCCGCGCCAGTTCCGCGCGCATATCGTCCATCGTCCAGCCGCGAAAATTTTCGTTGATATACCGCGCCGCCAGATCCAAATCCGACTGCGGAATATCCAGCCGCAGCAGCCGATCCCGCACCACTCCCGACCGCGTCACCACCACCGCCAAAACTTTCTGTTCGCCCAGCCGCGAAAAATAAACATGATCCAAAGCGTTGCGCGGCCCCGTCGTCGCCACCGTCACGCCAACGCTATGCGAGATCAATGACAGCACATGCGAAGTCCGCTCCATGAACTCCGCCACATCCGTCACTCCCGTCAACGTGTCCTGGATAATGCTCTGATTTTCGTGCGACATCTGCGAAAGATGCGCCTCGCCGCTCAGTTGCTCGACGTAATAACGATAGGCCTCCGCCGTAGGCACCCGCCCAGCCGAAGCATGCGGCTGCTCCAAAAATCCCGCCTCCGCCAAATCCGCCATCACATTCCGGATCGTCGCCGCACTCAACCCCTCCCGCGAAGCCCGCGCAAGCGTCCGCGACCCCACCGGCTCCCCGCTGGCAATGAACGTCTCAACAATCGCCGTCAGGATTTCCCGTTCCCGACCGCCCGCTGGCACTGGTGGCATAAGCTATCGATCCAACAAAAACTAAAATCTCATTTCGTATCCGCTATCGATGACCACAACAATTCGCATCATCGATATGACTATGACAGTGTGGCGCGGGCGCCCCCGCCCGCGTTCAATCTTGAAAAAACTCACCTGAAGCAAACATCAAAGGTTTGGCAAAAGCGGACAAGCTTCCCGCCCCACACCAGTTCAACGCAAACACCGCCGTGAAAGAGCGGCTCCTGCGTCGAGAGCAGCCCTTCATGAAAGACTGCCTCTTCATAGAGAGCAGCCCTTCGTGGAGCAGCAGCCCTTCGTGGAGCAGCAGCCCTTCGCAGAACAGCAGCCCTTCATCAAAGAGCACCTCTTTATGGAGAGCAGCCCTCCGCATGGAGAGCAGCCCTCCGCATGGAGAGCGGCCCTCCGCATGGGGAGCAGCCCTTCCCGAAAGAGTGGCTCTTCACGAAGAGCGGCTGTTCGCGAAAGAGTGGCTGTTCGCGAAAGAGAGTCCCTTCGTGAAAGCATGGCCCTCCGTGAAACCATGGCCCTCCGTGGAAGAGCGGCCCTTCAGGGCCGCGTAAGCCCGCGAATAAACCCGGGCTTTAGCCCCTGGGGCCCCGTTTAAATACTTTAGATGCAGTGGCTTAGATTAAAGATTCCACCGCCGCCCTATGCGATTCTAGGGAGCACCGCCGCACAGTGTCAAGGAACAACGGGGGTAAGCTATTAGAGAAGAAAAATTCGTACGCCCCCACCCTGGGGCTGGAACCCTAGAGGCCCGGGCGCGATGGGCAGGGTCGCTAGTGGCGTTCGATGAGCGAGTGGCGCAACGCTCATTGAGTGTGATCTGCGGCCCTTGAAAAACTCACTCTTCGTCCCAAGCAGGGGGAATTTTCGTCACTCTACGTTTCGTACTCTTGTGTGCCAACATACCGACCAGTATGTACGTTGAATTGCGTAATTTCTTGCTCATTGCGTATGAGAAGTTGGAGAAATAGTTGCTGTAGCCGTTTTGGGATCGTCCCGTGGGGTTGTTAGTCGGCCACTCGTTTTCGAACTCTGAAGTGTTGGGCCTGTTGTCTCACGTAATTGTTCTGAGCGTGGAAGACCAGATGCTCGCTCAAATGTCACTCAGCAGGAGTGTGTGAAGTTGTGAGCCAATTCCGCTTTTCAATTGCACGCTGACTGTTCGAGCGCCGAGTGAACCTGACAGTCAATCGCCAGTCACCCCGGCACCACGACTCTACCGGAGGAAAGACGAGACATGAGCACACTACGGCGGTTGCGGAGTTCTTGGATACTGCAGGTTACGACGATTGTTTTGTTTTGTTTTGGCAATGCCTTCTCACAAGCGAGCTACAAAGTTACCGATTTAGGCGCTCTCGGGAATGACAATTTATCTTGTGCTATGTCCATCAATAAGGAAGGCTGGGTGGTAATTCAGGATGCGAGAATGGTACCGGGGGAACAGGATAACGCGGGTGGAACAATTCTAAAGGCAAGGGATGCGATAGAGATCAATGGATCGCAGTTCGACCTCGGCACGCTCGGAGGAAAGAACAGTTGGATGAACTGGGGTGAGATCAACGACTTCGGCCAGATCGTGGGTGATTCAGAAACGGCTGCCCTAGACCCGAACGGCGAAGACGTTTGCACTTTCGGCACGCACCATGTTTGTCTCCCGTTTATTTGGCAATTCTTCCAGATGAGCGCTCTACCGACACTCGGTGGAAATAACGGACAGGCCAGCGCCATCAACAACCATGGACAAATCGTAGGATTTGCAGAAGACGGTACCGTGGACTCCTCATGCACTGCTGGCACAACGAATAATCGGACCCAGCTGCCGGTGTTGTGGGAAAACGGCAACGCCAAGGCCAAAGCTCTTCCTACAGGTAGCGATCCAAGCGGGAACGCACTTTGGATCAATGATAAAGGCCAAATCGTAGGCTTCACGGGAGCCTGCCATGCGACGAGTCACGCCGTTGTGTGGGATCACGAGAATATAAGCACGCTTGCTGACAACAAAACTGGCGCTGAGGCTTTTGGCAATAACAACCGGGGCCAAATTGTTGGATTCGTCGGCGCACCCGACAGCGGAATTCCGAATGCCGCGCTTTGGCAGAATGACACGCTCATCAACCTCGGTCTTCTGTCGGGTGATCTTGGCGGCATAGCCAGCGGCATCAACAACAAGGGCCAAGTCGTGGGAAGCAACTTCGACTCGAACGCCAACTGGAACCACGCTTTCATCTGGCAGAACAATGTCATGACAGACCTCAACACGCTGCTCCCTAAGAATTCCAACCTCTTCGCGGTGATGGCGAACAAGATCAACGAACACGGACAAATCTCGGGCATGGCAATCGTCCTTAGCGGACCGGAGAAGAACAAAATCCACGCCTTTATCGCGACCCCTGTAAGGCAAAGCCTAGGCAAGTCGGTTGCAGATGACACACCCACACGTCCGCAATCCAATGTGCCCGTGAAGGTCGGCAACCTCCATTTGCAGGGATTCGGACTCGCCCACCTCGAGCAGTAAAAGCCTATTTTTTCGGAGCATCATGGGTCACGGGCGAATATCGACGTGACCCAGATTGTTTTCGGCGTGTTGCACCGACGATAAGGGCGGATGTAGCATCAATGCATGGCAAGGGTTCGTCCCATCGCTGTCCTGAGTTTGTTAGCTCTGTGGATGGCCGTCCCTGCTCTCGCCTGCCTGCCGACTCAACAGATGACGCAGGCAGAGATGGCCTGCTGCAAGAAGATGGCAGGCGACTGCCACATGGGAACCGGGGAACATCCTTGCTGTAAGACTGCCGCAAATGCTCCGGCCTCCGTCTCTACCGTTCAGCCGATTTCGCATGTTTATCCCAGCGTTGCAGTGATTGCTCAAGCGGTAGATGTGCGTATCCCTTCGCTATTTCAGGCTCGATCAGAGCAAACAAATCTCGGTCTACCTCCACCCGCTCCACCCGGCCAAAACTCAATTCTTAGAATCTGAACTCCGCGTTGTCTGCTTAACACACAAGGCGTTGCCTACGTGTGTTCAAAATCGCGGAGGGAAAAATGATGAGATGTGCAGTAGTGCTGCTCGTTGTTCTTGCACTACCCTTGTTTGCCGTTGCTGCGGCTCACGGGCCAGTCTTCGGGCTTGCCACACCTACAAATTCGCAGGGTGAGTGGAGCTTTGACGAAGGGATATTCGGTCGTAGCACCAGTCTCGGGTCACAAGCATCGGTTCGAGAGCTTATCGCTTACGGCTTTACGCCACACTTGACACTTTCTCTAACGCTGCCTGCGGTCGTGGGAAACACGATGCTTCCGCCCACACGAATCCAACCAGGCGACGATTTCGACACCACTGTGGCTTGGCGATTCCAGCACCGGGCAACGAAGGTTGGCACCCGCTTTGAGAGCACTGCCTTCGCTGGTCTGGCTGTACCCGGTCCGCAGTCCGGATTCAAGGGCATCGCTCATACTACCAACGCCCCCGGCACGATGTTCGGCGTAGTCAGTGGAATGGCATCCCGTAGCAACTATCTTTGGCTCGGGAGCACATACACGAAGTTCTACGAACACAACGGGGACAAGCGTCCAGATGTGCTCGACTACAGTCTGGTGTACGGGTATCGCCCTCCGAAGTGGCGCAGACCGCCCGACAAATGGGATTGGAGACTCTTTGGTGAGCTAGTCGGTGAACGCTCCGACAGATTCCTGCAAACCAATTTCGTCGTGCCGGACACACAAGCACATCAAGTCTTCCTTGGGCCTACCGCACTCGGGATTTTTCACAACTACACCGTGAGCTTTGGCGCTCAGTTCCCTGTTTATCAGAATGTCGGAACAGCATTTCCGAAGGAACGCGTTCGTTTCGCGGTGAACTTCAGCTACCTACTTTTTCAGCACGGACATTCACACTAGGAGGCTCACATGAGAAAACCATTTGCTTTACTCGCGTCGTTCCTATTACTCGCAGCGTCTGCGTCGGCGGAAATCAAGTCGATAGACATCAAGATTTTCGGCATGGATTGAGAGGTCTGTGCCCACGCCGTGCGCGTGTCTCTGAAATCACTATCTGGTGTGGACTCGGTTGATGTCAGTCTCGAAAAAGGACTGGCCGTCGTGAAGATGAAACCGGGCAACACAACCACGCTCAAACAATTGAACGAAGCGATCACCAAGAATGGATTCACTATGAAGGATTCGGCGGCGATGGTCGCGGGGACAGTCGTGACCACGGATGGTAAGACGACACTGCGGATTTCAGGTTCTAGCGACGTGCTGCAACTGGTGCCTGAATCCGCTTCAGGGCCGAACATTGCGCCACTGATCGGAAAGGCTGTTGTAGTCGAAGGCACAATTCCTGAGGCAGGGAAAGGTAGGGCCTCGGATTCTATTCGGTACCGATCCGCCAAGGAAGAAGGATCACAGTGAACACTGTTGGAACGACGCGCAAACGCTCCGCCCTGCTCAATTACTTCTCCCTGTTCACATCGCTCAGCACTCTGCTGTGCTGCGCCTTACCCTCGTTGTTGGTGCTTTTCGGCTTGGGAGCATCAGTCGCGTCTATGCTTTCGTTCATGCCGTGGTTGGTCACGCTCTCGCGTCACAAAGTGGTGACATTCAGCATTTCGGGAGTCCTGATCGCATGCAGCTTCGTGAACACTTACTACGTCCTTCCGCGCCTCACCAAGCGGGAATGCAGCCCCGACAATCCAAATGTATGCGCGGAAGCAAGCAGGCTCAGCAGGACTCTACTGTGGGTGTCGGCGGCGGTTTACGGGGTCGGCTTGTTCGTCGCATTTGTGTTGGGACCAATTTTGTCTATCATCGACAATGCCTGACACCTGCAAGGGCGCGACGCGACGACCGCCGGCGGAGCATTTTCTTGACACTGCTGTTAGTCTGGATATAGACGCTCAGGCGCAGTAAGTAAGTTCCTTACCAACTCATCGCAGCCAACGAAAGCCGGGCATGTCACCGCGGCCCAAATCTTCATTCATCTACTCTGAAAACTCCGACGATAAAGTCTTCAAATTGAGTGCTTTGCGCGGCCCGACCCCAAAAACACTGGTGAATCGCTTAACTCCATTGTTTTCAAGATTTTGACCCAAAATGGGGGGGGGGGGGGGGGGGGAAAAAAA